>Ga0078972_1000035_pt1 | contig 496350 bp, 554 predicted proteins | sample YelNatPaOPGAMG01_FD_67568 | JGI IMG/M metagenome (GOLD analysis project Ga0078972, IMG submission 67568) | Hot spring thermophilic microbial communities from Obsidian Pool, Yellowstone National Park, USA - OP-RAMG-01 (SPADES assembly) (version 2) | ecosystem: Environmental > Aquatic > Thermal... | reverse complement strand
CTGTTCTTTAATTGCTTGAATACAATACAAAGAATTGAAAGTCTCCTATGGAAAGATCATGGTATCCCTGATGGTATCCCGGAATACAATACAAAGAATTGAAAGTGATTAACACCGCTCACAAGTGGTACATCAACCTCAACATGGAATACAATACAAAGAATTGAAAGACCACATTTGGCTTCTCGTAGCTCTCCTCCCCACCCACCGAATACAATACAAAGAATTGAAAGTTTACAGTGTTTTCTCTACTACTAATGTAAGAGACCATGAATACAATACAAAGAATTGAAAGATGAATATCGAGAGTATTGTTTTATTCTCTCCCTTTATTGGAATACAATACAAAGAATTGAAAGCAGTTAATAAGTGAAGGATATAACTATATATACCTTGAAGAATACAATACAAAGAATTGAAAGTTAGTTTATCGTATAGTTGATCACTTATCTTAACTACCTGAATACAATACAAAGAATTGAAAGACTACGGATATATTTAAGCAGGTAATTGACTTACTGCCTACAGAATACAATACAAAGAATTGAAAGCAGTTAATAAGTGAAGGATATAACTATATATACCTTGAAGAATACAATACAAAGAATTGAAAGTTGACACGAGGGAGACGAGGTCGTCCAGAGTCACCTCGAATACAATACAAAGAATTGAAAGAGGGTTATATCAAACGCCTTTAACGGGTTCACCTACAACGAGAATACAATACAAAGAATTGAAAGAAGGATGTAAGCGAGTTACTTGACGCGATCATATATAGAATACAATACAAAGAATTGAAAGTTATCCCATTACCCATGTTAGCCTCAAAGTATGATTGAGAATACAATACAAAGAATTGAAAGAGTGATTTAGAAGACCTTGAATTGCTTGAATTCAAGTTGAGAATACAATACAAAGAATTGAAAGTTTTACCAATATTAGAATAGCGGGTGAAAAAATGAGTCAGGAATACAATACAAAGAATTGAAAGACTACTAGCGGTGTGAGACATGTCATTGGAATCCAATATAAAGAATTAGAAGTTTATTGGGTCCGAGTTGGTTAGAGATAAATTTGATTTAAAGAATCAAAAGCAATTGTCGGGTATTCAGCTTACATAAGATTGTGAAGGTGCTCTAGTAAACAATAAAAAGAATCGCAATTCTATGGGATTTGTTAAACAACATATCATGATTTGCGAGCTGAAATGTTCCGATGAAGGAGAACGGGCCTATGCTTGACTAGAAACCATGGGCGAAATCCTCATGAAGCCTGTGGAGGTTGAATCTTAAATATAATGTAATTAGAGCACGGTTGTCTCTATATAAAGCCGGAAAAGTGAAATGTTTAAAGTTACTTGCGAGATGAACAAAAACTTGAAAAAGATGTAATAAAGAGGTTGAAGCGTGTTCCTTTCTTTGAACCATTCATATAAGTGATCAAGTAGTTTTAAGGAAAAGGTGTATTTAAGGAGTTATAGAGAGAAAAAGAGAAGTATATAATACACGATAATATTTAAATAGAATAAAGAGGTACCTCTAACGGTGGTCTTTTGCCTTCGATCTTAATCGCCACTCTTGGCTTCGACGCAGACCTCGTTTTGAGAAGGCTGACTAGGCACGGCGGCTACAGGGCTATTAAATGCTTGGGACTAAGAGTGGATGAAGCATCCTTCAGGAGAGTTGAAAACGCATTTTCAACCGTGAAATTCGTGACAGAGAGACTAAAAATACCAGCTGAACTGAGGGCCTTCGAGCCAGGTAGAGGCCTTGTGAGAGGGATTACTGCGGAGATAGAGAAAGAGGCTGCTAGGGACCTAGTGGAGCTGTACCTCTCAGGCGGCCCAAGACTACTCATCATGGCGACTCTCATAGCAACTCTCCTAGTAGACCCTCTATTCCTAGAAAACATCACGGTAATAGTCGAGGGTGAGGGGTTCGAAGGCGAAATTAAATCTAGGGCAGACTGGTTGAAGAAGCTAATAGGATTGAGTGGGAAGGAAATCGACATAATCAAGTACACTGCGGGAAAAGACGTCGTCAAGCCGTTGAATCTAGTTAAAGATCTTAAGATACCTAAAGCAACTGCATATAAGAAACTAAGGGAACTGGCTACAGAGGGATTCCTCGAAGAGAAGAATGGGGAGTATGTTTTGAAACAAACATTCCTGGATATACTCTTCTAATAGGTCATAGATCGTGACCTAATTCCGTTATAACAAATAATTTGTTTTATGGTCATAGGTCGTAACCATTACATATAGAGTTTCAACCTTTAATAAAATTTATAAGTCGGTGGAGTATTATTGAATAAATTGGGTGTTAGAATGAGCAAATTAGTTGAAATACTAGGCTTCCTGGGGGCGATGAAGGATTACAGCTACATAGATAGAGTATCTACTGCACTAAACGAGACGAGCGTCTACGAGGCTTTGAAAGACGCTATTAGAGCCTATTTATCACTTTGCCCTCCTGATAAGCATTGCTGGGCTGAGTACAAGGAAAAACTATATGAGTGTCCTAAGGTGAGTGGCGATGAGTTGGAGAAAGAGATAGAGGTCATTTTAAAAGAGATGAAAGGTAAGAGTGGAGGTGAAATCGTTAAGTATAGTAGAGAGTTAGCGATGAAAGCCTATGCTGCTATACCAAAGGTTAAAATAATGAATAGAAAGGAGGCCGAGGAAAAAGGGATAGAGGTGTGCTAGATGAGTAGCCAGGTTAAAGCCCCTAAACAAGTCTACGTCAGTGTCTCAGCTAGGATATTAATGAACATTGAAGCAGTAAACATGGCTGAGACTGTTGGAAATATATCACGTCATAGAAAAGCCCCTGTGGTAGTAGCCTCGAAGCAAGGCGGTATAAGCGTAGTATATGTTCCAGCTGTAAGCGGTGAGAGCCTAGCCCACCATTACCAGAGGCTATTAGCGTCGATAGCTCAAGAGAGAGGGCTTCCAGTTACAAACATGGATGTACAAGGCTTCTTCATGAAGTTCTCAGATAAAGGAATAATAGGGAAATACTACAAAGATGTATTAGAGAAATTCGACTTGATAAATTCAACAGATCTATGCAAGATAGAAGAAGCTATTTTGAAGTCGAGTATTGTAGCGGATGTAGGAGGATTCCTCTACACAGACAAGATGATTAAGAGGACCTCGAGGATTAAATTCAGCTACATGATACCAACACAAGATGCCATAGAGCTCGGTGCAGCTCTATCTTATCCCCAGCTACATGTACGATACACACCCGAGGCTGTGAAGAAAGAGCAGGCATTGTACTACGTTGAAACAGCAAGCGCTCTATACTCTTTTACAGCAGGCCTTAACGCATCAGATATTGCCGAGCTCTCATCAGCATGCAGTCTAAGCATCGACCTCGCAGGTCAAAAGAAGAAGAGAATTGAAGCTGCATACGATGCACTAGTAGCTCTACTCGATGGAATAATGTTCGGAGCAAAGAGGTCAAGATTCACGCCCCTATGGGATGTCGTCACACTCGCGGTATCTGTTTCAGAGGGACCCGTGGAGTTCAATCTAACACCACCTCATACCACGGACTACATAGCTGAGAGCGTGGAGAGAGCTGGGAAAATAACAAGTGTCTTCAGCGATATGAAGATCAGCATATACTGGTTTAGTAGAGAAAATGTAAAAGAGCCGCAAAAGTTAACTCAAAACGTATATGTGGAGAGGACAACCTCGCACACTGAGGCACTTGTTAAGGCGAGATCTAAGTTATTCGAATACCTAGCCCCCAGGAGGTAGATATGTCTATACTCAGGTTTTTTTACTCGAAGTTAAACCTCCACTGGGGTTTCATTGTAAGGGCTAAAGGTGCTACAGCGGCCCAGCCCTCCATGATCCTACCTCCGCCCACAACTATTGTTGGTGCTTTTGCATACCCTCTTCTAAGGCTTCTCGGCATACCAGAGGAACATGATTCGACCAAAAAGATGAAAAAGAGGGCTATCATATCGCCAGTATTCGATTGTTTCATTAAGTCAACTCAAGGTGCATCAGCAGGCCTAGATCCTGATAGCAGAACGGGTTTAAGCACATATATGGAGACTACGAGAATAATAGGCTTTGTATACAAAACGGGTGGACAGATTTCCGATGCTCTTAAAAGACCTATTGAAGAGTCCATTCCATTAATAATGCCTGTTCAACCAATTGGCTCAACCTACGCACCTAATAGTATTCTACACATAGCTGCATTAATTGATATTAAGGAGCTGTCGAGATGTCTTGAGACAAGCACAGAAGACATAGATAATTATGGATTGAAAGCATGCTACGGAGTGTCGAGGCTTGGATCCAAAGAGAGCATAGTTTCTGTGATCGATGCCGACTACGGTGAGCCTGAGTTCACCGAAGGCGACATTTACACGATCGGCTATGTCCCCGCATCGATAGCTAGCAAGAAAATACCCGAGATTTTTACAAGTATATATCTTTACGACCTCGACTATAAATTAACGGAGTACATAGTTCCTACAGGCAGGCTTTCAACCCAGACAATCATAACACCGCCACCGAGGCTACCTGGTACAATTCTAACATTAATCTCCGGCTCCAAAGCCTTCTACCTCAAGAAGCACGATGATCTAAAGGTGGTCACCGTTGTCAAGTAATATCACCATAACACTTCTACCAGAGTATATGCTTGGAAGATACTTCCAGCTTGCAGCTTTATCGATCTACTTCTCGATAAACCCAGGTAAATTACGCTCCCTATACGGCGTACTAGATAAAGGTGTTTCATTGACGAATAGCGAGCTTGTTGATTTAGTAGAGGCAACTAGGAACCTACTGTTAGAAAAGTATGGTCTAAAAGAGTATGATCCATGCAAGCTCCTAGAATCTATGAATAAAGATTTACCAAGAGCATATTTACCAAATGATGAAGAAGTGTTTTCTGAGCTTTACTTCCCATCATTCAACTATGAAGCGTGCCTAGGCGAGAGGAAAAGGAAAAAAGCAGGCATCTCCTATCCTGAGATAGCAGTTTCGTTCATAGAGGAGATATTGTCAAAAAAAGGGGTTGTAGCACCTAAAGATGTTAGACGTAAACCAGCATTATTCGGCTCATTTATCTTCAGTGAAGACAAGTTAAGGGGGTTAACAGGTAGGGTACTACATGGTAACATATCGCTGGCTATAGGTGTCCTGGGAGTTATGGTTTCATATGCTGGTAGGGTTCCTGCGGGGCCGAAAGAGACATTAGAGCTTTTCCTACTACCGGATGGCTCGATCGAATCTCTTATGTACTCACTCTTGATGTACGATCTATTGTTTAAAGGGAATATTAATTCGTGGAAAAAACTCGCAGAATCGTTCGTAGATCTTCCAAGCACATCTATAGAGCGTGCTCTAATAATGGCTTCCAGTGTTAAGTTTTCCTCAGCTAGAGATGAAGACTTAAGACAACTAACTAACAACTGGCTCCCAGAGAAATTCATATTATTACGTGTGAAGCCTGAGCGGAGACCAAATATATCGGGCTCCACCACGCTGACATCAAGGTTTATTTCTTCAAACAGGGATATCGAAGTCGTTAGAGCACTTGAAAGAATGATTAACGCTATACAAGGCTTAAAGAATGAGGAAAAGGAAAAGGTGTTAGCAGTTGTAGGTGATTGCGTGAACTACTTGACAGAAGCCTACTTCACAAATAATAAGACGCTTCTAGTTGAGTGCGCTAGGTTGTTAATACCGCTATACCAGAATGAGGATCTCCCGGTCAAAGTCAGGGAGGCTATCGCGAAGTTTATTGAGGTCTTGGCAAATGCCATTAGATAACCGTGAAGCCCTTGAAAAATTCTACGAGAACCTCAGGAAGAATAGGGCTTCAGCTATTGTTGCTCCAACATCTTATGGGAAAACACTTTACTCTCCAATTCTGCTTAAGAGGTCTCGTGAGGACAATCTCTCTTACGGGTTGATACATGTTACGCCTTTTAGAGCTCTTGTCAGAGAAATATACCTTGAGAAATTCGCGAAATACTGCGACAAGATCTCACTTGGATACCAAAGCATGGATATATTAAAAGAAGGAGAGGATAAATCCCCATTTTTCCTCAGAGACCTGGTTACTACAACACTCGACAGCTATGTTTGGAATGCTTTCGGTATACCTATAGCAGAGTTTGATAAGATGGTTAGAGAGGTTAGCTTAGGTCATGGCTATGTCGCTGGAATGAGTATATTCACATCTACAATAGTATTCGATGAAGCACACGTATTCATTGGCTCAAGCACGGAGCGAGCCGTATTCACTATGGTTCAAGCCTCAATAGCCTACCTCTCGCATATGAATGTACCCTTCGCTATTGAAACAGCTACCATTCCTTCCACAAAACTTTCCACGTTAATAAAAATAATTGGTGAAAAATCCCTACCATTAGTGTACGTCTGCAGGTCGAGCGACTGTGGACACTCCTCTCAAGCTTTAAACTACAAGGCCCTGTTAGGCAATAGCTTTCACCCAGCAGCCGACAAGGAATGGTACGACTCAAAAATATTTAAGTGGAGGACATATCTTATCAAGGAAAACGAAGTAGGCGATAAAGCCACTGAGATTTGCCGTTCTAAGCCATTACTCATAATTAGGAACACTGTACCGGTTGCGGTCAAGACATATACAGAACTAAAAGAGAGTTGCCCTCAGGCAATTTTAATACATGGCTGGATGGGTGCGAGGGATAGGGAGAAGAAAATAGAAGCCATCAAAAACATGCTGGAAGCCCAGAGGCCAGGAGTAATTGTGGCAACCCAGGTGATGGAGGCAGGTGTTGAAGCCGAGGCTCTTGCTCTGGTAACTGATATAGCTCCAATTGATAACTTAGCACAGCGCGCTGGAAGATTGTGTAGAAAGAACACAGAACACATATGTCGTGAAGATGGCGTAGACGTCTATATAATAGAGGATGGCGATTACAGAGGGGTTTATAATGAGAGAATAGTGGAGAAGACGCTGGAAAAACTTGCAAAGTACTTAAGTGCTTCCAATGATTCAATAGATTGGAGGCTCCTCGAGAATCTTGGAGAAGAGAGTGGAAAGCGCAGACACAGTTTCACAAAGATAATAGAGGAGGTTCACCAAGAGACCAAGCTCTCATATAGGGGCCTTACAAGTGCTTCCGCGCTTTCTAACGCGCTTTCCCTAGACCTGCCTTCTATTAGTATGTTAAGGATTCTCGAAACGGTCCTTGGAAAAGAGTTGTCTGAGACAACACTAATTAAGGTTGTTCCAGAAGAAGACGAAGACAATTTCATGGTAGTAGAGTTGAATAGACTCATAGAGCTACTTGAGAAGAAGCCGTGTCTTAGGGGCAAATGCCTGAAAACCTCTGGCGTAAACTCACTGGTTTTTAGAGTTAAAACTAGTGCTGGCGAGGAGGATGTCTCAATCGAGCTGCATAAAAGAACGTCGCAAATAGATCTCTTGAGGAGCCTTTATTGCAATATATCTAGGAGAGAAAAAGGCAAGGGTCTTTCTATTAGAGACTTCTATATACCACTCAGAAAGGAGTGCTACGATAGTGAAATTGGGGGGTTCTACAATGTCGCACTGCGGTAGCCCACCTTACTCCTACTATAAGGTGAAAAATGGACAAGTCTATTGCGAGGGGCTAATAGAGCACTCGCTTGCTACGGCTTGCTTGGCCTCGAGAATGTTTAGTGAAAGACTCTATAGAACTTTCAGCAGTAGTGTCAATGTTGATGTAAACTACTTGCTTAAATTATCCGCCTATCTACATGATCTGGGTAAGGCATCTAAACACTATTATCACGGGGCAGGAATTCTTAAAGAAGGTGAATCGATGTCTTTCTGGTTGCACCATGTAGTCTCCTTCCTAATACTTCGGACATCCCACTTACTGAGAACAGATGAGGTGCTTCAATACTCATCTTATATTGTTCTGAAACATCATCAAGCCATGAGATCAACGCTGGAGGCAAGGATAAGTATAGGAGAAAAGGAGGTGAGTCATATTTACCAGGTTGTTATGGGGTTGAATACGGACTGGGTTGAGAGAATACTAGACACTGGTGTGGCAAGGGGTTTTATCGAGAGTTCGCACTCGAAGACTGTGCTCGAGGCTGTGAGAGCGCTAGGTATGTATAGTGAGAAGAGTATCACCGATCTAGTTGATGCAGTAGTTCGTGTTTCTGGGGTACTAGACCCGGTCTCAAGGAGGCTCGTTATATCAGTGGCTGGTGCAATAATTGTAGCAGATAATGTCATCTCCTCATTCAATAGAGGCGGCGACAATCTTCTTGTGGATATGTGGATGCGCGAGCTACCTAGACTTAGGTCTGAGGCTGAGAGGTGTATCAGCGAGGCTAGAAACGCTCTTCCCATTTAATTTCATTTGGTTGGTTTCGATGGACAAAGCGGTACAGAAATCTGCTTTGTTCAAGGTAAGAGTCTATGTAACAGGATTCAGTGGATTCATGTATTCCGGTAAGCTCGTAAAGACGCTCGTGTTAAGTAGGCTCCCTGATCTACAGTCCCACTTCCAGCCTTCTCCAAGTAATACTCCTAAATTAGTTCACGTCTCCCCCCTTCTACGAGAAATTAATGGTAGGGTTAAAGCGGTTTACACAGGCCTTACTTGTAGGGGGATCGAGTTTGCCAAGTGCATCAACGGTCCTTTAAAACCGATAGTCCTGGATGGAGTCTATAGTTTTTACTTCGGTTTTCTAAATACTGTGGCAGATCCTAGTAGAGTGCTTGAAGCGCTTATAGGTTTAAACGGTGAGCTTGAATTTATGAATCAGAGGATTAGGGTTCAAGTGGAGCGAGTGGACTTCATCAACCCTCATCTGGAGGCTTCGAGAATACTGCGTGAACTTATTAAACAAGGAGGGTTGAAAGTAGTTTTTGCCTCTCCCACAATGCTGCGAGACCCATTTAGAGGAGGCAGATTTAAGACATTCATACCTACGCCAATAAACGTCTTTTCAACACCAGTCTTCCTATATCTTACACAGAGGGGATTGTACAGAGTTGGAAGGTTTATTAAACTACTGAGGGTTATACACAGGGTTTTCAACGAGACATACTCAACACTAAAGACAATCAAACTAACTTGGTTCAAATACGGTAAACACCCTGAGCCAGGTATAATCGGGTACGTAAAATATGTTATAAACAAAGACTATTACGAGGAGTACAATAAGAGAATTAATTTAAACCAATTGCTAGAAGATTTGCTGGCACTACTCATAGCGCTAGGCACAGGCACTGGTAGAGCATCCGGCTTAGGACATGTCTTCCTAGAACCATCCACACTCGGCCTCAAATCCGTAGAGGAGAACAAGTGGACGAGGAAAGAATGAACCCTGTACGTAGCTAAACCAGCGTAAAATCTCCTCGATGCTTTCCGCTCATCATGGTATTGCAGATTGCTCTATCAAAACAGCGAGCAGTGGAGTGCTAGAACCCATGAATTCCGTTACCAATAGAACATAGAGACAATAACTTGGAAACCAAGCGTTTAGTACCTAGAGGGTAAAACACCGCGGATTGAAAACCAGATAATAGATAAAGTAAGGCGATAAAAATACCTCTAAGAACAGAACAGGGCAAAGATTGAAGAAAAATTAGAGAGGCAGAAGTTCTTGTTGCAACACAAGTTGCTGAAGTGTCTCTCGATGTATCCTATAATTTATTGATCACGGAGATCGCGCCAATATCTTCACTAATTCAGCGTTTTTGCAGAGTAAATAGATACAGTCAAAAGGCAGAGAAAACCAATGTTTACATATGTAGAAAAAATAGATAGTACTAAACCATATATCAGTGTTTTGATTGATGAGAGCAATAGGAAGTTGCCGGAATTAGTGGAGGGTTTAGAACGAGTAGGATAGGAAATATATCTTAAAGAAGAGTTCTGGAAATATGAGAAATTATTTGAACAAAACATATTAAAATTCGAAAACAGAATAGCAAAAATACTTGGAGAGATAAATAACTTCTATAGCGTTATCGCTGATGAATTCGATATTTTGAACATGCTTGGTAGAGAGAAAACATGGCTTGCGGTTCCTGATATTTATTTGGACAATGTACTGGAACTCCGTAAAAAGCTAATACAGGCTACATCATTTGATGAACGAAAGCGAATATATGCATTAATCAAGAGTTACTTAACACACCCCGAGATCATGTGTGAGAAACGCTGAATGGATAGATGAGTTAAATTGGCCGATAGTTAAATATGACAAAGAGCTTGGAGTTACATTGAGACTTCTACCTAAACCTATTACTTGAAGATTTATTAAATTACCGAGCTTGGAGAATTTAGTATAGTAGTAGAGCTTCATCTAATTCCTTCATCAACCTAACTCATATCGTATTCGATAAGCCCTTAAGCAATGATGTCGCAAATGTGATAGATAACCCGGTGAACTCTCTAAAAATAATTATTTTATATCTAGTATCTCAATTAAACTAGGTGGGTTTTTATGAGGCGCGTTGTAAGGAGGGAGTATAGAGTTGGGTATTATATTGTGCTTGCCCTCTGGCTTGTGATAGTGGCTACCACGCTTGCACTATTCATTAGCAATCCATTTGCAAACGGGTTTACTGCAATGATAATATTGATTGTTGGTGGAGGCATAGTCATCGCTCTACAAGCTTATCTACAGTCAAGAGGTAAGTATATTGTCTACGTGGTTGAAGAGGAGCCAAGAGAACAATAGCCGACCCTGTTTTCTCTATCTACTGTCATTTTCCAGGACATTGTTTACTTCGACGCGTGTAGAATATAGGCTTAAAGGATAAGAGGAAGTTGATTAAGGGGTTGTTAAACCCTATTCATAGTGATTCTGCTCCTGCTGTTTTGAAATCTAGGTTTAGAGAGACTATCAGGTAAGTTTCCCTACTTATTATTCTATTGGTCAAGCAGGAGTCTGAACTCATCCAGATAGTATAATACAAAATGATGTGGAGACAAAGTCATTAATGTATTTATTGAGGTAGAGGATATGTACAGAGAGTTCCTGGACTCAGCTAGGATCACTGTACTAGCAGAGTACTCTGTGTTGTATGCGAGTCAGTACTGGGGTGTTCACGGTTTATCCCTCCTAGTTGAAGTGTATAGAGGTGGCGTGAAGAGATGTATACTCATGGATGTTGGTCAGGATCCACAGGTTCTAATCCACAATATGAGTGTAGCTGGTGTTGATCCAGGCTCTATTGACGCAGTTGTCTTATCACGCTGTCACTACGACCACACGGGTGGAGTTGCCGAGATTGTTAAGAGAATTGGTAGGGGAGAATTACCCGTGATTGCTCATCCAAGTATATTCCGAGTCAACCTAAAGACCGATCCATTCTTAAAGTACATTGGTGTTAGGAGCGGGGACTCGAGAGATTCAATTGAGAGGAGTGGGGAGTCATCGTGATCGATGACCATAATATATTTTGATCAAGCCCCATGATCACCATGATTAAAGCTTATAAACCCCTCCATATTAATTTAGACATGAATCCAATATTAAGAAACCTGCGTCAAGGATCAAGCTTAGAATTCAATACAAAGAATTGAAAGGTGTATTGACAACAGGTGAAGTTAAGAGAGTATTTGAATTCGAGCGTGTAGAGGGACTTAAGACCACAACTGAGAGTGGGCAACTCGTGGATGATGAAATGATGGATGACACCTCACTCATACTCACACTAAGAGATGGATTAGAAGTATTAACTGGATGCACACACGCGGGAATATGCAATATTATAAAGCACTCAATAGAATTAACCCGTATCAAGAAATTAAAGGCAGTGATAAGTGGACTCCACTTAGTAAACGCTGATGAGGATAGAATTAAGAGGACTATTGACTGCCTCATGGAACACAATTCAGAGCACATAGCTAGAGTAACCATAGATTTTTCAACCGCGTCTACATTGTTGGCAGTATAGCCGATATTAGAACCACCATATAAAGTGCAGCAGCATAGACATTCCTACATACACAGTGAAGTACATGTGGCAGATGTGAATATTTTTCAACGATATCAGAAAGCAATTAGAAAATTATACCATTAGAACCTCTCTAAATAATTAAGGATGTATCTGCGAATATAGAACACTAGTTCATTGTTTCCAGCTTACTGAAGCCTTGTAGTAATATTTTCTCGACGAGGTTTCTGTAATCCGGGCTTGCGTATACGCATTCTTCCGTTTCTACTATTGATTTGTGCTCGCTTGGATCTAATATTAGTCTAAGTCTACAGTCACCGGTCTCTATTAATTCTCTATCATGCGTAACCACAATTACTTGTCCATCTCTACCGCCAGTCTCTCTTAGGACACTCCTCAGCCTTCTAACTATTTCCCGGCTGAACCCTGTTGTCGGCTCGTCTAGTATTACAACAGCTCTTTTTAGTGATGGCGAGTGATTTCTAACAATCATATTTAACGCTAATCTATACGCTAAGCTAACAGCTATACTTTGCCCGCCGCTGAGCGATGAAACACTGTAGATTGCTCCACCTATTCTTATTCTCGGTGATATCCCGAAATCATCTGTCACTATGACTTCTACTGGTTGATCTCCAACTAGCCTTGACAGAAATTCATAGAAGTATGTTCGGAACTCGTCAACTAGTATCTTCATAACCGTTTTTTCTACTTCGTCTACGATGCTCTCGACTTCTTCGATCTTGCTCTTTAATTCCTCATATTTCTTTCTCTCTTTCTCATATTCCTCAATTTCACGTGTGATCTCCTCAATTTCATTTATTTCTTTCTCGATGTTTTTAATAGCTTGTTCTATACTGCCCATTTCTCTCTCTATATCTCTTAGATTCAAGTATGATTGCTTTATCTTTGCATCTAGGATGCTGAGTTCATTCTCGTATTGTTTGACTAAGTTTTCTAGTCTACGCATTTCTTCTTCGAGTTCATGAATATTTATCCTTGAGAGTTCTTCAACCAGTTGATTTCTCTGCTTAGATAACAGTTCTATACGCGATTGTATACTAGTCAGTCTTCTGGCTTCCTCATCTATGTTATCTATTTCTCTCCTTATACTCTGCCTCTCGCTCGTAACTTGTTGTTTCTCCGAATCTAGCTTGTTCAAATCCTCACTGATATTTAATAAGACGCTTCTTAATTCTTGCAGTCGCTTATTTAACTGTTCAATTTCACTACATACACTAGTAATGCTCTGCTCTACTTCTTCGAGTAGTTTTTTCCCATGATCATGCGGAATTCTTTGTCCACAGACTGGACATATGCCTTTCTCCAGTAAGTCTAGTATTTTAGTTTTCTCGTTTACAAGCTTCTCTTTCTCTCTCTTCTTTGCGTTAATTCCCTCCTCTATTTTTCCCGCTTTGACTTTAAGGTCTAATAATTCGTTGTTTTTCTCTTTTATTTTCCTCGCAATTTCTTCTTCTTTCTCCTCTAGTTCAAATAGTTTATTATTCAATTCCTTCCTCTTCTCTCCGAGGCTCCGAAGCTTTATATTGAACTGGTTAAGTAGGTCTTCTACGCTGGCCTGGCCCCCATACTCTTTGAGCAGCATCTGTAGTTCCTCCCGGATCCTTGCTAACTGCTTGGTTTTCTCTTCATAAGTCTTCTTTGTGTTTAACAATTCTGCCTTCTTCTTCTCCACTTCTCTGATCATATTGAGTGCTTCATCTCGCTTCTTCTCTATTGCTTTTACCTCTTGTTCTATCCTGTCTCTCTCCTTCTTTAACTCGTCGAGTCTTCTCTGTTTTTCCTCTTTATCCTTTAATAGTTTCTCCTTGTCTTTGCCTCGTAGTAATCTACGCATGCTCTCAATTTGATCAGTTAAACTACGTATCTTCTCCTTTCTTATTTTATCAAGCAAAGCCTCAGCGTTTGCTTTAAATAACTTATATTTGTCTAGTCCTAGCGATCTCTCGATGACCTCTATTCTCTTATCTCTATCTAGGCTGAGTACCTCCTGTACATTGAATTGCGGTACATATATCGCAGTAGTGTATACGAGTGGTGTTGCTCTCTCTTTCTTCTTCTCCCTTATTCCAAGTATTTTTACAATGTAGTCATCGATCTCTCCGCGGGAAGTAAAGAGATGCCTATTTACCGGTTTTATCTCGCCGTCCTCGATAACTGCTTCTTCTACTATACCAACCGTTGACTCGTACTTGTCTCCTCTCTTCTCTATTCTCCTCTCGATAACGTATAGTTTGCTTCCAATTTGTACTAAGAGTCTAACACGTCCCCTCTGACTATCAACCCTCAAGAGGTCTGCTCCTCTCGGTTGCTTATACGCGTCGAATACATCGCCTCCACCACTCCCCAAGCCTAGAAGAGCGAACTCCATTGCCATTAATAGACTTGTTTTGCCACTACCTACTTCACCGTGTATTACAGTGATGCCTTTAGGGGGAAGTATTATTACCGTTTTCTTGTAGCTCCTAATATTCTCTAGGTAAATACCAAGTATTCTCAATTAAAACCCCTTTACTCGACATCCTCAACGAGCTCCCTAGGGGCTTTTGCCTCAATCCTCTTGTTCACTATCGCCTCCTCGACTTGTTCCTTAAGATCGAACCATGCTGGTATATATGCTGGTATTGGTTCCTTAATCGGTAAGTCGGGTGAGTATATGAAGCACTCCCTATCTCCGAGATATGGAAGAGTCTCTACAGGTAACCCTATATCATTGTAGAAAGACAAGTCTGCACTACTCCTTGTCCTCAAGACGACTAAGGTGTTGAAGTTAGCTAATAGTTGTTTCTCAATCATCGTAGCCAATTGAGTTATCGCAACCAAGCCGACATTGAATTTCCTACCTTCTCTGGCTACTCTGGCAAATGGGTTGAACGGTGAGCTAACTCTTTCTGGGCTGAGATATAGTGGAGCCTCCTCGGAAACAATGGCTATCACAGATTTACCGCGGGAAACCTCCACGCCCTCGCTAAGCCTCTTCTCAAATAATCTGCGTGTAAGAGTGAGAGAAACCAAGTCTGCTTGTGCAGGAGTTAACTGAGAAACATCTAGTACAACGATGTCTCCCTTGTCAACTGATTCAACGATCTCGGATAAATCAACCCCGGTTTCTGGTTCTAACACAGCTTCTCTCTCACTACACAACCCCTCCCATGGATACATGGCTTGCCCGCTTTTACCTCCGCGAAGTATTTGTTGGAAAGCAGATGAAAGTGCTCCAAGTATACATGCTAGTAGAGCTGGGTTTTTGAGTGTAGGAGAAACTTTTATCACGCTCTTGGAATCATCGAGTACCACTATTTGTTTTCCACCAAGTGAGACAATTTTAGTGGACCAGTTCATAATACTTAACACTAGTCTCCTGAGCATCCTAGTTGTCCGGGCATCTATACCTCTATCTAGTAGGAGTTTGTGGAGACCTGTCTTTTGCTCCCTAGGTAACCCTACGCCCTCGTAGATGACAAGGTTATCTGCTAGTAGCGGTATTAATGCAAGCATGTTTCCAGTAGCTCCATCAGCACTATCACTTATGGCTAGCTCATCAGTATTAATTAACTTAACTAGCTGCTTCTTCACGAGCTGAGCAGGCACCAGGGATACTGGTTGCTCTAATGTCTTAATAGCTTCAAGAACAACATTTATGAATTCCTCTACTAGCCACGCTTTCTCTCCAACCTCCTCGAGACCAGCGAAATCAGTAAATGATATGCTCTTAGCGGTTATTGCTCCTTGATAAGTGTCAAACACGCCTGGAATACTCACAACTTCAACACTGTTGCTCATTGAAACCGTGAATTTATATGAGCGAACCATGGAGCCGCTTAGTGACGGGTTTACCCTGATAGCATCGACTAGTAGACCGGAGAAATCGTTTCTAACGTATCCCTCTGGTGGAATATACTCACCATGCCTATCTATTATCAGCCACCCAGTTTTCTCAGTTGACTCCATTGCATACCTTATCAGCCAACCCTTCAATCCCGTTGTTTTACCAGAGCCCGTTTGCCCAGTTATCAGCACGTGTTTAGCCAGTGTTCTCCTTAAGTCCACACGGAAAACAGCGTTCATGAAATGTCTCTCGAGCTCAGCTGATTTATCGTGTGCTACACCAGACCTCAAGACAAATAATCCAACCCAGTTACCGCCACCGGGTCTTACACTATACTTGCTGATGTAACCCACTATATCCTCTGAGTCGTAGTCACCTCTCCTAACGAGGTATACTGGTAAACCCATTCTCGGTGGGCGAGCAGCTTTTGAAATCTCTACATTACCATTCTCCGAGAACTTTATCTCAAGGAATAACTTGGCTTTAGCGAAGGAACTTGATTCTATGAGAGTAGTCATTGATGACGTAGATAACTTAGCGAAATGCCTAGGGCCCTGACTACTCATCCCCACAACTTCCATCACTATGATCCTCTTAACTCCCACAGCGTCAATGACGTATAGTAGGTCTCCGAAGGAGGGATAGTAATCCCTGCTAATTGCTACATCCACCAGCTCGTTTTCCCATCCAGCAACTAAGCCTACTTCAATCAAAATACCTCCCCTACACGCTATTTATGTATTCATGGTTATAACTAGTATCCAAGACGCATCCTCCTAGTGACACCGAATAATTGTTCTAGTGGATGACCTGCTCCACCAACTTCCTCGCGTATAGCGTCAGCTATCATGTCTTCAATCATGTTTGCAATCCATGATTCAACTCTGACCTTCTCATCTATCTCCATGAACCCGTATGGTGGAAGACCAGTTGTTCTACTCCTAATGGCCATTACTTCTCCAACAGTGTTCTTCACTCTTTCACCAACTTCTCTTACTGACTCGCTCACAGCAAAAACATTTCTCTCGACTGGATCGTAGTCTACGATAGGTTTACCACTATATGCCTCTAGGAATAGTACAGTGTTCCCATCGGTTGTGATGGGAAACCTAGTAATCCACAGATTCTTACTTGGAGTCGCAGGCCTATTAAACAAGAGTATTGTTTCCTTCAATATGGATTCACTGTACTTGGATTTCATATCACTATTCATCACATCAACGGCTTTATTAACGGATTCCTCACAGACATAAGTGAAGAAGCCTGATTGACTGCTCCCATGGCCTGAGAATAAACTATGTGCACGAGCAACCGCTGTAAACCTAGGTCTTTTCACTAACCCATATACTTTCCTCGTTAACTCCTCGTGAATGACTTCCTTTCTGTACATGCCCTCCAATAATATGGATAATACATCGAGTATATCGAAACCCAGTAGCCTAATATTGCTTTTTATCGTGAACCACCTAGCAAGTCCTCCATCAACGACTAGTAGGGAGTCACCAGTAATTTTCGCTGTTGAGAGACCATATGCTATCTCCACTAACCCCTCCAAGTACTCCATTGCAGCCGAGAAGAGCTTGTAAAGCCTCACAGTATCGACTCCGCCTCCAATACTCTCCAAGCGTTTATTCACGTGCTCAGTCAACTTAGTTGATACATGCTGCGCTCTTTCATCAGTAAACAGTAAATTAGATTCAGATAACGGCATTATCCTAGTTGTAAACCATGGCTTCCCATTTTTTTCACCCCATCTCCCATATATGAAGATTACTTCCGGAAACTCGTATTCACCTAGTTGGCTAGTATACCTTAATTCACCATAGGGTGTTCTAACAGCGCTCCCGACGTAGACGATGAATAAATACATCACGTTTGTTTTCAAACTGTGAAAACCAGCATCAACGAATACAATGTTTTTTGATTGACTAACTGGTTTTATTGGTGAAACCCTGTAGAACTCCTTAAATGCTTTCTCTCTCAGTATTACGAGGTCTGATTCATGTGCTCTCTGATAGTCCTCACGCATTGCTCTCACTAATCTCATTATTCTCTCTCTTAGTCTTCTAGATGCTTCCTCGAATCCCACACGGCTCAGTCTCCACCACCCATCTCGCGGAGTAAGTCTCGGATATGCTTCTCAGATAATTGCCCCAGATCCCGGCCCAAGTAGTTTATAACCCACTGTATTTTCTCAGCTGAGAGACCAGGTTTCTTCTTGGACACATATTCTTGTATTACCTTGAGCTCTAGTTCATCAATAGAGAAATTGCTTACTGCTTCTATATCAACTCTTATCAACGGGTACTCGGGCTCCTCAATTACGCCGTGGAGGCTGAGCCTTACGTAGACTCTTTTATCCCTGAACTCCTTGTTTAACTCATAGTTCAATCTCGCAATATCTGAAGCTGTAAGCCTCTTACTCTCTACGTCGACAACTAGAATAATGTATTCCCCTAGCTCCATATCTTTAACTATTTTCTTGACCTGTGTTCTGGCATCCTCGAGTGAGTCCGTTTGTATTGTTGTGCAGTATGCTTTAGGAGCATGCTCTAACCTAATGGTCTTCAATAACGGTGGATCACTCGCTAAGTCAACTCTTAGTACCCCTCTATGAACTCCTTTACTCACTAATTCGCAAGTATCATGGAAGTCGTTAAGATCTATGCCTATCGGTGCACCGGGATAAGCCGCCTTAGACCTAAATGATTCATCATAAGGTATTGGGAGGTGGAGATGACCTAGAGCTATATACCTAGTATTAGCGGGCATTCTCCTGAGGAAGTCCTCGTACTCCAAGTATAGTGAACCATATCTCCATGAGTACTTGGAAGGATCGTAGCCGTGGAACCTTGTTTGAATATGCGCTAATACAACCACGTAGTAGTCCTTGTACATGGATGAATCCTTGAATAATGTTGTCCCCTGTTTTAGGTATTCCACTTCTTTATTACTACTTCCCCTGAACCCTGGAACCCCATAGAACACTATTTCATCGTCATCGAAAACCAATGGATCTAAGATAAGCCAGCCCTTTGCTTCTTCAAACATTGTTAAATACATTAATCCTAAACTACTGAGCAAGTCTAAAACTCCGTCTCTATTTCTCGCTAAATCATGGTTTCCCGGTGAAACTACTAGTCTAACTCCATTGTCTCGTAGCTTCTTGAGTTGCTTGCTTACTCTGATTAATATATCGTAGTGGACACGGTCATCATCGAAAAAATCTCCTGATATGAGCAAGTAACGGGATTGCTCATTCAACACTACCTCACTTATCTCCTCTAAAACCTCATAATACGCGTTCTCGAGGATTGTGCCCTGAAGATTGCTGGGAACAAGGTGTAAGTCACTAGTGTGAATTAGAATCAATACGTAACACCCATTCTCCACTCCATTTAATTCATATACCAGTTATAAAGCGAAACATGATGAAAACTAGTTAACTTGACTAATCACAATTAAAGTTAGCTTAATCATTCATGAACAAGTTCCCCTGAATTCCAATGTGAGAGAAATTAGAGTTAAAAAAAGAAAAATAGCGTAATTTAAATCACTCTTTCGCTCTTTCCCTGATCACTATTTTTTGACCAATAATCATTGAGCTTGGTACAAGAACTTCAAATCCATCTTTTCTTTGAACTATTGTGAATAATGTAGATATATCTCTAACTCTTACTTCGCTTTCACCGGCAACGTCCACAAGGTCCCCTATTTTGAATGGTCTAGCAAGTAATATGAATAAACCTGCAACAGCTTGTCCTAGAACTTGCTGTGTTGCGAAGCCTATGACTAATCCTATGAAGCCTCCTAAAGCAACTCCTGCTGTTCCACCGGCAACTCCGCCGGCGATACCAGCTAAGAGAGCACCTAAACCTAGTATTCTAACCATGCTTCTAATAGCTGCAGCGGTGGAAGCACCATATCTTGGTTTAATCATCACGTAGAACATTGCTGCAACAGCATTCACTATCATCCAACCTAGTGCTAGTAATACTATGATGTATACGTATACTGCGTAGTCTTTCAGTACTAATAGTGCGTCTAGTTTTGTAGCTTTCACTAGCATGTCTACTCCTTGAGTGAAGAACCATTGAAGAATACCCATTATTACTGCTACTATTATTGCATATACTATTACTCTACCTAATGCTTTACCGACACTGTCTTCGTTGCTCATTGATTTCACCCCTAGTGGAGCACTTGTTTACTTTCATCTCGATCTTTTTGTAAGGGGTTTAAATACTTTATAGTCACTCATAGCGTGGAAAACCATGGGCCAGTTAATGAACTCTAATCATCAATAGTGTTTAGTTCACTGTATTGTTTTAATGTAAAACTAAATACTACTCACTTTCTCAAGTAGCTGTACAACATGTACCCAGTAATAGATAATACTAAGATCCCCACGATAACTAAAGTTGTTAAGAAAACTGCATCAGTAGAGCCGCCGCCACTATTATTAGTTGAGGGAGGATATGGGAACACAATGTATTCGTTCACTAATTCACCATTAGTCGTTTGATTAACTGGTATAAAGTAGGCTTGCTGAGTCATTAAATAAACAGGTATATTTTCACCTGGTTGAGAGCAAGCTAGTTGAAGCCAGAAGTTCTTATCCGTTATGGCACCAATCACCACGGCCACTATTGATTTATTTCCTCCATGATTTTTCACCACGATAGTTAATGGAACACCGATTTTACTTGCATCCACATTAGCTTTTGATATTAATTCGTCTCTAACAAATTGAATGAATTTGTTATAGCAGTCACCGTACTTATCTATAATGCAGAAATAGTGTACACTTGCTGGGTAATTCTGCTGAAAGAAGTCATGTTGTAGTTTACAGTATGGGCATGTTGATTCGCCAAATGTGTAGAATAATACCCCGTTTAAACATGAATTATCTCCACCTAGAACCACAGTAGTTAGTGCTGTGAGAAAAACCACACTAATAATCAATATAAGCATAACACCAATGTACCTCACTTAAATGCACCTCATAATTACTCTGAATCACCTAGACTATACGATTACAATACTAGCAATAATATCTTAAATCATTTTCCGAGCCAGTTTATTGAAGGATGTTTCATATAGCACTATGAAAACTATACCTCTAACATAGACGTCTATAAACATTGCTAACCATGGGCCAATAACTCCCATATATTCTACGAGTACAATTGATAATAAGACTCTGACACAAGTTAGAGACACTATATTTATTAACATGGGAAGCCACGTGTTCCCTGCACCTCTGAAAGCCCCACTTATAATCATCGCGAACCCTAATCCGAACTCGCTGAATCCCGCAAAGAATAAATAAGTAGATGCTAATCTCCTTATTTCATCGTTTGGGGAAAACGGTTGAGTTAAGTAATAACCAGAAACTCCAACGATTACGCCGAGAAACCCTATAACAAGCGATCCCAGTAAGGCCGTTCTACGCCCTATTCTCTTAGCGTTAGCTAATTCTCCTTTTCCAATATATTTACCAACAAGAGCTGAAGCGGTCATAGAGAAAGCAAACCCAGGCATATAAATTAAGCTCTCAATTCTCAGGCCCACATTATGAGAAGCCATTACAGTATCTCCAAGCCTAGATATAATACCTGCGTATATATTGTTCCCCAACGAGAAGAGAAATCTCTCCGCGAAGGCGGGTAAACCAAGGCTTAAAGCTTTCTTCACGTAGCTAAACTCGAAATTCAGGCACGGTATAAGCCCTAGTTTTGCTAAATAAAACAATTGTATAGGTAAAGTAACAGTGTTAGATACAATTGTTGCAATAGCTGCACCCGCGACTCCCAACGGAGGAAAACCAAAGCAACCATAGATCATTATTGGGTCTAAGACTATGTTAAGTATTAGCCCAGAAGAGTTCGCTATCAAAGAGTACCATGTGTAACCAGATGCAACAATAATTGAGTCTAGGAACATTGTGGAGTAAGAAACAATGAAGCCAATAAATCTTATTTGTAAATAATCAACCGAGTACTGGAAAGTTAGACCTTTAACACCCGACTGCATTTCAACTATTACTCCGGCTAGTTGATACCACGTAATCGACAATATGGAGATTACTATTAAGCCGTTGAGGAAAACTTCTCCTACAGCTAGCTTTGCTTGCTCTTTTCTACCACTACCCAATCCTTGCGATGTGAAAACAATCGAGGGAGTAGTGAAAAGTACGTTGAATGTTTGCGCGAACATGAGAATATATGATGCTACACCTAGTCCAGCAAGTGCCTCTTTACCCAGCCATGATACAAAGTAGGTATCTGTTAGAGAGTAGAGGCTTGAAACAAGCTCAATTATAACGAGGGGAATACTCATCTTCAATACTTGCATTAATTCATTATCCACTCTCAGCTTCATTTTAAAGCACACTGTGAAACATGACAAGGAAAACTAATATCCATTCATGTAAATTTAAACTATTCAGAATTAATCCAAGTGACACTGCTACTTATATAAAATACTTGGTGTGTTATTTAAATCATGGTGTAATAAATGGAGCTATGGCAAATCGTTCTTATCGCAGTTGCACTATTCATAGGTTTACCCATACTTGCATCTGCGATAAGAATCGTTAAAGAATATGAGAGAGTAGTGGTTTTTAGGCTTGGCAGATTAAGGGGTGCTATAGGGCCAGGATTAGTGCTCATAATACCCTTCGTTGACACAGTCAGCAAAGTTGATTTAAGAGTAGTAACAGTTGATGTTCCTAAGCAAGAAATACTGACAAGGGACAACGTGAGTGTTACAGTTGATGCCGTCATTTATTATAGAGTATTAGATCCCATTGCAGCTGTAACGAAAGTTTCAAATTATCACTACGCAGTTAGTCTCCTAGGTCAAACAGTTCTCAGAGATGTCCTAGGTCAATCGGATCTTGATGATTTACTGCAACGTAGAGATGAATTAAACAAAAAACTTTCAAGTATACTGGATGAAGTAACAATACCTTGGGGCATTAAAACAGTAGCTGTAACAATTAAAGCCGTTGAATTACCTGAAGAAATGAAGAGAGCTATGGCTAAACAAGCTGAAGCAGAGAGGTGGAGAAGAGCGCGAATAATTGAAGCTGAAGGTGAAAAACAGGCTTCAACAATATTAGCCGAAGCAGCTAAGTTCTATGAAGAACACCCAGTTGCTCTTAAATTGAGAGAGCTTCAAACTTTGATCGAAATAGCTAGAGAGAAGGCCCTTGTTGTCGTAACGGAAACTGGCGGGAAATATCTTGGAGAAATCGTAGCCACTCAGAAAGCCATCAAAGAGTATGAGAAAAGAGCGGAGGGTTAAAATGAGAGTTTTCATTGATAAAACAATTTTTTTAATAAACGTTCTTCTCATTCTATTAGTGTCCTCTGCTTTCATAGTATCCGTAGATATTCATGGTGAAAGTAAAACCATAGTTAAAGGAGTACTTGTCGAAGTAACGCCTCCATGGGATACCATCGATAACGGCGTCGCTGAATGCGTCGCTGATGCTGTTAAATTTGCCGAGGATTCAAACGCGGTATTAATATATAAAGTTAACAGCTATGGAGGATACTTGGATTCCGGTTTCACGATTGGAGACGCAATATATTACTCCAAGGTGCCGACAATAGCGTATGTTGAAAACAAGGCACTTAGCGCTGGCACGCTCATCATTATTCCAGCTGACATAATAATTCTACAGAAGGGATCAATAATTGGAGCCATGAAACCCGTGATGGTTAACCCTGTTACTGGGGAAGTGACGTTTGTTAATGAGTCAAAAATACTTGAACCAATCATTGGTAAAGCTAAGGTTTATAGTGAGAGAAGAAGCAGGAACCTATCTCTCATAGCGGAGTTTATTACGAATGCAAAAGTCGTTGACTCCAATACCGCTGTTTCAAGCGGCGTAGCGGACTTCGAGGTTAATAATTATTATGAAATCTTTGACCTACTGAAAGGCAGAGTCATCGAGAAGAATGGAGTACAGTACTCGCTGAACTTGAATCAAGGAAATGTCGAAGTATTCGCGTGTAGCATTAGGTCAAGAATGATCTCTATTTTATCTAATGCTTACTTAGCAAACGCTTTACTAAGTATAGGTGTCCTGGCAGCTATATTCGCATTAGCATCTGGGAAAATCGTTGTTTTACCATTAGCGTTTGCCCTAATACTTCTAGGGTTAATAAGCACGGGAATAAACCCTAACATGTTATCAGTGTTCTTTATTATATTAGGGGCAATCATGCTTGCAATTGAATTATTCATATTGCCAGGTTTCGGTTTCGTAGGCGTTAGCGGAATAGTATTGATTACCCTGGGTTTCGCTCTTCTACCCGCATATATACCTGCTGGTGTCTCGCCAAGACAAGACTATATAGCTGCTTTGAGAGCATTTATTTTCGGAACAGCTATTACATTAGGCTCATTTTTCGGCTTAGTTGTTTTCAAGGTGATACAAGTGAGGAGAAAGAAACCCGTTAGTTTTACGCCTGAAGGAAAAGAAGGAGTTGCCATTGAAGACATTAAACCGGGGGAAACAGGGTTTGTGAAAGTGGAGGGAGAGTATTGGAGAGCTACCTCGAACAATGAAATTAAAGCAGGAGAAAGAATCATAGTGTTGAAGATGAGGGAAGACGGGGTATTAGTAGTAGATAGAAAAACAGTTTCTCAAGGATAAATAACTCCAATTTTTAACAATCCTTCCAGAATCCTAGCGTTGATGAATTTTGTTTTAATGCCTCTTTCGCTTAGTCTCTTATCAATTACAACTATTTCCTTATCCAAGCAGTATGCATCTGAACCTACAATGAAGTTAACGTTCAACCCGAAACTCGGTACCCAAAACCAATACTCAGCCACATGCTTGAAGTTCTTGGAAACACTGTTTAACACGTACTTATACTCCTCTGGGAAGAAGTAGCTACTGCCGGCTTGCGTTGCAACGACTCCGTTAGACTTCATAACTCGCTTGATCTCCGCGAAGAATTCCGGCGAATACAGGGGTTTAGCTATATCGCTACCATAGGGGTCAGTTAAGTCCATTATTACGACGTCGAAGTAGCTTGAAGGAGCATTCTTCACGTATTCTTTACCATCCATTATTATAACTCTAGCTCTTGGATCATGAAAACTACCCTGATGCATGTGCTCCAAGTACTTCTTCGAGAATTCAACTACTATAGAGTCAATGTCAACCATGACTGCTTCTTTTACAGTGTTGTGTTTCAACACTTCTCTGAGTGTTGCGCCTTCTCCTCCACCAAGTATCAGCACTTTCTCCGGGTTTGGGTGCAGGAGCATTGCGGGTTGAACAAGTAGTTCATGGTAAAAATACTCATCTCTTTCCGTGCTCTGTATGTATTTATCCAGTAGAAGAGACCTACCAAAACCATCTATTTCAGCGAAAACGATTTCCTGATATGGTGATTTAGATGTCGCTAAGACAGTGTTTACTTTAAATAATAGTTTAAGGTATCTACTAGCTGGTTCAATAATTATCAAACCATCCTCCATAGCATTCACCTTACTTACATATTTAATACGTAAACATCAACTATTAACTCCGATAATTACACGTATTTAGTAAACTCGATTATAAGAAAAGGTTTAAGTACATTGATTATAAATTAACGAGTCAAGATAAATGAGACAAACAATTACATATTTTTGAATTTAAACCATTAAATCAATGTAAACAATAGCGACTATACTCGTTGCGATATGTAGGGGAATGAATGTACTTCTCTGCATTATTTTGATTATTTCCTCCTGTTTAAAAATGAACTTGTCACTTAAAGTTTACTTCTTGCTCTCCCTTATTTTTTCAGCGTATTTTTCAGGGGTTAGCAGTGAGTCAAACTCACTTAACTTAGTTGGTTCCAATATGAAGATCCAGCCTTCGCCATAAGGGTCTTTATTAATTAATTCAGGAGAAGACTCTAATTTCTTATTGACTTCAACTATTCTACCTGATAATGGAGCATAGTATGGTGATGTTGCTTTAATTGAATCAATTATTCCTAGTTCTTCACCTTTATTAACGATCCTACCTACTTGAGGTAACTCAACTGCCACAATGTCTTTTAGTTCTTTTTGAGCATAATCCGAAACCCCGCAGACAACTCTACTATCCTCTAGTTTAGCCCATTCATCTGTTTCAGTGTATCTACGATCCCTCCTAACAATATATTCTTTACCTTTCACGCTTACAACGATGTCCTCCAATTCTATCACCGAATAACTGATTAGATTAATATTAATTATAGTAATGTTTTATAATAATGTTTTTAATATATCTCCCTGTTAATTTAAACGGTAAAAAGTTTACTTATTGAATTATGTATTCTAATATAGAGGTGTGAACAGTGAAATATGATGTAGTAGTTATTGGTTCCGGGATAGGTGGGTATCCAGCAGCATCTTATCTTGCTCAGAAGGGGTTAAAAGTAGCTGTAGTCGAAGAACACCTTGTTGGCGGAGAATGCACTAACTATGGTTGTGTCCCCAGTAAAGCGTTTTACCAAGTAGCAGAGGCTGTTCGAGCACTCGAGAAGATAGGTGGATTAACATCATACAAATGGGATAAACTCGTTGAATGGGTTAAGGGTATTGTAAAGGAGTCGCGAGAGGGAATCGAATACTTATTGGAGTCGAGAGGTGTCACTATTTATAGAGGCCGTGGATTACTGTTAGCTCCAGGTAAGTTGAAGGTCAGGAGCGGGGATGAGGAAGTAGAGATTGAAGCAAGTAAAATACTATTAGCTAATGGAACAGATCCCGTTGATATCCCAGTTGCCAAGTTTGATAAAACTGGAATAATTAGCAACAGGGAAGCACTATACCTTGACGAGAAACCAAATAGAGTATTAATTATTGGGGGAGGAGTAATTGGAGTTGAATTAGCTAATGCCTTCTCCTCGCTGGGCATTGAATCAATAATCGTTGAGCTTCTCGATCACATACTACCATTCACGGATAAAGACATCGCTCTAGCTGTGAAAACTCATCTAAACCAGAGAGGCGTCAAAGTATATGAGAAAACAACCGTTAAGAAAACAGTGAAAAACAATGGTAAGTACATCGCTGAATTATCTAACGATGAGAAACTAGAAGTAGATAAAATCATTGTGGCTGTTGGTCGTAAACCAAAAACCAGAGATATGGGGCTTGAAAACTTATCCATTGAACTAGACCAAAAAGGATACATAAAAGTAAACAGCAAACTAGAAACAAGCGCGCCAGGTGTGTACGCTGCGGGAGACGTTGTAGGCGGTCCTCTTTTAGCACATAAAGCATTAGTTGAAAGCTTGGCAGCAGCTAGAAACATTGCTGGAGAAAAATCTTTCCAAGTAGACTATAAAGCAGTTCCATTAACGATATTCACTGGATTAGAGGTTGCATCAATTGGTTACACGGAGAAAGAGCTTACATCTATGGGTGTTAAATACGTTAAATATAGAATACCACTATACTTCCTGTCAGCAGTGAAAATTAAGGGTGGTAAAAACGCCTTCGCGAAAATACTCTTAAGTGAAAACAGCGAGAAAATCCTTGGTATACATATAGTTGCTCCAAACGCATCGGAGGTTATATCCTCATATCTACCACTATACCTCGGTAAACTCGAATTAAGTGAAGCCTCTAGAATTCCTTATCCACATTTAACAGTATCAGAGTCTCTGAGGGACTTCGCCGAGTACATTATTGGTTCACCCGTTCATTTAATTAAAAAATAATTAACTCTAAACCTAAATACAATTAGTATTGTTTTACCGGTGTAAGTATTGAGCTTCATTAATGTGAGTGATGAATTACTAGCCAAGCACTGCGAAGGCAGTAGCACGTGTTTCTGGGCAACAATGGCTTTAATAAACCCATATGAATCAAAAGACATATATTTCTTCGATTGCTCAATGTACGCTTTCGTTAAGAAAGAATACTTAGATAAAGTTGAATCTAGACTGCTGTTATCGTTTAAAAGTCCATTCGACCTCGATAAATTGTACTACGGCAGTAAACTAAGCTACAAAGTACTAAGTACAAACACCAATTGCTCCAAATTAGACATAGAGAAATATGTTAGTTCACTAATAAACAGCGTTGAAACAGGGATTGCTAAAACACATGAGAAATTATCCAAAATGCCTAAGAGAAGACTATTCCTAAGATTCCTGATACCGGTTAAAGATGAATCAGAACAGGTGAGAGGAGAATATTACGGTTTACTCACCAAAGAGAGTATTATTAGAGAAATGATTAATATCATGGGATATAGAAACGGTGTTCTCAGTGCAAACGTTAAGCCTGCCCATGTACTAATAAGCCTGGATACTTCAAGGCTTGAATTCCAAGGCTTAATAATGGGTAAACAAGTGAAATTAAATGCCTATAGAAAATTAATAGATATACCTTCGCTTTTAAGAACTCTTGGTTGGAAGTAAACTCTTTTAGGGATCCCTCAACAACATTATTCATTACACCATAACATTTTTAATTCATAGTTGAGATATTGCTAACCAGGGTGTTTTAATTGAGCATAAAGGATCTCAGCAAGGAGATAGCTTCAATAATTAGGAACGTTAAACCATCGGTTGTCACGATTTCAACCGAAATACCTCACCCAATGATTTTCTTCGGTTATGAACCAGTTAAAGGCTATGGGTCAGGATTTATCATTGCACCAGGCTACGTTGTGACAAATGCACACGTGGTTAGAGGAGCAACAAGAGTATCAATAATTTTCTCAGATGGATTCATAAGTAATGCAAAAATAGTCGCGATGGATCCACGGAGAGATCTAGCATTGCTTAGAACAGAGGAACATGGAACACCAATGAAACTAGGTGACTCCAATAGAATAGAAGTAGGTGAAATAGTTTTAGCAATTGGTTCACCTCTCGGTCTTCTTGAGAACTCTGTGACAATGGGCGTTGTGAGCGCAGTGGGCAGAACGCTGACAACACAGGAGATTATATTAGAAGACGTAATACAAACAGATGCTGCAATAAATCCAGGTAATAGTGGTGGACCCCTCGTCAACCTCAACGGTGAAGCTATTGGAGTTACCACAGCTATAATTCCATTTGCTCAGGGAATAGGGTTCGCTATACCGATAAATGCAGTGAAAAGATTCATAGAAATGGTTTCAAAGTATGGTAGGCCGTTGAGAGCCTGGATAGGAGTCTATGTAGCACCATTAAACCCCACTATGGCAGCTTTATACAAAATACCTGTTAACGAGGGACTATTAGTTATAAGAGTAGTCCCAGGTTCGCCGGCAGATAGGAGAGGAATAGTGGAAGGTGATATAATCGTGTCAGCAAATGGTAGAAGCGTTCGAAGAACAAGTGAGTTAAGGGAAGCAATTGAAGAGAGCATAGATAAAGGTTCCGTCACGCTCCAAGTTCAAAGGGGAAGAAAAACGTTCGAGGTAGACGTAGAGATAATAGTGGAAGAAGCTTAGTTCAAAAACATTCAACAATAAATTCTTAAAGGCACTCTGCGAAAACTGAAAGCACTATGTCTCTTTGAGAACTCAATTCATAATACTTAAATTACTAACAAACTGATCTTTCCCACTAGGAAAGAATGCTCACTGCTAGTCAAAGGTTTGTTGACTATTCACAGCTACTTAAATACACATTCATCCTCTGCTGGAATGCTTAGGTGATTTGAGATTACCTAATTAACCCTACTTATTCATGGTTACGAACCCGTATTCCTCATGTACTTAGGGGTATTCAAAATCATGTGCCTCATCACAATGAGCGGATAGAACTTACAGGCATTGCTCTTATATATTTGCCCTGAGAGGGGTTTTTCAGTTGTGATATACTTTTAATTATTTCACTGTTTTATTATTTAGCCAGGGTGTAACCAATTTGTCTTGGAAAAGAGAACTCGTTGAAATGTTGAAAAAACTAACCGAAGTACCCGGGCCTAGTGGAAGAGAGGATGATGTACGAAACATTGTGGCAGAATACTTGAAACCATACATTGATAAATTATGGGTTGATACCTGGGGAAACTTGATTGGTTTAAAGAAGGGGGCAAGTAGCGATGGTAGAGTCATGATCGCTGCTCACATGGATGAAATCGGTTTATTTGTATCTCATATAGAGGAAGATGGTTTCCTGAGAGTTGTACCTATAGGAGGAATTATAGAGAGAACTCTACTCTACCAAAGAGTAGTTTTAAGAACTCGTGATGGTAGATTACTACGCGGCGTTGTAGGATTAAAACCCCCTCATGTAGCTAAACCAGAGGAGTTACAGAAAGTCCCCGAATTCAGAGAACTATTCGTTGATATAGGGGCTTCCTCGAAAGAAGAAGTAGAGAAACTAGGAGTCCGTGTAGGAGATATAATGGTGTTTGACAGAGATTTAGTCGAATTAGCTAATGATAGAGTTGCAAGTAAAGCATTCGATGACCGCGTAGGCGTTGTCTCTCTCATAAAAGCAGCACAATTGATTGAGAAACCTAGTTTTGACACATACTTCGTAGCAACTGTTCAAGAAGAAGTAGGGTTAAAAGGTGCTAGGACATCTGCATTCGCTATTTCCCCTGATGTAGCGTTAGCTTTAGATGTGACTATAGCTAGCGATGTCCCAGGCGTGTCTAAAGCAGAATGGTACACTAAAATAGGGAAGGGCCCGGCAATAAAGATAGCTGATGGTAGAAACGCCTCAGGGTTAATAGCTCACCCTAAGGTTGTAGACCTACTGATCAATGTTGCTGAGAAGCACAAAATACCTTATCAGTTAGAAATAATATCAGGTGGGACAACCGATGCCAGTATTATAGCGTTAAACAAGGAAGGAGTACCGGCTGGAACTGTTTCTATACCATCAAGGTATATTCATAGCCCAGTCGAAGTAGTAGACTTAAAAGATGTATATAACGCAGCATTACTTGTAGCTAGGTTTACTGAAGAATTGACGCCTACCTGGCTCAAGGAACTGAAAGGGCTAGTGTTGAAATAGTGGAAGTCAATATAAATACCTCCTGTTTTTAATTCAAATCATCTATATTTCAACTCATTATTTTCAATTATAGCGCACTCACTTAACACGTGCTCTATTACTTGTTCTCGATCTATAATATGTAATACTTTGAATCCCTTAGCAACTAAGTAATCTGAAAGTATTTTCCTGTGACAGAACCAAGGATACTTCTCACAGCACATGATTGCAATCAAGTGATATGTAGCTAGTTCAACTAGTTTTTCAAGATAATGTTTTACTTCGGTACATCTAGTTATATATGTCGCATATGCTCTAAATCCATTGGATTTAAAACACGTAGCAATACCAATATCTTCAACATCCACGCCGAATTTTCTAAAACCACCTAGAGCGGGGAACCAGTAGTACTGGATATTGTTCTTACTTAGTTCAGCCTGAAGATTCATGCCTGAAAACTCTGGTTGCTTCAAGGCCTTATTCCATCTCCTTACGTCAATAACGGCTTCAACTCCATATAATTTCAAAATACCGATAAATTCTATGATGCTTCTGCCTCCGTATCCTATGGTATACACGGATCTCATGGGTAATCAGCGAAACCATAGTTTACTGATATAAAAAATTAACCAATATAAGAGTTAATACTTTTATTTGCTGAAAGCTGAGTCTAGTTCAATGTTGTGAATTACTTCAGAGAAACGGGTTCTTAGAAACACTTGAGTTATTGAGAGAGATACATTATACATATTATACTCACTGTTAGTGGACTCAGTGTTATTAACACTATTCTTGTATTAGCATCCTGAATTATCATTGATTTCTTCAAGCGGGAAAATCAAAGAACTAGTTGAAAAACTAAAGCTAATGTGCTTGAATAAGGTAATTTAGTTGGATCATATATAATATTCTACGTGAAAACGTAGGAAAAGGAGCCAATGCCCTGGTTCTTCTAACTGAGTTTACCCTAGAGTTCGCGGATCCTGAAGCAGCGCGAAAAGCAATTGGTTTACTCAAAACCAATTGAAAGGAAATTTATTCAAGTGAATTACTTGTGAATGCCGAAATAGTGAAAATAAAGAGACAGAAATTGATGAGGCAAACTAGTGTACGCATATATTGATAGAACATCTGCTAGCTAGCTAATGAAATCCATGTCTTAAAGTATTCACAGTTTTGAATCAATTAAACTATAAACTGGGCTGAGAAAATTATGAAGTGAAGGAAGGTGTAAACTTGCGCTCGAAAACCTCGATACTAATCATCTTCTTTCTACTAGTTTCCATCACAGCATATATCACATTACTCAACATGGAGCTAACTAGTAAACAGAGATCAATAGAGGAATTATCCAAATTTAAATTAGACTACGAAAATTGCATCAATAAAATTATTCAACTCAACGAATCTTACACTCAGCTAAGTAACCAAGTATTTGACTTATCGAGGAGATATTACACTTTACTAGAGGAATACGTGAACTTGACTAATACACTAAAAAACATAACTCAAACTTACCTCGAGTATACATCGCTCACAAAATCTTTTCACCGTGTATTGAACTACAATGAAATAAACGCTATAGGAGAATACGTTCAAGTCGCGATAGTATACGAATCCAGTCCATGGGATAGTTATAGAAACCTATATTCATGGGTTTCAGCTAATATACGGTATGTAGATGACGTCGTAATACCTGTACCAACTTGTGAATTCATAAATGGCTCCTGTAACCTTAAATACATATACGTTGAAAACTATGTACAAACACCTAGTTTTACGCTGGAAAAGAAACAGGGTGATTGCGAAGATTTGACCATTCTCTTATACGCTATGATCAAGTATTATCAATTAAAAATATTGAAAACAGAGTACTTAACTTGGATCGCTTATATTGAATTAAATGATAACACTACTCATACCGCTATATTCATACCTGCTAGTAGTGGTAGATTAACCATAATGGATCCTGCTGGAAGATACTTAACAAGTAACGAATATGGTGATATAACAGCGAATAATGCCCTAGATGAGCTCAAAAACTACTCTAATAAGTGGTTAAATAAAGGCGGAATAAAACACATAGAATTATACCAAGTAAATGTTACAACAGGTAATTACAGCTTGGATGCCGCTGGAGGTGTAGAGGAGATAGCGACATTCATCATGGAGATAACAGGTTAATGTTACGAAGAAGATTACAATTCCTATTATTTCATTACTCATTCTTCGTTCAATTAGGTAACCATAAATAAATATCTGCACTAACACTTAATGAGAAGTGGGGGCTTTAATAACATTAATGAAGCCAGAGATCCTGGAAATTCGTCTGAAAATGATTTTTATAATAATAAAACCCCAAAAGTCAAGGGTTAATTCTGTCCAATTAAGTAAAAGATCAACTGCGAATTACGATCCAGTTTTGTTCTACGGAGATCATTTATTAAAACGCTATATTGAATATTTTCTACGTAGCACCTATTATCCTTGGATATTGTTATTCCCATTATTCTCCGAGAACACTTGGTTGATTTTTTATGAATATTATTACGTATCAAATTTTGTCATTTAATCCATGTATGAGAAGCAGTAATTTCGTTATCGAGAAAATCTGTAAACTTATTTACCAGCTACTCTGACGTTCTTTACCCATAGTGATGGAACAACATTATTCCCAATAATTTCTACATCTTCTCCGATCTCAACGAGGTTTACTGATAACCAATCATATATATTCCCACTCACGACTAGACCTTTAACTGGTTTCAGTATCTCACCATTCTCAATGAGTAAACCATGCGTAACAGTTGCTTTTACTCCTCCAGTAACAGGGTCGCTCATCCACTGACCTATTACTTCGAAGACTATGAGTCCTTTCTTCATGTCTCTTATGTATTCATCCACGCACCCATTAACAGGTTCCAATACGACATTAGTGAAAGCTGGAATAGGTTGCGAGGCCGGGTTTTGTCTTATACCGTTACCCATTGGTTGCTGACTCATTCTCTTAGCGGTATAGTAGCTATGTAGATATGCTTCTAATGTTCCTTTATTCACAACATGTTTAACCCTAGTGGGGATTCCTTCATCATCAAATGACCGAGTACCAGTAGCTGATTCAACGAACGGGTTATCTAATATCGATACTTTCTCGTTGAAAACTATTTGACCTTGTTTACCTTTAAGAAGACTCCTGTTCTCCAGCACGTTTAAAGCCGAGAAAGCTGGAGTCAAACTACTCTCTAGAATTTCTCCTGTCGTTATAGGGTCAAATACAACTTCGTAAATCCCTGACTCCACTGGCACGGAGTTAAGGAATAGTAGTGCTTTTTCACCCTCTTCAACTACTTTCTTCTCTAGGACTCTTTCGTCTAGTTTACTTCTTTCATATATGAAGAACTTATCTGCCTGAGACCCTGTTTTCTCAACATATAGCCCAAGCCATACTTGGATAATGCTACGTAACCCTCTCCTCATAACCCCATTGGAATTCAATAACGTTAATTCAGCTTTAGAAATAGTGAAGGATCCTTCAACGACGCTTGCTTTATCCGCTCCTCTAGCTAAAGCGGGTTCTTTAAATTTTTCCATTAGATGTCTAAGTGTATCCATGTATTCTTCTTCACTCATATTAACGCTTCTATCATCGTAAGATGGTGCCTCTTCAACTGGTTCAATGGTAGGTGGGAAACCCGGCCAATATGGATCCTCTGGAGACGATTTCACTGCAGATAATAGTTTTTTAGTGATTGAATCCACGTCGAGTTGGAGAGTATTTACGCGCACGCTTCCTGTTCTTTTTCCATAAGCGCCTCTTATACCAATGTCTTCATCTTCCCTGTAGACTGCTTCAATAACTTTATCATTAGAAACCTTAAACTGCTTCACAGTACTCTTGATAGAGTATACTTCGACTTCGTTTAACCCGTTCTCTAACGCTTTCTTGATTATTTTCTCATATACGTCGATCAATTCAACCACCCCCAATGGTGAAACCTCTCACTCTTACATGTGGTCCTCCATCCCCCACTCTAACCATCTGGCCGTCTTTTCCGCATCCACCGAAAACACTTGTTCTAACCACTAGATCGTTTCCTACTGCATCAACGTTTTTCAGAGTTTCAAGAATCAAACCAGATAACATGACGCCTTTGATTAATCTTGTGGGTTCTCCGTTCTCAATCACGTAGCTCGGACCACTCGTAAAAGTGAAAGCCCCCGTTAACGGGTTAACTTGCCCTCCTAATGCTCCTCTTCCTTTAATGTAGAGGCCTTTCCCTAGATCTCTCATAATTTCATCTACTCTCCAATCTCTCGGCTCCATATAAGTATTCGTCTGCCTCACTAATAATGGATGCCTATAGCTCATAACTCTTGCATTACCTGTTGGTTCTCCACCTAGCATTTTAGCTGTAGTGAGACTATGTAGAAAACCCACGAGTACACCGTTTCTCACCGTGTAAGTCTTCTTTTTAGGTGTTCCCTCATCATCATAGGGTACAAAAGCTCCTCCCTCGATCAAACCGTCGTCAATTATTGAAACCAATTCGCTTGCAACCTTCTCATTAGTTCTACCGCCCAATACACTTCCACCAGCTAACACTATGTCTCCTTCCGACGCGTGACCAAATGCTTCGTGAAGCATTAATCCAACCATGTCGTTATCCAGTACTATATCATATTTTCCTGGCTTAACATGCTGGGCTTTAACTGCTTCAACTACAATATTTGATCTCTCACTAATCCACTCAACCCAGTCAATGCTTTTAATGAACTCCCACCCAGCTACACTGGATTCGTAGTCGTTGAGTGTTTCATACAGTCCTTCCAAGTGAGCTACTAATCGAGCGGAAACACCTACTAGTCTCCGAGTAAATTCAACGTAGTCACCATTGCTAGACATGTAAATCCTTTGATCACGTTCATATCCGAATCTCAGAGTAGAACTAGATAAACCTTTAACGCTTCTCGCTACATTGAACATTCCTCGCAGTACCTCTATTTTCTCGGATACATCTACATCCTCAGGGTCAACTGCGTACTTCGAGTCAACATTGTCTTTTATAGTAGGCCTCGCATAGAGGTCAACGCGTGCAGAGTAATTTGAAGTAGCCTTTGCTAATTTATAAGCCCTATAGACTGCTTCTCTAATAGATTCCTTGTTGAATGAGTTTACGGAGGAGTAACCTACAGATCCTTTATTGATTACTCTTACTCCAACTCCATGCACATAGTTGGTAGTTGATTCTCTGAGAACACCATTATCCAATATAATTAATTCACTGTAGTATCTTTGTATCCTTGCGTCAATGAAATCAACTTTTAACTCGTCACCAAGCTTCATAATGTAATCTAAGTCAACCAAGAAACCACCTAGCGACTCCATTAATTATCACTCATGTTAACTCTTATAATTGAAGCAATAATTAATAAAGCTAAGGATAGCGGGTTCAAAAAACAAGTATTAACTCTTAACCATCATGAAGCAATTGATCAGATCAAGCGCAACGAATGTTTCACTTAACCTCTAATGCTTTATGCTCAACGTTGAACCGTAATATGTTCACTTCACCCCTCATATGTTTCTTTTGAGTAGATCAATGACATTAAGAACCCAATTACACCCAGTACACTACTTATAGTGCAAGTTACCAACGGGGAAATGTAAGATGGCGATATAGTTAAAAGTACTGCAAGAGTTGAGAATAATATAATATTATAAAAGCTAATTGAGACCGCGGCATAATCAACAGAGTATAATTCCTTAGCCATTGATGGAGCAGGTATATGCATCGAGTAAGCTAAACTCAATACACCGAGAAATACGGGCATTATCTTCACATTGTTTGTTACTCCAGCGTAATATGCGATCAGCCACGATAAAGATACGAGAATGGTGCCGGTAACAACGAATGGTTTCCTTCGCTTTACAACTCTATCACTTAAATACCCAGTTATCGGTGAAAGAACAGCAAATAATATAGCTAGGTACGTTATGTATAAACCCACAGAATACTTACTAAGTCCCAGTGATTCGAGGTAAACCTGTCCCCAACCACTCTGGAAGGCGAGTATTGTACTATAAATTGATGCAGCCGCTAAAGCTACAGCCCATGCATGTTTATCTCTAACGATCTCTCCTAGTCCATGATACACTCCTTTAATACCCAACCCTTTACTTTTACCACCGGGATCCTCCGATAAAAAGTACACGAGGATGCTTACGATTACTGTGACCATTGTTAACAAGTATATTAATTCATTGAATCCATACTTATCAATGAATAGTAGTAAAGGATATGCGCCAATCGCTGCGCTCACATTACCTATCATTAATAATAAACCAGTTATTGTGGCTTGACCCTCTTTCCCGAATAACAGTGATGCGCTTCTTTGAGCAGCTAGAAATATGACTGATGCAAATAAACCAATAAGAGTTCTCCCTACTATTAGCGCTACGTATGATGGTAGAGCCATAATCAATGTGCATAGTGATAAAGCAAATAGAAAATATGAACAAATTCTCCTTGTACCATATGTGTCAAGTAGTAAACCAGTGAATGGTTGAGTGAAAGCATATGCATAGAAATATGCTGCAAAAAACACTGAAATCAATGCATTCTTATCCACATTATAGTAGGATGCAAAGACATCTAGTTGCTCTTTCAATACACCTGTCATCGTCCTATGGAAATAAGCGAGTGAGTAAGCAATAAGCAATACTGTGATTAAGGCATATTTCTTATTCACTCTCATGTTTTTCACCTTAAATAATCAAGATACTCTTCTATTGGAAACACTGGTTTAACCGTTCCAATACTATCTAAGCTCCTTAGTATTAAAAGTTAAAACCTGGTTAATAACGCGAGAGAAAAATACGACATAATAGTTCTATATGCTATAAATTATAATTAAAGACTGAGGTGATTTAATCTTGGTTGTTGTTAATGCCAAGTTACTAGATCAAGTTCTAGCTGGTAAAGAGCTTCTCATTCGGGTTTACCAGGCCGCAGAATCAGACACAGAACTACAGACGCTATGGTTCATGTCCAACGTTATGGCTGTAAATAGGTTAAAGTACAATGATCACGGCCCCATACACGCGAAAATAGCAGCAGGAGCAGCCTTATACTTATATAATCTGCTTCGTTTGAACGGGTTAGAGTCAACACTAGTAAAAGATGGTGTAATAGAGAATGAAGAATACGCGTGGTTGATTCCATTACTCGGTGGTTTACTACATGATATAGGTAATAGTATCCATAGAGATATGCACGAGAAGCTGGGCGCTCTCCTAGCAAAACCGATACTGGATAGATTACTTGATGTAATTATAGACGATGAACGAACAAAAGTGAAGATCAGGCAGGAAGTCATGCACGCGGTACATTGTACAAGTAGTGACGTTGAGTGTTTAACCATAGAAGCAGGCTGCGTCAAAGTGGGTGATGGATTAGACATGGCTGAAGGCCGTGCACGCGTCCCATACAAACTTGGAGGCATCACTATACACAGTATATCTGCCTTGAGCATAGATAGAGTTGAAATACAGCCATCTGATAAAAGACCGATTAGAATAAATGTATACATGAATGAGAAAGCCGGATTATTCCAAGTTGACAACGTTTTAATGCCTAAACTTAAGACTACTCCACTACGGGATTATGTTGAGGTATACGTTATAGTCGGTGATACTTACTTGAAATCATATCCCTGAGTAAACATCATCAAACTGTTCCTGAGTATTAATATAATCTTTAGTTTCAAACACTATTTTTCGCGTGATCATTTCATTGAGGTTAAATCATGAAATCCGGGACTCCACTAGGATCAAACGCTACTCTCGGAATTAATTTGTTTTTTCTAAGTAGATCTTTTACGTGAGGATACAGTATAACGTATTCTTCATCGATACAGTTAAGTATAGATGGATGTATCTCCGCGAGTTTTTTCTTGAAAACTCTATATGATTCATCACTAGTAAAACTAAGCATTACAGCTGGATAAAAATCATTACATGGTCTAGCTCCTTGAGCATACAAGTTTTCTAGTGCTTTGAACTGATACTCGTAGAAAACAGCATCTGCACCAGTTAAATATTCAAACTCACTCGCTGTACAACCCTTGAAACTGACTCTTACTGTTAACTTAGAGTAACCAACTAGCTTCTTAGCGTAATCCTGGTTTTTACCGATCAGTAAGCCATTTGTTTCCAGTATAAACACGTACTTGGTATCCTCTACGAGGTCAAGTAATTTATATAGATGCTCTATTCCAATGGTTGGTTCTCCGCCACTTAACCTTAAGTACTTATACTTATTCTTATTCGCTATGGATACGAGTTTGTTGAAAGCCGATGTTGGGGTCTCGAACCATCCTTTCTCTCCGTAATAACTGTACCTCCAGCTCCAACAGAACTTGCATCTCAGATTACATCCAACTACATCCCCTGTCGCAATTCCACCATACCATCTACCACCACGAAACCTGTAATATCGCCTCTCTGGTTCACTATTTCTCATTCTCGTTACTTGTTTCTCAATAATTGATGTGATCTTAAATGGATCTAAGCCAGGCATGATCTTCAAACTCTAATATAATTCTCTCAGTTTTACCCTAATTTATAGAGCTTATATGACTTAGTTTTATTAGGAGTTTCTCTAAGTTATCCATGTACACTGAGGGATCCCTGACAAGTATTTCCTCTATTTCGCTTCGCCTAGTTTGCTTCAACCTCGCATTTATGTAAACAAGAGACTGCACAACTCCATTATATGTGCCGTATTTACTTACAGCTTGTCTATAAATACAAGAATGTAAGCTACATCCACTACACTCCATTTTGCTCCTTATACAAATGTCTTTATACCCTGGCTTTCCCTTTACGCCTAAGTAGTTCGCGTAGTGTCTATCAATAGGCGCATAACGCGTTAAACCATAAGCATGTAGTAGTAAAGAAGCCACACTTTTCACTCCTACATTCTTAACAAACAATAATTTACAGGCTAAATCAATTGGATTATTGGTTTCATTGAAAACAATGTCTATGGATTTCTTTAACTTATTGAATTCCCTCGAAATATAAGAGGATGAATCCACGTATCCATTTATTACTGCTTGCTTAGCCCATTTCAATGTATTAGCGTAGTAATCTGTGTTTCTAGATAAGTAGATGGAGTAAAAAACATACCTTGAATCTTCCTCTCCATTAATCAATGTAATAATTTTGGATACACACTCATCCATATCTGCAACTAAGCATAAATCTCCAAATACATTGATCTTATTTAAGCCGAGGAGCTTAAATAACGCTCCCTCACTTAAACCACTCGGAACTACACACTCAGTAGTTAAATTTATTTCGCTGAAAGAGCACTTAAGGCCTTTTCCAAATCCATTCGTTTTCTCGAACACGAAACCTTTATTAGTTTCATATATATCGAATAAAGGAAGGTAGTAAGAGTACATTAAAGTCAATCCATAATGTATATACTTTATTTCCAACCCTATATACCCGTATTATTTGTTCAGGAAGAAATATATATTGCCACTAAATCTCCCAAAATATTAATGTATAGAAATTCGAGCTTAAATATAATAGTTTTAAACTCAGCACATTGTAACCATTTACGTGGGAATATGAAAACCCCCTCGCTTGTAGCCGTTATCGTAGTAACAGCGATATTATTTAGTGTAATTGGATACCTAGTGGGTTCACAAACGCAACCAAAGCAAGGAAACACAGCTTCACCAACACAGGCAAACCAATTAACGCAGTCATGGACTCCTCCCGAGAAAGTAAAAGCAGCATGGATTTACATAGGCCCTGTCGGAGACTTCGGATGGAGCTACATGCATGAAATAGGTAGAAGAGTAGTTCAAGAATTGTTTAAAGACTGGCTTGAAACAACATATGTTCCAGAAGTTAAAGAAGGACAACTAATGGAAACAATCGATAGATTAGTTCAAGAAGGATATAATGTTATATTCACAACATCCTTCGACTTCATGGATAAGACAATAGAAGCGGCTAGAAAATACCCCAACGTCATGTTCTTCCATTGCTCTGGTTACAAGAGGGCGCCAAATGTAGGTACATACTTTGCGGATATATACGAAATATATTATCTCAATGGATTAATGGCTGGAGCATTAACTAAAACCGGTAAAATAGGCTATATTGCAGCACAGACGATACCTGAAGTCATAAGACACATCAACGCATTCGCGATTGGTGCTAAAGAAGTAGGCGAACAATTAGGGAAAAACATCGAAGTCTACGTGATAAAACTAGGTGACTGGGTTGCCCCTCAGAAGGCTCAATTAGCTGCTAAAGAACTCATTGAAAGATACGGTGTCGATGTACTTGCATTCACTGAAGATACAACAGCAGTCGTGGAATTCGCTGAGCAACGCGGCGTATACGTGTTTGGACATTATTCCCCAATGCTCAAGTTTGGACCCAACTATGTTGTTAGCGGACAACTCGTCAGGTGGGAGAGAATATACGCAGATATATTGGTAAAGATCAAAGCTGGAGTACTCACACCATATAATCTCGATAAAGTCGACTACTGGTATCTACTGTCAAGCGGAGCAGTCGATCTAGGCGTTGATATCGACGATAAAGGTAACGTTGTATCGATTAATCCAAAATACATTGATTTACTTAAGAACATACAGGTAATTGACAAAACCGATGGACAGAAATTAAGCGTTTATGACCTCGTTATGAAAAGATATTGGCAAATGAAATCCTCCTACATAGAAGTACCCCTCCAATTCAGCAGTGAAACGCACAAATATGAGAACATTACAAGCATACTCGTGGATTGGGGAGCATCCTTAGGAAAACATTCATATCCCATAGCATCAGTATTTGACCCATTCACGGGACCTTTAGAAGGATACTGCTTGTTCGACTCACAGGAATCAACCTCAATTTACTGTAGAAACGCTAATAAAAACGCTCCCGTTGTAATACCCAGTGGTGTTAGATTAGGCCATGATGATCTATGGAACATGGACTGGTTCTTAACATATGTTAAACTAGTAGCAGGGTAGACTGCTATGTGTGCTCTGAATCAAATAATTTTTTCCTTCTCTCCATCTTTAAGATCAATCTGCTTATAGGTGTATTATAGTGAACACGGGAACACTTAGACGTGTGGTACTATCAATCAATAATATATCAAAGACTTTCCCCGGAGGAATAACCGCAATAGAAGAAATTAACCTTGACTTATATGAAGGAGAAATCGTAGCTCTACTGGGTGAAAACGGTTCAGGAAAATCAACCCTGGTTAAAATACTTTACGGAGTTTACACTCCAGATTCAGGTGAAATAAAAATACTTACCGGTGACAAGTTATCAAGAGTGAATTTCGGTAATCCCGTAGATGCAATGAAACACGGGATAATACTAGTTAATCAAACCCCACAGTTAATCGATAAATTAAGTGTAGCTGAAAACATAGCTATAACGTTAAGCACTTTAAGGAGCAGAGATCACAGTGGTTTCACGAGTATAAGTGAGACCTCTAAATTACTGAAAGAAGTATCTGAATCCACGGGGATAAGAGTAGATCCGAATGAGAAAGCATATAATTTAACGTATTCACAGAAACAATTCATAGAACTACTACGTGCAATAATAGTGAACGCTAAAATATTCTTACTAGATGAAGCATTATCTTATCTACCCATCGCGGAGAAAAAAAGATTCTATGATATTCTCTACTCATTAAAGAACTCTGGTAAAACAGTGCTCTTAATAACTCACAAAATCCAAGAAGCTTTTGATTTATCCGATAGAATAGTGATTTTGAGAAAAGGCCGCATTGTTGGCGTTCTCGAAACAAAGAACACAACCGTGGATGAAGTGAGGCGTTTAATGTTCGGTGAAACCAATAACAAATACATTACCAATAATAACTGGAGCAACCCAGAGGAAGAACACGTCATAGAGGTCGAAGATCTTGCGGTCAGGGATGATCATGGAAGAGAAGTACTCAGCAATATTACATTTTGTGTAGGAAAAGGAGAAATAGCTGGTATCATAGGTGTAGCTGGTAGTGGGCAACGGGAATTAGTAGAATCTATTGTTGGACTCAGAAAACCCATCCGTGGAAAAATAACCTTAGCTGGAGTAGATGTTGTGAGGAAAGGTATTAAAGCTGTACGTGAAGCAGGTGTAGGTTACATACCTGACCAGCCTTTAAAACAAGGAATAGCGTGCGATAACAGTATAGTTGAGAATATAGCCATAATGTTCTCGTCAAACCCGATTTTAATAAACTGGGATATTGTCAAGGAAAAAGCTGTAGAAATAGTTAAAAACTATAATGTACAATCAAAGTCGATCGATTCACCTGTTAAGACTTTATCGGGAGGAAACATAATGAAAGTTATAATAGGCAAAGAACTCTCATACGCTAAGCAGGCATTAATAGCTTGTAACCCGACTAGAGCTCTAGACGAGTTATCCGCCAATAATTTAGTATCTGTTTTAAAGTATAAAGCTCACGCTGAGAAATTATCTGTTCTCATAGCATCCGAAGACATAGATGAAGTATTAACTATTAGTGATGCTGTTTACGTGCTGAATTCGGGTAGGTTAATAGGACCGTTTCAACCGAGCAAGGTACCACGCGAGCGAATAGAAGAATTAATGGTGGCATAAATGAAAATAGCAATCCTTAAAAGGAAAAAAGAGTTGAAATATGGGGCTGTAATCGCATCATTGTTATCCATATTGTTCGGAATCACCATATATTTAGTAATAATAGGATTATTTGGAGTAAACTTAGTTGAAGCAATAAATATTCTCGGAAAATCCTTTATATCGCCTACAATAATGAAGGATTTTCTCATCATATACGTAATGGGTTGTGGACTCCTCTTATCTTTCAAAGCATCCTTATGGAACATCGGCGGCGAAGGTCAATTTTACATCGCTATGATACCTGGCATCGTAATCACCCTATTATTGTTTAACCCTGAGACATCATCTACTACTGTCCCTGCATTTATCGTGGTATTATTAGTTATAATAACTGGCTCCGTAGTTGGAGCCGTTTGGGCCGCTGTTGCGGGAACACTGAAAGCCTTCATGAACATAGATGAGGTCCCAGTTACACTGATTTTAAATTACATAGCGTACTACCTCGTAAACCACCTCGTATCAGGTCCTCTAAAGGGAAAGAAAACCTATGGTTACCTTAGAACCGATGAGATACCTGGGATTTATCGATTAAACATCATTCTCCCCATCACTCGGACAGGGAATCAATTCGAGGAAGCAGTATATAGCTTCTTGACTCAAGTATCATACTACATTGCTTTACTAGTTACAGCTATAGCTATTTCTGTTTTCACCTGGTGGTTATTTAAGTATACGAAACTGGGATTGTACATAAAGATCATGGGTTCAAATCCTGAATACCTATATGCAACAGGCGTTAACACGAAGATGCTGACTTTACTCATCATGGCTCTCTCCGGGTCAATTATAGGGCTATCTGGGAGTTTGTACTTGCTGGTAGAGTGGGGTAGAATACCGTATGGTATACAATCTCATACTCCCGGCTATGGTTATTTAGCTATTTTAGCTTCTTGGCTCTCAATGCTTGATCACAGGTTATTACCAGTATCAGCATATTTAGTAGCAGGGCTCAGAAACACTGGTTTATCAATAAAAATTGCTGGGTTAGGTGATACAGAGCAAACACTCATCATCCTGGGCTCTGTTCTACTCGGGTACTCGATAACTAGATTCATAGCCGACTACGAGGTGAAAATCATATGATTGATTTTTACGGAGAAGCTTTAATGAGGATGTCGGCAGCGTTCGCGACAATATACCTAGTAGCATTAGGGCATAGTTTATTCGAGTTATCCGGTGTACTAGATCTATCAATTGATGGGGTCTTCTTCCTCTCGACAGGCTTAGCAGTACTGTTCTCAGCACAACTACATACATCCTTGACAACACTTGGAGTAGACCCACTTATCTGCACTACGTTAGCATCAGTTCTAACAGGTTTAGTAACAGCTTTAATTGGGTTATTTTTAGCGTTCATTCTTACAGTTCTACCTATTAGTCATGGAGCAGTAGGATTATCACTCATGTTCCTAGGTTATGGGCTTGGAATATACGCTGGTTACCCCGTGAGACTTAAATATGGTAGTATAGCTCAGTTTGCGTATCCTGAGAATATAGTGGTTTATTCATCGATTTTATTAGTATCACTTGCTCTGGGATTAACTACTTATAGAATGCTATATTCAACGGCGATTGGCGCTATGATTAGAGCTTGCGGAGAAGACCCTCATGCCGCATCCGCTCTTGGGGTCGTGGTTTATAGAACAAGGCTTATAGCATGTGGTCTAGGATACTTTATAGTGGGAGTAGGGGGTTCAATATTTACTCTTCTATGGCTGAGATACTGGGATATACGATCATATGTTTTAGGTTATGGCTGGTTCGCATACACTATTGCTCTAGCAGCAGGTAGGCATCCTCTTATACTAATTCCATTTGCCGGAGTGTTTGGAGCACTCTTAGAGTTCAACATTTCTATACAAGCAACCTACGGATTACCCGTAGATCTTGCTGGAATGATTCCTTTCATAGCAGCAATAGCATTGATGACACTGTATGGTTCAACTAAGTTAAAGCGCTTATTTGAACCACCGCGTGGACTGGGTAAAATCTACTATAAAGAGGAGAGAACCATTTAATTCGATAAATTTCCTACATCAATTATCATATTCACACATGGTGCACTTGACTCTACTATTAATTACTATTTGCTAATTATGGACTAGAAACTCGTGGTTCATAACCGAGGGTTTCAGTTGATCAAACATTATTCATTTGATCACAGTTTAATTAATTAAATACACGTATTAATTAATTATAGTAAACGTTAACCGGTAGAAGGTCATGGCTATGGATAAGGGTCTTATCGTCGTAGCGTTCGGAGGAAACGCCTTTCAATCTAAAACAGATAAGGGAACGGTTGATGATTATTGGAGAAACGCTAATTTAGCAGCGGAGATCATCCTGAAATTAGTTGAGGAGGGATACCGCGTCATTGTAACCCATGGCAATGGCCCCCAAGTTGGTTTAATTGCTGAGTGGATGACTCTAGGTTTTAAGTATAAGAGTATTCCACCTATGAGTCTAGATATAGCTGGTGCCATGAGTCAAGGGTGGCTTGGTTACATTTTACAACAAGCAATCTACAATAAGCTCGTTGAGAAAAACTTGTTGCCTAGTAGAGTTAAAGGAGTAGTTACACTGATAACGCAGACATTAGTTAGAAAGGATGACCCCGATTTCCAAAATCCCTCTAAATATATTGGCCCATGGTATGATAAGAACGAAGCAGAAAAACTGGCTTTAGAGTATGGTTGGATCTTCAAACCTGATCCGAGAGGGGGATTCAGAAGAGTGGTTCCATCACCAGACCCTATTACTCAAATCGAGTTAAACGCCGTGAAAATTCTTGTTGATAACGGGTTCATAGTCATAGCTGATGGAGGAGGCGGTGTCCCAGTCATCAGGGATAATAATAAATTAACAGGGATTGAAGGAGTAATAGATAAAGACCTGGGAGCTGAGAGATTAGCATCCGCTCTGGGAGCAGATGTTCTACTAATATTGACAGATGTTGATTGCGCATACTTAAATTACGGTAAACCAGATGCGAAACCATTGCGAGAATTAAGTGTTAAAGAAGCCATAAAATACTACGAGGAGGGGCACTTCAAGCCGGGTAGTATGGGGCCTAAGATACTTGCAGGCATAAGGTTCGTACTCAGTGGAGGTAAACTCGCAGTCATAGCTCACTTAAAGCAAGCAATTGAAGCACTCCACGGTGAAGCAGGCACTAGAATTCGCCCGGGATAAATTTTGCGTAGTAGATTTATTAAATTAGCTGGTATTTTATCACTCGTAATGACTAATGTACTTTGGGGTACTTCATTCGCTTTCATTAAGCTATCAATGAGTGAAGTAAACCCCTTCACATACACGTTCATTAGAACTCTAATAGCTACAATTGTTGTTCTCCCAATAATTATCGCGAAGGCCCTGCTTGGAAGAATCCACGTAGAGAGCTTAATGCGTGGATTAATCGTTGGATTAGCATACTCCACGGGTTTATGTTTACAAGCAGCTGGAACAGCATATATAGATCCATCAACAAGCGCGTTCATAACAGGGCTTAGCACCATCCATGTACACTTCTACTCTGCAATTATATTGAAAAAGTATAGTCAATTAGACTTACTGTCGTTAATATCAGCGATCATTGGGTTATATGTTCTAACATCACCAGTAGGAGGATTAGGAGTAGGTGAACTCTTAGTTTTCACGGCGACATTCACATGGGCAATGCAAGTAATATTGATAGCGAAATACGGCAAATCAAGCATGGTTGAGTTCTTGATGGGTACGTTTTCAGCGGGTTTATTATATGCACCATTATCTATGCACTTCGGAATCAATTTAAACACTAATACTTTGCTCTACCTCGTATATCTTGGAGTATTCTGCTCTATAGGGGCAACTTTTTTCCAAGTACTCGGACAACGCTACGTATCTGCATCAACAGCTGCTCTCTTATTCTTACTTGAACCCATCTTCGCAACTATTTTCTCAGTGATCATGGGTTTAGAAACACTATCCATACATAAGTTAATTGGCGGTGGATTAATACTAGTATCATTGTACTTGGCTACTATAACTGAACTGAAGAGAGATAACAATTACAGTAATGCTGCAAACTAGTGGTCCATAATTAAAAACTAAGAACACCAATTCACAGCAACGAAAATACAGAGTCATTTTGCTCTGAATTCCGAGAGAGAAACCTTTAACTTAGTTTCACGTTTCCTCCTTAATCTATTGGAATACCGATTACTTGTCTCAAAATTGATCCTATAATGTATAGTCCAAACGCTATACCCAATATTAAACCAGAGTTTTCTAAGAATTCTCTAGCATAGTTTTTCGCATGTAAAACACTTACATAAAATGACATGTATGCTACAACGAGGATAGCTATCGTAATCATTACAGAGAATCCTACCATGATATCCATAAATATAAAATAGGGAAGAGCTAATAAAGAGGCAACAATGAAGTAAGCAATCATAGTGTAAAGAGCTGATAAAGCTGGTTTCAATGATCCCGCGTGCTTCGCCTGAGTATATGACGCTACACCCATGGAAACAGAAGCTGAAACACCAGCAATTAAGCCAATTAAACCGGCACTTAAAGCGCTCGCGAACGCTCCTAATGAACCAGTATAAATACCAGTCAATTCAACTAAAGCATCTGTTATTCCAAGTGCGATTGACGACAAGTACTTTATTCTTCCTTCATTAATGCTCTCAACGAACATTTCCTCGTGCTCTTCCTCGTCTCTAATTATGTCCTTCAATTCCTGCGACTGGACTCCCATTGATTCTACCTCTTTGTAATCGATCTGAGCCTTTCTCTCACCTAGTTCCATGAGCTTTAACACTACCGTAATACCGAACAACCATAACATAACTACGTAAATCCACGTTTTTAATTTGAGAAAACCTGTTACGCATTCACCGCTAATTTTTCTCCAGTATTCGTAGTGTCTACGTTCATCTATACTCGCTTTTTCAAACACTAGCCTGGTTCTCCGAGGTATTAGAGGGTTCTTTGCTATAGAAGCATATATGGTATATGCTTTGTACTCCTCTTTGCAGTATTCTTTTATTTTCTCGTTTATTTTTATCAATATTGATCCCTTCTAATTTTACAATTAAGAGTTATTCGAATCGCTTAATTTATCTTCTAAAGAATAGTCGAACATATCGCGGGTTGAGGAGGATTCGAAAGTGAGTTATTAACTCATTGCTTAATATTCTGGTTTCTCCCTGTGAGATTTACTGGTTGACCTTCTCTCAGTATGAATTCAGGTATTTTATCAGCATATGTTCTTAAGAAATCCAGATCTTTTTCCGTTTTCCTCCTATTGTCAGTTAACATTACCACTATGCCGTTTCTTACGGGGTACCAGTGTTTGCAATTATAACAATATAATACAGCCGTTTTAATCGCTATTTTAACACATTCTCTGCAAGGATACTCTTTACCCTCCTGTATATTCTCATGTAGATATGCACAGTAAACTTTGCAGAACGGGGTTTCAACATCCTTTGTATCAACGTTTTGAGTCTCTTGCTCTATGACGAATATCTCCAGTGGGAAACTTTTACAGTGAACGCATTTCAGTACATCTAGACCCCAGTAGCGCATCATTTGTTCACAACCTCGTTAACTAATCTATCTATTCTTTCTAGTAACTGCTTGGCTACTTCTTCGTCTCGAGCCTCGATCATCACTCTCAACAATGGCTCCGTCCCACTCGGCCTGACAAGTAGCCAGTAATCATTGGATATAACTTTAACGCCGTCAATGGTTATTAATCGCTCATTTCTAAATTCCTCCTTCACTTTTTCAACTACAATTAACGCTAAATCTCTACTCATTTTGTACTTTGTTTTAATTGTATGATAGAATGGTAGCTCATCGAATAACTCAGACGCGTTCTTTGCCTCCGTAGCGAGATACTCTAAGAACAGCGCCATAGTTATTCCTCCATCTCTCACATACTGATGCGGTGGATACATGAATCCTCCGTTTTCTTCAAAGCCGCAGAGAGCGTCACCGGCTTTTCTCATAGCGTGAGCTATGTCAACGCTTCCAACCTTTAACCAAACTACCTCTATGTTTAATTGTTTCAGTACATTCTCAATTATCGTGCTCGATGAGACCCCTGTATAAACTCTACCTCTTTCCCCACGGTTTACAACGAGGTGTTTCGCCAGCAAAACCGCCGTGCGATCACCCCAGTGTATTCTTCCTTTCTCATCTATGAGTATAGCTCTATCCGCGTCTCCATCGTGAGCGATACCAAGGGTGCAACCGTATTGTGGAACCAGTTTAGCTGTTTCCAGCAAATTATCGGGAGTAGGTTCAGGGTATCTTGCTGGCTCAACATCCAAGTTACCGTTTACAACTATGGGTTTCACTCCGAGTTTTTTCAGGATTTTCGGAGTTGTCAATGCACCCACATTGTTTGCTGGGTCAACGAGAACCTTGAATCCTCTTCTAGATATCTTACCTACGTCTACCTTACTTACAATGGAGTCGATGTATAAATCGTTTACGAATGGATATTTTACTACTTTTTCAGCTGCGCTTCTCCACGACACTATTCTATACTTTTCCTCCCAGAAATACTTCTCTATGATCCTCTCTTCATCTCTGTCTACTTCTATGCCGTGTGGACCAATGACTTTTATTCCACTATACTCCGGTGGGTTATGACTAGCAGTAATCATTATACCTCCATCAAAGCCCTCTGTTTTAACAACGTATTGGAGTGCAGGAGTAGGTGTTAAACCTGCGTCATATACTTTGAGTCCCGATAATATCAATGTTCCCTCAATTATTCTCTTAATTGCTTCGTTCCCGCCTCTATTATCCATCCCGACAAGGATCCTTGCTCCTTCATTGAAGAATGCTCCTACAGCTAAAGCGAACTTAGTGATAAACTGAGGAATTAGCTCTTTTCCCACTACTCCTCTAACTCCATCTGTTCCAAAAAGCTTACTCAACTTACTCCTCCTCTTCCTCTTCTAGGACTTCTTCAAGTATCTCATATACTTCTACGCTACCATCTCTTAGTTTGAATACCGGTATTAAACCTTTGTCTTCAGCCCACTGCCTTGCCTTCAAAGAAGCAATACTCAGATAGCTGATGGCGTCTTCAACTATTTCCTCGACGTCCTCGCCTGCTCCCTTCAAATCCTCCAATACATCCTTGAATTCATCCATGTGTTTTATGCTCATGTAAATAAAGTTGTTTTTGAGCTCTATTTTCAAATATAGAGGAAGAGATCCATGAGGAATAATAATCACTCCATTACTTAACTCAACAGTATAACCCTGTGCCCGCATGTAATCAGCGAGTTCATTAATGTAACTCAATGAGCAGCCACCCACAGTTCATTTATCTAGTATACTTGGAAAAATTTAAACATGTTTAATGATTAGTGTTTTTAATCTCTAAATACACTCCCACATTTAATAATGTTAAATAGCTAATTATATCTGAGGTTTGTTCTTTATACGTGCAATAACTCAGCTGAAGGCGATAATTAAATGGGAAACGAGAGAATTGTAATAATAGCTTCCATTAGAAAAAGCAAGGATATTGATTGGTTGCAGAATATTCTCAGAGATTATAATGAGTTCTGGGTAGTAGTGGATAATAAATCAGCTCAAATACTTGCACGCAATAATTTATTGGACATGATATCAAGTAGTAGGTTAATGGTTTATAGTGGTAAAAATCCCGAGGAATTTGCTCTCAAAGTATACAAAGTTGCTGTACCAGACGTTGTATGCGTGTGTGATGAACATGGAGTTTTAAGAGCAATCGTGGATTTCATAAAGTTTACTCCAGTGAAAATTATTAGTTGTTAACCTTTAGTATGTATCTCCACGATGTCTCCATCATGTAACACGTGATCTAATCCGACTCTTTCTCCCGGGTATTTAACTGATGTACCCCACACTCTTGCATATAGGAAGTTCTCTAGAAATTCACTGTGAATGCTTTTAGCGACTTCTCTAACAGTTGCATTTTTTCTCAGAACTATGGGTTTCTCAGCTGGAGGAGCATTTGGTGCTTTCGTATACACTCTTATTATTTCAAGTACCTCGTACAAAGTTGGCGCGATTTTATCGAGTCCTAAACCAGTTACAGCAGACCCTACGATCACGGGCGTGCTTGGAAGCATTCGTTTAATTTTCTCAATATCATTTGGTGCCGGGGCTCTAAGATCGCTTTTGTTAATGAAAATTACTGAAGGTTTATAAACAGTGGCTTCAAAGATGGATTGTTCAACATCATCCAATGTTACTTCTCCATATATTTTCACGTGGGCATTGAAGATCCTGTAGCTTTCAAGCAGTTTTCTTACATCTTCTATTGTTCCATCGACGATTTTACCCATAGATGTTACACGTATTCCTGTTTTACCTGTTCTTTGAACATCTATTACTACTCTCCCTTTCGGTTTGCTTAGCAGTATTCCCTCCCTCCTCAATATACTTATTAAAGTTTCAAGATCCTTGGTAAAGTCACTGGTTGCATCTAGTACAATTAGTACTCCATCAGCATTCCTGATTAAACCTATCACTTTCCTTTGTAGACTCCCCTGTGAAAGAGCGGGAGTATCGATGAGTTGAAAATAAACATCATTATGTTTCATCATTCCTGGAACAGGAGTCAAAGTCGAGAAAGGATACTCTGCTATAATTGTTCTAGCACCCGTTAATCTCTTAACTACTGAGCTTTTGCCTGTATTCGGGGGGCCTACAACGACTATCTGTATATCACCCTCTTTCTCAATGAAAAAGGAGACTTTAGACCCTGATTTCTTTTTTCTTCTCTCTTCGAGCTCTTCTCTGAGCTCAGCGAGTCTCTTAGTTGCCCATTCCCGCAGCCTCTCGGTACCCTTATGTTTGGGAACACTTGACAAGAATTCCTCAATTGCCTTTATTTTTTCCTCAATGCTCCTAGCTTCCATCACCTTGATCCACTTTGCTTTAGCTTCAGCAGGTAAATTAGTTGGCATTTTTTCACCGTTTAGTGAAATCAAGCAGACTACGATGCTTCTTGATCTCTACTTTTTTCTCCACGTACCATTCTGGCGCTATGTCTTTCAAGTTCCTCCAACTCCTTCTAATAAATAAGGGGGGTTTAATGCTTGGTCTATAGTTCATTTTAACCCAGTTAACAGTAATTGGATCCGCCGAGTAGCCTGAACCAAAATCACCGTATAGTTTCCTTAAAACATCTAGATTACGATCTCTCATCACTTTCGCGAAGATACTCGCCAAAGCTACAGGTGAATATTTAGCATCAGCTTCTGGCTCCATTTTGAACACTAATTTGTATTTAGTAAATAATTCTCTAGCAGCTGACTCTATTTTTCGAGCACAACCTTTGACTTCGTCGATGAATACTTTGATTTCATCTACTCTTACACCAGGAACTATCTTGGAGAACACTTTCAAAATCCACTTTATTTGCTCTTCCTCCAACTTATTTAAATTCTCGTTATCGATTCTCCAGGGAGATACATAAACTGCTATCACTACAATACCGTATTTGATTGCTTTTCTATAGAATGAGGCTCGGGCCTCGGCATTTAATTGTTTGCTTTCAACTAATCCCTCTTTTTCCAGCTCTTTTAATTTACTACCAGCCGATAATACACCTGCTACAACCATGTCTCCTATTAGAGGCCCTCTCCCTGCCTCGTCTACGCCTATGTAGAGCACTGTACTATTGTGCCCGTTATTGATTTTCATTTTTTGAACCATTTACTACAATGCGGGTTCTTCCAGTTAATTTTTAGAGTATTATTTCCCATTAATAAAAATTAACTAGTCCTCCTCACAGTAAATTGAGGTCACCCGTTATTCTACGAGAAACCTATGAAAGTATTGCAATGGTCATCGCGTTCAATGCTCTCGGAACAGTACTTGCGGTGTTGCCTCCACAGACACGCAAACGATTCTATCGAGGGTTCTCTACATGAGCAGGGGAAGTATCTCCGGGAATTACAATAAAACGAGATAATATTAAGTCAATGCGGATCCAGGTTTCAGACTGCTTTACAACTTATTAATTATTTGGTCTCATACGGGTTCCATGCGTATTGCTCTAGTTACCGTCTTCTAGAACACTAAATCACTATTGGGGGACTTAATGGAACACTGTATGAGAGAACTAAAAACCACCGCTAATCAATTGACTTAGATTTTTCTAGGCGAACGCCTTCATCTACTTCCACGGGCCATGCTCCTGCGGATAAGCCTTCGATCTCCTTTACTACTTTTATGGCAGTCTCTCTATTCTCTACTAATACAAGCATTGCTCCTCCTAATCCTGCACCGGAAATTTTCACTCCAATCCCTCCAGCCGTTAATGCTTTTCTCCTTATCTCCTCCAATTCATTTGTACTCACATCATATAGGTCTCTTAGGAGAATGTGCTGGTAATTAATTATACCTCCAATAGCTCTGAGGATATTATTATCTGTTTTAGATGCTTCCTCTAAGCATGATACGCATTCTTTCACTAAGAAGTCCTCAACACGCGTCACTACCCTACTAGAAGGATTTTCAATTAGGTCTATTGCTAACATCGTGGACTCATGCATTTTCAATGTGAACAGTATTCTTTTTCTCGACACCGGGTTCAATTCGCGTAGAAATGGATCAAGCTCATCTAAGTTTAGTTGACTCCATTTGGTTTCGTAAACGTCTTCGCTTAGCAGAGACCTTAACTTACTAGGTAGGTGAGGGTTTAACATCAACTCACGTATACCTTGAGATAGTTCTCTTATTCTAACAGGATGAATCATACCGGTAGAGTGCTTAATTCCTGAGTTCACAGCCACTAAGTCAAACATGGTAGTCATGAATGTTCTCGTCTTATACGGCGGTTTTGTCTCAATGAAACTCACACCCCCCATAGCGGATCCATACTGATCAAGCCTCCCGCAAGGTATACCCATTACATCGTGTTCACTTCTATAAGCTAACTCAGCTATTTCATGAGGTTCGAGTTTAACCCCGAAGAGCTCTGAAAGAGCTTTAATTGCTGATACCTGGAGAGCTGCACTACTCGCTAGTCCAGAAGCTATGGGTATATCGCTATAGATTAACATGTTGAAATTCCTAGGGTTTAAACCATGATCTTTAAACGTTATTAAAACCGATCTTACGTAGTCTCCAAACCATCCTCCTCCAAGCAAAGCCGGATTACGTGAGTCGAATGTGTCAACGCATGGTAAATTCTCCCGGCATAAATTAATGGATACTACTCTCGTGTGATTAGATGTTGCTGAAACAGCTATATATGTCCTCTTATTGATAGCGACTGAGACAACGGGTAAACCCTTGTAGTCCTGATGAGTATTTAAGAAGTCCAATCTACCAGGAGCAGAAGCCACTACTTCTGGCTCACTGTTAAATTTCTCCTTGAATAATTTTATTAAAGACTCAACAACCTTCATCCTATAAACACCTACCTAATACTTCTCCCAGGGATGGAAGGGCCTCCCCACATGCTTTCCTTAATTCAAGAGCTCTTTCTTCAGGTACGCCATCATATGTGAAAACCCAATAACCCCACTCTATTCCAGCAGCGTACTTTAGTTTCTCTTTATCTCGGTACGGCTGGTAGAACTCGACGTGAAAATGATACTCATAGTCACCTTTCACTGGGTGATCATGAAGAACCATAATGTATGGAGCATCGCGCTCCAATAGTGAATTATAAGTAGCTGTTACTACGCGGAGAGCGTCTGCTAAGTACAATACTTGCTTATCACTGAGTTCTCTAAGAGACCTAACGTGTTTTATTGGATAAATGTGAATCTCGTAAGGCCACATAGCGTAAAATGGAATCAACGATACGAATTCATCGTTAATGTATATAATTCTCTTACCTTCTTCGATTTCGTATCTTGAAACATCGCATATCATGCATGTTCCATTCTTCCTCCTATACTCTTCCATGGCATCAATCTCCGCTTTAATTCTCGGTGGTATAAAGGGTAAAGCATATATTTGCGAGTGAGGATGTGTTAACGATACGCCAATTTCTTTTCCTTTATTTCTGAAAACAGCCACATATTCCACGTACTCGGCCTTCGATAGTTTCTCTACTTCGTTTTTATATGCCTCAACTACTTTCTTCGCGTGGTCAAGTGTTAAAGTACATAAATCTCCCTGGTGTTCAGGGGTTTCAACAACTACTTCAGCTCCTCCACGTGCTTCTCTTTTAAGCAGTAAACTCATTTTTTCCAATTCTACTGGGGGAGGATTCGATATTAATGCAGGGTACTTATTCGGTAAGACAACTACATCCCATTTATCAAGGTCCCTTAATTCCGGTGCCCCAGGGCAAAAAGGACACATGAATCTTTCATGTTTTTCATCTGGTCTCCACGGTCTCACCGCTCTATGAGCAGCAACTATTACCCACTGTTTTATTAGTGGGTTCCAACGTATCTCATGCAAAGCAAATTACACCCTTGTTTAACACCAGTTTATTCTATGAGTTTTCATTGTTATTATTCCTAACATTATTTCCCTCAATGAGGCTTGTCAACTACCTAGTAAGACCTATTGAGAATTTTTATTGATAATATCACTCTATGTTTAACAACTACGTTCAAGATACTGGTTGGATTTTAATTAAACCATAAAGTATAAAGTGGCGTTTAACTCTTTTTTTAGACAAGGGGTTAAGAAATATGAGTTCATTTTATGATAATCTAGAAGTGTGGGTGAAGAGACAGAAAGAAATAAAAGAATTATTCATGAAAGCCGAAGAAAACTACGCGGAGGCAGATAGATTAACATTGATAACTTTATCTAGGCTCGCATTTCAGCACATGGAGAAAACCATAGAGGCTTTTGATAACTGGTTAAAGGATCCCATGATCACAACACATATGCCTAGAGAGCTACTGGTAGAATTATGGGGCAATCTACGTGAAATATTCTATAAGTTAATAGAGTTAGATATAGAGCATACATCAAAGTTCGCTGAGCACTTGAAGAAATTAGAGAGCTCTGAATCCGTGAACCCATTATTCACTTTGAGAATATCTAGGGAAGAAAAGGAAACGAGAAGACAGCCTCCAACACCGATCATTTAACGTTTCACTGCTTTTAAACTAGCCTCTACATCTATTGGGGCTATTTTCGGCCAAATTTCCTCGAAAGCTTTCTTTAAGTCATCAATCGAACCCTGTATAGTGTTCAACGATTTATCTAAGACCTCTTTCCCTTGACTAGTTATGTATAGTTTCTTGTTCTTTAAGGAAACTTCGACGAGCCCCGTGTACTTAAGTGATGTAAGCTCATTGATCAACTCCTTACTAACAGGTGTATCGCCTAACACAACGAAGTTGTATCCCAGTTTAGAATTGGTGTTTTTCTCGATACCGTATACTAAGTGAGCGAGTGCTTTCTCACTTATGCCACTGGATGCAAGAGATATCAAGTACAGTAGTTTAATGGCCCTTTGATTCTTCATAATATCTGCTACGGTGACCACTGGTTTTGTGACTATCCTTATCTCTTTACCTTTCTCCTGCCCAGTCTGAGTTGATGCCTCCTTTGATTTCTTTAAACCACCCATGATAGCTCCCTCCTGTTTTTTACAGAGTACTAATTACTTATAGTTTATTTCTGACTTATATTGTTGAAAGGCCTAGAAGCCCTGGGGACTAATCCAAGCGCGATTAAGAGTACGGCTTTGTAACGAAGTAACTCGTTTCTATCAATAAACTTAAATAAGCCCGAGTCATCTACGTTATAGCCACTGTTTTCCACTATTTTACTTAATACATCGTCGACATTGATGTTGCTTGGAGTCATCATGTTATCAATTACTTTGTTTATTCCGACTAAAACGTTTTGAACCCTGCTCTGAAACTTTCTCGTGCTCGTTATTGATAATATGTATATGTATATGGCTGCTATAGCGATCAATAATATTCCCGTGAAAACACTGCCTAGATCTCCTCCAACCACGATGAAAACTAAACCAAGTACACCTGAACCTATAAGCCCATATATAGCTTTAAGGCCTGACAAAATCACAGATATCAATGCAATTGGTAGAAGAATGAATGATGCGCTCGCATTCTCTCCAAGAACCCTTATCAAAGCATAAATAGCACCGAGAATAGGGGGTAAAGCCAACTGTACTCTCTCAGTTAAATAAGATTTACTCAGCGTGTTCTTAAAGTCCATTATTTGCTCTCTCAAAGACACTATTACATTGTGAATAATGTGCTCGTAACCAGGTGTACTCGCTACTTTGTTCGCTTCTTCGATTTGCATTATTAAATGCGTGTACTTATCCCAGAGAGCACGAGACGGTATAGTGGGAACTCTTACATTTATAATGTTGTTCTTGAGATCAACTATTGAACTAACAAGTGAAGAATTCAACCCTCTGTTTCTCAAAGTATTCAGTAAGTCATCAATTCTCTTACATACATCTTCAACAAGCTTTTTCAATTCAACCACTCAAATACATGACTTATATTAACAATCTTAAATACCGATATTTATTCAAGTCTTATATAAGAGGGCAATATAGGTTGAAACTAAAAATTTGTAGCACTCAGTTGAGAGAGTTAACAAATAAAGCTATGGAGAGCTCATTGGAAAGAGTATTCATAGGTACCGGGCACTTAACCGAGAAAGAACTTATAGTTGAAGAGATTGATGAATGCCCAAATATATCGGAAAACCCGGAAACATTGTTCAAAGCTGATCCCCTATGCATTTACACAGTGTATAAAAAAGCTGAATCACTGAATAAGACTATAGTTCTACTTGTTCATACTCATCCAGAATCACCGGAGCCAAGTCTATTAGACATACGCAACATGAAAACCTGGCTTATACCATGGTTGATCATCAGTTCTTTAACCGGAGAGAGTAAAGTATGGATGTGTAGAGATGGAAAACCCATTGAAATCCCTATTGAGTTGAACAATTGTTAATATGTTAAAAACTCTATTTCATTATTTCTTATTAATGAAAACTAGTAAAGCTTGCAGGGTGTTCTATGTGAGTGGAATAGGGATAAGAGTGGAAACTGTAGCAAGACGCAGAATAGGTTCACATAGTCACATTAGGGGTTTAGGTTTAGACGAGAAAGGTAAAGCCGTCTTCAAAGCAGATGGATTAGTAGGCCAAATCGAAGCACGCGAAGCTGCAGGCATAGTGGTTAAAATGATTAAAGAAGGTAAAATGGCCGGGCGCGGTATACTATTTGTGGGACCACCAGGTACAGGTAAAACCGCTTTAGCGGTTGCTATTGCAAGAGAACTAGGCGAAGACACTCCCTTCGTCATGATGTCTGGTAGCGAGATATATAGTACAGAGAGAAAGAAAACAGAGGTATTAATGGAGGCAGTTAGGAAATCGCTAGGAGTTAGAGTAAAGGAAGTTAGAAAAGTTTACGAAGGAGTTGTTAAGGAGGTTAAAATCAGGAGATCAAGACACCCAATGGTCCCCTACTACGCCATACCCGTGGAGGCAAAAATCACTCTAGCTACGAAAGATGAAGAAGTCACACTCACGGTACCGGAGGAAGTCACGCAACAAGTAATCGAACTAGGCATTAGGAAAGGAGATGTAATATGGATTGACGCTGAAACAGGCAGAGTTCACCGCGTGGGAAGAACCAAGGAGCTTGAGGGAGCGAGGACATACGACATAGAAGTCAAGAAAGTAGTTGAAATACCTAAAGGATCCGTCAAGAAAGAAAAAGAAATAGTAACTGTTCTTACCTTACACGACCTAGATGTTTACTTCGCTACACAGAGATCTCTCGTAAGTTTCTTCGGGTTAACGTTTGAACGCGAGATACCCAGCGAGGTTAGAAGAGACGTGGATGAAACAATTAAGAAATGGCTTGACCAAAAGAAAGCTGAACTTGTTCCCGGCGTATTATTCATAGACGATGCACACATGCTGGACATAGAGGCTTTTAGTTTCCTAACGAGAGCTATGGAAAGCGAGTTTGCGCCCATCATCATTTTAGCCACGAATAGAGGGTTCGCGAAAATAAGAGGAACAGATATTGAGTCACCTCACGGCATGCCTCTCGACTTATTGGACAGGTTGTTAATCATTCCAACGAGACCATATAATGCTGATGAAGTAAGGGAAATAATCTTAATTAGAGCTGAGGAAATGGAGATCGAGCTCTCGAAAGAGGCATTAGATAAACTAGTAGATCTCGGCGTGAAAAGGAGTCTTCGCTACGCAGTACAATTATTAGAGCCGGCGCGAATTATCGCTGAAGATAGAGGATCCCAGAGAATAGAATTACAGGATGTGGAACAAGCCTCCAAGTTATTCATAGATGTTTCAACAAGTGTAGAATACTTAAGACAATACGAGCAAATGTTCCTCAAATGATCTACATCAATAAAAACATTTTCCGCTTGTTTGACTGTTTAAACACAGGCCACTTCATAAATTGATTCATGAATGAAATTACGTTAAATAAAAAATCTTTTTTATTTAAACAATTTCGTGAATAAGGGGTATAGTAACGTTGCTAGTACTACTCCAAAATACCAGCTTAAGTTTGTTGGAAAAACTAGTGGCCCTAATCTCGTTACGTCGCCTATCGCGTAACTGAATAAGTATATGCCAACCACTGATACAATGTAAGCTATTATAGCAGCGTAGTTGAAGCCGTTCCTATACCAATAGCCGTTTGGATCATCATTGTACAATTTTTCAACATCGTAGTCTCTCCGCTTAACTATGTAGTAATCTGCGAGCATGATGCCAGCTATTGGGCCAAGTAAAATCCCGTAACTCGCTGTAAAAGCTGTCACATAATTAACAACATCAGGGCCTTTCTCCACAGCCCACCATGGTGCAAGAATGAATCCTATTAATGCTACAGCTATCAGCTTATACTTGTTCATTTTCAAACTATATTCTATCATATTCATTAATGCTGGGATATTCGCAGTAACATCTGTACTGAATGGTGCAAGGAAAGCGAATATTTGCCCTAAAATAACTGCTATGAACCCTGGAGCCGCGTACAATATTATTTCTTGAGGAGTACTGTAACCTGTATATAAAGTCATGTAGTATCCCAGTATTGATGCAACCACTGAAGTTACTATGATTCCTAGTACTGGCCCAATAACTAATGCTCTTAATCCACGCTTATCCGCATATAATCCTCTCGCGAGATCACTTATGTTTAGGCACACGGTGGCCCAAAAGTTTGTTTGAACAGCAAGATACAGGGCAAATTCCTTGGAGAAGAATCCAGCTCCGCTTCGAACAACAGTGTTTACTGCTCCTTGGTTACCTAGATAGATAGTTAGCCAAATAAAGTATAATAGTAGCAGTGGCCCCGAGATGTTTACGACTTTAGCGATTGTTCTTAATCCTTTTGCAACAGTTACTGTAGCGAGTATAACGTATACAGCTAGAGCTATTACTATATATTTGAATGAGCTCTGCACTATTACAGGTGGTTTTCCACCCCCGTAACCAACCATGAATAACGCTATCATAGTGATTGCTAGACTAGCGTTATAAGCCTCTATTCCGTACCAGCCAGCACCAACAATTCCTCTCAATATGACGGGTATGTGTGAACCCTTTGTACCCCAGCTCGGCTTCAATTGCACTGGGTATGGTATACCATACTTTACTCCTGGAACACCGTTTAAGATCATTACTATAACAGTCGCTAGGTTACCTAGGAGTGCTCCTACAGCTACCTCTAAAGGGTTCAGTCCGAGGTTGTAGCCAATGGTTCCTAGAAAAAATAGTGGTATACATACATTCATGCTGAACATCATCCAGGAAAAAGTCACTGTACCATATAGTCTTTTTTCTTTTGGTATTTGTTCTAAATATTGCTCTCCTTTCAAGAGCCCAGCCCAACGTATGTAGGGTGGAGCTTTTAAATTTTACTATTGTCCTACTTTTATCCCACAAATAGAGTCACTGAAATTTCGATGAGAGCGGTAAGATTAATCTCGAACAAATAACAAATATGGGGAACCTTACCTCGTAAAACAGTGCTTTTCTCTTATTTTAGTTCTTATTTTTGGTCCAAGCGGCTCTCCATATATTTTCATTGTTAAATTACAAATACCGCATACCCCGTTTTTTGATGGCATTCCACAGTATTTACATGGTTGAATTGCTTCAGATTCCCGTGATTTCCCAAGTGTTTCCGCGAGTTTTCTCGCTATGGATATCTTGAATCCAGGCGCGTATTCTTCTAGTTCATCGAGCATTTTTCTAATAGCGATTTTAAATGGATCCATGTATTTGAAGGGGCACTGTGTCCCCGTTGTCTTAATTTTACTGAAGTACGCGTAAGAGTATAAGTCATCCTCGTATATTTCATAGAGTAATTTAATCTTCTTTGCTAAAAAACCCTGAATCCCGGTTGAGACTGGTGTCATCTTAGCTAAATCAACCATATCTTGAAACAGGAAATCCTTAATTGCGAAAACCAGTATATCATCCATGTGGTGTCCAAGGATAACTGCATCGACGCCAAGTTCCACTGCAAGTAAATTAATCAAATATCTTTTGAATAACCCGCATAGACTGCAAGGTGGTCTCCGAGTTATTTCAGCTAGTTCAGGTATAGTGTGCCCTGTGAGCTCTTTTAGAGATAATATAGTGCATTGTATGTTAGTATCTCTACATGCTTTTTCAACAAGGATTCTCGATTCATCAGAGTAAGCGCCTAAACCAAGATCTATGTGGACACCCACTATTTCATCTAATCCCAGCTGATTCCTTATTCTACTCAATATGTAGAGTAAGCTTAAACTATCTTTTCCACCCGATAATGCTACGAGGATTTTTCTCACATTATTCAACATCTTGTATTTTCTAATTGAATTCAGTACTCTGTTCTCGATGTATTCTAGGAAATGGTCTCCACATAGTAAAAGCTTTGCGTAGGTGACTTTAACATCAGCTCTTCTACTGCATTTCCTACACTTATAAACAGTAGTGTCTTCGAGTATTTTACTCAATCACCGTTCACCCTACTACTCCTAGTACCAAGATGATATAAGTTAATATCACATATTATTTCAAGGACAAGGAGTCAGTTCATGGTAATCGGCGATAGCATTGAACATGGGATTAATATACAAGAGTTTAACTGATGAAGATTTCAAAGTACTGCTAGCTCTAGAGAGATCTTTGACGAATAGGGAATATGCACCCCTACAAGTAATCGAGAAAATTAGTGGAATATACGAAGAAAAACTCCAATTAGTACTTAGGAAACTACATGACCTGAAACTAGTTAAAAGAGAGACTATAAGCGGGGAAAAGATGTATCGTTTAACTTACCTCGGCTACGATATGTTAGCAATACGTTCATTAGCTAAAGCAAACATCCTGGAAGCAATAGGAGATAGGATTGGAGTAGGAAAAGAGAGTGAAATTTACTTAGGTTTAGCTCCGGGAGGACTACAGGTAGCCGTGAAATTTATTCGAATCGGTAAAACAAGTTTTAGGCAAACCATGAGAGTAAGAGTGTGGGCACGGGATAAACCTCAAACATCATGGTATGAGCAATCTAAAATCGCTGCTGAAAGAGAATTTAAAGCGATAAAGGAGTTGGCTTCTTATAAGGCGCATGTTCCAAACCCTATTGGTTATAATAGACATATTGTCGTTACGGAGTTCATTGAAGGTGTTGAACTATATAGGAGACCCAGCCTCGATAACCCTGGTAAAGTACTAAGTGAAATACTATTCACGTTGACAATTGCCTATCATAGAGCAGGCATTATTCACGGGGACTTAAGTGAGTACAATATACTTATCCGAAAATCCGATGAAAAACCATTCATCATTGATTGGCCTCAATACGTTTACCGCGAAGACCCTAGTGCAAGAGACCTACTGAAACGCGACGTATTCTACATAGTAAAGTTCTTCAATAAAGTATATGGAACAAGCCTGGAGCCTGAATCCGTATTCAACACGATAATTATGGGTAATCATTTAGGTTAACTAATATTAAAAATATAACTACCATTATAACAAATAAGTTTAAGCAGGGTGGGCGCATCGTCACAGTAATGGGTATTGATATTAAACCAGGACATTCTCCAAGGTCAAATCGGCCACCTAGATACGCTGTAGTCATATTGAGAGATGGAGAAGTCATCGATAAATTAGACAACATCACGTTATATAACGCGATAAGATTAATTATAGAATACCATGTCGATGTTTTAGCAGTAGATAATCTAAGCGAAATAGCGAAAAACTCGCGAGATCTCGCGAGGTTGTCCAAAATAATCCCATCATGGTGTAAAGTTGTAGAAGTTACAAACACTGGAGATACATACATTAAAACCGAGGAGTTAGCTCAACAACTCGGGTTGGGTCAGACAAATCTCTCGCCAATTGATACAGCCCTCGTAGTTGCTTACGCAGCGTATAAAGGCATTGGTAAAGAAGTTAAGTTGACTTCGGATAGAGTATACATTATAGTATCGAAGGGGAGAACACCCACCCAGGGAGGTAGTAGTACTGATAGATTCAAGCGAAGCATAAGAGCATCAGTACTTCAATTAGTAAAGGAGATAAAGGAAGTACTGGATAAGAACGAGTTGGACTACGATCTAGTTGTAAAGGAAAGCGATGGAGGATTAGAGAGAGGGTTCTTCATAGTCTATGCACCTCTGGAAAAAGTCCGAGAAATTGTTTCACCTCTAGACCATAAAAACGTAAAAATAAAAATAAAACCAGCATATAGAAGTAAATCTATTAGAGAATTAAAGAGAAACGTGATCGTAGGAATAGATCCCGGCACAAGTATAGGTATAGCAGCATTAGACCTTGATGGAAACCCGTTGTTTGTTTATAGCTATAAGAACCCTGATAGAGAAAAAGTCATAGAAACAATCCTAGCTATAGGTAAACCTGTTATAGTGTCAGTAGATGTAGCGAAGCCGCCCGAGTACGCTAAGAAAATAGCGTCGACGTTAAACGCGATACTATATTACCCAGACGAGGACTTGAGCGTTGATGAAAAACAGAGATTAGTTAATGAATACGTGGCTTCATATAATGTAGAGGTCCCAGATACTCATGCACGAGATGCTTTATCAGCTGCGATAAAAGCTTACAAACAGGTTAAACCTCTCATAGAGGAAGTAGAATCTAAGATAAGGGGTATCAATGGTTTAAACCGCGATGAAGTAGTTTTACAAATATTGAAGGGTAGACCGTTATCTGAAGTACTCGAAGAGGCTTTTATGAAGATTTTAACGCGCCATGAATCAGAAGAACAACGTACTCGAGTAGAGAGAAGAAAGCTAACTGTAAACACTGAAGATATGCAAAAACTCCAAGCGAGGATCATAGAACTAGAGAACATGGTTAAAAGACTCGAAGAAGCGCTAAGAGCACGTGATGAGTTAATCGAAAACCTTGAACTCGAACTTAGACTCCTTCGAAGAAGACCCGTCAGTGAAGAATACGATAGGAAGATAAATCAGCTCCAAATGGAAAATGAATCATTAAAGAAAGCAATCACGGAGAAAAACAGTATCATAGAGTTCCTTCGAGACAAGATAATGTCGCTGCAAAGAATCATAGTTGACACAGCGTTAGGAAAAGTGACAATTGCATGTAAATCTAGTTACGTTAACGATTGTAGAAATCTCCCAGTATACGTTGATAATGCTTTACACATTGAGGAGTGTATCAAATACGCTAAGATGTATAGAACAGGTTTAATTGTCTCAAAGGAGTTTGAAACATTAAATTGGGATGATATACGTGTACCTATAATTAGGGCTGATCCATTATTGGATCTTGGAGAGTACGTATTAGTTGAGGAGAGCTTAGTGAAGGAAATCGATAATATGTGGAGAAAAATAGAGGAAATTGAGGCTAATGAGAGAAAAGAAAGGATATTAAGGATGATCAAAGAATATCAGGAATCGCGCAGAGACGCTAGTAAAGTGTGACTTGATCATTTATAATTAACTCGGTTATTTTCCTAATATTAGCTAGGTACTCATCAACTATTCCAATGATATCATTCTTAACGTTACTAGGTAGATCTGAAATACTTGCATCTTGAGGTATCACTTTAACGCTCGCTATTAATGGTTGATCTATGGGCTTACCTATTTGGCTAAGAATTTCAACGTAAACATCGCTTAACTTATCGCTGTGATCAGAGTAAATTTTCTCGGCAATTAATCGTGCTAAAACATTATATATTTTACCAACATGGTTCACAGGGTTTTTACCAGCAGTAGCTTCCATGCTTACAGGTCTCAATGGCGTTATTAAACCATTGGCCCTGTTGCCCCTACCGGTTTCCCCGTCATCACCGTGCTCAGCTGATGTACCCGTAACTGTTATGTAGAAGCTATCTCGTTCAGGTATATCCGCTGTATTTACATATACCTCAACGTTATACTCTGGTATCAAGTTATGAGCTAAGTTAAATACCTCCTCAACTATTTCTTCTTTGACTTTCAGGTATTCGTATTTATCCTTGACTTCTTTGTCGATTATTGCTGTTGCAATGGTTAATATTATTTTGCTATCTCTACGTAACCCCATAACTTTTACGTCTTCTCCAACCGCTGGATATTTTGCTTTAAAGCTCTTATTGTTTAATAATCTCTCCGTTTCATACACGAGTTTCTCTAGAGGAGTTAGTGGAGCGAAACCTACTCCTATACTCGTATCGTTGGCGAGAACCGTGTGTTCTTTACCTGTTTCAAACAAAGTGATGAGATCAGCGCTTCCCTTTCTGATCTTGTAATCGACAATCACGTGTTTATCGGCATCAAGATACCTAAAATTCTTCCGAATCCAATCCTTCACAGCTTCTACTACTAGTTTACCGTATGGAATTTGATATACGGCTCCACTTATTCTAATTTCCGTGGTAGCTCTACCGGCAACAATGATATATATTGGTTCAATAACGTCGCCACCCCCGAATTTTGGACTAGCTTGTCCACCTACTAAGAGTGTTTTATCGAGATTATGATGTAGTATTGCTCCGTACTCTTTCAGATAATATCTACATAGTGCTCGTGAAGCTACCTCGCTAGCTGAGTCGGCTATGTAATCAGGGTGACCTAAACCCTTTCTTTCAACTAATTCTACTCGCATATTTCTAACGCTCTGCATGTGTAAAATCTCTATGTCTATGTTCCGGTGAACCTTCACCGTTAACACCTATCAAAATCAGTTTTCAAGTATCCTTTATAAAACATATTGTATTTTAAATACATTCAAACTAGTCAAATCTACTTTCATCGCATTTTTCTTTACCTTCACCAACTCCATACTCTATTATCCTCGAAGACCCGGGCAGTAGCTCTTGAACCAAGTGTTCATTCACTATGTACTTAATCCCGGTTTTCTCCTGTGCCTTGCTTAGTAGTATCTGACTAATTTGTTTTGCCAGTTTACTGGGTTCGTTTTCTCCGGGAATTATTATAGTGTATGATAGTGCCTCTTTCTTAACCAGCTCGGGATTACCGACGAATAATCTTACGTATTCACCATATATGTCATCGCAGAAAATCCTGAGACCTACACCAAGCGAGAGAGTTGTTCTTAAATAGTTTCGATCTCCATATATCATAAATGAGCCTTTACTGAGGTACTCACCCGGTGGAGGCGTTTTTGATACCTGACTCCCTTTAACCCAGTAAACCTCTACGAAACTATAATTGGCTTTCCATGCACGAGAGTAGCAGGCTGCTAGGACTGCGGCGTCCTCTATGTCCTCTATGCTAGGTTCTTTGCCTTGTTTTAGTAATATTGTTGCTGGTGCACCGTGAATATCTGCATGTAGAAAAATATCTTCGTCTCCTAGGTATTTTCTAACGAGGACCTCGTTTTGTGAGGCATCTCTACCAGCGATTACTAGGAATCCCCCTCTAGTTATAGTCCACCTAAATCTATCATGCCAAAACCTAGGTGACAGTTTTGAGTATACTTTAACTGATAGCTCTTTCTCAGCATCTATGGATTTTGATTCAAGCTCCTTTAAGACCTCCATTGCTTTTTCTATTTTCTTCTCTAATTCGCCTTTCTCTTTCTCGAGCTCTAGGATTTGTGATTCCAGCGTATGTCTTATCGATAAAGGCAGCTCGGTATCCCCCACTTTTATGTAAATTACTCCTTTCCTAGGGTCGTAATTTTGAACATTACATTTCTCAACTGCACTCCATCCCTCCTTCTCCCTAGTATTACTCGCGCATTCGAGAATTTCTTGTATTGATTGATAATTCTCATATATCATATTTAGTTTACTCTCAATTTCACTTAGTTCTCGTTTGAAGCCATCAATTATTTTTCTTTGCTCCTCTAATCTTTTCCTCCATGACTCAAATCGTCTCTCTAATTCTTTTTTTCTTTCCTCATTCTCGAGTATTGATTCAAGTTGTGTAAAGTAAACATCAATTGCGTCATCTATTAAGCCTACAACGCGTATTTCACGGTCATAGATTTCTTCAAATAATCTCGGTTTATACGGTGAATAGAAATCATAACCCGAATCGCCTACTACTACGTAGCCTTTACCAGTTAATGATTCTTCGACAAGTTTCTTATACTCATTCACTAATACCTCAACATCAGCGGAGTCAATGTCGGATGGTCTCTTGTTCTTAAGCGAATATAGCCCAGCACGCAATAATAGTTCTTCCGCTATATAACCCGGTAAACCCCACTCAGTAACTATTCCTCTCACTAGATCTTTCCCCTTCAATAGCGAGGTATATAGTGAATCCTTATCGGTAGGCGGTATTCCACGCGGTGGAGGCGGCTTATAATCGGTACCGATTTTTACAACTCTGTCACGAAATTCCTCGAACTTGTTGGCGTAAATTATTCTATTCGATGAATCCGCTATAACCCATAATCCCCTAGGTACGAGTTCAACGTAGTGAATTAGCTCTTTACTACTCCTCATTGTTTTAATTAATATAATTCTCTCCCACCAGGGTAACTCAACGCCTAGTATTCTTCCGTCTCTAACGTGGGCACGTAAGTATCTAGCAAAGTTATCGATTTCTTTAACCTGAGGCTCGCTTTTTGAGAAGTGTAATCTTTGCCCCGGCTCAACTTTCAGTAACCTGACTTCACCTTTGCAACGTAATTTAAGTAGCCAGTAGTACTTTGCTCTATAAGCGTTATCCACGAAACAATTTGCAATATTTCGGTTTATTGATACCCATGAATACGCGTCAATTACATCCATAGATTTCTTCAGCATATAAGCACCCATATTTCTATTTAAGTAACGTCTTCTAAATACATGAAAAAAGGTGTAGTTTAATTGCGTGGAATACTCAGGAAGTATGCAGCGAATTTTACAGTGGAAGACAAAGTAGTTTTAACCAGGTTCACAGTGGGATTTTTATATGGGTTAACAGTGTTTATTGCCTCATTCTACGTGAACCCAGTTGACTTATCTCCATTTGCTTGGGCTATGTCAATCATGGTGTACTATTTCACCACGTTATACGTATCCCTGAAGTATAAACCATCAAGTAAAGTTATAGTATACTTGCGGGGTTTAGCGACATTTTATGGAACATGGTTACTAACAGCCATATTGCTCAACGAGTTTTCATTAACTATAGGGATAAAACACTGATAAAAATGGTATTTCAATAGTTTTAGGGGATACATCGATGAAATCAGAGCAGGCCTGCTTGAACCAGGATCCTTAATGAGGTTAGAATCTATTGTGAAGAATTTTAAGCGAGGAAAGAAATTAACAAAGACATTCTCCGATGAACACGTATTTAAATCTAGCTCGATATAGAGATATCATTAAACTGGAACAATTGTTAAACACTATGCTATACCACGGGTTTCAGTAATAATGATTCAATGTTGAACAGAATAATTGAAGCTTTTATGAAAGCAAGCAGTGAGTATACCCAGGGTTATTCCTGGAACATGATAGCTACTAAATTACGTGTAGAAACACTGATTAGAAATAGTCATTGCAACATTTTTCACTTATCAAGTGCAATGATAGCTAAAATCCTTGAAAACGCTAGAATAGTTGAATACATTGGCCTCGTTGTCTCATTAGCTAGCCACGATGTATCAAAACCTAGTTCACCTATACTTGAAATGGCGCTTAGAGAACAATCTATTAATTTATAAATTGATACCCCTTTACTGGAGATAGTGAAAACCTCGAGGGAATGTTACTCCATTGAGAGCGAACTAAAGAAAAGAAATATAGATTTTTTCGATAGAAGAATTTATGGGTGAGAATTCAACGTGAATATCAAGAAGCCGACAATAATAATAGAGCACTGCGAGGTGGATCTTAGTCCATGGATCTTCTTGGAATATAGGCATGCATCTATCATCTATGGACGAGAGAACCTCTTGTTCACTAATACACCAGCAAAGTACCATAAGATCCTCTCTAAATATGGAGGAGTGAGAAGTGAAAGCGTACTCGAGCTAATTAGGAGAAATGAAATAAAGCTAGAGGAAGTAATTGTCCTAGATCCGAGGGCGCATAAAACGTTAACATACCAGGATCTTTTCGGAGCAAAATACGTTGTTGTTGGAGGGATACTAGGGGATCACCCACCTAAGGGGAGAACATGGGGTTACATTACGAGCAGAATACAGGGGAACATTAAAGCTTTCAATATTGGTGAAGGCCAATACAGTATTGATGGAGCAGTATACTATGTTGAATACATGTGGAGAAATAGAGATATGAGTGGATTTAGATACGTTGATGGAGTTACATTGAAAACTGACCAGGGAGAAATATATCTACCATATAGATACCCGCTAGTTAATAATGAACCATTGTTAGCGGATGGATTAGACTACTATTTAAAGCATAGAAAGATAAGAGATGATATTTGGCTTGAAATTATCAGTTAATACATGAATACAACTTCAAGACCTTATGATCATAGAATTTTGTGGACTCATTTTTAATATGGAAACAATTAAATTAATCTCAAAACAGCTGATCCCTTGACGCGAGCGGATTTAAGGTTTCTAAGAGCCGCGTTTACCTCGCTTAATTCATATTCTTCAACATGCACTTCTAACGGTATCTCACCAGCGAGTTTTAATAATTCCTTAACATCTCTCCTAGTCACATTAGCTACGCTTTTAACTTCTTTTTCGTGCCAAAGGTGTTTTTCATATATTAGGTTAATTGGTGTTTGTTTTCTTATAACGTTTATGACTAGTCTTCCACCAGGATTCATTAACTCTAGTGCTCGAGTTATTGTTTCACCTACAGGCGTAAAATCTATTGCTCTATCTATTTTTCGCGGAGGTTCCTCAAAGGGATTACCGGACCAGTCCGCTCCAAGTCTCATAGCGAGATCCCTATGCTCCTGGCTCCTAGTGAAAACATATATTTCAACATCTGGATAAAGTCTCCTAATTACTTGTATTAATATATGGGCTGAAGCTCCGAATCCAAATAATCCAAGCCTCAAACCGCTCTTTATATTAGATAACTTTAACGCACGATATCCTACGGCACCAGCACATAATAATGGTGCTAATTTCGATGCATCCACGTTCTCCGGGGCCTCATATACATATTCTTTATAAGCAGTAGTGTACTCAGCATAACCTCCATCTACGTGACAACCCGTTGCTTTAAAATCCACGCATAGATTCTCCTCGCTTCTCAAGCAGTAATCACATGATCCACACGACCTAGCTATCCATGCAACCCCGACTCTACGCCCTAAAAGAATACTAGAGTGACCGTTGCTTGACTCTACAACTTTACCAATTATCTGGTGACCAGGTATAACTGGTAATTTACACTTCACTCTGCCCTCAATTATATCGATATCGGTGTAGCAAACTCCACATGCTTCCACCCGGATTAAAACTTGATCCTTCATGGGTGCCGGTATATTAATCTCCACTATATCCAGCGGGTTCTGTTTCCAAGGTAATTCAATTATTCTGCGGGGAGCTCCCTCGACCTTTATTTCCGCGTTTTCGTATAGTACTGCTGCTCTCATGAAACCACGCAATATTTACTTGATTCAATTGAAATATTTAGTGTAAACGTTTTTATCTATGAGCAATAGTGCTTTCCCAATTAACTCGCTGGATGCCACGCTTTTAATTGTTACATCTCCGAGTTCTCGATTTCATCTATTATTTCCCTATAGGTTTTCGGGCCTGGTTTTTCTCCAACGAACTCGATTATTACGTACTTAAACCTTGGATCCAGTTTTCTCACCTCGTTCTCTATTCTAATCGATAATCTCTCGGCATCTTCAACCTCCATGTCTTTATCTACTTCAACCTCTAAGATCAGCATGAATTCATCCTCTGTTATCATTGACGCGTGAAATACGTTAACATCTCTTATCTCAGGTATTTCGAGTATTTTATCGATCACTTTCTTCAATATTTGTTTATCCGGTGCTCTACCTAATAATACCTGGAAATACCTGTATCCGATAGATATCGCGGATATCAATATTACGCCTGATAGAATCACGCTTCCAATAACATCCAAGATCGGTATTTTAGTGATAAGTGTGCTAAGCGCTAATGCACTACCACTTGTATCACTAATAGAATCTATTAAACCACCTGTTAAAGCGGGATCTCTTCGCTTACTTTCAACATTAATGAAAACTATAATTAAGCCCACTACGTTAACCACGAATGCCAAAGTAAATACTATCAACGAGTAAGGTTTAACAGTTATAATTACGGATTCAGATAATACACTCATGATCTTGTAGATCGCTACAGCGAAGATGAGACCGCTAAATATCATTACCGATATTAAACCCATAATGTAAAGAGCTCTCCTTCCACCAAATGGGTACATTATATTGCTTTTCCTTTTCTCAAAACTTAAACCTATTAAAAGTAATCCTAAGCCTACTACGTCACCAACGTCATTTAACATATCGATAAATACACTTGTTGCATTTGTACCCATAACGCTGATAAACTTGAGAAATGCAGACATCACGTTGATCATAAATAGTAAGACTATCGGGTGCAATTCCCAGTTTTCACCATGAGTGATTAATATTTATATAAATCTGCTTTTAAGCATTATACATTTAACCAATTCGTTTTATGAATACCGTGAGTGAAACACCACATTAATCTTTCCACAAGAGATCCCTGTAGGCTTCTAACGGCTTAACTTCTGAACCCATGTACTCCGCCGCTGTGGTAATTGTGATGTTTCTCCTAGTTCTTCTCATCGATTCCAAGTGCTTAACGTAGTTTTTGTCTCTTAATAAATGATGATCAATAACCAACACTGAGCCCTCCTTAAGCCCATTAACTAATCTCAACGTATTACTTGGTAGTAGACCATTTCTATCCAAGTATGTGGGAGGCCCGCTGATAACTAGGAAATCCGGGTTAATTCTAAGTACATAGTTCAATGACTCATCGCACATGCAACCCTGTGTGTCACTAGCAAACATGAATTTATATTCGTCTTCAATTATTGTAACAGCTAAAACCCATCCAAGTCGAGTACTACAGTCGCCATGCGGTAACGGCGGCGAGAAAATAATTCTCAAATCATTTACTTGTAGTTTTCTATCATCAACGAAGTTCAGGCTTTTAGCTATGTTCTCAACTCCTTTTTTCTTGTATAAAGCATGAGCTCTTATCCTCTGACTATAATTAATGTTCTTATATGGGTCCTTAGCGTAGATTATTTTCCCTCGATAGTAATCTTCTTCACCATTTCTAAATAAGTAGTGATCTCTATGGTAATGAGTTATTATTACGTAGTCGCATTCAGCGATCTTCTCATATATTTTCCCGAGGAAACTAGATAATGCCTCATACTCGACTTTATGAGGAGGTAGTCCATACCTGTAAGGAGCTAAAGCAGATCCAGGATCTATGAAAAACACTCCGTTCTCCGTTTCTACAAGTGTTGCCATGCTTCTAACGCCCATGCTATCGAAAGCAATGAACTTAACGTTCAAAGCTTAAGCACCAGGGTTCCACCACTATTTTATTGTACCCCTGTGAAGTATATTAAAATGAAGTTCAGCTCTCATATAGGTTTATGAGACTTGATGTGTTTTCATCGCTTCATCTTGGTTCCCCTGCATCCCGCTCGGGTTCTCAACGGGCTTGGGGGTGTTCGGGGCCACCCCAGAGACCCCACATCTTGAGTATTTAGACATGTACTTCCTGTAGAGGTTTAATGTTGCGATAACGTCTCTATCGCCTGTGAAACCACTACACGGTAAAAGAATACACGCAGTAATAATTGCAGAAGAATAACACCAAGCTATATAAACCTATGTGAAAACCAAAAACAGTTGCGAAGGGCGGAATTGAAATGAGTTTCAAGCTTCTTGAGTCACCGAGACTCGAAGAACTTGTAAACTATATAAAAACAGCTTTAAATTCGAAAAGCACTGTTTTATTAATAGGAGAGTGCAGAGTAGATTATGAAGGTAGAGCCTCCTCTAGGCTTGAACCCGGAGAAAGACTAGTTATTATTAAACAGGATGGAGCAATCCTAGTTCATAGGCCCACAGGTTACTCTCCAGTTAACTGGCAGCCATCAACATCCATAATAGAAGTAATATACAAAGAAGGAGTTGGATTAGTAATACATGCACTCAGAGATCGCCCAAGAGAATACCTTACAATAGTTTTCACGAGAATAAACATATTTTTCGCTGGTAAACTCGTAGATGCCGGTAATTTCACAATGTACATTGATGAAAAAGAAATGCGAGATATTCTTGCTAACAATCCGTTTTTAATAGAGGATGGTTTAAGAGTAATTGCAGTTGAAAAACCCGTTGGAGATGGCTTCGTAGATATATATGCTATTGACAAGGACAATAGACATGTTCTCATCGAGCTTAAACGAGTAACAGCTACTCGTGAAGCCGTACTACAGTTATATAAGTACGTGGAAGCATACAAAAACGAGTTCGGTGAAAAACCTCGAGGTATATTAATAGCTCCAGCATTCTCTCCAAGCGCGCTTGAAACAGCTTTAAACCTAGACTTGGAGTATAAGTATATTGATTTAAAGAAAGTACGGGAATACTCAAAGAAAAAGGTTAGAAGAACTCTACTAAGTGATTTCACCACGGGGTCTAAGAATGATTTTTCTCATTAAACCAGATGTGTACGATGATTTACATAGAGAGGAACAATACACGAAATACAACTGTATAGTTAATCAAGGAACAGAGTTTAAAGGTACAATAATAGATGTTGGGTGCGGAACTGGTTTACTCTACGAATTCGTTCTAAAACTTTACGGAAAAATTAAGGGTAGATATGTATGCATAGACCCTGAGCCGGAAATGTTGAAAATAGCGCAGAATAAGTTTGACTCTCCGTTAATTATTTCAATTGAAGCGAGAGCCGAGGAATTACCGATTCGTGAAAACTCAGGTGACGTTATTGTATCCGTGTCAACATGGGGTGTTTTAGAGAAATCGCCGGGATTACTATTAGAACTCAAGAACGCTGTTAAAACCCAAGGTTTAATAGTGATCACGGGTCACCCCAAAACATACAATATTTCGCCAGTAGATCTTGATACGGAGTTTGAGTTCAAGGGTAATTGCATCGACGATATTTACATGTTTAGAAAACCGGCTTACCCCATGCACGAGAAATCTATTAAGTCCTCCTAGTGTGCTCCTCCAATATCACTTTAACGCTATCTATATTTTTACTTGATCTGGGGCTACGCGTGCGTAATCTACACTGACGAACTCTATGTTACTGCCTCTAATTATAACTCTTCCAAGTCTTAGTGTTGGTTTATTCTCGTTGTATTCCACGCAATCCTTTAAAACAGTGTTCATAACACCATCAGCTAACTCTAGGACCCCCACGTACTCGTAACCTCCTTTCGTTTTAACTAATACAATGTTTCCCTCCGCCCCTTTCAACACCTTGAGCGGTGTTGGTGGCTTAGTATTTTTCGTTGGTTTACTCAAAAAATCCACCTCTCCACGGCTTAACAACTATTTCACACTATTATATTATCAGGGGGTTTATAAATAAACCCGAATACATATATCAAGCTAATATGAAATAAGTTAGATTAAGTTTTTATATACCATGTAATTTTATTCGATTTTGAGCTGGGAAACCCAATAGTTTATTCGTGGAATCTGCTATGAGGCCTTTAGCAATTATAGAAGCACTTTCACCAATAGTTATGATCTTCGGTGCAATGATGTTCGCGGTGTCTTTAGTTGATGTTCTATATGGTGATAGTGTAAGTACCTGGTTCATGTTGTCTGGTTTAATTTACTTTATTGCAGGGTTCATTTCTTACAAAGTAGTCGATTGGAGATATGGATTAATAGAGTTAACTTTGCTTGAATCTCTTATAGCTTACTCCATAGCATGGTTGTTGGTTCCGTGTCTCTCAGCCATTCCTCTCTCCATCGAGTTATCTATACCATTTGAAAACGCGTTATTTGAATCTTTTTCCGGTTTTACTGGAACAGGTCTCACTGTTCTTAGACAACTAGACCGTGTGAAGCATAGCGTTCTCTTATGGAGAGGATTAATGCAGTGGACAGGTGAACTAGGAGTAATAGTATTTTGCGCTGTATTCTTGCCTTTCTTTTGGAAATTTGGACGCATACTGTACAGTATTGAGAGACCGAGCCGATTATCTGCATCTCTAAAGGCTACCGCTTTCAAGATATTTTACATGTACTTCCTAGTTACCGTCGTGGGAATAATAATATGCATATATCTAGGCGTAGAGCCATTCGACGCTGTTGTCCACGTTATGACAGCCATAGCTACGGGAGGAATGAGTAATTACGATGCCAACTATGAAAAAGTTTTCCAATATGCACCAATGAGCATTTACCCAATAACTGCTTTAATGATTATTGGTGGATTTAACTTCGTTTCACTTAGCTACATATTAGACGGTGATCTTAAAGAAGCTTGGAGAATAGAGGAATTTAGAGCATATGTGTATCTAACCATGCTTTTTTCTCTATTGTCATTTGTTCTCGCTTTACCGTTGACTAATCTGAGTATTAGCAGTAGTTTGTTATATGGCGCATTTAACGCTATATCAGCGTTAACAACTACGGGTTTTAATATTGGGAACATATCTATTATGCCTTCTTCACTGAAAATACTATTGATAACCGCTATGTTCATAGGTTCAATGAGCTACTCCACAGCAGGAGGAATTAAAGTCGTGAGATTCATAGTTTTATTAAGACGGTTTAAAACATATATTTTATCTCTACTAAGCGGGGGAAGCATTACACAGGATGTAATACTAGGCGAAGATGTCCTCGATGAGAGAGAAGTATCAAACATGGTTCTCTTTATTTTACTGCATTTCATCTCGGTGCTCACGGGTGCAAGTTTACTTAAATCCATGATACCAGAGGTAGACTACTTAGACGCATTATTTGAGGCAACATCTGCAGCTAGTTGTGTGGGATTATCAGCAGGTTTAACTTCCCCCAATATGCCGCTAGGTGCAAAAGTAACCTTAATGGCTTTAATGTATTTTGGTAGATTAGAGTATACTCCGCTACTTGTTCTCCTCGGTTTAATACTATATAGGGAATATCGTATATTAAAGCACAGGTGACAATTTTGGATCCATGGTTGCAGGAGAAAATAGCGTTGCTTGCAGACGAGTTCAAGCACTATAGGAGTATTGATAGTTACCTAATTAAATTATCTTCACTAGCATATGATCTCGAGGATTACTGCTATGGAGATGTTCAAAAAGCTAGAAGCTTCATGGAGAAAATACTGAAGCATCCATCGTTGGTTAATCACATGTCTCACCTATCATGCTATAAAGACGCTATTGAAGCACAAGTACAGAGAGATCCCAGGATAAAGAAGCTTAGAGAATACTCCGATATATTACTTAGTGTACTATCTGAGACACCTTGCAGAGAAGAGAAAGGAATAGAGCTAAGTAGAGATGCAACATTCCGAATCGAGAAAAAAGAGGAAACAGTTAGAAGCGCGAAGCGAAAACAGCACATATTAAGCAGAGATATAGCTGTAAAAATCTCAATAGCTATCGGAGTTATTTTAGCTCTATTAGCACTCATCTATGCTCTTATTACCATACTTAAAGTTATTTATTGAACTACAGATAAAACCGCGTCTTTGAATATTTCCAATCCCAATTTAGCTTCTTCTTCACTTATTACTAGGGGTGGTATTAACCTAATTGAGTTTTTACCGCAAGGTAACAACACTAATCCTTTTTCCAACGCTGATTTAATTATCTTATTCCTAGTTTGCGGATCAGGTTTCTTCGATTTCTTGTCAACCACTATTTCAACACCCCACGCTAGTCCTAATCCTCTCACATCTCCAACTTTATCAATTTTCTCTCTCAGTGGTTGGAGTTCATCGTTGAATAATTTTTCGAGTTTCTGAACACGAGGTAGTAGTTTCTCAACTATTTCAATTGTTTTCAAGGCGACTACGCATGCTAAAGCATGACCGCCAAAAGTATTACTGTGTACGCCCGGTTGCTTGAAATCTAGATCAGATCTAAACACAGTTGCACCTATAGGTACGACGCCTCCGCTTAAAGCTTTCGCGAGAGTCATTATCTCTGGTGCAGTATTAAAGTGTTCTATGGCAAACATTCTACCCGTTCTACCTAAACCCATTTGAACTTCGTCATCAATAAACAATATACTGTATTTATCCATGGTTTTCTTTAACTCAGTGAAGAATATCTTTGGAGGTATTACGTACCCTCCCTCTCCTTGTATAGGTTCCGCTATAACTGCACCAACATCCTCAGGCGAAATCAGTTTATCTAATACGTATTCTTCAATGAACTCCAGTACTCTATTTACGAGTTCAAGTGGTTGCTCATATCCATCAATGTGCCATGGGTTTCTATACGGGTTAGGATATGGTACATGAATTACGCCAGGCATCCAGGGAAACATTCCCTTCTTCTGCACGTTTTTACTCGCGGTTAAAGCAAGTGAACCCATGGTTCTACCATGAAATCCACCATAGAATGCTATAATAATCTTGCGCCCTGTAGCTTGCCTAACTAGTTTTACTGCTGCTTCATTAGCTTCTGTACCACTATTTGAGAAGAATACTTTCTTAGCGAATTCACCAGGCGTAATTGATACCAGTTTCTTAGCTAATTCTACTTGGTAAGGATTAAAGAAATCTGTTCCAGCTCCATGAGCAAGTTTCTCCAGTTGCTCCAAAACAGTTTTCTTTATCTCCGGGTGAGTAGGGTACCCGAGGTTACATACACTTATTCCGCTTGAGAAATCTATGTATTTGTTTCCATCGACGTCATATAACCAGACTCCCTCACCTTTTTCTATGACTAGTGGGAGGTTCTCAGGGTCATGTGTACTTAATGCAATGTACTTAAAGTGCTCCTCGATCCAGTACTTGGATTTAGATCCATTCGATCCCGGTTTAACTTCTACCTTAGGCTTCAATAATTAACACCTCTCAACCTGTATAATGGTTGCGAGTTTTATATGTTACATCTACATACTAGTCTATACACATATATACATGAAAACCGTTTTAAATTAATATATCAAACAGTGTTATTATATTGAAAATGGCTTGATGAAGAATGAAGAACCTAGTAGTTCGAGCAATAACGTATTTTACTGGAATAGTTAAGAATAAAGACTATTTGAGCACTGAATTCCACAATGCATGCAGAGTACTCGACTACTTGGAGAGCGAACTAAAGAAAAGAAATATAGATGTTTTCACTAAGAGAGTGTCTTTCACTGGTTTATCAGCTGAATTAGCATTCGAACTACTGGATTTTACTCGTGAAGATGTTCTAGTAAGTATTGGGTATGGTAGATTGAACCCCGAGGAAATAATTCAGCTAGCTGAAAACGGTTTATATGTTCCATTAATCTACGATAATGAACCTAGTGTAGATAATGCTAGATTGTTCTCAGAGATAATACATAGAGCAAGCGAAAGAGACCCAACTGCATCAACGAGAATATCAATAGGATTTCATAGAGCCGATTTTCAAACACCTTATTTCCCCGACTCCTCTAGTAGTGGAATTAAATCCATAGGTCTTTCTTTCATTTATCCTAGATGTTTAATAGACTACGTAAAGTCAGGTTATAGCTTAAATGACGCATTTATCAAGGTTTTCGATGAAATACATGGAGTAGCAAACCTGGTTAGTCAACTGAGCGAATTACCTGTATACGTAGATTATAGTTTATCTCCATGGATTGATAACAGTGTTGTTGAACTCTATGATTTAATGAATCTAAGCATACTGGAACCCGGCGCATTGTATTTCACCTGGATCTTAAATAATTACATAAACAGGTATTCAAATAAGGAATTGAGAACAGGTTTTAATGAAGTGATGTTACCATACGCTGAAGATAAACTATTACTTGATTATGGCGCTAGGGGTTTAATTAGGGCTCGAGACTTCTTATTCTATGCTTCAACATGCGTCGCTGGAGTAGATATGATCGTAGTACCTGAGGACATAAATTCCTTAACTTTACTGATAGCAAGCGGAATGGCTCTAAGTACTGTTAAGTCTAAGCCGATGTCATTTCGCGCTATCCCCGTGCAATCTAAACCCGGTGAACTAATTAAACTAGGAAAATTCGGCGTTGTCCCAGTTATCCCCTATTAGTACCAGACTAGTATCAGGTAATAAAGTATTTTTTCTATAATGTGTATTAATAACATGTGGGAAATTGCCGACTGCAATAGTTTTAGCTGGAGGTATAGGTTCGAGGTTGTATCCACTCACTAAAATAGTTCCCAAACCAATGGTTCCATTTGCCGGAGCACCATTACTTGATTATATCATTGAGAGTCTTGGTAAAAATGGTTTCAATGAAGTAATCATTGCAGCTAGATATCTAGGTGAACAAATATTGAATTATTATCGCGGTAGAAACGATGTTAAACCCGTTTTACTTGATTCAAGGGACACCGCGGATGTTATTAGATTAGTTTCGAGGATGATCAGCGGTAAAGGATGTTTTCTAGTATCAATGGGGGATGTCGTTACAAATATACCTTACTCAGCTTTCTATGAACACCACGTGAAAAGCGGTGTAATTGCTTCAATAGTTTTGAAAGAGGTAGATAATCCCATACCTTATGGCTTAGTTTACTTAGATGAAAACTCCAACATTATTCTGTTCTGTGAGAAACCGCCCTCGCTGGAAATATATCTTCTCTCCATAGGGTTTCATGCCGTTAAAAGCCCTGGATTTCATAGTAATTTAGTGAACGCTGGAATATACTCATTCAGAGAAGACATCGTAGACATACTCGTAGAAAACAGTGGATTAATGGATTTCGGGAGACACGTGTTCCCCTATCTGCTTGAATCAGGGTACACGATAAAAGGGTGGATTGCTCCTCAAAACACTTATTGGAATGACATCGGTAGAGTTGAAGTATACAAGGAGGCGTTATGGGATTTATTGAACAATAGAGTTAAAGGTTGGGCCCCCCGCAGTATACAAAAGTCGAGGGGCGTATTTGTTTCAGATCAAGCCCAGATCAGTGGTACCATCTATCCTCCTGTCTACGTTGGGAGAAACACTACTATTGAGCAGGGGGCAATCATAGGACCCTATGTTGTTCTCGAAGATAACGTAACCGTGAAAAATGGGTCGAGAATCTCGCACTCAGTTATATGGCAAAACGTTACAGTGGGTGTAAACACACTGATATATGACTCCATTGTAATGAATAACGTTATCGTCAAAGACTCTGTTAAATTAATTTCCTCTATAATAGGCACTGGTTGCATTGTTGAGAAAGACGTCTACAAAACAACAATTGAACCGTGTTTATCGGTGTCCCCGTATGCGAATACAGGGTAGGGCCTTCAAGGATATAACATTGGAGAAAGCTATTAGAATAGGTGCTGGAATAGGTCAAATAGCTGGATCCAGGAACCTAGTGGTTAGTGGTAGAGACGCTTTTCGAGTATCAAGAATGCTTAAAAGAGCTATAACTGCAGGTGTCATGTCAACTGGGGCCGAAGTAATGGATTTTCATGCATCGTTAACAGGGGAGCTATCATATGCTATTAAGAGATTTGGAGCTAGAATGGGGTTTATGGTATCTTACGATCCAAGTGAAAACGGCGTGTTGATCAGGGTATATTCGTCTCCAGGCTACGAACTGCTAGGTGAAGATCTTAAAGTTGTTCTTGAATCCGTAGATAAAGAGTTGAGAGAGCCATCAGAAGTTGGGTGGATATATTACGCTGAATACATGCATAGATTATACGCAGCAGCTGTTTCCTCCTTTATCAAAGGCGATGTTATATCGAGTCAAAAACAGAGTATAGTAATAGGCCCTGATCTTGAGCCCTACGATGTAATCCTAACTGAGCTCTCGCACACATTAAACTTAGATCAAACGGTTATAGGTGGCCCCCAGGTTTTAAAATACCCAATGTATGACACAATGAATAAAATCGGAAAAGTAGTAGACGCGCTTGGCGCAGATCTCGGGATACTCCTAAGTCATGATGGTGCGGCGATCACAACTTACACTAAAACACTTGGATACCTGATACCTGAAGAATTACTATTGATTGTGAGTGAGAGGTATTCCCAAGGTTCACGTGTAACTTTACTAAATCCCGTTCCAAGTAAGTTCGCTAAATACATTGAGAACAAGGGGTTCGACGTCATGATTATAGACGATGAGCAGAAATTACAATACATAAATCGAAGAGAAAGACCGGCACTCTCTTCAACCTGGCGAGGAGAATACACGACTCCAGTGTTTAGTTTGGGTTACGATTCAGTAGTATTTTATGCTCAAACCCTGGAATCAATTGCAGAAAATGGAAGCAGAGTATTTGGCGAAATAACATTACTACGAAGAGATCTCGACGCTAACATCATTGAAAATGAGAAGGGCTTAAAATTATGTCTCGAGAAACCAAGTGGAATGACGATGTGGGGTTGCAGATACGTTGAGGGAGATCAAGTCGTAACACTTATGTATCAACCAAGGATCGACGGGTTCATGGTTGTAAAAGATAGAGTCGCTGAACCTAATGTAGAGTAATAAATAACCATAATCTAAATATGGAACAAGTGCTTCTAGCAATAGCTTCTCTATGCAGGTAATCTTTTAACCCAGTGAATACTACTTACCTATAAGGTGGTCCTATGTGACTGAAGTCAAAATAAAGGAGGGAATTATAGAAGTTGATGGTAAACCTTTCCATGCATCAGAGTTGTTTCTACGAGGTAAATTCAGTGGATACATAACTGTGAATAAATATGCTGGAGTACATGGCGCACTTGAATCTAGTAAGCTTTTGAGCGCGGTGCTGGAATATCCAGGTATTTTAGTAGTAGGAGAACCAAGCATTAAGAAAGGTGAAATTAAATTAGAGATTGTAGAGTATAGAAAAAACCTCTTAATTAAAACACCTCGAAATCAAGTGGAGGCATATGAAGTACTTGTAAAAATAGACAACTCGGATATATCTTTAACAGCAGTATTTTATCCAAAAAGAATCACAATATACTGCGAACCATGTAGCATTAAAATAGATGAGAAACCATACATGATAAATGTCTACATTAGATCTCCTGAATAGGGGTTTTAAGCCAAGGTAGGCTCGGCGTCACCATATACATCCTCTTATGCCTACTCCTCCTATGCATCAAGAGTACTTTTTCGAACAAGTCTCTGGGTAAACCAGTGGCTTTAACTGATTCTTCGATATTCATACCTAGATCAAATAATGCGTAGAGAGCAACATCGATCTCCTCATACGAATACCCTAATTCACCTTGAGCCGTATGATCCTTCCATAGTCGAGGAGCGCTTGGCTTATGAATTATCTTACTTGGTAATCCAAGTCTACTACCTAATTCGCGTACTTGAGTTTTATATAGGCAAGTCAATGGATAAAAATCAGCTGCACCGTCACCGAATTTCGTGAAATACCCGATTAATACCTCGCTCCTATCGCTTGAACCGGCAACGAGTGCACGGTACTTATTAGCATAATAATACAATATGTTCATTCTGATCCTAGCCCTTAAATTACCGGTTGGTAAATAATCATGTAAATCGAAGAAATTAATCGCTGAGTATGAGTCCACTATAGAATCAATGTTTATTATATAGTGTTTTACATTATAAGTCTCCGCTAGGAATATGGCGTCATCAATGTCCTCCTTAGGAGTCACTCTACTATCAGGCATGATTAAGGCAGTTATGTACTCAGATGGAATAACTCTCGTTAAAACAGCTAACAAAACCGAGGAGTCTACTCCTCCACTTAATCCTAATACAACATTTTTACCATTTATCTCACTTAATTTCGCCTCAATGAACTCAGATATCCTCTCTAGTACTTTATCGTATGGTATATTCAGTACATCATTAAGAGTAATCTTCAAATAATCCACCAATCAACAATACTTTTTAACAAAATAAAAACTATTAGTAAAAACATTAATTATACATAGATACACCTATTCATATTCATAAATAGAGATCTAAACCTTCAATCATTCAAGTCTACTAGTATCTCTTCAACATATAATAAGATGAAAACCATTTTCTTTCATGAGAAACACGCTAAACTTAGTGATTCTGCGATATTGTTTTCAAATTACATAAATCCCTGTATTCTTTATTCATATCTCTTTCAAAAACTTCTCCTCTAGGAGACTTCTCCCTGAAAACTCTCCCTTCATAATAGTAGATCCTCGTCGATGATTCAAGCCAGCAATCCGGTTTAAGCCCCGCTTTAAGACAAGTCTCGGCGAGAAATGTTTCTTCATCCCAACAATACTCAACTGGGACAACTGGTAATAACGTACCTTTAAACCAGCCTTTTTCAACCACTAATCCGTGCTTCCCTATTAGAATATACTTGGGTAATTTGAATCTATCATCGACTTCTATTTTAATGGGCTCCGATAATACTGTTACTTCAACCACAATGTTATCCATCTCAGAGATATCCACTGGGGGAAATCTAGGGTCACCAACTGCGGCTTCTATAGCTGACTCTATGACTGATTCCACGAGACTTTGAATAGGCGCTAAGAATCCAATACAACCACGTAGAGAAGTCTTACCCGTGGAGAAATCAAGTTTCTCGAGCGTTGTAAACGTCATACCAGGCCTTCTTAATTTTTCACTCGGTATCTCAGTTGGTTTAGGTCGCTTACCCGTAATCAAATATTCCTCAATGGTTTTTCTAGCTAGTTTAACAAGATACACTCCTTCCTCGAAGCTTAATTCCGATGGATGAATCGTGCTCATTTATTTCATCCAATACTTGTAGTAACTTCAACAAATCTATATATTAGTTTTACTTTTCAACACCTCTAATCTATCTCGAGCCTCCATTAGTATTTTTTCAATTAGCTTCCAATGGCTACCAATCCAGTAGACTTTACCGCACCTAGGACACTCCCAGAAATCATTGTGAACCCTATATACACCTGCTGGTACTTTATCCTTTACTTTCTCCTTGTCTGCTTTAACTAGAAGCGCGTTATCCTCGGGACACCTTGTCTTATTAAAATCAATGCTCAACTTTATCCCGGTAACAAGCGCTATGTGTGCAAGTCGATCTGGCATGCTATCTTCCCATAGTATTATGCTTTTTAATCCATGTTTGATCGCTTTGTTGTGTAATCCTCGATCCCTTGTTACTATGATTCTTTTCTCTAGTTCAGCTCTCCTGATTATCTGCCAGTCCTCATAGTTCCTGTCATAAACTGTATCGTAACCGAGAATCCTCAACCATCTTGCAACTGTTCCCAGCATTGTATCCACAATAAATCTTGGTTCATTATCCATAAGCAAAACCAATTATTATTAAGTGTAATCAGGCAATTAAAAGACAAAAATACCATGTTACTTAGGAGCGATAATCGCGTATAGTACATCTCTCTCTGTTACAATGCCTCTTAGAGCTCCTTCATCATCAATTACGAGCACGGAACTTATATTTCTGCTAAGCATAGTGTTTACTGCATTAGCTAGATCGTCATTTAAATGAATCACTGCGACGTCTTTCACCATGATCTCTGATAGCGGTAAATTCAATATTTCGCGGATGTCTTCACTACTTACTCGTCTAAGTATGTTGTGTGTTCCAAATTCCCTCACGATGTCAACTGCTGTGATAATTCCGCTTATTAATCCGTCTTTATCTACGACTGGTATTCTTCTAAAACCATATTTAATCATTGTTTCCATGGCTTTCTTAAGCGTAGATTGCTCTGTCTCAGTGATCACGGGACTCGACATCGCTTCTTTAACCTTCAAACCAATCGATGCCACTCCTGCTAAATACTTTACTAAATCGTGCTCTGTAAGTATACCGTAAATTCTTCCGTCTCGTTCAAGAACAGGTAATATACCTGCACCGTAAGTTATCATCCTTGATAAAGCCTCTTTGATGCCTTCATCCACGTAGATTGTAACCGGGTTTTTCACCATCACGCTTTCAACTGGTTCCTTGTTTAAAGCAGAGAACACATTGTATGAATGCCTTTTCTCAATCAATTCAAATAATTCTCCTCCACCCAAGTAGTCAACTAATTTCATCACGGTAATTAATCCACCGAATAATCCATTATTCAGTAAAACCACGAGACTCCTGTAGGAGTGAGACATTTCTTCCAGGGCTTTCATGATGGGTGTTGAGGGGTAAACCCATTTTACATCTTTCTTCGAAATAATCTTTAACTCGGAAATATACTCGAAGACTTTATCATTGAAATTAGGGGTTCCTTCACGCATCCACCTGTAATGTTCTTGCCTTAGAGGACGAGATTTGGGTTTAAACCTCAAGAACTCCACCAAGTATATAATATTGATGGAAGAATTTATGCTTTTACTAAAATAGCTGACCCGTGAGCATAGTCTTTAACTAACACTTCGACTTTTAGAGACTCCTTAATACACAGTGCTAAATTATTTAAAAGTTCTTTACTCTGAGGAGGTTGAAGTTCTACTCTATAACCATTCCTTATGGGAGTTATCCATGCTTCCGGGAAAGTAAAACCCAGTTTATTCAAGCATGTTTTAACTATCTCTTGTAAGTTTAAGTAATCGATCCCCGACGACATTTAAACTCAATCCACTAAGTCTCTTCTCCTCTAAGTATAATTCACTAAGGGCATTATAGATTTCAGTATATTCTTCACGGTCATCGAGGTTACTCCAGCTAATCTAGCCAACTTACTCATACTTACTCTCTTATTTTTACCTATTAAAACCAAGTATAATGCTGCTGCTGCAACAGCGCTCGGGTTCTTTCCGTGAAGTATCCCTACAGTTTTCGCCTTATTGATTATTTCGATTGCTTGTGTTAAAACATCATTATCGATATTTATCATTGGTGCTAATCGCTTAATTAAGTAGTCACTTGGATCTGGAACCGGGGGCTTTAAGTTAAGGTGTTGTATAATTCGCCGATACAAACTCTTTACTCTAGCTTTAGATGCTTTCGCTATGCGGACAGCTTCCTTGAATAAGAGGGGGATCCTGCTTCTGCGGCACGCTATGTATATGCTAACTGTGGCGAGTTCTTCTGGTTTATATCCCTGAGCAATCCTAATTACTATAGCTTGTTCCGCTATTAACTTAGCATTATTGATTATATCAACTGGTAAATTCATGTAACCCGAATACTCTTCAATTAATTTCCAAGTTTTATTTATGAACCTTATTTTAGACCCCTTCGCGTCAAATGCTTTGCTTCGATACCAATTTTGTTATTCATCCTTATTAATGATGATTATTAACAGTTTCCAATGTAAGCTATTACCTCTATTTCTACGTCAACGTTTCTCGGTAAATTACTGACCTCCACTACGCTTCGAGCTGGAGGTTTCTCCTTGAAGTATGTGGAGTAAACTTCATTGAAATCCTGGAATCTTGAAATATCTCTGAGAAAAACCGTTACTTTAACGATATCCTCGATTCTGCCTCCAGCCTCCTCGACTATTGCTTTCACATTCTCTAGTACGCGTTTTACTTTGGCTTTAAAGTCTCCTTCAACTAAACTATTAGTCAATGGATCTAGAGGTATTTGACCTGATACAAATAACCATCCATTAACGCAGACTCCCTGTGAATAAGGGCCAATTGGTTTAGGTGCATTACTTGTAGTAATTATTTTCTTCATTTCAATTCACTTCTGTTTTTGTAACAATAAATACTATGATTACAATTGTTTTTAATTCTAAATGACACGTGCTCATGTTCCATATTCCACATGTTCCTTTATCGGTGTAACGGGTTTAAACCAGGTTCCGCGCGTACATCATCCTTGACTCTGTAGAAATAGGTCTTACTTCTTTAATCTATTAACTGTTCTCCTCGATTCCTCGATTAATCTCTCAATGATGTTGAAAGCTTTTACAGCGTCTTGTTTATCTACGACAAGTATCGTGTCATTATGAGCTGAGACTATTTGAATTATGTTGATTCCTTGTTGAGCTAAAATCATGGTGATATATGCTATAAATCCTGGAGTTTTAATATTCTCGGGAGGACTCACCAGTATTATTGCGGATACGTCTACCATATCTAGCAGCGGCTCGGTTTTAATGTTATTTTTAATGTAATCATATATCTCCATGTTGGTTATAATGGTTATGTTACCAACGCTTTGCGTGATCGATAAGAACCTTGTTTTACCAGCTAGTTCCCCCGCTATTCTAGTAACATCCTTCAATAATGTAACATCGTAAGTTAAGATTGCTAAACTCGTTTTCACCTCGATACTCGTTGACGAGAGAATTTCCAGTATCATGTGTAGCTGAGGATACGATTTAATCTTATCCCTTGTTCTCAAAATAGTCATTTTTACTGCTTCTGGACTACAAGCAATATTATATCTTTCTCTAATCAACTCAGCTATAATGTTCGCTAACTTAGTGTAATTAGCGTATCCTTTCTCTATGCTTTCAACCATGCAAGGCGAGATCTCCAACACCGACCTAACGAGTTCACTTACATTGCTCCTCTTCAAAGACTCCACCCACACTATAACAATTCATACATAGTACTTATAAATGTTATAAATACAACAAAAATGTTCCAATCTCCTCGAGAGTCCTTCAAGCTCGTAATAGATGAAGCATAAATATTAAAAGACTGTTCCATCGTTGAAAATCCGCATGGTAAACAGTATGGGCATAAGGTGGAAAAATATGGGATACTTGAAAACAGGATTAATTACTGGTTTAATGTTAACGCTGTTAATAGCATTTGAATGCATAGCCAGCCTTCAAATCACATCTGCTCAGCAAGTTGTATTCAGAGTTGGTTGGGGTGGAACCTCATTTGATACTTTTAACCCCTTCACAACGTACACGCAGATCTCAACTTGGTCCACTCTAAACGTCTATAGTCGATTAATAAGGCCGACGAGTAATTACACTAGTTATGTCCCAGATCTAGCCGAGTCATGGAATATAATTAGTGAAGATATAATAAGATTCAACTTAGTTAAAAACGCTACATTCCATGATGGAAAACCTGTGACAGCGTACGATGTCGAATACAGCTTTTACTTGGCTAATCAATCATGGTCTACTAGAGCTCCAAACGTTAAAACCGTTAGAAACATAAGGGTAATAGACAGCTATACCATAGAATTCAATGTTTCCTCTGTTCCACTATTTCTTTCTCAAGCTGCAAGCGTGATAGCAATTGTTCCAAAACATATATGGTCAAATATTAGTGATCCATCAACGTATAATGCGTATCCACCCATAGGGTCTGGTCCGCTGAGAGTAACGGAGTATAAGGAGGGACAATACATTATCCTAGAACCATACGATAAATTCTACTATCCTTGGTTACTGCCAAAAGTTGATCGAATAATAATCAAGTTATACCCAGATGTAACTAGTGCCACTAATGCGTTACTAGCGGGCGATATTGACGCTGTTGGACCATACATTCCCATGGCTCTTTATGAAACACTAGCTAACAACCCTCAGTTCAAAGTGTTCAAATCCCCTGGTACAATGTACTTCTACCTTTCCTTCAACGTTGATCCTGAGGGAACAGGGAACCCGACTCTAAGAGACATAAATGTTAGACAGGCTTTAGCTCACGCAACTAATGTAACACATGTATGTGAAGTAGCATGGCACGGGTACTCTAAGCCCATAGCAAGCGTTGTACCTACATCCAACATGTTCTATAACTGGAACCTAAAACTATACGAGTACAATGTAACGCTGGCTTCAAAAATCCTGGATGAAGCTGGTTACAAGATGGGTTCCAGTGGTGTAAGAGTCTCGCCTAGCGGAGTAGAGTTAAAGTATACAATACTCGTTCCAAGCAAGTTCCCAGATGCAGTCAATGCTGCTCAACTAATAGCTAATATGTGGAGGCAGATAGGTGTGTTCGCTGAAGTGAAAGCAATGGATACAGGAAGTATGAGCGCGATCATATGGCAAAACGCTGATGGAAAAGTTAAACTCGGACACGACATCGACTTATGGGATTGGAACGTTGACCCCAATGATGTGACGATATTCGACGTATTTGTATCGGGTAGAAAACTAACAGGCATATCCGACTCAGGTTACAGTAACCCGGATTACGATGAATTATATGAGAGACTATTTGAAGCTAAAACAACGGATGAACTATACTCTATAACATACAAGCTACAGGAAATATTGTACAGGGATCTACCATACTTAAATCTATGCGAAATAGAGCCCATTCAAGCACACAGCGTTAGATTTACAGGGTTCAACTATGATTGGCCCAGTGGCCCATTCGGAGGAAACGATTGGTTAACATTCTTAAACGTTAGACTCGCGGAAACAACCACGACTTTAACACAAACAACTCAAACACAGTCAACTGCACCAACGACGAGTGATCAAACTATGTTGCTTGCAGCGTTAGTTGCAGTAATAATAGTTATTATTGTAGTAGCAGCATTTCTCATATTACCAAGAATGAGGAGGTGAGTCCAATTGTTCTCCTATATTCTAAGAAAACTTTTTTCAACTCTCGCCTCAATCCTACTCATATTCACTTTAGCCTTCATAATGTTTAGGCTTCTACCCGGGGATCCCGTGTCGCTCATGTTTAGAGATCCCCGGTTAACGCGTGAACAAATAGATTACCTAATGCGAGAATTCGGGTTGAATAAACCATTATGGGAGCAGTATTTCATATATCTCTTAAATGCCTTTAGGGGAAACCTGGGAATATCATTTTACTATAAGCAACCAGTTAATGGAATTCTGATTGAACGATTGGTAAATACGCTCATACTACTTATACCTTCAACACTCTGCGCAATACTACTAGGAGTAGTCACTGGAAGCATATCCGCGTGGAAAAACAATAAAGCAATAGATAAAATTATTACGAGTACGTCACTGGTACTATATACTCTGCCTACGTACTGGCTGGGTGGTTTACTAATCATACTCTCAATAACTTACTTGAAGCTACCTGTCACAGGTATGTATAATTATGGAGTCCAATACGGTTCATACATTGATAGATTACTCGACTTATTCTCCCACATGACTCTACCATTTATAACTCTTACATTGGTTAGTTATGGTAGTTTCACCGTGATCATAAGGTCGGCCCTCGTAGATATTTCCACCGAGGATTTCGTGAAAGCGAGTTACGCAATGGGTTTCTCCGAGAAAAGAATATTCCTGAAGATCCTGTTGAAAAACGTATCTTTACCTATTCTGAGCATGAGCGCAATAGCTATAGGTACCTCTGTAGCTGGAGCAGTTTTAACCGAGACCGTTTTCGCTTGGCCCGGAGTTGGGAGACTAATATATGATGCTGTCATAAATAGAGACTATCCTCTTCTACAGGGCTCTTTCCTAGTTATCTCAGTATCAGTTGTGTTAGCTAATATGATTGCTGATCTATTATACGGCGTACTGGACCCCAGGGTGAGAACAAGATGAGAAAAGCCAATAATTCATACTATAAATCAATAGCCTATATTATCAAAGGAAACAGCGACATGAAAGCAGGTTTAGCGATAACTGCATTATTCGTAGTCTTAGCTTTAACGGCACCATATATAGCTCCATATGGGGTATACGATACAGACACCTCCAGCATACTTAAACCACCCTCTATTAAACACTTACTTGGAACAGATGAAATGGGAAGAGACCTTCTCTCCTTGAATCTCTACGCTTTAAAATCAACTCTACTCGTGGGATTACTATCAGCTATCTTGGCGTCAATAATAGGTTTACTAATGGGAATAATCTCCGGTTATTACAATGGCTTAATAGACTGGGTTATTTCAAGAGTAGTAGATTTCTTAATCGCGATACCAGCTATTGTATTAATGATAGTCATTGGCTCCATTTTTGCGTCAGGAATATTATCAGTGATCCTCATAATAGCATTACTTAGCTGGGCTCCAATAGCGAGAGTAATAAGATCTATTGTTCTATCAGTCAAGGAATTACCATTCGTGCAGGCGGCTAAAGCGCTGGGAGCCTCGGATCTAAGGATTATTCGTAAACACATATTTCCATCCGCTATCCCAATGACACTAGCTTTAACTATTTTATCAATACCAAACGCTATATTTTCATATGCTGCGTTAGTATTCATGGGAGTAGGATCCGTTGAGGAACTAAACTTAGGGACAATTCTATATTACGCATATGTTTCAGGTTCCTTAGCATCTGGTAAATGGTGGTATTTCATTCCGCCCGGTTTCCTACTAGTTATGTTATCGCTTGCTCTCATGATGACTGGGAGAGCTCTTGAAAGAGAACTAAACCCGAGACTTAAAGGAGAACAACACGAATTATGAGTCCTGCGTTGACTCGCGTAGTGATAGCTCCAATTTCATTAATGAATTAAGTGTGAAAATCAACGTTATTCAATAAATCTAATTAGATAACTCTAGAAAATATGTGATTGGAGTTCCACCAGTAAAACCATGAATTATCTGCATCTCATAGATAGATTAAATAGAAAATATAAGCGGGATATCTTAATAGTTAAATAGGTGATGTAGGCAGGGTTTGCCTGAAGGGTGAAGAGGCCCTCGATCACTGATTAAGTAGAATATACAGATTGATGGTTGTTAAATAATCAATACATCAAGCAACTTTTAAGTTACAGAATTTCAATTATTCAACATGCATAGAGCGAGCCCTCGGTTACTGTAAGAGATATTTACTTATTATTGGGTACGTGGACTGTTCATTGCTCACTTTACTCAGAATAATTGACCACGGATTAAATCGTGTGAATAAATACGTGGACAATATATCATTAAAGTGTGTGGTAACTATGAGTTCAGATATACGTGTAAGAAAATTGGAAGAAATCATAGAGGAGATTGAAAAGCTAATTGAGAGGCTCGAAAAATCAGATCTACAGGGTAAAGAGAATATCATTGGGAAACTCGAAGATTTAGTGGAGAATGCCGAAGACGTTATCGTTGAAATATCGGGTAAGAAATCTGATACCGAGGAATTACGAGAAGTACTCGGAGTTGTCGCACCATTCCTTAAGGACCTCGGTTCAACGATGAAAGATATCTTAGATACAGCCCTCGGAAAACTAACCGAGTTCCTTGACGGTAAAAAGCTCGGTGAAAACATTGCTTCACTCTATGAAAACCTCAAGAAGACCGGTATGCCTGATCAAATGATAAATGAAATAGTGAAAGAATATGTTAGAAAATTGCTTGAATCTGCTCCAGATTTATCAAGTCTCCTCAAGAACATCTTCTCGGGATTAGAAATTTCACCATCTATTGGCAAAAAGAAACATGGTGAAATCAATAAAAAAGGCGAAGAAAAACCCGAAAACAATCATTGAATAAAACAGAGTAAAAGCTAAGGTAGTGATCATTGGGTAATGGAAAAGGTGATGATCTCTCATTACTCGAGGAACTGGTTTTTAAACTCGACTTACTGCTTAGAAAACTCAGTGAATTAGAGAAGGTAATCTCTAAGGCTATCGGTACTAATAGCGATATTAACCTAGCTGCGAGTTTAATTATGTCAACAACTACTTTTCAAATTGCTTATGAATCAACGCTTAGAGTCCTCAAGTTACTGACCAAGTTCAAGGGATTAGATCCCATTTCGAAAACCATAATTCAAGTATTATCCAGTTGCCAGAAACTCTCAATTATGAGTATATATAGGGAAGTTAAAAGAATAAGGGGCAAGGGATCTAGACGCATAATTTCGCAGAAGCTAAGAATACTCGAAGCAATGAATATCGTAATTAACACTGGATCAGAGAAAAGACCTAAATACATGTTAAAAGAATGCGTTGAAAAGGAATAATTATGAAAACTAAGAGTCTTATCAATGTTCTAATAATTCTCTGGTTTTCCCTCCTCATTTTACTCACATTGCTGCGTTTACTATCATGGTTTTTCTATGTGAAAGTAAAATTATTTATGTGGAGTCGATTCAATGCGCGGAAACTCAGAGTATTATTGTACGCGAAGAGATTGCCTAGTGATCTAATCAATGACATAGTAGGTCTTTACACTGTAAAACTGGAAGAGTTTTCACGCAGTTACTCTCTTGCAAGGCTGTTACAGATTTATCGATAAGTTTAGGTATCTGTGAATACTTTTGAGTACCTGATGTTGTAGAGTATGGTTAATTACTACTCCTAATACGACTTCCCAAATGATCCCACTGAGGTAACGTAGAGACTAAATGAAGACCCGGTGGCGTAGGAATTAGCTGGAGCCCATGACGCTGATTTAAGCAAATGAACTCACACCGAGACCCAACCACGCTAACAGAAATACAGTAATTCACAGATATCGTCAAATATCATTAGCGGGACTTCTTAAAACCTTGAGAAGATGCGATGCTAAACTACGAAGCCATGCATATAGGTGTTTTTCATGGTTAAACCATGTAATAGCTTAGTTTTTTGAAACAAGATGAGTGAAGAGTGCGACTATTTATCCTCTAGGTTAATGCTTATTAAATCAACGGAATTAATTCTAGACCTGGAACATGAGGTGATATGATTCGCCAATTGATAGAAGAATCTATGATCACCCAATTCTCACTTTTCACCGTGGTAGGAAACTAGTGTTTGATTTTGAAGGAGTACCTGTTGAAGCTTATGAAGGAGAAAGTGTTGCGGTGGCTTTATATGCTCTAGGAGTCGATGTGTTTTCCTGGAGCCATAAGTTGAAGAGGCCTCGTGGACCATTCTGCATGATCGGTAAGTGTAGTAACTGTTTTATGTCAATAAATGGTTTACCTAACGTGAAATCCTGTAGAATACCTGTTAAAGACGGTTTAAAAGTTGAAAGACAAAGAGGATGGGTTGCTCCCGAGGCAATACATCTAATGGACAAGCACTCGGAAATCGTGGAGTTAAACCCCGACTTGTTAATAATTGGTGGAGGACCAGCTGGTTTAGAAGCCGCTTTGACTGCTTCGAACTATGGATTAAACGTTGTTTTAGTAGATGAGCACTTTAAACTAGGGGGTCAATTACTTAAGCAAACGCATAAGTTTTTCGGTAACGTAGAGCTTTTCGGAGGTATGCGTGGTTTCCAAATAGCTGAAGAATACTCCAGAAAAATCAGCGAGTTAAGAAACGTTCAAGTATTAACTAATACAGTAGTCTATGGAGTTTTCAGAGGCGGAGTCGTGGGAGCTATCAATGAGAGTAAACACTATATAATTAAACCTAGAGCAGTTATTGCTGCAACTGGTGCCCAAGAACGATATCTAGATTTCCAAAACAATGATCTCCCAGGTGTCATAGGTGCGGGAGGCGCGCAAACCATAATGAACGAGTTCGGTGTTAAACCCGGTGAAAAATCCATAGTTATTGGTTCTGGTAATGTGGGCTTAATAATCTCTTACCAGCTCCTACAATCCGGTGTAGAAGTGAAAGGCGTGGTTGAAATCTTAAGTGAAATAGGGGGCTGGTTTGTTCATGCAGCTAAAATACGTAGGTACGGAGTTCCAGTTTTCACTAGGCACGCTTTAAAGTATGTGGAAGGAAATCCACGAGTTCAAAAAGCAGTGATTGCAGCCGTGGATGACAAGCTTAATTTTGTACCGGGGTCCGAGAAAGAATTCGATGTCGACTTAGTTCTATTGGCTGTAGGCCTCGAACCCGATGCGAGATTACACGCACAAGCAGGTGCTGTAATGAAATATATCCCGGAGCTAGGTGGACTAGTACCCATAAGAACACGCGATCTCGAGACAACCGTTGTCAACATGTACGTAGCAGGAGACTCTTCAGGCATAGAGGAAGCAACCACTGCTATATTAGAGGGTAAAATAGCTGCGTTATCCATTGTTTCGAAACTATGTGATGGATCCAGAGCCGAGAATGCTTCAAGCACATTGGAGAAAACACTGAGATTTCTATGGGATGAATACAGGAGTTCACCGTTACTAACTAGAGCTCGTAGAGGCAAAGAACAGGCGACAGTGCCACGTGAAGAACTCGAGGATTTCAGGAAGAAATTCCCCTCCCCTATTTCATTCGGGTGATAAGAAGTGAATACCGTGAAATTCCGGTTAACGGGCGTTATTGAATTGCGTGAGCTAAAAGAACTCGGCTTATTGCCACCAGAGGAAAGGTTAAAGAAGGGGCCTGTAGCCATATTAGAGTGCCCTGAGCAAATACCATGCAATATATGTGTTCCTTACTGTGGCTTAAAGGCCATTAAAATGGATAAAATAACAGATATACCGAGAGTTGACTGGGATAAGTGTACTGGTTGCGGACTATGTGTAGCAGTTTGCCCTGGATTAGCGGCGTTCGTAGTCGATTTGTCGAGAAATGATTATGATTACGTTACACTCCCCCACGAGTTCTTGCCGGTACCTAGATTAGGTGAAACCGTGACTTTATTGAATAGAAGAGGGGAACGTGTAGGAGAAGGAGTAGTTGTACGTTTGTGGGAGAAGAATAAAACACGTGTTGTCACTGTTCGTGTTCCAAAAGGCCTCGGATTAGAGGTGAGAGCGATATGGGTGGAGAAAAAACAGTGATTATCTGCAGATGCAATGATGTTACATTAGATGATGTCTTAACAGCAATCCATGAAGGAATAGACGACTTTGAACTACTTAGAAAATACTTGAAGATAGGTTTTGGGCCGTGTCAAGGCAGGAGCTGTATAATGATCGCAGCCAGGATATTTGCTAAGGAGAAAGGTTTAAGTATTGAGGATGTTTTGAGAAACTACCGTATTAGACCCCCGATTATACCCGTGTCCTCAAAGTACTTTATTCATGGTGATAATAGTTGAGAGTAGTTGTGATTGGAGGAGGAATAAGCGGAGTATTTATTGCATACGAGTTGCTAAACCGCGGAGTCAGAGACATCACTATAGTGGATTCTAGTTATCCCGGATGCGGTGCAACATTTAGAAACATGGGTTGTTTTAGATCATCTTTTACTTCCGTAGAACACGTTATTTTAATGAAAAAAAGTATTGAAGAATGGATTAAACTAAGCAGAAAACTTGGTTTTAAGTTAAAGCAAAATGGTTACCTCTGGGTTGCCAGGAGAGATGAAACCGTTGAAACATTCAAAAAACTCGCATCCTTTCACAATCAATACGGGGTTCCATCAAGAGTACTTGAGCCAAGTGAAGTGAAAAGCGTTGAGCCCAAGCTTAACATAAACATTATTTCCGGGGCAATGTTTGATCCTACGGCGGGTAGAATGGATATACTAGAAGTTTTCACTAAGCTCTACCTTGAATTAAGGAAACGAGGCGTGAAATTCCTGAATTACACGAAGGCCGAGAAACTGATCTCTGACAGTGAGAAAATAAGATCTGTTAAGACTTCGCGAGGGATCTTAGAAGCTGATGTATTCATAGTGGCTGCAGCGGAAGGATCTAGGGAGATACTCAGTAGTATTGGAGTCAGGCTACCAATAGATCCCATGCCAAGACATCCCATTGTAACAGAGCCTTATTCCGAGGTAATAAAGCCGGCTTTAATAATCGACTGGGATACACCTGGATCCCCGCACATAACTCAAACAGAACATGGCTCATTAATATTGGCTAGAGATATAGCGGATTCTCCAGGGTTACCCCTAAATTCCCATAGATTCGACGCTTTTCACCTAGTAATTAAACCACTATATGAGCTACTGCCTTTCTTATCTCTCGTGAACATTGAGAGATATTGGATGGGGTATTACGATATGACCCCTGATCATCACCCAATATATGGACCCGTAGAGCCATACAGTAATTTATACGTTGCAACGGGTTTCAGTGGACATGGAATGATGATGGCTCCAGCTACGGGTATAATTATAGCAGACTGGGTCCTCGAGGGCAAACCAAGAATAAGTATTGCGAATAATTTAACGCTCACTCGGTTTAAAGAAGGAAAACTTGTGAAAGAACTAGCCGTTGTTGGATAATTGCAAATTAAACTTCTTTAAGCAATTCGATCAGCGATACTTTTAAAGCGTTAAGTTTATAAGATGCAAATTTATACGCTACCGAATTCGGTGACGGCTTTGAGCTATGTGGAAGCAATAGGGTTGATTGGTTTAGTCTTAGTTTTCGCGTCTTTCATTATTAGGAACTGGGTTTGGTTATATGCTCTCAATCTATCTGGTGCATTAATGCTTGCTGTTTACGCTTTTCTAGTAGGTAACACTATATTTCTTATTCTACAGTGTGGAATAGCCTTATTGTTAACATATAGACTTATAATTATAATTAAAAAGAGGAATCAAAGAGGGATCAATTAAGTATTTTACAAGGTGATATTCATTAAGAATCAACAATTATGAGAAGAGCTGATTGTATTTACTCATTTTTCGAGAAGCTGACCTGGATTCTTCGAAGAGATAAGATACCTGAGGCTGCAAGCATATTCCTCGTTTCATTTCTCATAATGTTCGCTTTTCTAAGTTTACTGAAAGTTGAACCAGTCGGTATAGGTGGAATTCTACTCGATTTCTGGTGCGAGACACGGGGAGTAAATAACACTACGTGCATAAACCAATTTAACTCCAGCCTTAACGTAGTTGAGCAATCGTTATCTCTGGCTTTATTTTTAACTGATATAGCGTTAACAGCTATATCCATGAAATTGAGGTATTTCGCCGCCATACTAGCCTTTTTTAACTCGTGTTCCTGGGTGGTGTTCCACCTCAATATTTAATTATGGGTGTTGAGTGGAAACTAATAGTATTCCTCATAGGTAGCATGGTGTTTGCCTCTATACTCAGAACTCTAGGAGTATTTAGATTAATAGGATTAGCGATTCTCAAAGCAAGCGGTAAATCGCCAATTATGTTTATATTGATACTATCGTTTATATCTTGGTTCCTCGCACTAGCTGTGGATGAAGCGACAAGCATTATTTACGTATTAATGCTTCTTCTTGACATCAAAAAGCTAACGGGAAAAGACATTAAACCCTTGGTTATTCTAGCTGTTTTAGCGACTAACACTGGAAGCCAAGCAATGCCTATTGGTAACCCTATAGGCATCTACTTAGCTTTCACGGTTGGATTACATGCATCTGATTTCATAGTTCACGCTTTACCGCTCTCATTAATTACTCTTTTATCTCTAATTCTTACAGCTTATTACTTGTTAAGGGAAAAGCGTTAAAGAAATTATAGACGCTGTAACCTACGAGAAAATAAACATTGTTTTTACTGAATTCTACACAAAGATCAAGGAAAGAGGAAAATTCCCCTTAATCTACGGTTTATCGCTGCTCATAGGGTTCTTAATCACCGTATCCTCGAGTAAATACTTAGCTGTTATACTACAGGGTATTTATGGGGAAACCATAGATCCTCATTCCCTATTAGCGTTCATCCCGTATATCTTTATCTTCTTATCTTTAGAGGAGTATAAACCAAAGAAACTTGAATCGGTTTTAGTACACGGCGTTGAATGGCCTTCACTCTTTTTCTTCATCGCATTATTCATGCTTGGGTATTCTCTAACGTGGACTGGTTCAGCTGTAAAGATCGCCTACTTAATTGCTACTAGTACGCTTGGACTTAGCGAATCCGCTTTGAGAGAGATATTACTGGTAGCAACTGCTTTTGCTAGCACGTTTCTCGATAATTTATCCGTTATAGTTGCCTTTACACCTGTTGCTCAAAGCCTTGTATATGCTGGAGCTTCAACTAATGTTTACTGGGGCTTATTGTTTGGTGGAGTACTAGGAGGCAACTTTACACCTATTGGTTCAACAGCTAATATTGTTGCAATAGGTCTATGCGAGAAAGCGAAATTCAGGGTTTCTTGGAAAGACTGGTTTAAACTCGTGTTAGCTCCTACGTTGATTCAAGTTTTGATCGCGCGTATTTGCGTATTATTCTAGCTTCAACTTTTTACTGACTATCGTATTTCCCTTAGTTGAGTTTAACGAGTTAAATCAAGTAGAGGGCTTATTGCATTCATTTAATAGTTACTTCGCCCGTGGTTTCCTTAACGAAATCCGTAGCTATCTTCAATAATTCATCGATCTTCTTCACTCCACTATGTTCTTCTTTTTTCTTTATTTCGTTGTTTTCAACGTAGAGTATTATAGTAGTTGGAGAAGCATGTACATCGAACTTCTTGAATGCAGTACTAGCTGCTTCTGAAACACACTCCCTCGCAAACCAGTCGCAGAGTACTATGACGTAGTTGAATTCTCCAAACATCTTCCCAAAGATCTTAACGAATGGGAACCAGTAGTTATCGTATGCTCTACAAGCTGGGCACCTCGTGTTATCAAAGTATACCATGTAGTAGCCGTTACCCCACGGCAGGTTGGGGTTTCCACTTACTTGTTTCAATACCCATTTCTCCCGGTTAAAGTCATATACATAGATTCCATGCGGTGAATCTGGTTCAATCTTTTCTAGCTCTAACCCCTCTCTGCCTTTCTTCTTCTCTACATCCGTTGAAAGCATTTTCTTAAGTAAGTCTAAGAGCTCTTTCTCCATTTTTGACACCGTTTGATATCATAAATTTTATTTAGCGTATTACAGTATTTTAAGTATGGTAATGCTTTAAAAGACCCATGCGTATATATTGAAGCACGATTAAGGAGAACGTTTAATAATTCTTAAAACATAATTAAATAACTGTAATTATTGTTTTAGGGCATTAGGAATGATTGAGTATAAGTTAAAACAAATAGTAAGGGAAATAGGTGTCTTGAAGATAGATTCATGGAATCTAGTGGAGGTGGAGACCAATGAGTAGATCTTCGCTTGACGACATAGATATGAAAATTATTAATGAACTAGTAAAGAACGCTAGAGTAACTTACCGTGAATTAGCTAAATTAGTAAATTTAACAGATGTAGCTATAATTAAGAGGATTCGTAAACTTGAGCAAACTGGGGTTATAAAGAAGTATACGGCTATAATTGATCCAAACGCGCTGGGTTACTCTAAAATAAGTTTTACAGGTATAAATGTTAAACCAGAGAAGTTGTTCGATGTAGTGAAGTTACTCAAGGAGAAAACATATATTAAATACTTAGCGTTAACTAGTGGAGATCACGATATCTTAGCTATTATATGGGCAGCATCAGCTAATGAACTCGAGAAAATTCACGAAGAAATACTGAGTTTAGACGGTGTATTATCAGTATACCCAATGATCCTCTCTGAAGTTGTTAAAGCTGAAGCACATATATAGGATAAATGTAACTCCATTGAAATGGAAGGGTGCCGTTTTTGTCGAGTTTGAGTTCTGGAAATAACTTAGATTATATTTACTTCTCGCAGGATTTATTCAAGTACGTTTTACCCAGCGGTGTTCCCAGAAAATCTCTAATAGTACTCGCAGGGGAGGGAGGTTCAGGTAAATCTGTTATCATAGCACACATAGTTAGAGACATTATCTCAATGGGTGAACCAGTTCTATATGTGGCATTAGATGATGACCCTCAAACCGTTATCAATCAATTATCCTCCTTTAAAACCAACACTGAAAAAGCATGTGGTGAAAAGAAGCTCGTGATAATTGATGGTTTCAGCTACCTTGTGAAACCCAAGAGATTAAATTACTGTGTTGAAGAAGAAATTACACCTGATAATCCAGAGTCAATAGTATCTACGTTGATTAAAGTAGCTGATAAATACCGGTTAGAGAACCGTGGGATACTTGTCATAGATTCACTCAATGAGGTAATGGTATCACTTGATCCAACGAGGTTTATCTTGTTTATAAAGTCGCTTAGAGCCAATTTCGCAAAATCCAGGGGAATAATGACTATTACGACTTTGCATACTTCAACCCAAGGCTTCAAAGAGTACCTACTAAGTATTGAGCACCTAGTTGATGGAATAATGGAAACTGCGAGTATACCGGGGGAACTAGCGCAGCAAATACCAATATTCATTAGACAAATAATGGTTAGAAAAATGAAGGGAGTAAATAGTAAACCTGGATGGATTCTTTACGGAATAGATAATGAGGGTTTAAAACCAGTTATGTTGAAAATAACGGGTTCAAGTAAGTGAAATCTTACTCTTACTTACTAAGTAAAGTATTTTAGCGTATGTCTTATCAACCAATTCATCTATACTTCGTGAAAAAACATATAAACCTAGAGGAGAATATTCAGCTTCACTGCAGTTAATTATAGCTAGATCTCTTTCGAGAATAACCTTAGCGTAGAACCCATAGTCCCCTTCTCTTACACAAATCACTATGTTTTCATCTCCTAGGCTAGTTAGGACTAGCAAATACTCGTTTTCGCGTTCACTAATAGTTCTCCCTGTTCTACTCGAGATCTTCTTTATGAAATCCTCAAGCAAACCAGTAGACCTTGCTAAATTGACTCCACTATTTTCTTAGTTTCCTCAGGTAAAGCTTCTTCGCTTACAACTACCCCTGTTAAGGGAGGTGTTTTCGTCTTATATCCTGTTACAATGTACCTCGAAGGATTCGATATATCTCCCTGCTCCGTTTTCTTCCCAAATCTTATATTTAAAACTCTTACTTTTACGTAAAATCCATCAGGTCTCTTAACGTACACGTATTTCCCATGCTTTAAACCCATCTACTTCACCAGTTATTAGTCATTTAATTCTATGTCTACTCCATGTATAGAGGTAACCCAATATAAAGTTTATAATGAAGCCGACTACTATTCCCACGAACTGACCAATCCAAACAGGTATTTTAAATAAGAATGGCAGTAAATTAGCCATTGAAACTTGAGATAGGAAACTCGCAATGCTCGCCGAATGGTATTTAATTAATCTCTCAGTTATACTGCGAATCGATTTACTTAAACCAGTACCTCTGAAAGTGACGAGTTCATGCAATGTGAAGTTGAATATGACGCTTACTTCAAAACCCAGAACCGAAGCAACAGTGTTAGATATTAAACCAAGGTACTTTGATAAAGTAGAGTAAGTGTAAATGACTGCAGCTAAGTTAACGAGTACTCCTAAAGCTCCTATGGTTAAGTATATTAGAACACGTGATAGCTCAGATAATGGGAGAGCTAGGAACTTGGGTAACTTAAAAGAGTACACTGAGTACCAATCAATAGGTTCAAGTCTTACCATGATCCTATTCTTATTATTAACCCCGCCCAGGTATCCAATAACTACGTCGCCGTTGATTCTTCCAAGTGTTTTAACTCCCAGAAATTTTAATATAATGTAATTTAGCTTAGACATCCTTGTTACTATAATAGCTTGTCCACTAATAGCACTATTTAACTTATTCTTAAGAATTTCAATCCATGGAGGTATACTGCAGATACTTGAATTTCCATTTAATTCTACGCATTTAACTTCTTCCATGAAGTTATCAATCCTGGTTCAAGTTGATGTAATTAATAATCAATGTTTAAACATAGTTGACAAGATGTAATTAATTTTACATGAGAAATAGCACCTGCAATAAATATTTAATAACTAGATCTCCCCATTGCTATAATCAGCGGAACGGTGAAGACAGTGATTTGCCCGGAAAACATAGTGATAGAGTCGCTGTGGGCAATTATATTGTTTGCTTACATTATATTTCTAATATACCTAACTAAGAAACTTTTCAAGTACATGATGAAACTAAATATGAAAACCAATGTAGCTATCTACTATAATAGGAAAATAATACACATATTAGCAGGAGGTTTAGTAGCCTTCCTCGTACCTTATATCTTTACTTCTCCTTTAATTCCCACAATATTTGCACTGGTGTTAGCAGTCATCCTATATATTCCCCACAGAAAAAAGAACCTACTAAACTGGTTTCAAGTATCCGATAACTCGTATGAAGTTAATTTTGCTATTTCGTGGGGTCTCTCTCTTCTCTTCGTTTGGCTAATAACGGGAGAACCATATTATGCTATTGTACCTCCTTTATTTATATCCTTAGGCGATGCCGTAACAGGCGTTATTAGAAATGGGTTATACGGAAGAAGAAATAAATCATGGTATGGAAACATTGGAATGTTGGCTGTCACTGTGCCACTAGGGTTCTACTATGCTAAACTCCCAGGGTTGATCGCAGCTATTGCTTCAAGCATTGTGGAGCATTTCGAGATACCGCCATTTCTAGATGATAATATACTCATAGGGTTAACGTCCTCATTAATCCTGATTGTTTCAGCTACTATGCGTTTATTTTAGCTTATGAATTAAAATTACATACAAATATAAGGGATAATTCTTGCTAGTTGAGGAGGAGTGGCTTAAGTTAGAAAACGAAATACTAAACTGCAGGAAGTGTAGATTACATGAGTCTAGGCGTAGAGCTGTACCGGGGGAAGGCAACAAGAACTCAATCGTAGTATTCATAGGCGAGGCACCCGGCGAGAAAGAAGATGAACTCGGTAGGCCTTTCGTAGGAGCTGCTGGTAAATTCTTAACTGAGTTAATTGAATTGATTGGATTCAAGAGACAGGATTTCTACATAACGAATATAGTTAAGTGTAGACCACCCGGGAACAGAGATCCTTTAGATGATGAAATTCAAACATGTTTACCTTACCTAATTCGTCAACTGGAATTATTGAAGCCTAGGATCATTGTAGCTCTAGGAAGACATGCTGGGAGAGTTTTATTCAGTTTAACTGGGTTAAAATGGGTGAGTATGACTGCGCATCATGGAAAAGTTTTTAGTGCAAAATTAATGGGTTTCGATGTTAAAATTGTTCCAACATATCATCCAGCATCAGCACTATATAATCCGTCATTGAGGAAAAACATAGAAGAAGACTTCAAAAACGTGATAAAGAAAACAATAGAAGAAGAACAAAAGCCAAAATCCGAGAGAAAACAAGCTAGAACACTACTAGATTTCACGCGTAAAACATAGCTGTAAAACCCAGTAAATTCAGTGAGCATTATTAATCTTGCTCTAATTTCCCTCCCTATGTATTCTCAGAGTAGTTCATGTTACCACATGGAAATCGACTTGAATCCCTCTCTTAGCACTTTCCTAAGTTGATACTTAAAATACCCTATTCCTATCAGAAGAAAAACCATGGTGTAAATGGATCCTGTTATTATTAGGTAGTTTAATTCGACTACTGGTTCTATTCCAAGCATCGAATATCTAATTAACTCCGCTGTGTAACTGAAGGGAGTCAATAATGCAAATACTTGTAATGGTTCAGGCATTAATTTTAAGGGGAATAATCCACCCGTGGCAACTGGAAGCACGAAGTTTATTATTTCTACTATGAAGCCGACTGCGCTAGTGGAGATCATTGTACCCCCGAGAATTAATGCGTATCCCATTAAACACATTAAGAATAACGCGAACCCATATATAAAGAGAACGAGGTTTAAAACACGTATTGTTGGCGGAGACCAAAGTATTGATAGTAAAATATAATTGACTATTAGGGCTATTATTAGCCATAGAATCGATATTGGTAGTATACCTAAGTAATGCGGCAGGAACCCGCTTCCACTAGCAATGTAGTACTCTATTCGCCCCTCGTTTATCATCCATCTTATTTCAGCTGCCCAATCCCATGACGCAGTAGAGAAAAACAGAAACAGCATTATGCCTATAAATATCCTCGTTGCAACCTCGTTTACGTTAACATCGCTCCCAGTGAACATTATTACTGGAGCTGAGAACATAGTGATCCAAAGCGCCATGCTCATTAATCCATACATGAATCCCCTTGATCTAATGAAATCTGATACAAAGTATGCTTTGAATACAGCGTATGCTCTTCTAAGAAGTTTTAACACCTTCTTTCACCTTTTTACGCTCCCAGCTACTTAGAGTGAACTGACTTATTGGTATGTATATTATAGCAAGAGTAAACGCTATTGCAAATAAAACATATACACCACTCTGAATTCCAATAAGTAATCTCTGGGCAGCTTCTACTATGTGCGAGGAGGGAATAAGTGAACTAATAATATATGCTCCTAGAGGCATGTAAATCCTCGGGTAATATACACCGAGAAAAATCATTATGAGTGGTCTAACAACGTTTAAAATTCTCCATGATTCTCCAAATCTGTGAACACTGCTTGCTACAAATATCGCGAAAGGTATCATTATTAAGCAACCCAGTGCAACTATACCCATTATTAGTAAACTCAGTAGTAAACCCCCTAATCCAAAGTAGTAAATGTATACGGGTAGTAGACTCGTGAACCCCAATAAAACAAGCAACGTTAACCTAGGAAACGGTATTGCTGCGTATAGTTTAAACCTATTGACCGGTGAAGCCAATATGTAAATGATCGTGCCTGTATACGTATCAAATAGTGGCTTCCAAAGCAAATCATCTAAACTGGTTAGAATCGACATTAACATGTAACTAGCTGTTATCATGTATAAAGCAGGTTCAATGCCCATTTTTTGAGTAAATACGCTCGGTGAACCAGCTGAGTAACCTATGAAGAGTGTGAATGCTGTAAATATGTAGGGATACATTATAGTCGTTAAGAGAACGGATTTCCTTCTGAACACGTCATTGTATACGAGACGGTATTCTGCTCTGAGAATATCAATAAAGCTCATTTTGTACCCTCACTAAAGTATATGAATACGTCTTCCAATGTTGGTTCCTCAATCTTAACTGATATTATCTCGAACTCGTTTCTAACGAGCATTTTGAGTATGTCATCAAGTAGTTCTTCCGGCTTCCTCAAGTGTATTTTAACGCTGAGTATGCCGTTGTCCTCTGCTTTAACATCGTATTTTAAACCCATGGTTTCAAGCATTGGTTTCACGTCGTTTCCACCTCTGATCAATATGTTCAGTATCTTCAACTTAGGTATTCTCTCTTTGAGCTCGTTGGGTGTGCCCTCAGCTACTATTTGCCCTTTATTTATCAAGATTATTCTATCGCAGACGATCTCGGCTTCAAACATGTTGTGTGTTGTGTACAACACTGCTTTCCTCTCACCATGCGCTAGTTCTTTCACAAGTTCACGTATTCTTCGAGCACTAGGAGGATCTAGGCCTAGTGTGGGTTCATCGAGTAATAATATTGGTGCATCACTGAGCAATGCTCTTGCAAGACTTAACCTCGCTTTCATGCCAAGACTGAATTCCTCGAATAATTTACTATCAGCACCTAGTTTATCTAATTCAAGTAATTTAACCAAGTAATTTATTCTTTCAACAGCTTTCTGCTTAGTTAACCCATATAATGCCGCGAAGTACTCTAAGTTTTCTCTACCAGTGAGTTTCCCGTAAAAACCTTTCTCGATAGTTAACATTAATCCAATGTTTCTTCGAACCTTGTCAGGTTCTTTAACAACATCATACCCTGCGACTAACGCTGTCCCCGAATCCGGTAGAAGTAAAGTGGATAATATTTTAATCGTGGTGGTTTTCCCAGCACCATTAGGCCCCAGTAATCCCACTATTTCACCATATTTTACCTTAAAGCTTACTCCACGTAAAGCTTCAACATTCTCCTGTAAGGATCTAAACAACCCCTGCTTCTTCTTCACTTTGTAGGTTTTAACGAGTTCCCGTGCTTCAACAGCATTCTCCATGTCGTACCCCTATTAAAAACACTAAACTACTAATATTAGTTATCTAAACTTATATTCACATCTTTTATTACTTTGCCTTTAGCTATTACACATTAAGCATACCTCGCGCATCAATAAAGTGTTCTTTCTCCTTACCTAACTACATTGAATCACCATGAATATCCTAAAGTAAAGGTGGATTTTTAATAAGAAGTTATAACTAATCCACTGCTCGGTGAACTAAATTTGGTGGAAGTTATCCCCGTTCTAGACATCATGAATGGCTTGGTTGTACATGCTATTGCTGGACATAGGGAGAAATATAGACCTATAGAGAACAGTGTTATATCTGATAATCCTTATCCCTCCTCGATTTTAAGTGGCCTTAAAAACCTGGGTTTTACAACGGTTTACATAGCCGACTTAGACGCTATCATGAAGAGAGGAGATAATACTGACGTAATCAATATGGCTGAAAGATTGAATTTCAAAGTTCTAGCTGATATAGGGAGAAGAGGCTTAAATCTATTAGATAAAGATAAGGTAGTTTACGTAATAGGAACCGAGTACATTGAATACCCTATCGAATTAAAGTTGCTTGAGAATAGAGCTATAAGCATAGATATGTATGGAGATCACGTATTATTTAGTAATACCCGTGTAAAAATCAATGAAGTTCTCAAAGATCTAAGATCAATCGAGTACAAGAAAGTACTCGTAATAGATTTAAGCCGGGTTGGCACAGAGCTAGGAGTGAATAAATCCATTGCTTCCAAATTAACAGAATATTTCCCAGGTAAAGTAATTGTAGGTGGAGGCGTTAAAAACGAATACGATATACTGGAACTAAAAAACCTTGGAGTAACAGGAGTTCTAGTAGCAACGGCGATACATAGGGGAATAATACGTAAGCCTACATATTGAAGCATGGCCTTGTCAAATGTAGTTTCCCAGTAGTTTTATCGCCTCCTAGTCTCCAGACGTATCGCATTAAATGCAATCACTAGGCCCCTGTATAACCTTCACCAAGTGCCCGACTTCCATGGTAAAAACTCTTGAATCACCTAGTTAAAATAATTACTTGATTACCTGTACTATCCTAGAACATAGACGAGCTCCGCGCATGATTTAAGAATAGAACGATTAAATAACAACGCAGTTAATGCCAGTTAAATGCACGGTAAACTAGGATTTCCTGCATACACGCTGTGGTGGTTTGAGGTAAATATATTAGGTTATTGATGGTTTGTGAGTAGGAGTATGTGGTGTGTCAGTTGAGGATTCTAGTTACTGGTGGTGCTGGCTTTATTGGTAGCCACGTTGTGGATAGGTTGGTTAATGAGGGTTTTTCGGGTTAGAGTTGTTGATAACTTGAGTAGTGGTAGGTTAGCTAATATCAAGAGGCATGTTGATTCCAGTGCTATTGAATTAGTTGTCGGGGACTTGAAGGATCCAGAGGTTGCTTTGAGAGTTATTAATGGTGTAGACACGGTAATCCACTATGCTGCAACCGGAGGTTAGAGTTAGCACTACAAACCAAGAGGTGCACTTCAATGAGAATATTGTAGCTACATTCAACCTACTGGAGGCTATGAGGAGGAGGAATGTGAGAGAGTTGGTCTTCGCATCCTCTAGCTCTGTCTATGGAGAACCCTTGGAAATCCCCGTCGAGGAGGATGCCCCTATTAAACCAGTCTATATTTACGGGGCTAGTAGGGCTTCTTGTGAGAACTTGATCCACGCATATGCAAAACTATATGGATTTAAAGCTATTGCACTACGATACGCTAATGTAGCTGGATCAATACTTAGACAAGACGTTATATGGGACTTCATAGTGAATCTAAGGGGAAACTCCTCGAGCTAGAGATACTAAAATTCATAAACTACAGATTTATACAGCTAGGAGAAGTAGTTACATCTAGATTAAACTTCGTGGTGATTAGCCACGTACACGGAGACCACACGGGTGGGTTGAAGCTAGTTGCTTCAATTAAACCGGGTTTAAAAGTCTATATTCCACCAGACCCTGATCTCTCAGAGTACATTAGAAGCATTGACCTACAGCCAGTTGTTGTAAATGATACTATGGAGATTTCAAGTGGAGTCTACGTTATTAAGCCGCTCTATGGCCTACCATTAGAGGGTGCTGTGGCAATCAATACTAGTAAAGGACTATTAATACTTGTCGGCTATAGTCACAGCGGAGTAGTAAGTATAGTTAAACAAACTTTGAATGATCTTGGCGTAAAGCCATACATTGTGATCGGTGGATTCCACATGTCTGGAGCATCTATAAGTGAGGTCGAAGAAGTAGTCTCCAGGCTCCTAGAACTAGGTGTGGAGAATATTTACCCAATACACTGTAGTGGTGAAGGGATTAGAGAGTACTTGGCACACCACTATAGAGACGCGTATAGAGATGGAGGTGTGGGAGTAGAGATAGCTATTAAATAATTAAATACATTAAAATCATAGATTTCAGGGGTTTAATGTGAGTTTTGAAGAAGCTGAGTTATTAAGGAGTAGAGCTGAGTCGTTTCTCAGGAATGCACAGCGATTGATCGAGGAGGGAGAGGCGGACATTGCAGTATTCAGCTTGGAGCAGTACTGTCAACTAATATTGAAGTATAAACTACTAGTCTACACCGGCTCATATCCTAGAACAAACCCTATTAGGCAGCTGATTAGAGATCTCGGCAGAGTAGACTCGAGAATACTTGTATTAGTAAATGATGTGAAGAATCTACACTATGTTGCAAGACTAGAGGAAGCGTTTCCCTTCTAACGGTACTCGATGGTGTTTGTAAATATTTGTAATCCCGTTAGAGGGGTTGAGCCTCGGCGTGGGTTCACCAGCATCCCCCACACCCCATGGGCTCCCGTCGAGCCCAACGCCATGGGGCTCCCATCCGAGTTTAGGTACTTCAACCCAATATTGACTGCTCCTACGACGTCTTTCTCGAGGACTCCCCCATTAACCCATGTTACTCTGAGGGCTACTTTTACTACCTTTACTCTCTTGAGCCCCTTCACCGCAGTGCGGATCACCAGGGGCTTAAACCTCTTAATCCTCCTACCTGTGAACGGGTCTCTTGACGAAGTCCCCTTCTCAGAGACCTTGACGACGTGTATGGGTTTCTCATCGAGTAACTCAATTAACTTCTTAACACTCCACTGGTGAATTCTATGCCTTAATTTACTATTAGCATCCTCCACCATTCTCTCCTTGGCCTTCTCATTAATATCCCCAACCACTACGACAGCTCTATTTTCAACGGCGAGGCTCTCTACGAACTTCACAGTCTTCCTCAACACATCGAGCTTTCTCCCTTTCTCACGAAACTTCCTAAGCTTCCTCCTAACCTCCCTGACCTTAGTTGAATTGCCTAAGGATATTCTCTTCCTCCTCTCAGAGTAAGCAATTACAATTCTCCCAAGACTTGTTTCAACTCTGTAGACATCTGCAAGAGAGTTGCTCTTAAATACTGCAACAGTAACGTTGTTCTCATTAACATCTACAGCAACAACATTTCTAGGATTGTAATTAACATCAAAGTCCTTGGCAAAGGCCAGATACACAGCTATCTTTCTTCCTAGAAGCTTAAACCTCAACTCACTAGCTAGTCTCCAACCACCGTAGAGATACCTATGAAGTTGCTTGTGGTTTCTGTAGTGGAGCTCAACCCAGCCCATGTGAGTCCTCAACTCAATGACTCCGCCTTCTAGTCTCCAGTCCTGTGAGTCTGAGTACGTTATTGCTACTCTCCTAACCTCTGGCTTATCCTTGTACGCCTTACCCTTCTTCTTACGCTCCCTAAAGCTCTTAGCCCTCCTAGCGACGTCTCTATAAGCACCCTTAATCACCCTGGTGGGTAGCCACGGGTACCTCTCCCTAAACTTCTCGTAGAAGACATTATGTAGTGTCTCCTGGGAAGCCTTATACTTAACAGCGTACTCAACCATCTCCACGAGCATCTCCCTGTAAGCATTCTCTATCTCCCTGAGAGCCCTCCTAGCAAACCTATTTGCGTAGCACTCTAGGACAACTGTTCTAGTCAGTGTCTTTGACTGCCTCTCCAATGCAGCTCACCACTTCTTTGTACCGCTTAGATCTTTTACCATAGATCCTAGAAGCAAATGAAGTAACTATCTCTACGAAGTCCTCAACAAGCTCCTGAACATATTCCTTCGGCTCCTCCTGAAAAGCCACGTAGACGTCTACACCGAGGGCGTTGAATAGCGTTTTGAGGTACTCGAAGCCGAACCTGGTCAACCTGTCTCTATATGCTACTACTACTGCCTGTATCTCTCTCCTCTTAGCCATTTCTATGAGCTTCCTCAACCCCCTCCTATTCTCCTTCAATCCGCTAGCAGTATCCGTGGCAACAACATATTCGGCGCTTGGAAAGTTCCTGGAGACCCAGAGCTTCAAGGCCTCAACCTGCCTCTCCAAGTCACTCTCCTGAGTATTCGAGGAGACTCTAGCATATATCGCTACACGCTTAACTCTCTGAACACCCTTAAGAAGCCTTTCAACCTCGCTGCAGGGGATCCTCCACTTACCGTGGACGCTGTAGGCAGTAATCTTCCCCTTCTTAATCCACTTAATCACAGTGACCCTCGAAACACCCAAAACCCTAGCAAACTCCCTAGTACTAAGATACCGCTCACTCAATGCATTACGCCAAGTATTTACAAGTAATCACAGATATTTAAACTTATCGCCAATTCCGCAACAGCCTACATATCCTCGAGGTATCTACCATACAAGTACACTATTGAAGAAGTTAAGGATTTAGGTAGATTCATACTAGAGGTGTTTAAACCCATTGTCGACTCAATATAAATCCAACTTAGAGTACTTGAAGAATTACCACGTGGTTGCTGAGAGAGTGAAGGAGATTGTGAAACTCCTCGATCCCAGCGCAAAAATATATGTATTTGGCTCCGTAGTGCGGGGATTATACACGGTCTCCAGCGACATAGACATACTCATTATTACAGAGAATGTAAACTTAAAATACGACTCAATGGTGGCAGTATATAGAGAGCTCATAGATGCACCAATACAACTACACGTAGTAACGCCGTAGCCGATGACGAGGAACTAGCCACAGAAGACGAGTTAATTATAGATACTGAGACCCTGGAAAACAATGCGAGATCAAGATCTACAGTTATAAAGAGATAATTAGCCAGGATTCTTACAAAGAAACCTATTCTAGGTGATTAAAGATAATACGGATCCTTCATATAAATATTTATATTGTTAAGGATTGTTTAGAGTTAAAGCCACAGTCATTATTCTTAACTGGATCTTCAATGGTCTTGAGATAAATTTGGTTATTCTACTAGTTTTTCTAGGTATTGCTCAATGTATTGTGCGTGGTCTACTATTCTCTCGATATGTCTCATTAATAGTGCCTTTAATGCTAGTTCTCTCTGAACTGTGTTGCTTGATGCAACTTCTAGTAGTGTGGTTTTGTACACTTCATCAATGTATCTATCTATTTCTGCAACAATGTTCTTTCTACGTGTATTGAATTCCTCGAGGTCATGCAGGGCGGCTTCTACGGCTTCAATTGCTTTCTTAAACGTGTGGGATAGACTTACTAGATTGTTCAATCCAGATGTGGGTGCAAGCATAGAGTCTATCCTAGCTATTTCTCTACAGTACCTAGAGATCCTGAGAGCATCATATGCTATACTTAGTAATATATGGGATACTAAGAGGTCTCTTCCCAGCGGCTGTTCCTGTGCTATAAACAACAATACCTCATTTATGAATTGTCCACGCAATTCATCGAGTAGTACTGCGGTATCTTCTATTTCGCTCCATAATCTACGCCTCTCCTCGAGTTCACTTGTTTCAATTAACCTCTGTGTTGCGTACACTGCGCTCTTAAGTCTCTGAGTTATGCGGTTTAATTCCTTTATCAACACCCCTAGTTTACGATGTGTAAGAGACAACTATAACTCACCCCTGAGGAGTCTCTGAGCGATCTCCGTGGATGGATGCAAAAACAAGTAGCTAGCGGGACCCTGCTCAATAATTCTCCCATCATATATTATAGCAACATAGTCTGCAACTCTAGCTGCCTGGTGTGGACTATGTGTAACCATTAAAACTGTAACTTCATCCTTCAGTGAAACAATTGCCTCTTCTAGTCTCCTAGCATTTATAGGGTCTATATTAGCCGTTGGCTCGTCGAGGAGTAGTAGCTTCGGCTTCATGGCGAGTGCTCTCGCTAAGCAAAGCCTTTGTCTTTGTCCACCGCTGAGTTTATGTGGATGATCGTTTAGTCTGCTCTTGACTTCATCCCACAACATTGCTTTTTCTAGTGCCCACTTTACAATGTCATCTAAATCCCTCTTTGTTCTCGCCACGCCATTGATCTTAGCCGCGATAGCCACGTTTTCATATATTGTTAAGTGGGGAAACGGGTTGGGCATTTGGAATACCATACCAATACTTCTCCTCAACTCGTATGGATCAACTCTGAAAGCGTCATAACCTAGCACTTTTACATCCCCCTCGACACGTGCATCTTCAACAAAGTCTATGAGTCTATTAATAACCCTCAGTATTGTTGTTTTACCCGAACCCGAGGGCCCCATTATTACAAATACTGTATTATATGGCACCTTCAATGATATATCTTTAAGTATATGGTGTCCTTCAATGTATAAATTCACATTGTTCATTTCAACTGCATACATTACACCAACTTCACCTCTTTAACCACTACTTTAACCACGAAGAAAATCAACATGTAGAAAAGCAAGAGGATGAGTGTTGCACCCCAAGCCACTTTACGCCACACCTCGAAGGGAGATAGTATATAGTCGAATATTAAGAGCGGTACTGCGTCGACAGGGCCTGTTATAGACGTCGGCACGCCATTTCTATATCTACCAGCTGTGAAGAGCAATGCAGCTGTTTCACCCATTATCCTCGCCATAGTCATTAGTACTGCTACAAGTATGCTCTTCTTGACTACAGGGATAACTACTCTAACAATAACAGCCCACCTAGACATGCCAATAGAGTAAGCTGCCTCTTTATAAGTAGCTGGTACAGAGCGTAGAAATGTAGAGAAATAAGTATATGAAAAAGGCAGTGCAATTATGACAAGTGCAAGTGAGCCAGTTAGTGCGGAGCCTGCAGGGTTTAAAAACGCTCTGAGTTCTGGGATAGTATTGACTAATACGACAACAAGCGAGAACATAGCCATAGACACAGCAATAGTTGGGACGCTGGAGAGGGATTTTGCAATAGTATCTACCAAGATCGAAAACCTACTCTTTGGAAACTCAGTGACTAATATAGCTGTGAATAAACCGAGTACTATGGTTATTGGAAGAGAAATCATAGTCATTAGAAATGTGCCAACTAGCGATGGAGCTATTCCACCAAGCCCCCTCGACAAGGGTGTTGGTGGTAGATCAACGAAGAACTCCAATCCAGCCTCTAGTATAGTAGGAAGGCCATTAATAAATACCACTATTATCAAGTGGAAGAGAGGGGTTAATGCAAGTATAGCTACACCAAACACAGTGATTTTAAATAACCTCTCCCTCATCCTCCTCCAGCTATACAACCACCCTCGACCTCCAATCAATGATCAATTTAGAAGCATATAGACTTAGAATAATCGAGATCAATGTAGTAACTAGCATCGACGCATACAATACTGATTCAGCGTGTTGATAAAGAAAAGCATTTGCAAATTGAGAAGCCACTAGGGCTGAGACAGTATAGCCTGGTGCAAAGAGACACGGGGTTAGAGTCATTGAGTTTCCGATTGTGAGAGCTACTATTGTGGTCTCACCCAGTGATCTCGCGAATCCAAGAATTAATGCAGCTATTATTGCTGGTCTTGTAAGAGAGAGTAGTGTTTTTATAGCCTCGTATTTTGTGGCTCCAATACCGTAGCAAGCCTCTCTATAGATTAATGGAATATTCTCATATGCTTCGAGTATTATCGTAGCTACATAGGGAACAGTGGATATTCCAAGCGCTACGCCGGCTGCGAAAGTAGAGAAGCCTGTTATGGGTCTACATGAGAATAAAGGTATAAATGGAAGCGAAGCATGTAGTGGCTTCATTATATTGTTCTTTAAGAATGGAACAAGGTATTCTGAAGCCCACACAGCGTATATAATTGTGGGTAGTCCACCCATAAACTCCACTATGCTTGAAACGATCTTCTTTAAGTATCCTTTGAGATACTCAGCTATCGTAATAGCGAGTGAGAGAGATAAAACTAGTGAGACGCTGACTGAAATAAGTGATGTTATAATAGTGCCGAGAATGGGGCCAAGTACGCCATAAACGCTATTCTCCGGATCCCAGACAGTCTTTGCGAATAGTGACAGTCCATAAGCACTTAGGGATTCTATAGAGTTAAAAAGCAATATAGAGACTAAGAGTAAGAGCATACTTAGTAATGAAATGGAGAAAGGGATAAGTGATGTGAAAAACAATTTATCTCTCTTAGACTCCGGCAAACCCCAGATCACCGGGTTGTTATCAATTCAGTTGCCTTTACGAGGAGTTGTCTTACATTCTCTGGTGGAGCTATATATCCCTCTACAATGTAGTTATATCCCTCCTCGGCAACCCACTTCAAGAAGAGCTTCAATCCCTCGGCTTTCTTAGGGTCATCCTGTACGCGCCAAATCAATATGTGGCTTGGACCCAGTATAGGGTAGCTCTTTTCTCCAGGTGCATATATAACACTATCAAGTATTCCACTGAAATCGTCTAGAGGGGATGATGGAATATTAGCTTTCTTCAATGCGTCTTGTAGAGTTTCAATCGTGGGGAGTACGAAGTTTCCAGCGGCATTCTTAATACTTGCTACTCTAAGGTTGTTTTTAATTGCATAACTCCATTCAACGTAGCCTATTGAATACTGTGTTTGAACCACTGCACTTGTCACACCCTCATTTCCCTTGCCTCCAACACCTCTTCCAGTTGCATCTACGGGCCAATTAATGCTTTTTCCTACTAGTTCACTGGGCCACACTCCACTGGATGCCTTATAGAGGAAAGTCGTGAATATCTCTGTTGTACCACTTGCATCGCTTCTATGCACAGCTATGATCTCTTTGTTTGGTAGTTTATCCGCTACTTCAGGGTTCAACTCTTTTATATATGGGTCGTTCCAGTATGTGATTTCACCCTTATATATTCTCGCTACTGCAATGCCATCTAGTTTGAGGCTATAGTTGCCTGGTAGTTCTGGTATATTGTAGACTATTACTACTGGACCAAACAACCATGGGACTTGGATTATTGACTCCTTGTACTGAATCCACTTATCTCTTGATAGAGGTGGATCACTACCGGCAAAATCAACTGTTTTCTGGAGAAACATGGATTGTCCAGCACCACTACCCACAGATTGGTAAACCACTTGAATACCATATTTGTCCTGGAATCTTCTAGCCCATTCAGAGATCTGTGGATATGGAAAAGAGGCACCAGCACCTTGTAGTATGAGGCCCCTTATTTCACTAGTTGCAGGGGTAGCGGTTGTAGGTGTTGTTGATGATGGAGTTCTAGGTATAATTTGAGAGATTAAAACACCTACTACAACTACAGCTACTACAGCAATTATTATCAGTGTTAATCGCCTATTCATTATTACACCCGTGAATATAAGTCATTTTAGATCAGGAATATATAGACCATCTAAATAATCTATATATTCATTAAGAAAACTATATAGATACATAGAACCTCAGAGCGCAGATTAGGTTCAAGTCTAAATCACATGATGTACCTCTATAATATCGACTTGAAGATTGAATAACATGTTTATTATGCTGAGTTTGATGATAGATAGTGGTGCATGACATGTACTCGGCTAGTGGTGTTTATAGAGAGGAGTGGATTGGAGACTTCCACATTATTGAATACTCCCCCATTGAGCTGGAGAAACCGAGCTTCGCACTCGTCTCACTACCAGATACTGGATTAGTTGGAGTTATTGGTGCTATGCATGTTGTGAGAAACCTTGGTTTAAGGGAGGTTGCAGGTATAGATTCATATGTATACCTACCCCCAATTATTGTAGTTAGTGGCGGTTTCCTCAGAGCACCTATTAGGGTATTTGCCGGTGGAAACCTCCTCGTTGTATATAATGAGTTTTCAATGCCGCAGCATGGTTTAATTCAATTATCTAGAGTGCTCGTAGACTACCTCGAGAGGCGGGGCGTAGACTACGTGATTTTATCCTCCGGGCTACCTGCACAGAATAGGTTTGAATTAGAATCCCTGAAGACGTATTACTTAGCAACCACTCCAAGAGCAATTGAGTTATTGAAGAACACTAGTGCAACTCCGTTTGAAAACGGGTTTCTCGCAGGGGCCTATGCGCTATTACTAAAAGAACTCATTCACGCTAGAATAAACACTATTCTACTACTAACAGAGTCTTACCTGGAGTTCCCTGATCCTGAGGCGGCCGCGAGGAGCCTTGAATTCGTGTCGAGAATCATCAATAAACCTATAGATGTCAAGAAGTTACTAGAGCAAGCTGAGATGATTAGGATTAAGGCCAGGGATGCCATGAAGAACACTATGCGTGGATTAGCGCAAATGAGGAAGGATGTTGAACAGGCGATTCCAATATATACTTAGAGAAACACGGTGTCTTAGATGAATGGTGAAGAATTCGACGAGTTCATTAAGAGAATGAGGGACTTGGAGAGGAAGATCAGGGATTATGTGGAAAGCGAGCTGGAGAGAGCGCTAAGAACTTTCAGAGAGGAGTTGAAACAAGTAGAGGACACGTTGAGACCTATGTGGCACCATGAAGGATACCTTAGGCCACTATACAGTATTAGAGATCGAGGCCCCTACATAGAAGTATTCATAGACCTACCGAAAGCAGATGAGAAGACAATAGAAGTTAAATTCCGAGAAAACTACATGTACATTAGGGCGAAACTTAGGGAGGAAGTGGTATTTCATGGAGTCACAGGTCGTGGTGGTGAAACAAGATTCCACGAGTATCGAGAAGTCATAGAGCTACCATTCAAAGTAGACCCGGAGAAAGTTAGAGTTGATGCGAGAAAAGGACGCGTGAAAATAATTATCTATAAGTAACATTTTCTCCACCTTAGAAGTATTTTTCAGTTAATGAGAATCACCTGCAAGGAGTTTAGCGGGTAGTGAATAGAATAGATCAATTGGATGTTTCCATTTGTATGCATAGATTTATAAACTGGTTTACCCAAAGCGATAGTTATCTGAGGTGAAGTTACTGAATGAGCTAAAAATAATAGGTACTCCACTATTGATAATCCTATTGTCTACAATGCTCCTATTGTATCAAAATGTATTGATAACGAGTGCATCAGTTATAAGGGTTCCTGAAGACTACACCACTATACAGTTAGCCGTAGACCATGCATTACCTGGGGACATTATCATCGTTAAAGCCGGAGTTTACAGTGGATTCAAGGCAACAAAGCCCCTTACGATAATGGGTGAAAGCAATCAGACAGTAGTTGTAAAGGGCAGTGTCGAGGTAGACGCTGACAACGTGAGAATAAGCTCGTTGAAGATAATACTAGAAGAATCCACGGGCTCTTCAACAGCCCTGAAGATCATGGGCAACAATACCAACCTAGTAGGCGTGATCATTGAGAGCTACAAGGATGCAGTACAATTGGGAACAGTAGATCACAGGATATCCGGGACGTTAATAGAGTATAGTAGGATAAAGAGTGGGCAGACTGGTATATTTGGCGCCTGCAAGGATCTAGCCATATTCTACAGCGAGGTAGAATCCGGTGGACTAGCAGTAGCACCCTGCAATTACCTAGACTTGGAATTCAACAGGATTACTGGAGACACCGCTGTCTCTAGTTCACTGTGGTCTACTGGATATATCATTAAAAACAACTACATCGATGGCAAGTCAACCGGGATATACCTCGATGGAGACCACCACACAATCAGCAATAATATAATCACAGGTGGGGGAGGTATAGCTCTTGGAGCACGTGGAGTAATAGTAGAGAATAATACTATAAGCACTAGTGGAACAGGTATAGAAGTAACGAAGGAAAACAACGTGATAATTAAAAACACTATATCCTCAGGCGGGCACGCCATAGAGTTAACTGGCAATGGAAACATGATACTAAATAATACACTAACAGGTGGTAGAGGAGTAAACGTTGAGTCAGGATATGGTAATACGATAGCATTTAACTTAATAAATATGACGGGAAACGTGGGGATTTACCTTTCGAAGTACACGGGTGATAATTTAGTGTATGGGAACACATTCTGGTACTGCTACAACTACGAGGCAGCCGATGAGTCGGGTAAAAACCAATGGTACCTTGAGAACGAGACGCATAAACTTGGAAACTACTGGTCTTACAATAAAGCACCGGATAATGATGGAGATGGAATAACTGATGCACCATACCATATAGCAACAACTACTGGGTTAGAAATCCTGGATAAATACCCACTAGCACGACCACTAGTTAACCCGTATCAAACACCATCAACTACAACTAGTACTCAACCACCACGAACAATAACTCCTCCGCAGAATACAACTCAGGTGGAGACAAAGTGGAGTAAAACTCAAACCAGTACACAAATAACTAGTCCCGGAGTCTACACAAGCTCTACAACGCAGGAAACAAGTGGAGTAATGAACACTCAGTACATAGTGATATCATCTATAGGAGTGGTCTTCATACTGGTTATAGTATTCATACTGCTGCGAGCACGGAGAAACCGTAGTCAAGTAGGTTAAATAAAGTTTTTAGAGAGGTACGTGGTGTCCATAATACCACGCACCATTATAATCTAGTTACAGGATCACTGCTGTGAACAGGTATCTGAAAACGCTAACTATAGTGTTCAGTCTCTACATTATTACATCAAATTACATCAATCTGGCGACTTCAATCTGTCTGCGAATTCTTATTGGTCCTCGGCTGACAATAAGATCCATGTATATACAATGTATGGGGAAACTCGTTGGATTCAGTGGGAGAGAACACTATGTATACTTGGGAATAGCGAGAATACATGTATTTGCAGAGAGTGATGTCCCGAAGTCATGGTTGAAAATACAGAGTTGTTTAACTCCAATACTGGGATCCAATATGGCTTAAAATCCGCCGAGACCTCTTTCCGCATCCTAGAGAAAACTAATGGGGAGGAGAGGTTACTGTGGCTTAAAGTAATATGGGTTTAATACCAGCTTTTATACGTGGGGGGCTTGGTGGTCGTGTTTGAGGACACTGTTACTGGCTCCTTTCCACGAGAGGAGTTTCAGGCTACTAGCTGATTTAGTTGAACGCGCGTATGTAGATGTGTACTTGCCTCTCCCAGTTGAAGTCTGCGTTAACCCTGCTCTCGTGGATAGTTTGCCGAGCTGGTTTAGTAGCTATATTAGGGTCTGGGAGCCTCTACTAGTTGCTTTGAGGAGTTGTTCTCGCTGCGTGTGTTACAGCGAGCTTGGATCCTTCGAGGAGGCCATCGACGTTGTCATTAAGATCCTTGCATTAGTTTACAAAGCACGTGTATTCAACAAAATTGATCCCTTGGAGTGGGTGAGTGTTTTACCGAGCGAGGTTAAACCAAGTGCCCCGTGTTCTTGGAGCGGTGTACTAGTTATTGATGATTTCAAGGAGTATGTTCTCCTCCGTAAGCGTGGGGTTCGCTTTGACCACGTGGTTAGAGTAGAGGATTTTACTCCGTCTCCACTGGAGCTCTTGTTTCTCGTGAGAGCTGGTGTTGTCGAGTGGAGTTGCGGGTTGGAGGAGTTGATTAAGTGGGTTGTTGAGTACCTTGGGGACCTGGTTTTACATAGTGGTAGTTTAACTGAAGTATACGATAAATTGAGGATTAATAGTAGGTACTTGGGTTTTATAACTGCTTGCAGTGGGGAGATTGCAGATTACTTATCTAACTCTACTGTATTCCCTTCATGAGTATGGTTTCCAGTTTCTTGAGCACTGCTGTATCTACTTTTAGTTCCTTTAGTTTCTCCACGACTCTTTCAACGTTGTATTTAACTCTGTGCACTGTGAATTCTCCTTTTTCAGTGTCTAGTATCGCGTATGATGCCCTCGGGTCTCCGTCTCTTGGTTGACCCACGCTCCCTGGATTACATACTTTAATCCCCTTGACTTCTAGTTTCATTGGTATATGCGTGTGGCCGACTATAACGTAGTCTGCTTCCACGAGTTTTCGCTTCAGTGAATATGGGCTACTAGGCTCTGTGAGCATTTCCTCGATTCGGCTCAGCGGCTGATTCGGCTTTAAGTAGCCATAGAGGGGGTTTGCCGGTGCTCCGTGGACTATGTAGATCCTCCTATTTGAATCATCTATTTTAGCCACATATCTCAGTGTTTTAAGCCAGTTTACTTGACTTGATGTAAGCAACCTATATGATATGTTGAACCTTGTGTAAACGCTTAGCTCGTGCATTTCAACCGCGCACTTGCAGTCCGTGTTGTACGCTACTGCGTAATCGTGGTTACCCATGATGACTAAATCTGGTTTCATCTCTCTCACTGCGTCTATAACTAAGTGTGGTTCTGGCCCGTAGTCAACTAGGTCTCCTAGTACCCATAGGTAATCGTATTTTTCAGCATTGTCTAGGATTGCTCTCAGTGCATCCATGTTTCCATGTATATCTGATATTATTAAAATCCTCAATGAACCACCGTGTTTTATTTAATGGTATTGGGGTTTAAACTATTGTTCTAATTTATGGTTTTGGGTTAAGTGATCATTGTCTAGGGTTCACGTGTGCGCGCGCTCGCTGGGTCTATAGGGGGTTAATCAGCTTGGGGAAACGTTCTTCACTGCTCTGTTTACCGTCGATTCATCACTTGTTTTTATATATATTTCTCGGTGCTTATATTTAGTGTTCTCGGTGATTTGTACGAGGTTCACTGATTTACTCGCTGTTACGGGTAGCTTACTGGTTTTGGTTTTACTGCTTGCAGCCTTGTTTACTGGCAGTGTTGATTACTGGGTTTACTTGACTAAGCTGGGTGAGGAGGAGTTTTACCTTATTATGGGTGTTTTCGTGTACTTTTTCACGGGTGATTTTTTATCTGGTTTACTTGTTTTATCATCCATTGTTTTATCTGGTTCTCTAAATGTTTTCTTGAAGTACTTGTTTAACACCCCGAGGCCTGTTAACCCACTGGTTGAAGCATCTGGCCCTGGTTTCCCCAGTGGACATGTGCAGGTTTCATCTTCTTTCTGGTCCTCGGTTATCCTTGTTTATAGGAGGATGAGTGTATTGTTTCTTGGTTTAATTATTGTTACTGGTGTTTCACTGAGTAGGGTTTTCCTCCGCGCTCACTTCGCTGTGGATGTGGTGGGTGGTTTATTTCTTGGTTTAATTACTGGTGCTTTATGCTACTTTGCCTTCAAGTCTCCTGGTTCTAGGTTTGTTTCCCGTGTTGTTTTACTATTGTTCAGTGTGTTCACGGGTGTATACGACTTACTCGTGTTAGGAGTTGAGTTTGAAGCTGTTTCAGCTTTGCTTGGTTTAAGTGTCTCTCTTCTGGCTTGTTATCTTCTCTTCAGGTTCTTCGAGGGGTTTAAGGGTCTTGGTTTAACCGGTAGGTTTACTGGTTTTGTTCTCGCATCTACTCTGCTTGTCTTAGTTCACTATGCTTCAACAGGCTTTCACCCTCTCGTAAGGGTTTCATTGTTTGCTTCAACTGGTTTCATTGCTCTCGGCGTTTTACCTCTGCTTTTGCACAGGCTTGGTTTTTGACTCATATTCTGCTGAGCCAGAAGGCCACTATTCCAGTGTACATTGCTATCAGCGTGTTTCTCCTCGCCTTCTCGAGTGTTTTCTCGTTGTTTCTCTCTCTATATGCCTTGTGCACGCTGTAAGCATAGATTGCTGCTGCTAGTGTAATTAGTGCTTTGTACGCTGTGCTCGTCTCTGTTAGCGTGGTTAGTGCACCCATTGCTGAGCCTGTTAAACCTGTTGCTAGCATTGTTTTCGCTGCTTTCTCTACTCCTAGTGTTGTAGCTATTGTCCTGTAGCCGTGTCTCCTGTCTCCTTCATGGTCTTGTATTGCTTTGAGGAATTCTCTTCCAAGCGTCACTGTGAATATTGTTGATGTGAATATTGCTGTGAAGCATAGGTTCTCGACTGGTGCTCCCGCCGCTATGTAACCATATATTATTGGGCCCGTGGTTGATGCTGCTACTAGGAGGTGGCTCCATACCTTGTTTCTCAAGTAGCTGTAAGTTAAACCTATCGCTGAGTATATTATTGTCACTAGGAGTGTTTGAGCGCTGTGAAACGCGTTAACAATTATCGCTAAGGCTACTAGTGCTACTGCGAGTACCCTCGATTTCTCAACGCTTGCTTCTCCCCTCGGCAGAGGCTTCCATGGTTTATTCACAGTGTCAACTTTTAAGTCAACTATGTCGTTCACTATCATTGAGGCAGCTGTAACAGTGAACCCTGTTACATATGCAACTATCAGCGTTAATGCTTCAGCGCAGTAATTAGAGTAGACTAGTACAGAGAATAATGCACCGAACCCGCTTAAAACAGAGTTAGGTATACGCATTAACTCCAAGTATGCTCTAATAGTCAAGCACTACACCAAGAAATAGGATTAACGAGGAGAATTTATAAGTAAATCAAAGCGCTACAGAGGAGCCCTGCATCCAGGTCTATACACAAACCCACGGGATCAACAATCATGAACAGCAACCCGCCCCCGGGCAAACTGTAGCATTCGGGCGATTGGGAGCGGCGGGCTGAACCCCTCGGGGAAACCCCCTCGGAGCTCACACCCCCGCCCCATCAACCCCGTCTTCTACGGGAGCCCGTACCGCCGAGGCAAAGCCCCGGCGGAAGGCCGCCTCTTCTCGGGGAGGGTTTCCCGCTTAGATGCTTTCAGCGGTTACCCCCTGCGGCGTGGCTGCCCGGCGTTGCCCACCAGGACAACCGGTACACCAGAGGCCGCGCCGCCCCGTTCCTCTCGTACTGAGGGCAGCTTCCCCTCAGGCGGCCCGCGCCCCCCGCGGGTAGAGCCCGACCTGTCTCACGACGGTTGATTCCGCCGGGAGGTGGGGGACTACACGCTAAACCCCACCTGACCGGCGTCTAAACCCAGCTCACGTTCCCCTTTAATGGGCGGGCTTGGGGAGGGGGGAGCGGCTTCGAGAAGCATAAGAGTTTGATTCCGTTTTTCATAACTATTTGGGTTACACGTGATCTCAGCTATGTGTCTCGGTTTTTATTAATTAGTTATCTCAGCAACAAGAATTTCTCGAGGACAACCTTTTTCACTATTTCGATTACTCCATCACCCATTATTAGCCCAACCATATACTCCAGTGCTTCCTCCCTGCCTCTAGGCCATTTTATCCTCAAGATCATAACTTAGCCGAAATAGAGAAAAGCCTTATAAAACGCCACTCACCCCCTTAGCCCCACCCTTGGGGGCTGCTGCACCCCCAGGATGGGAAGAGCCGACATCGATGTAGCAAACCGCGGGGTCGATGGGAGCTCTCACCCGCGACGACCCTGTTATCCCCGGGGTAACTTTTCTGTCATGCCCGGCCCCCACCGAAGGGGGCACGAGCGTTCGCTAGGCCACGGTTTCCCGGCCGGACCCCTTGTGTTCAAGGGTCCGGTCAGGCCGGCTTTTGCCCTTGCACTCTACAGCGGGTTTCTGACCCGCTTGAGCCGACCTTTGGGCGCCCGTGTTATCTTTTTGCGGGCGTGCCGCCCCAGCCGAACCGCCCACCCGGCGTTGTTCCCCGGGTTCCCCCGGGGTGAGGCCCCCAGGCTATGGTAGGTGGTGTTTCATTGACGCCTCCACAGTACCCGGAGGCACTGCTTCACAGGCTCCCACCTACGCTACGTACCATAGCCCAAGGGCCAGCGCCGGGCTGCGGTAAAGCTCCACGGGGACTTATCGCCCTGCGGGGGGTCGCCGGCCTATGCACCGGCTCCGTGTATTCACGGGGCCCCAGGCCAGGACAGTGGGGACCTCGTTGATCCATTCATGCGCGCCGGAACTTACCCGGCAAGGCATTTGGCTACCTTAAGAGGGTCAGAGCTGGGCCCCGGCTTCCCGCTGGGATGAGTTAAAACGTGATTAAATGCTTCCATCACTCATAGCATCAATCAAGTACCAAAACACCTCGTCCTTATCCATACACTTAACTAACCCATCTAGATAAGTGGAATAACCAGCGGGATAGCCGAGTTTACCCCCGGCCTTCAGCGGCGCTTCGCCGGGTTGGACCCCGGTTTCACGGACCGCCAGTGGCCAGGATTCAGCCCCCGTTCAAACCCTTTCGGGCTTGCGGGGACCTATGTTTTTATTAAACAGTCAGGCCCCCCTTGTCACTGCGGCCTGCGGTCCCAGGGTTATCCCCTAAGACCGCAGGCACCCCTTCTCCCGAAGTTACGGGGCCAATTTGCCGAGTTCCCTGGCCTGGGTTAACCCCCAGACGCCTGGGGCTTCTCACCCAGGGGCACCTGTGTCGGTTCTCGGTACGGTCGCGGGGGATCGTTCCCCGCCTCCTTTTCAAGGGCCCCCGGGATCAGCGGAAGAGCCTTAAGGCTCCCATTCCCGGCTTCGGCCCCTTCTCACCGTGACGGTACTCCGGGGCCTTCACCGGTTAGTCGGGTCGCGGCTATTCAGCCGCCCCCGATCCGCCTACCCGGAGGCGTTGGAGGCGGGGCTTGCGTTGCCGCACCTACCCCCGCGGCACGGGGATATTAACCCGTTTCCCTTTCCCCGGGTCCGTGTTACGGCCCGGGTTAGGACCGGCTAACCCTCGGTCGACGACCGTTGCCGAGGAACCCTGGCCCTTTCCGGCGGAGGGGATTTTCACCCCTCTTCGCTGTTACTGCCGCCGGGATCTGCACCCGGATCGGGTCCACCGGACCTCACGGCCCGGCTTCTGCCCCGACCCGGCGCCCGCCTACCAGATCATGGCTCCAGCGGAGCCATGCCCCGGGGTCTCGGCGGCCGGCTTGAGCCCCGACCAATCTTCGGGGCCCCGCGGCTCGGCGGGTGAGCTGTTACGCACTCCATCTCCGGCGGGGTCCCCGTAATAGAGTAAGCGTGAACTTGATCTCGTATATTTGGAGAGTATAGAGTTTGATCTTTCTCACTTATCTGGATGCCTGTAGTCTATTATCTCTCTGAATCAAATCAAACATATGTGTATTTAAATAAATCCATGGGGACCACCGCCTTTAGAGGATGGCTGCTGTTAGGCCCACCTCCCCGCTGTCTAAGCCGCGGGACGCCCTTTAAGATTGGCACTTAGCCGGCACTTAGGGGCCTTAACCCCGGTCTCGGTTGTTCCCGTCTCGGCCCCCAGGCTTACCCCTGAGGGCCCCACTCCCGCCTTCTACGGCGGCCACGGGTTCGGAGTTGGACTGGGGGCCGAGGCCTCTCGGCCTCCGCACCCCCAATCCGTAGCTCTACCCCGTAGCCAGCCTCCAGCGGGGCTGGGCTGAGACCCACTTCGGCGGGAACCAGCTATCACCGAGCTTGATTGGTCTTTTGCCCCTAGACGGGGGTCATGGGAACGAGTTGCACGTCAGAACCCTTTCGGGCCTCCACCGGGGTTTCCCCCGGCTTCACCCTGCCCCCGCCTAGATCGCTCGGTTTCTGGTCCCACGGCAGTGACTCCGGGCCCTTATCGGACCCCGTCCCTCGCCGGGTTTAAACCCCGGTTGCGGACTTGTCGGTTTCCCTGCGCCTACGGGGCTTTGACCCCCTTAGGCTCGCCACTGCCGTGGACTCCCCGGCCCGTGTTTCAAGACGGACGGTGCGACCCTGGTCCACCTCCCTCGTACTCCCGAGTCGCCTCGGTTTCCTTTGGGAGGCTTCACTCCTTACGGGCCGCACCGTATGTAACCGCCCGGTTTCAGGCTCTTTTCACCCCCCTTGCGGGGTACTTTTCAGCTTTCCCTCACGGTACTTAGTTCGCTATCGGTCTCGGGACGTATTTAGCCTTGGAGGTCGGTGACCCCCAACTTCCCACGGCAAAACCAAGCCGTGGTACTCTGCTCCACGGCACGGACCCCCATGGTTTAACCTACGGGGCTTTAACCCTCTACGGCGGGGCATTCCAGCCCACTTCGGCTACCATGGGTCGGTCCGCTGGGGTTAACCCCCAGCCGTGGAGCCATTAACCCCACATCCCCCCACGGTTATCCCGCAGGGGTTTAGTTTGGGCTAACCCCCTTTCGGTCGCCCCTACTCAGGGGATCTCGTTTTGATTTCTTCTCCTCCCCCTACTAAGATGTTTCCGTTCGGGGGGTTCCCGCCCGGTACTCCCGGTCGCCCGGTTTCCCGGGCGCCACGGGTTATCCCCGTGGCGGGAAGTCCCATTCGGCGATCCCGGGTTCAACGGTTGCCTGCACCTACCCCGGGCTTATCGCAGCTTGCCACGGCCTTCCTCGGCGCCCGAGCCGAGCCATCCACCGGGCGGCGTCCGTGCTACAGTCCCCCGGAAGCGGGGGAACAATCCCGTGGGTTTGATTTATACCCTGGATACAGGGCCCCTCTGTAGCGCTCATCACCATAATAGTTCACGCCTACACACGGAGGGATTCAACCCTCCGTGTTGCATCAACTAGAAGTAACGGGAGGTGGATTCAACCCCTTAGCCTTACCAGCCCCGGGCACCCCTTACTCAAACATGAGGTGATCCAGCCGCACCTTCCGGTACGGCTACCTTGTTACGACTTCTCCCCCCTCAGGGAGGGGGAGTTCGACCCGACCCAAAGGGCCAGGCCTCACTCCCCCTCCCCTTGGGTGGAGCGACGGGCGGTGTGTGCAAGGAGCAGGGACGTATTCACCGCGCGATGTTGACGCGCGGTTACTAGGGATTCCTCGTTCACGAGGGCGAGTTGCAGCCCTCGATCCCGACTGCGGCGGGGTTTGAGGGATTACCTCCCCCTTTCGGGGTCGGAACCCGCTGTCCCCGCCATTGTAGCCCGCGTGTAGCCCGGGGGATTCGGGGCATGCTGACCTGCCGTGGCCCCCTCCTTCCTCCGCCTTAAACGGCGGCAGTCCCCCCAGTGTGCCCCCAGCCCTGAGGCCAGGGTAGCAACTGGGGGTAGGGGTCTCGCTCGCTCAGCCCCCTGGTGGGGTCATTTTTTAATTAAACGTGATAACCTAGTTCTTTTAACCGGGTGAAGACAGCCAGCAACTCGTAACACCTATTCTTCAGACTGACAACTCCCTTGGCACTAGATCCTCTATCAGCATCCCACAAACCAGCCAACCAATACAACCAGTAATCACACATAAGACAACCCCCACACAGGGGTTTGCTGGACTTAACCAGACATCTCACGACACGAGCTGGCGACGGCCATGCACCTCCTCTCAGCGCGTCGGGCAAGGCCTTTAACCTGGCCGTCATCCTGCTGTCTCCCCCGGTAAGATTCCCGGCGTTGACTCCAATTGAACCGCAGGCTCCACCCCTTGTGGTGCTCCCCCGCCAATTCCTTTGAGTTTGCTGGGTAGCGGGCGTGTAGGGATAATCATGGAGTAATACCAAGTAGATCTGAGAGTCTTTTCTTTTTAACGGGGTATGAAAACCCGATTTCATCTATAAACCTGAGTACGTCTTGCCGTCTATATATTTGAACCCTGTATACTCTCGATGAATACCTAGTGTACGTGTGTATACCTCTTTCACGTAGGTGCCTCGTTATGAAATCCACTACCTCTGAATATTCATAGGCAAAGTTTATTCTAACACACTTTCTGGGTTTCCAATACTCGATATATCCCTCCGCATCGTATAATCCCCTTATATATGGCTCTACTAGCCCTCCTCTTATCACACACGGAACTAGCTCCTTGCTAGTTAATCCATAGCTTTTAATTAGATTAACAAATTCAACGCTGTTTATCCATAGGCGATATCTATTCTCCCTCGGGTCTTTCTTTATTACGGCTCTAAATCCGAGGTCTGCTATTGTCGATGCCACTACTTCCAGGTTCTCTCTATACATGTCGCTGATTTCAACGAAGTATCTACCAACGTAGCCATCCCCTGGATAATACCAAGCAACCATGCAATCTCGAGTCTAGACATACAAACCACCAAATGAGTATAAAACTCCTACACGCCCGCCACCTTTCAGCCCTCCGCCCCGGAGGAGGCAAATGCCCGCTCCGAGTTTGCGGCCGTACTCCCCAGGCGGCGGGCTTAACGGCTTCCCTGCGCCACTGGGTGGGCTCTAAGCCCACCCAACAGCTAGCCCGCATCGTTTACAGCCGGGACTACCCGGGTATCTAATCCGGTTCGCTCCCCCGGCTTTCGCCCCTCACCGTCGGGCGCGCTCCAGCCGAGCGCCTTCGCCACGGGTGGTCCTCCCGGGATTAACGGATTTCGCCCCTACCCCGGGAGTACCCTCGGCCTCTCTCGCCCCCTAGCCCGGCAGTATCCCCCCCAATCCCCGAGTTGAGCCCGGGGATTTTAGGGGGGACTTACCGGGCCGGCTACGGGCGCTTTAGGCCCAATAAACACCCCGACCACTCGCGGAGCCGGTATTACCGCGGCGGCTGACACCGGACTTGCCCCCCGCTTACTATCCCCGCCTCCTTACAGCGGGGAACAGCCCCCTTATCGGGGGCACTCGGGGTGGCCCCGTCACGGTTGCCCACATTCCGCTAGGAGGTCCAGCAATCCCGCTAGAGCCCCCTATTTGCGGAGGTTTCGCGCCTGGTGCGCCCCGTAGGGCCTGGGCCCTTGTCTCAGTGCCCATCTGGGGGCTCCCGCTCTCACGGCCCCTACCCGTCTTCGGCTTGGCGGGCCGTTACCCCGCCAACAACCTGATGGGCCGCAGCCCCATCCTCGGGCGGCGTAGCGGCGTTAACCCCCCCTACGCCCTTTCGGGGAAGGACCCTTCCAGGCCTCTTCCCCTATGGGGGATTAGCGCCAGTTTCCCGGCGTTATCCCCCTCCCGAGGGTAGGTTAGCTACGTGTTACTCAGCCGTCCGCCACGCCCCGCGGCGGCGGAGCGTGCGACTCCCATGGCTTAGCCCCACCCCGATAGCGGTCGGGGCCGGCAGGATCAACCGGAGTTACGGCCGCAGGGTGCCCGGGGCTTCCGGGGCTAAGGGGTTGAATCCACCTCCGTCAGACCCAAGGCTAGAGGGGTAATAACCCCTCTACTTCTCGGGTCTCCATGTGAGTTGTTTAAGTGTCCGTAAATCTCTTTCTTAATAGAGGGGTTTAAATACTTTACGGGTATTCTCCCATATGACTCCTAACTGTACCCGCGGCAGGAGGCCGGCTTTTCACTCCCCGGGCTATGCCCGGCGTCTAAGCGACGCCGCCGCCGGGTTTGCCGCGGGCATTTATTATTTTCAATATGCATCCTTATAGGCGTTTAAGAATAATAGGTAACTCCAAGAGGCTATTAACTCTTCCAACTGGTTTACACTCAGAGACTACTCTCCTTCCTCTACCTCTATCCACGAGCACGAAGTCTACTCCAGCATTAAGAGCAGCGAAGCAGTCAACCTCTCTATCACCCACGTACACGGCATCAAGCGGCTTAAACCCAGCGTGCTCCAGTACATCCAATATGACATCAGGCTCCGGCTTCCCCCTTAAACCAGGCTTCACGCCCGAGATATAAGTGAAGTAACCCAGCACCCCGAAATACCCGAGGAAATCCACAATTCTCTCAACAACACTGGATGAAGCAACCGCCATTGAGAAACCCATATCCCTCAGAGCATTGAGAGCTGGGACAACATCAGGAAACAATTTAACCATCTTACGCCAATTCTCCCTAACAATCCTCCTCCTAACCTCGATGAAATCCTCGACAACCCTGCGTGGAACACCCCTACTCAGGAAAACCCTCTCAACAATATCATCCAAGGGCATACCAATAGAATCAGCTACGAGGACAGGGTCAACTTCAACGCCGGTGGCTCTAGCTGCTTCAATAAAGCTCCAAACAATGAAGTCCTCACTATCCACAAGTGTACCATCAAGATCAAATATAACAAGCTTCTTCAACACTGAACACCTATAAACTTCTCAACAAACTCCACGACACCTAAACCACTAGGCTTAGAGAGCACTACTGAAACACTTTTCTTCAACTCCTCGTCAGCGTTACCCACAGCAGCTGAAACACCGAGGACACTTAGAAAAGAAGCATCCATGTAGCTGTCTCCAACACCACCAGCTTCGCTCGGGTCAACTCCAAGTCTCTCGAGAACATATAAAACTGCCCTCCTCTTATCAGCTTCGACTGGTCTCACATGTAGAGCAAAACCACTATAATCAACTGTGAAACCCTCATACCTGCTCTCAACGTACTCCCTAAGCATTGAAACAACCTCACTACTCCTACTCCTATACTTACTCTTCAACAATAACTCGAAATCATGGAGCCTGAAGCCATTCTGCCAGGAATCATCAACGTATTCACGAAACAAGTTCAAGACATCCAAGTATACGCCTCTCGCTGAGAGCTTAGTTAAAGAAACCAAACCAGTTGAATCACTGTAGACAAGGCAACCAGTTTCACCAATAGAGAACCCGTTTAAACCAATATATCTAGTTAAACCCATAACAATGGGTAACGCTGCACTAGAAACCAGGGACACGACGACGCCCTTCCTAACAACTCTCCTAAGAGCATTAACAGCGGGTAAACTCAAACTATAACTACTCCTACTAACAGTGATTGTTCCATCAACATCCAGAAACAACGCCTTCAACCTCATAAGCAACACACCCTTCCACGCAAAACATAAACAACCCCAGCATAAAAACACCTATAAACCCAGAACACCGTAAAAACCTTACAGCAGTGGGAGGCAGCCAATAAGTTGATTTCGATAAGTGGGATGAAAAACAATACAAGTAAAACTAACACCGATATATTAATGCTTAAAACATATAGATGAAATTAGTACGCATTAGTAAAGGCGAATAAAATGGGAGACTACGTTAAATTCGCTTTCATGTGCCGAGAGAAAACAAGAAGCATTGGGGCAAAAGTAGCAGTAGTTGGAGCTGGACCAGCTGGATTAGCGGCAACCGGGTACCTAGCGTGCGAAGGATACGACGTAGATGTCTACGATAAACAACCACTACCCGGAGGCCTCATGGTGTTCGCGATCCCCCAGTGGAGAATACCCCCGGAGAGAGTGATAAGTGGAGCAAGAGAACTAGAGGAGAAGTTCAACGTGAAAATAATACTTAGAACAAAAGTATTCGCTGAAGAACCAGAACACGAGGAAGGAGACGACTTCGCTGAGAAAAAAGCAAACCTAGAAGACATAATCAAAAACTACGACATAGTACTACTAGCAACTGGCACATGGTCATCAAAAACACCCAGAATCCCTGGAGTAGAAGCAAGAGGAGTAACAACTGCACTAGAATACCTCTACAAGTGGAGAATATACGAGTACGGTTACACAACTAAGAAACCACCGACAGGTAAAAACATAGTAGTAATAGGAGGAGGCTACAGCGCAATAGACGCCGCGGAGAAAGCACTCAAAACAGGAGCAGAAGTGCACTTAGTGTACAGGAGGACGATTAAAGAAGCCCCAGCGGGAATATATGAAATAGAGAGAGTGAAAAGAGAAGGAGTAACATTCATTGAGCTAGCTTCACCCACCGAGATAATAGCGGAAGACAACAAAGTGAAAGCAGTAAAATTCCAGAAAATGACGCTTGGGCCACCTGATGAAACGGGGAGACCTAAACCAGTACCAGTACCAGGAGGAGAATTCACAATTGAATCAGACCTCGTAGTGTTCGCAACAGGTGAATCACCGACACCACCACTGAGAAACACTACAGCTGAGAAAATTGGTTTAAGAATAAACAAAGATGGAACAATAGCTGTAAACGAGCTAATGCAGACAAGCATACCAAAAGTCTTCGCAGCAGGAGACGTAGTCACAGGCCCAAGTAGAATAGGGCCAGCAATTAGAAACGGGTTGAAAGCAGCTAAGTCAATGCACTACTGGTACACTGCGAAAACCGGGAAACTGATATCATTCTCGGAGGTGATAACGCAGTGAGCTCAAACCCCGTTGCAAGGTACACTCGAATAATAGACCTAGGTAGATGCATAGGTTGCGGAGCCTGCGAAGCAGCATGCGAGTTCATACATGGAAAACCATTCATAATAGTACATAGAACAAGCATAGGATTAGATATACCAGTATCATGTATGCACTGCGCGAAAGCACCCTGCATTGAAGCATGCCCAACAGGAGCAATGACTCGAGACTCAACGGGAGCAGTCTACGTGGTCACAAGTAGGTGCATCGGGTGCATGGCTTGCTTATACGCCTGCCCATTCGGAATACCTGAATTAGATCGAGCGACGAAAACAGCAATCAAGTGCAATCTATGCATGGAACTAAGAAAAGAAGGCTTAGAACCAGCGTGCAGTGCTATATGCCCAGCGAACGCAATACTCTACGGTGAAGACGCCGAGGTATTCCAGCTCGCTAAGAAGAGAACAGCGGAAACAATGGCGAAAGCCAGGTTCGAGTACGAATTCCACAGATAACCAACGGGTATACAGATGCTTGAGTATTTTTTCGCAGCGTACACTGCGGCGACAGCGTTACTAATCACATCTCACTACATTGAAGCATTAAAACTCAAAACAACACTCAAAATCACATGGCACTTAATAATAGCGTTAACTACTTGTACACTATACTACGTTAAACTCATAGATGAAGTATCTCTCACTCTTGGATTATCGTTCACAGCGATCTCAGCGCTGATATCAACTTACACGATTACATATACTCAGGTACACCACTACCCCTCTCACTTAGATCTACTAATGGATACATTCCTCCTCTCACTAATCTCATCCTACATAGCTCCAAGCTTCATCCTAATGGTAATAGCGTGGACAATAAGTGAAATAGTGGGATACATGTTAATCAGGATCGGTGAAGAGTACTCAACAGAGGGATCATTAACATCCTCCAGGGGATATATATTGACATCGACAATGAGCTTTGAGTTATCGGTTTTCACGATGATAACGATAAGTACACTACTAACAGCAGCTAATATTGGGTTATACGAGTTAATAAAACCATTCACTCAGAAAACAATCACTGTAACAACACCCATAATAATAATTCCACTACTAATGCTAGGGTTCCTAGTTAAAACAGCCAATATCCCATTACACTTCTGGTTACCAAGCGCGCACTCAAGCGCGCCTTCACCAGCATCAGCGTCTCTCAGCGGGTTAATGGTTTCACTCGGATACTATGGATTATACAGAGTCCTAGAATACATAGATATTGAGCAGTACTCAACGCACATAGCATTATTCTTCATAGCAGTGGGTTTAATGTCAATCCTCTACGGTGGGCAACAAGCACTCACACAGAGAGACGTTAAAAAACTGCTCGCATACTCAACAATAGCGACAAACGGGTTCATCAGCACTGTTTTCGCAATATACATTACTCAACCAACTGAAATAACTAAGTTCACTCTAATACTAAGCATACTCATGCACGCAGCATACAAGACGACACTATTCAGTGAAGCTGGTTTAATTGAGGCAGTATACGGCACAAGATACATTCATGGAGTAAGAGGCTTCGTGAACACTGCACCATTATCAACAATAGGGGGACTGCTCTCAGTATTCTCGCTCCTAGGAGTCCCGGGAACACTGGGTTTCACCGTTAAACTATTATCAGCATACTGCTCACTCACAATGATGAACACTCACCCAGTGATCGCATTCACAACCATAACAAGTATACTAGCATACATCATCGTATCAGCCATGATAGCTTTAAGATACTCTAGAATATACTACGGTGAGGAACCGGGGAAAATAGAGTTCATGGTTGAAAAACTAAGCAAAAGCATGCAGACTCCTGTGCTATTAATGGGTTTACTGAACGTCCTGTTAATCCTAACAAGCGTTACGTTGATAACCTATGAGTACTGGTCCATACTAGCATTAACAACACTCATCGCTGTACTCTCAGTGCTTCTATCATACACACACTTCAAAACCACAAGCACGAGGTTGAAGAAATGATTGACCCCCTCACTTTGAAAACCTTCTACGCAGCATCAATAATGATACCGGTGCTAACGGGCTCCATCCTAGTGGACTCTAACCCTAAACTAAGTAGAGCGCTCAGGATCACTGGTTACGCAGCAGCACCAGTAATATTCACATTTAGTGGATTACTGAAGCTACTAGACTACCAACTAGCGCTCACACTAATTGCAAGCGTAACCGCTATTGGCATAAGCCTACACAGTGAAGGATACTACAAGGTAATATATGGTCTCGCAAGGTATTTCCAAATAGTAGTTGACACGGTGTTAACTAGCTTAATACTTCTTTTCTCAAGCACGTTCCTCGTAGAGCTCATAGTATACTGGTTCTTCCTAGACATAGTGGTTGCCTTCATAGCGATAACAATGGAACACGGCGCCGAGAACCTGCCGGTCGCATCAACATACATAGCAATGTGCATAGCTCCAAGCGACATAGCTCTACTAACAATGTGGGCTATACTGGCAATCAAGTACGGTGTATTCAACTCCTTGTTCCTACCATTAAACACCGTGTTAAGCGAGAAAATAGGCCTCGATTTCACTACATCACTAATCATGCTCTTCGGATTCGCTGTTAAACTAGGACAATTCCCACTCCACTCATGGTTACCAATAGTTCACGGAAAAGCACCCAGCCACATATCAGCAGCACTGAGTGGATTAATAATCAAAATGGGGGCATACGCGTTTCTCCTAGCTTCACAGTTATTCACATTTAACCCACTAGTGTTCTATATTCTACTCGTACAGGGATTAATATCAACAATATATGGCTCATTTGGAGCAATACTGCAAACCAACATAAAGTGGATCCTAGCATACAGCTCAGTTGGGTACGGTGGCGTAATAACAGCTCTATACGCTTCATCAATGATACTGGGAGATCAAGCGTTGAACGCGATAATAATAGCAGTCATAGTGTTCCACGCTTTAACAAAAGCACTCGCATTCATAAACACTGGGCTAATATACCAGATCGCGAACACGTATGACGTATACAAACTAGGCTACTTATACTACGTGTCAAGAGAAGGCGCGTTATCCGCGTACATGGCACTACTAAACCTCACGGGTATACCTCCATCAACAGGTTTCATCGTTAAAGTACTCCTCATAGCGACAAGCATACTCTTAGCTATGGAGAACCCATTGGGCTTAGCTTTAACGATGGCAATAGTGTTATCAGCTATATTCTCAATAGCGTACAGCGCGAAGTTCATTGGAGCATATGTATCAACATTGCCGAGGATATCCCCTAGAGCCATCCCTGTACCCGGAGTAGAGTTGAAATCAGAACTATACATGGGGTTAATCTCAATGCTAACACCCGCGATACTGTTAACCTATATTCCGGGATCCTACGCGTACGGAGAGACGATAACAGCAGTAACTCTACCAATATACATAGTATCACTAGTAGCAAGCATCATTATTTTCACGCGAATACTCCGAGAACCAAGAATACCCGAGGACATCAAGTACTGGCTCTCAGGTGTAGAAGCATGAGTAGTTACACTAAATCAAGTGCTCTAAGATGGTTCGAGGAATTACTCGACAAAGCAAGCAAGAAAATAAGGTATACTCGTAGAAGAATATCAATAAGCAGCATACTTGAAAACATTGTTAACCTAGGAGACGTGGTTTTCCCGAGACTAGTTCGCTTCGCAGACACACTTGCAAAAATCATCAGTAAACTCCAAGTAACAATGATTGAATCCATGATTACAGCTTCAATATGGTACGGAGTACTACTACTAGTACTCGTAACAATAATTGTTTTCACGTATAGGTGAACAACGTGAACACTTTACACTACACAATATACTCAGCGATAGGTGTAATAATAGGATTAACGCTACCAGTAATCCTTGACGGAGTAGAGAGAAAAATAAAAGCAATACTACAGAGTAGAATAGGTCCACCTATAACGCAAACACTATATGATCTAATCAAACTAGTCAACAAGGAAATTAAACCAATACATACATCTCCATTCATACTGCTCTACCTACTATCATTCATTGCAACCAGCATAGCATCAATCTACATGGTTGAAACATACGTATACACGTTGGAATCAATATACATCACGCTTGGATTATCACTGCTCGCTGTTTCACTAACATCTCTAACTTTAACACCACTACTAGTACCCAATCCTTTCAGTTACGCAGGTGGAATGAGAGAAGTAGTATTGGCGCTTATAAATGAATCCGCCTTCATACTATCAACTACATTGTACGCAACAATAACAAACAACCTGGTTCAACTCAGATCAGCAACTACTCCCAGCATACTATTATCCATTACTACTGCAGCATTAACCATGTTTATCTCAGGTTACGCTCTAACAGGGCGAGTACCATTCGACATGGCTGAAGCAGAACCAGAACTAGCCTCCGGAGTACTCGTGGAATTCAGCGGTAGTTTACTCGCAGCATACATGTACTGTAATCTACTTAAAAGACTCATAGTGAACCTCATCATAGTGAGCGTTACAGTAACCCCCCTAATTGGAGAATCCGCTTACTCGCTGGCCGCAGTGTATGCGTTAACAATCGTGCTATGGGTGATCTTCGCGATCACCGCGGTTATCCTAGGTAGGTCGAGAATCGACTTAGCTCCGAGAACCCTGACTAAAACATATATACTTCTCTTAGCATTATCTATAACAGGGTTATTGGTGCATGCTTATGCATAGCGACTCCATAATAAACGAGTACGTGTCCTTGGCTAAGTCTATGAAAGGAGACGCGAAAGCAGAGAAGGATACAGTGCACATAGTTGTACCCAAAGAAACACTAGTGAACACGGCGTCCAAGTTATTCAACGAGTACAATTGTGATTTCAGAACATGTGTAGGAGTAGATGAACGCCCATTAAACGGTTACTTCTCAGTCACCTACATATTCACAGATAATAAAAACGGATTATACATACTGGTTAAAACATACACTGAGCCGCAAAACCCAGTGATACCAAGCATTGTAAAAACTGTTCCAGGAGCAGATTGGTGTGAAATGGAGACAAGAGACCTATTGGGCATAGAGTTCGCTGATAGAGATCAGTATAGATTAGTTCTACCATCAGGTTGGCCCGAGGAAATACACCCATTGAGGAAAGACATCCCCTACAATTACAGGCCACCGATTAGAAGCGTGAGCGAGAAAATCACGCCTTCAACAGAGCTAGGAGTCATACCTATAGGTCCATACCACCCAGCACTACATGAACCAGAGTACTTTGAACTATACGTTGAAGGAGAAAGAGTAGTCGATGTAAAGTACAGGGGTTTCCACGTACACCGAGGCATAGAGAAACTCGCTGAGACGAGAATGACTTATCAACAAGTAAACTTCTTAGCCGAGAGGATATGCGGAATATGTGGATTCGAGCACAGCACATGCTACGCTCTCGCAGTTGAGAAAGCCGCGAAAATAGATGTACCCGAGAGAGCACAGTACATTAGAAGCATTGTATTAGAAGTAGAGAGAATACACAGCCACCTACTCTGGCTGGGAGTAGCTTTCCACGTAGTAGGATACGATACAGGCTTCATGCACATGTGGAGAGTACGCGAGAAAATCATGTACCTCGCCGAGCTCCTAACAGGTAGTAGGAAAACATACGGGTTAAACCTAGTGGGAGGAGTAAGAAAAGACATAAATGAAGAGAAAAAACAAAAAACACTGGAGACACTCAAAGAAACAGAGAAAGACTTCAAGAAACTCGTTGAAGTAGCGATAAGTGTTCCACAAGTCAAGAAGAGACTCACTGGAACAGGCATCCTACCAAGAGAAGACGCTGTGAAATTATCCGTTGAAGGACCAGTTGCTCGTGCTTCAGGAGTAAACAAAGACGCTAGGAGAGATCAACCGTACGCAGCTTACAAGTACGCATCCTTCAAGATCCCAGTTTACACTGAGGGAGACAACTTGGCTCGAGCACTCGTGAGAGTAGATGAAGTACTTGAATCAATATCAATAATAGAGCAACTACTAGATAGAATACCGAGAGGCCCAATAAAACTAGAGGACTTCGAGATACCTGAGGGAAAAACAGGTGTCCAAGTAGTGGAAGCACCACGCGGCGGTGACATACACTTCGTTATAACAGGCCACGGCAAACCATACAGGTGGCGTGTTAGAGCACCAACATACAGTAATATACCAGCATTGAAGATAATGTTAAAGGATCAACCGTTAGCAGATGCACCGTTGACAATAGCGAGCATAGATCCATGTTTCTCGTGCACAGATAGAGTACTCGTAGTAAGAGAAAACAGTAAAACAGAGTGGCTAAAACTCGCACCAGGTGTTCAAATATGAGCATAGTGAAGAAAGCAATTAAACCCGTGGAAGTACTGGTAATCGCGGGTAAAACGAAGCGAGTAACAGTTAAATACCCATACCAGGAACCAATCCTCTCACCTGAATTCAGAGGCAGCATCGAGATAAACCCAGAGAAATGCATAGGTTGCGGAGCATGCGTAAACGCTTGCCCACCCAACGCTTTAGAAATGATTGAAAGCCAAGACAAGAAAACACTGAGATACTATGTGGGTAGATGCATATTCTGCTGGAGATGCATAGATGTATGCCCAGTTGGAGCAATAAAAGGAACAAGAAACTTCGAACTAGCAACAAATGATCCACTGGACTTATACACATACATAGTTCACAGTAAAGCAGAGTGCTCGAGTTGCGGAAACAAAGTCGAGACGGTGAAAATGAGAAAGTACATTATGCAGAAATCACCAATAACAGAGAACTATGTGAACAAGTGCCCAGACTGCCGCAAGAAATCATTCATAAACGCTATATCCACGAGAAAAGTGGGGTTCCATGGCGAGTAAACTAGAAGCCCTCAAGAAAAGCATATGGGTATTCCACTTGAATACAGGTAGCTGCAATGCATGCGACATAGAGGTACTCGACGCCCTAACACCCTTCCACGACGCTGAGAGATTTGGAGTTAAACTAGTTGGATCACCAAGACACGCGGACGCAATACTCTTAACAGGGCCCATAACACTTGAAGCACTACCCAAAGTAATCAACGCAATAGAAGCAGCTCCAAGACCAAGAATAATCATAGCGTTAGGCTCCTGTGGTTCAGGTGGAGGAATATGGCACGATACATACTCAACCATCGGTGGAATAAACTCACTAGTCAAAATACTGAAAGAGAGAGGCATAGAAGTAGATGGAGTCTACTATGTACCCGGGTGCCCAATTAGACCAGAAGCACTACTATACGCAGTGGCGCTGATAAAGGGGCTTGTAGAGAAAAAAGTGAAACCAGTGGTGGCAACAGTTGAGTAACAAGTACACCGTGTATATTTGCGAGTATGAAACAGGGGAAACACTTTTCTCAAGACACTTCCTCACCGGTATATCATCGTGCCGTAAAATAGGGGAGATCGCGCCTGAGAACCTATCAGAGACTCTTCCACCTGAAAATACCACCACTCTATTACAGCGTGAAGAAATCACGATCACTGACCCCACGACCTTGGAGAAAATCCTCACCATGCTTAATTTCACAAGTAAGCAAGTAGAAGCAATACTAAGCAAACCATACCCTTACATAAGACTGTTAAAGTCTTGAAGCGACTTATAAACAGATATAAAATCTTTAAGTACTTCTCAGAGCCGTGAAGTATCTTAGTGTTACACAAAACTCGAGAACCTTAGAGACTTACATGCTTTGAGTTATCCTGGGTCTCCAATACCCCTGGCCTCCCCCCTCCCTAAAGGGTGAGGGTTCTCTTCATGGGGTTCATTGGTTCCCCGCATCTATTCGGGTTTACATCTGTAAGAGCTAGAGTTGAGAGTGGAGAAATTAAGAGCATATAAGAGATCGCGGACGAGCTTGTTAATAAAGCTACGAGTACTAGAGAGCAGGTTAGAGAAAGGGAGAGTAAACCTTGAAACTGCTATTAGAAGAGTTCTCGATGGGAACGGAGTACCCTCTAATATTGTAACAGACCAGGAGATTAGGCAAGTAGTTAACAGTGCGTGGACTCAGGGCAAGAAAGAGACAGATTTAGCGCGAGAAGTGCTTGAGTCAGTAAAAGAGCTGGTTAAAAATAGAACAGGAGAAGATATTAACATATCTACACCCCCGATGAGTGTACGAGGGAGATAGTGAACTAAATTCTTTTTCTTTTCCCCTCCTTTCCTATTCTTTTAGTGCTAATTTACTTTATGTCCATAGAGTAGATTTAAGCAGATTTATTCACATATCTATTTCAGGGATTTTCTTGCGAGTTCACATAAATATTAACCTACTCGGGTCATGTGTACTAACTCTACTGGTAGTCTCCTACGTTGCTTGGCTTGTCCTTAAACCTGAAGTAGCTAGGTTTGAAGAAGTAGTTGTAGCTGATAATGTAGTTTACTTACCATACCCCTCAAAGATCACTAATATGAATGTTGAGGAGGCTATTCTTCTCAGGAGGAGTATTAGAGATTATACTAGTGACCCGGTTAAAATAGAGCACTTAGCAATGATCTTGTGGGCTGCGTACGGAGTAACAGACCCGAAGTGGGGGCTTAGAGCCTCACCTAGTGCTGGTGCAACATACCCCCTTGAAGTATACGTGGTTATTGGTGAGAGTAGTGTTCTAGTTAGAGAAAGCGAATACCTTAGAGCCGGTGTCTACAAGTACGATGTTCACAGGCACTTACTCACGCTTATCAAAACAGGTGATTTGAGAGGCGAACTCGCAGATGCTGCCCTAGGGCAGAAGTGGGTTAGAGATGCACCTGTTGGTATTGTTGTATGTGCTGTATTCGAGAGAACTGTTTCACGTTACGGTGAGCGTGGGAGAGTGAGGTACGTTCCAATGGAGGTTGGCCACCTGGGTCAAAACGTCTACTTAATGGCTACTGCTCTAGGTTACGGTGCAGTAGTCGTAGGCGCTTTCCACGATGACAGAGTCCAGGCAGTTATTAGCGCTAAGCCCGAGGAAGTACCCATGTACATTATACCACTCGGTGTTCCAAGTATGCCACCACAAACCAGTTTCGAGGATATATGGAGGTTTATTGAGGCGAGGAGAAGTGGCTAAGCCGAGACTACTTAGAGTACTATTAACACTAGTAGAGACTACTTCTCTCCCACTACTAGTAACCTGCCTATTGTACTTGTTAACAGGATACCAGATGCTAATACCTGGCTTAAAGCTCATCCCTAGAGCACACGAGTTACACACAGACCTCGTATTGAGGTCCCTAACGTTAATACTTGGACTCGTACACGGCTATTCAGGCCTCATAATACTCTCTGAGAGGAGAATTAGAAATAACACGATTAGAACAATCGTAGAAGTAGCAGTTACAATCTTACTGGTGGGGCTAACCGTATTACTCGCCACCCTCGAGCTATATATTTCAGGTTAATTTAAACCAAAGCTTTTAAATGGAGTTAAGAAAATATACAAACTATGAATTAACTAATATATTGAGACAATTAGTTTTGACTAAACCAAAGAAGTCCATTCACTGAATAGTCTCTACATTGAAAGCAACTGCTTTAGCTCAACCAACTTATCAACTACGCGCCTATTTCTACAGATTTCCTCAAGGTACTCAAAGTCCAGTTTATTAGCCCAAGTAGCCATTAGCCAAATCGCCTTGTCACGATCCTCTGTAGACCCCCAGTTTTTCCATCCATCAAGATATATGGCTATAAGATCCTCAACGGGGTCTAAGTATACGTGATATTCCTCCACAAGGATCTTCACGGGGGGCTTCCCCCTATTGTAAACCGTTGAAACTATATCTATCGATTTCAATGAAAGAACATCATATATTGGGAGAAATCCACGCCCAATTCTCTCGGAAAACCCTGCGAGAAAAGATTCAACAATCCTCACATCCCCCTCTACTATTACGTCTACATCCATGGTTCTATATACTCTACCCGTGTAGATCTCTACCGCAAAACCTCCCGTAATTATGATTCTACCCATACCCCGCTCCTCTAGGAACGTGTTTAGCCACCCAGCGAATAAGAGATATCTCTTAGACTCATCTGTGATATTTAAGAGACGGGGTAGTATCCTCTCCTCGAAAACCCTTAGTAATTCACTAGCTACTTCTTCAACTTTAAAATCCTCTCTTCTCTCCCCCATTCAACCACCTCGAGATATGCCTGGGAGAGCTCTCGCGCCATTGCTGCAAGCCTAGTGCTCTCATCAATACTCCTCCTCGTAGTTCTGAACCTCCCTCTCCTTGTGTAAATTAACTTAAATATGTCTCTTGAACTTAGTTGCCGCATATTGTTTCCCCATAGCTGTAGACAAGTTTCGACTCGTAATTCCCTGCATTGAGAAATCTACGTAGAGGTATTTATGTATAGGGTTTAACAATGTGATTTATTCTTCAAGGGGAATGCGTAGAGGAGGGTGAGTGGAAAACAGAGTTTGTTAACATGAGATCCCTCTTAGGTATCTTAGTTCTGGTAGTCGGTAAGTTATTGTCCTGGAGTAGGTTAGTCTATTGTCTATGTAGACTGCTCTCATAGGGGACTCTAAATTAACTAATTCTATTAGTTTCAGTATATTGCCTTCAGCATCGAACTCTATAATCGCGCGGGCCTCTCCAATTCCATGCAATGATCACCGGGATTTTAATGTACTTGTATCCATGGTCAATCAATATTGCGTGTTGATCTCTAAAGACCTTGGAGTCCACGTAGTTTTTAATGGTGGTTTCGAGGCTTCACTCATATTAATTGGATTTGATATATCGAAAAGACTGATCTTCAATGCATTGTTCTCTCTTCTCACACCAAGTACCATAGTCATTACATGAGATGAAATAGATCTCCCGATGAACTCGAGTTCCTTTTCTCCATCAAACAATTCTCCAGGTCTCTCAGCAGGTCTTTCACTAAAACTCATCCTCATAGCAGAGGTGTATTTTTAGAGTCCTTTAATCTAATTTAATTTCTAAGTTTCAGGTTGCCTTGTACAAGGTGATCGGGTTGAGCAATAAGGTCCTCAGTACGAGGGAATTTGAGAATATCTCCCTCAAGGATGCCTTCGAATTACTTGGCTCGGGACTTAATGGGTTAAGTGATGAAGAAGCAGAGAGAAGATTGAGTATTCATGGACGCAATGTTATCGAGGAGAAGAAAGAGAGTTCTATGCTAGAGTTCTTGAGGAGGTTCTGGGGACCGATGCCCTGGCTTCTCGAGATCGCTATATTACTTTCCCTCTACATTGGACACGTTGTTGAAGCCGCCATAATTGCGCTTCTCCTAGTCATTAACGCCATTATTGGGTTCCTTCACCATGAATCCAGTAGAAAAGTCCTGGAAATGCTGAAATCTAGACTGGCTCCTCGAGCTAAGGTTTTGAGAAATGGCGTTCTTAGAGACATAGAGGCGGCTTTAATTGTTCCAGGCGATGTTGTGGTCGTTGAACTCGGTGATATTGTGCCAGCTGATTGCAAGATCATAGAGGGCGAGGTCTCAGTTGATCAATCAATTCTAACCGGGGAGAGCCTACCGGTTGAATTATCTCCTGGTGGAATTATTTTCGCTGGATCAATCATTAAGAGAGGAAGAGCTCGATGCCTCGTAGTAAACACGGGTAAAAACACTTATTTTGGGAAAACAGTGGAGCTCGTTAGAGTAGCGAGGCCAAAGTCACACACGGAGGAAGTAATGCTAGCGATAACTAAGTATTCTATGTACATAGGAGTTATGGTGATGATCGTTGCAGACTTATACATTTATTTCTCGGGTTTAAAGAACGAGCTCATCTCGATAATAACCTTTGACTTAGCCATACTAATGGGGTGCATACCCGTTGCTCTTCCAGCAGTTATGACAATAATGCAAGCCGCTGGAGCACGAGAGCTAGCGCAGAAAAGCGTTTTGGTGACAAGGCTGGATGCTGTTGAAGACGCTGCCTCAGTAGACATACTCTGCTTAGACAAAACAGGCACTATAACAGTGGGGTCTCTCGAGGTAAGCGAGGTAATACCGGTTAGTGCACTCAACGAAAAAGAAGTCTTAGAGCTAGCTCTCTATGCTGCACCAGAGGACTCAGGGAGCTCAATAGACATTGCGATAAACAAAAAAAGCAGGGAACTCGGTGTTGTAAAAAGAGGAAAACAGGTGTCATTCACACCATTCGATCCCTCAATTAAAAGAAGTGAAGGAATAGTCGAGATTGAAGGGAGAAAAGTAAGAGTAGCTCTAGGAGCACCCCAAGTAATTATTAATTTATGCAGAGAAATCCCGCAGGGCCTTGAGGAGACAATAGAAAAACTCGCTGAAAGAGGCTTTAGAACACTACTTGTTGCTTATGGGGAAGAAGGAAAACCCATGAATGTAGCCGGGGTTATTGCTCTCTCTGATCCTCCTAGACCAGACTCAGCGGAGCTTGTACACGAACTAAGAAAACTGGGTATAAAACCATTAATGTTAACCGGAGATAGCTTCCCAATAGCTAGAGAGATTGCGAAAAAAGTAGGAATCGGTGAAAAAGGATATCCACTCTTACATATAAGGGAGAAACTCAGGGAGATCGTAGAGAGCATTGATTTTATAGCAGAGGTTTACCCTGAAGATAAATACTTCGTCGTCAAGGCCCTTCAGGAGAAAGGACACATGGTTGGCATGACGGGGGACGGAGTAAATGATGCCCCAGCACTACGCCAAGCCGAGCTCGGTATAGCTGTTAGTGGAGCAACGGACGTTGCCAAGAGGTCGGCCGGAGTAGTACTTCTAACTCCTGGACTAAGAGGAATAGTTGACGTTATAGATGTTAGTAGAAGAGTTTATCAGAGGGCTCTTACGTGGATTCTAAATAAAGTAGCAAAGGTCGTTCAATTCACTCTTCTCCTACCACTTGGACTGATATGGTTACACTATGATGTACTATCATTAATGGGTATGGCACTACTCATATTTGCCAACGACTTCGCAACAATGTCTCTCTCAACAGATAATGCATCACCCTCACTTAGTCCAAGAAAGTGGAGGATACAGAGCCTTTTAACGTCTTCATTAGTTGTAGGAATAGCGTTACTCATAGAAGCAATATTAGCTATCTACATAGGACTCATAGTATTCAACCTAGACATGAAACAAATGCAAACATTCATACTACTCAACATGGTCTATACAAGCCAGTTCAGAGTCCTCATACTCAGGGAGAGAAACTACTTCTGGAGGAGTAAACCGGGTACAATGCTCGTAATATCTATAGTCGGCGTGATCATAGCTTTCACATTACTAGGTATAACAGGATTCATAATAGAGCCTATTTCAGCTAACGCAGTCTTCACCTCGCTAGCATACTCCACAATATTTACACTAATTATAGACCCTATAAAAGTACTCACATTTAAAAAGATGGGTTTAATTAGCTAATGATAGCTATTTTCACACTCCTCAATCCTATTGTGAAGATTAGTAAAGAACCCTATTGTTTAAAGATAAGTAAGTACTTAAAGAAGTCAACATCACGGAGATTTGAACCCAGACTCTCCCTTGGAGAACCCGTCTTTGACCTAGATCGATTCAAGATCCCTCTTCTATACATGTGAAATCTGCTCCAATTAGAAATCGGTTACTATTTCTGTTTTTCATCAACATGTAATTAAGCTGAACTAATAGTAGGGCAATTGTTTTAAATACTCCTTTACTAAAACCACAGTGATATCATGAGTAAGAGTAAGGTCGAATTCCTATTCAAGGGCTTCATACTGCTTGGAGTCGAGAAAATGGCGAGAATGACTGATAAGCCCGAGAATGAGCGTTACTTATTATACTTACCACTTGAATTAAACGATCTATGAAGGGAGATATGTCAGATTGGAGGAATAAAGTTCTACATTTATGTTCTAAGCTAATTCTAAACGCTACTAGCCTATCAAGCCGGTTGTTATCACCACGTAGAACACCATTACAACTGACCCTATTATAGCGTCAACAACATACTTCTAACCATTCTCACCATTGCTGGTCACGAAATATAACACCCAGATTATGAAGGCTGCCACTACCGGCTATTCAGTCACCCTACATTAATCAACTCAATATAGTGGAGACCACTTGTCCGACTTCTAGTGGCGGCGAAGGCGCAATTATTACCGGGCACTTCAGTCAGTAATACTTCACTTCATGCTTTAACTTTTTCAACCCTCCACCCCTCAGAGTATAGAGCTCCCTTTAAGACACACTAGACTACTAGCAGTGTAACTTTTCTAATCCCCTACTTCTTCACGTTGCAACAAACAACGTTGCTTTTTGCATAGGTTTGAAAGATAAGAGATTATTACTGGCTCCCTACATGATTGCGATATACGTTCCAGCTTAGCTGCTCAATGGATTCTCTCTGAGATTATCGTGTATTATAATTCTTTTCCGAGACCAGGATTTTAGGCGACGAGGAGTAATTGTGTTTTTAACATGCATTGAAAAACCTTGTCGAGCATGGAGTATCAATCCATATTAGGATATTAATCTCTAGTAAATAGTGTAGAACGGATTTTATTTGCATGGTGAGGTTTTTGCCAAGGCGTTGTATGCGTCAGTGGTGGAGGGTTCAGGGTCCTCCGGGATACCAGGGTGAGCTTAAAATAGAAGAATCGCTCTATATCCCAGTTAAGCCCACGCAGTCGCTCGTTGTCGCGGACTACGTGGAGCTATACGACTATGAAGTCGAGGCATTCAAGCTCGTCCACTACGATGGTTTAACCACCGATGAAGCATCCGTCAAAATGGGCTTGTCCAAGGCCACTTTCTGGCGCATCCTGGAGCAGGCGAGGTTTAAAATTGCAAGGGCATTGGTGGAGAACAAGCCGATTAAAATAGTAGTCTCCCAGAGATAGGGTTCGGGTTTCATCGGGATCCACCCCTCGGGGTGAACTCAGCCCACAGCTCCCCCTTCATTGTTTTCTCCGAGTCATTGCTGTGAGGAAACCCCTGCATCCCGGCTCTCTTCTCAAAACACTCTCTCTTAGGTTTCCACGTTAAACCCACATCTCGAGGCAACTCCCCAGTAGAGGAAACACCAGCAACTCTTATAAACCTATGAAAACCAAAACAGCCGCAAAAGGCGGGGCATCTTCCTGGTTGATCTCGTATCAATCAATAATAGAAATATGTTTCAAAATTTAAGGTGGATCTGGGAAAAGATTTATAAGGGGATTTTGAAACATATTTCAAATTGGTGGTAAAATATGGTTTGGTGGAAGATCTGGTGGAAAAGTCTCCCGCCTTGGGAGAGGCCTGGATGGATCTATGGTAGAGGATGGTGCTGGTACTGGCGGAGTAGCCTGTCATCTCCACTGCGGTATCCATTCCCGAGTAGAGAAGACGAGATAAGGTACCTAGAGGACTTGAAGAGATATCTCACAGATGTCGTGTTAAAGGATATTGATAGGAGGCTCGAGGAGCTGAAATCCGGTAAGTAGGTGATAATGTAATGTCTAGTGACTCCGGCTCCAACGTAATCATTGTGGTACCCGTTGAGAAGGTGGGTAGTGAATACTACTTAGCTCTTAACTACGTAAATGCACCGCTCTTCACCATTGTAGAGGTCTCTAACAATACCTATAAGATTCGCAATATTATAGAAAATCCCTATGCTGCGCCTGGACCTCGGAGGGGTTTAGGCGTAATAGAATTCCTAGCATCACAAGGTATAAACGCTATTATTCTGCTTAGAAGCGGCTATGGAGCCTTCTACAGGCTTGAAGAGCGTGGAATTAAAGTATACTATGTTCCAGTTGAGGAACAAGCCAAAGGGCCTGTCAAGCTAAGTGAAGCAATAGAAATGTATGTTAATAAGCGATTAGAGGGACCTATACGGTATTAAGGCGGCGGTAGCATGAGTAAACAAACAGCAACGAAGAAGAACACGATAAGCTGGCTCGCCGACGTCGTTAAGAAATACCTTGTTCTACTCTCACTTTTTCAACTTTTTTAGCCCTACCTATTGGATTCTACTTTAACAAGACTATAACATCCATCAAGCCCCTTATCTCGAACACTATCTTGCTCCTGGCGTTCCTCACGATTCTTCCCTCCATGATTCAACTAAAGACGGAGGGACTATTGAAAAGCATGAAGAAATTTAAGGAGATCCTGCTCTCCCTGCTCTATGTCTTCGCTGTATCCCCATTGCTCGCTTATCTTATAGCACCCACTCTGGGGGGATCCACATATAGGAGTTGGATACTTTGCCGCCAACATTGTACCAGCCTCTAGTGCATCAATAGGATATGTCCTTATTGCTGGGGGAAGCATAGAGCTTGCGACAGTCCTAGCGGTATTAACCCTGATCCTAGGCATTCCCTTGATACCTGTTATACTAGGCTTATATAGCAGGAGTATCTCGGTTTCTGTCCCAATGGAGCAGGTCATAAACTCGCTCGTCGAGGTACTCGTACTCCCCTTAATTCTTGGACAGCTGACAAGATACATACTTATAAGGAGAGAAGCTCTCTAATAAGCTTGTGATATGTATGATTGACCCCATTAGCCTTTTATTTTTCTTAGTATTTCTCTACCTCATTATTCACCCTCAATTGCAATTTAGAGCGTTGACTAATACTAGGATGAAGCTTATCAGGGAAATAGAGAGAAAGTATCAGTGGAGAGTTATAACCATGATTCACAGGCAAGAGAAAATGGGTTTTTTAGGGTTTCCTATTTACAGGTATATCGATATAGAGGACTCAGAAGCCATTTTAAGGGCCATTAGGACGACTCCTCCAGATCAGCCGATAGCTCTCGTCCTGCACACTCCAGGTGGACTTGTCCTAGCAGCATCGCAGATTGCAATGGCACTCAAGAGGCACCCGGGTAAAAAAGTTGTGATAATACCTCACTACGCCATGAGCGGTGGCACGCTAATCGCCCTAGCCGCTGACGAGATCATAATGGACCACGATGCTGTACTAGGCCCGCTGGACCCGCAAATACAGGTTGGAGATGCGGTTTACCCTGCACCCAGTATTATTAAGGTTGCAAAAGTGAAGGGCAACGCGGCGAGAGATGAGACGCTCATACTGGCCGATGTCGCCGAGAAAGCTGTAAGTGAAATTCGAGACTTAATACTCAAGCTACTTGAAGACAGGCTAGGTAGAGATAGAGCCCTTGAAGTCGCCAGGGAGCTTACGGAGGGCAAGTACACCCACGACTACCCAATAACCGTGGAGGAAGCCAGGAAACTCGGGTTAAACGTTAAAACAGAGGTACCACCAGAAGTTTATGCCCTCATGGAACTCTACCCCCAGGCTATACAGCAGAGACCAGGTGTCGAGTACTTGCCAAGGCCGCACGTACCGTTTTACCAGAAGGAGCGGGGTGAATCAAAGTAGAGGCTTATTTTCACGCATTTTCACTCAACATTGTAAGTTAACTTGAACCCTCTGAGGTGTTTCTCTACTCTAAGCATCCTTATTTTACCCGCTTCACCCGTGTTCTTAACGCGTGTTCCAGTACAGGGAGCCCCTCTCAATGCCCAGTGCTTTAAGGGCCTTCTCAAACCCGAGCTTCCCCTTAACCCTCTCGAGGATGAGTCTACGTGCTTCATCGCTGAGGGCACTAGCGTTCACCCTAGTATACCGGGGATCAGCAGTCATGATTTCACTCAGTAAATCACATAGTAGTTCACGCCCCCACCACGGGAGCGTGAAATGCGATAAACAACCCAGTAAAATTTATCTGGGGTATTTAAAGGAGTGTGCGCCGCCGCCGGGATTTGAACCCGGGTCACGGGCTCGACAGGCCCGCATACTCAACCGGGCTATACTACGGCGGCACCGTATTCTATCTTAATGCTTTTACGGTTTTTAAATACGTTTCTCGCGGCTCAATCAACTCTAGTTGTTTAGGATCCGTTCTTCTCTCCTCATGAATTGTGAGGTTTTTAATTGTATAGTTGGCTAGAGTGTTTTAAGGGTAATAACTGGGTTTTTCTTCGAGATTTAGAACTCCTTTTTCCATCTTCATTCTGAGTCTTTGCTCAACGTACTTATCTATAGGGCTGAACCTCGGTGGGTGTGGTACAATTAATTCTCCCCCGCAAACAGGGCACTTGTCTTTAGACAATGTGTAGCGTCCACACTTCTTGCATTTCCTCATCAACCAGTTCACTGCTTCTCACGCTCGGGTACGTAAAGCAACTCTAACTCCTTTGCTTTCAAGCGTCCTTCCTCAATCGCTTGCTCAGCCAGCGTCTCAGCTGTTTTATAGTCTGCAGCGTATACTTCTAGAATATACCTCGGGGAACCGGAGACATATAGTCTGAACTTGGTGCTCTTAGACTCCAGGAAATCCGCTATGTGCTCAAGGCATTTCCTAATTCTCAGCACGCCATCTGGTTTCGTGGATTGAACTATCAACTTATACTTTACGGCGACTTCTTTGAGTTTAATGTGTCTAGATGCCTCCTCCATTAATGGGTTAACCCACTCCTCGGGTACGCCTGCTTCTCTAAGCAATTGTGGCCCTTCACTAACAGCTTTCTCCAAAGCATACATGATATCCGAGTACTTATCCTCGAGAACCCAGATAACTTCTCTATACGCATCCTCTATTCTCTTACCAATTTTCTCGGCTACTAGTTCAACTATCTTACATGCTTTAACATATCTCTTCCACCACTGCATTTTCCTCTGCTTATCGCTCTCAGTTATTCTCTTCAATGAAACATCTACTTCCTTCTTAACTCTATCAACTCTGATCACTTTTGCAACTATTTTCTGCCCCTCTCTAATCACATCTCTAATGTTCCTAACCCATTTCGAAGAGATCTCGCTCCATGGAAGATAAGCCTTAAAATCCCCGTATTCGTCGAGAGTCACGTATGCTCCATAATCATAGATCTCTTGAACAGTGGCGACGACTAATTCACCAACATCTGGTATTTCCTTCCTCGGGATAACCACGTGTACTCGCCTCAATCAACTAGTTAATTTAAATAATGCAACCATATAGTATACAGTGTAGTCCCCGTAATAAGCAATACTGAGCCTGCCCAACTCAATGCTCTTACTGTAAACCAAGTCAAACCCTGTCACCGTGTAGTTCAGTGGTGATTGACTAATAACATAGTTATATACTTCATTGAACCCAGAATCCTTTAAAGCTTTCAGAGATAATTGAGCAATCAGCATGTTCCAACCATTACTACTTGTCCACAAGAGAGCCATCATTCTAGGGCGCTCATTGTACGCATACAAGTAGTCTACTATTGTTTTGTTACTATAAGCTAAGTACTCGAATACATTAAATAAGTCACCGTAAGCATCGAAAACCAGTAACGGGTACTGGTAATTCTGCAGTGTAATTGTAGCTGGTGCGCCAATAAATGATGTATTTCCATAACCCACGGAGTAAGCGAAAGCCAACAGGATATATACGTCTTGAACACCTAGTTCACTACTAATATTCTTCAACATCAACTTAGAGGTCTCCCAATTACTCACCATAATGCTCGACAACAAGCTTTTACCCGCTGCTCCTCCATAAGAGTGCGTTATAGAGTATGCTTTAATACCATGGTCTATGAGAGCGCTCTGTAGGAAGTAACTATAATCCCAGTGAGAAACAACCAGTACATTACTGCTCCTGGCAGTAGACTTCACTACTCTACCTAGTTCATCGCTTAAACTCGCTAAATACACGTTTACCCCCGTAAAACCTTTATCTGCTTCTAACCTACCGATCTCGTTGAAAACCATGCCGTAACTCGTTTCTCTGCCAAAAGTTAGAAATGACCCCGCGAAAGATGCAGCAGTCAAACCAACAAGTACTGTTAAAGCACTGAGTTTAAATTTCCAATTAGTGAAACGTAGTTCTTTAAATGCTTTGAAAACATAATCCATGAAAATACAACTCGTCAAAACAAGGTAAACAAGTGAAAGAGAAGTAATCGAGAAATCAAATAGGTTAACTAGGAGAGCAGTAATAGTTAACGCAATTAATTGATTATAATAAGTAAACCTACTAGTAGTAAAAGCCAGTATTACCCCAGCTATAGCCAGTAATCCAGGTAATCCATAAATATGAATAATGCTCGGCGCAATAACCTGAGTAAACTTATAGCTACCCGTCCTCAACGTTAATGAACCCAGAGTCAACGCCGCGATTAACAGTATTGAAGCATATAGTAACCTATGCGTTGACAAAGACTCATATCTCTTGTCGAGAAACAATGCTGCAACAACGCCTATGGCCAACGTTAATGCTGGAAGCGCATATAATCCATAATACCCTGAGCCGTTAATGAAGTAAAAAATCAGAGTCAATGCAGCGATTACACCTATTACAACACCCGGTTTCACTGTTACTCTTCCACGAACATAATCCACTAGTAGAAACATGGATACCATTAATAAGACGGATGGAACAGCGTAGTAACCAACTAGTAAAACATACAAGATTGCCCCTATCATCAAGTAGAGTGCTTTAAGCTCACCGATCAACCCATAAGTCATAGTTATCGCGGAAACAGTGGCAAGTAATCCAACTAAAGCTAAACCAGTTCGATCAACAGTGTAAATAACCAAGGATCCAGGCGCCACTGCGTACATGAAGGAAGCTAACCCAGCTGTTGCAGGGGACCCAAATACCCTCAGCGCTAAAACGAATACTAAGGCGATCACAAGCACCTGGTACACTGGAATCAGGTACTGTGGAGTACTCGCTAAAACCCATGTATAAATATACGTGTTATCGCATTTATCAATAAAGCTTAACATCTTGCAGAACTCCTCGAAACTACCAGTATTCCTAGCTACACTGAGTAGTTCAGGGTATGAACTCTGATTAACAAATACGAAAAACCATGTGTGTAGTAGAATCGCTGACGCTAGTAACAAGTAGCCGAGAACATCGGTAATTCTGCTATTTGACTCAACGTGAGGCATTTTATCGCACCGTGTAAGCAACTACTTTAAGTCTTAACCATTAATATTAACCCTTACAAATTATAAGTTTAATCAACTCCAAGTGCTAGGTGTCTAGATGAGTAGAAGACTTGGAAGCACGCTCGTGAAGTTATTTGAATACGAGGAATTAGTGAACATGTGCTCTAAAATAGGTAAGATACTTGTGTTCACAATATACTTTGTAGTAATCACTGGTTTACCCCTAGTTGATTACACTTCTACTAGTCAGCTGGGTGCATTAGCACTGAGAACAACCATTATACTGATCATAGCACTAGTGACTTGGATCATCTCTCGAGAATTAACTAAGGTGAAAACAAGGCTGGAACGGAGGAAAACGGAGTCATACAATGTTAAGACACTGTATTTAGCACTATCAGTAATAGTTATGATCACTGCTTTCTATTTCGCGCTAATATTCACGTAGAATAACCTAGATCATTCAATATTTATCCACGGTTAACTAATATTTCGAAAAACGGGTCTATAAGGGGTTTACCGCACTCGTTTACCCCAGCTAATACGAGTTCCAACGTGGATAAAAGCGCAATATCTCCTCTCCTATAAGTTTTACCTCCAATAATGCAGGTTGAATTAAATTTAAACAATATTTTATCACCATATCTCAGAGTAATGGGAGAATATATTGTTTCCCCAGTTCTCAAAGCAGCTAATACTAGTTTACCAACATATTGATCCACAGAGTTGTTTTCAACTTGCTCTTGAAGCAAGAACTTAAGGAATCTTACTTTAACTAGTAGTTTTACATCCTCCATGTTTTTCTTATTCAGCGTGATGAGTAAATCTTTTCCAAGCTTATCTAGCGTGTGAACACTTAGATATGATTTCCTAATAGTTTGCACAATTGATTCAAGTCTCTGTTGAGGGATCTGCGTTAAAGCTGTACTTTTAACTTCCTCTCTTATAAGCCTCAAGTAATGCCCACTCATGGTTTCACTTCTAACTCGCTTACATCTATTGGTAAAGCAAGTGTTTTTACAACCAAGTATATAGCTATGTATGACTCCAATCTATATATGTTTCCCCTCGCTAAATTCAACTGAGTACCCAGAACATCCAAGTTACCTGTAATGAGTGATTTAACTTTGATGAATCCCCTAAATGGGGAGAAACTACTGTAATTATACTCGCCGATGTCAACGTTGATACTCATTTCCGTAACCTTTAACCCAGCTTTCATGTTGAGACTGTTTCCAAACCGTGAGAGCCTTGAGGTATCCATTGTTACTGCTTTATCTATCTGTAAACATACATCCCTCAGGAGATCCGCGAGCTTGTCTACTGGTAGAACCTCGAGGTCCTTTACTCCTCTAATCTCTTTCTTCTGAATCAAACCCAGATTAGTTGCTAACTCATGTACGCGTTTCCTTAAACCATGCTCCGGTCTACTGAAGATCACCATGTCCCTATAAGTCGGAAACACTTTCTCGATTTTTAAGCCATCGCATGATATATAGTCAGCTATTGCTCTCCTAGCTTCCCTAGTTAAAACCAAAGCATCCTGATCTTGTACTTTTACGTGGAATCCCCTATTACCGGAGAAATATACCTTTATCCTACTATATCCGAGTTCTTCTCTCAGGATGTCCACGAGCCTCAAAGCATCAATCCAAGCTTTCTTAATGCAATCCCATGGCAGAAGAGAGTACTCTACTGGTTTCTCTCCTTTAGGACACTTATCTAGCTCAGCTGAGTATATTTCGCCCGACAACGAGCATACCCATATCTTCTGATCGCAGCCCTGGTACTTGTCAGCGTCAATATCAAATAGTAGTTCAGATCCCTCCCACATCTTATTCTCCATTTTATCAGCGTCAGGTACTCCATACAACGCTGAAGAATAATACAAGTGGAGAGGAGTCTTCACGTTGGTTATGTACTCGTATAGAAGGTGCATATATGGAAAAGATAAATGCCTAATATAGGATCCATCTTCGAGGCTCTCTAACGCTATTTCTCTCTTATGCAGATCACTAGGCTCCTCGAGAGTCCTCCTACCATAATAGTCTCTTATAATTCTCTTCAAAAAAACAATCCTACTAGTCTGTTCTAGGCGCGACATAGAATTGTAACGTACCTCCACTCGGTAGTTCATACACTAGTTTTAAAGGCGTTTCAACGCCGAAAGCAATACTGAGCGTTTCCGCGGCTTGAGAAGCTGTCGCTATATCCGACAAGTAATCTATAGTGTACTTGGATCTCGCTTCCCCAGTAGACTCGTACTCTATCAAAGCACCCGATGACCCACTGAACACTATTTCCGCTTCAGCTATCTCGCTCTCTGCTTTAAAGTAGAGAGTATCACTATTAGCTGGTACATAGAGCTCCACAGAGTCACTTATTGCTTCAAGTTCTTTTACGACATCTTTGAATAGCTTCGGTAATAGTTTACACTTAAAAGTCTCATTGAAACTTATCTCGGGTACCTCCTGGTACGATAACTCAATGCTCGGCAACGTAAATCTCCTGGAACCCCTACCCTCGAAGTAGACTCCGAGTTTCCCGGCTTGAGATACTTCGAGGACTAATTCGTCTCCTTTCCTAGCTCTTCTGAGTACTTTCGCTAACTCATTCATATTTACGCCAACGTTTACTTCGCCCGTTAATTCATACTCGTAAAAAGCATTCCTGGGAATATAGAAGTCGACTAAAGCTACTCCCGATGGATCCATAGCGCGTAATCTAACGCCATTCTCGTTAACCCTGAAGCTAGCCTCCTCAATTATCTTGGAGATCGCTATAATGGAGTACTTCCAAACAGTAGCTTCCCTGAATTTAAGTCTCAAAGAGTTCACCCTAGTTAATTATATAATCAAAAATATTAAAGGTAAAATCAATTTACTCGTATTCTCTCCAAACGTAGCCGCATTTAACGCACTTATAGAACCTCGTGGGAGGCTCATCCGCGGCCCTAGTTTGTATAACCCAGTAGTATGCTTCATGAGCACCGCATCTCTTACAAGTAACCTCTCTCGTTATAGGTAACTTAGATAAATCTGTTTCCTCGTTGACAATTATTGTTTTATCTTTCTCACTGTGCTCGATTTTACTTGAAACCTTGAGTGAAGGAGCGTCAACTGCTTCCTCACGGTAACCACACCTCGTGCAAATATAGTATGTTTTATTACCTTCTTTCCGTGGTTTCATCAACCCTCTACATCTCGGACAGAACTTTATCATGAGAACCACCTACAATAAACACTTATCGCTTAATTCAATGATACGCTCTACATCCGGGGGGTTTATTAAACCCCTCCTATCCAGCATACATAAGACCGTTTTTAACATTTTGCAATAGGTTAAAGCATGCATCAACCTGTCTCCACCATTAAATACTTTAAACCCTGAGAGAGCACTAGGTGAGTATTCGAAGTCACAGCAGGGTAAAACATATGTGACTTCATTAAAAGTCCTCAAGTTTTCCTCTAGAAACTTATACTCGTTGAGTACCGGTAGTTTCACTATAAGGAGCTCTTCTATGAAGTTTCTCCTATAGGTTGCGAAAACACCGTAGCTGTGCCCCACAGCGTATACTAGTACTCTAGATTCCTCTTTTTTCATTGACTTTAACCTAGTAAATCCTCGATTTTACTCTTAAACTCGGTGATTTGACTACGTATATTACTAATCACGTCCTTTAAAACACTTGATAAATCTGCTCCTTCTCTAACCACTATTGTGAACTCTATGCTGCTTCTCAACGGATGAGGGGTTCTATAAGCAGCGTACTCAACAAGAGGGTGTCTTAGAGCTTCTTTCATCAACATGTTACCCAACGTGTGATCCTCTCCCTCAATCTCTAACACTAGCTCCCTACTCGTTTTTGATAACACCTTAATGTTCATGTTAAGCAACCCCATTAAATTAGCACAAGTAACTATCTTTTAACGTTTTTTAAAAATAAATCAAGAGCGGTTCTCCAATCCATTGCTAAAACATATTTATTTTCTTGAAGAGCTCTCAATAAGCCATGCTCAAACGAGTACTTAATTACTTCATTGAGCGGTAAATTAGTTAAAGTACATGCAGCAACCATGAAGTACCTTGTCGAAGTCGAAGCAGCTGATTTACCTACCTCCTTGTTCAAGTCAGCTACTCTCTCAGCTGTACTTGCAACTATTTCAAGCGGGGCATTCGACGCAATGATGTCCTCTTCCTCCACGTACTCTGCTCTATAATTCATTCTCCTCAACACCTCTACGAGTAATCTAGGTGGAAAACTCCTATGGATCATTTTCGCCAGGATCGAGACACTGTATTTACGCATACCTGTTTTACGCGTTATCTCCTTTAATGGAGCAGTAATCTTCTTTAACTCAAACCATAAATCCTTGACATCTGTTTCATAACCATATACTTCAATCAATAGGCCTTTATCCATTACTTCCATAGACATGTAGTTTACTGAAGGAGCCTTCTCCTTCAATAACTCATATAGTTTCAAGCACTCGGTTTCACTACAAGGCACATAAAACCTCCTTTTAACAAGAGGCAAGCACTCACCTCAAACTATACAAGTAACCAGCAGCTACTTTCCTCTTCTCCTGTTTACCGCAGTTCTTACATACGAGGTAACCAGCTGAATGCAAGTAGAGAATGCTCCCACAATTACTACACTGTGCTAGTATAACCCCTGTTGAAGGCTCTTTAACTGTTAGTAAGTATGGAGTATTAGTGTTTATGACTTTTGCTTTAACTATGTCACCTATTCTTATGTACTCATTGATGTCGCGAATGTAATCCGATGAGACTTGAGATACATGCAGTAAACCAATTGCGTTCACTTTATTATTCTCAGCACTATATATTTTAACGAATGCTACATCTTCAGATGTATTTATGACTAAGCCCTCCACGATGACACCCTGTCTGATCGTTAGATCTCTCCTAACTACTGGTTTAACATGTAGTATTTTCTTATACCGGTCTAGGGTAGCTTTCCCCACTATCATTGACCTCAAGTACCCGTCGCGGCTAATGTATACTCCACTAGCAGGTATAGCTTCTTCCTCAACAGCTAAAGGCTCACCTGGTGTAACAAAACTCATTATCAACCACCCATTCTTCTTTCAATCCCTACAAACACTGCTTTAACCCGGTAGATTCTTCTACGATGCCTACTATACATCATAGGTATTTCCAAGTTTAATACTTCAAACCATGAGATCTCGAGCTTTAAGCATTTAGCAATCTCGTCAAGCATCCTAATAAACCCCTCAGAGTACTTATGGAGACTGAAAACCGTTCCAGCTGTACTTAGAGCACTCCGTAGAAATAGTAGATCTAGCCCCCTGTTCCGCTTCACTATTCCAAACGGTGGATTCATGACGACGACGTCAATATTCTCGAACTCAACAACGGTTGCATCAGCTTCAACGATGATAACTCTATACGATAAATCCATGTAATTACTTGAAATAGTTTCACGAGTAATCTCTAACAGGTCTTCATCGATGTCAACGCAGATTCCTCTACTAGAACCAATTAGAATTGACGCGGTGACCAATACCCCGTTCCCGCAGCCAAGATCGAGAGTTGTCGACTTAATCATCTTTCCCTTCATGAAGGCCACCCAAACCATGTGAGCAGCTACAGATGTCGGAGTGGGATACTGTTCAAGGTTCTTCTTGAACAACTTAACTCCAGGTATATGGGAATAAGGCTCTAAGAGAATCTCTAAATCCGATTTACTCCTAGCAATGGGATTCAAACCCCTTAATCACCAAGGGTAAACATACTTCTCACTACTCGAAATTAACATCCAGAACTCTCCAGGCGTTAGAACCGGTTTATGGAACTCAGCTAAGTCATCTATTGGTAACCTAGGGCAACTTGAAACAACGTAGAAGTCTAGATTCAGTGAGGCATCAATCGCGATTAATCTCTCGAGGCTCAGGTAGCTCGAAGAAATCTTGTAGACTCTGTATCCTCTTAACAATGCTTGTCTCTCAATGCTCTCAACGAGTCTAGGTCTATATTGACCAGGCCTAGCTCCAATAATTAAACCCATTTTAGACCCAGCCGACTCCTTAACTCTAAACAACTGGTACAGTCTCTTCCTCAATATTCTCCCCGCTTCACTGCTTGCATCCCAAACTCTCTTCATGTAGGGGTCCACTGCTACAACTGGTTTAGCTGATACGAGAGCTAAACCCAGAGCGTGAAATAACCCTCCTGCAATAATTACATGTGCATCCACAATATTATCTAGTGCTACGACGTGGCTATACATACACCCCAGTACGGGTTTCTCAACACTGAGTACTCTGAACCCGTTACTATGAAGAACCCTGCTGATTTCCTCCTTGAAATACAAGTCGGTGATAGTTGATGAAACCGTGATAGTTTTCGCGTTAAAGCCATACAGGAACCCGGTTAATTCACTTTTCAGGGATGAGTCAAGTAACCCCATGTAAAACACAGGTAAGTAAATTACGCGCTTTCTCCACGAACTTTTCTCCGCGAGTGGGTATTCCTCATGCCCAATATGCACTATTAAATCAGCATCGAGCACTTCTGCTTCTTCAATGGGTATGTCGCATGCTCCATACCCGGGACTAGTTGAGTAATATACTTCAATCGAGTACAATGAAGAGAGAAAACTACTTATACACGTATAGATGTGCTTAAGGCCGTCTGGTGCATGTATGAGTACGCGCTTTGGTTTCAAGGACTCAAGCTCAGATATGAGTACCTCTAAGTTTACCTCATAGTTATTACATGAAAAAACCTTCTGCAATGAAGTAATCTCCTTTAACCAGCTGGGACTAATCCCTGTTTTAATGGTTTAATAATAATCCTCGTAGGTAACGGCAGTTTCGAAGCAGCTATTTTAAACGCTTCTTTAGCTGCTTCAACCTGGTCTTTAGTTACTCTAACAAGCATGATTTCCTGGCCAGGGTAAACTCTAGCCGCTGTACCTATGGGTTTGCCGAATGCGAGCCTCATACCCTCCTGTAAACGGTCTGCTCCAGCGAAAGCCAGCATTTTGTTCTCGCGTATAACGTGGTGTGGGTAAACCTTGACCTTCAAGTAGAAGTTGTTTTCACCTAGTTTAGTGGTTAGCCTCTTCAAGGCATTAATACGTGCAGCTTCCAAAGCATTATGCCTTATCTGGCCAGCTTCCTCGACAACCAACACTACTTCGTAGTCGTAGTCTCTATGTATATCACCCATTTCAAACTTCATTATCTTCGGTGGTGGAATACCTGGAATATACTCTCTCCTAGTGTAAGGTGGCCCACTGAACTTCGTGTAGCACCTCGCAGGCCTCAAAGGCATAGTAAACACCTATCAATACTTAAACAACGACAGCCCTTTAAATAGCTTAAACAAGTAGACATTAAAGTAAGAAATAGATTTAAACATTGAAGAATTAAAAGCTTGATTAAACTATAGAATTAGTGGTGCGGGGGTGCCCGAGCTTGGCCAAAGGGGGCGGACTCAAGATCCAATGGCCCAGGAGAGATCCGCTGGCGTAGGCCTGCGTGGGTTCAAATCCCACCCCCCGCACTCCTCCATATATATGTTGTAAAGAAATCGCTCGTTTAATTGACAACAGAGAATATAGTAGAGCTAAGGAGAAAACACTGGCATGGATGATAATAGGGTTCCTATTCGGTGGAATAATTGTTGGAGTACTCCCCTTAGTAGCGTATTTAAAGTACAATGAACTACTTAGGAATACCCCTCATTTATGAGTTCATGTTCAATGCTTCATTTTCCCACTCGAATTCTCTTTGGGCTTGAAGATGCTTGGGCTACTCCGGAGATCCACTTTTCTACCGCATATAAAACAGCATTTCCTGCACCTCGATACTCAACGTCTACATTCAGTTAGCTTCTCTCCACACCTCGGATCTTTGAAGATTTACCTCTGGGTTTATCTTAAATACTCGTAGATTCCCCTCTTTAGCCTCGTACTCAACGGAGAACCGTATTCTACGGTGGAACCATAAGCTTATCTTTTTATTGAATCTATTATTCTTCTCACTGTTACAAAGCGCCGGGGGCGGGATTTGAACCCGCGTGCCCCGTGAAAGGGGCAGTGGGTCTCCCGTGGTTAACGCTGGAAAAGTCTCGAGCCCACCCCCTTAGGCCGCTCGGGCACCCCGGCTCTATATTAAGATTTCTTCTTAACTCCCTTAATAGTTTTAAGTCAATGTTAGGAAATCATATATATTAGTGATGAGCTTTCAGCGGTCTGATAGAGTGAAGAAATAGGCCGCAACTGATTTCCATTACCTGAACTAATTGTAATCAATAAAAGGTAGTTTATTGATATATTTTAATAACCCGATGAAGCGCCGTCGGGTGACTTCCCTCGGATTGGTGAAGACTCCCTCGGCATTGAGGGTGTGTTTAATAGCTGTATTATTTATGGTTTCACAGTGAAGTATAGTCTCTTCTTGTTCTTTCCCTTGTTTTCCGCTTTAATGAATACTATTTCACCTATTTCACTGGTTTTCTTGACGTGTGGTCCTCCATCAGCTTGTACATCTACACCCGGTATTTCAACTATTCTGAGCTCCTTGATCTCCGGTGGCATTCTCTCAGCTAGTTTCACGATGCCGGGGATCTTCAAGGCCTCCTCCCTCGGTAACCAGTATATCTTAACCTCGAGGTCGCGCTTAACTATTTCATTGGCTTTTTCAATAGCTCTAAGTAATAGTTCTTTATCAAATTTTTCAATAGTGTAGTCATCGTAAGCATAATCCGGAGTTATATTGCCACCAGATATGAGGGCTCCGTACTCGGTATACATCACAGCTGAGAGTATGTGAGCAGCTGTATGAAGCCTCATCAACTTATACCTTCTATCCCAATCGAGGATCATTCTTACTATTGTCCCCACCGGTAAACTAATGGGTTTACTCACTTTATGAGCTACTTCACCGGTATCCTTATTTATGAATACTTCAACTACCTCTACTTTCTCACCATTAACAATAATGTATCCTTTATCGTGGTCTACTCCCCCGCTTCTAGGGTGGAATATAGTTGCATCAAAGAACAGTAAATCCCCTGTTAACCTTGTTAAAGTAGACTCATACTCTCTCAAGTAGGAGTCCTGTTGATATATGAGCTTAGTTGCGACATTCACGTTATCACGCTCATCAAGAATACCTCCATGTAAAACGTGATTTATAAGTACTTAGCAAACCGAGAAACATTTAATAGTAGCCGGGCGGGGATTCGAACCCCGGTCACGGGGGCCAGAGCCCCGCATCCTTGGCCGCTAGACGACCCGGCTATCATTTTAAAATATGTTGAATAAGAGGTTTTAAACCTCCCCGTGGGACAGTATTTAAGATTTATTTTTAAACCCTCAAAGACTATTTCTTTGAAAGGAGGGCCCGTAGCTCAGCTTGGTAGAGCGGCGGGCTTTTAACCCGTAGGTCCCGGGTTCAAATCCCGGCGGGCCCGCGTCACTTTTACTTCATTACATCATAGAGCGATGATCACGCTCGGGTGAAAAATATTCTTTGAGCACTAGTTCTAGTACCTTGGAGTTAGGTAGCTAGGTGCTCACTATCTCTCCTCATCGTTAATTAGAAACTCTTAGTTAAGTGAATTAAAAGCCCGGAATTTATTTCTCTCTGAGGAACTCGCCATATGTTAACTTATATATTTCCATTGACTCTATTTTCTTTCTATCTATCACGTGTTTCTCGGATACTTTATCGCGGGGTAGATTGTATTTGCGAGCATATTCTTCGAGGGATAAACCGTGCTCTCTCTGTATTTTATCCTTGTATACTTCATCAAATATGTTGAATGCACAGAAAGGTATTAACCTCCCGTCTGGGACAACGTAGTGTATATTGCATCTCTGCACTCTCTGGATATCGTAGTTGTAGAGATCCATGAAGTGCATTTGCCCTATGAAGAGCAACTTGTAGTGTAGTTCACCTAGAGCCTCGTAACTCCTCTTTACGATCACGTTTGCTATTATCTTGTATATGTCGAATTCTTTAGGCGCTTTCTCCTGGTCTATGAACTTCCTTATGGAGTACAGTAGCCTCATACCCGTTATGATTCTACTGGAACCACTTATGAGATCGGACCATTTCTCGCGAAGATACTCTAGTAAACCCTCAACATCTATGAAGTTCGTTATCGGTGTAAATTTCACGTTATCCCCGTTTCTCTGGACATAAACATAGGTTCCAACACCGCATATTGGGTGATTAGACATCTCAAACTTGAATTCACCGCTGAACCCTTCAATGAACCTTGAGAACACAGCGCTAGCGTTAACTGGGAACCACGAATTCTCGGTTATTTCACCATCTGTTTGCTCTTCTACGAGCTTAGCTACCTCAGGTATCGTTATCCGGTATTTCTCCCTCTCACGTTTCTTCATGAAACCAGTTAAACTAACTGGCTGGAAGTTAACTGCTCTAACTATATCCATGTTCTTAGCTGCAAATCTCACTATTGCACCTAGTTCATGAGTATTCACGCCTTTAATAACTGTAGGTACTAGAACCACGCTAGTTATACCTGATTTCCTAAATACCTCGAATATTAATGGTATCTCCCAGTGGTTTTTCGGGTTAGTTCTAGGAGTTACTCCATCGAAACTTAAGTAGACGGTGTTTAAACCACTTGTCCTCAGGCTTCTAGCGTACTCTATTGCTTTAACGGGTTCACTTAGATATAGTCTCGCGAACTTTAACCCATTAGTGTTTAATTGAATATGTCTAACTCCCTCATCTCTCAGAGTTCTAATTATGTCGAGTAAGTCCTCGCGGAGTAATGGTTCTCCACCAGTTATTTGAACAGCTACCGTGACTCCTTGTTTCTTAACGCTTCTGATCATTTCTCTAACTTGCTCCAAGCTGGGTTCATAGACGTAGCCAGCTGCCTCAGAGTAGAAGAAACAGTACCAGCAGCTTAGATCACACCTGTTGGTTGCAACTAGGTTTACTAGAGCAGTGTGTTGTTTATGCATCGCACATAAACCACAATTGAAGGGACACGTGGTTTTAACCTGGGTGTAAACATACTTTGTTCCACGACCCTCCTCGTAGAATTTTGACACTCTCTTATAGAAGTCGACGTCACCGTAGTATAGTTCCTCTATTTCACCATGCTCTGGGCAAGTTTTACGAATATAGACTTTGTTCTCTCTCTCCACGATCACAGATGGTAGAACACGGTAGCAGTATGGGCAAACACTCATCGTAAGTGAAAGCAACTCCTCTCCGTGTTTAAGTCCGGGTAAAGTGTATGCTATTTCACCTGGTTTCTTAGTGCTCATTTAATACACCACTATAATTCTGTTATAAGTCTCTAAGGGTATAAAAAACCCTGATGTAGAGGTGGTTAACTTAGGGAAGATCATTGTTATTGCGGGGACACCTGGCACAGGTAAAACAAGTATCACGAGGATCCTCTCAGATAAATGCGGTTTAAAAGCACTTAATCTAAGCGAGTTAGCTATCGAGAAAGGTTTCATCACAATGTACGATGAAGCTAGAAACACATACGTTATAAATGAAGAGAAGCTCGCACAGTATATTCAGGAATTATCGAGGAACATTGAAGACTACGTTGTTATTCAAACCCACTACCCTGAGATAATACCCGGTGAACTAGTTGAAAAAACATTTATTCTACGTACTCACCCATTAATCCTAGAGAAAAGACTCGTTGAGAGAAGGTGGAGTAAGCGTAAAGTAAATGAAAACGTGATGGCCGAGATCTTGGGGGTCGTTGCTAGTAATGCGGTCAGCGTGTTCGGGGAAGATAAAGTATACGAGATAGATACATCTGAAACTAAGCCCGAGGAAGTAGCTGATTTAATATGCTCTACTATAAGGGGGTTTACTAAACTAAAACCAGGTGTTAGAATAGATTGGTTAACAGTGCTGAAACCAGAGGAGGTGTTGAGGTTTGAGGACTACATGGGGAGCGAAGACTAGCCCAGGAGGAATAATACTTGCATCCTGGAGCCAAATCGAGCGAATCGTATCTCGCTCAGACCTAGTTCTACTAGTACTCGATGCCAGGGAGCCCCTGAACACTTTCAGCAGGAGACTCGTTAAAATAGTTGAGAAAAATGGAAAGAAAATCCTACTGGTTATAAACAAGAGTGATTTAATACCAAGAAACATAGCTGAGGAGTGGAAGAGCTACTTTGAGGAGGAAGGGTACCCTGCAATCTACGTTTCAGCAGCTAAACACATGGGTACACTTAAATTAAGGACAGCGATTAAACACACTGCGCCATCACTACCCACTGTAGCATCCGTGGTTGGTTACCCTAAAGTCGGGAAATCCTCGGTTATCAACGCGTTGAAGGGGAAGCACTCAGCTAGTACAAGCCCGTATCCAGGCAACCCAGGTTATACTCGGACATTTCAACTCTACAGAGTAGATGACAATATCCTGATGATCGATACTCCAGGTATTTTACCCATAGAGGGTGATCCATTGGAACGCGTGCTGAGAGGGCATCCACCGGAGAGACTAGATGACCCAGTTAACCCCGCTGTAATGCTTATTCAGAGAATACTGAGGTTTAATCCCAGCGCTTTCCTATATACATATGGTGTTGAGGCCGCTGATCCCCTACGAATACTCGAGGAGATCGCTATTCGTAGAGGCTGGTTCTACAGGAGAACCAGGGAACCACTCATAGAAGAAGCTGCGAGAGCGGTTATAAGAGACTACCATAACGGTAAATTAACTTACTATATTAGGCCTTCACAGCCATCGAATAACTCGGGGACTCATAGTAATGAGGATCAAGATACTGGAATCCAATGAAGTCATCGAAATACATGAGAAAGAGATAAGAGTCCACGATTTACTGAGAAAACTTGGTTTACCCCCATCTGAGTACATAGTGATTAGAAACAACACCATCGTTACAGAGGAGGACGTATTAGTAGATGACGATGAAGTAGTAGTTTACACGATTAAATCGGGTGGATGACTAAGTGAATTAAGAGGTGCAGACACTTGATATGCTTCAAGCTCCTCCCAAGAAACATTGATAAATGCATTGAATTAAGTGAGGCACCCGTTAGCCTCCTACTTGAATTCATTAAAGACCTACTCGACGAAAACCTCGGAGTCATAGTAGTAGTTAATGGTAAACCATTGAACAACTACGATGAAGTAGTATCAAGTAAAGATGAAGTAGTAATCGTAGAGGAGTCTCTAGGAGGTTAACTAGTTTTAGGCGGCCATACTCTGTCGAAGAATATGTTCTTGGATTTAACTGAGAGAGGTATACCGTACACTATATCCGCGTCTATGAGCTTTAATTCCTGTGCAGCAACCCCCAACGAGTACATTATCCTATTATCCACGTTTAAAATGGAGGCAGTTTTCACAGCGGATCCGAGTGCTATCCCGAGGTTGACAATTGAGTTAATTAAACCTGGATCATATTTATAGACTTCGGGTTTCTTCAAACCAATGTCAACTATCTTGCAACCAATTAATACTACTGCGTCGCTTTTCCGAACACTATCAGCGTCTCGTTTAAAGAACTCGCCGTGTAATGGCGCTAGATCCTCCATTTTCCTAGCTAATTTCTCTAATTCCTCTCTATCAACTATTATAGTGGATACTATGTTATCTACGCCACGTGCTTTAGGAGCTGTTTTAGCAGATATAATCATCAACTCAGCTACTCTAATAACGCCATTTCTCAATGCTTCTTTCTCATCTATCATGTGAAACCACCCATTGATTAACTACGACTAGTTCTCAATATAAACCTAGCATCAACAACTAATGAACCATCCGGGTATGCTACCACGGGGTTTAAATCAGCTGACTCTATTTCAGGGTGATCCTCCATTAATTTACCGAACTTAAATATAATGTCAACTATGCTTTCAACGCTGACAGGAGGCATGCCTCGGAAACCTTTGAGTAGAGGAGCTCCTTTCACCTCGCTCAACATCTCCAAAGCATCCTGCTTAGTGAATGGCCAAACTCTGAAAGTCACGTCTCTTAATACCTCTGTGAATACTCCTCCCAAACCAAACATTACTACAACGCCGAAGGTTTGATCCCTTAAACCACCAATAATTACCTCTAACCCCTTTGGAACCATTTTCTGAACCAGTACCCCCTCTACTCTAGCGCTTGGAACTCTTCTACGAATGTTTCCAATTATTTCCTCGAATGCTTTAACAGCGTTCTCAGGTGAGTTTACACCTAGGATTACTCCACCAACATCTGTTTTGTGACTGATATCGGGTGATATTATTTTGAGAACAACCGGAAAACCGATCTTAGAGGATATCTTCCCCGCTTCCTCCGGGGTTCTAGCTACACCGTAGGGTGGGTAAGGTATATTGTATTGCCCTAGCAGCTGGAAAGCCTCGTGTTCAAGTAACTTATAACTAGTTAATTCCTTTACTTGACCTAGTTGTTCCCCGCTCATATAGCCCTTGTATAATATTATAACTACTTAGAGCTTATAAGCTAATTGGTTGAGGGTTTAACCTTGAGTGAAAAAGAGGTTTTAGGAGTAATACACCTACCTAGACTACCTAGCATTAATCTCAAGGCTGAAACCCCGTTTGAACACATAGTTGAGCAAGCAGTATTAGAAGCAAGGATTCTAAGTGAACTAGGATTCACAGGAGTAATAGTGGAAAACTTCGGGGATTCACCATTCCATAAAAGAGTCAAGGATCCACTCACAATTGCCTCAATGTCTATAATCGTGAGAGAAGTAGTTAAAAACTCGGGGTACAAAGTCGGCGTTAACTTGCTGAGAAACTCTGGTAGAGAAGCATATAGTATAGCGGTTGCGGCAGGAGCAAAGTTCATAAGGGTTAATGCCCTAGTAGAAACCATAGTATCTGACTCCGGGGTAATTGAACCAGAGGCACCTAGACTGAGATCAATTAGATTCAACTATCCCAGCGTAGAAGTATACGCTGATATACTAGTGAAACATTCCGCGAGCTTAAGAGCATCCCTGAGTATGATGGAGGCTACAAGTACTCTCCTAGCGAAAGGCTTCATTGAAGACTACGTGAGAGAACTAGTTGAAGAGTACGTGGATAGAGGTAAAGCAAACGCTTTGATCGTCACAGGATTAAAAACAGGTGAACCACCTCCACTCCAACTAGTTAGACTAATTAAGAAGTACTCACCTATCCCAGTACTAGTTGGTAGTGGAGTTACACTAGAAAACCTTGAATTAGTATTAAAGCACTCTGATGGAGTAATAGTTGGATCATACATAAAGAAGAATGGAAAAGCGGGGAATCCGCTAGATCAAGCCAGAGCCAAGATGTTCATAGATAAAGTAAGAGAGATCAAAAATAAAGTATTACAGTGAAACCCCGAGAGTAAATTAAACTATAGAACATGTTTCGAGACAAGACCTAAAACCAGGATTAAATACACTGTTCCAGGCTCCCCGGCGACATGGTGATCTAGTCTAGTTAGTCTATGTCCAGTATGTAATACCGTAGATGTGGGTGCTTCATTGCTGAGACTTAATTTTATATATATCATACGCGTTTAACACTCCAAGATCAACTCTAATCAATAATACCTACGTGAACAAATATAGTTGTTATTTAATACTAAAAAAAGTTAAAAATAAAGTAAAATCTAAACATGATGTGAATAATCATGATTTATTATTTTATAGTTTTACATCATCCTAAAAGTATTACTAATTAAACTCGATCATGGGTGATTATTTCAACATGATATAGCTAATATGTAAGAGTAGGTGGTTTAGTAGGCTTAATCAGTAATACCATGAATATTGTGAATTACAGTCAACATTGCTATGTATCATTGTATTTAATTAAATCAGAGTTTAATGCCTAATTATATGTATTACTCATGAGGATTGATCATGTGTTATTGGTTGAAAGTTATCTATGTGTTTTATGGACCTAGGCTCACTTAGTCTCATTTACAAGTATTACCGCATTGGATCATGCTTAGTGTTTGTTTTTATTTTAGGTTATTACATTTTATGAATATAAATGTGTTTGTATAATTGAGAAGACCTTCCGCGCCCCACTCGCGGTTGATCTCTCGGAGTCTCATTAGATCAGGGCTCCACTGTGGGGTTCCAGGTTAACTATACCCCTCTATAGTTAATTCGCGATTAACTCAACCAACTGCTCAAGTAAACAATGTCAAGTGAACAACAATAATGCAATGAAATTAAACTGTTTAATTACTTATTGCAGAGTAAGAATCCCTCCATAATGGATGAATACTCCATTACTCTAACTTTGAGAACTCCTCTTCTGGCTCGAGTAGAGACGCAGTCTAGCGTTATAAACTGGGTCTGGGCCAATGGCTCGGCAACGGATATTTCTGCAACAACGATCATAATACCAGTAACACCAACTACTCCCATAACCACTCCCGAGATAACACCAACCACGACTCCAACTGCAACGCCGACAACGCCTACAACCACGCGCACGTTCCCACCGATAACTTTCACGAAGCCGCCACCAGTAGGTGGAGAAGTAGTGTATGATTACACACCATTAGTGAGGTTATTCACGATAGTATTAGCTGTGGTTGCAATACTGGTAGTGATTTCTATACTGAAGAGAAGTCGTTTAAGTTAAACACATTTTTACCCTAATCCATAAGTCAATTTTTTAAGAAATAATGTTTATTTTCTCGAGTGATTCAAGCAGTTTTCTAAGCATGATTCGTAGTCAACTATGCGAGAATAAGAGATCCGATCAATGATACTGTTGTTGGGCCCATTAAGTCAACGAAAGTAGTCATAATTGGAAATACTACGTTGTCTGGATCCCAGCCGTGCTTGAATGTTGCCATGGTTAACATGTAGGTGACAAGAGTGGATAATGAGTAGACTATGGTGCATGAAACCGATATTACTCCCGCTACTACTGCGACTTTTAAGTAACTAGTTGCAAGGGGAATGGTTGATAAAGCTAGAGCTATCATTATTGATGAATACGTCGCGATGAAGCCCCCAATGGCTTCATCGCGATAAGATTTCTCGGGGGTTTCGGCTCCAATGTGGAGATCTATATTCAGCTCGTTACCCAAGTGCCCCATCGCTGCTCCTATTACAGCGTTGAATGCTGGTAGAACCCCCAGTACCTCGGGATTCCTGCTTATGAATATCGTTGATAGTGCTAACACGAAGCCGCCTAAGCTACTGCCAGTTGATGCAACCACTGATGACGCTAAGTTTTCGAGGACATCTCTAGTTTGTTTTTCCCGCATAAGGAGAACCGTGAATAATAGCGTCAAAGCGGTTAAAGCTATGATTGTAGAGAACCTTAGGGTATAAGAGAATTCCTCATAAATGCAAGCTACTAAGAGTAAAACTGCTGGTGTAGCGTAGTCACCTATACCTGTTACAATCGTTGCAACAAACGATGATGGATCATAACCATGCCTAAAAATAATTATGATGAGTAGAATTACAATGGGAGTGAGTATAAGGTAAACTACTAGCGTTGAAATCAACGATATAAATAAGAGTGAGAAAAAGTCCGGTGCACGTAAACCAGTTAACAGCGACAAAAACACACCAATCAAGCATAAAAAAATGGTTGCTATACTTGAAACCACGTAGCCTATAAGTGCGTTCAACATGTTGAACCTGGAACGTATACTTGGAGGAGTTAAACCAAGGTGAAGAGCCTTAGTTAAGCGGTAGCCAATGGCACCGTACACGTCTCCCCTTAGATCCATGAGCCCGGGTGTAAGTATGAGTAGAACCGGGTAAGACACTAGCAAGTCTACGTTAAATCTCAGCGTTAGACCAGCTAACACCTCCGCTACCGCTAATGTAACCAGCGGCATTAACCAACTCTTTAACCTCGACTTCATTATCGTTGCAATTATCTCTACCCATATTAATCCTTGATAACTTAACTACGCAGAGTTTATATATAAGTTCAGCAAACAATTATTTCCGTGAGGAGTCAGTGTTGTCGTGGTTGACGCCCGATATCCATAGGAAGTTCCACATAAAACCAACCGTTATAAAGTATAAACCGGACTCAGTGAGGAATATACTAGACCAGATATGGAAGTTAACGAATGTCTCCATTGACTTAGCTTTCTATGCTTACTTCTCGAGAGATAACGAATTAGCCCTCAAAATACTCGACTTAGATAAACGTGTAACAGAGTACATTGGTCAATTCATAGTGCACAACGCCATGGCTTACGGTAGATCCAAGGAAGGAGGATACGCTGGTTTACTCTCCTTCTACTACGGGTCAGCGATGGATATGATATCGGATTCTGTTAAAGACATGGTTTACACTCTCCTAGTAGGTTACACTCCCAGATTAAACTACAATCAGGTTTTAACATACGCTGAGGGAGAAGTAGTAGCCAAGTTGAAAGCAGACAAGGAATTTGAGGTTATAGAGTTAACTGACAAATACCCGGTGGATGTACTACTAGTAGTTGAGAATGAAAAATACAAGTTTAGCCCTGAGCCACGTGACCGAGTCAAGAAGAACTCCACAATTTACGTGAGGGGATTCAAGGAGATTGTCCTCAGATTACTCAGCGATCTCAGCATTGAGTTTAAATTAGAAGATGTCGAGACAAGGGGATTAGACCGAGTCCTGAGAAACCTTATAGACATAAAGGATTGCACAGTACTAATGCTTGACCTAGCTCACTATGTTTTAATGGAGTTTAGTCGCGAACTAATGGAGGAAGTCGAAGACCTAGAAGTACAAATGGATTGGATGCACATGGAGACGATAAACTTACTTAACAACCTCGCGGGGAAAATAGATCCCAGTACATTCATAGGCATAATAACGATACTAAAAGAACTAGAAGACATAGCGGATGCAAGTAACACCATAAGCCGTATACCAAGCCTTGAAGAAGAGTTCCCAGAGGAGTATAAGATACTTTTCAGCAGAGTATTCGAAAGCATAGATGAAAAAGTGAAAACCATTACATTAAGTAAACCAATAGATTTACACAACTTAGACCATTACCTCAGAAAATATGGAGGCCAAGTCTTAGCAGTTAAAACAAAGGAGTCATGGATAGCCTACCCCTTTGCCAGGGAGATATCCCTAAACCCAGGAGATAAACTCATAGTTGTTTACCAGGAGGAATTCGCAGATGAAGTAGAAAAACTCCTAGGCTCAAAAACATGACAAAGATAAATTATTAAACATGGAATACGCGTGTAAAAACCCAAGCCATGAAGATCAAAAATATATTAAACCCCCCTTAAATAATAAAGTTTTTAAATAAAACCATTAAGGGGTTTCTCATGTCAACGAGCAAAGTTTACGCGTTAGATACAAGTACCTTAATCACGGTTCTAAGAAACATCCTTGAAGTTATGAAAGCTAATGAGAAATACCTTACCAAGCTAGACGCTGATATAGGTGACGCTGACCACGGAATAAACATGGTTAGAGGATTCCAGAAAGTCATGGAACTAATCAATAAGGAGAACCCGTCTAAACTAGATGCTGGGAGAGCACTACAGTTAACTGGTATGGGTTTACTACAAGTCGTTGGCGGAGCAGCTGGCCCACTCTACGGTATGTTTTTCCTAGAAGCATCCAAGAAAGTTCAAGGAAAAAAGGAGATTACGGTTAAAGACTTCGCGGATGCCCTAGAAGCAGGGTTAAAAGCAGTTAAAATGGTTGGTGGAGGCACAGTCGTAGGAGATAAAACAATGGTTGATGTACTTGAACCCGTTGTAGCTAAAGCGAAAGAGATTATATCTAAGAGAGACAACGTTGACTTCATAGAACTATTAGAGGAAATAGTTCCATTCGCTAAGGAATGCGTTCTGAACACTATACCGCTTCAAGCTAGAAAAGGAAGAGCAAGCTACCTGGGTGAACGAAGCAAAAACCACCAAGACCCTGGTGCAACATCAACGTATTTAATCATAAGAACATTCTACGATACTTTGAAGGGAACGACGGGCGTTAAGATAAGCGAGTATGATCAGGCGACGGGGAAGCTGCTTAAAGAGGAGCCCCTGTAAACTCGGTCTTCGAGTATTTTTATGACCCCGTGATCACCAGGTATTTTTTATATTTTTTATAATCTTCACGTATTTCACTTCAATAGGTAAACATGGTGCAGCATCGTGGTCGGAATAGTGGTGGTTTCTCACAGTAAGAAAGTGAGTGAAGGAGTTAGAGATATCATTGAAGGCATGGTGGGATCAGGTAAAGTGAAAATAGAGTGCGTAGGAGGCGAATCAACTCTTGGAGTCAGCGCACAGGAAGTTGCTGAAGCAATCATAAGAGTCTACGATGAGGAAGGAGTAATAGTGTTTGTGGATTTCGGTAGCAGTATAACAGGGAGCAAAGCTGCTCTAGAGATTTTACCTGAGAACATGAAGCAAAAAGTACATATAACCAATGCTCCTCTCGTAGAAGGCGCCTTCGTAGCAGCAGTTGAAGCTAGTTTAGGTAAAAGTTTAGAGGAAGTAATTAAATCAGTGAAAGACGCATTAAGCATTAAGAGAATATTGTGAAAAAAGTGAAAATAAATTACTAAGGCGAAAATTCTCTTAGTTGATCACGGTTAGAGGCGGTATTCTTATAGCTGGCGTGATGGCGGGTGCTGCAAGTAGTCTCTTTAACTCCTCGTCAACGCGCAGTAACGCTATTCTACCACCCTGCATTTCAAGAGATGTCATGAATTCACCAATCCAGCTCGCAAATACCTTTAATCCAAGTGATTCAACGTACTGCCTTGCATCTCTGTAGAATAAAAACTTCTCCATGTATGGTGTTCCACCAGTACCCTGTGCAACTAATACTACTTCGTCGCCTTTCTGGAGCTTTAAGTCTTCAACTATTTTATCAACCATTAACTTAACTAGTTCCTTAGATGGCATGTACTTCATTCTCTTAACGCCTGCTTCACCATGTATCCCAATACCGAACTCTATTTCATCCGGACCCAGCTCGAATGTTGGTTTACCAGCTGCTGGGACAGTGCACGGTGTTAATGCAACACCTATGTCTCTACCATTATCAATTACTTTCTGAGCAACTCTCTTAACTTCCTCAAGTGGCCATCCCTCTTCAGCAGCTGCTCCAGCTATTTTGTGAACTAGCACAGTTATAGTTGTTCCTCTCCTACGCTCTTTCTCTGGAATAGATACATCGTCGTTTACGATCACGTAATCCGTTTTAATTCCCTCAGCTGCAGCTAACTCAGCTGCGGTCTTAAAGTTCATTACGTCGCCTGCATAATTCTTAATTATAACAAGTACTCCCGCGTCTGTTGCAACCTCCTTGATAGCGGCTTGTATTTGGGGTACCGTGGGAGAAGTGAAAGTGAAGCCAGCGCATGCACCATCCAGCATACCGTATCCAACATAACCCGCGTGTGCAGGCTCGTGGCCGCTTCCTCCACCCGATACTAGTGCTACTTTATACGAGGGTTTCTTATATCTCCTGTAAATATTGTTCCAGACAGGGTCTAGTCTCACGAGGTCTGGAACAGCTAGCGCTAATCCTTCCAGCATTTCTCTAACTTCTTCTCCTGGAACATTTATCAGTTTCTTCAAGACATAACTCACCCTTACAAATATTTAGGATACTAACAAAGCATATAAATTTTCCTGAGTCTAAGTAACCATTAGTTATACATAGAACTAGGTATTTAAAACGTGCCGGAGTAAACACTAACTCTTTGCAATCAATATTCACTTAATCAGCGTGAGTTGAACCATGTATTAAAAGCTTAAAAACACAGAGTAAACATATAGTTATAAGCAATCAATAAACTATGGATTCCCCTAAACCGAATTAACGGTGTTTTAATTGAAAACCGCTGAAGTAAAACTATTAAATAAATCGGGTTTACATGCGAGACCAGCAGTTAAATTCGTTCAACTAGCATCAAAATTTAAATCAACCATAGAAGTATGCAAGAAGGATAAATGCGTTAATGCTAAGAATATCCTGCAAATACTCTCCCTCGGCATAGACTTCGGGGACATAATAATGCTTAAAATAAATGGAGACGATGAGGAATCAGCCTACAACGAGATCTTAAATCTCCTGTTGAAAGTTTTACCCGAGGAGGATCGATAATTTACTTCACCCGCTCTTCAACTACCTTCCTTAAGAAAAAATACTTCTCACTTAAGCATGGATTCAAACATTATTCAATAATTCAACATTGCTTCTTAATCATGGAATAAGCTTTCTTAACGATCTCAATTAAATATCCCTCCTCCCCAGGAACCCCCATGCCGACTAGGAATCCATCTACGTAGAGCTCGGGGTCTTCGCTTAAACCATCAATGACCTCTATTTCTACTTCTCCACCTACTTCTTTCTCCAAAATATCTTTGACTTCAAGTAACCAGGCGTGAACTGTTAATCTCCAATAATTATTCCTACCTTTCACCGTGATCTTCACTGATGCCACCTCGGTAATCATGCTGTTTCCGAGAAGCTCTCTTTAAATCGATGAATATATTGCTTTTAAACTATGGATAGGGAGGTAATCAAGTTTAATTTTTGACCTAGGATTCAGTTCAATTGGTGAGACGTATTTGGCCTCAATTCTCCTAGTTGGATTAGGGAGGGTTGGATATAGAACCTTCAGGTATCTACGCGAGCTTTTACCTCAATCGAATTTTATCGTGGTAGATGCTGATAAAAGAAAACTCGAATCTTTGAAACACCTCGAGGGAACAGAGTCATACGTATATGAACCTGGATTACTGAGTAGGTTAAGCGAGAAAGCCGATGTAGTTGTTACAGCTTTGCCTTCAACTACCGCGTTTAGATCAATACTTGAACTCGTAGGTCACTGCGTAAGCATCGTGGATGTATCATTCTTCCGGGAGGACCCATATGTTTTAGATAAGATCCTCAAAGATTGCAGAAACACGTTGATCATAGATGCGGGTTTCGCCCCAGGATACAGTAACATCGTTGCTAGCTACGCTTACCACATGTATGGGTTAACCGATGAGTTAGAAATAGCTGTTGGTGGAATACCAGAATCCCCTATCCCCCCAATAGGTTATGCTGTGACCTGGAATCCAAGGGATTTACTCGAAGAGTATATTAGACCAGCAAGATACATTGAAAACTACGAGGTCAAAGTAGCTAGGCCCATAGATTCCGTGAAAACACTGGAGATAAGTGAGTTGGGGTTGTTTGAAGGATTCATTAGCGATGGACTTAGAACAATGCTTAGAAATATTAAAGCTAGAAACATGCGTGAACTCACTATAAGGTGGCCTGGTCACATAAATGCAATTAAATTACTTTACGAACTAGGTTTCCTAGATGATAGCGAGGTAGAAGTGAACGAGGTTAAAGTGAAACCAATAGATTTCACGGCTAGAATTCTCGAGGAAAAACTCTCAGTGAAAACAAGTGATATCGCGGTACTACAGGTAACAGCTACTGATAAAACTTCAGGCACATATAGAGAGATAGCGTATCTAAAGGGAACCCCAGAGAACCCAGCTACACCAGTATTTACTGCACTCATACACGCGTATACAACTAAGATCCTATTGGAGAAAAAAGTAAAACACGGAGTAATTGCACCCGAGGAACTCTACGAGTTCAAAGAAGAATATGAAGAATACTTGAGAAAACACGGAGTAAAAATAAGAAGAGAACTAAGAGCATAAACAACTACTCAACTGTAACCGTTTTAGCTAAATTCCTCGGTTTATCCGGGTCGTAACCTCTTCTAACCGCTAAGTAGTAAGCCAGTAACTGGAGTGGCGGAGTATGTGTTAACGGGGTTGAAACCCAGTGAACAGCAGGGACCTCTAGTGCAATATCCACCGCGTCCTTTAAGTTAGAGTTCTTGTATAGGATACCAATAGTGAGTGCTCCACGTGCTTTCATCTCCTCTACGTTACCGAGGATCTTCCGTTCAATGGAGTCATCGTGGGGCACCACGAATACCACGGGAAACCCATCCTCAACTAATGCTATGGGACCATGCTTCGACTCTCCCGCGGGATAAGCCTCGGCGTGAACATACGCTATTTCCTTTATTTTAAGAGCTCCTTCACGAGCAACCGGTAATCCTACTCCTCGACTAAGATAATACATGCTTTTAACTTGCAGTAGTTTCTCGGATAAATCGTTGATCATTTTATTTAATTCTCTCAGTGTCGAGTCAACTAATGAACTAGCTTTCTCTAAAGTAGAAGTGATCTCACGGTGTTCCCTGTGATCAATTGAGCCGGATGCGAGAGCTAGATCGCATGCAAGCCAAGACAATACTAGTGATTGAGCCAGAAAAGTCTTAGTTGCAGCGACACCTATCTCTGGTCCTGCACGAGTATAAATTGTTACATTGCTTTCTCTGGGTATAGCTGAGTCTACGACGTTTGAAACAGATAACACTTTAACTCTTTTCTTCTTGAATGCTCTAACCGCTTTAAGGACATCTATTGTTTCACCACTCTGACTTACCGCTACTAATACGTCTCCCTCCCTAGCTGTGTTCTCGTATAACTCATACTCGCTCGCGATAAATGGTATAACGCTTCTGCCAGTTAACTTCATGACCACGTAGGCGAAGTGCTCGGAGGCATGATAACTTGTACCAGCAGCTGTTACGAACACTTTACCGGCTTCGAGAAGAATTTTAACTGCTTCTCTCAATGAAGTATCGCTTCGTAAACCACTCAGAGTCTGAGATAATGCACGAGGTTGCTCGAATATCTCCTTCAACATGAAGTGTTCATATCCCTCGCGAGAAGCATCTTCCACACTCCACTCTATTAATCTAACGTAGTCTTCTGGTTTCACCTCTACTTCATTCAGTGAGTCCTCTATGTAAACCTCGCTTGGAGTTATGTACCCAATCCAGTAGTCTCTTAAAACTATGATTCTTCTAGTGTAATCCAGTAGAGCGGGAATATCGCTTGCGAGAACATTATACCCATTGCCTAACCCCACTATTAGTGGACTATCCTTCTTAGCGAAGTAGATCTTATTCTGCTCCATGGGTGTAATCATCAGGATCGCGAATGCGCCATGAAGCAATTTAACTGCTCTTCTAAACGCACCATAGACGTCCCCGATCTCATCGTAGAATTCTTCGACTAGGTGAACAAACACCTCGGTATCAGTCTCGGATTTAAACACGTGGCCTTTACGTTCAAGCTTCCTCTTCAACTCATAGTAGTTTTCAATTATTCCATTGTGAACAACCGCGAACAAGTTTTTACAATCAGTGTGAGGATGAGCATTAACATCGGTTGGTGGACCATGAGTAGCCCACCTAGTGTGACCAATACCCGTTACCCCGAGGAGCCTCGTGAAACCATATTTCTCCTCCAGCTCCCTTAATTTACCTTTTCCTTTAACTATTAGCAGTGCGCCATGATCTATGACAGCTAAGCCCGCTGAGTCATACCCACGGTACTCTAATCTGAGAAGGCTCTTGTATATTGCTTCCCCCATCCTCATACGGTTTCTGTCACTTAGGCATATACCAATGATTCCGCACAATTAACTGCACCAATAGTAAAACCTTGGTAGTAATTAATGCTTACTCAGAAAATTAAATGATGGGGAAACTTATAAATACGAGCAATTATAAGTCTATTCAACGTAGAAACATTGTCTAACGGTGTTACTTCATGTATAATAATGCGGACACTATTGCTCTAAAGATAACTGGGAAAGCTTTTGAGGACTCCTCTCTATTGAAGAAGTATGTTAATGTACTAGAGGAGCTCCTAGTTAAACACAAAGTAGTAGCAGTAACTGGAGGAGGGAATAGTGCACGTAAATACATTGAGCTAGCACAGAGTATAGGAATAGAATCAAACTACTGGCTTGACTTGGTGGGAATATGGGTTTCCAGAATCAATGGGTTACTGTTGATTTCGGCTTTAAGCAACTACGCTTACCCTTTTACACCATTAACAATCGAAGAAGCTTTAACCGCGTTGAAGAGTTGTAGGCTCATAGTAATGGGTGGATTAATGCCGGGGCAGTCAACTGCCTCTGTGTTGCTACAAGTAGCAGAAGCGCTTGGATCTAGAAAAGTATACTATTATTCAGCAATAGGTAGAGTATATGATAAAGACCCAACAAAACACGCTGATGCAAAACCATTAAACATCGTGACCGCTAGCGAGCTGAAATCCCTACTTGAACAAAGGAGTCTCCCAGGTGAGTATGCGTTAATAGATGTAAAGGCGCTCAATATTGCGATCAGAAGCAACATAGAAATACAGGTATTAAACTATAAGGAACCAGTACAAATATTCAGAGCAATGGAGGGAGAAAACCCTGGTACAATTATTATTCCAAAGTAGAAGAGCACGATGCACTCTACTGAGTAATTCTTACTCTTCTCTCAACTCTTCGAGCCCAGTACAGTAGTACTTTTACCTCATATACTGATGGAAGAGACTTGTAGACCAAGCGTCTAAGTACTATATTGCATCTTCTCACTTTATCCTCGGAGGGTACTACTAAGGACGTAACATCCTTCAGTACTCTAAGAACTTTCTCAACATCTTCTCGACTTGCCCGAGGAGGTATGTTAGTGGTCTTTAACCCCATTCTCCTCCATATTTCCCACAGGAAGATTGCAACTGCTTGACTTATATTTAAAACAGGGTAATCAGGGTTAGCCGGTATGGTTACTAAGAAATCAGCTTTTAGTAACTCCTCTCTCGTTAACCCAGTGCTTTCTCTACCGAAGATCAAAGCTATTTTCCCTGCTTTAAACGCTAATTGCTCAACGAAGTCCGTTATGGAGATAGCCTGTCTAATTACATCTCCACTTGAAAAACCAATAGCACTAGTTGCCGCAGATACATCAACACCTTCAAGCGCTTTCTCCAAGTTATCGACTATTACAGCGTTAGATAGTAGTTCTCGTCCTCTAGCAGAATACCTCAGAGCCTCGTCTAAGCTCGCAACGGGGTTGACTAAATAGAGTTCTTTGACACCGAAGTTTACGCAGGTTCTAGCTATGACTCCAAGATTTACTGCACCCTCCACGCCTACAAGTACTACTCTCACATCTACCAAGATCGAACACACTCAGCTACGTATATTGTTTCAAAAAAGAAATGTTTACTCTTAACAATATTAATTTTAAAACCAGATTTCTCGAGGTAATTTACCACGATATCCGGTTTAGATAGCGAAGAGTAAACCAAGTACAGTAATCCATTTCTCTTCAATGAAATCTTAGCGTAATCTATGAAATACAGTATTGTCTCGTAACCCTCTAATCCCCCCTCAGTTGCCGTATCAATTCTCACTGGATCATGCGCTGGTAAATAAGGAGGATTAGCGAAAACTGTTTCAAAACATTCACCTCTAACACAAACTCCATCGGATTGCACTATGATGCCCTGGTAAGTGATATCGTTGAGCTGAGTGTTTAAACTAATGGATTTCACTGCATCTTCATCAATGTCAACAAATACCACTCTATCACAAAAACCGTTCAGTAGAGCGTAAAGCCCTATTATCCCTGAACCAGAGCCTAAATCGAGACATATATTTCCACTTAGTTTCCTCTCACTTAGTAAACTGACTAGAAGCCATGAGTCCTCGCTGGGTCTGTATACTTCTCCGATGTATTTCAACAGAGGGTACTTAGACACTAGATAACACCATGCTCACTGAGAATCCTAGTTAACGCAAACCATGTTTCAGGGTCAACCATGAATACTCTCCTACCCATTATTTTTCTCCCAAGATCGCCTAGCTGTGTGAGCCTCGTGTTAAATTTGTCTAGTAGTATTTTTTCTACGAGCCTCTTACGCTGAGAGAAAAATACGCGTGTTATTAATTCGAGTTTCTCAAAATCCCGTGAGTAATGTCTCCTACGAGTTAGAACAATAACTTGGTGATAGACCTCGGGTCTAGGATAGAAACTCCGGGGAGAGTAAACACCTCCTTCCCTAATTGAAAACAAGTTGTTTAATAGAACAGATATCTTACCGTAACTCCTACTACCCGGTCTGGCTGTAATTCTCTCTGCTACTTCTCTCTGTAGTGTTAAAACAGCTTTTTCAACCGTATTCTCCCTGGAGACTTTTAGCAAAATATCGGTTGTAATATGGTAAGGTATATTTGAAACCAGTAGTTTACGGTTAAACGGTAGTTTTAAAGCATCACCATTGACTACTATTAAGTCTTTACTGAGTAAATTCCACCCGATGACCTCGCATAATCTTTGATCAATTTCAATACATAGAACTGTTCTAGCTTTACGAAGAATAACTGACGTGAGTGTTCCTATTCCACAACCAACTTCTATTACATCACTATTCTCGTCTACATACGATGAGATTTCTCTTAGAAGAACTGGATCAATGATGAAGTTCTGACTAAGCTTCCTCCTCGGTTTGATTCCATTATCCCTTAAAACTCTAATAGTCCATTGTAGTAATTGTTTCCTGCTCACCTCGAATGTGTTAAAAAACTTCTCCATATAATCTCTCCAAGTAACCCAGGTAAAGCCCGCTCTTATCCCTCGGTTTAATAAACAAGTAGTACTTCTCGTTTCCAGCTAGTTCTCTTACTATGCGTTCCACTATTGTCTTAACCGGATCTAATCCCACGCGTTCCTTGATGTCATTGAAGCTTGTAAACTTCTTTTGTCTCCGCGCATCGAGAATAGCGTTCATTGTTTTCTTACCCACGTCCGGGAGTAGTTCAAGGGAATGTAATCTTATGTTAATGGGTTCAGCTATGTTAAAGAACTCCACGAATATTTTCTCGCCTTCAACTACTGTTCTCTTAATGGCTTCAGGTAAATTCGCTCTAGCAACTGAGGTTAAATCGCTGTAAGTTATGTGGATAATTCTTTTAAGTTTACTTGGGTAACCCAAGTCCACTTTTTCGAGAACCTCTATTTTAACACCTATCAGTGGAGTCGCCTCTAGAAGCGAGAAGTACTTTGTGCCAATGCATTGAACAAATGGTTGACTTCTATGCTCATAATGTACATCTGAGGGATTACCCATTTCAAGGTAATCTAGAATATAGACGTGTGGTTCGTAGCGTGAACCTCCAGGATGAGTTCTCCTGGGAGATTGGTGTTTAAACAATATTATACCCTCTTATGTGTATTAATCACTCTCTTTAATGAAAAATTATTGTTTCTCAACACAGTATTCTTTCAGTAAGTTTACTATTTTTTCTAGTTGCTCGCTCTCAAGTACTTTTTCCTCTAAAACCAGGAGAGTCCTCAATTCATCTATTGTTCCAGGACAAACATTCATGATCATGACTATGGATTCTTCCTTTAAACCCATTGATACAAGTTTTTCTCTTAACTCTTCAACTTTCTCGGGCGGGATTTTGGAGAACTTGCGTAAATAGTCTAATACACGTTGAACAAGAAGAGAGACTGTACCAGTTGTTTCTTTCTCGTGCTTATGGTATTCCTCCAGGATCTTCAGGGCTTCACTATTTGTTATAAGTATAACTTTCTCGGCTTTAATCCTGGTAGGAGAACTCAATAATGCTCACCTTAAAACAAACTACTCTTATTTAACCTGCTGGGTAACCTGGGTAGAAGCAATCTTGGAAACTACTGGTTTTAGGTGCTCCGGACGCAGGAATAATATCTTCTCCTTATCGCCGAGCACTACTTTGACAACATAGCATTTACCTCTCTTTCCAACTATTTCGCCGGTTTTACCAATGTATCTTCTATGAGGCATTCCTTTATGAATAGATGGGTTCACAACTATGTGGACTTTATCACCTACCTTGTACTCTATCATCAATGAACTCAGCTTCGGGATTGCTCCCCTTTCTCTAATACTCTTTCGCATAAGCTTCCTTGTTTTATGCCTGTATCCTTTTGGCGCTTTAACCAAGCTTTATCACCATTTTAATAAAATTTACCCTAGCATATGAACTAGTATAGTTTAGCCTTTTATTTTTATTCCTCCACATATAGTACATCTAGTTCTATTGGAACAGCTTTCTTAGCCAGGATCTCGGAGAAACATGGTTTCGTTCTCCCCTCATCACAGTGCACCAGTTCCTTCACGTATAATCCCCCATCACAGTATACTAGTGCCTCGAAAATCCTACTAGAGATCCTGTGTGTTTTCACTGAGTACACTTTGCGCCTCCGTTCACGGTCCTTTTTACGTCTAAGTATTCTTATAGGCGTTCTTTGAACAATCTCCCTATTAGCGAAGTATTCTTCGATTTTTCTAAGGTCTTCTTCTCCGAATTCCCCGTTGACGTAAACCGTTAACCTGTATACTTTTCTCTTATGTTTCGAGTACTCTTTTATGAGTGCTGCACTACTCCTCGTAGTCTGTGAATCTATGTGCAATACTACCGGTGTATTCACGAGTGATCGCATTACAGAACTCCTTAGTTCATTTAGCTCTACTTTTCTCCTCTTAGGGGCCTTAACCTCAACCACTAATGGCCTCCCAGATCCCAGCATTCTAGCATCTACGTCTTCTCGCCCCGCTGCATGTATGATTACTTTTTCAGCGTTGAACACCTCCTTGAATATTTTTTCCACTGCTTCCTGTATACTCAACGGGTACTTTTTTGAACCATTCTTAGTGTACCATGGGATGTGAGAAATGTTCCTACCTAGTTTCCAGTAACGTCCAATGTAGAGTAACGGGTTGACCTGTATTTTCACGTCATAGTTGAAGTCCTCACGCAGTTTAATCATTAGAACAACATCGGGTTTCTCGAAATCCGGTACGGCACTACACGTTGCCGCAATGGTTTTACCGATCTCTCTCTTTAATTCTCTCTTAATAGATTCCGAGCTCTCTAACCCGTATTTCACCATGATCTCGAGTTCTCGCTCCAACAGTCTCTTATCAACAATAACTCCAACTATGAATGATCCAGCATCATAATTTCTCAGAATGTTACATGCTTTCCACGCTACTTCGCTGAGGAAATTGCTTGTCAACTTGTTTCCACATATGAAGCAACTACGTGGCTTCAAGTCCTCGCCGTAGAGTTTCCTATACATTGATGCTAACTCTTCGCCAGCGTTTAATGCTAATCTATGAACATATTCTCTACTAGTTAATCCTCGCATGTGATCCTCGTGTAATTTAATGACTAAAAGAGTCTTGATTGCTTGTCCTCTCTCATAGTTACTGAGCCCCATACCATACTTCGCGAAGAATCTTCCGAGGCAACTATTGCATAGCGGGTACTCGTACAGCATCTTCTCCGAGTTATCGAGTATTCTACGAAGAGTTTCCAGGAACTCGGAGTTCATCCTGATTCCTCTTTCTTATTCCTTATTCCTCGATTCCCTCAGGCAACCCAGGGAGCTTTATTCCCAGTTTTTTCGCTAAGTCTTTTCTTCTAAGGCTTTTCATGAGTTTTTTAACTGCTTCATACTGTTTAATTAGTTCTCTTACTTCTTCTACACTTACACCTGCACCATACGCTATTCTCTTCATTCTCGAGCGATCAATTATTTCAGGGTTATCGAGTTCCTCGTACGTCATAGAGTTTATGGCGGCAATCCACTTATTCATCTTCTTCTCTAGTTCCCTGTGGTCTATTTCCATGGGTACTTTTAGCTCGAACCCTGGGATCATTTGAAGAACTTTTCTCAATGGACCTAGTTTCCGTAGACTAACTAGTTGTTTATATATTATCCTCATGTTGAGTTTGCCCTCTAGGAGTTGCTTAGCATCCTCCTCAGTGAACTCTAATTGCATTCTTTTAACTGATTCAACGAGGCTTTCTATATCGCCTAAACCCAGTATTCTCGAAATAAGCCTCTGAGGTCTAAATACCTCTAAGTCCTCTATTTTTTCTCCAACTCCAATGAACTTTATTCTCGCACCAGTAGCTGCGACAGCTGATAATGCGCCTCCACCTTTAGCTGTACCATCTAGTTTAGTTATCACTATTGAACCTATAGGGGTAGCCTCATGGAATTTCTTCGCAATGTTGTAGGCTTGTTGACCTATTGATGCATCCACTACTAACATTATTTCATCAGGGTTCACTGCTTTATAGATCTCCTTCATTTCCTCCAGTAGTGACTCCTCTTTATGGTGTCTACCAGCAGTATCTATTACAACTATATCGAACCCCTTCTGCACGAAGTATTCAACTCCTCTTCTAGCTATTTTCACGGCATCGCTCTCACCTGGTTCCCCGTAGACTGGTATGCCTACTTTATCACCTAACTGCTTGAGTTGCTCGTAGGCAGCTGGTCTATACGTGTCAGCTGCGACAAGGCCTACTCTGAAGCCTTCTAGTTTATAGAAGTATGCTATCTTAGCCGCAGTAGTTGTTTTACCGCTACCCTGCAATCCCACGAGCAGAATGATCCACGGTTTTTTAGGTGGTTTTATAGATGGTTTTTTATCATCACCTAGGAGTTTGAGGAGTTCCTCGTACACTATGGTTATGAACCAGTTCTTCCTTGAAACTCCTGGGGGCGGTTTCTCGCTGAGTGCTCTCTGCTTTATCCTATTAGAGATCTCGGAGACTAATTTGAGGTTTACATCAGATTTTATTAACTCTTTCTGTAAATCCCTGAGGAACTCGTTAACCGCTTCCTCGTACTTTTCCTGGCCCAAAAACTTTTTTAGTGCTTCTTTAATACCCTCGAAAACCATTCTCAACCACTTACATTATTTTATACTGCATCCACCTATTAACAGTTGAGAATACTAATACTATTTGAATCAGCTCATTAATTCTCCTAGCCCTTAAAAGCGGGGCTTTCAGTTGTAATAGAGTTATTGCCTAGTGCTGGCTCCCCCCATTACATGGGTTGATATAGGGAACGAAGTAGTCGAGAAGCTTAAAGACTACGTGGTACTCGATGATGAGAGATTCTACGATGTTATGGCATCCTACGCGGTAATGACGTACTTCCACGACGTTTTCACGGCCGTCCCATTCCTGTGGCTGCATGGTCCTCCTGGCTCAGGTAAGACTAGGGCAAATATAACACTATTATATATGTGTAGGCGAGGCATATTCGTGGCCGATCCCTCGTAGGCAACACTGTATAGAATGGTTGAGGCATTGAAGCTCACTAGGCAAGTGATTATCTCAAATGCCCCGTTAGATGATGTAGTTAAATCACTTAGAAAGCATTTTCTGCAATAGCGTTGAACATTATTGATAAGAAAGTTGAGACACAGTTGAGGAGTATTCAAAAGAGTTTAGAAAACTCATATACCTCTATATTGAGAAACGAGAGGAAACAAGCGAGGCCAGGCAAATCCTCGAAGAGATAGAAAAGCAGCTCTTCCAGCTAAAAGACTACCTCGCAGACAAATACCCGTGTTCTAGTGTTTCCCCAGCCACTTGTAAGGAATATAAGTCGATCTATGGTGGTAGAAACGGTCTTCTACAGGGTTGGATGCATAAACCGACGCTACTACTTGATTAAAGAATGATATGACTCAAGCACAAGTAAAAGAAGACTACCTCGATAGGATCATGCGATAGAATAGAGGAGGTAGTGGAAAGATGCGGGGGGTGGGATTTGAACCCACGCAGGCCTACGCCATCGGGTTCTGAGCCCGACCCCTTTGACCAAGCTCGGGCACCCCCGCACTATTCATAGTTAAATTTGCATGATGCTTTAAATTCTTTGTAGTGAATTTTCTAATTTAGTGTACTTTAGGGTGTTTGTATTGTATAAAACCATAGATTCAAGGGATTACCATGTACTTCACCCAAGACCAGTTTACCTCATCGTCTCTCGGAGTAAAAATGGCTCTGTAAACGTTATGTCTGCTTCATGGGTTTCACCTGTCTCAGATGAACCATTCCTCGTAGCTGTATCTATATGGAAAGGTAGTTTAACACACCAGAATATAAGGGAAACAGGTGAATTCACTGTAAATATTCCTAGCGATAAGCACTTGAACACAGTGTATAAAGCAGGTGTAGTTAGTGGAAGAGAGATAGATAAAATTAGTAGCCTTGGACTTCGCTTACTTAAATCCAGCGTTATTGAAACACCTGGTTTAGAGGATATGCTGGGGTTCATTGAGTGCAAAGTAGTGAATGAAGTAGAAGTTGGTGAGTCAACACTATTCATAGCTGAAGTAAAAGCAGTACACGTCGTTGAAGAAGCATATACTAGGTATGGTTGGGACTTAAATAAAGCGAAAATACTCCTACATCATGGAGGCAGAGGATTCACGACACCATCTAAACTTATTCTAGCCCATAGATAGCGAATAGTGCAATGTTTTAAAAACGAGAAGTATATATATTAATGTGAGATAATGGTGCGCGTTAACACAAAGCTAGTTTCATGGGATGAAATAGTAGATTGGTCTATTCATCTAGCAGATATCATTAAGAAAGACGGGTTTAAACCAGATTTAATCGTGGCAGTAGCCCGTGGAGGATTTGTCCCCGCGAGATTACTGTGCGACTTCCTAGGCATAGACAACATGCTAAGTATTCAAAGTCAACACTGGACGGAAGCAGCTAAAATGGAGGAGAGAGCCATTATAAAGTTCCCATACTATATAGATGCTAAGAACTTGAAGATACTAGTGGTAGATGATATTGTTGACACTGGGGACACACTTAAATTAGCGAAGATATATATTGAGGAGAACTGGAAACCCTTAAGCGTGAAAACCGCTGCATTACAGTGGATAAGCCCTGTTGCGAAATTTAAACCAGACTACTATTATATCGAAGTCAAGGAGTGGATCTGGTTCCAGTACCCGTGGACTAGGCTAGAGGACACATATCAATTCATTAAGAGAATGATGATGGAAACATTCAAGGAAACAGGTAAAAGAGAGTGGACTTATGAAGAGATCCTAAGAGGGTTCCATGAATGGTATGGTATAGATGTTGGAGAAGCATACTATAAACGCGCCATGGAAATCCTAGTCGAGAAAGAAATCGTTGAATTTGATCCTGACAGAAAAATCTACAAATTAAGAGTAACTTAGAGGAATGAGCAATGCTGGTACAACCACCCGTAAAGATCGACATAGGGATCATAGGTGGAAGCGGATTATACGAATTACCAGGCATTCAGAAACTACAAGAACTAAAAGTTTATACTCCCTATGGAATGCCAAGCGATAACGTGGTCGTTGGAGAATTAAGAGGTAGAAGAATCGGGTTCCTAGCTAGACACGGCAAAGGCCACAAGATACCACCACATAGAGTTAACTATAGAGCAAACATATGGGCTTTAAAAACGCTTGGAGCAAAGTGGGTGATATCTGTTTCAGCCGTCGGTAGCTTACGGGAAGACTATGCCCCAGGAGATTTCGTTGTACCAGATCAATACATAGATATGACTAAAGGATTCAGACCACAAACATTCTTCGAGGGAGGAGTTGTAGCACATGTAAGTATGGCTGACCCCTTCTGCGAGCACTTGAGAAAAATCATCATTGAAGCTGCCAGAGAATTCCCCGATATAAGGTTACATAGTAGAGGAACATACATCTGCATAGAGGGGCCGAGATTCAGCACTAGAGCTGAAAGCAGAGTTTGGAAAGAAGTATTCAAGGCGGACATTATAGGTATGACTCTAATACCAGAAGTAAACTTAGCGTGCGAGGCACAATTATGTTATGCAACCATCGCGATGATAACAGATTACGATGTATGGGCTGAGAAACCAGTAACAGCTGAAGAAGTAATTAAAACAATGAATGAAAACGTGAGTAAAGTTAAGAGGCTCCTACCGCGTATTATAGAGCTTATACCAATTGAACCGGATGAAAAACAATGCAGTTGCTGCAAAAGCTTAGAGACAGCTCTACTATAGAAGAGTTTACTAGTGAAATATTCGAGATAGAGAACAAAGCACGTGTTTTCTCCAGGAAGATACTGGATTTTTTGACGCAGAGCAGAGGAAACATTATACTATACTCGTATACAGGTTATGGTTACACCCCAGCTAGTTTAATGTACTGGTATTCACTAACCTTCCAGAGCACAAAACACCCCTTACTCACCGAGGCCGAGGAATCCTCAATATATCTCCTCCCATATAGAGACGACTTATCAATAATAGTATTTAGTACTGGCGAGTACTCTAAACTCGTTGCAACTCTACAGGTAGCGAGAGTTCTAGGAGTAGATTACTTAGCTATTGCCCCAGAGCCTCCCACAGATAACCTTAAGTCTATTGCTAAGTTCTACGGAGTTGAGCAGATCCCATTACAAGGAAAAGTTGAAACAGCTTTATTCGCAACGCTGGCATCATTCTTCGCTATCTCTGAGTTATATAAAAGCGGGTTGGAAGCTAGGGGTCGTAGACTATTCACACATGGACAAGAGGGGTTCGCAGTTACAGCGAGATCCTTCATTGAAAAATACATCGATGAACTAGATAAAATAATGAAACACGACGACATATACATTACATCAACGAGGTTTCTAGAAGCATCTACAATTCTACTAACCCACGCGATCAGAGAGCTCGGTAAATCAGCTAAGTACGTACCTCTCGAAGAAGCAGTAAACTTGGATGCACCTCTACTCGCTGTATTTCTAACCACAGAGGAGCGCGTTAGAAGAGAGTTCAAAGCCTTAAAACATGGTTCAATGATCGAGTTTCTATTGAACGTAGATCCTCTTGAGGGAATAGTGTACCTAACATTGCTCTCCTACATTATCGCGAGGTCGAAGGACACGTAAAGTTATAAGCCTTTCAACGTAAAATGACGCTTGGTGCAAACATGTCGGCGACGAGTAGGATTCTGGTTGGAATCATGATTATGGTAATAGTATCAACAGCATTGTTAACTTACACCAATGAATCATTGATGGTTTTACTAGGGGTAGTAATATTAGTTGTAGCACTCCTTGCTTCAGCTAGGTTAATAGATAAGCAACTAGAATGGCGTGAAGCATTGAATTTATTCATTCTTCTACTGCTATCAGCATCCATAGGTTCATTCATAGGCGGCATTGTTTCAAGTACCTTGTACTCAGCTCTAGTCGCGTTCAGTATTTTGATGATTTCCCTTATTTACCTATTTATTGCGATGAAGGTGTATAAGCATTGAAGATCGCGGTAGTAGAGTATAGAAAAATTCCTCCTGTAACAGCGAGAGAGCTCATTGAAGCAATTGAGAGAAGGGGCCATAACTCAGTTTACTTGAAAGCTCACTTACTAGACGCTAGGATAACCAGCGACGACGTCAAGATCTACCACGGTAGTGAACTGGTAGAAATAGATGCAGCATTGTTAAGAAACTTTGGGTTATTTTTAAATATTGATACTTTTCTCAAGAGACTAGGAGTGCTTGAAGCCCTAGCAAGTAAGGTACCAGTAATAAATAATCCTTCAGCGACACTAGTGACGAGAGATAAATGGAGATGTCTTCTTAGACTACATTTAAATAAACTACCTGTACCCGAAACCATTGTCACGGAGAACCCGTTCTCAGCTATGCGTTTTACCATGGAGAAAAAAGCCGTGGTATATAAACCAATTATGGGAAGCCTCGGATTGGGAAGCACTCTCATAAAAGACCCTGATCTATCTTTCCAGGTAACACGTAGTTTAAAGAACCTTGGATTACCAAGCTACTACCAAATCTACCTCGAGAAACCCGGATACGATTACAGAGTATTCGTAGTCGGAGAAAACGTTATCGGAGCAATGAAAAGAATTAGTAATAGTTGGAAAACAAATATCGCGCAAGGAGCCACTGGCGTCCCCATTAAAGAAGCCGAGGACCCCGAACCATTCAAATTAGCGTTAAGGGCTACAAAAGTTCTTGGATTAGATTACGCCGGCGTAGACGTAGCTTACGATGCTAAAACCAGCAAGTACTATGTTTTGGAAGTAAACGCGTTTCCACATTGGGAAGGCCTAAGAAAAGCTACTGGTGTTAATCCACCAGACATTATAGTGGATTACTTGGTAAGTAAAGTTAAAAAGTAGAAGTTAAATATGGTCTCTAAGTACAAAGATAATTAGTGATGAGTAGTAAACCGTCTGAAACGTGACGAAGAGCTCTCATCCTGATTTCCCATGATTTACAGCTAGGAGATCAATGTAGGGGGATCAATGCTTGGAAATAAGTGGAAACGAGGAAATAATAAAAGAAGGGTTAGCAAGACTAGCAGTACCGAAACTGGAATACTACAAGAGACCCGATGGTGCCATCGAACCTGCATGGATGCCTGTCTTCTATAATCCTCAAGCAGTTGTTAGTAGGGATTTCACAATAATTTTTCTAAAGATAGTTATGCGTAATAAAGAATTCTTTTTCGTTGATGCATTATCGGGTACAGGCATACGGGGCATAAGGATAGCTTTAGAGTCGAGTGGTCGCGGAATTGTTAACGATGTTGATCCTCGGGCACACTACTACATCAAGAAAAACATTGAATTAAACGATCTAAGCAGTAAACTCGAAGCATATAATCACGAGGCAAACACGTTACTGAATACATTGGTTTTCACAGGGGTTTTAGTAGACTACGTAGACGTAGATCCCTACGGTTCTCCTGTTCCTTACATAGATTCCGCACTTAAACCTCTCGGTAAAGAAGCATATCTAGGTGTAACAGCAACCGACACAGGGCCTCTTACATGTACGTATCCTCGTAAAGCACTGATAAGATACTGGAATAAATGCGTGAAGTTAGATTTCGAAAAAGAATATGCTGCTAGGCTATTAATATCGAACATAGTGCTAAGAGCTTCCGCGCTCGAAATTGAAGCTACACCTTTGCTGACGCTACTACATAAGTACTACATTAGGGTATTCTTCAGAACAAGGAGAAGCGCTACAAGAGCTCATAGTACAGTGAGTGAATGCATAGGGTACATATGGTACTGTGATAAAACACTCGAACGCGGGTTCGTGAGAAACATTGAAGACCTAGAAGACGCTAAGTGTAGCGATGGTTCAAAACCCATCCCACTAGGTAAAACATGGATATGTAGCTTATACGATCAAGACACTATTTCGCGTTCACTAGCGATTTCCAAGGATACCTATTGGGTGAGTAGAGAATCCTTGAAAATCCTAGAGTTAATAAATAGTGAAAAAGACATAAACACACCCTACATTAGACTCGATAAACTTTGCGCAGCTCTGAAAACAAATATGCCAAGTATTACTACATTACTATCCAGGCTCAAGGAGGCTGGAATAAAGTGTTCTAGGACACACATGGATCCACGGGGCATCAAGGCCGAAGCAGATCATGAGACACTAAGCAAGTTCATACTGGATCTCGTGCGTTAGCTACGCTTTTAATCGCTGATTTCACGTAGCATTTATTATCTACGGTTACAGAAAAATAACAGGTGGACGAGTTTTGGGAGTTGAGGAGTTCCGGGAATCTCTCCTAAGAGTAATTAGGAAAAATATCGAGGAATCAAGCAATGGAGTAATTTTAACTATTAGATTAGGGGAAGACTCCAGCGAGAACTACTTAGTTATCGACGGTGATGAACTGGTTTTCAAAACAAGGGATTTCAATAACGCTAATAGATCTAATTCTAGCTTGATTGGGTATTTGTCGAGAACGTTGAAAATACCCTCTTCGAAAATAGACATTATTCATGGATCCCGGGGAGGCGTAGTCAAGAGAGTGTTAATTAAAGACATTAAACCCGATGAACTCGTTGAGAAACTACTCAGGATCGCGAGGTTGATTTAAGTTCTTTCAGAATCTTCTCTGGAATAGTTTTCCTCATATACTCCCTGTTTTCAACTGATACTACTATTCTTTCACTAGTTTCAAGTTTCAATAAGATCTCTCTATCGCTTAACCGGTAGTGTATCACTGCGATCACTGGTTTCCCGGAGTCCAGTGCCTTTAACAGTAATGGTTTAAATGAAGGTAATTTAAGCTCCATGGGACCGACTTCATCTATTGCGATAACATCAGCTTCCCCCAGAGCATTCAAGATAGCCTTCTTTACTAATTCATTCGCCTCGTGAACTAATACTCCATAAGATCCTACTTTAACATGGCTACTGAAGTCTTTCCTAGCAAGCCATGCTTCTTCACTGGTAAGGAGATTAATTACTTTAAAGCCTACTCTAACCCCGTTTTCACGTACCTCTGGAGCTATTATGCCTCCAACATTAAATCCATTTTTCTTTAAAACTTCAATTATGGCATTAAATAATGTTGACTTACCTACTCCTGGTTTCCCGGTTATTACGTATTTCACTTAATCCACCAAAGCAACCCTACTAAATTAATTCTCCATGTTCAATCTGAGCTTCGATAGCGTTTTTCTAATCTCATTTAGGTCTCTTAGTGATCCGACTACGAATATTCTAGTATTCACGTTTTCCGCTAGTTTCTCAGCGTTCTCAATTTTTTCATTCTCATTGCTATCAACGCTTCTCTTAACGATTGTGACCACGAATTTACCCTTAATAGCTACATCGATGGGCGCCCTGAAAAAGTTCACGAACAACTGTTTCAGGTTACTAGCTAACCTGTACAGTGCTTCCTCGATTTGATCCCGTGGTAAGCTCTCCTCACGGCCTTGATCCTCGCTAATGTTTTCCTTCAAAACATCTTCATCTAGGAGATCTATCTCCTCGAATATGTCTTCTCCGAGTATAGAGGCTAGCTTTAATCCTTTTTCCAGCGAGATATACATTTCTCCTCTCTCATACATATATATTGCTTTTTTACTTGTACCTAGAATATCTGCTAATACCCCTCTACTACATTTAAGTTCCTCTCTTTTCGCATAGAATTTACTTGGGTTTATTTTTAGGACATAGTTTCCACGTATACATGCAACCATTGGTTTCTCGTTTCTAATCAGGTAGTTTTCAAGTGTTTTCGGTGTAACAACTATGTTATTGTGCTTTACGTATACGACGTCATCCTCTAAGAGAACACCGCGTTGTTCTCTAGCAACGACTATAGTGGGGGTTTGATACGCTAACCTAATTTTACGTAAATCGGATGCCTCCTGCTTAGTTAAGTCTGTTGAATCCTCGACTGTTTTCAACACTATTGCTTTGTTTTGAGAGTGAGATCTAGCTACAATATCAACACTTCTACTGTCCTTTGGGTACAGTATCAAGTCTGCTTTATAATCCGCTCTTTTAACTATCCCTAGGATTTCTTCAACTAGATCAGTTTCTCTCTCCAAATCACCGTACCCACTATGAATATATTCACCGAAAAACTTTTAATTTATACCTACATCTCCTCAATGTTTCAGGGGTTATTTACATTTTCAAACTACTTTTTGCCATGAAATCTAGCGTAAATCATCGCGTGATCTTTATCGTATGGCTCCAAGTGCACTACATCCACGATCTCGAATCCGCGTTCTTTTAGAACGTTTACTTCTCTACGATAAATCTCGCTAGGTTCTTTTGTTACATCAATGCTTCTAGCTTTTATAGCCATCAATAAGTATCCATCATTTCTCAGAAACATATTTGCATTATCGGCTACTATTGCTGCTTGCTCGGGTTGAGCGATGTCAGCGTAAATTCCATCAACTGTTTCAACTACATGCCTGTACTCTTGGGGTTTTCTCGCATCACCCAGAATGGGGAATAGATTCTTCCTAACCTCAGCCACCATGATGAACTCTCTTAGTACTCTGGGAGCTATATCTAATCCATATATTCTACCTTTCAATCCAACTATATCTGATACATGGCTCGCAGTTGTACCTGATGCGACGCCAAGGTACAGTATTCTGTCTCCCTCCGAAATAGGTTGCTCAACGAGGCCGTTCATTAATGCTCCCGCAAGTTTGCTTCTAAACGCATTCCACTCCCTGTACTCCACGTTCTCGTACTTGAATAATCTCTCACCGTAGACTCTATGTCCCGGTACTAGGTTTTTAGTAGCTAATCTTATACTTCCATCATCTAACTCTACTACGTATACTCCACGGTACTTCTCATGTGGATTTATGGATACAACCATACTCATTGCTTCACCACCCTACCATATTATCTTCTCTTTTCGCGCCTTTTCTTCTCTCTTTCCGGCGGCCTAGGTTTCTCAACTCTTGGTGGTGGCTTCGGGTAAAGCTTCTTGATTTCTTCAACTCTCTGCTCGAATTCTTGTATCAACTTATCACCTATATATCTACCCGTGAAGAGGTCGACTTTAGCCGCAATCGCTAGTTTTGCAGCGAGTGCTCTAGCGATTTTTCCTCTCTGCCACCTCGGACTCTTATGTATTGCTGGGTGCTGGAATATTACGCCATGTTTAGGTGGTTTACCACCCGTCCTAAGGGCCCTGAATAATGCTTTCTCAGCTCCTAAAACCTGTATTGTACTAGCTGGGAGCTTAGCTAATTTCTCTAGTCCTCCAGCCAAGCTCAGTAGTCTTGCGCCTAGTTTTGGACCAACTAATGCACATATATTGGGTGCAACTTCTTTCATAACAGTATCAATATATCCGTCAAGCGTGCTCCTGAGTTTGTATAGGTTCAATATTATCTCTGCTAGTATTGCAATGTACTCTAAGTCGAAGTCACTTAATTCCGCACCTATACTATTAGTTGATGCTGTAGCTATTTTCTCAGCTCTATCCTCCGGTAACCCTAGTTTAACTAAGTTCTCTTTCGTGAAGTTGGATCTATCCCTTAGCTCATACGCTAATCTCGCGTATTCCTCGTGGTCTCTCACGAGTTCATCCAGCTCCGGGAAGTGGACGCTATACCATTCCCTAAGTCTAGCCACGTATAGATTAATTGTTCTATCGATATCGTCTATTGCTCTGATTGCTTGAACAGCTAATAGGTCTCTTTTCTGTGCTTCTCTTCTAAGTTTTCTCCTAGCATACTCCAACATTATTTCATGTAATTTACTAAAATACTCATCCATGCTACTCGCGAAACCATACTTTACCGCTAAATCAGGTAAAATGCTTCTAATGTATACAGCTTTACTGTTACCTGCTGCAACTTCAGGCATTAAACCTTTCTGAGAAGCGGCCTTAGCTGTTCCATAGTGTTCCACGACGACAACAGTGTAACCTTTCTCTTTGAGCTTCGACATTATTGATTCATGTTGAGGTACAACTTCCCCCTTCTCAACACTAATTAAGTATTCAACAAGGTCGTCGAGTCTACTCGGTGCTTCAACATACTCGATGATCTCGTTGTTATCGTTCACAGCGAATACTCCAAGTAAGGTTTCAACTATATACGCTCGATTTTGTAATGACATGTTTTACCCAGCCTATTAGAGTTAAATTAAAAAGCTATTTTTAAATATCACTTTAGAGAAATAAAACAAAGGTGCATAATATGCCTACACACGGTTCGCTTACGAAAGCTGGGAAAGTGAGAAGCCAAACCCCTAAGATACCGCCGAAACCTAAAAAGAATAAACCACCTAGAGTTAGAAACAGAGTAGAGTACGTTAGGCGGTTCCTAAAGCCGAAAACAGCTGAGACGACTCCAGCTTAGTGGACTCTTAGTTTAGAGACTATTCTTTCAGCGTTCAAGGATCATGAGTGTATTTTGTCATCAAAGTATTCAATGTATTTCAATACTACTTGATTTAAACAATTTTTGCTGGGAATAGAATTATTAGAGTTATATTTCCTAAGTTATAGATGACTTAGCAAAATTGGGGGTAGAATTTGATAATTTACCACGGGTACACTGGGGACGCGGCTGCATATTTATCTTCAAGGAACTTGGAACCGGGGGATAATGTACTAGTTAAATTAAAGGATGGAACAGTTTTCAAAGGAATACTAATGCCTAGACCTCAACTATACGCTAATCCCTCAATAATAGTCATCAAGCTAGATAACGGGTACAATGTTGGAATAAGCATAGATAAAATAGATAGCATCGAGAAAATGGGAAGAATTCAACCCCGCACATTGACGCCTACACACTATCAAAGAGAACAACTAAGTGTAGTAATGCCGCGTGCAACCCTACTCAGCACAGGGGGGACAATAGCATCTAAAGTAGATTATGAAACAGGTGCTGTTACACCAGCTCTTAGACCCGAGGAAATAGTTGAGTGGATACCTGAACTACGCGACGTAGCCGTTATCTCCACGAGGGAAATAATGAGTGTTTTCAGCGAAGACATTGAGCCAAAAACCTGGGAGATCATTGCACGCGAAGCATACCGTGAAATGGAGAACGGCGTAAACGGCGTCGTCATAGCGCACGGAACAGATACTATGTCATACACTGCTTCAGCACTAGCCTTCGGTATTCGTAATAAACCAGTACCAATAGTGTTCGTGGGAGCTCAGAGAAGTAGCGATAGGCCTAGCACAGATGCTGTCTTCAACCTAATAGCTGCTTTCACAGTAGCAGTGAAAGCTCCGTTCGCTGAATCCGTTGTATCAATGCATGGATCAACATCCGACCATGTGAACCTCGTCCACCGGGGAGTTAAAGTGAGAAAAATGCATACAAGTAGGAGAGATGCTTTTCAATCAGTAAACGATAATCCGCTTGCAATAGTTGACGTCATAACACGCGAGATCAAGGTCACGGGGAAAATATATGAGTACCGAGGCGATAAAAACCCAGTTTTGGAAGCAAAATTCGATGACAAAGTTGCATTGGTTAAAGTATACCCGGGTCTACAACAGGAAATATTGGATTTCCTCATAGATAAAGGCTTCCACGGCATAGTGGTTGAAGGCACTGGACTCGGCCACATGCCTAATAAATTAATTGACTCTGTTAAAAGATCTATTGAAAACGGTATACCAGTGGTTATGACTAGCCAGTGCTTATTCGGCCACGTGAACTTAAATGTTTATAGTACGGGTAGAAGACTACTTGAAGTAGGAGTGATCCCCGCACTAGACATGTTGCCGGAAACAGCTTACGTTAAACTATCATGGATCCTGGGTTCTATGACACGTGATCTCGTGGAAGTTAGGAAACTGTTCACCACTAACTTACTCGGAGAAATCAACATTAGACACCCGCTCGAACTATATCCGAGGTGGTTTTATGAGTAAATCCTCTCTGAGAGATACTGGTTTGAAAGTAGGGTTAGAGATACATGTACAGTTAAACACTAAGAGAAAACTATTCTGCCATTGTCCAACAGAGAGTACGAGTGAGTTAAATCAAACAATGTTTCACAGGTATTTGAGGCCCGCGAGAAGCGAAGTAGGAGAAGTAGATCCAGCGGCCTTACTCGAGTGGAGGAGAAATAGAGCATATGTATACATGGCTCCATCAAACTCATCATGCTTAGTTGAAGCAGATGAAGAGCCTCCACACCCTCTTGATGAGGAATCATTAATGGTCGCGTTAGCTGTAGCAAGAGCATTAAATATGAACATAGTTGACGAAATACACGTTATGAGGAAAATAGTTATAGATGGAAGTAACGTTAGTGGTTTCCAGAGAACATCCCTGATCGCACTTAATGGATACATAGAGGTTGAAGGTCGGAAAATAGGTGTACAAACACTTTGCCTAGAAGAAGATGCTGCTAGGAAAATCGAGGAAAAGGAACTAGAAGTAACATATTCCCTAGATAGGTTGGGAATACCATTAGTAGAAATAGCTACTGCACCCGACATAGATACACCAGATCTAGCCTTGAAAACCGCGCTTAAAATAGGTCAATTAGTTAGGTTAACAGGTAAAGCTAAGCGGGGTTTAGGAAGCATTAGGCAGGACATTAACGTCAGCATTAAGAACGGAGCAAAAATAGAGATCAAGGGTATACAGCACTTATATCTAATTCCCCGAGTAGTCGAGTACGAGGTCATGAGGCAACTTAAATTACTGGAAATAAGAGAAGAACTAGCTAATAGAAGCATTGAGCCCAATCAACTCAAACCAGACATTGTTGATATAACGAGATTATTCCAGAATTCTTCATCGAAAATAATTAGAAAAGCTCTCTCCAACCCTGAAGGAGCAGTATTAGCGGTTAAATTACCTGGATTCAAGGGCCTACTTGGAAGAGAAATACAACCCGGGAGGAGATTTGGAGCAGAGCTAAGTGATTACGCGAAAGTATGGGGAGGAGTTGGAGGAATAATTCACACAGATGAACTACCAGCCTATGGTATAACATCAGATGATGTTGCTAGAATATACTCGGAAATTGGCGCGGAACCCGGGAGAGACGCTATTGTAATAGTGGCTGATCTAAGGTATAAGGGAGAAAAAGCACTATTAGCGGTCGTTGAGCGAGCGAAGTACGCTTTTAAAGGTGTTCCAGAAGAGACTCGCGCTGCAAACCCTGATGGAACAACCAGGTACATGAGACCCAGGCCTGGAGCTGCCAGAATGTATCCTGAGACAGATATTCCACCCATTGTTGTGACTACCGATCTATTAGCTAAAGCTGAGAAATACGTACCTGAACACCCGGATCTAAAGTATAAAAAACTCGTTGAGTTACATGGTTTGAGTAGTAGTTTAGCTCAAGCTCTATTGAATGACCTTAGATTAGATTTCTACGAGTACTTAGCCGAGAAATATGGGAACAGTGTCCCATACACTGTGATTGCGAGCATACTAGTCAACATTATACCCGCACTTAGAAGAGAGGGTTTACCAGTTGATGAAATCGGCGACGAGGTACTAGAGGATATTGTTAAAGCTCTCTCGGAAGGTATCATAGTGAAAGAAGCTATTCCCGATGTTTTATCGTATCTAGTGAAAAACCCAGGGGCAAGTGTAGCTAAAGCTGTAGAGGATCTAGGGTTAAAGAAGCCTGGAATCAGTGAACTCGACGACTTAATAGTGAGCGTGATCAATGCTAATAAGGATAAACTACTTTCCAGGAGCGATAAAGCATTTACAATTGTTATGAGTGAAGTAATGAAAACTGTGAGAGGAAAAGTAGATGGAAAAATCGTTGCAGAGAGGGTTAAAACTAAATTAAGGGAGATACTAAATATCACATAATAGCGATGAGGATTACTCCCGACAATGATTGATGATTAAAAGGCATTTGACCGAGCAAACTATTTGAATGATGAAAATAATTCAATGAACTAAGATGATGTAGCACGAGCGTGCTGACAAGTACCGTGGTGACATAGCCATACTGGGCTCCGACTCTTTAACTCCATGGATGATCGTTTCACTATTAAATACTTACAAGAAACTGAGCACTATATGCAATAATATTAAGTGTGAGAGCAAACAGAGAATTGCTCGCATTATACGAAGATATATTTCGAAAGGAGTCATCGCGAAACACTTTATTTTCCCACTTGAATTAATGCCTGTACCATGCTCAATTGCAATAATTAGTAAACATCAAAAAACCAGGACACAGTGCTTCAAAAAACCACCAAGAGCGATCTCAAAGTACACATCCTATGCAGGAGTCCCCGTTGAAGTACATTACTTACTGGAAGATCACGAGTTCGTTGAGAACAACGTTGATACAACTACATGTAGGCTCGAAGTGTGCGAGGAAATAGTTGAAACCATCATACCTCGAGAGAAAATCGACGCCTACGAAATAGAATTAACTAGTACAAATTACTCCTCTAAAGTCAACTTAGATAGCGTTGACATCAACATAATCTCAGAGTTATTTAGAATCTCTAATCCACCTCTGGAAAGATCTCCTAATAGTAGAGTAATTAAGATTTTGAATAACGTGTTGGGATTAAAGAGCTCGAAACACCACTACTACAACCACGTATATAAGTACGTATTGGAGCATTACTCTCTCAAAAACAGCGCAGAGTACCTGCTCATCTTGGCAACTACTCCTAGTAGAAAAGAACTAGAAAACTTGCTGAACGCTATGATCAAAGCCGGGCTTCTCACTGGGGTTTGGCAAATACATTGCCTAAGCAAGATACCTATAACCGCATTGGTACACGCATGGGGATACTTCGAGAGGTTTCTCGACGAGAAATATGAACACCCAATGATAAAAAACACTTCTTACACTATATACCCTGTCCTAGGTGTTAAGCATGGACATTAGCGGAGTTAGCCCAACGCTTAAAAAACTACACGAGGATACAATTAATTTAAGTTCTGCTCCTAGTTCATTTAGATCGCTGATTGAGGATTCAATTAAGTGCGTTAAACACCCCCCGCGCGGAGGAATCTATCATGAACCCGGCGTTATTGAACTACGTGACGAAGGAAACTACATCTTCATCGGAGATCTACATGGAGACTACTATACACTAATACATCTTCTAGATAAATTATGGAGCAACATGGAGAAATATACATTAATATTTCTAGGAGACTATATCGATCGAGGATATATGCAAATAGAAACACTTGTCTTCCTACTCAACTTGAAGAGGAATTACGGTGATAGAATAGTTCTTCTCAGAGGTAACCACGAGCCTCCTCAGTGGTTAACGCCTTACCCGCACGATTACCCATATAACCTACAAGAAAGATTTAGTGATGAAGCACAAGAACTATACTTCTTAAATCTTGAATTATTTGAAAATCTCCCTCTAGCTTTATTGAAAGAGAATCACTTCATTGCATTACATGGAGGACCACCTCTAAAGGTTCTAAGAGCAAGGAATTGGGAAGAGTCTTTCACAGCGATCAACGATGAGGAGAAACGTAGAATGATCGAGGAAATCTTGTGGAGCGATCCCGCCGAGATAAGCGAGGAATACACCTACTCTCCTCGAGGTGCAGGAGTACTATATGGTCCAATTGTGTCTCAACGAGCACTACAATTAGTTAAAGGTAAATTCATTATAAGAGGACATGAAGCCGTTAATGGTATTCGTTTATCGCATGATAAACGAGTAATCACAGTGTTCACATCGCCTCTAGTATATGGATTCAAATGCGGAGGTGTCGCCCTATATGAGTACTCGGAGAAGGCGGGAAACCACGAGTTAAGAACAATGTGTTTCGACACCAGAAAAAGAGAATTGATAACACTTAATAACACCCCTACCAAATAGAGAAAACCATGGAGGCAGAAAACATGAAAGCACAGTATAGGCGAAAACTCATTGACAGCATTGAAAACACTATAGGAGATATCGTAAACGAGCTCATAGATAAATACTATGGTGATAGAATAGAGACCGAGTATGACTACGAGAAAATCCTTTACTCAATAGCTCACCAAGTGAAACAAGAAGTATTCGATAACAAGGCTGCTCTTAACGACGTCATAGAGTATTTAAACAAGTTGCGAAACAAGAAAAGCATAGCTAAGTTAATAATCAGTTACATGATCAGCCGCGCTTTAGAAGAACCTGAATAATAATTAATTCATGTTCGCTCCTTACTTCATTTAAATACCCTACATAATAAGCGGAGTAAAAGAAATTTAGTCAATTAGGGGATGCATATTTCCAAGAAAAGAAAACAATCACTCAAAGACACCTCACCTAGAACTGAGCAATTAGAGGACAAATTAAAAAATAAGTCGTCGAAAAAACAAAAGGGAAGTCTAAAGCTCGAAACCACTAAAACAGCTGAATCCCTCGAGGAAAAAACGACTCATAGAAGCGTGAAAAAGAGGGCAACCAGTATCAACATAGATAAACTCCTAGATGAGGTCTTCGAACAAGTAGACTCTATGTTCGCGTTAACTAGTGACTTACAACTACCACTAGAAAGAGCAAGAGAAATAGTTAAAGAACTGGTAGAAAACATAGCGGCAGGATACAGTAGCAAACCCTCAGGTGAAGCAATAGTGAAGAAAATAAAAAAGAACCAGAACATTATCTCCGAGTACATAGCGTCAAAAATACTAAGTGAATCAGATAAGTTAACACCTTCTCAACTCGAATTCGCTATCATGAGGGGTGGTCGTGCAGTTCTCTCAGAGGTAGATAGACTATATAAATTAGCTACTCATCAAGGTAGAGAGGATCTTGTGAGTTTGCTTCGACACGCTTGGAACACTTACGGCCCTAAAGGTATGATCGAGTGCCCTATGTGCGGGTTTAACGCGGTTTCACCTGATAGGAACTGCTTAACGTGTGGTGCAACTGTTTCAGAAGAGTATGTTAGGAAAACTCTTGGATTCGATGAAAAATTCGAGTTGTATTTGAAAACAGCTAGTGTCGCTGAATTAAATGAATTACTACAGTTAGGACAAGTACTAGTAGGCGAGAAAGGAGTTTATAGCCCTCGATCACGTAAAGCCCGTTTAGAGAACCCAGTTGTGTATGTAGTATACTTGAAGAACAGTGAGATATCGAGAATTATTGAGGAAATAAATTCAAGGGATCTACCAATATAGGAACATGGACGCTGATTAAACCCAGTGCTGCATTTACTCAAGGGAATAGTGAATGTAATCCTTTAAATTCTTACATATATATTACGCTTGGTGAAAACCTCCCTTATGCTCCTACGTATAACTTTCAAATTTAATCCAACTGTGCTTAAAGCCCCAAGTTGCTCGAAGACCAATTCTCCTCTATAATATACTCTTATTGCTGGAATCTCATCTACATCCGCGATCTCGGGGTGTTCTTTGACGTTGACTCTACAGAACAATATTACTTTATCTGCGTACTTTGAGAGTTCCTTCATGGATTCATACATGATTTGGCAATCCTTATTGCCTGATTCATAGTACTCTATTAAAACTATCTCATTGCCTTTGACAGCTCTCACTAGTTCTTCTCTCGATTTGAGTTCATACATTTTATTACCTCGGATTATTCTCAACGTTAAAATAATTTTTCTTTTCTAATAAACATGCCTTGATAAAATACCGAGAACATTTATTTAGTTATGGCAAGAAAATTTATATAGAACCCGTTTAGATAACGAAATAAACGGGCTTATCAGGTGGTACCATGGCACTATACGGTATCCCAGTTTTAGTGTTAAAAGAAGGAACAAAAAGAACTGTTGGTAGAGACGCATTAAGGTCTAATATTGCAGCTGCTAAAGCACTTGCAGAAGTATTAAAGACTAGTCTAGGTCCCCGTGGCTTAGATAAAATGCTAGTGGATAGTTTCGGAGATGTAACTGTTACGAATGATGGAGCCACTATAGTTAAAGAAATGGAGGTTCAACACCCTGCAGCTAAACTACTAGTAGAAGTAGCAAAAGCCCAAGATGCTGAGGTCGGAGATGGTACTACTAGCGCTGTTGTATTAGCTGGTACTTTGCTAGCGAAAGCGGAGGAGTTATTAGACCAAGATATTCACCCCAGCATAATCATTGATGGTTACACTAAAGCACTTAGAGAAGCCATAAGAATACTACGCGAAGTAGCAACACCAGTTGATATAAACGATAGAGAATCACTTAGAAAAGTAGTAAAAACATCCATAGCGAGCAAGTACATTGGAGGAGACACCATAGCGAGCAAGTTAACTGAGATCTCCATAGATGCTGCATTAGCAGTAGCTGAACCTAAACCCGATGGAACAAAAGACTTCAAAGTAGATGATGTTAAAATAGAGAAGAAAAAAGGCGGCAACGTTTTAGACACGCAGTTAATATATGGAATAGTCTTAGATAAAGAAGTTGTTCACCCAGGTATGCCTAGGAGAGTTGAGAAAGCTAGAATAGCATTACTAGATGCACCACTAGAGGTTGAGAAACCAGAGATAACGGCTAAGATAAACATTACAAGTCCCGAAATGATCAAAGCGTTTCTAGACGAAGAATCAAAAATGCTTAAGGAAATGGTTGATAAGATAGCTGAGGTGGGTGCAAACGTCGTTGTTTGCCAGAAGGGAATCGATGAGGTTGCTCAGCACTTCTTAGCTAAGAAGGGTATTTTAGCTGTTAGGAGAGTTAAGAGAAGCGACTTAGAGAAACTCGAAAGAGCGTCAGGAGGAAAAATAGTTAGTAGCATTCGTGACCTGAAACCAGAGGACTTAGGATACGCTGAACTAGTAGAAGAGAGGAAAGTTGGAAACGATAAAATGGTGTTCATAGAGGGATGCAAGAACCCGAAAGCTGTCACAATACTAGTGCGTGGAGCAAGCGACATGGTGCTTGACGAGATTGAAAGAAGCTTGAAAGACGCATTAAATGTCCTAAGAAACGTTATGAGAGTACCCTACATAGTAGCTGGAGGTGGCGCAGCTGAAATAGAGATCGCAATGAGGTTAAGAGATTACGCTGCGAAAATTGGTGGTAAAGAACAATTAGCAATAGAAGCGTTTGCAAGCGCACTCGAAGAGATACCAATGATACTTGCTTCATCATGCGGTAAAGACCCACTGGAAATACTAATGGAGCTTAGAAAACTCCACGCTGAGGGCAAAAAGAACGCGGGCATAGATGTAATATCAGGCGAAGTAATTGAAGACATGACGGGTAAGAACGTTATTGAGCCTTTACTCGTCAAGGAATCCATGATAAAAACAGCAGCGGAAGCTGCCTTAACAGTAATGAAGATCGACGACATAATAGCAGCGAGTCCAACAAAGAAAGAGAAGGAGAAAGAAAAAGAGAAAAAGGAGCCGGAGGAGTTCTCTAAACCCGAGTTCTAGGAGGCCGCGGACTAGATACACCTATTAAATTAAATTTTTATTTTTAAACTCTTATACTCTATACTCTTTTTGATTGATTAACTGGGTGTTTATAGATTGACAAACACGTTACTAGATGTTTATCGAAAAGTAATAAGTCAGAGATTAACAAGGTTTGAAATAGCTCGAGTCATAGGAGTTAGAGCACTACAGTTATCGATGGGTGCTCCACCATTAATAGATTTATCAAATGTAGAAATACATGACACAGTATACATTGCAACACTAGAAATTATTAATGGAATACTACCAATGTCTATCCTAAGGCCCGGAGAAAAAGGTGGATATGAACTTGTCCCAGTCAACAGATTACTTACACCAGAAGTTAAAGGATATCTTAGCTCTATTCTCGAAAGCTGGGATATCAGTAATAGAGTATAGGGAATACGTTAACTTCGTCGACTTAGTAATCGATCGCCCTGTCGACGAAAACACGTTTAGAACAATATATGTAGAACTCCTGAGTACACATAAAGTCCTAGCATTACAGTTGAAATCCATAACACCGATAATAAGGCTCACTCCATACACTGCTCGAACGCACCCCATACAGAAATATAGAACGATACTTACTCTTACAACGTTCATAACAGTGTTCTTAACCGGCTATGGACTCGCGCAAAGTTTATACAGTGCACTAGGGGAAATAGCGGAAACACCTAAGTTAATCCTAAACGCCCTTCTTTACACAGTAGTATTCCTCGTAATCCTAGTTTCACACGAGCTTGGACACTTGTTTATAAGCAAGAAAAGCCACATTGAAGCAGAAGGCCCAATACTAATACCTGCACCACCAATACAGCTAGGTTTCATTGGAACACTGGGTGCAGTTATTTTCACTAAAACACCGCCATCTACGAGAAAGGATCTCGCGAAACTAGGATTATCCGGCCCTCTCATGGGATTCATAATTGCTACCTTAGCTGGAGTAATTGGATTATATGTTTCACCCGTTATTCCACCAGATATTGCTGAAAAACTAGTTCAAGCTGGACAAGTGGAGATGATCTCCTTCGGTAGCTTAGTATTCAATTTACTACTATTAATTAGACCAGTCAACGGGGTACTATTCATACATCCAATTCTCTTCGCTTCGTACATCATGTACATGGTAACATTCTTAAACTTGCTACCAATAGGTCAACTTGACGGAGGCCATGTTGTAAGAAGCTTCACTGAGCATAAAACATACAAGTACATAAGCACTATTATCCCATTCACACTAATAGCAACAGGGTTTATTCTAAGTATTTTTAACATTGAAGGAACAATATACTTGAGCCTAGGATTTGTATCATTACTTCTATATATAATAATCGGTAGACAAGGGCATCCAGGAGTAGCTAATCAATATGATGAATCAAAGTGCTTGTCTTGCTTACTTACATACTTAATACTATTTATTCTAACCATGCCTATTCCAATGATGTAATCCCCAAAGCATTTTTCCACTGTGAAACATTCTTATTAATTAATCCAATTGTTTAGAATAAAGGGTGCTTACAGTATTGAAGAAAAACGTATTACCTACGAGAAACCCCCTTGTTTCACATAGTGTTAGCGTGTGGAGTTTAAAGGGAAAAACTCTCATTATAGCTGAGAAACCTAAAGCCGCTAAGAAAATCGCTGAAGCATTATCAAGTAAATACACTGTTAGGAGATATCATGACATACCATACTATGAAATAAAATTAAATGATTCCACGATAATAATCGCTAGCGCGGTTGGACACTTATACGAGTTACACACGAATGTGCGTGGATACCCAGTATTTGAGTATAAATGGGTTCCCGCCTACATAGCTAATATGAAGAAAAAGTACGTTAAACCCTACATTGAATTACTCGACATGTTGTTCAAGAACTGTAATTACTACGTGAATGCATGCGATTACGATATTGAAGGAAGCGTTATAGGATATATACTTATAAAATTCCACGGAGACTTATCAAGAGCTTTTAGAGCAAAATTCTCTAGTCTAATGGCACAAGAGATTAAGGGATCATTTAACCAATTAACATCACTAGACTACAACATGATCGAGGCAGGACTTAGCAGGCATGAACTGGACTGGATGTGGGGTATCAATATAAGCAGAGCATTAATGCAAGCAATCTACACTAACACAAAGAAGAAGATAGTCCTGAGCGCGGGTAGAGTTCAAACACCAACTCTTAAACACGTAGTTGACTACGAGATACAGCGAAAACTCTTCATACCGATACCCCAATACTCAGTGAGCGTAGTCGCTAAAAAAGACTCCCATTTAATAACAGCTGATTATTCCTATAACCCAGTCGCGAGGGTTGAAGATGCAAGAATAATTAAGGATAAACTGGAGAAAACAAAGTATTTACTCGTTAAATCATATACAGCGAGTAGGCAAAAATACAATCCTCCCCCACCCTTTAACTTAAGCGATCTCCAAGAAGAAGCTGCCAAAATATATGGTTTCAGCCCAATGAAAACTCAGGAGATAGCTGAGCAGTTATACCTTGAAGCTCTCATTAGTTACCCTAGAACTAATAGTCAAAAACTTCCACCAACACTAAGTTACAGAGACATCCTAGACAAGATTTCGAATATTCCAGAGTATCGTGGGTTAGTCTCAAAGCTTCTTAGTGAAACAAAGGGTTTACTAAAACCTGTTGAAGGAGAGAAAGAGGATCCAGCTCACCCAGCGATCTACCCTACTGGAGTTTTACCTAGAAAACTCACTCGTGAACAATTCTTGATATACGATTTAATTGTTCGAAGGTTCCTTGCTGTTTTCGCGCCTCAAGCAGTCTTTCGCTTGATTAAAGCAGAGTTTACCACGCTTGATTACAAGTATAGCTTTGAAACCAGTGGATTAAGCGTTGAGTACCCGGGTTGGGTGACATACTATCATTTTCACACTCCATCATCTAAACTGCTCCCCTCAATGACCCCGGGTGAGAAACTCGAAGTAGTCAAAGTCATGATCAGAGAATCCTACACGAAGCCTCCTCCTAAATTAAAAAAGATAGATATATTGAGGTGGATGGAGAACGTTGGCATAGGGACAGAGTCAACGAGAGCCATAATAATTGAAAAATTATTCGAGAGAGGGTATTTGAAGAACACTAAAGCAGGTGTAGATTTATCTGATCTAGGTATTGGAATCATAGAAGTAATAGAGAAGTTCTTTCCAGACTTAATTAGCGTTGAATTAACCAGGAAGTTTGAAGTACTCATGGAAGATGTAATGAAGGGTTTGAGAACCAGGGAACAAGTTTTAAATGAAGCAAAGAAAGTCATTAGTGATCTATTAGCAAAATTTAATGAACGCATTAACGATGTGGGTTTTCACTTAGCTAAAAAACTTTCATTAACAAACGATTACAGTAAATGCGTAATCCCGGAATGCAGAGGAGATAGCTTCACTAAAGGCTTTTGTAGAATCCACTATCTCGCATATGAAAACTTGTTAAAGAACTATGAAGAGTGGAGAGTACGTAAAGGGATATCCTTTAATGATTATTTATCGAAAATCGCTAAATTAAAGTCCACGGGGACTTTCGTGAAGGAAGTAATAAGGTATCAACTAGAAGCCGGAAAAACCAATTAGTTCTCCTTTCTAGCCATTAACGCTAAATTACCTAGATACGGGATTTTAAAGACAGCATTATTGAAACCCATTACTTTTCCAACCACTCGTTCATATGGAACACCTTTCCCGTCCACAAAGTGCGTGAAATCCGGGAATGGATTGTTGTCTCCTTTAGTCACGTAGTAGTATTTGCCGTCTTCCACAGTAATGCCAATTACTCTATGTATAACCAGGGTTCCCGTGAAGGTTTTAAATACGATTACATCCCCTGTATTTATTTCACTTGGTTTAACATTCATGATTATCACGATGTCTCCTTCTCTTAGTAAAGGTAGCATGCTGTTTCCCTTTACAACAGCCACCACTGGTTCCCCAATTAATCCCGAGTAGATTAAAACCAGTGTAGCAACTATTAGTGAAGCGAGTACTGCATAGGATATAATTCTCCTCGCTGAAAGTTCACTAATCATTTCCAGTGAACCAGAACAGTTATTCTTCTCTCAGAATTTCATCTAGGTCCAGAATGATCTCCTTAGGAGGCCTCTCTTCAGCTATTTCCTGTTTCCCCTCTATTTCCACGCCTCCACCAACCTTGATCTTACTTACCGTGCTCTTCCAAGTGTAACCACAATTTCTACACTTTAACACCCCCATGATCGTCACAGTGATACGTCCAGCTTTGTCTGGTAACGGTGAAACAAGGTTCCAAGTTTTCACAACATCCACGTTCGTTGACCCGCATTTTGGACATTTCCTAGTGTTCTTTGAACTCAATTTGCGCTCACCAGCAATTCATATACAATATCCATTATTAAAGGCAATGGTATAAAAACAGCTATTATTCGACTATACTTAGTGAACCTGAAGAAAACTATTGACACCAATGCAAATACTAGTAATATGACATGAAGGATTCTTCGCGGACTAACATATATGAAAAACAATGATGGCACAGCGTAAAGAACTATTGGAAACAATACATATATGAACTTATTCTTAATTTTACCATATAAGGCAAGTGTTACTGTTACCCATAAAGCATAAGACATCACTATATTAACTGTAATCAAATAATTATACATGACTCACACCTGTGTGTGGTGAAGCATGTCGTTAATTGATATATACTGGGAATCTTTAATAATAAGAGATGTAAAAGGAAGAATGATCTTAGATAGTAGAGGTAATCCAACAGTCCAAGTTAAAGTAATCACAGAGGGATACGGCGTAGGCGTAGCAAATGCTCCTAGTGGTGCATCAACCGGTACGCATGAAGCAGTAGAACTAAGAGATGGTGATAAAGAGTTCTTCGGTAAAGGGGTCAAAAAAGCTGTTGAAAACGTTAACAAGATCATCGCTCCAGCTCTTATAGGGATGAATGCTGCGAAACAACGCGAAATCGATAATAAGATGATCGAGATAGATGGAACAGAGAACAAGAGCAGACTTGGAGGAAACGCTATTGTAGCAACTAGCTTAGCGGTAGCTAAAGCAGCTGCTGCCACCATTGGTTTACCGCTATACATGTATTTAGGTGGTAAAGTAGCTGATACGCTTCCAGTGCCATTACTAAATATAATTAATGGAGGCGTCCACGCTGGCAACAAACTTGACTTCCAGGAATTCATGATTGTTCCAGCAGGGTTCAACCACTTCCTGGATGCTATTAGAGCATCCGTTGAAACATATCATGCATTGAAAACCATACTAAAGGATAAATATGGTCCATTGGCGATCAACGTTGGAGATGAGGGAGGTTACGCTCCTCCACTTGAAAAAGCGAGAGACGCTCTCGATTTACTTGTTAAAGCCATAGAAAAAGCCGGATATGAACCCGGTAAAAACATTGCTCTAGCTCTAGATACTGCGAGCTCAAGGTTGTTTAGAGAAGATAGAAAGATATATGTTTTAACCGGGGAAAACAAAGAGTTATCGCGAGAGGAATTAATTGCTTTCTATGAGGAACTCGTGAGAGATTACCCCATTGTCAGCATAGAGGACCCATTACACGAGGAGGACTTCGAAGGCTACGCGGTTATAACTAAGGAGCTTGGTTCAAAAGTACTCATAGTGGGAGATGACCTATTCACTACTAATTACAAGAGATTAGCGCGTGGAATAGAGCTAGGGGCAAGTAACGCTATATTGGTAAAAGTGAACCAAATAGGTACTTTAACCGAGACAATGGATGTAGTGAAACTAGCTCATGAAAACAACTATAGAACAATAATAAGTCATAGAAGCGGCGAAACAGAGGATACCTCGATAGCTGACATAGTAGTGGGATTAAACGCCAAGCTGATTAAAACAGGAGCTCCAGCGAGAAGTGAAAGAACCGCAAAGTATAATAGACTACTAGAAATATTCGAAGAACTAGAAAACCCCAGATACCCTGGTTTCTCAGTTTTTCCACGTAAACCCTAAGTTTTTATTCCTACGGCATAAATATTCCTACAATTATCAGGGCTATTGATAATGCTAATATGAATTTAATGAACTGACTAATAGTCATGTTTGGTATGGCCTTCAAAGCTACCACCAAGAGTTTCACCACCACCACTATTACTAGTAATAGTAGTAGAGCGAAACCAACCACGAATAACCAAAATCCTATTCCACTAAACCCTGATAATAGTTCAATGAACTTACTCATGAATTCACCTACTTTACTAATAGTTGATGCATTCATATTCAACCCCTTCTAATGACTCGTCTTAGAATCGGTTTTAAAGGAGGGGATACATTGTATCATTGTATCAGGGAATGATGATGGTTAAAAGCGTGTAGCCCTATACAGGGCTATGACAGGTGCCAGGCTACTGATTCCTGTGGTTTTTAAACATTTCAACCATATATACTTGAATTGGTGGAACCAATGTGTACAACTGTGGAAACAGTTGGTGAATGCCTAGGAAAACCAGTATTTGACCCTTATGGCAGAAAACTCGGCCATATCGTGAGCTTCTATAGCGATATCGATGGGAAAATACGCGCACTTGAAGTAAATCTAGGAGACCTAGGGTACAAGGAAGTCCCCGTTGAAAGAATCAGGTTAACAGCAGAGGGTGTAATCTTAGTACCTGAACATGAGTACGATGCTCTACTCGTTGAAAACAGGTTAAAATTAATTAAGGCACGCTTAGCATCCATCGAGGAACTGTATTCAAGGAAAGAATTAGCTACGCACGTATACGAGAACCTCAAGAAGAAACTAGAAGAAGAATTGACAACTATTAAATCTAGGTCCAAAGAGGTAAAAGAAAACCTGAGAAAGAGACTTCACGAGATTGAAGAACAAATTGCAGAGGTTGAAAAAGCAATGGGTGCATTGAAGACTAGTTATCTAGCGGGTGAAATACAGGAGAAACCGTATCTCACGGCTCTCGACATAATGAAAAAGAGCCTTGAGACATTCCTGAAAGAGAAAGATGAGGTTAAAAAACACCTTGATAAAATAGAGTCCTTGGAAGCTCTACCATTAGCGCCAGCTATTACACTTCAACAATCCAAAGAACCCACGCAGGATGCATCTAAGCAACCAATGAACGTAGTAGTGGTAGGTTAAAGATAAAAAAGCAATATTTTTGAATTTAGACCTCGGGTTTAGTTACAGGTATATTTTGTACTAGTATGAAGGGGGCTCTAGTAGGTGTTCTAACCTCCCACCATGATATATCGAATCTTTCCCTAGTAGCACCAATAACGTTGTTCATTAAATTAGGGAAACTAGTGGCAATTCTTATTCTACCTCCATGACCAGTTAACTCGCCGTTTTTAATCACTAAAACCACGTCGCGTGAAACTGTTGAGAAATATCCTTCATAGTAGTTTTGAAGCCTAGTATACCAGTTGTTTAAAACCAGTAATCCATTTCTTACCTCCGATATCAACTCGGATTCTCTTAACTCTCCTCCATTAATTTCCAGGTTCCAAGGTGTTGGTCTAATCCATCCGGCGTTCCCCGTGGTTTTAACTCTCATTTTATTAGCTGTTCCACTGTTATGTAAAATGTTTCTAACAACTCCGTTCTCTATGATTGGTTTATCGTATGTTTCAACGCCCTCATCGTCAAAACTACGCGTGAACGGGAGAGTTGAATCTCTTGGCCTATCATATAGTGATAGTGACTCTGCTCCAATCTTCTCCCCTGGTTTATATTTAGCGAAAACAGAGAACCCTGTCATAACGGAGAAAGCTGATGCCATTGAAGCCACATAGTTGAATAAATTGCCCGCTACAAGTGGAGATATTATAACATTATATGTGCCTGGAGTTACATCTGCTTTATCACTGGTCAATGTTGCATAATAACCAGCTCTCTCTCCTACTTCTTTTATATTATTGAGGGATAACCTGGTTGAACCATAAGCCCAGTGACCGCTGAACTCTCCTTTAAATACTCTCGCGTAAGCTTCTACTCCTGTTGATTTTTCCTCGCACTGAAAGCCCTTACTGTTTACTAGAGTAAGATTTGTTTTTGTCAACGTTAGTGTACCAGCAACACGGTCAACGGGATGAGTCATTGCGGCGTTAATTAACTCCTCAACGATCTCGCTTGGATCATCCATGTAACTAACGATTTTAGGGTCATAGGCTTCACTAATCGGAGAACACTTACCTGGTTCTGGAAGCGGGGCGTATATTTCAGATTCCTCAACTTTGTCAGCTAGCTTCACTATTTCCTCAGCGTTCTTAATAATGTAAAGTGGGTCTTTCACATCGAACTGTAAAATCCACAGCCTACTGGATTTAGCTAATCTTAGTTTGATACTTGTTTCGAGCCAAGTCTGAGTAATAGAGGGCTCTGTGTTCCATAGTTTAACCATGGTACTTTCTCTCTCTGTTACTATCACGGCTACTTCATCAAAGTATTTATATAGGGTTTTCATAATGGTTTGAGCTAGCTCCATACTGCTCATTTCAACACACCTACTTTCATTTTATTTAATCTAACGTTTGGTCCACCAAACCATACTGGTACACCTTGTGAAGGTTCGCCTTTACCGCATGTTCCAGGGTAGAACTCGAGGTTTCTATCTACTCCCACTATATTTCCATAGAACCAACCCGTTGTAAACTCCAATACAGGGTTTAATACGGGTTCAGCTAATTCCCCGTTTCTTATAATATATGATTCCAAACCAACGTATCTTTGATTCCATCTCGCATCGTCAATATTCCACTCCATGTAGGATTTAACGTAGATTCCTAAGTGAATATCCTCTATCAATTCTTCGAACTTCATTGAACCCGGAGCCAAGTAGGTATTACTCATCCTTATAATGGGTTCAGATTCGTAGTTCATAGCTCTTGAAGCTCCATTACTGTTTGAGCCAAATAACTTAGCTGTTTGCCTGTTATGAAGAGGTTCATGTAAAACGCCTTCTTTATATAGATAGCGTGGTCTTGCCCTCACGCATTCATCATCGTATAGGTAGAATCCATAGCTTCCAGGTATGGTTGGATCCTCGATAACGGTCGCGTATTTATTCCCTACTTTGAATTTCCCGATCATGTCTGGTTTAACGTAGGATTCTCCGGCTTGCGCTGCTTCGCGACCAAGTATTCTGTCTGCTTCCATGGGGTGACCCGCTGATTCATGAACTATTAATCCAACAACCTCTGATCCTAGTACGATGTCAACTTTCTCCTCGGGGGGAGTTTTGCCCTCGACTAGAATTTTCTCTAAGTTTAAAAGTTCATCTACTACTGCTTTACTAATACTCCATTCATCAACTAATTCTCTGCCTCCAGAGCCTCCGAACTCTCTGATCCTCTGTAATGTCTTACTTTGATACAACAGCGTACTACCTATGGATACATATAATCTAGGTACTCTAGATTCCACTATGCCTCCTTCAGATGTAACTATTTTCTTTTCTTGAATAGAGACTCTCAGGGAATTGAACATTGATGGCATCTTAGCTTGCTTCAAAGCTCCAGAAGAAGATCTATAGGTATCTTTCAGTATTTGAACAGCTTCCTCTAATTCGAGATCCATTAGAGGCTTTCTTTCTAAAACAGAGTACCTTGCTTTACCTACTCTCTCATCAGAGAACTCAACTGGTTTTCTCTTAATTCCACTTAGTGCTTTGGCCCTCACAACTGCTTTTTCCACTGCTTTAATCACGCCTTCAAGTGTTAAATTATCTGTTGACGCGAATCCCAGTGAACCATCCACAATAACTCTTATCCCAACACCTCTTGATCTACCTTGCGAGACCCCGATTAATTTATCGTTTCTCACCGTTACAGAGTATCCGTAGTCGTCTTGCATTCTCGCTTCAACGTATTTAGCACCTAGATCTAGTCCTCTATCAATAGCTTTCAGTAATAGGCTTTCATCTAGTGCCAACACACCACCTAGACTTAGAAACACTCATGAATTAAAAACACTTTCTAAATTAAGTAAATCACTAGACTCCAATTAGTTTCAACAAGAGACTTATTAAAGCAGCTGATGCGATCACCAATGCTGGGTGCAATTTTAAAGTCAATAATAGAACAGTGAACGCTGCGAATATTACAATTGAAACCCAGTCGATAACTCCGCTTTTAATTAACGCATTATTAGCTAACTTAATTAACGCGTAGAGAATGATTGCTAAGACAGCTGCGTTGATTCCTCTAAATATGGCTTTTGCCACCCAGTGATCCATGTAAGGTCTCAGAGACATTACTATACCTAGTATTACTACGTAGCAAGGTACAACTACACCCAGCGTTGCTACAATTGAACCAGGGACTCCTTTCAAAACATAACCAACCCATGTAGCAGCGTTAATCGCTATAGGTCCGGGAGTGCTCTCAGCTATCCCTATTATACTTAAAAATTCATCTTCACTTATCCACTTTTTCTCCTCGACTAGAACCCTGTAGTAAATCCCTATTCCACCATATCCTCCTCCAAACATTATGAAACCTATTTTTAAAAACTCTAGAAATAATTCTAAGTAAGTCACCATTAATCTCACCTACACCCTGTATATTTAGTACACCAATATTTTAGGGGGAGCACAGTTTTATAATCTTAGCTCTTATAGTTGAGGTGCTTTAATTGAACTCTGAAAAAATAACTAAGTTCTTTCAGCCTGAAAGCGTGGCAATAATAGGTGCTACGCCGAAAGAGGGAAAAGTTGGAAAAGCTATATTGGAGAACTTTATCTCGAAGTTTAAGGGTAGAATATACCCAGTGAATCCACAATATGATGAAGTACTTGGTTTAAAATGCTATAAGAGCATTAAGGACCTACCTGAGCCACCTGATCTAGCTGTTATAGCTATTCCAGCTCCACTTGTACCTTCAGCTCTTAAGGAACTAGGCGAAAAAGGCTGCAAGTCAGTTGTAATCATTAGTGGAGGATTTAGGGAAACAGGGACTCCTGAGGGAGCAAGACTAGAAAACGAGTTAGTGAAAATATCGAAGGAGTATGATATAAGAGTAATAGGGCCAAACTGTATAGGAATATTCGATAACTGGAGTGGTGTAGATACCTTCTTCACGGCTAAAATGAGAAAACCTCCTCGAGGACACGTAGGTTTCATTAGTCAGAGTGGTGCTTTTGCAACTGCATTAATGGATTGGATGGCTTACCATGGAATAGGTGTATCTAGAGCTATAAGCTACGGTAATAAAATCGATGTAGATGATGTAGATCTCTTGGAGTTCCTCGGCGCGGATGATAAGACCAAAGTTATACTAATGTACATAGAGGGGCTCAGGGAAGGAAGAGGTAAGCTATTCATTGAAACAGCTGGAAAGGTCGCGTGTAGGAAACCAGTAGTCGTATACAAAGCTGGGAAAACAACGAGAGGAGGCCGTGCTGCTTCAAGTCACACAGCTGCCATGGCCGGAGATTACTCCGTGTACAGAGCTGCATTTAAGCAAGCTGGAATAATTGAAGCTGAAAGCTTTGACGAAATGATGGATATCGTGAGAATATTCCTAGATCAACCGTTGATGAAGGGAAATAGAGTGTTCATTGTTACAGATGCAGGCGGAGTTGGAGTAATGTTAACCGATGCTTTAACTAGTGAAGGATTTGATGTACCAGTCACCCCGAGGGATCTAAGGGAGAAACTTAGAAGTATACTACCACCTCACTGCATCGTGGAAAACCCCATTGACCTAACAGGGGATACTGATGACGAGAGATACATAAGAGTTTTAGAATTACTAGCGAAAAGAGACGATGTAGATGCTATAGCAGTAGTGGCTTTACCGCAGATACCGGGGTTAAAAGGCACATTTATCGACTACTTAGGTGATTTAAAGAGAGAATGCGATAAGCCCTTGGTTGCTCTCACTATAGGGAGCGAGGTATCCATGAAAACAGCTGAGAAACTGCGGGAAAAGGGGATTACTGTATTTGAGTCACCCGAAAGACTTGCAAAGGCCTTAAAAGCTCTTAGAAATTATAGCTTATATGTGATTAAGCACATGGTTGATTAAAATGACACCTAGGGAAATAATTGAAAATGCTTTAAATGAAAACAGGAATAAGCTATTAGAACACGAGGCTTTTGAAGTAGCTAAATACTATGGTATTCCGACACCAACAGCTGTACTGGTAAGAACGCCGGAAGAAGCATATGACCTCGCTGATAAAATAGGTTATCCCATAGTATTGAAAATAGTGTCTCCCGACATCACTCATAAAAGCGATGTAGGAGGAGTAAAACTTGGTTTGAAGAGCAAAGAGGAGGTATCTGAAGGAGTAAAAGAAATCTTGAAAAACGTGCAAAATAGGGCTCCAGATGCGAAAATTGTTGGAGTAATAATGTATAAGATGGCTCCACCGGGATTAGAAGTAATTGTTGGAGGAGTTAGAGACGATGTCTTCGGTTCAGTAGTAATGTTCGGCCTTGGAGGTATATTCGTTGAGGTTCTCAGGGATGTTTCATTTAGGGTATCACCAGTATCCATGGAAGATGCCCTCGAGATGATCAGTGAAATAAAATCCTCAAAAATACTCAGCGGTTTCCGCGGACAACCCCCAGCTGATAAAGAAGCCATAGCTGATATCATTGTTAAAACATCGAAACTACTCATGGAGAACCAAGAAATAGAATCTATTGACTTAAACCCAGTGATAGTGTACCCGCAGGGTGCACTAGCAGTCGATGTGAGAATAATACTGAAAAGGGGCAATAAATGAGCAATATAGGCAACATTGACGAACTCTCGAAGAAAGCAGAGGAAATATCACGAGAAATCTACGAGATAAGAGAACACATAAAACAATTAAAAGAGAAAAAAGAAAAACTTTTTAATGAATTAAGTAAACTAAGAGAAGAAAAAAATAAACTTCTCGAGGAGATAAGGCGAATTAAACTCGATATAAGGGCCATTCGTGAAGAGAGAGGTAAACTCATAGATGAGTACAAGAAGATCTCCGAGGTACGGAGAGAGGAGCTCGCGCAAGCTAATCTCCTAAGAGAACTCATACAGAGTAAAACAACGGAGCTACAAGAACTAAGTGAGGAAAATAAGATACCGATTAGTGTTTTAAAGCGAAAAATAGAGGAATTAGAGTGGACTATACAAACAAATGTTCTCCCACAGGAGAAAGAAAACGAGTTAATTAGAAAACTAAAAGCATATCATCAATTATTAAACCGCGCATTAAGCACTAATGAAAGAAAAGAAGAATTACTTGAGTTGCGAGCTACATATATTTCAACTAGGGCGAGAATTAAGGATTTATCATCTAAGCTTAATAAACTGAGAGAAGAAATCAATGAAAAAACTAACAAAATGAAATCATTAAAGGATAAACTGGGAGAAACAATAGCCAGATACACTGCAATAAAGAACGATATCGAGAAAAAGAAGAAAGAATTAGATGAGTGCAACAATGAAATCGTTGATAGCACATCTAAGCTTAATGCTCTCCGAGAACAATACCAGAAACTACTAGATGAAATCGAGAAAGCGAAAACACTAACAGCTCTTAGCGAGAAGAGATCAAAGATCGCTAAAAACATCGAGCAACGCTCCAAGAAACGCGTAACTCTCGAGGAATTTAAGATAATGTATGGGAACCCAGAGGATCTAGAGGAAAATTAGCGCCCAAACCTCCTTTCTCTCATCTGATAGCTTCTTATAGCTCTCCAGAAATCTATTTTCCTGAAGTCAGGCCAGTATACGTCGCAGAAGTATAATTCACTGTAGGCTGAGTGCCACAGCAGGAAATTGCTTATTCTCTCCTCACCACTGGTTCTAATAATTAAATCCAAGTCAGGTATTTCACCAGTATACAGGTATTTAGCGAAAACATCCTCATTAATATCGCATGGCTTCAATATACCTTTTCCAACATCTTCAGCAATGGATCTTACTGCATCAATTATTTCCTGGCGACCTCCATAACATAAAGCTATAGTTAAAACGTATTCGCCGTAGTTTGCAGTAGACTCCATTACCTTCTTGGCTAGATCCCTTAATTTCTCCGGCACATATTCCAGTTTCCCCACTACGAGGATCTTCACTTTGTTCTCATAGACCTCGGGCATGTTTAATAGTTCGTTTAAGCCATTTTCTATGATTTTGAACAGGTTTTCGCGTTCAACCGGGTTTCTATGCAGGCAATTCTCCGTACTCATTGCAAAGATCGTCACATAGGGTATTTTTAAGTCCCAGATCCATTTTAGTACTTCTCTTACTTTCTCATATCCATAATAGTGTCCATTAATTGTCTCTAATCCTCTCTCCCTCGCCCATCTCCTGTTTCCATCCGGTATTATTCCAATGTGTCTTGGGAACGGCCCATTCTTTATCTGTAGCCATAACCATTTCTCATACAATCTATATACTGGTTTACCAAGTTTAAACCCTATACTCAATAGTGCTGATTCGTACACATGTCTACGAGGTCTACTCATCGCACAAAACCATGAATATGCATATTTATATAGGTCTTAGTGTAGCTATATTTTAAAGCCTGTAAATAAGTGTTTAATCCCTGGTGTTAGTCCATGGCTTACTATCAGGGAAATGATTTAGTGAAACCAACTGGTGGACTTAAGGGTAAATATAGAAAGAAAAGAAAATATGAACTAGGTTCACCTCCAACGAAGACAGTAATGTCTAGTGAAGAAGAGAGAAAAATAGAGAGAGGTAGGGGAGGCAACTTTAAGGTAAAACTTAAGAAAGCAACTTACGTAAACGTGGCATTAACCGATGGTTCCACTAAGAAAGTGCGAATACTGGACGTGGTTGAAACACCGGAGAATCCCCAGAACTCGAAGTTCAAGATCATTTCAAAGGGATCAGTAGTTAAAACAGAACTTGGACTTGTAAAGATCACATCGAGACCCGGTCAAGACGGTGTTTTAAATGGAGTTATAGTCCAGAAGAGTTAATGAAAGTAAACTCATGGGATTTTAAGTGAGTAGAGATCACAGGGGCTCCCGTATAGTCATATATCCCTCCTACTTCAACTCGAGTTTATCTAGGAGTAAGGGTCGTAGAGTGCCATTACGATTATCTGTACCAAGCCCTGCTCTAAGTGATATCGAGAAGATATGTAGACAACTAGGTTTAAACCCAGTAGTAGAGCAAGATAGATCTCACCCTAGAAACACGTTTCAGAAAGGTAGAATAATAGTAGATAAGCGAGAAAGCAAGTTGAAAACCCTATACCTGGTAGCGAGTGAGTTAAAGAAATATTACCAGAAACCTCGATGAAGTCCTATAAATACTAAATATTACCAGTTATTACACTTCTAATTCTCCTCATATTAGCGTATTACGGACTTCTCTCATTTATAAGAAACACCATGTGGATAAAATCTCGTGGAAACAGGCGAATATATTGTTCTAATTCACGTAGTGTTAGTATTGGTAAACACATTGTTTCCTGGCTTAATAAGTAGATTATCAGTGCATTGTATTATTCGATCTTATATTCATGTATTTAAAGAAGCCTGTAACATAAATACGCTAACTCATTGAATTAAAATTTGAAAGATACCTTTTATTATCATTTGTTCTAAGCTATTAATTGGTCCTAGTGGTGGCAGTATGCGACTACTTGGTATAACCGATATTTATAGTAGAGGAGGATATCTCATAGTTAAACCATATGTAAACCAGGTTCTAAGGTGCGTGGGGGCAATAGTTCACGATAGCGTGGGGCGTAAAGTAGGTGTGGTCGTAGATGTTATTGGGCGCGTCAATGATCCAAGATTAGTTGTTAAAATAGAGAACCATGAACTAGGAGAACTACTTGCTCATAGGAAAGAAAAATTGTACTTTACTTTTCAGCGGAAACCTAAGAGGATCAGGAAATAGAGGTGTAGAACTTGAAGTGCACGTACTGTGGATCCACTAATATTCTATTTGATGCGGAGTTCCAAATATATGTTTGTCAACAATGTGGTAGCGTAGTAGAGGATAGGCCTATTTACCAGGGTCAGGAAGTATTTGATAAGGATGGTTCTGTATCTAGGTATAGTGGTGCATTCACGCACCGTGTACATGACCACGGTGTTGGAAGCACTGAGATCTCTGGGAGTCTACGTAGACATATTAAACAGGGTAGAACATGGGTTGCTAGAAACCTTGATGCTAGAGTAAGTAAAGAAGATAAAAAACTAGTTAAAGCACTTAAAGAGTTAAATGAGCTCATAAAACAAATTAAACCACCCAAATCCGTTGGTGAAACAGCAGCTGAGATCCTGCAAAGAGTAATAAAAGAGCTAAACATAAAAGAGCAGACATTAAAAAGAGTCGTCATAGCATCGCTCTATCTCGCATATAAAATGTGCGGTATTCCTCGACCAGCGAAAATATACGCTAGAGAACTTGGAATTAAGGAAAGTGATTTATGGGAGGGAGTCAGGAAGATTAGAGAAGTATGCGGCGACGTTAAAATAGCACCAGAGGTATTTGAACCAAGGTATTACGTGAACTACATTACGAATAAACTAGAACTACCTCCAGAAGTAGCTGCTCTTGCAAGCGAGTTATTAGCTCACACTAGAACAAATAGTTCATTAAGCGGTAAAAGCCCAGCGAGCTTAGCAGCTGCAGCAGTATACTTAGCAGGCATTTTAACAAATAATAGAAAGAACCAGCTTGAAGTAGGAAGCGTTATCGGTCAAACAGATGTTGCTGTTAGGAGCTCATATGATTTATTGATTAAAAACCTCGATATCGAGGTTTTACTCTGAAAAATGAACAATCAATTAGATACTTCTATATTAATCATTGCCGAGGTCCCCGATTAAGTATTACTGTGAAAATATAATACGCTATTTTAGCTAAGAATATTTACGGTACTAGATAATGGTGCATTTAAATGTCAAAATCACTCAACAAGTACGATATTACCTTATTGAAATGGCTATCAAAGTTGAGTAAACCAGTATACCAAAATGACATACCAAAACTTACAGGGTTAGACTTAAAGATCGTCACTAAATCCCTATATAAGCTCGAGAAAATGAACCTAGTTGAAAGGAAACCAGCTGTTCACAATAAAAGGAGAACATATATTGTCAGCGTAGACGTAGATAAAGTATCGAAAATGCTCGAAGAATATGGTGAATCTCTTTTAACATTATCAGAGTTGTTTAAGCAGATTGAGGAAATTCCATGTATATCTTGTCAATTCATTCATAAATGCTATGAAGGAGGCTTCTATGACCCAATCTACTGCTCACTACTCAGCGGTTATCTATCGCGATACTCCTTACCGAGGAAAACGCCGCAACAAGTATCTAAGCATTAATATTCCCGTAGAGAGTACTATATATGAATGGGATGACTCAGAATCCCTAGCTGATAAATGATGAAACCGGGCGCATAGGACCTCTTCTTGGAAGAATAACGTTGTTTTCATGTAGTCTCATGATCCTTCGGGAAAGTTGCTCTTGATTAAGCCAATCCCCGTAGCCTTTACCTGAACCAATGATTCTAGCCAGTTCTCTCTTTACTTCTGGGGGGACTATTGAAGGAGCCTTCATACAAAACGGTGTTCCCGGCAAAGGCAAGTAGTAGTGAAGGTGAATTCTCCCACCTTTCTCAATGATTCTCTTAGCTAAATTCACTGTTTCCCACATTTCATCTACTTCTTCTCCGGGGAAACCTATTATTAAATCGACGTCTGGAATGAATCCCTGCTTGATCGCTATATCAACAGCCAATAATACATCCTCAGCGCTGTGTCTTCTATTAATAAGACGTAGAATTCTCTCGCTTCCGGATTGAGCCCCTATTATTATTGATTTATTTGCAACATATTTCCTTAGAGTCTTAAGGGCTTCTTCGGTTACGTGCTCTGGTCTTATCTCACTTGGAAAACTCCCAAGAAATATTCTTCCATGATGCTTCGATACTACTTCTCTAAGTGTGGAAAGCAAATTCTCGATCTCATCGAGTTTTATTTCTCTACTGATATTGTTTAATCCATAGGCTAGACCGTTGGGCGATATGAAGCGTATATCTTTAACTCCTCGATTAAGCATTTGTTCAGCGTAAAAGACAACTCTATTCAGGCTTCTATGTCTATACTTAAATCCATGCATATATGAAACCTGGCAATAGAAGCAACCATAGGGACAACCCCTGGTGATCTCGATGGGGTTCACTATGCCCCTCCAGTATGGAAATGGATCATAATTATCAAGGTTAATTAATGATCTACGGCCTGTGAATACTAAGCTGTGATCAGAATCCAAGTAAGCCAGGCCTTTAACGCTTAAAACGTCTCCTTTATCCCTAAGGGATAATATGAAGTCCCTAATGGATTCCTCAGCTTCACCAATGAATACGTAGTCAAATCCAAAGTACAAAAGAGAACCATAAGGATCTCCTGATACGTGGGGGCCTCCACATATAGTTATACACCCGATTCTCTTCGCTTCATTAATGAACTCCTTTAATTCACTGTAATAATTGTTTTGAGCAAGCATTGTTGTCATCAAACTCAGAGCTATGATACATTTCTCCTCTTTCTCTTTAAGCTTCAAAGCGTACTCTAGAATATTGTTAAAGTTTTCGAGTAGCCTAATTTCAACTCCGTTAATTAGATCTACGGAGGCTATTACGGCGTTTAAACTATACCTAACTCTCTTATCGTATAAAAACAAGATATTATATTTCAATGTATTCAACCCTGAAACGTTTAAATTTCACTTTATATTTTATTGTATATCAGCTCTAATGAGTAAGAAAAGAGGTGCTTTAATTGAAGACAAGTAATGAATTAGACCCAGTGGAGATACAAGAACTTGCACGCAGGGTTAGGCTTAGAATTCTCCATGAGGATGACGATGTTGTTCTTTTAACAGCACCAAACGATGAGGAACTCGCAAGTATTGTTAGAGAATTGTTGAGTTATAAACCAATGAACTTGAAGGAAATCCATCAAATTCTTTCAGGTATTGCAAGCGAAGATAAAATTAGAAAAGCTCTCAATATGCTACTAGATCGAGGAGAAGTATATATAAGCAATGACGGTAAGTATGTTACAACAGTACTATAATTAATGACCTACCTGAGTAAACCATTTTCAGACATCAATACCAGAACCTCATAGAAATCTCTAGCAAGAATTTTAACACCAGCTTTTTCGAGATCTATGTTTCTCTCAGAGAAAACATTTACACCTATAAATATGCCATTTATCTTCCTGCAACTATAGTAATCAGCTATGTAGTCACCTATGCACACTACGTCTCCGCTTACTCCATGCTTCTTTTTCACATAGTTCATCAACTCGGATTTATCGAACAAAAATTCCTCCTTGTAGCCAAGTAGCTCTAAGTCATGGAAAGTTAATACATCATCAATATATGAGTCTAATCCATGTCTTCTTAGATCCCAGAATATGTACCATGGGGAGGTTTCTCTACCTGAGATCACCACTACTTTAACGTTGAAATTCTTCAAGGAGAGGAGGAATTCTCTTAAACCATTTAAGGGCCTAGAGTGCCTTGATATATATACGCGCCTAAAAATTCTCCAGAATTCATCGTGATCCACTTCTCTCGGAATTTTCTCGCCTAGCCTGTTCTCTTTGAGCAGAGTCATGAAATCCGGAAAAGCTACGCAATCAGCTCCATTCAATCTAAGTGCTTGGCAATACGCTTCGTAAAAATCTATAATGTTCTCCACGGTCGTTTGATCATAATCCAATATTACAAGTCCCACTCTAGGCATTTTAAAACCCTCAGGTTTCGGGAGACTCTTCACAACTCCGTCTTCGGCAAAATCATCATCAGGTTTCCGGGTTAAAAAAACTATAAATTCATAATACATAATACCTCGGCAAACCCATTTTTTACATAGGTTTAACTGCTTAATTAGCGCGTGGAATTAATGAATGTCGCTAAATGCGTAAAGAATGAAAATGAGTTGAATTGCCAGGGAATCAGTGTTTTAAACAAGGAGCAAAACTTACTTAAATTAACTCTCAGTGATACAACAGGTGTTCTATTTACTCATGAACTAGGAGAATTCATTGCATGCACTGGTAGCTATTTCCAAGTCTACGTATGGGGGAAAACAAAGCACACGATATGGCTCCTGGAACCAGGGGAAAATACATGCATAATATTTAAAAATGTTTTCCTCGACGAGTGCGCTGACGCTCTATACGTGGTTTCAGGGTCTCCTAACGCCTGTAATGGATTCACCTTAAATACATGCGAGAAAGAACTACTCGAAAGAATAAAACTAGTTGGGAACATGCCGTTGTTTATATTGAGGGGTTTAAGCTTCAATCACGATGTTTTAAACTTAGTTAATCACGATGATCTTGAAGCATGTCATCAAAAATTATTAGTGTTCATGAATAAAACACGTCCCCTGAGGTGAAAGAGAATCGAGTAAAAATCCACGTATTGGGGGGTGCTGGAATGATTGTAGATGCCCATGTTCACTGCGCTGAGTTAGAGAATATTGAAAACTATGCCAATAACTCAGAGTTCGTTTTAGTGTGCGTTGCTGATAATCCTCAATCCAGCTATGATGTGATAAAGCTATCTGAGAATTACAAGAACATTTTTCCATGCGTTGGTGTTCACCCATGGGTCATACATGAGTACAGTATCTCCAACATAGAGTCGTTACTAGAAGATGCCGTTAAGAACCATAACATTAAATGCCTTGGTGAGGTAGGCTTAGACAAGAGGTTTAAACCATATACATTTTATAAGCAATTAGAGGCGTTTTCTCTATTCATTAAATATGCTAAAGAATACGATCTCGTAGTAAACCTACACGCTGCAGATGCGTGGAGAGATGTATTTGAACTAATATATAGAAACAACGTTAACAGAGCTTATTTCCACTGGTATACAGGGCCCCTAGACCTACTTAGACAAATTGAAGATGTTGGTTTCTACGTAGGGTTTAATCCAGCGTGGCAACTGCAGGAAAAACATAGAGCAATTGTTAATCAAGCTAGGTTAGAATCCCTGATCACGGAAAGCGATGCACCATACAATTACCGTGGTTTGACAATGACGCCTGATCTCATAAAGAAAAGCATAGAGTATATTTCAAACGTGAAGAATATTAGTATATGCGAAGTTGAAAAAACTATTTACTCTAATTTCAGAAAACTTTTTAAGATGTAGTTAACTTATCTAACGATGCCACCGTATCCAGCAAGGTTTGTTTAATTTTCTTTATTTCTTCGAGGATCATGTCTTTCTTCTTTACTAGTTCTTCTCTTTCTTTAATCAAGTTTTCTCGTTCTCTTCTAATGCTCTCTAATTCATTATCTTTCTCGCTCAGTAGCGTTCTCAACTTCGTGTTTTCTTGGTTTAATTCATTTACCTGTTGCTCTAGTGCTCTTATTTGTTCCCTCAGCTTCGCTATCTCTGCGTTAAGAGCCTTTAACTCCTCTTCTGTCCCTGCAACTGGGGCTTTAATAAATGGAACAACTAGTTTCAATTCACCTTTCTTGATTTTATCATATGTTTCAGCGATGAGTTTACCAGCTTTAGTTTTTTGATTAAGATGGCTCCTAATAGTGGTTTCTGATCTACCTAGTTCCTCAGCTATTTCAGATATAGTTAAACCCGCTTTATACCTAGCTAATGCAGCTGCAGCTACGGCTAAGCTATCTATCCAAGTGGATCTTTCAACGGGGTCTCTTATTAGCTCTAAAACTTCAGGCCTGTATAAAGTGCCAATAATTAAGGCTATTTCAAGTTGGCTAATCTCTTTTTTACCAATTGGTTTAAGCGGTACATTAGTTAAGTCTATGTAGATTTCTTCGCTCATGTAATTCACCAGGACGAGCACATACTACATCACATATTATTATTTATTAAGTGACTTAAAAACATGAAGTTTAGTTGTCAAGTAGGAAATAAAAGTTTTACACGACACGTAAACTTTATATTTATCTAGGCGAGTTCTCTGAAATAAATTTAATGAACTCATGGAATACCGGGCTGGGTTTCAGCGGCCTGCTCTTAAACTCTGGGTGTGCTTGTAAACCAAGGTAGAATAGTTCACTGCTCTTATATTCTATTATTTCCGCGTGTTCATCCTCACTGTAACCTGAAATTTTTATTCCTGAAGTCTCTAATACGTCAACGTATTTTGGATTAACAACATATCGGTGTCTATGCCTCTCATACACTTCTCTAGCACCATAGATCCTCCATGCCAGCGTACCCGGCACTATTATTATTTTCTTCGCGCCTAAGCGTAGGGTTCCCCCCATTTCTCTAACATTGACCTGTTCTGGTGCAAGAGTTATAACTGGGTGAGGCGTATTAGGATCTAGTTCAGAGCTATTAGCATCTTTTAATCCAACCAGGTTTCTCGCGGCCTCCACAACCATTAATTGCATTCCGAAACATATACCTAGTGTTGGTTTATCTTCTTCTCGCAAGTACTTTATTGCTTCGATTTTCCCTTCAGCTCCTCTTCTACCGAACCCTGGTAAAATAATTGCTCCATCGACATTGCTTAACTCGTTGATTAGGCCCGGGTTTTTCTCAATATCAGTTGATTCCATCCACGTCAATTCTGGTTTCACGTTGTTCCATGCAGACGCGTGGTTTAACGCTTCAATTATGCTAACGTAACTGTCCCTGAGCTTCGTGTATTTCCCGATCATAGCTATTCTAACTGGTTTACTGCGATTCTTTAATTTCTCGACGAATAGAGCCCATTCAGATAAATCAGGTTGCCTTGCATCTAAATCCAGTTTCTCGAGCAGGTACTTTGTGAACCCTTGATCATTGAGCATTAAGGGTATCTCGTAAGAGGTTTCTAGGAATGGGCAGCTGAAAACACCATGAGGTGGTATATTACTGTGAAGTGCTAATTTATGTCTTGCTTCCTCGTCGAGATGCCTCATAGACCTAGCAATTAATGCATCGGGTTGAATTCCTATTCTCCGCAATTCTTGGACACTATGCTGTATTGGTTTAGTCTTCAACTCTCCCGACGGAAGAATAGGTGCTAATCCTACGTGGACGTAAAAAGTACTCTTAACACCCTCTTCAAATCTCATTTGTCTAGCTGCTTCTTGGAATGGAAGACCCTCAATATCTCCAACCGTTCCCCCGATCTCAACTATTACTATATCCGAATTGTTCTCCTTTGCGATATTCCTAATTTCCTGCTTGATTTCACTAACAACGTGAGGTATTATTTGAACACATTGCCCAAGGTATTCTCCACGTCTCTCCTTCATGATGACGGAGTAATAGATTTGGCCTGAAGTAATATTGTTTCTCTTCGATAGATTCACATGTAGAAATCTCTCATAGTGACCGATATCCATGTCTGTTTCTCCGCCATCATCTGTTACGAATACTTCCCCATGAGCGTATGGACTCATTGTACCAGCATCTACGTTTAAGTATGGATCTATTTTTATAACTGTTACCGTATAACCCGCGCTCTTAACTAGTAAACCTATAGATGCTGTAATAATGCCCTTACCAAGCCCTGATAAAACACCGCCAGTAACAAACACGTACTTAGTCAACGTGCCCGCGGTTAAAATATTAGAAACCAAGTTTAAATAATGTTTCCCATGTAGGTTTTACACATGAATGAGCAGAATTCACGCAAAAAAGTAAAATACGTGTCATGGCGAGAAGTCCACGAAGTAATAGGTTTACTTGCAAAACGCTTGATTAAAGACTACGCGCCGGAAATCATAGTAGCTGTTGCTAAGGGAGGATTAATTCCAGCCAGAATACTATCAGATATACTCGGAGTTGAGGAAATGGGCTTTATCGAAGTAAAATTCTACAAGAGCATTGGCATTAGAGCTGAGAAACCGTTCATTAAACACGTTGCTATCCCATTAATTAAGGATAGAAACGTCCTAGTTGTAGACGATGTCGTTGATAGTGGTAGAACAATACAACTAGTCGTGGATACACTGGCTGATCATGCTCCAAAACAGCTCAGGACGCTTGCTCTCTACTTAAAACCTTGGAGTACATATATTCCAGATTACTACTTCGATGTTACAGACGATTGGATTGTTTATCCATGGGAAACATGCGAAGCAAAAAAGGAAAAAGTAGAATTAGCTAACGTAGAGTTTAAAGAGTTCAGCGAGTACTGCGTTCTCTAAAATCTACTTGTTTTAAGGACTTTGTCAGGGTAAACAATAATCCCTTTATCCGTTATATCAAATATGTGTCTCTTCATGCTATGACTTGTACCCCTCATTTTCCAGATTACTAGACTCCTAACGAGTTCACCATCTATTTCATCTAGATCCAACCTAATTATGCCGTCTGCAGCGTGTTCAACGCCGGGGCCTCCGAAACCCCTCTCAGTGACAGAAACCTGTGATACCAGAATACTCGTTGTACCCATTCCAGATAGTACTTTCTTTAATTGAAGAACTATGCTTCTCGCAACCGATGGCTTACTCAAGTAAAGTGTTGACACACTATCCACTACCACCCTCTGCGCGTTTACTTCTCTTATAGCTGCTCTGAGTACATCAACGAGTTCCTCGACACTATCAGGGTCTCTCACAACGTATTTTTCTCGCTTAGCGGCTTCACCAACACCGCCGGTGAACGCATCTATGATTGAAAATTTCCCCTCTTGCTCGTATTGTCTAACATCCCACCCGAAGTTCTTCATGTTGATTCGTACTTGAACCGGGTGTTCTTCTAAGGCAACATATATACCGGGTTCACCAATCTGTAATCCATTCCAGAGGAACTGTGCCGAGAAAATGCTCTTCCCCGTTCCAGGTCCACCACTTAATAATACCACGTTTCTTTTCGGTATTCCTCCATTCAATATCTCGTCGAAACCCGGTATATTTGTCTTAACTCTTTCAACCATAGTAAAACACCTATGGCTTTATTTAATTATTAGACAAAACATATAAGTATTTTCAGCTTCTATAATTTCACGATTTTATTACCCTTTATATTAGTTTTAAACATTGAAAGCAGGAGGTTATATGGATGACAACCGGGCCAAATAAAGCTGATAAATCAATTAAATTACGCGTCGCTGAAGCTCGATCACGCGATGTAGGTAGAAAAATCGCTAGAGTTGATAGAGAGACCATGAAAAAACTGGGAATAGAAGTAGGAGATTTCGTTGAGGTTATAGGTCCAAAGGGAAGAGAAGTAGTAAAGATCTGGCCTGCTTACTCAGAGGATGAAGGTCAGGGACTTATAAGAGTTGATGGAACAGTCAGAAAGTCCATTGGCGTATCGCCTGGAGACTATGTCACGATTAGACCGATAAAAGTAGATCCCGCAACTAGGATAGTGGTTGCACCAGCTGAAAACATGCCTCGAATAAACGCTGACCCCGATTACTTTGCTCAAATAATCAAAAAATACTTACAAGGTAACCCCGTGAAACGTGGAGATGTTCTAGATATACCATTCTATGGGATGCTACTGAGATTCATAATTACTAGCGTTCAGCCCTCCGCAGTAGTTTACGTCACAGATGATACAAATATAGAGGTTAGATTACAACCATTGAGACCCGGAGTAGTTGGTGAAGGAGTTCCCTTAGTTACTTGGGAGGATATCGGTGACCTCGAGGAAGTAAAGCAAAGAATAAGGGAAATAGTTGAACTCCCCCTTAAACACCCCGAGTTATTTGAACGATTAGGAATTGAACCACCGAAGGGTATCCTATTATTTGGGCCGCCCGGAACAGGTAAAACACTACTAGCGAAAGCATTAGCTAATGAGATCGGCGCATACTTCATAACTATCAATGGCCCCGAGATCATGAGTAAATTCTACGGTGAATCAGAGGAAAGACTAAGAAGAATATTCGATGAAGCTCAAGCCAATGCTCCAGCCATAATATTTATCGATGAAATAGACAGCATAGCTCCTAAGAGGGAAGAAGTAGTGGGTGAAGTAGAGAAAAGAGTTGTTTCACAGCTACTTACACTTATGGACGGTCTCAAGGAACGCGGAAAAGTCATCGTTATAGGAGCGACTAATAGACCAGAAGCCCTTGATCCAGCCTTAAGAAGACCAGGTAGATTCGATAGAGAGATAGAAATTCCGCCTCCTGATAGGAGAGCTAGAAGAGAAATACTAGCTGTACACACTAGAAACATGCCTCTATTAGAAGATGTCGACTTAGATAAAATAGCTGAAATGACGCATGGTTACACAGGTGCAGATATAGCCGCCCTCGTGAAAGAAGCAGCTATGAATGCTCTCAGGAGATTCATACAGCAAGAGAACATTGACTTAAATCAACCAATACCAGCGGAGAAACTGGAAAAACTTAGAGTAACGATGGAAGACTTCCTGGTTGCTATGAAGTCCATTCAACCTTCTCTCATGAGAGAAGTAATTGTCGAGATACCAGAGGTGCGTTGGACGGATATCGGTGGATTAGAGGATATTAAACAAGAACTACGTGAAAGCATTGAGTGGCCAATGAAATACCCCCATGTATTCGAGAAAATGGGCGTTGAACCACCGAAGGGTATCCTATTATTTGGGCCGCCCGGAACAGGTAAAACACTACTAGCGAAAGCTGTCGCAACAGAGAGTGGTGCAAACTTCATCGCTATCAGAGGTCCCGAAGTACTAAGTAAATGGGTTGGTGAATCAGAAAAAGCAATACGTCAAATATTCAGAAGAGCTCGCATGGTTGCACCAACCGTGGTATTCTTCGACGAAATAGATAGCATTGCTGGTGTGCGTGGAAGCGACCCCAGCGGAGTAATCGATCGTATAGTGAACCAGTTACTAACAGAGCTGGATGGTATACAACCTCTACGTAGAGTAGTCGTAATCGCTGCAACCAATAGACCTGACTTACTTGACCCTGCACTACTGAGACCTGGAAGATTCGATAAACTAGTCTATGTTCCTCCGCCAGATCAAAAAGCGCGTTTAGAGATATTCAAAGTACACACTAGAAAGCTTCCTCTAGCTGAAGACGTTAATCTAGAGGAGCTCTCCAGAAGAACCGAAGGTTACACAGGTGCAGATATAGCTGCTGTTTGCAAAGAAGCAGCTATGCTTGCTCTCAGAGAAGTATTCACTAAATCAGGGTCTCTACAAGTAACAAGGATTGAATTGAGGCACTTCGCTGAAGCTCTGAACAGGATTCCGCCGAGTTTGAGTAAAACAGATGTTGAAATGTATGATAGATTAGCTAAAGAGCTTAAAAGAGTTAGCACTAGTGGTGGGTTTAGAAGAATACAGTTACCATATGCTTAATAGTGAAACCTCGAAGAGCATGCTCTTAAACGGTGCTAATCATTTGGTTAACATGCAGAACTCCTCCGAAGTGGTTATCCCAGCTTCTTTCACGCGTTTTTTACGTGATCTAGGTAAATTATCTGAGACACTAATAAAGGGTAGAATTAGAGCTCTAATAGTGATCTCTGGTTTGAACCCAGTTAAACTGGGTGTTCTCGCGGCAAAAACCGTGGATTATTATGTGACGAAGTGGTTAAAGCACTGTGACAAAAAAGAACTTAAAGGATTATACGTGCTACATGATGAATTCCAAGACGCCGTTGAAATGAAGGAAGTATTTAGAAACAAGGTATCGAAGATAAGTAAGAAAATAGATTTCGAATACGCTGTCTACGAGAAAAGCGAGAAGTACTTGGGGACAACAGTACAAGTACTAGTAATGGATTTAACTAAGGATCTAAAACCAAATGATTTAGGTAGATTAGTGGGAATAGTTGAAGGTGGAGGAATAATAATATTTCTCACGCCAAGTTGGAGTACATGGGATACGTTTAAAACCATTTTCAAGGAGACTTTGACGGTTCCACAGTTTCCAGAGCCTAGACACGTTTTCATAACTTGGATCAAGAGGAAACTACTAACTCACGACGGCATAGGTATATTCGATGCAGACAATGACAAAATCATAAAGAAGCTTACACTTAGAGGAGAAGTAAGAGAATACGTGAAGAACATTACAATTCCGCGAGAAAAACTCTTCCCCGCAGAAGTATACGAGCATACTTTAACTATGGATCAAGTTAACGTGATTAAAATGATGGAGTACTTCTATGAGAAACCGGAAAAGGGTAAGAAAAAGGTACTCGTATTAACCGCTGACCGTGGTCGAGGAAAAAGCTGCGCGATAGGTATAGGGCTAGTAGGGCTTCTTCACCTCTTTCGCAAAATAAAACCAAGGTTCAGAGCACTAATAACATCGCCTTCTCCCAGCAACATTCAATCACTGATGCTCTTAGCGAGCAAAGTCCTTGATAGTTTAAGTTACAAGTATGAAGTTGTAAAGAGGGGAGGAAACATAATCGAGATACGTGGAGATCGATTCAGTATCGAGTACTGGGAACCTGTTGTAATACCCAAAATCAAAGGAGACATAGTGGTTGTAGATGAAGCAGCTGGAATACATGTGCCTCTACTATACAAAATCCTCGAGGTTTATAACAGATTGATTTTCTCATCTACAATTCACGGTTACGAGGGAGCTGGCAGAGGATTCTCGGTGAGGTTCCTTAAGAGATTGAAAACAATGGAGAACATTGAACTATACCAATACGAGATGACTGAACCTATAAGATACAACTATAATGACCCGGTGGAGGAGTGGCAGTTTAAATCACTGCTACTAGATGCCGAGCCCGCTGAGCTCGATGAAAAAGACCTTGAAGACATTGAAAACAAGAGATTAATTTACGTTAAATATGATCCCAAGGAACTATTCGAAAACGAAGAAGAGCTAAGACAGTTGTTCGGTATATACGTGCTCGCTCACTACAGAAACGAACCAGACGATCTCGGTATGCTAGCTGATGCACCACACCACATGATAAGAGCAGTTAAAACAACCACGGGTAAAGTAGTTTGCGCGATTCAAATAGCTCAGGAAGGTCCCATAGAATCTAATATAGTGGAAGAACTACTTAAAGGCGGAAAAATACCTGGAAACATTATACCAGATAGGTTTCTCAAACATACAAGACTCATAGACTTCGCTTCCACAGTAGGGTGGCGTATAGTTAGAATAGCAACACACCCCGCTGTTCAAAGTAAGGGTATTGGTAGCTGGGCCATGGAGAAAATTTTCGAAGAAGTAAAAGAAAGAGGGCTTGATTGGCTTGGATCAGGGTTCGGTGTAACAGAAGAATTACTCCGTTTCTGGATTAAGAACGGGTTCAGCGTTATTCACATAAGTCCCGATAGAAACCCCGTTAGCGGAGAATACACCGTCTTGGTTTTAAAACCAGCTAACGAGAAAACCGCTAAACTCATAGAAATAGCTCAACTAGAGTTCAAAATGAAAATTCTGAATAGTCTTCCAATAAACTACAGGGAGCTAGAACCCGAAGTAGCTCTCTTACTGCTTGATAATCAACCATACATATACAATGATAAGCCATTAAATGTTTTCTCGACAATAGCGCTTGATAGACTTTGGACGTATTGTAAGGGGCCTATGACGTTTGAAGCCGCAGCTGACTTAATGTACGGTATTAGTAGAGTACATTGGTTAACAAAGAAAGAATCACGGCCAAACCTGGATAAGATACAAGAGTTGCTTTTAATTACAAAAGCACTCCAAGGACTTACGTGGGATGAAGCATCAGAGTTATTGAAGAAACCAGTGAAAACACTCCAGGAAATGGGTCACGAGATAGCCTGTATTTACTTCAGGTACTTAACGGGAATTGAACCAGATGAGTATACTCCAGGCGTAAATATAGGTACATATAAAACTGGGATATTATAATGGGTTTCACTAATTCAGCGGGTACCCTGAATGACGATCATTTTAAGAACAGATGCTTTTAGGCCTGACCTGCAAGTGATAAAGCAAGCTGCACAAATACTACTAGGTGGAGGCATAGTAGCTTTCCCAACGGAAACAGTCTATGGACTAGGCGCAGTGGTGTTTAACGAAGAAGCCGTTAACAAGATCTTCTGGGCTAAGAGGAGGCCTCCGGATAATCCCTTAATAATCCATATATCGAAGATATCTATGCTCGATGAAGTAGCTGTGGACATCCCCGAGGAAGCATTTAGGTTAATACGCGTGTTTTGGCCTGGTCCACTAACACTGATCCTGAATAGGAATCCCAAAGTACCTAAACTGGTTACAGGCGGATTAGACACCGTTGCTGTAAGAATGCCCGCGCACCCTGTTGCATTAAGCTTAATCGATGAAACTGGTTTCCCTCTCGCTGCACCCAGTGCAAACATCGCTGGTAGACCAAGTCCTACTACAGCTGAGCACGTGATAAGGGATCTACATGGAAGAGTGGATGCAGTAATAGACGCTGGTGAAACTATTTATGGTGTTGAATCAACTATAGTAAACATTCTATCTAAACCACCTGTTTTACTTAGACCAGGAGCGTACTTGGTTGAAGACATCGAGAGGGTCTTAGGTACGAGGATCATTGTTCCAGATTATGCCAGAGGATTAAGGGAGTCAGATACAGCGTTAGCACCTGGGTTGAAATACCGGCACTACTCGCCTGAAACCCCGTTAATTCTAGTTGAACCTCTTTCAAGCGATTTATCCAAGCTCGTGGATACCGTGAAAGAACTATCACTGAAATACATTAAGAACGGGTTTAAAGTATGCGTTATTGCATCCAAAGAAACTCTCAGTAATTACGCGTTTAATTCACATAACGTGATTGTTTTAAGCATTGGTTCACGACTCAACTTATTTGAAGTTGCTAAGAACCTTTTCAAGGTTCTTAGGAGCTTAGACGACTTAGGTTGCAGTGTTGCAATAGTGGAGGGATTCGAAGAACGGGGACTTGGATTAACAATAATGAACAGGTTGAGAAAAGCCTCTACGCTTAAGATACAAGCCTAGATTATCCCTGTAACCTATAGTTTAACTTCTATATGCGTTGTTTCGAGAACATAGTTTGGTAGATACTTTGAAAATAGAGATTTCACTGCATTAAATACTGCTTCATCGGATTCCCTGCTCCCATATAGTCTTAGAACAGCTTCATTGAATCCAGGATATAAATGTAGGCTTGCTGTGAACTTACCATTATACATGATTCTTATGCTATAAGAGTGCCTTTCAGCCCATAATCCACTCTTCCTGAGCTCGCTTACTATTTCATTCAGTAACTTCACGTTTAAACCAACTGGTAGCATTACTTTATCCCATGAACCACGGTTACATCAATGTATTATAAAAATTTTATTAGATTAAATCATCATAGCCTAAGTGCGAACACGGGATGATAAGGCTCTAAAGGACTGAAAAATGATGAACCCGCGCAGGGATGACTGTGCTTCTAATCTAATAGTTGCTTTAACTGGTGCAAGTGGTATATCTTATGGTTTACAGTTGCTTAAACACATTGGGACTGCGAGAAACAAATATGAATTCGTTTACGTTGTCTACACTGAGAACGCGTTAAGAGTTGCCCGCGTTGAGGAAAACGTTGATCTAAGAAATCTTTTAACACTATATAAAATAGATGCTGTTTACTCCGAGAAGGACATAGATGCACCTATTGCTAGTTCCAGTAACTTAATATGCTCCGATATGGTTATTATACCTGCTTCCCTGAACACTATTGCTAAAGTAGCTAATGGAGTACAGGATAATTTAGTGACTAGAACTGCCTGCAATATACTACGTTTGAAAAGAAAACTCATAGTAGTGTTTAGGGAAACACCATTATCCACTATTGATCTAAGAAATCTCCTTAGATTAGCAACTGCTGGGGCCACTATTTTACCGGCTTCACCAGCATTTTATCCAAGACCTAAATCCGTTGAGGATATGTTGAATTTTATTGCGGGCAAAGTCTTCGATGTACTTGGTATATATCACAATATATATCCCAGATGGAATAGTTTTTCCTCAGGGCAATCGTAAAGATATATTAGGAGATAGGCATAGATTTTTATGAGAATCCGATAACGGCTAGGTGCCTATTAATGAAAAACACCACTAGCGATAGTTTTAGAAGTCGCCCTTACCCTCATGCTCATAAACAATATAAACCAATACATCACGAAGAAGCAGAGAGAGAAAAGAAAATAGCCCCGCAGCCAATTGGTGAAAAATGTAATCCCCTTTGCCCATTATTCATGTGCACTAGAAACGCGTTATTTGTCGCTAATAAACCAATCAAGGGAAGAGTAATTAAAGTAGCTCAATGTAGATTAATTGGCGGCGATTGCATAGGAGGAGAGTGCCAGTATGCCTCATGTAGGTTAAATAGTCTTTTACCAAACAACAAGTGCGCTAAAGCATTAGAGAAAAAGTTCTCTAGGCCACCGGATGAGGAAATATTTAGAGAAATGATGAGAGTAGAAGAATACGATATAAGTGACTTAAAGTAAGTAACGGGGTCTGTGAGCACTCCTTTTTCACGGTTTCCACCAGTTAAAGACAAGGTATTTTACGTCGCTTCCATCTTCCTTAACAATGGCTATTACTAGTTTCTTTCTAACGGAATGCAGTAATCTACCGGCTCTAACTAGTTCTACTGGGTCAATTATCTCGCTATTAGTATATACTAGGACCCCGAATGGGGCGTGATCTATTCCCGGTCCATGCCTATATATCATGTAATCGCACCCGAATTTTAATCCTCGTCTAACTACGAATCCTCTTTTCTTTAAGTCAACGTATACACGGTATAAGGCTGAGAACTTGTTTACTCTTAATTCACCAATCTCCAGTAATTCCTTCCAACTCAGTATTTTTCCATTCTCAATTACGTTGATGAGATTTTTCTCGGCCAGGTATACTGCTTCTATGATTGAAAGCTCTAAAGGAGATTTTATGTCCCTGCTTCTTGGTTTATTTACTCCGAGAAAAGTTCCATGATATCCTTTCCAGTATAATTCGTTTCCACACTCATAGTCGAATACTACTACTCTATTTCCGAGTAGAAACCCGTAGCAACTCTTATTTTCTTTTTCTATGTTGCCGACCTCGCTATTGCGAGATACCGTACCTCCTCACCGACGTTTTTCAGGAAATCGCTTATTTCCTCTAAGTGTTCAAATATGTCTTTAAGTATTAGTAGAGCTGTAATGTATCCCGAGTACCTAGCATATATTTCAAACAAGCTCTTCCTGTATATTGTGTCTATATTCTCCTCTGTTTCGAAGACACTACTTATTATTCCTAGTACTGCTTTAGGTGAGAGCCTTATTTTCATGAACGCATCTTCTAGGTCCTGTACTTGTTTCTTCTCAATTTCAATTATATTTATGAAAGTGTCTAATACGTCTTTGTCTAATAACACCTTATTCTCGTGTGCCAAGTATACTCTGTACGCTACACCATCTATTTGTTGGAGGACTCTATCAAGAGTTCTTATAATGTTTATAAAGCTAGATGAGTAGAATACTACCTCACTGCTTTTAATAAGGTACTCCATTATGAGAACAACTAGTTCCTCGCCTTTGTTCTTGATGTTTCTTACTTTTTCATATATTTTCCCTAGGTCTCCCCCTCCTTTTCCTTCCTGGTAAACTTTCAGCATTAAGTTTAATTCGCTCATTTCATCTCTAACTATTCTACACATGTTGACAATGTGTTCTATCGCTGTCATCTCCACGAGTGATTCTCGCCTCTCTTCAATCATCTCAATCACTCTGATTCATAAATAATCAGCTAAGAGGCTTTAAAATATAATTTGGGCATGGAGAGGTGCTTGCCCTGAGAGTTGCAGTTGTAGATGCTCTTGCAAGAGCTAGGGGCAAAAGATACTCTACCTTTGATGTGGTGGGAGCAGGGCCTAGAGTAGTTGCGGGAATCGTTGAAAAATACGCTGAAGTAGAATTCTACACGTATGAAAATGCCCCTGCATTATTATCAAAAGCAGCTGACATAGACGTAGTCATGATCTCAGCTATGTCTACCGATATTTATGCGGTGAAGAAGCTAGTTAACCGCTTACGGGAATCAGAATACCGTGGATTAATTATTCTAGGAGGACCCATTAGTTTTGAATACGTCAAAGTTCTCAATGAAGTACCAGTCGACTACGTGGTCGTAGGTGAAGCGGAAATCCCTTTAACTAAGTTGATGCCGGCAATAAAGAATTCATCAAATGATCTCGTATCAGTCCCCGGGTTAGCTTATAGGGATCGCGGAAAAATTAAATTAACTTCCAGCCACGTATATACACCAATAGAGGTCATGGAATCAATCAAACCTTGGACAAGAGTAAACGAAGCATTCAAATATCCTCAAATATATAGATTCTATGTAGAAGTCGTCAGGGGATGCAGCAACTATAATAGGCCAACCATAAGTCTTCCTGGAAGAGAATGCATTAACTGCGAGAAGTGTAGAAGCCCGGTGCTTGAGGAAAGATTAAGTTGCCCCATGAATATTCCACCTGGCTGCGGCTTCTGCAGTGTTCCATACATGTTTGGCTCACCTAGAAGCAGAAGCGTAAAATCAGTACTTAATGAAGTATTAGAATTACTGCAACATGGAGCTAGAAGAATCGTGTTAAGTGCACCGGATTTCCTTGATTATATGAGGGAGAAAACGGTTAAAGGCCCATTAACTGATCCATGCTATCCTCCAGCTAATATTGATGCCATTGAAGAATTACTGAATACCCTTACTTCTATAGAAGAAGTAAAAAACGGTAAAGCTGTTGTAATGATTGAGAACATTAAAGCATGCTTAGTTAATGAAGATGTAGGAGCTATACTAGGAAAATACTTGAAAGACACAACAGTTCACATAGGACTCGAAACGGGTTGCGATTGGTTTAATGAGAAATTTCTCGGTAAACCAATTAAACTTAAACACGTGGTGAATGCAGCGAGGATCCTGAGAAAGTATGGATTGAGACCTTACGTCTATTTAATGACAGGGCTACCGTTCGCAACCAGCGAAGTCTACGCTGAAACCTTAACTGCAGTTAATTCTCTAAGAGAGTGTGGTGTGGAAAAAATAACTTTATATAGGTACATAAATCTACCTGCTACAGCATTCGAGAACCTTAAACCAGTAATGGTTAAAAACATGAACATAGTAAGTAAGCTGAAGAAGTCTATTGACCTATATAATTTAGCGACTAAAAGACGCTTCCTAGGTGAGAAAATTGAAGTATGGTTCCTTGAATTTCATGGAAAAACCTATGGATACCCTGTTAAGCATGGACCAGTAGTATTTGTTGAGGATTCATATAATAGAAGACTAAGTGGTTGCAGAGGCTTAGTTAAAATTACAGACATTGAGACAAGGTTCATCAAGGGGCGTCTTGTTTCAGTTTTAGAGTGCCCAGAAAGATCTCAAAGTTCTTAATGAGCTCGTCTACCTCTATGGCTTTGCTCTCATATCCTTGCTTATACAGTATTCTAGACATGTCTCTCAAAATACTGATCATGTAGGGTATCGAGATCAAGGTTAGCATTCTATAGTATGTGCTAATGTACTTTATTAACTTATCCTCCCCCGCGCGTGATTCAACCACGTCTCTAGCTTCACGTAGAATTGAGGGTGCTCTCATGTAAATAGCCTTGACGGCTTCTACGTATTTAAACATCTCGTCAACATTACTAGATGATGCAGCTAACTTGCCATCATTAATCACGTCTTCGCAGTCATCTACGAGCTGTTTAATAGATGATAAAAGGTCATGGAACACCATTAAATCTACCTAGCTTTCCTAATGGTGGCTATACTGTTGTCTGCTACACCTTGTTTTTCAAGCTCAACGGGATAAACTACGACTGCGTTGTCCTTGGATTCCACAACCTCTGCTGTAAATAGTACCTTTTTCTTACCTGCTACAACTACCTCTACAGTATCACCTGTTTTAATGCCTAGCTCGCTGGCAATGTGAGATGGTAGTTTCGCAATGGGTTTATTTAGTGTTCTATCGTACTTAATTCTTATTCTTTTCTCGCCTAGGTGTTTTTTCTCGCCTTTTAGTTCTGATGCTGACGGTATTATCGCTATTAACTTAGATACATCTATTTTTTGTTTTTCTTCTTGACTCGGTGTTTCAGGTTTCTCGTTCTCCATTTGTTTAACACCCATACATTATTTACTATCAAAATAAGTTAATTTAGCTTTAAACAAGCGCGTTTAAGCCAAGTCTTGTAACTAGGAATTTGCTTATTTCATTTATTTCTACTCGAACTTGCTCTGTTGTATCTCTATCTCGTATGGTAACAGTATTGTCTTCAAGTGTCTGATGATCAACTGTTACAGCGTATGGTACCCCTATTTCATCGGCTCTAGCGTATCTTCTCCCAATGCTTCCCTCTTCGTCATAAATCGCTCTGAATCCCTTCTTAATTAAATCCTTGTAAATACTTCTCGCAATACTAACCATTTTCGCGTGCTCGGCTTTCCTACCAGCTAGTAATGGGAATACTGCAACGTGGTATGGTGCTAACTGAGGCAGTAGTTTTAACACTACCTTGTCTTCTCTTTCGTGATACGCGTACTCTAAGACAACATAGAGTAGTCTTTCTAGTCCGAAGGATGGTTCAACAACATGAGGATATATTTTCTTCCCATGCAATTTAACTTCTTCTCTCCTTAACTGGAAGCATTCGGACGGCAATTTGAAGCTTTCTACTTCGATAAACCCTTTTGCATGTAGTTCTCTTACTATTTCTTCCTGTTTCATTTGAGATAGTGTTCTCATAACTCGTCCAAAGTTCTCTTTACCCACAGTCCTCTCTATTATAGTGGGATTTGGAACAGCTTTCTCAACTGTTACAGTCAATGGTTCCTCATATTTCTTAAAAACAGTGAAATCGTTTCCACTGTACTCAGCGTGTCTTTCAATATCATAGCTTGTTCTATAAGCGTAACCAGCAACCTCTACCCAGTCGAACCTCTGAGTATAAACCTCTTGATCAAATGTTTGCTGAGAGTAGTGTGCTCTCTCATGGGGTAGTTTCTCCACGAACCTTATTTTATCCAGTGGTATCCCTAAGTTTTTAACGAACATGTTTCCGATGCCCATCCAGTATGCTAACCACGGTGTTTTAACGATTTTTTTATCTATGAGTTCGTGGACTGTGAATTCAGCGGGTTCCTCAATATTGTTCATTCTCATATTCGCAGTGATTATCCTTAATTTTTCATTACTTACTTCATCGATTAGTTCTTGAACTTCTTTCTCTGCTTCCTCGGGGTCGAAGAAGAATTCGACTTCCATAATGTTGAATTCTCGCAGCCTAATTAAACCTTGTCTTGGAGAGATTTCGTTTCTACTCACTCTACCTATCTGTGCTACTCCTAGTGGTAGTTTACTTCTCGAGATTTTGAATACTTGGGGGAAATTAATGAACATCCCTTGCGCGTGCTCGGGTCTGAGATAAGCGGTTTCCCCTCTGTATGGACCTATTTGCGTTGCAAACAAGAGGAGCGCATTGAATACTGGGCCTAATTCTCCTCCGCAATCTGGACACTTCAAATTATGTTCTTTAATTAACTTACTCATGTTTTCCGTGCTCCAGCCTTCTACGTTTATTTTAAGCAGGTCTTTAATTAAGTGATCTGCTCTATACACTCTTTTACACTTCGAACACTCAACAACGGGATCTGTGAAGTGTTCCTCGTGGCCACTAGCCTTGAAAACTATTCTCGGATTAATAATGGGTGTTTCTATTTCGACCACGTTTTCTCTAGTGTACACAAAGTACTTTAACCATTGATTAGCTATATTTCTCTTTATTAGTACACCTACTGATCCAAAGTCATAGAATCCAGCTACACCTCCATATATTTCAAATGATGTCCAGAATATTCCTCTTCTCCTCGCCAGATCAACTATTTTCTCGTAGAGGTCTTGACTTTTGTTAACCAAATTAATACCCCTTTAGCTCATTAATCATTGCTAAGTAATTTGGGTTAAATATTATTTTTCACTATTAAGCTATTAAGTTGAAGTTCGAAGTGGTGGGCAATTGTGTGGAAAACTTTGCTCATGAAACCAACATTCGCGTGCTTGGAGAATGTAAAATCCCGAGTAGCAGTTATAGGCATTCCATTGGATAATACCGGTACATATAGGCCTGGGACAAGATTTGCACCACAGAAAATAAGAGATGCTGCGTGTAACCTAGAGTTATACAGTATCATGGCAAACAAGTCAATAGAAGATGTTGGCTTCAAAGACTACGGGGATATTGTACTACCACCTGGAGATACTGCGAGATCCCTTCAAAGAATAGAGCTTATAACTAGGAACATCTCCGGGGAACATTATGGCTTATTAGTCATACTTGGAGGAGAACACCTCTTGACTTATTCAACAGTACGTGCGTTAGAAGATAGAATTGATACTCTTATTGTCTTTGATGCTCATCTTGATTCACGTTTAGAGTACCTTGATTCAAACGTGAATCATGCCACTTTTTTACGTAAATTGATTGAAGAAGGAGTAAATGTTTTACATATTGGATCAAGAGCATACACTGAAGACGAGGTCAATTATGTTAAGAGTAAGAGTAACGTTAAAGTATTCAACATATTAGATGTCTACAATAACAAACTAGAGTTCAGTGATCTTGGCAGAACATATGTTAGCGTTGATTTAGATGTCTTTGACCCAGCCATAGCACCAGGCGTATCTAATCCTGAACCTTTAGGATTAAACACGTACATGTTCCTAAACATACTGAAGAACGTCTTCAATAAATCTACGAGTATAGTAGCCATCGATGTTGTTGAAGTTAACCCATTAGTAGATTACAGCGACGTAACCAGTATTCTCGCTGCAAAAGTAGTTATTGAGTCCGTGGGCTTATACTTGAGTAAGACGACAGAGTATAATGTTAAATAGCTTTAACAATCCTATACGTTTTAGCTACTTTGAAAACTATTTCGTAAGTGCATTTAGGACATCTAACTTGTCTACCATAGGTTCTTACCATTTCTTCGTAGTCAAAAACATAACCACATCTTCCACACTTATATTTAACCATGCTTATTCACCTAAGAGTACCTTGCCCATTATTTCTGAAATAGGTTTTTAAGTTTTTAATATGTAAATAAAATATTGGCAGTCCCGGTGATGCAAAAACACATGTCTGGTCAAGTATGTGGAGGCGAAATACCGGAGGAACTATGTGAGAGATTAATTGTGGAACAACCATTACTGAAGATCCGGCTAGATACAAGGAAATTCGGGAAAGCTGTAACAGTTGTTGACGGGTTTCCAAGCGATAAAGAATTACTTAAACATTTAGCGAGGTACCTTAAAACCAAGTTAGCTGCTGGAGGAACATACAGAGAGGAGGAGGGTAGAATAGAGTTACAGGGTGATCATAGACAACGTGTAAAACAGATTCTAATAGAAGAACTAGGCATTAATCCAGAAAACATATTAGTAATGAGTTAGAGATTAGAGTGAAAGAATAAAATATTCAGTGTTTTTCCTACTCTTCAACTTCCATACTTAGAACTTTCATTAGTTCTCTGCATCTATTTCTAACTGTAACCTCTGTTACGCCTGCGACATTGGCTATTTCCTTCTGTGATCTTTCTTCACCTAGTTTCTCGCACGCTAAGTACACGGCGGCTGCCGCTAAGCCGATGGGGTCTTTTCCACCTAATACACCCGTTTCTCTTGCTTTATTTAATATCTCGATCGCCGTTCTTACAACAGCGCCTGATAAACCGAGTGCGTGAGCTATTCTTGGAACAAAGTCCGCTGGTTCACTTGTTGTGACCTTAATGCTTAGCTCGCGTAGTAGTAATCTATAACACCTAGCTATTTCCTTCCTACTAACACGTGAATACTCCTCTATTTCATCAAGTGTTCTCGGTAGTTTCCTCAATCTGCACGCAAGGTATATAGCGGCTGCAATAACGCTCTCAATGCTTCTACCTCTAACTAACCCCTTCTCAACTGCTTCTCTATAGATCTTCGCGGCTTCCTCCCTTATATAAGTTGGAAGATTGAGTAGATCGCTTAATCTATCGAGTTCATTCATTGCTTGAGCTAGATTCCTCTCAACACTAGTTAAAATACGTGTCCTAGCTTGCCATTTACGTAGTTTATACAACTGGTACTTCTTATTTATCAGTGTATGGCCAGACGCGTCTCTATCAGAGTAATCAATCGCCGTGGTAAACCCCATGTCATGAACCGTTGGAGTTATTGGGCCACCTGTTCTCGCTCTTTTCTCTCTTTCCTCTGGAGTAAATGCACGCCACTCAGCTCTATCATCTATTACTCTGTCCTCTATTACTTCCCCTGTTTCAAGGCAAATATACTCCGCTCTCGCTACCTCATAAACTACCTTATCTGGTGGACACTTTGACTTGTTTTCCTTAACTTGTTCTTGAGGAGATGTATTTGTTCCAGTATTATTACTATTTACGGATTCTTCATTAAACATAAGAAACTCACCAAGCACCTATTGTTCTGTGTTTTACCCCCTTATAAATTTAACGCAAAGTTTAAAAACCCTAGTGTGAAATGGCCTTATAAATCCTTTATAAATAATGAGTTAAAACTTAATAAACTCTATGTAAAGATAAAGATAGAATCGGGAAAGTAGCCGGGTCGTCTAGCGGCCAAGGATGCGGGGCTTTGGCCGAACACGGAGGAAACCCCGTGACCGGGGTTCGAATCCCCGCCCGGCTACTTTATATTGACCACTTAGTTTTTACCTCTCAATGATCCCCTGAAAACAACTCATTGATCTACACAAAGCCGAGTCTACTTGAAGAAAGCTTGGACAGTGCTGATGCTAATTTATCCGCTATTCTCAAGGGTTCGGGTATAGGGCTATATATGCATGTACTTTTCAATAAGTGAAAAACTTTCCTTAACTCAATGTTTTTAGCATATACTCTAATAGTTCTCCAGGGCGTATTGAAATAAACCATTTTTAAGTATACTTCCTCTATTACACTATATCTCTCCCTCCAGTCAGTGAAGTGTTTTTGTAGCGCGATTTTAATTCTATTGAGATCAAGGGGGTACAGTTGAATAACTATTATTCCTTTACCCGTTAACTCCGACAATTGATCGGGATCCACGACGTCGAAGCCTGCATAAGTTATACCATCCAGTATTAAAACCTCTCCTCCAAGGAATTTTGATAACTCAGAAATTATTTGAGTTGATGTGTTAAGATCAACTCTAACTGTAGACCACGCGATTTTCGTTACTTTATGAGATTCTACTGTTTCAACGCCAACTATGAAAGTTAATCCTTTCCCACTCTTATACGTGGGAGGAAAGAATCCATCATCGTACGCTTCCATAACAATATTAGACAATGCTCTTCGTAACCTCTCTTACTACTTTTATAACTTCATCTTTGACCTTGATTATTTTAGTTAATCCATGTCTACCCATGCTTCTAACATCTGCAATTATAATGCCCATCATGTCTAATTGCGAGATCACTTGGCTAACACTGCGCATTGACAGTGGTTCTAAACCATGTTTCCTAGCGATGTCAACGTATAGTGAGTACACTTCGCCCGTAGTAGTTGATCCCTTCTTGGAAACTAAGTCGACTATTGCTTTCAATACGAGTTTTTGTTGGAGAGGCAGTGTTACGATGCTCTGGTATAGTCTACCCTCCTCGATCTCTAATACTGCTTTCTTAACGTGTTCAATTGTTACCTCGCTCGCACCCTCTCTCTCGGCCACCTCCCCTGATACTCTAAGTAGATCTAACGCTCTCCTAGCATCACCGTGTTCTCTTGCAGCTAATGCTGCGCAATAAGAGATCACACTATCGCTTATCACACCTGGATGAAAAGCTTTCTCGGATCTCTGTTTAAGTATTGTGAATAATTGTTCAGCATTATAGGGCGGGAAAAATATCTCTTCTTCACCTAGGCTTGATTTCACTCTTGGGTCAAGGTTCTCGACGAAATACAAGTTATTCGTAATACCTATTACTGAGACCTTTGATCTCGATAAATCCTCGTTAACTCTTAGAAGTTTATATAGTAAGTCGTCTCCGTTGCGTTTAACGAAGTAATCTATTTCATCGAGTATAACTATGTGTAACCCGCTCCAACTATCTAGGGCATTAACGTATTTCCTATATACCTCGCTTAGCGCTAAACCTGTGTATGGTATCCTTAATCCAATACTAGAAGCTATAGTGGCTAAGACCTTGTATGGAGTATCTATTTTCCTAGTGTTCACGTATGCGTAATTTAGCTTTATACCTATAGATGATGCTTTTTCCGCTAGTTTTTTAACAACATACTTAGCTACAACGGTTTTACCTGTTCCAGTTAACCCGTACAGTAGTATATTACTCGGGCGTTCACCCTTAGCTGAAACCACAAGTATATCTGCGAGTTTCCTTATCTCGGTTTCCCTGTGCGGCAAAGATTCAGGAACATAGTCCGGGTGCAATACTTCTCTATTAATGAATATCCTTGAAGCTAACCCGCGCTTCTTTATGATTTCCTCAATTATATCTAGCTCTTCGGCATTAAACAAGTTAAAGCACCCATGTATTGGTTCAGCAAAAGAGCTTTAACATAAACCCCAGTCAGTATAGTATCCTTAATTAAAGCTATAAAAACACTTTTAAACCTGGATAATCAATACTAATGAAGTGAAACGGGCCGGTAGCTCAGCCCGGAAGAGCGCCCGGTTGGCAACAGCACGCCGAAATCCGGGAGGTCCCGGGTTCAAATCCCGGCCGGTCCACTAACTTGTTCACCTGTTTCATTGAGTAAAGTCAAAGGTTTATACTATAAAAGCCCCTGTAACCTTGGAGATATAAAGGTTGGAGTGCTTTGGTAGTTGATACGTATGAATGAGGAAATAAACATCCTTGAACACGAGTTAGTGCCGAAGCATGAAATAGTGCCTCCAGAAGAGGCAATCCAGTTATTGAAGAGACTTGGAATAGAGCCCTGGCAACTACCATGGATGTCCATGGACGACCCAGTTGCTAAAGCAATAGGTGCAAAACCTGGAGACATAGTAAGAATTATTAGGAAGAGCCCCACTGCAGGAGTATTTGTTGCTTACAGATATGTAGTTGTAGAGGTGACTAAGAAGTCTTGACACAGCGCTTAACACCCGAGGATCTATGGGTTGTATCTAGGAGATACATTGAGGAAAAAGGATTAGTTAGACAACACTTAGATAGCTATGATAGATTCATCAGGGAGATCCTCCCAGCTATTATCGAGGAATTCAAAGTTGTTCCAATAACAGATACCGTGAAACTATACATTGAAAAACCAAGAATCGAGAAACCTCAATGGATAGAAATCGATGGCACCCCTCAATACAAGACGCCTCTCGAGTGTAGAATCAGGAATTTAACATACATGGCTCCCGTAATTGTAACCGTAAGACTTGAAGGAGACGGTGTGTACCGTGAGCTAAGTTTAAAGCTAATGGATCTCCCCGTAATGCTTAAATCGGAAATCGACCCATTAAGCAAAGCGAGCCCAGAGGAATTAATACAGTACGGAGAGGATCCGAGAGATCCAGGCGGTTACTTCATCATTAATGGAAGCGAGAGAGTATTAGTTGCACAAGAAGACCTAGCGAGTAACACTATTCTCGTAGATTACGGACAGGAGGGTACAGGGATAACACATACAGCGAAAGTAGTTAGCGCAGCCAGAGGTAGAAGATCGCAACTAATAATAGATCGTAGGAAAGACGGCATATTCTACGCTAATTTCCAAGGACATAAAATACCAGCCGTAATATTAATGATAGCGCTAGGTCTGGATACTCGTGAAGTACTCTACGCTGTTAGCCCGGATCCAACATACCATAACTACGTATTACCATCTATACTCCAAGTAGAGCAGGTTCTCCCGAAAATAGAGGTTCCACAAGAAATTAGTGAGGAAGAGCTAAAACAGTACATGGAGGAATATAGGAAGAAGCTGGTTGAGGAAGCATTGGACTTCATAGGTTCACGATTCGCCATTGGTAGACCGCGAGAAGAGAGAATTGAGAGAGCTCGTAGACTTTTAGATGAAAGACTTCTCCCCCATATAGGAACAGATTCCAGTAGGGAAACAAGAATTCTTAAAGCCATGTATATTGGACAAATGATTGCTAGAATAATAGAGTTAATGCTTGGCCGACGTGAACCCGACGATAAAGATCATTATAGAAACAAGAGGTTAAAGCTAGCAGGTGACCTCCTCGCCACGCTTGTGAGAGCTGCACTAGTATCATTTACTCGGGAAGTACGTGAAGAACTAGAGAAACAGCTATCTAAAACCAGGAAACTCGAGATAAAAGCAGCGTTCAAACACAGCATAATAACAGATAGAATACTACATGCTATGGCTACAGGTAACTGGCCTGGTGGAAGAACAGGCGTAAGCCAGTTACTAGATAGAACCAATATGTTAAGCACACTTAGCCACTTGAGACGTGTTGTCTCACCACTCGCCCGTGGACAACCACACTTTGAAGCAAGAGAACTTCACGGAACTCAATGGGGTAGAATTTGCCCATTTGAAACACCAGAAGGAGCTAATATTGGTTTAGTTAAGAACCTCGCTTTACTAGTTAACGTGAGTGTTGGAATAGAAGATAAACCCGTAGAGGAGCTCCTATACGAACTAGGCACAATACCAATTGTAACTAAGAGAATTAAAGGTAAAGTAGTTAAAGGCTATTTAGATGACATCATAGAAAAACTCGAGAAAGGAGAAGTAAGAGGAGACGAGTACTCGGGATGGAGTAGAGTATTCCTGAACGGGAAGCTCATAGGGTATCATCCTGATGGTGAAACCTTAACGAAAACCATTAGGAAACTTAGGAGACAAGGTAAACTGAGTCCAGAAGTCAACGTAGCACATATTCAAACCAATTACTTAAACGAAGTCATAGTAAACACTGACGCTGGTAGAATCAGGAGACCATTAATAGTTGTTGAAAACGGAGTACCTAGACTCACGAAGGATCACGTTGAGAAATTAAAGAAAGGAGAAATCTCGTTCGAAGACCTAGTTAAAGAGGGAATCATAGAGTACCTAGACCCTGATGAAGAGGAAAACGCTTATGTTGCTTTAACGATGGATCAAGTAACAAAGGAGCACACTCACCTCGAACTATGGATACCTGGAATATTCGGTATAACAGCGTCTATAATACCATACCCTGAACATAATCAAAGCCCAAGAAACATGTATGAAGCAGCAATGGCTAAACAAGCACTTGGATTAAACGCCGCTAACTTCCAGAACAGAGTTGATACACGTGGTCACTTATTGCATTATCCACAAAAACCATTAGTTACAACTAAGGCTATTGATGTTATTGGTTACAATGAAAGACCGGCTGGACAAAACTTCGTGGCAGCTGTTTTAACGCTCACAGGGTACAATATCGAAGACGCCGTTATATTAAATAAGAGTAGTGTTGAAAGAGGTCTCGCTAGGTCAACTTTCTTTAGGTTATATACGACAGTAGAGTATAAGTACCCTGGAGGAATACAAGATGAGATAACTAAACCATCACCTAGTGCGAAAGGTTACAGAGGACAACGCTCATACGAGCTCCTCGAAGAAGACGGCATTGTTCCACCCGAAACAGAAGTAGTTGGCGGTGAAGTACTAATAGGTAAAGTTAGTCCACCGAGGTTCATTAGTGCACAAGAATACGCTGTCGGTGGGATAACTAGGCAAGACACCAGCATCGCTGTTAGACACGGTGAAAAAGGCGTAGTTGATGTAGTAATATTGACGATGGATGACGAAGGCAATAAACTCGTTAAAGCGAGAGTAAGAGATCTAAGAATACCTGAACTAGGCGATAAGTTCGCATCAAGACATGGTCAAAAAGGCGTAGTGGGCTTGCTAATACCACAGTATGATATGCCTTTCACGGAGGAAGGAGTAACACCAGACTTAATAATAAATCCACACGCTTTCCCAAGTAGAATGACTGTTGGACAATTACTTGAAAGCATAGCTGGAAAAGCGGCTGCTTTAAGAGGAGAATATGTTGATGCAACACCATTCTACAAAGAAGACGTTGAAAACATTAAGCTAGTACTCAAGAAGCATGGATACCCGCCAACAGGTGAAGAAGTTATGTATGATGGTAGAACCGGTGAAATGCTGGAAGGACCAGTCTTCATAGGGATAGTATATTATCAGAAACTACACCACATGGTGAGCGATAAAATACATGCAAGAGCCAGAGGCCCTGTTCAGATCTTAACGAGGCAACCAACTCAGGGTAGATCCAGAGCAGGTGGACTAAGATGGGGTGAAATGGAGGTTGACTGCTTAGTTGGACACGGCGCAGCTTTATTATTGAGGGAAACTATGCGTGAGAGAAGCGATCTTTCAAGAATATATGTATGTGAAGAGTGCGGATTCATAGGTTACTTCGATAAAAACAAGGGTAAACTCATATGTCCAATACACAAGGATAAGACTACCCTGAAACCCGTTGATGTCAGTTATGCCTTTAAACTACTAATACAGGAGCTAATGAGCATGGGTATTAAGCCAAGGTTAATAATCCAGGACCTGCTTAAAGGGTGATACACGTGGATAGCGTCCTTACTACTCGCATATCTAAAATAAGACTCGGCTTAATGTCACCGGATGAGATAAGAAGAATGAGCGTTACAACAATAGCTACAACCGACGTATACGATAATGATGGTTTACCAATAGATGGAGGAGTAATGGATAAACGCATGGGCGCCATAGAACCCGGTGAAGTATGCCCAGTTTGCGGAAACACACGTGATAGCTGCCCGGGACACTTTGGTCACATTGAGCTAGCTAAACCAGTTATCCACGTTAGTTTCGTGAAATATATTTTAATGTATCTAAAGGCCACTTGCGAAGCATGCGGTAGAATCAAAATACCCGAGGATGAAAGACAAGAGTACTTGAAACTCCTCCGAGATCTCGAAGACTTGGGGCTTGTTTACCTGAAGAAAAGGTTCCACGAGTACATTAGGAAGAAAGCATCAGCCACCACCACGTGCCCCCACTGTGGAACAGCATCACATAAAGTTAAGTTAGATAGACCATACACGTTCTATGTTCAAACAGAGAAAGGACTTAGAAAAATCACTCCCAGTGAAATAAGGGAGAGACTGGAGAAAATACCCGATGAAGATGTAAGATTGCTTGGCGGAGACCCCAAGGAGGCTAGGCCTGAATGGATGATTCTAACAGTTCTACCCGTTCCACCGAGAAGCGTCAGACCCTCCATTACTTTGGAAACAGGTATTAGAAGCGAAGATGACTTAACTCATAAATTAGTTGATATTGTCAGAGTAAACAACAGGTTGAGAGAACACATTGAAAGCGGTGCCCCAAGCGCTATTATCGAGGAGGAATGGGAGCTTCTACAGTACCACGTTGCAACCTATATAGATAACGAAGTTTCAGGCATACCCGTAGCGAAGCACAGAAGCGGCAAAGTCTTGAAAGGAATTGCGCAGAGATTAAAGGGTAAAGAGGGCAGATTCCGAGGTGATTTAAGGGGTAAACGCGTTGATTACTCAGCGAGAACTGTTGTAAGCCCAGATCCAAGTTTAAGCATCAATGAAGTAGGGGTTCCAGAGGAAGTAGCGAAAACGCTAACTATTCCAGAGAGAGTTACTCCATGGAACATCGAGTTTCTAAGAAAACTAGTATTAAATGGCCCAGATAAATGGCCTGGTGCAAACTACATTGTTAGACCAGATGGTAGAAAAATAAGCTTAAAGTACGTAGATAGAAAAGTAGTCGCGGAGTCCCTGGAACCAGGGTTCATTGTTGAAAGACACCTTTTAAATGGAGACATCGTTCTCTTCAACAGGCAACCATCCCTTCACAGAATATCAGTAATGGCTCACGTTGTTAGAGTGTTACCATATAAGACGCTTAGGTTAAACCCGCTCGTTTGCCCACCATACAACGCTGATTTCGATGGAGATGAAATGAACTTACACATACCACAGGGAGAGGAAGCTCGAGCTGAAGCAAGAATACTAATGCTGGTTGAGAAACATATATTGACTCCAAGGTATGGAGGACCAATCATTGGAGGTCTACAGGACTATATTAGTGGAGCATATTTGTTAACAGTAAAATCAACGGTTCTAACGAAGGAGAAAGCTGCTACAATTCTATCAGCTAGTGGGTACAGAGGTTCCTTACCGGAGCCAGCTATACTTAAACCAAGAGAGTTCTGGACTGGGAAACAGTTAATATCACTATTCCTACCGAAAGATTTCAACTATAGAAGAAACTCGAAGATTGGGAGTGCATCGGTTCTGAGATGCTTAGATGAAGATTGCCCTCACGATAGCTTGGTAATAATTAGAAATGGTGTACTACTCGAAGGAGTCCTAGATAAAGCTAGTATAGGTAGAGAAGAACCAGAGAGTCTAATGCACTGGTTAATCAAAGACTACGGTGAAAATTACGGCAGATTCTTCATGGATAAAGTATACAAGATGTTCGTTAGAGTCTGTGAAATGTATGGCCTCACAATGAGTTACGATCAACTGGTTCTAAGCGAATATGCCAAGAAATCCATTGAGGACACAATTAGAGAAGAGCTCAGGGAAATAGATGAATTAATTCAACTATATAGAGAAGGAAAACTAACACCTAGACCTGGTAAAACACTTGAAGAAAGTCTCGAAGACGAAATAGTTGATGCTCTCTCCAAAAAACTACTCGACAAAGTAGCAGATGTTATTACACAATACTTTAAGCTAACGAACCCCGTGGTAGTAATGGCGAGAACTGGTGCACGTGGAAACCCCGTCAACTTAACACAAATGTCAGGGTTACTGGGTCAACAGACTGTTAGAGGTAAGAGATTAACCCGTGGATTCCACGGGAGAATGCTAACGCATTTCAAACCGGGGGACATCGGGGCTGAAGCCAGAGGCTTCATTAAATCCGGTTTCGTAGATGGTTTAAACCCATTAGAATTATTCTTCCACGCAGCTGCGGGTAGAGAGGGATTAATTGATACAGCTGTTAGAACGAGTCAATCAGGTTACATGCAAAGAAGACTGATTAACGCATTGCAGGATCTAAGAGTGTACTATGATGGAACAGTTAGAACAGCGACTGGTGAAATAGTTCAATTAGTTTACGGAGAAGACGGTGTTGACCCCATGAAGAGTGATCACGGTAAAGCAGTTAACATTGATAGATTAATTAATAGATACATGGGTTGATCCAGCATGAATACCCCGAGAAATGTAGAAGAAGAAATAAACCTTCTTTTAGAGAAAGTGAAGCAGGAGTTAACTCCCCAATTGTTTGAAGAATTATCAAATAAGTTAAAGGAAGCCGTTAAAAAACATAGGATAACAATGGAGCAGGCTTCTAAAGTAATCGAGGAAATAGTGAGAAACTACCATAGATCGCTCATAGATCCGGGAGAAGCAGTCGGGACAATAACAGCACAGAGCCTTGGCGAACCATCAACTCAAATGACCCTGAGAGTATTCCACTACGCTGGAGTAAGAGAGTACAACGTGACGCTGGGTCTCCCGCGACTCATAGAGATCGTCGACGCTAGGAAGTCCCCGGAAACACCTATAATGGAGATTTACCTAACGGAAGACGTTAAACATGATCTTGAAAAAGTTAAAGAGATAGCGCGACATATAGAGTTAACGTATATTGAGAACATTACTGAAGAATTCGCAATAGATTACACTGAAGGAGCAGCGATTATAAAGCTAGATCGGGAGATGCTCGCAGATAAAGGAGTAACAGTGGAAAAAGTTGTAGAGGTATTAAATGAATTAGAATTAGGCGAAGTAAGTGTTTCACCGGAGGATCCATACGAAGTTAGAGTATACCTCAGTGAAGAGTACTTAGATCCGGTGAAAATCGAGAAACTTAGAACCAAGATTCTACAAGCACGAGTTAAAGGAGTACGAAACATTAAGAAAACAATTATTCAGAAACGTGGAGATGAATACGTTATTATCGCTGAAGGAAGCAATCTCGAAGAAGTCATGAAGATCCCTGGTGTGAATTGGAGAAAAGTCTACACAAACAATATACATGAGATCGAGCGCATTCTTGGAATAGAGGCAGCTAGAGCAGCTATTATAAAAGAAATTAAAAACACTTTAGATGATCAAGGTTTAGATGTTGACATAAGACATATAATGCTACTCGCTGATATGATGACTTGGACTGGTCACGTGAGACAAGTAGGGAGAATGGGTATTGCGGGAGAAAAACCAAGTGTGCTAGCACGAGCAACATTTGAAACCACGGTTCAGAAGCTAGTGGAGAGCGCCGTCATGGGTGAAGAAGACGCTTTGCCGAGTATAACAGAAAATATTATAATTGGTCAAATGATACCTGTAGGTACGGGACTCGTCCGTGTATATATGAATCCAAGTATTATTAAGAAAGAAGAAGTCAAGCCGCAAGGTGAAGAAAGTGAGTAGCTCTATACCAAAACCTGAACTAATTAAAGCTATACAAACGGCTTCAAGGACAGGCCAAGTAGTTTACGGAACGAGAGAAGTAACGAAACTAGTTCTACACGGGAAAGCCAAATTAGTGGTTTTAGCCGCTAATGCACCGCCAGAGATAAAGCGTGACATCTCATACTACGCTAAGTTAAGCAAAGTCCCAGTACTCATATTTGAGGGAACAAACATCGAATTAGGGAACATTATTGGTAGACCACATAGCATCGCTGTATTAGCGGTCATAGATCCCGGTCAGTCGAGGATTTTAGAGTTAGTAACAGGTGAATAATGAGTGAGCAACGGGGAAAAAGCTCAAGCAAAAATTACTCCCGAGGAATTCAGGTACATGGCTCTTCTCAGTGAATTAACTAATGCAACGGTAAGAGACTGCATAATAGATGAAGATAACAACCGCATCATTTTCCTAGTTAATCCCGAGGAAGTCGGAAAAGCTATTGGTCCACGTGGATTCTACGTACAGCAATTAAGGAGAATTCTCAATAAAAACATAGAAATAGTAGGGTACAGCGACAAAATGGAGGAACAAGTGAAACTAGCGTTAGTTCCAGCTAGGGTTACAGATATGAAGCTTGTGAATAGACCTGATGGAACCAAAGTACTATATGTCGCTGTTCACCCAGCAGATAAAGCCATAGCTATTGGTAAAGGAGGCAGAAACATTCAGAGACTCAAGTTAATACTGAAAAGACATTTCGGAATAGACTCAGCGATAATTGCTTAGAAAACGGTTTTTAAGTAGGTTTAAAAGCTCATTATACATACAGAGTAAAAACAGGTGCTTACAAAGTGCCAGGTAAAAAAGGCCCCAATGGATTATACGCTGCGAGAACATTATATAAGAAAAGAAAGAAGTTTAAGTGGTATCAGAGAGAGTATAAGTGGAGAATGCTGAGAAAGCTTGGATTGAGAACAGATCCTCTTGAAGGAGCCCCAATGGCGCGTGGAATAGTTCTAGAGAAGGTTGGAGTAGAATCCCGTAAACCCAACTCGGCTTTGAGAAAATGTGTGAGAGTGCAGCTAGTTAAAAACGGTAAAGTAGTAACAGCGTTCGTTCCATGGGATGGAGGCGTTAATTACATTGATGAACACGATGAAGTCATCATAGAGGGAATAGGTGGTACTCTCGGCGGAGCTATGGGAGATATCCCGGGAGTAAAGTATAAGGTTGTCATGGTTAACGGTGTTTCACTAAAAGCTTTATGGCTTGGCAAGAAACAGAAACCAGTTAGATAGGTGCATTAGATTTGGCTACGCAAACTGCACGTACACTCGAAGTTAAAGAAGTAAAATTATTTGGTAAATGGAGCTATGATTGGATTGACATCAAGGACCCTAGCTTAAAGAAATACATGTGCTTAAAACCAGTTCGCCTACCGCACAGTAGTGGGAGACATGAGCACAGGAAGTTCGGTAAAGCCGAAGTACCAATAGTTGAACGATTAATTAATAAACTAATGTTTCCGGGTAGAAACACTGGGAAAAAACACCTAGCATACAATATCGTTAAAAAAGCCTTTGAACTAATATACTTGAAGACGGGGGAGAACCCGCTGCAAATCCTAGTAAGAGCTATTGAGAACTCTGCACCAAGAGAAGACACTACGAGAATAATGTACGGTGGAATAGTATACCACGTATCAGTCGACATCTCGCCACTAAGAAGAATTGATGTAGCATTAAAACACCTCACAGAAGGAGCTAGATTAAAAGCATTTAATAATCCATTACCAATAGAGGAGGCGCTGGCTGAAGAAATAGTGTTAGCTGCAAATAATGATCCCAAGAGCTACGCTATACAGAAGAAAGACGAAATAGAAAGAATAGCATTAAGTAGCAGATAGATATCAACAGAAGATTGTATCCCTGTTTTTACGCTCACATAATTTCGTACATGTTCCGAGATTTAGTTTTCCCTAGTTATTAACACGATTCTGAGACCCTGCGTAGTGAAAGTTTAAATTATTAGACCGGGATCAAGCCATCTATTAGTAAACTTTATAAGCATAGTTTGTAATCATCGGAGTAGAAGGTGAAGGTGTTTAAAAATGAGTGCGCCGCAAAAACCCCACTTGAACTTAATAATAATTGGGCACGTAGACCATGGAAAAAGCACGATGACTGGCCACATGTTATACCGTCTAGGTTACTTCGACGAAAAAACGCTAAAAGATCTAGAAGCTCAAGCACAGAAAATGGGTAAAGAAAGCTTCAAATTCGCGTGGCTACTTGACAGGCTAAAGGAGGAGAGAGAGCGCGGATTAACCATTAGCTTATCATACATGAAGTTCGAGACGAAGAAGTACTTCTTCACCATTATTGATGCGCCAGGACACAGAGACTTCGTTAAAAACATGATTACTGGAGCAAGTCAAGCGGATGCAGCAATACTAGTTGTGAGTGCGAGAAAAGGTGAATTTGAGGCAGGTATGAGCGCTGAGGGTCAGACAAGAGAGCACGCTTTACTTGCAAGAACTATGGGTATAAACCAACTAATAGTAGCAATAAACAAAATGGATGCTACTGAACCACCTTACAGCGAGAAGAGGTACAAGGAAGTAGTTGAAATTCTAGGCAAGTTCCTGAAGAGCATTGGTTTCGACGTAAGCAAGATACCGTTCATACCAGTGTCTGCATGGACAGGCGAGAACCTCATAGAGAGATCGCCTAATATGCCATGGTACAATGGTCCAACCTTAGTTGAAGCACTGGACATGTTGCAGGTTCCACCTAAACCAATTGATAAACCCCTAAGACTACCAATACAAGACGTCTACAGTATATCCGGTGTAGGTACAGTAGCGGTAGGTAGAGTTGAATCAGGAGTATTAAAGGTGGGCGACAGAGTAGCCATAACTCCACCAGCATTAGTTGCAGAAGTAAAATCCATTGAAACACACCACGTTAGAATAGAGAAAGCTGAACCAGGAGACAATATTGGCTTCAACTTAAAAGGCGTAGAGAAGAAGGATATTAAACGCGGAGACGTAATAGGACCAGTTGATAATCCACCAACAGTAGCAGACGAGTTCACGGCAAGAATAATGGTTGTTTGGCACCCAACAGCTATAGCTGTAGGTTACACACCAGTAATTCACATACACACGGCCAGCATAGCATGCAGAATAACGGAGATCGTGGCAAAAATCGACCCTAGAACCGGTAAGGAACTTGAGAAGAATCCGCAGTTTATTAAACAAGGAGATATCGCCATTGTGAAATTCAAACCGATTAAACCACTAGTAGCGGAGAAATACTCGGACTTCCCAGGACTTGGAAGATTCGCAATGAGAGACATGGGTAAAACCGTTGGAATCGGTCAAGTAATCGAAGTTAAACCAGCTCAAGTAACAATTAAGAAATAGTTTTAGTAAATCATGAAGAAATAAAAACAATTTTTTAATACCATATGCACGATAACATGCTTATTAAACTATAGAAACGGGGAAAACCTTTGTCTACGCCGAGAATGGTTAAGATAAAAATGTGGAGCACTAATATAAGAGTGCTTGAGGACTTTGTATCAAAACTAGTAGATATAGCGAAGAAGAGCGGTGTGAAAATCAGCGGCCCAGTTCCTTTACCGACGAAAAAACTAACCATTAGAACACTTAAACTACCACACGGTGAAGGCAAAAAGAAGTACGAGAAATGGGAAATGCGAGTACATAAAAGACTATTATATATAGCTGAAGATGAGAGAGTTATGAAGCAACTAATAAGAGTTAGAGTACCACCAGAAGTATGGATAGAAATAGAGCTTTAGCAACGAGTTGGAATAAGCAATTTAAACCTAAATATTATAATATTTTTCTGAGAGCCGGGGTGCCCGAGCGGCCTAAGGGGCTGGCCTGGAGTGATAAGCATCATAGATAGCCAGTGGGGGTTCACCTCCCGCGCGGGTTCGAATCCCGCCCCCGGCGCTCAACAGCTTAGAAACCTCTCCGTAGATCAAGTGAATTAGCTAAACTTAACACTGAGTAATTTAAAAACCCTTTTCACAGTAGTTTTTAAAAGCTTGTTAAAGTCTAAGTATGATGGGCGAGGATTAAATTAAGATTATTGCTTATGGTGGGGGATAATTGGACAGGGAGTTTAGGAGAATAATTAGAATTTTGGAAACAGATATAGATGGAGAACTACCAGTAATTTATGGTTTATCTGCAGTTAAGGGTGTTGGATACAACTATGCTTTAGCTACTTGTAGAGTGCTGGGATTAGATCCAGCGATGAAAATCGGTTACCTAACAGATGACGAAATTAAGAACATTGAGAGTGTTGTAAAAGAACCACGTAAATACAATATACCATCCTGGTATTACAATAGGAGAAAAGACTATGCTACAGGAGAAGATTCTCACCTAGTGGGTTCTACTCTCTTATTTTACGTCAAGGAAGACATAGAGCACGAAAAAAGAATCAAGAGCTGGCGTGGAATAAGACACGCGCTTGGATTAAAAGTCCGAGGACAAAGAACGAGGACTACAGGTAGAGCGGGTATCACTGTTGGAGTCAAGAGGAAGAAAGCTGGTCAACCTCAACAGCAGAAAAAGCAATAGGTGAACAAAGATGGGTGATCCAAAGAAATCCCGTAGGTTATGGATGGGGCCAAGGCATCCATGGCGTAAAGATAGATTAATGGATGAATCCAGGTTACTTGGTGTTTACGGTCTTAGAAGTAAAAGAGAATTATGGAAAGCATCAACGATTGTAAGGTACTTTAGGCACAGAGCTCGTACACTGTTAGCTGCTCCAGAGGAAATACGTGAAAAAGAGGAAAAAGTTCTAGTTGAGAAACTCGTGAAACTAGGTTTACTAAACGAGGGCGCGAAATTAGATGACATTTTAAACCTACGCGCTGAAGATCTTCTGGAACGTAGGCTTCAAACAATTGTATATAAGAAGGGGCTCGCCAGAACTATCCATGAAGCAAGACAATTAATAATTCACGGCCACATTTCGATTGGTGGGAGAAGGATTAGATCCCCTGGTTACATAGTATCCCGCGATGAAGAACAAGCAATTCAATACTATTATAAGAGCCCCTATCTCAAGAAGAAAGAGGCTTCATTAGAGGCTAGTGCTTAGTTTGAGCTAGGTGATTCAATATGGCTTTCGCGTTTAGAGAATTAAAGTGGGGGATTGCTCACATATACAGTAGTTCAAACAATACAATTATACACATAACGGATCTCTCCGGCGCTGAAACTGTAAGCTTATGGAGTGGTGGAAGAGTCGTTAAAGCCGACAGAGAGAAACCCAGCCCCTACGCCGCTATGTTAGCTGCTTCAAAAGCTGCTTCTGAAACCATGGAAAAAGGCATAATGGCTCTACACATTAAAGTTAGAGCTCCAGGTGGACATGGCCCCAAAACACCGGGTCCAGGAGCTCAAGCCTCTATTCGAGCACTTGCAAGATCAGGATTTATAATTGGTAGAATAGAGGATGTTACACCCATACCACACGACACTACGAGGAGACCCGGTGGAAGAAGAGGTAGAAGACTGTAAGCTAGGTGCATAGTGCTTGAACATAGAGATCTTGGAAAAAACTCCCTTTACGTTAAAACTGTATGTTAAAGACCTACCTATCCATGTTCTAAACGCTATTAGAAGAGCTGTAATGAGCGAGGTTCCCGTAATGGCTATAGATTACGTTATCTTCATTGAGAACTCCAGCGTGTTCTACGATGAGTACATTGCACATAGACTCGGTTTAATACCCTTAACCAGCGAAAACGCTAGCGATAAGTATAAGTCACCCGAGGAGTGTGCTGAAGCCGGTGAGAAAAAAGTTTTCTCAACAGATTGCTTCGTGAAATTAGATTTAGAAGCCGAAGGCCCTGAAAACGGTATGTTAACTATTTATAGTAGAGATTTGGCTTCAAGCGATTCAGACGTAAAACCCGTATTCGACAATATTCCACTAGCTAAGCTTGTGAAAGGACAAAAAATAAAGCTAGAAGCATTTGCTAGGCTTGGACGAGGTAAGGAGCATATTAAGTGGAGCCCTGTTTCAGCTGCAACACACAAGTATGTCCCAAATATCATAATTAACTCTGAGAACTGTAATGGCTGCGGGAAATGCATTGATGCTTGCCCACGTGGGGTTTTAAAGCTAGTTGATGGTAAAGCAGTAATCAATGAATCTAACTTATTGCTATGCAGTTTTTGTAGATTATGCGAACAAGTTTGCGAACCTCGGGCAATTAGAGTTTCACATAGAGAGGACGAGTACGTTTTATACCTTGATTTTACTGGTGCTTTAAGTCCCCGTAAAACTCTTATTGAAGCTTCAAATATCCTAATTAAGAAGCTTGATGAATTTGAAGAGAAGTTAAAGAACTTGGGTGTTATACAATGAGAAACCTTGGAAAGAAAACAAATTTAGTGCTAAGAGAACTCGTTGAAACACTACATAAGTACTCGAGAGAAAACAAAGCTGAAATATGGAGTACTGTTGCTGAGGAGCTTTTGAAGCCATCGAGTAAAAGGAGAGCAGTTAATATAAGCAAAATAAATAGGTACACGAACCCTGGTGACTGGGTTATTGTACCCGGTAAAGTGCTCGGCGCAGGTAATCTAGATCACTCCGTTGTAGTTGCCGCTCTCTCATTCTCAAAGACCGCTCTCGATAAAATTCAGAGAGCCGGGGGTAGAGCAATAAGTATACTTGAGCTTTTACGAGAGAACCCTAAAGGGTCGAACGTTAAAATCATGGGGTGATAACATGCAACAGCCACAAATACTCTACATAGATGCGAGTGATCATATATTAGGTAGACTCGCAAGCATTGTTGCGAAGAAGCTTCTAGAGGGATATAAAGTCTATGTCTTCAACGTGGAGAAATCAATAATAAGTGGGGAAAAACAACGTGTTATAGAAGGATACAAGTTACTATTGAAAGTTAAATCCCACCTCAACTTGGAAAAATCCGGACTAAGAAGACCCAGAAACCCCGTAAACCTATTTAAACGCGCAGTCCGGGGAATGCTACCCATGGATAAACCACATGGCAGAGACGCATATAAGAGGCTCAGAGTATATATAGGTATACCAAAAGACTACTCAAACATCGAGTTAGCGAGGTTCCCTGATGCAATGAACATTAGACTACGAGGTAGATATGTAACACTAGAAGAAGTATCAAGAGCCCTAGGTTGGAGAGGTGTAAGTAGATGAGCCAAGAGTTAAAAACAAAGTACAAAATCGTTATATCTACAGGTAAGAGAAAAACAAGCGTAGCTAGAGCTATAGTAAAGCAAGGCGAGGGAAGAGTTTGGATAAACAGTATCCCACTCGAAATACACCCAATAGAAATGGTTCGAGAGAAGATAGCTGAACCCTTAGTATTAATTGGGAATTTAGCGAAACAAGTTGATATAAAAGTAAACGTTAGAGGGGGCGGTGTAATGAGCCAAGCCTATGCCTGCAGAGTTGCGATTGCGAGGGGGCTAGTGGAGTATTTCTCCGAACACCGCGAAGAATTAATGAGGATATTTAAGGAGTACGATAAACACATGTTAAGCGGGGATCCTCGTCAAACCGAGCCCAAGAAATGGGGCAGATATAGCGCTAGGAGAAGATGGCAAAAGAGCTACAGGTGAAAGCAATATGCTTTTCCCAGTGAGATGTTTCACGTGTGGAGCACCAATAGGTCACTTATGGGAAGAGTATATTAAGAGAGTGAAACAAGGAGAACCACCAGCTAAAGTGCTCGATGAGTTAGGCGTTAAGAGGTATTGTTGCAGGAGAATGTTTTTATCACATGTAGAAATAGCAGATGAAGTATTACACTTCCCTAAGGTCTCGTGAGGTGATTAGATGGCAGAAGACATGAAGCAACAAATAACAATAGAATTACTCGTGCCAATTGATAAATACCTATCCGCTGGCGTACACATCGGTACACATATTTGTACAAAGTTTGCTGAACCATTTGTATACAGAATAAGATCTGATGGAGTATACATTCTTGATGTTAGAAAAATTGATGAAAGACTAAGAGTTGCAGGCAAGTTCCTAGCATCCTTTGACCCAACGAAAATAGCGGTTGTCTCAGTTAGATTATACGGTAGAAAACCAGTCGAGAAAATGTGCCAGTACTTGCAATGTAAACCTTTCACCGAGAGATTCCTCCCAGGTACGTTCACTAATCCATCGCTTAAATGGTACTTTGAACCCGAGGTATTAGTAGTAACAGATCCTAGGGCTGATTCCCAAGCACTCAAAGAAGCCGCTGAAATCGGCATACCAGTTGTCGGCTTCGTTGATACAGACAACAAAACAGAGTTCATAGACTTAGTAATACCAGGCAATAATAAAGGCAGAAAAAGTCTAGCGCTATTATACTGGGTATTAACTAGACAAGTGCTACGCGAGAGAGGTTTAATACCTCCAAATGCTGATTTACCTGAACAACCATCAGAGTTTGAAACATCTGTTTAAAATATTCCATTAAGTTTAAATCATTTCAACTAAATCCTTCAAATTGAAACATTGTGATGACTTTCTCCTGCCCTGAAGGGACTTGGCTCCTTAAACTAGTTACCTGCTTTTTACTCGGGTTTAGACTTGTCATCTGCGGGGTAGTCGAAGTGGTTGAAGAACACGGTTTCAACTAGTTTAAGCGTTTCACTCCCCGAATTCCCTTGAAGGACTTAGAGGCAACCATATTCAACGCAGCCGCATCACCAAGAACAATTAAACAAAGAAAACCTACATAAGGCCCTTCTACTCATCCTCATCTTAAAACAGTGTTTTCAGTTGTAATGTTGGTTATAGAGAACGAGTAGTCAAAACATCTATAACAATTCACGGTTGATTACCATTAATTATAGATCGTAATCTCTAACGATATTAGATAGAGTGCAATTAATTTATAATCAAGAGAGGTGTACTCACTTGAAGAAAACTCGAAGACCCATTGTAGCCGGGTACTTTTACCCCGATAATAGAGATAAGTTAATTGAAACCATTGAGTGGTCATTTAAACATGCTCTTGGTCCAGGTAATTTACCGACTTTATCAAGCAAGAGAAAAACGAATGTTATTGGATATGTTGTACCACATGCTGGCTACATATACAGTGGGCCTATAGCTGCTCATGCATACTACGACATGGCTATGCATGGGGTACCCGAAACTGTTATTGTAATTGGTACAAATCACACGGGAGTAGGTAAACCAGTCTCTATTTACCCGGAAGGTACATGGGAGACTCCGTTGGGGGCTCTAAAAGTAGATTCTGAGCTAGCAAGAGACATCGTTAAACGAAGCGATATAGCTGACCTAGATACATATGCTCACTTAGAGGAACACTCCGTGGAAGTTCAACTGCCGTTCCTTCAATACATTTACGGTGAGAAAGTAATGTTTCTACCGATAGTTGTAGGAGTTCACACGCCCGAGACTGCAAAGGATCTGGCATCAGCCATCCTTAGTTCCGTGAGAAACTTAAATCGCGATACAATAATATTGTCTAGTAGCGACTTCAACCACTATGAGCCACACAACGCAACAATAGAAAAAGATATGTTAGCTATAAGTAAAATACTTGAACTAAACACGGAGGAATTCTACAAGGTCATATTGGAGAAAGATATAAGTATATGTGGACCAGGCGGAATAATGACGCTAATGGAGATCACTAAGTCGCTTAATGGGAAAGCTTCACTATTAAAACACGCTACCAGCGGTGATGTATGGGGAGATAAATCAGCTGTTGTAGGCTACGCGAGCATAAAGTTTTACCTATAAATTCTTTTATTTTATTTTACCACAAAGGTGCCATTATATTGGATAATGCGAAGAGAAAGATAGAGCACATAGAACTATGTTTGAGAAATGACGTTGTTTTTGAAAACAATTGCGAAGACTATTTTGAAGAAATAATTCTAATACATCAAGCATTACCGGGAATTAACTACAGCGACATAGATCTCACAACCAGGTTCTTAGGATGCGATCTGAGAGCGCCGATCCTAATAGAGGCTATGACGGGGGGTCATCCCAAGCTAAAGAACATCAATGAAAACCTAGCTAAACTCGCCGAGGAATTTAAAATAGCTATAGGTCTTGGTAGTCAAAAACCAATTGTTAAATCAAACTTTGACCCGGAAGTAATTGAAACATATAAAGTTGTTCGCAGTATTGCACAGAGCGTCCCAGTCATAGGTAACATTGGGATAACGCTACTGCACGAGCTGGAAATAAATAGTATCATGAAGCTCTTAGAACTCGTTGAAGTTGATGCACTCGCAATACATTTAAACCCCGCACAGGAAATAATTCAACCAGAGGGAGATCACAACTTCGGTAACATATTACTGAATAAGTTCTCGGATTTAATTAAAGAGCTGAAAATACCCATAATCGTGAAGGAAGTTGGTCATGGATTATCCATGGAAGTAGTTAAATCTTTTAGAGCAATTGGAGTAAAGTTCTTCGACGTGGCTGGAGCTTGTGGAACAAACTGGATTAAAGTAGAAGCACTTAGAAACCCTGAAAACAGTGTTAAACGAGATGTAGGGCTACTATTGTCGAAGATGAAGTGGGGTATCCCGACACCAATATCACTAATAGAGTCTAGATGGATAGCCCCCGACGCATACATTGTAGCTAGTGGAGGAGTATGGAATGGTATTTATGCAGCCAAATTAATAGCTCTCGGAAGCGACCTAGTGGGAGTAGCTAGACCCATTTTAAAAACCCTTATTGAGCACGGATACAGTGGTGCTAGAAAATACGTGGAGAAGTACCTTGAGGAATTAAAGACAACTATGTTTCTAACGGGCGCAAGTACATTGCGTGAATTACGTGTTAAACCAGTTATTTTAGGGCCAAATATTAGGTACTACATAGAGTCCAGAGGAATAAGTGTGCGGGAATACTTGGATAAATCTAGGTGTGCACATATTGACTGAGGAATACGCGTTTCCGGAAGCATATGTTGAAGATGTAGAGGGCCAAAGATATCTATGCTTAGAGAACGATGTTTTCACTGTAATCAGCAGTGCTATTAATTTTGATCGATGCGTTAGGAGATTTGGATTAATACCATACGAACAAGTTCTAAACTACATAGACTTAGTTGACGCAAAAACAAAGTCATCAATAGCTGTTCTCAGGGAAAATATGCGTGAAAAAATCTACCAGGGATACATAATTGAAAAGGACACACATGTGTGCATACAGGAAATCACAGGTAACACTATATTCGTATTAGCGAAAGAAGGTATAAGTATTAAAAAAGACGCCAGTATTGCTTATGTTGTAACAAATAAACTCGAAGTTAGAAACATTAAATCCATGTGTGAAGGTTTAATTACTCTCATCGTGGATTTACCATGGGAGGAACCAAGAAAAACAATTCTGGTGGTACCAAGTGTCTATAGATCAATCACTGCAAGAAAAAGTACGTGAAGTTGCTTATAAACATGCATTACTGAATGCCATCAAACACGGTGGAAAAGCCGATTTAAAAGCCGTTGTATCTAAAGTAGCCGCCGAACTACCGGAAGCTCGTAAAAACATGAAGCTATACATGGACGTAATTAAAAACGTCGTCGAAACCGTTAATAAACTTGAGTTCAGTGAACAAGTTAAGATAGTGAAGAGTAATTGGCCAGAGTTACTTGAGGAGAAACCACAAGAATACAAGAAGGAGTTACCGCCTCTACCCGGTGCCCTTGAAGGTAAGGTTATTACAAGACTGGCTCCAAACCCGGATTTTTCATTACACTTAGGTAATGCAAGACCTGCTCTGCTAAACTACTGGTATGCTAAGATGTATAATGGGAAAATGATCCTTAGGTTCGAGGATACCGATCCCCGAATAAAAGCACCTTACCCAGATACTTATGAATCCATCAAGAGAGACCTAGCCTGGTTAGATGTACATTGGGATGAAGAATATATCCAGAGTTTACGTCTACCAATATTTTACGATGTAGTAAGAGATTTACTTAAACGAGGAGGAGCCTACGTTGATTTATGCAGCGATAAGATCTTTAAAACCTACAGGAATCAAGGCAAAGCTTGTCCCCATAGAGATAAACCAGTTGAAACTCAGTTGGAAGAATTCGACAAAATGCTGGGAGGTTTTTATAGAGAAGGAGAAGCAGTTGTTAGAGTAAAAACAGATTTACAGCACCCAGATATAAGTGTCAGAGACTGGGTTGCCTTCAGAATAATTGATACAACAAAAACCCCTCATCCTGTAACAGGTGAAAAATACATTGTTTGGCCCACATATAATTTCGCTGCTGCAGTTGATGACCATTTGATGGGGGTTACACATATTTTACGCGCGAAGGAACACGTAACGAATACCGTTAAACAAAAGTTTCTGTACGACCATATGGAGTGGAGGTACCCGGAGACTGTGCACTTCGGTCGTTTATCACTCGAAGGCGTTGTCTTGAGTAAATCTAAAACAAAGAAACTAATCGTAGAGAAAGGCATAGAATCTTACTCTGATCCGAGATTAGGCACTATACAGGGTTTACGTAGACGCGGAATAGTTAAAGAAACAATATGGAGGTTAATTAAAGATGTCGGTGTTAAAGGCATAGACGCCAAGATAAGTTTAGCTAATTTACATGCGATCAATAGAATAATAATAGACCCCATTGCTAACAGGTATATGGCTGTTGAATCTCCTATCCCACTCGTACTTAAAGGAGTAAAAGATGAGCTAAAAGCCATGATACCTATTCATCCATCAAGAAAAGATCATTACACCTATAGAGTGAGTGAAGGAACAAGAGTATTGATATCCGAAAGCGACTTCAAATTAGTTAAAGACAAGGCATTTAGATTAATGGGGCTCGCGAACTTCACTATTAAAGGCATAGAGGAAGTGAATGGAAAACCATATTACGTTGCAGAATTACATAGTATCGAGTACGATGCCGTTAAAAAACAGGATATCCCGATAATTCAATGGGTCCATGGAGACGAGAAAATGGAAGCAATAATGCTTAAACCCGTGGGTTTGAATATCGAGGAGAGGAGAATATTCATTGAAAAAAGAATACTTGGTGAAAAAGCGGATTCAATTATTCAATTATATAGATTAGGTTTCGCGAGAGTAGACTCGATTAGCGAGAACAAAATCGTATTGATTTTTGCACACGAGTAACTTTTCAATTTAACTATTTCAATTTAGAGTCATACTTAAGATACTTTGATCAATAAAACTTTATAAGACCTAAATAACGTAAATCACAATACGCGGGACGACCGCAGGAGGAGGATGACCATGTCTAAACCATTTTACGTAAAATTCGATGTACCTCAGGAGTTAGCGGAAAAAACATATGATGCAATAAAAAAAGCTCGTGAAACAGGTGGAAAAATAAAGAAGGGAACAAATGAAACAACTAAAGCTGTTGAACGCGGTCTCGCGAAGCTGGTAATAATAGCTACAGATGTTGATCCACCGGAAATAGTTGCACATCTACCAATACTATGTGATGAAAAGAGAATACCATATACATATGTACCCAGCAAAAAGAAGCTTGGCGAAGCGGCGGGAATCGAGGTTTCAGCTGCTTCTGTAGCGATAATAGACCCAGGCGGTGCTAAGGACTTAGTAGATGAAGTAATAAAGAAGGTTCAAGAAATACGTGCACAAACCGGTGCCTAAAATAAACCTTAGAATTTTAGTGATGTTTTTTACTAATAAACTCTTAATACACCTTATTTATCACTCCACTTAAGATAGTGCAGGAATTAAAACTCGGAATTAAAATTAAATCTCGCTTACGCTGAGGGTTACGTACTTATTTTTACCTTCTTGTTGTTAGTTTCCTTGCTTCTCTCTCGGTTTCTCTCAATATAACTATATCTCCTACTCTCACCGGGCCCTTAATGTTCCTGGTAATAACTCTCCCCTTATCTCTTCCTTCAAGTATTCTAACTCGAACCTGGGTTATTTCACCCGTTACACCTGTTCTACCAAGTATTTGAATAACCTCAGCTGGAAAACCTATTTCCTCAATTATATTCATCTTAGGTGGTTCGAAAACTATTTTTTTAACTCCACTAGTTTCCTCGCTCATCGCAGTCACCGTAGTCAACTACACCGTGAAAAATAATTTTTAAGGCTTTTAAAAATCTAGTGTTAGGTCGGAAAAAGAGTGGTGTATATGCCAAGGCAATCTAATTGCACGTTTTGCGGAAGCAGCATAGAACCTGGAACAGGGTTAATGTATGTTTTAAATGATGGGACAATACTATGGTTCTGTAGTAGGAAATGCTTTAGAAGCTACCAAATGAAGAGAGACCCGAGAAGATTGAAGTGGACCAGGAAATATGGACAAGAAACTAAGTAAACTCAGCTAGTGGAATACTGCGGAAACACCATACCATACAGTGGATCAATTTTTCGTTTGATCTTGACTATCTCGTTGAGAATCGCTCTCTCATCTTCACGTAATTCGCCACTATATTTCGTTAGCCAAAGAACCACGTGTTCTTTAGGGATATCAGTGTATAATATATCTCCTTCATCTATATGTCTACCAACCATCACTTTGCCCTTAATACTAATTGCAACCCTTTGCCCGATCGTTGCTTGTTTCAGCACATTATCCCTATCTCTGATCTGCATAATTGCTCCTACTTCTGCACAGTCCTCTCTAATTAATTGATAACCTGGTTTTATTGTTCCCCCAACTACTTCGACCCCAACTATAGCTGGATCGCTTCTGCGGAAAACGTACCCGGGTAAAATACGGATTTTGCCGGGTCTAACGAGGGTTTCGAGTTCTCTTAGTTTCATTTGTTCCCTGTACTCTTTGAGCCACTTCGAGTAATCCTCTAAGAGCTGATATATGATGTTGTTAACGAATACCTTAATTCCCTCTGTCTCAATTAATTCCTCTGCTTCTTTAAGTATTTTCGTGTTAAATACGAGGATTACCCCGTACTCTGGTTTAGATTTCTTCACTACTGATGCTTCTATGACATCGTTTTTTGTGACGGGCCCCACATCAGCTAATTTTACAGGAATGTTCTCTTTCGTTAAAGCTGCTATTAGAGCTTCAAGTGATCCTAGAGTATCTGCTTTTACTACAACACCATCACTTTCCCTTTTAACTCTAATTTGTTTAATTTCCTCCATTACTAGTTTAACATATTCGTCTCCTGGTTTACCTTGAGGTATTACATATAGAGGTGTTCCAGCTATTACATTGCTTAAATCGGGTGCTGCTATTTTAACACCTGCAGCAGCTATTACTTCATCTACTTGCATGAATCTTCCTTCATGCATTCTCATGTCTTGTAAAGGCCTTGGCAGTAATAGAGCTCTTACATGTGAAATTTTATATCCGTCTCTAGAAGCCACTATGAACATGTCGTTTTTTCTAATGATGCCATCGTAGATTATTGCGTCAAGCGTTGTACCCAACCCCTCTTCTTCTTTGACTTCTAATACTATTCCTTTAGCTGGTTCATCGCTTGTTATTAGTTTCTTCTTCATGAACTGCTGTGCTAAACCAGCAATCAATGCCAATAACTCTGGTACGCCTTCACCTGTTTTAGCTGAAACAGGTATTATTGCGACTGTTTTTCTGAAGTCTTTCACTCGATCAAACCTATCTGATTCAAACCCGAATTCATATAACTGAGCAACTAAAGCATATATTCTTTCCTCGAGTTTACTCAGCGCCTTGGGATTCTGTTTCCTTATAGATTCCAAAAATGGTATATCTTGCTGAGGAATCCATCCCTCAATCCTGTCTATTTTATTTGCAGCTACTACGAAGGGAACTCTTCTTTCTTTAAGTAACATTATTGATTCACGAGTTTGAGGCATTATACCCTCTAAGACATCGACTACTAGAATAGCCATATCTGCAACGCTTCCTCCTCTTCTACGTAAACTCGCGAATAATTCGTGTCCAGGAGTATCTATGAACAATAAGCCGGGTATCTCTATTTTTAACTTAGGAAAGTGTTTTCTAAGGGGCTCAGCGATTTTCTCTAGAACGCTTGCTGGAACAACGCTTGCTCCAATATGCTGAGTTATTTCCCCTGGTTCTTTTCTAGCAACAGCGGTTCCCCTTATCTTATCAAGTAAAGTTGTTTTACCGTGGTCTACGTGTCCAAGAACCGTAATAATTGGTTGCCTTATCCATGTCTTACCGTGAGATTCCATGATGTCACCTAGGCATTAGGATATATAAATGCCTTAATTAATTGGGAATACATGCCACCGGGGAACTGGTGGCGATAACCATGCCGGATTATAAAATAGTTATAAGTGATCCAGAAGCCCCAAAGAAGATGAAAAGTATTAAAGTGAAAGTAATAGGAGACCCTGATTTACCGTTCACTGATAAAATGAAGGATCAACTCGAGTTACCAATCGCTAAATTAAACTCTAAGCTAGTAGGAGAGATCGATGCTAAACACGGTGTCATAGTTGTAAGAATGCGTCGCCCAGACACCGGGGACAAAGTAAAAATGTTTTGTAAAGTACTAGTAGATGATTCAGTTCCAGAAAACACCGTTAAAGTTAGTTTAGCGAGACTAATAGATTTAACAGGAACACAGGAACTAGATGGAGAAGTTTTTAGAGCACCAGCATGGCAAATAAGAGTAAACGATGAGAGAACAAGCGCCTTCATAGGGTTAAAAATAGGCGACGAAGTCTCAGGGGAGATTGTTGGATTAAAAAACGTTAAACTGGTGATCACAGGAGGCAGCGACATAAGCGGTTTCCCAATGAGACCAGATATACCTGGACCAGTGAAAAAGAAAGCACTATTATCTAACCCTCCAGGATTTCATCCAAGAGAAAATGGTGAAAGACGGAGAAAAACAGTTAGAGGAAACACCATAGCCCCTGACATAGTTCAAATTAATACTAGAATAAAGTATGAGTAATTCGATTAATATTCACTAATTATGATTCATACTAGTAGGTGGTTTTTTGAGCTCAAGTAAAATTAAACCCCCAGAAGTAAATGTTGGTGTTGTTGGGCACGTAGACCACGGTAAAACAACGCTTGTTCAAGCATTAACGGGGATATGGACAGCTAAACACAGCAAAGAATTAGAGAGAGGAATGACCATATTCTTGGGTTACGCTGACGGGAACATTGCGTACTGCTCTAACCTTAACCCACCGGATGCTTACACAACAGATCTCATGTGCCCTGATGGTAGCGAAGCTCAACTCTTACGTAGAGTTAGTTATGTTGATGCACCTGGACACGAAGCATATATGACGACGATGCTTAGTGGAGCCATGATCGTCGACGGTGCGATACTCGTTGTCGCAGCGAATGAGCCTTGCCCACAACCTCAAACAGTGGAACACTTAATGGCTCTAGAAGTACTAGGAGTAAGAAACATCATAATAGTTCAGAACAAAATAGATGTGGTATCCAAGGATAAAGCTATTAAAAACTACCAAGAAATACTCAGCTTCATTAGGGGAACAATAGCGGAAAATGCCCCCATAATACCAGTAAGTGCGCTACACAAAGTCAATATAGATGTATTACTTCAAGCTATTCAAGACATTATTCCAACTCCGCAGAGAGACCTATCTAAACCCCCAATAATGTACATTGTTAGAAGCTTCGACATAAATAGACCGGGTACACCTTACAACATGATTCAAGGCGGCGTAATAGGTGGAACACTGCTTCAAGGCAAACTCAGACTTGGAGAAGAAATAGTTATTCTACCGGGAGTAAAAATACCGAGAGAAAGCGGTAAAGCCAAAACATACACTTACGAACCCGTGATCACCACGATAGAGGAAATACGATATGGAGATCTAGCCGTTGAGGAAGCGACACCAAGCGGATTAGTAGCTATAAGAACAAATCTTGACCCATCGTTAACTAAAGCAGATCAACTAGTTGGTTCAGTGGTCACGAAGCCAGACGATAAAATACCTGTCGCCACATCTATGTCCATACTATACCATGAACTTGAAAGAGTAGTTGGCGTAAGAGGTCAACCCACAAAATTACCGCCCCTCCAAGTCAACGAAAAAGTAATCGTGGCCGCTGGTTCAGCGACACGAGTAGCTACAGTTAAAAATGTTAGAAAAGAACGAGTGGAACTTAAGTTAGATGAACCAGTAGCAATGTGGAAGGGTTCTCGCGTAGCTATTGGTAGAAGAGTCATGGCTCGTTGGAGACTTGCAGGGTGGGGCATCGTCGAAGATGTATACGAGTAAGAAGCCAATTGTGGTGTTAGATACAAACATGTTAATGCTTATGGCTGAGGGCATACCAGTCTTAGATCACATTAGAGAAGAGCTTGAATCTGAACCTAGATTCATTGTGATTAAACCTGTTTACAATGAACTACTAAAATTAGCGAACACTAGTGGTAATAAAACAAGGAGAAAAGCATTATTCGCCATTGAGATAGTTGAAAAATTCTGTGAAATTGTCGAGTACGATTTGAGAAACGGTGAAAAAGTTGATGACGCCATATTAAGATACGCCCTCGAAAACAGAGCAATAGTTGCAACCAATGACAAAACGTTGAGAGCAAGACTCCGCGAGGTAGGCGTGCCTGAGGCATACTTTAGAGAAGAAGCTAGAAGAATAAAAATCGAAGGCTATAACTGAAACCCTCGTTCCGGGGAACAGTAGGTCAGTATAAATAACCCTATTTTTTATAAAATCTCCCGGTTTAATTAATCAAGGTGCTTTTCAAAATGTTCGCCATTGTTAAAATAAACGACTATGTAAGAATCCCGCCTTCAAAATTCGGTAAACCATTAGATATCGCGGTACTTGAGGAACTTAAGGCAAAGTATGAAGGAGTACTAGTTAGCATCGAATTCCAAAAGGAGAAACCTGGACTAGGTATAATTATAGCTATTGTGAGAGCTGAATCAGATCCGCTCGGAGTAATTGTACCAGGTGATGGAGCATCCTACCATAAGGTTGCATTTGATGCATTAGTTTTCATGCCTTTCGAGAGAGAAGTAGTTGAAGGAGAAGTAGTGTCTGTTACGCGAGCAGGGTTATATGTAAATCTAGGAGCACTAGATGGATTTATACACATAAACCAAGTGGCGGAAGAACATGTAACATTTGATACAGCACGTGGTTCACTACTACTCGAGGAGTCGAGAAGATACGTGGATAAAGGAGACATCGTGAGAGCACGAGTATACGTAGTAAGCACTATGCCGGGTAAGGGTCTAAGAATACATATGACTATGCGTCAACCAGGGCTTGGCAAAATAGAGTGGATCACTAAATCCTAGAGGCGACTTTTAAATGAGTGCTAAATCTAAGAGTAAGCCGTTTAAAGCATGTAGATCCTGCAAATCACTCGTAGATAAGGACGCCCAAGTATGCCCGGTATGTGGCTCAAAGGAGTTTAGTGACGAATGGGATGGAGTAATAATCATATTAAACCCTGATTCCTCGGAAATAGCGAAAGCCATGGACATTAAGAACAGGGGCAGGTTCGTTGTCAAAATCGAGTAGTACACTTAGAGTACCATCACTGAGTTTAATCCATGATTTTCGACAAGACTTATGGATCCCGCTTGGTACTCTATATGTTAACCCAGATAAAGGCCCTGTCTTAAACCTAAGCGTCGACGTCACTGTTGGAGACATTGTTTCAGAGAGACATATTAGCGATGTAAAGGTAGTTGATTTCAAGACAAAAAGGACAACTATGGGGTACCGTGGTGATTTCAGCGAGTGCAATTACTTGATTATAAACCCACCTGGTAGTATTAGTTTACACAGTTTCACGATAATAAATTCAACTGAAAGAGGTGCGATCTGCGTAATGGGTGAGGAAGATTTACTCACGATACCTTTCCTACTTAAACCAGGTGAGAAGATAGCATATGGTCAACCAGATACGGGAGTTGTAGTAGTTGAATCGAGTACGGAAACAGCTATAAAGGTGTTTAAAATACTTAAAGCAACTGTTATACAGTATGGGATATAACCAAGTCAAGTGGTGTTTATAATGAGTAAACACGTGAAAATACTGGATAAGTACGATGCTGAAGTAGTTGAGGAGAAATACAATAAGTTAATTGGTAGACGCGAGTTAACTATAAGGATATTACACTTAGGAGAAGGAACACCAAGCCGTGGCTCGTTGAAAATAGGTATCGGCAAATTATACAATAAGGAACCAGAGTTAGTTTACATTAGAAAAGTCGAATCGAAATTTGGGCTCTCTGAAACAATCATTGAAGCACACATATATGATAGTATTGATAGAGCTAAGTTATTTGAACCCGAACACATAGTTAAAAGAGATGAGGAATCACTCAAGAAAGTAACAACCACCCAGTAGGTGATACCGTTGCCTTACATACATAAACTATATGAAGTCGACTACAAGACGGGAACCATAAAGAGGAAAAACAAGAAATGCCCTAGATGTGGTTCATTCATGGCTTTTCACAAGCAACCTACGCCCAGATGGCACTGTGGAAAATGCAGCTATGTTGAATACGTTAAATAGTTTTTATAACAACGGAGTGTTTACATGTCTATATTTGAAAAAACCTATGAACTTAAATTAAAAACACCTTATCAAGAGAAAGTAGTCCGAGTTCTCGGAATTGAATCCACGAGTCACACTTTCGGAGCCGGAGTAGTAGAACTCCGCGATAATAAAGTATATTTCCTAGCGAACGCGTCGAGTCAGTATAAACCAGCTCGTGGAGGTATTCATCCACGTGAATCTTTCACTCATCACGTTAACAGCGCCCCTAAAATAATATCTAAAGCACTCCGTGATAGTGGCCTCGAAATAAAAGATATTGATGTAATAGCAGTTGCTGTTGGACCAGGTTTAGGACCATGTTTAAGAGTTGGGGCGAGCGTTGCAAGGTTTCTAGCCTCCTACTATGGTAAACCAGTTGCTCCAGTAAATCACGCAGTTGCTCACGTTGAAATAGGTAAACTTGTCAGCGGTTTACAGGATCCAGTGATAATTTACGTATCAGGCGGAAACACGATGATCCTGGTGCAGAAGAATAACAGGTACAGAGTCATGGGTGAAACCCTTGATATACCACTAGGCAACTTACTTGACACTTTCGCTAGAGAAATAGGAATAGCTCCCCCCTACGTAGTCGATGGAAATCACGCGGTTGACGTCTGCGCAGAGTGGAGCAATGAGTTCATCTCTCTACCATATACCATTAAGGGATGTGACCTAAGTTTCTCTGGTTTATTAACTGCTGCATTGAAAACAGCTAAAGAACACCTACATGATAAAAAACACATAGGCAGAGTCTGTAGAAGCCTGCGTGAAATAGCGTTCAATATGTTAATCGAGGTTGCAGAAAGAACTCTCATGTTGACAGATAAAAATAGCATATTACTAGTAGGAGGGGTTGCTGCAAATAAAGTCCTCCGAGAAAAAATGGAAACAGTAGCCAAACAGTATGGAGTAGAATATTACGGTACACCACCTGAAGTAGCTGGAGATAATGGACTCATGATCGCGTACACTGGTTTACTCCACTACCTGTTTGGAAAAATAACGAAGCCTGACTCAGTTCTAGTTAGACAACGATATAGATTAGATGAGGAGAATTATCCATGGTTGCCATGATGCTTAACCTATTATCAAGAGGCGCGGAGGCCGAAATCTACCTATTAGACTTTTTCGGATTTAAAGCCGTTGCGAAAAAAAGGATTAGTAAAAAATATAGAAATCCAGACTTCGACCAATTATTTATCAGGAATAGAACAAAGATTGAAGGTAAAGTTTTATCTGAGCTATATATGGCTGGATTACGCGTCCCAAGAGCCTATCTAGTGGATGAAGAGTATGGCGTTATTATAATGGAGTATATTGAGGGAGATAGATTATCGAACATTATAAATAGCCTCGAAGAAGAAAGAGTCTTCGCGATTGCCCGAGAAATTGGGAGATTTGCAGCTCATATGCACAGCTTAAAAATATATCACGGGGACTATACGTTAGCAAACATACTAATCAACGGAGAAAACATCGTTGTTATTGATTTTGGTCTCTCCGGGTTCAGCGACGACATAGAAGAGTACGCTATAGACTTACATTTAATTGTTAGAAGCGTTAACGCGACGATACCTCACATTGCAGATGAATTCGTGAACCAAATGTTACATGAATATAAATTACATTTCAAAGGTAACTCCGAAGATGTAATTCGTAGAATGATGGAAATAAGAGTTCGAGGACGCTACATAGATAGAGAGCTGAGAAAAACAATTATGCGTGAGAAATATGTTGCCTAAAATATGTGTTGTTACAAGTAATACTCATAAATTCGATGAAATAAGTGATGTTTCACGCGAATACGGAGTAGAAGTTGAAATGTGCCCCGGTTTAAAGCTGGAAATTCAATCCGATAACCTTGAAGACATCGTTTTAAAATCAGCTTTATTAGCGTACCTATACTTAAATAAACAAATCCTAGTAGAGGATGCTGGATTATTCATTAACGCGTTAAACGGCTTCCCTGGACCCTATAGTAGTTACGTTTATAAAACACTGGGGGTTAACGGAATACTAAAACTCATGGATGGCGTAACTAATCGAAGAGCATGTTTTAAATCCGCGGTTGCACTCGTAGTGAATAATAGAGTTCTCTCCGCACAAGGCGAAGTATGCGGAGTAATAACAACTTATCCACGGGGACAAGGAGGATTCGGCTTTGACCCTATATTTATTCCAGATGGAGAGTCCAGGACGTTTGCAGAAATGAGTGTGAGTGAGAAAAATAAGCATAGTCATAGAGCAAAAGCTATTAGAAAAATCTTTGAGTTGTTGTTAAACGTAAATCATAACGCTACATATTTATAAACCTAAAACAAAATTTCTAGTGAAATGACTAGGTGCTTACAATGAACAAGAGACGGGATAAAGGCCAATCTCACCCAACGAGGCCCGCTAGAGCTGGTTCACCTAGGTGGCTTAAACTAGATATGAGTCCAAGCGACATAGAGTTATTGGTAGTAGAGTTAGCTAAGAAGGGTTATACACCATCCATGATAGGTGTTATTCTAAGAGATCAGTTCGGTATACCGTTAGTTAAACAAGTAATTGGGAGAAAAGTAGAGGAAATACTGGAAAAACACGGCATTAAATTAGTTATACCCGAAGATTTATTCAACTTGATTAAGAGAGCCGTTAACTTAAGAAGACACTTAGAAGAGCACCCAAAGGACTACCATAGCCAGAGAGGATTAATAGAAATTGAGTCAAAGATACATAGATTAGTAAAGTACTATAAGCGAGTAGGCAAGATTCCGCCTGATTGGAAGTATGATCCAGAGGCAGCTAAATTAATTGTTTCCACGGGAATCTATAGGTTCCAGGAAGCGATTCAATATTGATTTTTCTTAAACTCATACACCTGGTGATTAATTGAGTGAAAAACTCTTAGCGGATTTCATAGAGAAATATAAAAGCTTCACAATAATACCTGAAACTTCTCTCGATTCATTACTATGTGCAGGTATACTTTTCAAGAAACTTGTTGAACACGGATTCAACGTTAAACTCTCCATTGATTCCAAGATATTAATTGATTACCCGGAAGATCCCGCATTAACAATAGGGTTACCTACTGTTAACAAAGACAAACAGTTAGCAATACTACCAGGGGAAGATGAAAACAGCTCTATAACCGGGTTAATTGTAATGAAACTAGATAAGTTAGTTGGAGTTGATAAATGGGATAAACTAGTAGCTATAATAGCTGGTTTATACAGAGGGTTCTACGATTTCAAGTCAGGAGGCTTCAAGGGAGTAGAGAACATTTTTCTAAAAGACCTCATTAATGAGAAAACCCTAACGGAGGTTGCGGGACTAAGATTATGGGGTTCTAGAAGACTTAATTTAGCTACAGCGTTATCGAGAACCCTTATGCCGTTTATACCCGGGATAACTGGCAATATTGATAAGTCTCTGAAAATCGTATCAGAGGTATTTAAGACAACTGATCCCTTGAGCATTAAGCAAAAAGAATTAAAAATGAATGAAGCCAAGGATTCAATACTACTATTTCTAAAAACGCTCACAGAGACAACTAAAGATCCCCAATTAGCATTCAAACTGCTTGGAGATTTCTATATAAACTTACCCGAGCAAAGCGTTCTTGGAGAAATCGAGGCAAACGAATTAATGGGATCACTAGTAGTCTTAGAGAGTATTTGCAGAGAATGCCCTACTTATATTCCCATATCAATAATTGAAAAAACAATATTATTACAGTCGATTGCAGTTTACGATGAGGTAATAGATGATCTTTCACGCCAATTATCTAGTCAAGTAGATAAAGCAAGAAAAGGTGAACCTATAGAAGGAGGGAAATTAATTAAGCGACCCGATATCGTTGTAGATGTTTTACATTACATTAATGCGTTACCGAGAGACAGAGTTGTTAAAGTAACTGGTGATCAAGGCACCTTTACGGTATTAAGGGAGTTGATAAGAGTGGGCGTTAAACCCGAGGAGGCATATTCCCAGTGCGAAGATGATCAATTATGTCCAGTGAAGTAGAAGTCAAAGTGAGGATTGCTTCGAAGAACTGCAATCTCGTGAAATCCATTAAAGCATCTTTAAGCCCCGATAATTTAATAACTCCGAGCAATATGCGCTTAGATGAAGTGTTTGAATCACGTGAAACGAACGAATGCATGTATGAGATCAACATATTGGTAAGAGGAGATCTCGCCTATTCACTGAAAAGAGCGCGCTCCACAGTCGACGAGGTCTTAGCTATTGTTAAAATGTTGCAGAAATCGCTGATCATCATAAGTGGATCTCCGCTTGAAAAATCTTAATAAAGCATTTATTAAGGTAAGTTTTAAAAGGTAAAAACTAGTTCAAGTAAAGAGTCTAGTAGAGGTGCTTAATTAACTTGTCATCTAGACCAGTGGTAAAAGACAAGTGGAAGATTAAGAAGTGGTATGAGGTACTAACACCTGAATCATTTGGCAGTATAAGCCTAGGGACTATTCCCGCGGATGACCCAGATAAATTGATTGGAAGAGTTCTTGAAACAACGCTGTACGACTTAACGGGTGATATTTCGCAAGTACATGTAAAACTATATTTCCAAGTCATCAAAGTAGAAGGAGACAGAGCGTATACTAGGTTTAAAGGACATGAACTGGCACGTGATTACATGAAAAGCCTTGTTAGGAGAAAGAGTAGCAAAATACAAGGAATATTCGATGTCCAAACCAAAGACGGATACATTATTCGAATAACCATTGTTGCTCTAACAAGTTACAGGTGTAAAACAAGCCAAAGAAGAGCCATTAGAAGAATAATGAGAGAATACATAATGCAGAAGGCAAGCGAGCTCACATTGGATGAATTAATACAAGAAGTACTTAAAGGAACTATTTCAAACGATGTATCTGAAAAAGCGAGGAAGATTTACCCGATTAGAAGAGTAGAAGTGTATAAAACAAAACTATTAATGGTGCCAACGCCGGAGGGGTTAAAACCAGCAGTTGTTATATCACCCATTCAGCTTAAACAAGCACAAAAATAGAATTCACACTATGTATTTTTAGGAAAATCACGTGTTTGAGTCAATTTTATAATATATCCTGTATTGTTTACAAATACGGGTTATTTTAACTCTTAGTACATTAAAAAATAGTGTTACTGTGAAAGGGTACGTGAATGAAAGGCATAATTCTTGCTGCCGGTGAAGGCACAAGACTTAGACCCATCACTGAAACTAGACCTAAAGCCATGATCCCAGTTCTATGTAAACCTCTATTGGAGTGGCACATTGGTTCCATGTTGAATGCTGGAGTGGAAGAAGTAGTTGTAGTCGTTGGATATCTTAAAGAACACATCATTAATTTCCTTGAAACTCGTGGTTATTTTAATGGTAGAGTCAAAACGATTGATCAAAAGGAATTACGTGGGTCCGGGGACGCTATTCTGAAAGCGAGTGAATACATTGGTTTAGATGAAGATGTTCTCATCGCTTACTCCGATCTCTTCTTAGAAGATTGGAGTATATATGAAAAACTAGCTAGAGAAAACCATAGCGCCATCGTTGGGGTGAACGTTAATGTTCCCAGAAATTACGGGGTACTGTACTTAAACGGCCCATATTTAAGCAAGATAATAGAGAAACCCGAGAAACCTGAATTCAACGTTGTAAACGCGGGGATATATAAACTTAATACCAAGGATATCTTAGAAAATAGAGATGTGCCGCTGAGCCCACGTGGAGAAATAGAAGCCACCGACATAGTCAACAGAATTGCGTCTAAGAAACCAGTAAAGGTTTTAATGTATGATAAAGGCTGGCTAGATGTAGGAAAGCCCTGGCATGTAATAGAGGCTAATAAAATAGCTCTACTAAATATAGACACTGTGATTAAAGGTAAAATAATTGAACCAGTGCACATTACTGGAAAAGTTTACATCGACGAAGAAAGCACAATACATCCTTTCACAGTCATCGAAGGCCCCGTTTACGTTGGAAAACGCGTTGATATAGGGCCGAATTCTTATATTCGACCTTGGAGCGTTATTTGTGACTACTCTAAGATAGGTTTTTCCGTGGAGGTAAAAGAGAGCGTTTTATTTGAAAACGTTCACGCTCATCACTTATCATATATTGGTGACAGCGTAATATGCGAAAACGTTAACCTCGGCGCTGGAACAGTTCTAGCGAACCTAAGGCATGATGGTAAACCAGTTAAAATCATGATCAAGGGTGTTCTCGAAGATACTGGTAGAAGAAAACTGGGGGCAATTATAGGGGCAAACTCTAAAACAGGTGTAAATGTCTCAGTTAATCCCGGCGTTAAAATAGGTTCTAATAGTTGGATTCTACCTGGAACAGTTCTCTATAGAGATGTACCAAGTAATACTATATATCCCCCTAAGCCCATAATATCTAATGAGTGAAATACATGGTACCTGAGTATGATGTAGAGGATTTTAAGAAGAAGTTTCCGAGGTTAGCCGATGAAATGTTCTCCGGTAACCCAAAGCAACTTAAACTAAGAATGCGAAATATTGATCCTTGGAGAGGCTATGTCCCAACCGTCGTAGATTACATAAGGAGATGTAAAAGCGTCGAGGAGGCTTTTGAAGTAATCGAGTACCTTGTTCGAAGAAACGAGCTCTCAACGAAAGAAGCTGATGAGTTAAAGGAGAAACTAAGAAACGGTGGCATAGAGGCTTTTGGAGGTAGGAAAGAAGACGACTATTACTACAGGTATGCGAGACGATACTGGGCTAGCCTAGTTTCATATCAAAGCAGTTTTGAGGAAGAAGAAGTAGAGGAATCTACTTAGACTTAGTAGCAACTATTTTGATGACATCATCGTCTTCCAGTACATGAGATTCACCTATACGCCTCTTCCTCTTAGCATCTATAGCGTATAGAAAACTATTACCTAAATCAGTGTGCACCATGTACGCCAGTTCTCTCGCAGTAGTACCTTGCTCGACTAAATATGCGTCCGGTAAAATGTTTCCATAGTGATCCGTGTATTTGTTCTCATCTTCAACGGGATACACTGTTATTAACTTGAGTTTATCGTAGATGGTTTTCCTCAATAATTCCTGGACACCTGTTGTTTTAAATACTTTGAACACGTTTCTCTCTATTAATTCCAGTACTTTAGCTTGGTCTTTCGGGAGAGTTTCCCTAGGTGATTTTAACCTGAATTCCTCATCTCCCGGAAGGTAATCAATTACCCCTGCCTGATTAGCTTTTCTCAGTATTAGCTCAGCTAAAGCGCTGACAGGTACAATGTTTTCTTCACCAAATGTTTCAATGAGTTTTTTAACGTTGTCTATTGCTTCGGGGTAATCTATTTTATTTGCAGCTATAATGATCGGTTTTGATACCTCTCGTAGTTTGACCGCGAAGTTTTCTATATCGTTTTGATTCCATGTTTTAGGGTGTTTGTTATCTAATCCAGCTAAATTAATTGCATCTAATACTTGTCTTCTCTTAATGCTCAACCCTGATAAGTTTTGAAATATTATGTCAAAGGGGTTTTGAGCTGTCACAATAGTTCTCGCTATTTTCGTGCTCCATACGCGTAGAACTACGCTCTTAAACCACTCATTTATCTCTAGAATAATTAACTTCGCTTCTTCAACGGGATCGTTTGTGCCTGGTTTACTCTTGTTTCCCTCTAGGTCTGTTGAGCCAGAGGCATCAACTACGTGTATTAGTACATCGGCTTGCCTTAGATCATCCATGAATTTATTGCCTAGACCTCGGCCTTTACTAGCTCCCGGTATCAAGCCAGCTACATCTATTATTTTTACTGGTATAAACCTGTATCCTTTTACACAGTATCCACTTCTAGGGTTGCATCCCATTAAGTTTAGTTCTACATGTACGCATTTTTTCCTAAGATACGTAACTCCTATGTTCGGCTCAATTGTGGTAAAGGGGTGATCAGCTATCTTCACGGGCACCATGGTCATAGCTGAGAACAGCGTTGATTTCCCAACATTAGTTTTACCTACTATTCCAATTATTTTTTCAGGTGGTGGCATTTTTAATAACCTATCATATAAAAACCCTTAGTAACTTAAGTAGATTTGGCATGGTGTTTACGATGTCTAAAAGCATGTATCATTATCTATCTGAGACATGGCAAAGAATATATGAAGGAGAGTGGAGGCACTTACTGAGAGAGAAGCTAGTTGAGTGGAGGAGAGAACCAGCAGTTGTTAGAGTTGAAAAACCAACGAGGTTAGATAGAGCTAGAGCTCTTGGATACAAAGCTAAAATTGGTTTCATCGTCGTGAGAGTTAGAGTACGCAAGGGAGGTCAAAGAAAACCTAGACCTCGAACAGGTAGAAGGCCGAAGAGAATGGGGGTCTACGGGTATGCTCCAGCCAAGAGCCTACGGTTAATTGCCGAGGAGAGAGCTGCTAGGAAATTCAGAAATATGGAGGTTCTAAATAGCTACTATGTTGGTGAAGACGGTAAATACAAATGGTTCGAAGTTATACTAGTTGACAGAAGTCACCCTGCTATATGCAGGGACCCTGAGATTAAGTGGATTTGTGAACCCCAGAACCGGGGAAGAGTATTTAGAGGTCTCACTGGAGCCGGTAAAAAGATGAGAGGGTTGAGGAAGAGTAGAGGTCTACGTGGAACTATTTACTATAAGTGGAAGAAGAAGCAGAAGGAGCGAGAACTTAGGAAACGCCATGAAGCTAGTAGAGGAGCTCGCGAACCATGGCAAGTAGCAGACAAGTTAAAAGAAGAAAAGTAGAAGCTTCTCAAGTAGAGATAAGTACTTTTTGCCATGCAACAGAGGATTGTTCACGCGTAGAAGAATCCATTAGAACCCTTTTACCCAGCGAACTACAATCACAATCCTTAAAAATAATTGAAGATGAAAAGGAAGGATACTATGGAAACCCTATAAGGATATTAACGCTGAAAATTACGAGTAAACAACAAGTAGAGATATTACTTAATTATTTAGCCTCAAAAATGAGCTCCACTGAGAAAAGCATTCTGGGAGCAACATTCGACCTGAGATATGATTCGAAAACTGGTAGGTTCATTGCTAGGTTTTCTAAGCAAGACCTATATTTAGGTAGTGTAAAAGTTTCAGACATAGATGATGTAGTTAAGGTGACTGTTTACCTTAAAAACACTAAGAAAAGCGAAGACGCATTCGAATATTTAAAGAACATTGGATTAATTTATTGAGATCGCGTCTAGAGGAGATTTCGCCCTGTCCCCGAGGATCTTCGTGGATACATACGTGAAGACTTGCAATGAACACTTACTAAAGATAGCTCGAACCATGGGTTACAGAGTACTCGTTTGCGAGGAGATCGAAGGAGCTCTCTTGGGGAAAAACTCCAGTTTAACTCCTATGTTGATAAAGAAAGTAATTATTGAGGCGAAAAATGTTTCAGAGTTAAGGAAAACGCTCGCAGGAATCAACCATAAACAGCAATTCATAACAGTGCACCCTTTCGATAAAGAAGCGGCTAGATGGGCTTCACATGACGGCAGAGTTGACAGCATATTGTTAACTACTGAGAACATCAATCTTTTCGATAAAAAACAGCAGAATGTCATGAAGTACTATTCTAAACCATTAGAAATCACCCTTAGAACCTTGATTTCAGATAACCTAGATCTCAGAGGAGTGATCTATAGGCGGATGCGGTCATATGTTAGCAGAAAAGCCCCCCTCATAGTGTCATCTATGGCTAATAAATGGTACGAGTTATATCCTCCCCTATCTATTGTTAAGTTTCTGCTCACCCAGTACGATGTACCCGAGAAAATTGGTTTGCAAGCGATTACTCATGTTCCATGGTTTATTGTATCCAGAAAAGAGGTGAAGTAGTTTTGCTCGAGTATGTTTCCATAGTACTATTATTTACTGCGGTAATCATGCTTTCATTATCTCTGTTTTTACTGCGTAAATCTCTAAGGATTTATAAAGGCGTGAAAGCGCTTCTAGAGCCCCATGTAAAAAGCGTTAAAAAACCAAGGAAAAGGTATGTCGTGTTTGTTGCATTATGCGAGGATAAAGTTTACTTAAACAACGTGGAGGAAGCCGTGAAGAAAGCATTTATTGAGTACTATGGTAAAAGCATGTATCATAAAGCATCCCCGCAATTAATACTATATGATGAAAACAGTGGACGAGGCGTGATTCGAGTTCTCCACACATGCACAGATCATTTACTAGCAACACTTGGTCTCGTTAAGAAAATCAATGATAAGAATTGCTTATTACTCCCATTGAGAACAACGGGAACTCTCAAGAAAGCACGCGAATACCTTGAGAAATTAAGAATATAATCATCGTAAATTACTAATGTATACTGGATGATGATGCCGCTCCAGAATGAGTAGTGATTAATTCGCGACGAACTGATTAAATTTAAACCCCCTATATTTAGTAGAAATAAATGGGAATGCGGGGGTGCCCGAGCCTGGTCAAAGGGGGCGGACTTAAGATCCGCTGGCGTAGGCCTGCGTGGGTTCAAATCCCACCCCCCGCACTCTAGTATTTCACTTAACTACTGATCCTCCTACACAGGAAATCGGAGGGGACACTGGTAATGAAGTGCGTAATGTTAGAGATTGAAAGCAAGGGTTGTTCAAGTTGTGTTGCAACAATAATACCTCACTTACTTAGATTAAAAGGAGTAATAGGAGCGAAAACTTTAGGTAAAACAATTGTTGTTTTATTAGAAGATAGCATCGACGTAGAATCTCTACTAGAGAACTCTCATATTAAAGATTACTACAGAGTAAGGAAATTAACACTACTGAGTAATGTAGAGGAGTGCTTAAGTAGAAGAATATATAAATTCCCTTAGTGCTAGATTAAATAAGGTTAGTTTTTATTCCTTCATCAGTATATCAAAAATTAGCATGGTGATAAAAATGGGTTTATCAATGGCTGCAGCATATGATAGAGCAATTACGATATTTTCACCTGATGGTAGGATATACCAAGTAGAATACGCATTTGAAGCTGTTAGGAGAGGATGGGCAACCTTAGGATTGAAAACTAAAACAGCAGTCGTGATAGCAGCTGAGAAGAAAAAAATCTCTAGTCTTCAAGATGAGAAATCTGTTCAAAAAATATTCAAAATAGATGATCACGTGGGAGCGAGTTACGCTGGAATGGCTGGAGATGGGAGAATTTTGCTTGATTACGCTATACAGAAAGCTCTTCTCCACAGATTCTACTATGATGAACCGATTCCCGTTGAATATTTGGCGAAGCTCGTTTGTGATGTAAAACAAATGTACACACAGCATGCTGGTGTAAGACCTTTCGGTGTTTCAATAATATTCGCTGGTATAGATGACCGAGGCCCCCAAGTATACATGACTGAGCCAAGTGGTAGATATGTTGGGTACTACGTTGCAGCTATAGGAGAAAAAAGCAACAATATATTAGAGTACCTCGAGAAAACATACAAGTACGAACTTGATCCAAGGGATTCAATTAAATTAGCCGTGGAAGCCCTTGCAAACATTCTCGAGAGTAAACCCTACGAGAATTTCATAGAATTAGGCTACGCCGACGTAGAGACCCGTAGATTTAGAATACTCACACCAGAAGAAATTAAGGTTTACGTTGACGAGCTCGTAAAAGAAGGCAAAATAAAAGCCTAGTAAAGAAAATTATAGACGTGTATCATGACGAATAACATGTATTTTTCATAGGTGTCTTTATTGAAGGAAAAATATGTCATTGCACGCTTCGAAGCTAAAGGACATAGATTCGAGATCCTAGTTGACCCTGATCGTGCGCTTGAACTTAAATCAGGTAAAAGTATTAGCATAGACGATGTTTTAATAAGTGACACAGTATACAAAGACGCTAAAAAAGGTTTAAAGGCTTCACCTGAAGCCATGAGAGAAATATTTGGCACAGATGATCCAAGGACGGTGGCACTCGAGATAATTAAGCATGGAGAAATACAATTAACAGCCGAGCAACGTAGAAAATTAATTGAGGAGAAAAAAGCTCAGATAATTAATTTAATCGCGAAAAACGTCGTTGACCCTAAAACAAAGCTCCCTATACCACAGAAAAGAATAGAGCTAGCAATGGAGCAAGCACGCGTCACCATAGATCCATTTAAATCAGCTGAGCAACAATTCGAAGAAATAGTTTCACAACTAGCAAGAATTATCCCAATAAAAGTTGCTAAAGCATATGTTGCAATAAGAATACCTCCTGAATACGCGAGTCGAGGCATTAAAACTCTTCAAAGTATGGGTACTGTTAAGAAAAGTAGATGGCTAAGCGATGGTAGTTTGGAACTTGAAATCGAGATACCGGCTGGGTTGCAGCAGGAACTAATTGATAAAGTTAATGCTTTGACGAAAGGATCAGGGGATATTAAGATCTTAAGCGTGGGGTAAAGCATGAAGATCCTTGTTGCAGATAGACAAATCGTCAGACCTGGAGACTGCTTAGCAATACTGGATAAAGAAGAAGCTTTACCAGAGAAAGAGCTCCGATATTTCCCCGATAAGCACATCTATATTTACAATAACCGGGTTTTCAGCGACATTATTGGAATCGTGAGTTTAAGCGAGGGATCTCTATCTGTTATACCGCTGGAAGGAGTGTATTTTCCACGCAAAGACGATATTGTAATAGGCGTTATCAGCGATGTGGGTTTATCATATTGGGAAGTCGACATAAAAGCACCATACAAGGCGATTCTACCAGCAAACGATGTCATAGAGGGATTTAATCCATCAATTCATAATTTAAGGAGCTACCTCAATATAGGGGATTACGTCTTAGCTAAAGTAGCCGTGTTCGACCGCTTAAGGGACCCCGTTCTTACAACCAAGGGTAAGGGCTTGGGGAAAATTATTGATGGTTTCGTTATTGATATTAAGCCAAGTAAAGTTGCCCGAGTCATAGGTAAAAAAGGAAGCATGCACAACTTGTTAACAACTATGACTAAATGCGAGATCGTGATAGGATTAAATGGGTATGTTTGGGCTAAGTGCCCTGATGAAGCCAAGCTCGAGGTCTTAATAAAGGCCATTAAGTTAATAGAAGCAAAAGCCCATATGAAAGGATTAACGGAGGAGGTAAGAATGTTTTTAGAATCAATGCTGGGTGTAAAACATGAGCAGTAAACCCATACTAATAAGAGAAGATGGGAAAAGAGTAGATGGGAGAAAACCAGATGAGATTAGACCGGTGAAGATAACTGTAGGAGTCCTAAAGAATGCAAATGGAAGCACATTAGTAGAATATGGGGGAACAAGAGTTATAGCAGCGGTATATGGACCTCGCGAAGCTCTACCGAGACATATAAGCATGCCTGATAGAGCAGTATTAAGAGTTAGGTATCATATGGCGCCTTTCTCCACCGATGAGAGAAAATCACCTGCACCTACGAGGAGGGAAATAGAGTTATCAAAAGTTATAAGGGAAGCGTTAGAAGCAGTTGTATTCACGCAGTTATTTCCGAGAGCGGGAATAGATGTCTTCATAGAGGTTCTCCAAGCCGATGGTGGGACACGAACTGCTGGTTTAACTGCGGCTTCCATAGCATTAGCTGATGCTGGAATACCAATGAAGGATCTTGTGATAGGTGTAGCCATAGGTAAAATAAATGGAACAATTGTTGTCGATGTGAATGAGCTCGAAGACCAATATGGTGAAGCCGATTTACCTATTGGAATAGCGCCGAACCTCGGTGAAATAGTTCTATTCCAGTTAAATGGAGTATTAACGAGAGAAGAACTAAAAACCAGTATGGAATTAGCATTTAAGGCAGTAGATCAAATATACAGGGTGGCTAAAGATGCTTTACACTATAAGTACATGAAGCTACTTGAAGAGGTGAAAGCACAATGAGTGTTACACCGGAGCGTGAATTATATCCTAGAATGTACATAGAGTACATAGTGAAGCTGCTTAAACGCGGTGAAAGAATAGACAATAGAGGTTTACTTGACTATAGACCTATAAGTGTAATACTAAACCCTATTGAAAAAGCGGAAGGAAGCGCATTAGTGAGACTCGGTAAAACACAGGTATTAGTCGGAGTAAAATTAGATCTCGGCGCACCCTTCAGGGATAGACCCAATGAGGGTGTTTTACAAGTTCACGCAGAGTTTGTTCCACTAGCTTCACCCTCCTTCGAACCAGGTCCACCAGATGAAAACGCAATAGAGTTGGCTAGAGTAGTAGATCGCTCCATTAGAGAACCAAAAGTCATAAAACTCGACGAACTCGTGATTGAGCCGGAGAGAACAGTGTGGGTGGTTTATAACGACATATACCTAGTGGATCACGCCGGTAACGCCATTGATGCAAGTATGTTAGCGTCTATGCTAGCACTTGCAACAACAAAAATACCTAGTTTAACCAAGACAGAGCAAGGATACAGAATTGATAAGAAAATTAAGGAGCGAAATCTACCAATATCAACTCTTGTTGCAACCGTCACTATGGCTATCATAGGCGACGTTATAATCGTTGATCCAACCCTAGAGGAAGAAACTATTTCGGACTCAATATTAACCATAGCTGTTGATGAAAAGGAAAGAGTATGCGGTGCACAGAAGAAAGGTGAAAAAGGAATATCTAGGATTACACTGGAGAAAGCTGTAGATATAGCGATCGATAAGAGTAAATGGTTAATAAGTTACATGAAAAACGTATTAAATAACCCCCAAGAATACACTAAACCATTATCGGAGATGGGTGCATAACTATGGGTAGAACAAAAATAGTTGGAATAGCGGGAAGATATGGAGCTAGATATGGTTCAACCCTACGTAAGAAAGTAAGAGATGTGTTAACGCGTAGATATGCGCCACACGTTTGCCCATTCTGCGCCCATAAAGGAAAAGTAGTTAGATTAAGCACAGGCATATGGATGTGCAAGAAATGCGGAGCGAAATGGGCTGGAGGAGCATATACACCGAAAACCGAGGTATCAAAGACTTTTCCGAGCATTATAATTAGGGATTAAATTTTTGTTACTAGTAACAACTTCTCGGAGACCGTCTCCTCGAACCAGGAGTTTTATTAAAGACCTGGTTTCAATTATTCCTAGTGCAAGTAAAATAAATAGAGGACATAAGTCACTAGTGGAATTAGCAATTGAGGCTAATAGACTTGGATACCAATATATTCTCATAGTATCAGATTGCAGAGGAAACCCATCCTCAATAGCAATATACGAGGTCACAGAGGATACCTCGGGTCATTTAGCGTTGAAAAACCTCGCTGTAATAAAGGTACGTGGCGTAAAGCTGTCCAGGGAAAACCCTGAGTCCTCTAAAACATATGGCGCTAGCTCATTATCCATAAATTACTCTAACTGTGTTTCAAGCGATTGTTTTTACATCGCCGATTTATTAACTAAAATATTCGAGAAGATTCTCAGCGAGAAACCGGATATTATTATACATTTGAGTGAAAGCAAGTACATTGAGTTAAAGTTCACAAATATACATGGAAAACCAGTTGGACCAGTTCTAAGAATAATCCGTGTTGAAAAAGGCAATGAAAAATGGGTGTCTGCGTAGAATACAGGTTGAAATTGAACTCTGAGAGAACTCTTAGATCTCTACTGGAATCGCTTTCACCAGAACTAAGAAATCTACCGAGCGATTGCAGTGGTCAAATGTACTTGGAGAAAGATAACTACTTAGTCATTAAACTAGAATGCGTTAACGCTGGGAAAATAAGAGCATTAAACAATAGTTTTATAGGTGTTATGTTAATGTTATTGGAATTAGCAGGTGAAATTAAGAATGTCTGAGAAAACGCTTCCACCGGAAGTTCAACAATTATTGATTCAGTATCAAACTCTAAGAGAACACCATTCAAGAATCGATGCCGAGTTAAGAATTATTGAAGCAGAGTTGAGTGAAATAGAAAACATCATGGATACCTTGAAAAACCTTGGTGCTGATGCAGAGTTATATAAAGCTGTTGGCCACATACTCGTGAAGAAATCAAAAGCAGAAGTAACAAAAGAGCTTGAAGAGAGAAAAGAGCTACTAATCATTAAGAGAGACAAGTACAAGAAACAACTCGATTTCTTAACCAAGCAGATTAATGACATAGAAAATAAGCTTAGGGAAACACTCGCTAAGTACGGTATAACTGCTCCTCGGTGAGTAAACGCTGAGTAAACACGGTAGAGAAAAAGAATACTTAGAAATACTCAAGAATATGTCGGATGATGAACTCGAAGAACTAGTCACTATTGTAGAAAAAGAGACTAGTGAGTACTTGAAACAATTGCTTCCACCGAAAACAGATTTCAACGTTTCCGTTAGTATTGAGAAAACCGGTGAAGCTGTTAACGTATCAATCGATGTAACAATAAGAGGTAGACTACAAGAGTACCGTGAAGAAGCTAGAGACGCTGTAAATTACGCTAAGAGAAAACTAGTTGAAGTACTTGAATCAATGAGAAATAAGTTTATAAAATATGATTGAAAACACAGGGATTTTTTTATAAGGTATAAATTGCTATTTTGAATATAACACATAATGATATGCTTAAACCGGTGTTGAATAATGGTTAAATATAAGCAAACTGCAGATGTACTCAAAATAATGAAGAATGTGGAGTATATTAGAAATATTGGAATAACAGCTCACGTAGACCACGGTAAAACAACGCTATCTGATTCCCTACTAAGCGCTGCAGGACTCCTCTCGGAGAAATTGGCTGGGCAAGTACTAGCATTAGACTACCTTGATATCGAGCAGAAAAGGCAAATGACTGTTAAAGCAGCAAACGTGAGCTTATACCACGAATACCATGGAAAACCATACGTTATTAACTTAATTGATACACCTGGACACGTAGACTTCCAGTCGAGAACCCTTAGAGCTCTTAGAGCAATAGATGGTGCTATAGTAGTTGTTGACTCCGTGGAAGGCGTAATGACTCAAACTGAAATGTACCTTAGAGTTGCACTAGAGGAACGCGTTAAACCAATATTATTCATAAATAAGATCGATAGGTTGATAAAAGAACTAAAGCTCTCGCCAACGGAAATTCAGCAAAGACTGGTTCAAATAGTTAAAGACATTAACACACTCATCGCTAACTACGCTGATAAAGAGTTTCAGAAAGCATGGTTACTGGATCCAGCGAAAGGCCAAGTAGCATTCGGCTCAGCTAGAGATCGATGGGGTCTCACGATTCCACTTGCCGCACAGAAAGGCATAAAGATCAGCGATATCATAGACATCTATAACAGAGGAAAAGATGCCGTAGCAGAGTTACAGAAAGCTGCACCACTACATGAAGCAATATTAGATATGGTCGTAAAGTTTACACCCAACCCGAAAGAAGCACAGAAGTATAGAATCCCGAAGATATGGCATGGTGACATGAATAGTGAAGTAGCGAAATACATGATGGAGTGCGATCCTAATGGACCATTGGTAATTATGGTTACAGATGTAAAGGTGGATCCTCACGCAGGCATAGTAGCTACAGGGAGAGTATTCTCAGGTACACTTAAACCCGGTGAAGAAGTATACCTTGTAAACGCTAAAACGCTTCAAAGAGTACTCCAAGTAAGTCTCTACATGGGTCCATACAGAGAGCTCGCTGATGAAATACCAGCAGGAAACATTGCCGCCGCTCTAGGTTTAGATAAAGCGAGATCGGGTGAAACAATAGTATCAAGTATACTGAAAGACTCTGTGGTTCCATTCGAGAAAATGAGAATGATTACTGAATCCGTTGTAACAGTTGCTCTTGAACCAAAGAATCCACAGCAACTCACGAAACTCATCGATTCACTCTATAAACTCCACTTAGAAGACCCAAGTCTCATTGTTAAGATAAACGAAGAGACTGGCGAGTACTTGTTAAGCGGTGTAGGCACGTTACACATCGAAATAGCTCTCACATTACTTAAAGACATCTATGGATTAGATGTAGTTGCATCTCCACCTGTAATAGTCTACCGTGAAACTGTGAGAAACGAGAGCCAGATATTTGAAGGGAAATCACCCAATAAGCACAATAAATTCTACATTAGCGTGAAGCCGCTCGATGAAACTACAATTAAGTTAATACAGGAAGGACTAGTAAGCGAGGACATGGATCCACGCGAGAGAGCTAAGATCCTTAGAGATCACGCTGGCTGGGATACTGATATGGCTAGAAGAATAATGACTATTGATGAAAATATAAACATATTCGTAGACTTAACTACGGGTGTACAGTATCTTAGAGAAGTAAGAGATACCGTTATACAAGGATTCAGACTAGCTATGAGAGAAGGGCCATTAGCACAAGAACCAGTAAGAGGACTCTTAGTTGTTTTACATGACGCGGTGATACACGAGGATCCAGCTCACAGAGGACCTGCGCAAATATACCCAGCAGTGAGAAACGCTATATTCGCTGGAATGTTGACGTCGAACCCCACGCTACTAGAACCCATATTAAAACTCGACATTAGAACCCCATTGGAATACGTTGGAAACCTATCAGTTGTGATTACTAAGAAGCGCGGCAAAATCCTAGATATACAGCAATCAGAAAACCTAGCTAGAGTCATGGCCGAAGTTCCAGTAGCAGAATCATTCGACGTAGCAGACATGTTAAGAAACGCTACAGCCGGTAAAGCCATCTGGGGCCAAGACTTCAGTAGATGGGCTCCTGTTCCAGACTCTCTACTCATGGATCTAATAGCTAAGATCAGGCAGAGAAAAGGATTAAAACCAGAACCACCAAAGCCGGAGGACTTTCTGGGGCCTTAAACCATAGTACAGAGTTTTTAAACTTCTCACTCATTATTTAACCTACACGTATTACCATTTTAGTTTACAATAAAACTATTCTTCACCAAGGTAACATTATTTTCACTGAGAACATCTCCATTGGTAAAGTTAGTTAAATCCATGGCAGAGAGCAATGAAACCCGTGAATAACTCGGTTAATCAAAGACTCGAACAGAGATCCCTCTAGTTCTCAGAATTATATGTGGGGGAATATGTTTTTACTAGGGAACTAAGTTAAAAGCGCCGGGGCGGGGATTTGAACCCCGGTCCACCGGGTGACTGCCAGGCTCGAACCCGCGAGGTTAACAGCCCGGCGCTCTTCCAGGCTGAGCTACCCCGGCGCCCTTTAATTCTAATTGTTTAAAGGGATTTAAAAACACTGCAATAACTATATCTTGCATTATAGTTTATCACTCTATGTTGATTGCGTCTCCATTTGATGGAATATGTATATTTATATCTTCGCCTAATTTACCTCTTAGTGAGCTCGAGAGATCGGATGCTTCTTCCAAGTTTCCATGAATGATCACAATGTTCCTTAAGCTTCCCTTGTATCGGCTGACGAATTTAACTATTTCATCTCTACCCGCGTGGCTAGAAAGATCAAGCCATATTATTCTAGCTGATATTTGATCTATGGATTGTTCTTCTAGTTTTCCTTGTTCCAATATTTTGTGCCCATTGCTGTTCACTGCTTGATAACTTACTAATACAACCGTGTTGCGTGGATCACTGTATATTTGTTTGAGATAATATAAACTGGGTCCACCTTTAAGCATTCCAGCAGATGCAATAATTACGCATGGTTTTTTCAGTATTTTTTTCCTCATGGATACATCTTTCACGAAATCCACGTTTTCAACAACTTTACTGAATAAATCCGAGTCCCTTAGGAATTTCTTATGTCTCAAGTATAAATCAGTGATATCTCTGCTCATGCCATCAATGTAAATATCCAAGTATGGGGCTTGAGTATAAAGCATTGTCATTACTTCCTGTGTTCTACCGACACTAAAAGCAGGTATTAACACAATGCCTCCTCTATCAATAGTGTCTTCAACCACCTCCAGTAATTTTTTCTCAACAAGGTGTCTAGGCGGGTGGTTTCTACCACCATAAGTTGATTCTATTATAATCGTGGATGGTTCCACGGGAGGCGTTTCAGCGCTACTTAGAGTCCAAGTCTGTATAGTGTTGAAGTCACCTGTATATAGTACTCTCTCCCCTTGAGGAGTCTCAACGTAAACCATTGAGCTACCAATGATGTGACCAGCGTTGAATAACTTGATGTTAAATCCATCTATTTCCACGCTTTCACCGTAATTGAGAAAAACCGAATTATTGTACATTTTATCGAATTCTCTTAACTCGTAATCTATGTAGTAGGAGTTTAGCCTCAAGAAGTCTACTGTGAGTAATTTAGCTACATCTAGTGTCGGCCTAGTAGCAATTGATTTTGGGCTACCAGTAATGTATAAGTATGGTGCAGCTCCGACATGATCTAAGTGTGCATGCGATATAACCAGAGCTGATATGTCAATTGGCCGAACATGTATAGGTAACTGCGGAATATCTTTCTCGTCAAAGTTAACTCCATAATCCAGTAACACTGACCTATTGGACTCCTTGAGTAAAACGGCTGATCTACCTACTTCTCTGCCTCCGCCTAGAATTCTTAATTCCATTAGATCACCATCTAATTCGCGATGAATAAGCATGGTTGTTTTTAAACATTATAAGAATTAACCTTTATAAGTAGAATAGGAGGTGTGCTTAATTGGCGTTTTTGAACCCCCACGAGTTAAGGAAACTCCTCAGAAGATACGGAATAGAGGTAGAAGAACTACGTGGAGTTGAAAAAGTCGAATTATACATGGGTAATAAGAAAATCATAGTTTCATCTCCTCAAGTCGTGGCTTTCAAAATGCAGGGTCAAGTAATATATCAGGTAACGGGGCAAGAAGAAGTAGTTAAAGAGCAACAGGAAAAAGAAGAAGTACAAGTGCCGGTATCTGAAGACGATGTAAAGTTCATCATTGATTACACAGGTGTTACAAGGGAGAAAGCTGTTGAAGCACTATTAAAAGCTAAAGGGGATTTAGCTAAAGCCATTATGATTATTCGTGGAGAGGAGAAACCGTGAATACCATGAAAACTAGCAATGGGGAATTTTCGCTTCTCCAGTCACGTGATCTCCACGTGCTTCCATATAAGAGGAGCTTCGAAAAAATCATTAAGTCACCCTGTTATCTCCTCAATGTATATTATGATGGAAAAATTGGAAAAGCAGTAATGGAGTTCCTAAGTGAAGACGGCTCGAGGATCATTAAGGTACCTGATCCCTATGGACATAAACCCTATTTTCTAACCGATGAAAACCCAGATGAGTTGAAAAAGAAAATCACAGATGATAGTTTAGAAGGTTTCGAGGAAGTCGAGAAAATTAACCCGTTAACAATGCAAAGGATAAAATTAACTAAAGTAGTCACGAAAGATCCTCTCGCTGTTAGAAAACTGAGGAGTAAAGTCGGTAACGCGTGGGAAGCGAAGATCAAGTATCATGCTAACTACATATATGACATGGATCTTATCCCGGGAATGCGCTACGTTATCTCAAATAATGAGTCAAAAAAACCTATACTCGTTGAACCAGTAATACCCGAGGAAGTCATTAAAACCATTGAAAAAATCTTCGAGAAGGAACCTGATTTAACCAGAGCGCTAGCAAAGGAGTTCGCGAAACTCTTCGAGGAACCACCGCCTAAGGCTAAGAGAGCATCCATAGATATCGAGGTGTATACTCCATTTAGAGGTAGGGTTCCAAACCCGAAGCTCGCAGAGTACCCTGTTATAAGCTTAGCTATTGCAGGGAACGATGGATTCAGGAAAGTGTTTATGTTTTCACGGCCATTCAAGAACTCATTTCTCTACGCGAGTGAGGAGGTTTACCCTGCGAACGCTGAAATAGAGATCTTTGACTCCGAGAAAGCAATGCTCTTAGAGTTCTATAAAGCTGTTTCCAGGTATCCAATCATTTTAACATATAATGGAGATAAATTCGACTTGATATATCTATACACAAGATCACTTAAACTAGGTATACCGAGGTACCTTATTCCCATACAAATAAAGGAGGATTTGGCGAGATTTGAGTCGAGCATACACTTAGACCTATACAGGTTTTTCTCAAATAAAGCGATTAAGAACTATGCTTTCGGGGGGAAATACCAGGAGGATAAACTAGATGCTGTATCACATGCTCTACTAGGTGTAACTAAAATAGGGTTCGAGGAAACTGTGAGCGATGTTTCAGCTGGATTACTAGCTGCTTATAACCTACGCGACGCTGAAATAACTTTAACACTAACTACTTTCAGCGATGAACTCGTGTGGAAACTAATGATCCTCATGGCTCGTATATCGAAAACAAGTATCGAGGAACTGTGCAGGAGGCAGATATCTGGGTGGATTCAAAATCTATTCTTCTGGGAGCACAGGAGACTAAACTACCTGGTACCCAATAAAGAAGATATAGCTAAACACGTTAGAGCCTCGACTAGAGCTGTTATAGATGGTAAAAAGTATGCAGGAGCACTAGTAATTATACCTCCTCAAGGTGTCTTCTTCAACGTAGTAGTTCTCGATATCGCATCTCTGTATCCAAGCGTTATCAAGAACTATAATTTAAGTTATGAAACAGTTGACGTTGATTGGTGCAGTAGGAAATCCGGTGTAGTTGATGAAACAGGGAAAACTATCCACGTTGTATGCACAGATTTCCCTGGTTTAACCGCACAAATAACTGGTATACTGAGAGATTTTAGAGTAGAAATTTACAAGAAGAGAGGCAAGGATAAAACGTTGCCTAGTGATCTAAGAACTTGGTACGATGTCGTTCAAAGAGCTATTAAAGTATTCATTAATGCAAGTTACGGAGTCTTTGGCGATGAGCGGTTCTCCCTTTACTCACCAGCAGTCGCCGAGAGCGTTACAGCTCTTGGCAGAAGATCCTTCATGAGCATTGTACTGAAAGCAGCTGAAATGGGGGTTAAAACTCTCTACGGGGACACAGACTCCATTTTTGTATGGTCTCCTACACAGAAACAACTAGAACTATTACAGAAGTGGATACAGCAAAGCCTTGGATTAGATATCGAAGTGGATAAAGAATTCTCATTCGTGGTTTTCACGGGGCTTAGAAAGAATTACCTTGGTAGAACGAAAAACGGAGATATCGAAGTAAAAGGACTCGTAGCTAAGAAGAGAAACACGCCTGAGTTCGTTAAACTGCTTTTCACCGATTTACTCGATAAATTGAAAAGCGTTGAAAGCCCAGAGGACTTCGTGGAGTTCATACATTGGCTTGAAAAAGAAATAAGGAGATACTACCACGGCTTAAAACACAAAGAGATACCTTTAGACATGTTAGCAATTAAAATGGCTATGACGAAGAATCCATCTGCTTACACTAAGAATAAACCACCCCACGTGAAGGCCGCTATGCAATTACTGAAATACGGTGTAAACGTACAAGAAGGAGATGTGATATTAGTGGTGAAAGTTAAAGGAGGAGACGGATATAAGGCTATACAGTTAGCTAAACAATACGAAATCGACCCTGAAAAATACATTGACACAATGAAATCCGGGCTAGAGCAACTCTTACTAGCACTAGGTATTAAATGGGAGGATATAACTGGTGGAAGCGAGTTACATAGATTCATGGATAATAAATCTCCCCTGAAAGCAAATATATAAGTAATAGACTTACTTGCTCTCAGCGCTTCTAGGTCCCTTGTTGGTTCCAAATATAAAATTATAAAAATAAAAGAGGCTATTCTAACCATAGTACTAGGTAAGGGTGATCTGCTTGCCTAAGAAAAGAGAAAGTCGTGGACGTAGAAAAGGCGATAAAGGCTCTGTGGAAAGAATCATGTGTGATAATTGCGGCGCATTAGTACCAGCCGATAAAGCTATCTGTGTAACAAGAACGTATAGTCCGGTTCCGCCGGGCTTAGCTGAGGAACTCGAGAAGAAAGGCGCGGTTATAATGAAATATCCCGTGGAGAAATGCTACTGTATATCGTGCGCAATACACTTTGGAATAATCAAAGTGAGACCAGAAGAAGAGAGAAAGCCAAAGCAGCTTCCAATATAAAATTAGATTTTTAAGTCGAAGTCCACATAGGTGGAATAAAAAGAGTTACATGGTTGATCTAGATGAAAGCGAGGAAAGTGGTTGTAGTAACGGCTGAACACCACCCCTATCATAAATTATGGTTAAAACTAGCAGAGGAACTTAGCAAAGCTCTAAATGTACCAATGGAAGTTAAAGTCGAAGATTACGTGTACCTTGTCGACTATGGAGATAAAGACGAGTTCGGTATGAGTTGGTTACCGCAAATACTAGTTGAACTAGAAGATAACAGTGTTCACTGGCTTCTATCAAGGCTTCCATTAAATGATGCTTTGCAACCGGATGAAGGGAAAGCTATTAGCGAAATGATTGAAAAACTTAAATCACTCGGAGTAGAAGTTCCTACATCTCAGTCAACTTAAATCACCATTAATACCCCCTTATTTTTAAACTCTTATATGATATGGGTTGTAGTGTATGGTGTTCGTTCCATTTGTACCTACACCTTATCCTGTTGTTCGAGCAATGCTTAAAGCTGCGAATGCTGGCCCTGAAGACGTTGTCTATGATCTCGGTTGCGGTGATGGAAGAATACTCGTAGTAGCTGTTAAAGAATTCAACGTGAAGAAAGCGGTGGGAATAGAGATAGATCGTGAAAAGTACAAGCTAGCTCTACTTAGAATAAAGGATGAAGGAATAGAGGGTAAAGCGGATGTCATTCATGGGGATTTTTTCGAAGTAGATATAAGTGATGCAACAGTTGTAACAATGTTTCTCCTAACATCTGTTAATGAGATGCTGAGACCTAAGCTTGAGAAAGAACTTAGAGACGGTGCTAGAGTCGTTAGTCACGAGTTTAGGATACCTGGTTGGCGACCAGAGAAGATCATTGATGTAAGAGACGATAATGGATTACTTCACACTGTTATCTTGTACGTTAAGGGTAGACACTTGTGAGATCCTTCTAGCAAATATAATGTACCCTGTATGTCCAATCATACGTGTTAAGGGTCTTACTGCGCCTGGTTCAACTTGGTACTCTCTCAGCAGTAACTCATATACACGTACATCTCTGAATAAACCAGTATTCTGCAAAGCTATTACTGTTCTCTCGACCTGGTTAATTGTTGGAGTATAGATCAGTATTGTTGAAGACGGTTTCAAAACCTTACTTACGTTCACCAAAGCGTTCCAAGGATCAGGTATATCTAGGAAGAATGAATCTAAGGGCTCCACGTTCAAATCCATCCTAACATCTTGCTCTTTTAAGATAACTCGATGCAGTAAACCAGCTTTTTCAAGGTTTTCTCTGGTGCATTCTAGTGCTTTCTTCGATACATCGAAACCATATAATATGCCGTTGTCACCTATAATGGATGCGATTGCAACCGTTAATGCACCTGACCCAACACCAGCTTCTCCAACTCTACTACCCGGATTTATCCCTGAGAGATAAATCATGAGAGCTGCATCTTTAGGGTAAATAATTTGCGTAACTCTTCGAATACTCGTAACGTAGTCTTGTCTCAATGGTTTAAGCAGTAAAGCTGTGTAACCTCTGCTTGTTTTTATAAATGAACCGTAGGGTTGCCCTATGAGTTGATCATGTAGAATATATCCTTTGTCTGTGCCAAGTATTTTGCCTCTCTGAACTTTCACCACAAATTTTCTTTTCTCATCTATGTATATTAATACTCCATCTCCTTCACGCACTACCTCCAAAGTTAAGAAACCTCCTAAGCCCCGGTATCACTCATCACTAATCAGATATACCAGCTGTCAGCACCAATATTTCTAATTTAATTCTAAACTTTATAATTTATTTCTCTCCATGATGCCCCGCTCTGAAGATTTCTGGAGTAAAATAACTTTATTGAAATACGCGTCTTCAATTTTTCCCACAAGTCAATACTGTGTTTTCTAGATGGAGATAACTAGGGCTTAGCGAGTTTCTCAGCGAAGAACAGATCTCGGGAATACCTTATTAAGCAGGTATCATGTACTCTTTAATAGTAAACTACGTGGTTTCCAGTAATGACGGTAATAGTGATCCCAATAAAACCGGTTTTTGCATATAAAATTTTTACTCGTAAAAAGAAATTTGAATTGAGAAAGCTTCCTCATAAGACTTCTCCCGTGAAAACTGGAGATAGAGTGGTCTTGTATGTATCGGGCAGCATTAAGGCTTTCATGGGAGAATACGTTGTAGGAGAAGTATTAATGGGTACGCCTGAGTACATTATAAGGATTTTATCCATGAGACCTTATAGTGGCGTAGGTGAACAAGATTTCGCTTACATTAGAGGAGCTAAGTATGCTTTCGCTATGGAGATATTAAATCCATTAATTTACAAAACCCCCATCGAGATGAAGGAGGTTTTAAGAATTATTCCAGATTATTATCCGCCGCAAGGAATACAAAAACTAGATGACTATGACCCAGTGGTTATCCTTTTATTTAATAAAGCGAGAAAAGAGACGTTGAGAGCTTAAAGGCGTGTTACTTCAACTTCTTTCATCCAAAGCTCTTTCCTTAAAAGTTCTCTAATAGCTACTCTGATGACTTCGCTTCTATTTCTGTATTTACCTATTCTCACAAGTTCATCTATTCCCTCAATATATAGCTCTGGCATTTTAACGGTTACCAATTTAAGCCTCGGTCTATCGAACACTATATCACCACTATAAAATGACCACGGTAATTATCTTAAAAAGACTTGGACATTATTCGTTAATCTGATCTCCTCCTTTAAGGTTAAGCTCGAGTTAAAGGATTTATCCGTGAAAAACCTTACCCTAATTAAAGCAAAGTTATCATTTAAAACCCTGTTCAAAATAATAAATAAATGAGCCGGGGTCGCCTAGCCTGGTAGGGCGCCGGCCTGCTAAGCCGGTGGGGGAAACCCCGCGCGGGTTCAAATCCCGCCCCCGGCGCTCCTCCTTTAAATACCCAGATAAATTTTACTGGGCTACCTTCCAGGTTCACGCCTCCGCGGTGGGGGCGTGAACTACTAGGTGAAATCATGCTTGCTAATCACTGGTACGACAAGATCAATATTAGTGCTCTCGGGGAGGATGCGAGGAAGCTTATCCTCGAGAAGGTTAAGCGTAAACCCGGGTTCACCAAGGCCCTTGAAGCCCTAGCCATCTCCAAGGGTGCGATGTATAACTACCTACATGGCGTTAGGAGGGTCCCCAATGAAGTGGTCTACAGGGCTCTTCAACACCTAGAGGGGGGAGAGTTTAACGAAATAGTCAAGGGGATTGATAGACTTCGGGCCGTTGGGATCATCCGTGAGGACGGGTCTATCGACTACTCTCTAATACCACAGGCCATAGCGCTTGCTATTCGAGACGAGTACTTGAAGCAAGCACTACTAAGGTTCACAGTAGAGAACTTCGGGGAGGATCTCAGGAAGATGCTTGGCTCGAGCCTAGCACACGTGGTGTTCAAGTGGGAGCCGGGCTTCGAGGAGTTCCTCAGGGAGAGGAAGATGCGCCGGAGAGTGGCGAGTCCAGGTACAATGTCCTACTACCGCAACCTGTTCAAGCGGTACCTCGAGGGTAAGACGCTTAACGAGGAGCTGGTGAACTACGTTATCAACCACGAGAACAAGTGGCTTAGAAATTTCTTCAGACACTATATTCAATACCTATACTACATGCGCAAGATATCGCCCGAGACATATGGTTGGTTAATGGAGGTTGTGCCCAGTAGGAGCTACAAGCTAGACGTGAGGCCGTACCCGATAAGCCCCGATGATGTGAAGAGGACTCAGCATACATAAGAGAGTGGCACGAGCTATACTACTTAGTCTAGAGGCTGATGCTAGAGGATCAGTATGCGGCACGCTCGCCCATGAAGAACATCTTCTCTATTTTTGCTACTGAAAACTCCTCGCTGGTATAAGACCCTGTTATCTCGCCTCCGACTAATACGTAGGCTTTATCAGCTACTTCAAGCGTTTTCTTAACGTTCTGCTCAGCTATTAGTATCGTGATCTCGGTTGATTCACTGATTTCCTTAATTCTCTTAATTACCTCTGAGGCGAGTCTAGGTGCAAGCCCTGCTGTTGGTTCATCTAGTAAGAGTAATGATGGTTTAGCTAAGAGAGCTCTGGCTATCGCTAACATTTGCCTCTCGCCGCCACTCAGAGTCTTTGCCTTCTGTCTACGCCTTTTTGCTAGCTCAGGGAATAGAGTTAAGACCTCCCCTACATCTGAGGCTACATTTGGATCGCCTCTTCTAAGATACGCTCCCAGGGCTAGATTCTCATCGACGGTTAAATTAGGGAAAATATTGTCAATCTGAGGAACAATTCCTATTCCCAGTTTAGCTATTTCATACGGCTTCATCTCATTGAGAACAATACCGTTAAATCTTATAGTACCATTGAAAATAGTTGTAAGATTCAACACTGTATTCAATAAAGTCGACTTACCTGCACCATTGGGACCAAGTACTGCGACGATCTCGCCCTTTAACACATCCATATTTATTCCTCGTATAACGGGTATTTTTCCATAACCAGCCGTTAGGTCGCGGATCTCTAGCAAGTCTACTCACCTACATATGCTTTAACAACATCTGGATTCTGTATTACTTCATCTGGTTTACCTGAGGCAAGGAGCCTCCCATTATGTAACACGTATACGTAATCCACGGTCTCCATGAGGAGATCTATTCTATGCTCGATTATGATGAATGTCACGTTATAGGAGTTCCTGATTTCTTTAATGAAATTCAGTAGTCTCCGGGCTGTTGCAAAATCTAGACCTGCCAGAGGCTCGTCGAGGAGATATAGGCGTGCATTAGCCATTAACCCTCTAAGTGTTTCAACAAGCTTAATATCCGCAACTGAAAGCTGAGCAGGGTATTTAAAGGCTATCTCAAGCTTGTTAAACATTGCCAGTATACTAAGTGCTTTTTTAACTAGGTTCTTCTCCTCCTCAAGCCAAGTACTCCACCTAACAGCATTAAGAATACTCTCACCTCTCTGACCAACAGGGGTTACAAGTAAGTTCTCTATGACCGTTAAGCTATTGAAAAGCCTTGGTAATTGAAAAGTCCTCACGATTCCGAGTCTATATATTTCATGAGGGTTTAAACCGTCGATTCTAATAAACTCATTACTAGCTCGATAAAGCACTTCACCCTCGGAAGGCACATGAAACCCTGTGATAATGTTAAATAGTGTGGTCTTGCCTGATCCATTGGGTCCTATTAAGCCGATTATTCCACCTTCCGGGATAGTTATTGAGACCTTTTCGAGTACTTTAACACCCTCAAAGTACTTCGACACATTCCTCGTGGCTAGAATATATCTTACTTCTTTACTCAACTTGCTTCCCTCATCAACTCCTCTACAGCACTCTTGATAAACTTAGGGGGTTTCATTGAAATCAACCCTCTGGGATACTTTATGAGCATTATTATCATGATCAACCCTATGAATATCGGTCTGAGATAATCAGGTGTAAAGGGCAAGTACTCATTGAGTGAAGCAATGAGAGGCAGTATACGCTCGATGAGAGTTAGAATCAATGCTCCAATGATAGCGCCAATAGGGCTTTCGGAGCCACCGATAATGATCATCGCCCAGACATTAAAAGTCACTAACGTAACGAACATCTGCGGGTTTACGGATGATACGTAGCACGCATAAAGCGTTCCAGCAACTCCTGAAAAACCAGAAGTTAGGAAGAATATCTTAGACTTTATTTTAGGCACATCTTTACCGAGGCATAGTGCAGCAATGTCATCATCTCGAATGCTTCGAAGAGTTCTCCCAAGAGGAGAGCCTAGGATCCTGTCTGTAACTATGTAGGTTAATGCAAGGATAGTAACTGATAACAATAAGTAACATAAACCACTCAACATGGGGATACCGAGCCATATGAAGGGCTGGGGTATACCCAGCATGCCGTTGGTGCCGCCTACAAATTCCATGTTTACGTATATACCTCTGAGTACTTCTCCTACGCATAGTAAAGTAAACCCTACAAAACCAGAACCAACCCTTATTATTGGGTACGTCAGCAAGTAGCCGAAAACCCCGGTTACAATAAACGAGACTAGAATGGATAGTGTAAAAACCCCTAATACGAGAGCGGGGTTTAAGGTGCTGATCTCAATAAGAGCAATTACCCCCTCAGCAGTATATGGAGGTGCTTTAACTACATCCACACCGGAGATCGCCAGTAACAAGTAAGTGTTTATGATGGCTCCCAGGTAGGCTCCAAGCCCAAAGAATGCTACTTTGCCGAAATTAGTGATCCCGCTAATACCGGATTCAAGGCTGAGCGTAACAGCTAGTATAGCGTAGATAGCGAAGTATGTGAGCCAGTTTATTAGGAACCCGGTAATATCTATCATTTCCTGCTCACCCTCTTGATAAACCTGTAGGGTAACCCTCCACCAGCCCCCATTGGAGGCCTTGCCACGAGGATCGCGAGAACTATGCCGAATACTATAGCGATCCTTACAGTGGGTTGTACACCGAAATAATAGTTAAGTACCGCTAGGAGCATGTTTTCAATTAATGCGAGAACTATTGATGCTACAGCTGTTATAGGAAGCGAGTATAGGCCTCCTATGAATGCTGCAGCAAAGTTGTCTACAATTATGTTAAGACCAAGATCTGGTGTAGTGGAGCCGGAGAAGTTAACCCATATCACACCGCTTAAAGCTGTAATCCCACCTACCAAGAACCATGTTAAATTTACAAGCCGGTTAATGGGTACACCGCAGATTGCCACTAAGGATGCATTATCCGCGATCCCTCTTAGCGATAAGCCGAGCACTGTTTTATTGAAGAGAATGTACAGAGCTACACCTACGGAGACCCCGATCAAAGTAGCTGTTATAGTATATTGAGGCATACTATTCAATCCGAGCACGTCTTGGAGAAACCTTACATCCTTGTACTCTATGGTAGAGTAAGAGAGGAAGTTTACATCATACCTTCTAGTAAGCAATTGGCAAACTATGTATAAAACGTATTGATATATGAACCATAAACCCATTGAAGTCACCATGTATACGTTTGAAGAAACCCTTTGATACGATAACGGCTTAAATACTAGAAGATGGCTAATGAGGCTCACTAGGCCCCCAACGACGAAGGCTAGAAAAACGGCTACAGCTAGAGGTATTTCTCTTCCAAGTACTTCATTAACTATTATGACTACGTATGCCCCGTATGTTATGAAAATCGGGTGTGCGAAGTTAAAGACCTTCGTTGTCCTATATGAAAGCGTTAGAGGAAGACTTGAAAGAATGTATATCCATGAAAAAACATATGAGCATAAGATCGCGCGGTAAATCTCCATGCTATCACCAGCTTCTAGCTCTCTTCAAAGCGTTTTCTCAATAACTATGTTCGAGTCAGTAATATGCCCTATATCAACATACTGGTATGTTCCATTCACGAAGGCCATAGTCCACAACCTGAAGCTTGCTTGAAGCCTGTCTCCATTTTCATCAAATAGCCCCCATCCCCCGGGGCCATAGTAAGTCTTCGCGGCTTCTATTAGAGCTCTTCTTAGTACATCGGGGTCGCTTGAGCCACCTGCTCTCAAGACCGCTAATCCGGCTATCATTACCGCGTCATATACATTTTCACTGCACAGTGTTGGAGCTGCACCATACTTCTTTAACTTCTCCACGAACTCGTCATATAGAGGATTAGTTATTGGTACTGGTCGAATCCCAATCATTTTCACTGCTCGAGCGAAGTCCACCACCTTATGTGTGAGGACTTCGGAGGCTCCATAGAAGCCTTCAACCGTTAACCATCTAACTCCCCTTAGAGTGGGCTCATCCGCTGCGTGAGTTAGAACATTAGCTCCATCTGTAGCATATCCACAGTAGAAGACGGCGTCGGGGTTTAGCTTGGCAACCCAGGACGCTAGGGAGGCTACGTCTGAGCCATAGTCTGCTTGTCCCGACTGATATACTAAGTCGTATAGCACTGTTCCCCCGGATTCCTCAAAGAACTTCTTGAAGCTCTGTGCGAAGACATTACAGAACTCGTCATTCAGGTGGAAAGAAACCACGGACTTCAAGCCTTCTTGTACCGCGAGAGCAGCTAGCGCTTTGCTCTCGCCAAGAGCACTTGGTTGCGTTCTAAATATGTAGTCACCTCGTATCGCGAGAGCAGGCGAGTTTGAGCATGGTGCAATAATTATTAACTTATTAGAGTCCGAGAACGCTTTTACAGCTTTAACCTGGCTACTGAGCGCGGGACCTATGACTATTCTAACTCCTGTTGCATAGAGGGTCTGTACATTCTTTAGTGCTCCATCTGCTGTACCTCCATCATCGAGTATGTGAGGTTTGAATACTATATTTAAACCCATGGATTTCGCTAGGTTATTTAGGTCATCAATGGCCATTCTAACTACAGGTTCCCATTGAACACAAACAGATGAAACTGCGCCAGATAATGCGAAGGTCACGCCTAGAGTATATGTTCGCTCAGAGACCCCGCCGGTTTGCGGTGTACCTAAACCTCCTACATGGTATCCAGTGCTGTATCCTATTATGAGACCTATTACTAGCGTGGCGAATATAAGAGCTAATAGCCTCTTACCAGCTATTGGAGGCATATTCCCACCCAATCATTCACAAGCAGGGAGTATACCGCGTGAAACAAAATCTTCTACCACGTCTAACAATCCTAGTTCCAAGAGCTTCTCCCGTGTCGGTATACCTGTTTGCTTATTCCATCCTCTAACCTCGTAATACTCCATTAACATCTCATCTAACTCGATTACATGACCCGCTGAGGGACCTTTCTTCAATGGTTCTTTAATGAATCTTTCAGGCAGAGTGTCGTGTACTCTCCTAACTCCTTCTCTAATATCGTAGGCTCTCTCGAGATTAACTACTCTCTCACCTATCATCCTTACTTCCACGGGGGTTACCTCGAAACCTGTAACTGCTTCTATTAACTTAGCTGTTTTCGAGTAGTCCAGTATATTCATGTTTTCAGCTAAGTTTTTACACACGCCTAGAGAATCCACTAGTGCACATATGTTTTCATAGTATGCAACTAGTTTACCTTTCCCTCTTACACCGAGCCTGAGAGTTGCTTCAGGTTCACCAAACATTTTTAAACCTAACTCCGGGTCATTGCTGAGCTCTATGAATGGCTCTGATCTAAGGTGATCCGCTCCCCGCGTTGAAACCGCGAAGCCTAATCCATAGCCTTTTAAACCCCTTGGATCAGCTTGAATCATCTCCAATTTCTTCACGTGGAACCCGTACTCGATTCCTTTGCCCAGTTTCTCGGCGGCTTCTACTACTCCATCCGCCAGGATTCCTCCAAACCCCCTCCTATACGCTATATCTACTATTAATTCTAGAACAGCATCCATATTGCCCCATTCGAGTTTTAAACCATGTGTTTCCTCCGTGGATAGTAATTCCTTGGAGTATAATTCCATTGCCCATGATATAACTTCACTTGTAGTTATGGCATCTAATCCTAGGTCATTCACTAATTCTATGGCTTTAAGGGCTCGGTCAAGATCACTATTACCAATTCTAACAGTCATCCCCGCTAAAGCCTCGTATTCAGGTCCCTCACTCATGAAGGCCTCATTCTTGTTTTTAACTACGAATACTCTGCTACAAGGCACTATGCAGGAGAAGCATGCTCTGTTTTTAACATTGTACTTTAATGCTAGTTTTTCACCACTTACATCAAATGCATATGGTACAATTGGCTCAGTGAAGTGATTGCCGGGTAAAATACCTATCTTATTGGCAGCTAACAGTATCCTCGATGTACCCATAATTCTTCTAGGCCAGTACTGTTCATGAGTATATACCTCTAACTCTACTTCTTCAACAAGCTTCTCGAATAAACTTGGTTTCGCGACTTCAACGTACCCTTCTCCTCTCACGGCGATTGCTTTGAGTTTTTTAGAAGCCATTACGGTTCCAAGTCCTGTTCTAGCGGCTGGCCTAGTTCTATTAAAGAATATCCCCGAAAACTTCACCATGTTCTCAGCTGCGGGACCTATGATCGCTATTTGAACTCTTGGGTCCCCTATTTCTTTTCTCAACGCATCGTAAGCTCTAGAAATAGGCATACCCCATAATTCATCAGCTTCTCTTACTTCAACGTTACCATCATCTATGTAAATGTACACAGGAGTCGAGCTAGCTCCCTCAATTATTACTTGGTCGAATCCAGCGTACTTCATTTCTGCTGCGAAGTGACCGCCTACATTTGAATCCCCCAGTATCCCTGTTTGAGGTGATTTAGCTGATACATTCAGTCTTGCTCCCAACGGGAACCCTGTCCCCGCAACCGGCCCAGTTGCGAACATCAGCTTGTTCTCCGGTGAAAGCGGGCTTACGCCTGGGGGAACCTCATAATATAATCTAGCAATGTTGAATCCGCGGCCACCTATATACATTCTAGCGAGCTTTTCATCTAATCTCTCTATTTTAATTTCTCTGTTCGTTAAGTTAACTCTAAGAATTCTCCCAGCGTACCCGTAGAGTCTACTCTGACTTAACAAGTATACCCCACCTCTCGAGAATGCTTTTATAGTCTTCTACGGCAACAGTGTATTGTTTACCTAAATGCTCTGATTTACCAAGATGAACTTCCATTAAGGGATATATTGATAGAGCATTAGTTGGACACTTTGAAACACACACTGGTTTTCCTCCACATAGATCACAAATTAGTGGAGTCAAGTCAACGGGGTTTCTGAACAATGCTCCATAGGAACAGGCTTCAATGCATGCACCACACTTAGTACATTTTTCCTTGAGTAGTTTCACTAAGCCGTTTTCATCTCTATATAGTGCCCCCGTGGGGCATACTTGTATACAGGGAGCGTTACTGCAGTGTTTGCATACAATTGGGTAATCCATCCCTATTAAGTCATCTTTAATTACTCTTATTCTGGATAAGGATGGTGAGAACACTTTTTCGTGTGTATAGGAACACCAGAGTTCACAATACCTGCATCCAGTGCACTTAGAGGGGTCTACAACAATGTGACCTACCATTGGTACATCTGATTCACCCCACTAATAATTCATTGTGATAGAAGACCCATTATTTAAATTTTATTTAAGGCGTCCAAGTAAATAGTTCTTTTAACTCATGAATAAGGCGCTTTCAAAATTAACGTTTTTGATTCAACTTCATAATCTTGAATCTTATTCAAGAAACCAGTTTTATTACAGAGTATTCTGTTAAAACTATCGGTTTAAATTAGAAGATTATATTGAAGTGAATTGAAGTGCCTGGGCGTTCCTCCTATAGATGGAGTGGTTTCAGAGTTAGTTCTCCGTGAAGAGTGGTTTAAACATCGAAGGACACATTCTTTATTCCATTGAAACCAACCGATAATGTTGTAATAAGAGACTGCATCGAGATCTATGATTACGAAGTAGAAGCGTGTGCTCTAATTCACTATGAAGGTTTAACAACAGATGAAGCAGCAATGAAAATGAAGTTATCTAAAGCTACTTTTTGGAGAATACTGGAACAAGCAAGGTTCAAAGCAGTGAAGGCGTTAATAGAGCGTAAACCATTCAAGCTCGTGTCAACTAAGCAATCCATGTTTCCAAGTTCAACCCAGTGTCTTCCAACGAATAAATGAAAAGAATAAATTAAACATCATTACTGGCTCCTAAGACTAGTTATCCCTGATTACATGTATGTAAACTTATGGAGTTACTGCATTAACCCTTTTCTAAGCTTCTTCAACGTGTTAAACTCTCTCACAACTCCTATCCAGTACGGAGCTATAATTAAGAGTAGGAGAAGTATTAGCGGTTCCGGCGGCCTCGCTAGTAATACATATGTAGTTACTACTACTGAAGAGTATGTAGCGTAAACCAGTGATCTGGGGAACACATATCCTTTAACTATAATGTACGATGAAAGCTCTGGAGGAAGATCTCTTCCCACGATATACCCTGACGATGTTTTCTCAACTAGACCTATTTTTTCAAGCTTTTTCAAAACTCGCTCCGCTTTACCCGGGCTATTATAGCCCATGAGCCTCTGAAATCCTCTAATGGAAACTGGTTCACCGTGCTTTCTAAGCTTTAGGTATGCCTCTAACTCTTCTCTTCCAATAGGTATAGCTCTCACCTATTCATCTTCATCAAGATGATTGAGGAAAAAAGTTTAGATCTACTTCAATACCGTTTAGAAATAATCAAGTATATAATTATTGATGCTAAAACTCCAGCTAATATAGATACCGTAACTAGTATACCATCACTACGATAAGGCGTTGAAGTTGTATACTCCATGGGTGCTGGTGAAGTAGTTGTTATCGAAGGCGTTGAAGTAACTGTTGGATATACCGATGGGCTTAGAGGCGATGTGATATGAGGCGTGTATATTGCAATAGTAGTATTGAGTAGGGGTTTCATATACTCCACGGTATTAATTAAATCAGATGAGATACTAAATCCACATGTATTACCACGGAATAATGTTCCCTTAATTACTCCACTATTAATAAGCTCATCGTATGGAACCCAGTATCCAAAGAGACTAGAGTATATTAGTCTACTATTCCACCCCGCTTTCCCTGGTTCAGCTACCTGAACAATTCTATCTATATCTTCAAGACTTAACCCTACTACGACCCCGGTTTCATTTGTGAGAAATGATAAGATCCCCCTAAGCGCCATTTTATAGTCCCAGGGAGAAACCCTCATAGACTCCGTGGTCTGAGTGTTGTAAGGTGTAGTAGTTACAAATGTATTACTTAGTGAAGATGTTGTAACCGCTAGAGTAGGGGGAGGAGTGCGGGTAACAGATACTGTTACAGTACTTGCTCCACCAATCTCAGTAGTAGTTTCATTAGTTATCACTATGGGGGATGGCGGCGAATAAACCGTCATAGTTGTAGTTAGAGGCGGGTGAACCTCAATGGTAGTAACTATAGTTTGTGTTGTAACGGGGTTCAATGGGCTTAGTACCGTAGTGTTTGGAGGTGTAATCAACTCTACTCTTATCCCGAGATAGTACTCCGCTTCACCCTGATCGTTGAATCCCGGGACATATGGTGCACCATTACAGAACTTCGCTTCATATAGTTCCACGAGGAAATCTATTTTACTAGTTAACTCCCAGCTCCAAAGAGAGTAATAATACATAGTGTACTTGAATACATACGTTGAATTATCAACTTTCACGACTGAATCTCCAGCCGCTTGTTCGAGCATCGTCAAGTTGTATTTTACACCAGGCTTATTTAAAACCACTTCCACCGCGTAAAGGCTCCTAGGATCCATACATGTGCTAGCAGGTGTCAATACAGCTAATAGTACAGTAACTAATGTAATAAAAGCTACGCTCAGTGAACCACGCTTTAAAACACTATACTCCACGATTTTCACCTTCAATCATTAACTACGATGATTAGACCTTATAGTACTCACCCATGATGACGCAGTCGTCACTTAAACCATGACAAAGTGAAAATAAGCTTCAAACCCTGCGGGAATCGTGGAACTCGAGGTCTCAGATTACGAAGTAACATGTACAGTGACAACATGAAAATACTTACTCGTACTCATCCATGAGATCCCGGTAGCTATGATTTCACCTCCTGAATGCCTCCGCGGATGAGAGATGTAGTCCCGAATAGATTCGGTAAATCAGTGAACCAATCCAAGGGAACTCTCGCTCTTCAGAGGGAAAGGAGGTTGTTTGGTGATTAAACTTGGTAGCAATGAGTAATGGCTGAGTTTATGCTTTAACTAGTTCTCTGTATAGTGTTGCGAGGTCTATGTGTTCTATGCAGTTGTGTAGTCTCAGACCTCGCCGCCTTACCAGAAACCCTTACTCTTTGAAGCGAGAAGGAAGTTAGAAAAGAAGACTCATTTTTAGATAGAAAGAGGGTTTTATGAGTGTTTTCACTGGTGAGATCGAAGCCAGTTCATCATCGTATCTAAGACTACTTGGTTATTTTTCTCGTTTAAGATCTCGTGTTTCATCTGGGGAAATATTTTTAGCTGTTTATCTTCTACTTTAAGAGCATTGTATAGTCTGTAAGAGGCCTCCACTGGAACTATTTGATCATTTTCTCCGTGCATAATTAGTGCTGGTACTTTGATATCATCAACGTATCTCCAGACTCTCGTCGACGCACCGTAGAGCTCCGAGATAAGTTTCATTGTGAGAGTTTTAATCACCAATGGATCTTCAATATACCTTCTACCTACATCAAGATCCGTTGAGAGCTCTGAGGGATTTATCGGTATTTTCGCTCTACTCTTAGGAGAAATAGCGTTAACTAGTGATATAAGGATCTTCATGAGAATGGGTAACGGTAAGTAAACAGCTGCTCCACTCGTAATCAATGTTTCAATGTTTTTACCGATTAAACCAGCGTAGTAAACTGATATTAAACCCCCCATGCTGTGCCCGAATAAGTGGACACTACTATACCCGGTTCTCTCAACTATGTTTTTAATGAAGAACTCTAAGTCGTAAACGAATTCTTCAAATTTTTTCACGTAGCCTTTCTCAGTTTTCTCAGCTGTTCTACCGTGACCCCTTAAGTCCATCATGCAGAAACCATAACCGTTTTTAGCTAAGTATTCTCCTAGGTGAGTATATCTGCCACTATGCTCTGCGAGCCCGTGAACTCCTACAACAACATCCTTACTTTCACTGGGAAACCAGCACCTGTAAAACACCTCTATCCCTGTATTTAAAGACAAGAATTCTTCCACTTTGTTCAAGCAACCACCCTGAATAACTTATAACAGTCTCTGAGGCATTTATTCCTGGTCAATTAGTTCCATTTAAATGTCTTCCGCGATAAAATATTTTTGAATATGAAAAATAATAACTAGTTCTGGTGCAATGCATGGATATATTTGTTTTAAACGTGAATGCTTCTGATCGCTATGAACTATTATATTCCCTCGCTAAGAAACTGCATGAACTAGGCTATGTTAAAGATACTTATCTCAAAGCATTAATAAATAGGGAAGAAAACTACCCTACGGGACTAGTAGTTAATGAGAGATTCCACGTAGCTATTCCACATGCGGACGTTGAACACGTTGAAAAAGAAGCATTGGTAGTTGTTAAAACACACCGTAGAATAACCTTTAGGAAAATGGATGAACCAAGCGTTGAAATACCTGTAGATGCTGTATTCCTCCTAGTCATCAAAGAACCCAAAGGATACGTTAAGTTCCTTGCAGCACTAACAAATCTATTCACAAATGAGGAGTTCATTAAAATCATACTTAACGGTGCACCGAATGAAATAGAGGAGTACTTGAAGAAAAACCTATTGATATTCCGATAGTAGTGAATTTTTCATTGCATTATGCGGGGAGTTACTAGTTTTTCTTCAATAAACTAAGAAACTCTGAGATAATTTCTGGAAACCTAGGGGAATCGAATAACCCGGTTCCCACTATTAATTCATCTGCACCCTTCTTTATCAATGTTTCTGCATTATCTATTTTTATTCCTCCATCACACGCTATAATGAAATCGTGTCCTTGTTCCTCGCGTATTACACGTAATTGCTCAATCTTCCTCATCATGGAGGGGATCATTTTTTGACCACCATATCCTGGTTCCACCAGCATTACTAGGACAGCGTTTATTTCACTTAAAATAGGCTCTATGGCTTGAATAGGCGTCGATGGATTTATAGCTACACCTGCTTCAGCTCCTTTATTTTTTATGGTATTAATTAACCTTAAAGGATACAGCGTTGCCTCGTAGTGAAAAAAGACCCTATTGAACAATTTATCGGGAATCTGCGTAATGAGCTTCTCTGGGTCCATGATCATGAGGTGTGCTTCAAGGTCTAAATCCGTTACTTCTCTTAGTTGTCTCGCGAAGTCCAACCCGAAGGATAATTGAGGTACGAAAACACCATCCATTATGTCAACGTGAATAAGCTTTAACCCCTGTTCTTTAGCGATTTTGATTTTCTCGGGTATCTTGTAAAAAGGAATGCTTAAAATTGATCCAGATAAAATTGCTTCACGTTTCTTTTTTTCCACTATTTATTTACCTCCCTTCACTTTTTGGATTGCAAGATATTAATTATTTTCTTCTCTAGATCCGCTTCACCTATACCCGTAAGGAATGGCATAGCGTTTAAAACCGGGATACTCTTGTCTTCAACTGGTACAAACGTTGTTGCAAGTATAAGATTTACTTTTCCAAGCATTTTTATGAAGTAGTTAACTTCTTGTGCTTTAGCTTGATATACTTCTCCTCTGATATTGTGTTTTTCAAGGATTTTTCTAACTTTCTCAGCCACATATGTTGCTGTAGCAATAGCTGTTCCACACGCTACTAGGATACGTACAGGTTCTTGAGTACTCATGTTTCTCACCTGGTTAAACTCTAAATTAGTTATATTTACCAATGAGGAATTTTAATTTATACTTATGAAATCACTCTTTACAATCAAGTTCTCCTATGACTTCTCCAACGTTTACTTCCCCTTCACGAACAACTATTTTAGCTACTACTCCATCGCAGGGAGATGTATATGTAAACGTTGTTTTTTCACCAATCATTTCAACTAGATCTTCGTCTTTTCTCACGTTTTCTCCTTCAATTTTTTTCCATTCAACTACTACGACTTTTTCAGCGGATGGATCAAACCTAGGTGCTTTTATAACCACTTTACCCACAATTCTCACCCTGACTGGTTTTACTACATAGTTAACTCTAATATCGCTTTTGCTATTTTTTCAGATGTAATCATATACTCTTTCTCCAGCTTTGGAGAGAATGGTACGTGTACATCCGGCGGAGTAAGTACTTTGATGGGTTTTTCTAATTCCCCAAAGCAGTATCCATATATTAGTGATGCAACGTAGCTGGCTACACTTGAGTGAGGGTGTTCCTCTGATACTATAAGTACTTTACCTGTTTTCCTAGCTGCTTCCACAATTGCTCTCACATCAAGTGGTTTAAGTGATTGAAGATCGACTAGGTGAACTGATACATCCCGTGGTAGCTGTTTAAGTGCCTGAATGGACTCATATACTGTTCTACCAAAAGTAATCACCGTTACGTCATCTCCTTCACTAATGATGTTTGCTTTACCGAACTCTACTTCATAATCTCCTTCCGGTATTTCATCAATAAACCTGTAGTAGATCCAAGCAGGATCTATTATTATTGTTGGTTTATTCTGTCTTAGAGCATGCTTATATAATCCTTTACAATTATACGGTGTAGATGTAACTGCAATATTTAATCCCGGTGTATTAGTGAACAAGCTTGGAAAGAACTGGGAGTGCTGGGGGCCGTGTTGTCTACCAAGACTATACTGTGTTCTAATTATTAACGGTAGTTCTCTTTGACCAGCTGTTAGGAACTTCGCTTGAGCCATGTGGTTTACGATTTGCTCCATAGCTATTGGTAGAAAATCCATGTACATTATTTCAACTATGGGCTTTAAACCCGTTAAAGCAGCACCTATTCCAAATCCTACGAGACCGATCTCGCTTATCGGGGAATCTATTACCCTCTCCGGGCCAAATCTCTCATATAATCCCTTGCTAAAACCATGTGGTCCTCCCTTGCGTACATCTTCCCCTATGTATATTATTCTGCTATCTCGCTCCATTTCCTCCATTACTCCTTGTCTGCATGCATCTATATGAGATGTTTTCATGATTTAACACCTTACACGTAAGCGTTTAGTTCCTCGAGTGTTAACGGTGAACCCATCTTAGCTTTCTCGAATGCATCATCAACCATTTTCTTAGCATTCTCGAATAACGCTTTAAACTCATCTCGCTTTAGTAATCCTTCACTAATTAATCTATCAGCATATGTTGTTATAGGATCCTTTAGTTTATATAAGTCTGCTTCTCCTAGTGGTTTGTATGGTGCTTTATCGTATACTCCGTGGCCTTTTAAGCGGTAAGTGTTTGCTATTATAGCGACTGGGCCATTACCGCTTCTTAACTCATTCTCGTAGACCTTTAGTGCCTTGTACACTGATAAGGGGTCATTACCATCTACTATTAACGTGGGTATATCGTATCCCAGAAATCTTTGTACCACGACATCCTCGTCTCCAAATAAATCAGCTGTCCTCGTGAATTCAGCATACATGTTGTTTTCGCACAATAATACTAGTGGAACCTTCAGAAACGAGGCCATTACAGCTCCTTCAGCAAATGCCCCTGTGTTAACTGCTCCATCTCCGAAGAATACTATAGTAACGTTTCCGCTCCTACCGTATTTTTGAGAATAAGCAGCGCCTACAGCTATGGGGACTTGGCTTCCAACTATCGCTGAAGCATATAAACCGCCTTTTGAAACATCTATTGGTAGATGCATTGAGCCACCGAGTCCTTTCAAGTTCCCTTCTCTAAAACCAAGTAGCTCAGCGAATAGTTTATCGAGCTCGATACCGAGCATTATTGCGTGACCGTGCCCTCTGTGATGACTTATCACTAGATCGCCTTTACGCATAAAGTGCTTTACTCCAGCTGCAATGGCCTCCGATCCAAAGTATAAGTGTGCAGGACCCATTAACACTCCTTCCTTCAAGTATAGTTCTTCGACTTTTTCCTCGAAAACCCTTATTAAAACCATTGTCTTAAGGATATCCAGCAACTTGTTTTCATCGAGTTCTAACCTACCATATTCACCCTTGACAGGGGGATTTACATGTGATAAACTTATTCTCATCTTAAATGAGCCTCATGTAGTTTTGTTAAATATAGTCCTCTATTTTAAATTTTCTTATTTCCTCCTCGAGTTTATTTAGGAAAACCGCGGCATCAACGCCGTCCGCCACTCTGTGATCAAATGTTAACGAGAAAGTTGCTACTCTTGATGTTTTCGTTGTTTTCAAATCCCTATTCAACGTCAAAGATAGTTCCTCTCTAATTTTTCCCACTCCAAGAATAGCTGTTTGTGGTGGATTAATTATCTGCGTAAAGTAGTCTATATCATACATCCCAAGATTAGATAAAGTGAAAGTTGCTCCAACTAGGTCTTTTTGTTTTAATTTAAAGCTCCTAGCTCTTGATATAATGTCAACGTACTCCTTGTGAAGAGCTAACAAATCTTTTTCATTAACTCTTCTAATAACAGGTGTTACAAGGCCTTTCATTGTTTGCACGGCGATCGCTATATTTACATCCTCATACACTATGAGTTGATCCTCGCCTTGTAGCTCTGAATTAAATAAATTACCCTCTAAGATCCTTCCAAGAGGCTTAAGTAACATAAAAGTAAATGATACTTTCTCACCGAGAATAGATCCAAGCTTCTCCTTACTCTCCAGTAATGGTTCTACATTAATTGTTTTAAATAAAGTAACGTGAACACCTGTTTTATATGAAGTGCTTAGTCTTTTCGCGATCGTTCTTCTAACAGGATCAAGTCTCATCACGGTTTTTCTCTTTGGATAATATTTTTCCCTAATATACTCCATGACATCGCTCTCCGTGATTTTACTGGTACCTGTTCTTTTAATTAATTCATTTAAGTCCACTTCATATTGTTCAAGTAAGTATTTGATTTCATCAGGGTACTCCACATTTGACACCATGTATTAATATGAATACATATATAGTGTCCATATGTTGAGAAATCATATAGATAGATTTTTATACTAGTCTCCTTAAAATATTTTATAAGAACGGTGAATTACATGGATGGCATTATAGAAGCAATATATAATGCGTTCCAAGCCTTCATGGGTTTAGGAGCATCAGTCGCTATTCCCATAGTAATTTTCTTCATAGCAGTAGCTTTGAGAGTCCCCGCAGGTAAAGCCGCTAGATCAGCTTTAACCATAGGTATAGGTTTCGTGGGAATAAACTTAGTCATAGGGTTCTTCATAAATACTGTTGCCCCAATTACAAAAGCCTTAGTCGAAGTAAGTGGAATACAATTAGAAGCAATAGATGTAGGGTGGCCTAGTGCTGCAGCCATCGCTTTCGGATCCATAGTTGGAATAAGCATGATACCAATAGTGCTAGTTGTTAACCTGATTTTACTAGCTCTCAAAGTAACTCGCACTGTTGACATCGATGTCTGGAACTACTGGCACATGGCATTCGTTGCTAGCCTTGTCTACATATATACAGGTGATTACTTACTCGGCGTGTTAGCAGGTATAACTATGACTGTTGCACTGCTAGTCATAGCTGATGAAACAGGCCCAATGATACAGGAAATGCTTGGGAGCCCCGCGATATCGCTGCCACACGGTTTCTCCGCTCCCTACGCTATACTAGCATATCCATTCGCGAAGTTATTCGATAAAATACCATTCTTAGCTAAGGTGAAAGCTGACCCTGAGACCATTAGAGCTAAACTAGGATTACTCGGTGAAACACCTGTACTAGGAGCAATATTGGGCTTCCTACTATCCGTTATTGCCAGACAAGACTACAAAGTAGTAGCTGCTACTACAATAGGATTAGCTGCTGTAATGCTTCTACTGCCTAGGATGGTTAAAATACTTATGGAGGGCCTTGTCCCAATAGCTGACTCTGTGAGAGACTACTTCGTTAAGAGATATGCAGGTAAGAGAGAAATATACATAGGGTTAGATTCAGCTATTGCAACAGGGCACCCAGCAGTTATAGCTACCGCGTTGATCCTAATTCCAATATTCATAGTTGAAATGCTTGTACCGTGGAATAGAATACTATTACTAGCCGATCTCCCTGTAATAGTCTTCATGATGTGTATGGCTGTACCAGTGTTCAAGTATGATATAGTTAAAAGCGTTATATTCGGCGCCATCATAAACCTACTTGGCTTATGGATGGGTACGAACATAATGCACATTTACACTGAGACCGCGAAATACGTTGGATTCCCAATACCATCCGGCTACGTTTACGTATCCAGTATTTGTGATGGAATGAACCCGTTCACCTGGCTATTGGTGAGAGTCAACGATCTAGGATACATAGGCGGTATAGCGGTAATGTTGACAATTATAGTAGTATGCAGCGTAATAGGCTACATGAGAGAGAAGAAGCGTGGAGCAACATTAGCTCCTGCAACTACGGCTTAACGGAACCATTTTTACCTTCGTTTAAGTTTAATTCAACTTTTTAAATCCCTCTTACCTAAACCTAGTGATTAAGTATGGGTGAGGTTTCATGGTTGAGAAACCGGTTGTCCTAGGAGGATTAAATGGAGAACACTTAGCAATAGAATTGGCTGATCTAGGGGGCTTTGAACTCGGATACGTTGAAGTAAAGAAATTCCCCGATGGAGAAACATATGTCAGGGTCTTAACTGATGTAACAGATAGAAAAGTGGTTTACATTAATAGTTTACAAAGAAACGTTAATGATTCATTAGTTGAAACAATTCTAACGCTTGATGCTCTCAGGGATCTAGGGGCCAGGGAGATCATCGCTGTAGTACCGTACATGAGTTATGCAAGGCAAGACGCGAGGTTTAACCCTGGTGAAGCCGTGAGTATACAGACAATTGCTAAAGTATTCAGCTTGCTGAGAATAGATTACTTGATTACAGTAGACATGCATTTACACAGAATAAGCGATCCGAATAAATTATTCAACACTAGGTTTTATAATATAACAGGCGTAAGAGAGCTCGCTAAATACTTCAAAACAAAGCATGAAATAAGAAGAAACGAAACAATTATAATAGGTCCAGATGAAGAAGCTGAGCAATGGGCTAAAATAATGAGCAGTGAGCTCGGAGGACTAGAGTACTCAATACTCGAGAAAAAGAGAATTTCAGCGGAAAAAGTCTTAATCGATACACGTGGTGTTAACGTGAAGGATAAAAAAGTAATCATAGTGGATGATATAATAAGCACTGGTGGCACAATAGTGGAAGCTGTGAAAGGCTTAAGGGAGCTAGGAGCTGAAGATATCATGGTTGGAACAGTGCACCCATTACTGGTTGGAGACGCGTATAATAAACTACTGCGTTTAAAGCTAAAAGACCTAGTGGGAACCAACACTATTCTGAGTCCTATAAGCAAAGTAAGTGTTGCACCCGCTGTTCTTGAAGCATTAGCATCCATTAAAGCAATTTAGAAAACCGAGTGATGTAGATTTAAATCTACTAAGATAACTTGTAAACTTTGAGAGATTGCCTGAGCGCGTTTTTAATATAACTCATCTATATGTTGAACTTTAACCCAGGCGTTCTATGAGTTTATTACAGTAATGTTTTAAAATTATATCTCAGATTTTTACTCGAGGAGAGGAATTTCAGGAGGAGAATTCTTTTGAAAACGTACCATGGATTACCTGCATCACCAGGCATAACAATAGCGAGAGCTAGGAAGTACGCCCGCGTGAATCTATTAAACCTAGTGCCCGAGGACTGTGCTTCAATAGATGTATCCGCTGAAGCATCTAGAATAAATCATGCTTTAATGGAGGCTAAGAGACAGTTAGAAAACATGAGAAGCATCTACGCTGAGAAAGAGCTAGTGGATGCTCTAGGGTACATTGTTGAGAGCATTGCTCAAGAAGCATTAGAATTAGTGAATAGTGAGAGAATATGCAGTAGTCTCGCAGTTAAAAGAATCTACGAGAAATACGCTGAGATGCTTAGATCTACTGGTAGTCAATTATTCGCTTTTAGAGAAGTAGATTTAAGGGTTGCAGCTGAATTACTGCTGGGAAGTATTCTAGGTGAAAGCGGCCGCCAGTTACCAATGGAACTAGCCGATAAAGTGATTATTAGCGAAGAGCTCGGGATAACGGAGCTCTTCGAGTTACTTAAACTAAACATAAAGGGATTAGTGACGAGGAGCGGTGGAGTAACATCACATGTCGCTATTGTTGCCAGGTGTAATGGTATTCCATACGTTATCGTTCCACAGTTGAATATCAGTGATTTCGCGGACGACTCAAGAGTTATCATTGATGCTCTAAATGGACTAGTAATCCTTGAACCTGATGATTCAACGTTGAAAACATATGAAGTCAAAGCTGAAAACTACTGGAAAGCACTTGAACAAATAGCTAAATATGCTTACGAAAAAGCTGTAACTACAGATGAGTACAGTGTAAAAGTGCTATGTAATGTGGGTAACTTAGAGGAGGCTAGACTAGCCTCCACTCTAGGATGCGACGGCGTTGGGCTTTTCAGAATAGAGTTCCTCTACATGCGGGATAAACCACCCACTGTATCGGAACTCCGCGATGTATTCGAGAAAACTGCTTCCTTCTTCGAAAACAAACCCGTGGTTATACGTGCACCAGATATTGGGGGAGATAAACCGGTTCCCTACATATCAATGAAGGAGAATAACCCGTTTATGGGTTTACGTGGAATTCGCCTCCTATTAGAGTATAAGGAGGATTTATTTATACCATTCATTGAAGCCTTCCTCGAAGCTTTCAAAAGTCACAATAACTTGAAGTTGCTTTTACCCATGGTTAGTAGAGTATCCGAGGTACTTGAAACAGTTAAGTTAATTGAGGAAACAGCTAAGAAAATGAATATTGATGCCTCAAACCTCGAGCTAGGAGTAATGGTTGAAGTTCCTTCAACAGCTATACTCATCGACAAATTCGCTGAGACAGGTAAAATACGCTTCGTAAGCTACGGAACAAATGATTTAACGCAATACGTACTAGCCGTTGATAGAACAAACCCTAAAGTAGGAGTAATATATGATGATTTAGACCCATCCGTTCTAAGACTACTAAGTTTCTCGATGAGTAAAGCCACTGAAAACAATCTCGAAGTAGAGGTCTGCGGAGAACTTGCCAGCAGGCAACTAGCAATACCAATACTATTATCACTGGGAGTGAAAGGGCTCAGCGTTAATTACAGTGTAGTAGGAGTAGTGAAATATACTGTGCGAGGTACAAGTTTAGAAGAAGTTAAAAAACAAGTACTTCCACAAGTACTAAACTCTAGTAATAGCCAAGAAGTAAGAGAAGCTCTGAAACAGTATTTATCGTTAAAGGGGTTAGCTCTACTCGGATAGCTTCTTACACTGCTTTCTCTCTTTTTAATTGTAAGTGCTAATGTTGCTGATTAAACCCTTCTCCACTAGGATTTTTTCTATTTCCCTGATCACCTCGTCCGTGGGCTTGGAGGCATCTACTTTTACCAGTAGGTTCTTTGTTCTATAGTAATTTATTATTGGCTGAAAAGTCTCCAAGTATAGTTTATATCTTTGCTTAAGTATCTCGGGGTTATCATCGCTTCTTTTCTCTAATCGAGAACCACAATTATTGCATATGTTATCGTATCTTGGGGGTTTCCATTGGGTATTATATATTGCACCACACTTTGGGCACACTAGTCTCCCAAGCGCTCTTTCAATTATTACCTCCAGTGGTGCATCGAGAAGAATTGCAGCGTCTATTTTAGTGAAAGCATCTAATGCTATTGCTTGATTAAGAGTCCTCGGAAAACCATCCAGTATGAATCCCTTTGAGCAATTTGGTTCAAGCAGTTTCTTGAATACGAATGGTAACACTAGTTCATCGGGTACAAGTAAACCATTATCAACATATTGTTTAATTAGTTTCCCAAACTCCGTGCTTTTAGCTACTTCTTCGCGAAAGAGACTGCCAGTTGAAATATGCGGTATTCCATACTTCGCCGAAAGAGCTTTCGCACATGTTCCCTTACCAACACTCGGAGGACCTATTAGCACTAGTTTCACTATTACTCACCACTATATTATTATCATCATGGCATACATAATTAAAGAAATGGTTGCAACTGAAACACTCGCGTTTCAAGGGCGGATGGAATGTAACCAGGAAATCTATAATAAGACCAGTTGCAATACTGGATTACGGTTAAAGGAGATGTAGTTTTGTTTCAGGGATGATAGACTTAGACTTGTCTCTAGGCGTGACGTTGACCGCAGACTTTATTCCCTGGTAGCGTTTTACAAAGAGCAATTTGGAGATGTGTTTTTTCTTGGTCAAAGAGTCTATGATCCGAGAACCCTCTTGCTTACTCAAGAGTACCTTGAATCAGATAAACTAGCATTAGTATTGAGAAGTGTTTTATTTGAGGGTTACAATGTTCCAATAATAGTTATTACTGGTAAAAACGGCAAACACTTCGTTGTCGACGGTCACCACAGGGTCCTTGTTTACGCATGGCTCCGTAGAAGAGTACTTGGTTACACTCTACTAATACCCAAATACTCTCCACGAGTTGCCAGGACATTACTTGAAGTCAACGTAATTAATCCGATCAATACCCCCGTGGAATTATTCTGCTGGAGACACATCGTTAACACAACTAGGTTCATCGAAAAACAACACGGAATACTAGCTGAGGTTTGGTTTGAGGAAATACCAATAACTAAGCTAAAACCAACAGAGCCACCTATACATGGATCACCTAAACCGCATGAATCATCATTAAATTGTCCTATACTAGTTTACAAGCTGAATAATGAATACTACGTTATCGATGGACATCACAGAGTTTGCGTCAAGCTTCTAGCAGGCGAGAAGAATATTTCATCCCTAGTATTCACATTGGGGAAGGAAATAGGCTTAGTGAAAACAGCTAGAACAATTGGTTGCATCGAGTTTAACGAGGAGTACTGTGGAAACTGATCCCTGAAGGAACCGGGATCCCCTCTGTTGTGGTTCACTGGTTCCCCGCATGTATTCGGGGGTTACATCTATCATATGCGGGGCAGTCAGAGTGGCCAGAGATCCCTCTACTTAAACTGGTTTACATGGTTGCCCCTAAGCCCGCTACCGGATGCAGGAAGTGCAACCACATTCAACACAATTCATCACCATGAGCAATCAAGCAAAAAACTATATAAGCTCACCGCACTCATCCATTCCTCGAAAAGTATGGCCCCCTCATAGCTTCGTTCAACTAAGTTTAATGGAGAATTATCCAAGTACTTACATCATTTATCATTAAATCTCGTAAACCACTCTGTACCCACTATGTATCTTATGCATGTTCTTCTTGAGTTTCCCCAGTAACACTGCTTCACCTTGGAGCCCGGTACAGTGGCCTGCGTGTGCTTCAATTAACCCTTCACCTAGTAACTCTCTTACAACTCTTTCAGCTTCTTCTAGATTAGAGTTTGCTAGGTGAAATCCACCAAATAATATAACGTCACTACTTCCCGTTATCTTCCTCGCTTGCCTAGCTATATTAGATACACCGCTGTGCGAGCAACCTGCAATAGTTAAGACTATGTCTCCTAGTTTTACCGCTAAAGCAGTATCATCCAACATCGGTTCATCCACGATTTCACCGTCTCGAATAGTTTTAAATGTTTTCACAGCGTAGCTGTTGTCGTAGTATCTTTCAATCTCACCCAGGAACCATACTCCCGGCGATATTTCAAGTGGTTTACGAGATAATACTAGCTCGAATTCCTGGAGCACTTTCCTAGTGTCAGGTGTTAAACCTACATTAAATCTCAGGAATCCCCTTGATTCAGCGTAACAAGGTTTAAATATATCAGGGTGAGCTATGATGGGTTTATTTTTCAATGGGTTTAAGATGCTTGGTGTTCCACCCGTGTGATCGTAGTGTCTATGAGAGAATACAATATAGTTAACTCCCGCTAAATCTACGCTAAGCAGCTTAGAGTTCTCTATTAGTCCACGTCCAGTTCTACCAGTGTCGAACAAGATGCGGAGCTCTTCGTCGCTATCATAGTGAATAGTTACAAGCACGCTAAACCCGTGTTCACCAAAGAGCTCGGTGAAACCAGTATAGTCTTCAACCAATACTAATACTTCAACCTTTGAAACAGCGATCTTAGACAATATTTACCCCAAGTAACATGTTTAATAGCAACTAAAATATAACGATAACGACTTTAGCTGTTATAGTGGCGGTATTATCAACTACAGTAGTAACTTATCTCACTGTAGGAAAGAAATAAACATTTTTATTTCTCGAACAATTATTAATTATCCTTGAAACTTAGACTACTTTAACTATTAGGTACTTTTTTATAGCGTAAAATATTTCTTACTAGATGATTTCACTAATAGGGGGATTTTACACGTGAGCAGAATAGTGTTAGTAGCTGGTTTAATACCATATGAATCCGGTAAAACCTGGTTCACGCTTAGTTCTGCTCTTTATGCACGTAAGCAGGGTTTAATGGTGAAAGTGTTTAAGCCAGTGGCAGGGCACAATTTATGGTATAGTCCATTAGCTGTTAAAGAAACCTTGAAATTAAAATTACTCGTTGGGAATGATGTAACGATTTACTACAAGAACAATCTCGTAGAAGAACCCGCTATTGCTAATCCAATATCTATTGCGACCGCGCCCCCAGATCCTTTAATCTACTCTGGGAGAATAGATGATTACATGAGGGATCTCGAGGAAACATACTCCACGACTGTACTATCGAGGATTACTAATTGTAATAGTAAAGCAATTAATCACCACGTTCACCTCGAGAACCTCGAGAAAACCACTCCTGAGGTAAAGAAATTCATCGTGAAGCTAGCATCGCTCCTTAAAGCAGAAGAATATCCTCTACTTAAACTAGTTAATTACATGTTTTCTAGTAGTGTTAACGAAGACTTAGATAAATGTCTTGAACACTTGGAGAAAAATAGTGAACTAGTTTTCGTTGAGAGCTTTAATGATGCGATCACACCATACCATAGTGTGGTTGAAAAAGCAGGCTTAATAGCAATAGTTGCTCCATCCAGAGTTCTAGTATACGAGGACACCGAGAAAATACGTGAGCTTTTAGAAAGGAACACCGAGAAACTGGGATTTGAAGGATTCAGAGCAAAGTACTTTATTGATAAGTTAAAACCAGATATAGTGTTAAACACGGAGTTTGCTAGTAAACCTAGTCCTCGCAGAGCACACGCTGAATTCGTGAACTATATATTGAGGAAAACGTAGTCAGCACTCAATGAGTCCATCATCACTCAGCGAGTACAGCCTTCTTCATCCTACTTACTATAGTTTTTAGAAAGAGCATATTAAGTATTCATCTAGATGTATTCGTTGAATAGTTTTACAATGGTTTTTTCTTGATCTCTTTCTTCGCCATGAGATAGGTATATGCATACTAGTTTATTGTTCTTGTAAACGCATGGAATCTGCTTAGCGTTTTTCTCAAGTGCTTCAATGTTCAATACTATCGGTAGATCCAAGGCCTTCGATATCCTCCTCTGATACCTACTCTCGGATAGAGCTCTAGATGCCTCAATGAGCTTTGATGCTTTAACGGGGTCGGGGAACACCACGTATCCCATTTCTGCGAGAACCGTGATGTATTTTGCTGCTACTTTATAATCACTAGCTAAATCAGCTACATCTTTGAAAGCGGGAAGTCTATTGTTCTTCGATGCTTCAATAACGGCTTTTAACAATGAGTACTCTAACTTATTGAAAACTAATTCATTTAATTCAACGAGGTTTTTACCAGTCGATCTAACCTTTAACTTAAACCTGGGGAACTTATACGCTTGGATCACTACTTTCCCGGCTTTAACTAGTTCCTCCCTTAACTTGTCAACAGCATTATTTTTAATTGCTTCCACGAGTTTCGGTACCGAGAGAACAATAGTGCTCAACGCGTAACACCCTTAACGATATCACTACTCCATTGACACGTTGCACCTTAAAATACTTTTATATCAAAGTTCAATATCGTCTACTCAAGATTATGGGGTTCTTTGGGAACAGAGATTGCTGGGAAACAATGCTTTTGCACATCTCTTTCAATACTCGTAAATCCTTTAATTGATCTTCTTCAAAACACTTCTTGAATACTCACCAGATACTTTGACTATGTTTTAAGAATCGTAAACCATTACGCCTGTGTAATGTATTGGTGATGAAGCACGCTGAACTAATTGATGAAGATGGCCAGGAATACTGAGTATTAATTCTCATCCACTACTCCACTGAGTTTGATCCCTGGAAACTGCTTGCTCCACGTTATGCTCAGTGATCAATATATAGTTATATATAGTTCATATAGAGACTACATAAAAGCCATTCTACTCTATTGTTAGTCAAGGGCGACATGGAATTACTTATCTTACTGGGATTAACGCTAGCTGCAATGTATGCTTTCGCTATTGGAGCTAATGATATGGCTAACGTTATAGCTGTTCTTATTGGAGGAAAAGTCACTAGCTTCAAGATCGCTGTTCTAATGTTCGCTGTGAGTGTAACACTCGGTTCTCTTCTACAGGGATACATGGTTATGAAAACCCTTGGTAAAGGAGTTGTTAAAAACCTTGATATTTATGGTGCTGTATCAGCAAGTCTCGCAGCTTTGATCTGGGTTCTCACAGCAACGAGACTCGGGTTACCAGTGTCTACGTCTCAGAGTATAACTAGCGGAGTTCTAGGTTCCGGTTTAGCAATAGCGCTCATTTCCAATAGCTTCGAGGAAATAAATTTCACCGTTGTGGAAAACATTATTATTAGCTGGACTATTTCACCTTTATTAGCGTTGTTTGCAGCTGCTTTAACCTACATGGTATTCGAGAAAACTAAGTTAAAGGATGAAACAGTGAAAGCTTTATCATTAGCGGTTGCTTTTTGGAACGGTTATTCCTTCGGCGCTAACGATGTTGCGAACGCGACTGGAGTATACTTGACTCTCGTTGGAACCCTTCCATTAATGTTCGGTGTTCAGGGTAATGTTTATCTTGCTCTTTATGGCGCATTGTTCATTATTCTAGGGGGTATATTAATGGGTAGAAGAGTTGTTGAAACCATGGGTTTTAAGATCACGAGGTTGGATCCTGTGGGTTCTCTTTCATCATCATTAATAACCGCTACATCGGTATGGGTGTTCACTACTATACCATACTTATTGTTCGGTTACGGTTTACCTGTTTCAACAACCTATATATCAGTTGGTTCAATTATGGGTGTAGGTGTAGCTAAGTATAGGAGTTTCAGGAGAGGGTTAAACTCGAAAATAGTGTTAACGATACTGTTATCTTGGGCTTTAACGCTCCCCATTAACATTGTTCTATCCATGTGCTTTTATTATGGTTTAATAAGAGTGTTTATAGGGGCGTAGAAATGTCTACTTGGAGCTGGATCTCTAGAACAAGGGAGAGAAAAGCCCTCGAATTATATATTGAACATGTATCGAAGATCGTGAGCGTTGTAAACCATGCTTTACAAGCCATTAAAGCGTACCGTGAGGGAAACTGGGAGAAGTTTAGCGAGGAGTGGAGGAGAGTTTTCGACGAGGAGAGAGAAGCAGATGAATTAAAGAGGAAGATATTAGCGGAACTCGCTGAGGGCGTCTTCCACCCAATTGATAGAGAAGAAGTAGTTAGATTAACTATAACGAGTGATGACATAGCTTCATTCGCGAAAGCATGGTGTAGGAGAATGAGTTTCATTAGAGAAAACGGGTTGCCCCTAGCACTTGTAGATAAGTTAATTGAGATGGCTAGCAACGTTCATGAATCAACTAGAATTATTCTCGAGGCTAGTAGGGAGCTCTTAACTGGACATAGAGGCCGTGTACTCGAGTTAGCGAACAAGATTGAATCCCACGAGGAGAAAGTAGATGATCTACACGTTGAAGCACTGCAAGAGGTATTAGCATACTGCGACTCAGCTAGAACCTCCAATTGTATTCTAGCGAAAGAAATAACGGATACAATTGAGAACGCGGCTGATAAGTGCGAAGAAGTAGGAGACGTATTGAGATCAATAGCTCTACTCATGTAATTAAAACATGTACTCCTAGAGTACGAAAACATGCTTCAAGCACGTATACTGCCTAGCTCGCGGAGCTCACTCATTAAATTTTGGCGCTTGGTGAAATAATTGAAAGTACTTATAACCGGTGGTGCAGGCTTCATAGGGGGTCACTTAGCAACATATTTGAGAAGCAGGGGCTTTGACGTTGTAGTAGTAGATAACTTGGAGAAAGCACCAATGGTTAAAGCCGTTAGAGAAGCAGAGATACCTTTAATTATCGGGGACTTGAGAAGCAACGTTGAGTTACCTAGAGTTGATGTGATAGTGCACGCTGCAGCTTACATAGATGTTGCAGAGTCCTTTGAGAAACCATACGAGTATATAGTTAACAATGTAGCTGTAACAAGCAAAATAGCTAAAATAGCTTTCGAGAACAATTCTTACCTAGTTTACATTAGCTCGGCAGCTGTTTACGGGAACCCTGTTTACTTACCTATAGATGAAGATCACCCGAGAAACCCTCTATCACCCTATGGGTTAAGCAAACACCTAGGTGAACAAGTAACCGAGTTCTACGGTAGACTAGGGTTGAAAAGCTCCGTTGTAAGATTATTTAATGTTTATGGTTCATGCCAAAGCATGGAGTACGCTGGAGTAATAACGAGGTTTATTAATAGAGTTAAACGAGGAGAACCACCAATAATATTCGGAGACGGCGAGCAGACTAGGGATTTTATACACGTTAAAGACGTAGCAACATTCATAGAAGCAATTATAACAAGAGGGGAAACAGGAGTATTCAACGTGGGTACGGGTAAAGCTACAACCATTAATCTTCTCGCAGAACTAGTCATAAAACTAGCCGGATTAAACTTGAAGCCTGTTCACGGCCCTCCACGAAGAGGCGACATAGAACACAGCGTTGCAAATGTGAGTAAAGCGCTTAGTATTGGGTGGAAGCCCAGAATATCTCTAGAAGAAGGATTATACGAGTTACTGAGAGAACCTAGTTGCCGAAATGGTCTCGGTTGAAAGATAATAAGTGACAATGCATCATTGAATAATCCCAACTATTAACTATGTCTCTCGCTTCTCCTGGTTCAAAATACATGACATCATCGCTTTTAATAAGATGAACTAAGTATCTATAATTGATTAACTCTGGAAACAGTTAGTAGTAAAGTAGAACTCGTATTGAATGGTGATTAAAGGTGGATTTATTAGCGCTACTAGGATTCATTATAGCATCAGCGCTCATCGATTCGTTTGATCCTTGTTTCTACTCATTGTTTGTACTGGTGTTCACCTCAGCAATGCTGGTTAATTATACTTACGCTGTTAAAGCTGGTTTGGCATTTATAGTAGCAGTTTACATGGGTTACGTTTCACTAAGTATACTATTGAGGTACACTATTATCAAGCTACCAGTGGAGTTTCTTGCTTTATTCTTGCTTGCTTATGGCTTAATCATGTTGTTTACTACCATTGGGAAAAAAGGCTGGGAAAACATGCAGAGCGGGGAAATAGTGTGTAGAGAGAACGAGATACCCTGCAAAATAGCGTCTTATCTGAGAATTGAGCGCTTCACGAGTAAAGGTATATTACCTACATTTCTACTCGGCTTGATGTCATCTTTCACTATTTTACCTTGTTCAGCTCAACTATTATTCGTTTACATTAGTGTAACAAGGGAATACGGGTTCACGGCATGGATTCTACTTACACTATTCTATGTAGCAGTATTCGTGTTTCCCATCGTACTATTATTTATTGGCTTAGTTTTCGTGTCTAAGTTAAAGAAAGTACATGTTAGCTTATTGAAACACGAGAAATTAATTAAGATTATTGGCTCTCTCATAATGATCTCTATCTCAATATATCTTCTATACACATACTCTGTTAACATTGCTTTGTAACGGGAACCCTCATATTTCAGGGGCAGAAAAGAGTTGGATTCATGGATTCGTGGCGAGGATTACTGTTAGTATTGATGCATAGACGAGGCAGTCTTCCTCCATGCTCGAATTCCTGCATTCCTGTACTATTTCATCCGCTTTCTCTACACCGAGACCGGTGAGAACATTAACTAGGTTTTCACGTAGTTCCACTAGGTTATCTACTCTATTGTTCTGCTTGACCTCAATGATGCTTATTAAGAGTCTCTCTAAAGCCCCTAGGTTGAAGCTTACACCCCATAATGGGATTATTGTTTGCTCCATTAATTTACTGGCTATGCTTGGTATATATGTCACGGGTTTAACAGCGTCGAGGTATTCGTTGAGAGTTTTCAGGAACAATGAGTATGATTCATCACTCCAGGTTTTAGAGTACATGTTTAAATAGAATACTGTTTTTTCCACTAATACGTATCCTTGCTCGAAGACTTCGTTTTTCTGTGAGTAATTAACGGCATTATACTCCAATAAACCCCCTTACACTAGATGGCATAAATGTAGAGTTATAAATAACAGTAGGTTACAACTGAGAGCTCGCATTCTAAGGCGAGGATGGAGAGGAGAGCTTATAAACATTCCTTGTTTAATTGTTTTTGGCAATGAGTATTAAGGCTTTCGAGCTAGTGGCGATAATAAACAATCCAATCATAACCCCGAGTCCCGCTTGGGATAAAGGTAATGGGCCGGAGACCCGGTTCGGGATTGAACCCTCAGAAGCAGGAGATGTAATCCCAAACCCCGCCCTAGCAGGAACCCTCGCTCTTTATGGCGAGGAGAGGTCAGATTGCTTGAAGAGCAATGCTTACAGCTACTAGTAAAGCTCCAAGAAATATTTTTGGAGATATTTTCTCGCCGGCTACAAGTCTACTTGTGAACTGGGCGAGAACAGGAGTTAAAGCAGTAACCACCACTGTCGCAGAAACACCAATCGTATATATTGAGTAAACGAACAAAACCATTCCCACACCCCAGCCGAATACTCCTGTGAAGAAAGCTGCTACTAGAAGCCCCTTTGTTACCTCTAAGCTCTCTCCAAGCATTAAACTCATCAGTAGTGAGAAGATGACAACCACGCTCGTTCTAATGAATGCAGTTGAGTATGCGTCGACGTAGTTTCTAAGAGGCCCTATTAGGGACGAAGCCAGGCCCCAGCAGAGAGCTGCTATGAAACCATAGATCAATCCGTTCTTACTAATGGAGTTTCCGGAGCTATTGTTCGTTGAAGCTATAACTATGCCCGCGAAAGCCAGTAATCCACCAATTACCGTGATGTAGGTTACTTTTTCGCCGAATATGAATGCTGAGAAGAACTGGGCAAAGAAGATGTAAGTGTAGCTTATAACCACGGCCAGCGATCCTCCTAGTATTTGAATTGAACGCGTATAAGCAATGTCGCCTATCCCTGGTCCCAGTGCCCCGCTGAAGAGAAGCAGAAATATAATTGTGGAACTGTAATCATTTAAATGAATGCCTCCATTTAAAGCTACAAGTAAACCTATAAAGGAGACAGCCATTATTGCTCTAATAGCTGTGAAGAGAGCTGGGGGAGCTCTTCTAGCAAACCTGTGAATTATCGCGGGATTCGTGCTCCAAATTACTCCCGCTATTACCGGGTACAATACTTCCACGTTGTTCACCGCGACATTGGTGTTGTACTATTACTCCACATCTTATTAAGCAATTTGAAACAGCTTTTATAAGAGACTCTAAATCCGTGAAGTCTACTCCGGGTAGTAGACAACAAGAATCAGTAACGCTTGAGACTTGCTCCAAGTGATGCTTTGAATCATCAATGTATACTACGCATTTCAACAAGTGGTGTAACCCATGCTCCATCAGCTTCCTCGCTAAACTCAGAAACAGTAAGTCCTTGCGGGGATGAAACTCTATGGCAAAGTAATCAAATAAATTAACTAAACCAAGTGTCTTCAAAGCTTCCAAAGCCAACTCCGGGATATTCCAGCTTAAAACAACCACGGTTGCTTCTTGGGACTTAGCCCATTCTATGAAGTGAACCATGTATTCTCGAACTCTTATTACTCTCCCACTGGAATCCAGGAGCTGGTAGCGGTTTAGTAGCTTAAAGGGTGGTTGAGTTGCCGATATGTCGTCGCAATCCCATAAAGTTTTATCTAGATCAATTAACAGTAGCCAACCTCTTTGCTGCATTACTTTTCATCACCTTGACTTAAACCTTTGGAGACTATATGATGCATTTTCATTTTAAAGGATTTAAACGAGATTAATCTTATTTGCGTTTTAGTGCATGCATAGATTAACTACACTAATGTTTTTACAGGTATCGACTTATTGGTAGCTGTTACATGGTGTTCACTGTTGGATAATGAGATCGCTGAGAGAATTGTTAAGGGTAGTTTTATATTAAGCGTGGGTCAGTTTGTATCGGTGATCGTGGGTTACTTATTTAGTGTTCTAGTTGCTAATCTACTTGGCCGTGAAAACTACGGATTACTTTCAATCGCGCTAACTTATCCATCCATGATCGCGAGCTTAGTTGACCTTGGGTTAAGTGGGGTAATAACAAGGTATGTAGCTAAGCCGGGATCAAATAAAGATGTTTATGCATGGACTGGGTTAATGCTAAGATCGATTACGAGCTTCATGGGGGGCCTCGTAGTTTACTCTCTAGCTGATTACTTCGCTAGTTTATTGAGGAGACCAATATTAGTGGAACCTCTCAGAATACTATCCATTTACACTGTTTTCACATCACTACTAGGTGTACTAGCCGCAGTGTTCAGTGGCCTAGGTAAGTACGAGGTATCAGCTTCAATTAATATTGTCCAGTACATTGTGCGAGGACCCCTCGCCATCCTATTCATATTACTTGGTCTAGGAATTAATGGAGCTGCTTTAGCTTACTCGATTGGTTATGCTGTTGTCACAACATTGTACATGATCCTCTTTGTCTCCATGTTCAAGCACCCTGTTTTCTCACTGCTTGCAGCTGAGAAAATGATTAGTGTTTCATGGCCTCTCTTTCTTGCATCACTAAGTTCTGTTTTCCTGAAACCAGTAGTTGACACTATTATTTCGAGGAATGTACTAGAAAGCGACTTAGGCGACTACGGGGCCGCACTTAACTCTCTAATGCCTCTGGGTATACTTTTAGGAGCTATTTCAACTGCTATATTTACTTCGCTACCGATTCTCATCGAGGATAAAATACAGCTAAGAGAAAGCGCTAAAGACGCTGCATTCTACTCCTCAACTATTTCAACCGCGCTTGGTTTCTGCTATTTATCCGTCATTTATCCTCTTGTACGTATCTACGGAAGATCATTCGTGAATGCTCCATTTTACGCAATTATATATGGATTAAGTAATATACTACCAGTTCTCCTTGGTTCACTCGTAATAGGCAACTATTTCATCATATTGAAAACCACAAAGTATAATGTAGCTGCAAATATACCTGGCTTCTTCACAATTATTGCATTATCCTACGTTCTAGTTCCATTAAGAGGAATTTTTGGATCAGGCTTAGCGTACATAGCTGGGAACATTGTTTCATCGATCATAGCATATGTCATCGCCCGTAGAAAACTCGGTCTCACACTAGATCTCTCGCGGAACATTAGAGCTTTTATCCCATCTTTAATAGCATTTGGAATAGGTTTCTCTGCCTCAGCGATCATAACAATATACGTGAGTAGTTTAGCAACTATATACTACTTGCTTGGATTACTCATAGCTACAATGGTGGGTTTAACAACTTATTCTGCAACATACCTCTTAATACTACCATTCTTCACCGATAAGGAAACTATTCGCAATTTAATCAATATGGCGAGTAGTTTGGAGTACGTGGGGGATATAATTAAATTCATTGGAACAAAATACCTGGACTTTGTAACGGGGAAAATTAACAAGTAGTTTTCAGTGAAACCAGCGTTTCCAAGTAAGATAGAGAAATGAACCCGTAGAACCTGCGAATCCACGTGCATTCATTTTAATGATAATTGTTGTTAAACAATTGTTTACACCGAGTTAACTTGTATGTGGTTTCAGTAGGTCCCTTTATTGATTATTTTATGGTTTTTACATATATTCAAGTTGAGGTGGTATTGAGTGGAGTGGGTGTGCACTTCCTGTGGTTTTACACGGGGTTTATTCGAAGAATATTACTGGAAGTGCCCTAGGTGTGGTAAACCTTTATCTATAAGATACAGTGTGAGAGGAGAAATACTTTCCTCGAGGAATACTTGGGAGAGATACCGTGGGTTCATTCCATTCATGCCCGAGAAAACCAGGGGAGAAGGATTAACTCCAATTGTTGCAGAGAAGTATTCGCCGCATACACTACTATTTAAACTCGAGTACATGAATCCTGGCGGGAGCTTCAAAGACCGTGGTTCCGCTCTAGCCGTCTACTATGGTTACAAAATGGGTTTTAAGAAAACCGTAGTAGATACTAGTGGTAACACTGGTATATCCGTAGCACTTTACTCTAAGCTTTATGGACTAGAGTCAATGATAATCATGCCTAGAACGGCTCCACTGGGTAAAAAGAAAGCTGTTTCGAGAATAGGAGGTAAAGTAGTTGAAGCAGAAGATAGGTTAGCAGCGTCGAGTATTGTTGAAAAATACATTAGTAATGGAGATGTTTACTATGTGGCTCACTTATGGAACCCATTGTACATAATTGGACATGCAACCATGGTTTACGAGGTCTACGAAGAATACGGTGTACCAGACTATGTTTTCGCTCCAGTGGGGTCAGGGGGTTTGATCCTGGCACTTGCATACGGTTTCGAAAAATTACTCGAGCAAGGTTTAACCAAGAAGTTGCCGAGACTCATCGGTGTTCAAGGTTACAGTTGTCAACCAGTATATGAAGTACTGCACGGTAAGCGTATTGAAGGAGAGGACTCCAGCTTAGCGGATGGAATAATGGTTTATAATCCACCTAGAGTAAACGAGATCGCTGAGAAAATAGATAGAAGCCATGGGGAAGTAGTGCTTGTTGGAAATAGTGAGATACAATCAGCACTAGAAGAATTATGGCAAAATGGTTTCCTAGTAGAACCTACATCAGCCACTGTTTACGCAGCGTACAAGAAGATAAAGAACAAAATCCCTGGTGATGCAACCATACTCCTAGTGCTCACAGGATCTGGCCTCAAAACACTATAGCAAAAAATTAATATAAGTCTAAGTCAACACTATAAAATAGCCCGCGGACGAGGGTAGGCCCGGGATACACCTGGGCAGATAACCGTGTTCCATGCATGACCGCACGCTATCCCTCACGCGCAGGCAATGAACTTCGCCCCATGGGGCTGGCGGAGGCGGATCCCCCTCTGGAGAGAGGGGGTGAACCGCCTTAACTGGGGGAACCTGGCCAGGCCCGGAAGGGAGCAACCTAACCCTGGACGCCAGCGTTCATGGGTCACCGAAGGGAGCCGGCGTGAGATGGCTCTAGCGTCGCGGTCATGCATGGAACACGGGGCTTCGTCCGCGGGCTATTCTTCAATATTCTCATATTCTAGCACTTAGTGCAATCATTAATATTACTAACAATAATCCAACGTAGTTAACAATGTCTCCTATTTTTTCTCCCAGGATCTCCTTAACTATTCTGCCTCCATCTGTGATGAATAATGGTAAAGTATTGAAGAAAACTAGGCTGAAGTTGACGATGTAAAACCAATACATTAATTTAAATAATTGTATAAAGAACCCTGGATCCATGAGAGCAATAATGGACCTAGATGGTGCAGGAGCGAGAAAGACTCCCAGCTTGTTCTCGTATGGTTGTTTTAATACAGTTATATTCATGAATCCTGCTCCCGGTCTATATAACTCAAACACCAGTATCGTGGATTCATTAACTGATAAGTAATTTCTCAAATTCTCCAACGTAGCGTCCGATCCATTTATCCGGTAAACAACATCATTTACCAGGAAACCACTTTTCTCCGCTAGACTATTTCCCTCAACTCCAACTACTGTGAAACCTGTTGGAGACACCGTTAACTGCACCATTGTTGTAGCTATGAGAGCTAATATGAGGTTCGCAGCTACACCAGCAGATAACACTGCGACCTTAACTCTTCTTTTAGCTTTTACGAATACTTCTTCATCTATCTCGACGAAAGCTATGGGTAAGATGAGCGCTAATATTAAACCATATGTTTTCACGGGAATACTGGTTTTCAAAGATATCTTAGCGTGGAGGAATTCGTGTATAAAAGCTCCAATAGCTAGTGCGAAAATGAGGTAAACTAGATCCTCACCAGTTACATTCAACCCAGGTAATAGAACCACTAAGCTCCTAGTATTTACAATTAAACTCGTGTAAATAGTTAATACGAGCACGTTTATAGATAATACGAGTGCTATTATGTAGGCTCCAATCATGATGTAGACATAAGCAGTGTTTTCTTTTGTTGAGGGAACTCCTCTGTACCGCCTCCTCACTAGAAGTAATACGCCATACTTCACCTCGACATTAAGTTCACTTGATTCAAAACGATTTCTAAGAAACATGACAAGTAGGTTTATAGTTAACCATAATGATAGTAAACTCAACACATATACGAGTATTTCCATTAAACACCACTTAACTTAGACACATATTACTATGTATCCCCGATTTACGCATAATAAACATTTTCCAAAATAGTTCCCCTAGGGCTCGTTTTGCCGAGAACCAGAGTTAGACGCGTACCAGAATTCAATGAGGTAGTATACAGTGAACAACACTGGAGTCTACTGAAGAGTCTGAGGATGAAGGCAATTGAGATCATGAGGCCCCTCGCCGACAAGGGGATCACGGTTTGGCTTCACGGTAGTGTAGCGAGAGGAGATGTATGGGAGAAAAGCGACCTAGACATAGTTATCCCCCATAAAATTCCACCATACATTGTTGAAACAATTATTGATCAAGCGGGGTTTAAACCATACGCTAAGTACATAGTAGCAGCTACACCAACTACTACTCTTAAGGCATATATAGCTCTAGATGAAGAAGAACGATTCACTGTTAGTTTTCCACTAGCTGAGTACAAACCACGCGAACTCGAATTCTACAAGTATGGTGGAGTATTAACGTATGAGGAACTCTTAAAAGATAAAAGAGTTCCAGGTGTAAACAAAAACTTGGTTCTAGTAGTGCCTACTCAGAGGGGCCACTTAGAAGCACCCGTTATAGGTTACGAAGACTACGTTGCGAGATTACTAAATGTAAGCGTTGAAATAGTCCGTGAAAGAGTAGAGGTACTAACCAAGAGAGACCAAGTGGGAAGAACAGGTGTTTTCGCTAAAATACTACTTGCTCCAAGTGAAAGCTTCGAAGAAGGCCTTGAACGCTTGTTCCGGGAGAAACCATTACTGAGGAGGATTTTCTCGAACCTTGTATAACTTAAATCTCAGTATAGCTATTATTCCACCGAAACCGCTGACTTCGTAACCTACATCGCTTTTCCCTGGTACAATTATTACTTCTGCACCTCTTTGATGAGAATACTTCAGGGACTCATATACTTTGTTTCTTTCTTCATCATCAGGTATTTTAAGTAATTCATCTACAACTAGTAGTTTTAATACTGCACCGATCATTGATGCCTCATATACTTCTTCGACTCCATATGCAACTAGTTCGTGTTCCTTCACAAGTAGCTCCTTGAATTCCTCGAGTATTTTTCTCGCTTTAATTAAGTTCAGCTCGCCTACCACGTTTTTAACGATTTCACGGCTTAAGACTTCTTCTACCCCTTTACATCCTCCAGTGGAAACAGTGTCCACGTAAACGGGCGTTTTCAATTTATCAACTAGTTCAGTTTTGAGTAAGTTTTTGAAGTCACCTGGACCCGCCACTATTACTGCTTTCACGTTCTCATTGTTGAGGATGTCTAAGATTACTTTGACTACTCTAGATGTATAAGCTTTCAATAATGACTCATAGTCAACGTAGTAGTGTTTACTTGGTAGGTTTAATTCTTCTTCCCAAGCATATTTTACGCCTTGCTCGCTCACAACACCCACGCAGACTTCATCGTGATCTATCGATACTACTAGTACGTTCTCTCTCTTACTCGTGTATTCTCGTAGAAGGCTTAATTCAACGCTACTCCACGTTTCTTTAACTATTGTTAAGACATCTCCAACCCCGATGGATAACGTGTGGTGTTTTCCTTTAACTCCGTATTTCTCGGGTCCTTCAATAACGATCCCCGATATCCTTAGTTTACTGCTGAATTGCTGAAACTCTATCTTCTTAACCTTTACTCCCAGAATCATGGGTAATCGAGAACCCTCTGACTCGTCTCCTACTTTGACTTCGCGAGTGGTCTTAGCATACACTACATCATTTTCTCTCAACACGTTGTACAGTGCCCAGAGGTCATCAAGTGTTTCAATCTGTATTTTAACCACGCCGTGTTTAGTGTCTTCTTCAAGTATCTTCATTAATAATCACTTTGAATCATGCTCATTGGAAATATTATTTTTGCCCCTAAACAATAGTATCTATTAGAGGATATTGTTTATGGAAGAACTCGAATTCTACTTACTGGATGTAACTTATGATATTGTTGGAAATGAACCACACATCATGATGTATGCATCTACTCGAGATGGGAGGAGAGTAGTTTTAAGAGATCGCTCTTTTAGACCCTACTTCTACGTGATACTACACGTTGATGCAGACTCTGCAAGTATTGCGAGTAAGATAAAAACAATGTCGGAATCGAGTTCCCCTATACTAAAAGTTGAGTCAGTTGATAAGTATTACTATGGGAGACCAGTTAAAGCACTAAAAGTAACAACAATTATCCCTGAATCAGTTAGAAAATACCGTGAAAAAATAAAGCTCATCCCCGGGGTTAGAGAAGTTGTTGAAGCAGACATAAGGTTCAGTATGAGGTATATTCTAGATAAAGAATTAAGGCCCTGTGGGTGGCACATAGCGCGAGTAAATAAGCTTCCAGCCACTAAGTCGTTCAGAGTGAGCGATGAGTACGAAGTAGTGGGCGAAGTGCGTTCGCTAGAGGACTCTACGCCACCCAAGGATCTCAGAGTTCTAGCTGTTGACATAGAGGTATACACTGAGCATGGTTCGCCCCGCGCTGAAAGAGACCCCGTGATCATTATAGGTACTGCTACTAACAATGGGGAAGTGAAACAATTCGTAGGAAATACTTTGAACGATAAAGAGATAATTGAGGAATTCGTTAACTACGTTATCAAAGTAGACCCCGATATTATACTAGGATATAACAGCAACATGTTTGATTGGCCATACCTACTTAGTAGAGCTAAGATCCACGGGTTAAAACTCGACATTGGTAGAAAAATCGGGGCACCTCCATCCACTAGCACTTATGGCCATGTCTCGGTACCAGGTAGGCTGAACGTTGACTTATTGAACTACGCGGAGGAAATACCTGAAATAAAACTCAAAAGCTTAGACGTTGTAGCTGACTACCTTGGTGTAATGAAGCGAGATGAGAGAGTCTTAATAGACTACACGGAGTTCCCTAAGTACTGGAATGATCCTGGTAAAAGAGAACAACTACTCAAATACAACTTAGATGATGTATCATCAACTTTAGGTCTAGGCGAGAAGTTCTTACCATTTGCAATGCAGTTATCATACATTACAAGGCTTCCACTAGACCAAGTAGGTGCAGCCAGCGTAGGTTACAGATTGGAATGGGTATTAATGTATGAAGCCTACAAGAGAAACGAGTTAATTCCAAATAGGGAGGAGAGAGAGGCTGAACCATACAAAGGCGCAATTGTTCTTAAACCAATGCAAGGTATTCACGAAAACATCGCGGTTTTAGACTTCACGAGCATGTATCCAAGCATAATGATAAAGTATAATGTCGGTCCTGATACACTCATCGAAGGAGAATGCATTGGGGAAGAACACAACGTTGCTCCAGAAGTAGGTCACTGTTTTCGAGTATCTCCACCAGGATTCTTCAAGAACGTGTTAACGAAGCTTCTACAAGTAAGAAAAACCATTAGAGAAGAAATGAAAAAATATCAACCAGAATCCTATGAGTATAAGCTACTGGATGAGAGACAGCGAGCAATCAAAATACTAGCTAACGCCACCTATGGGTACATGGGTTGGGCGGGTGCGAGATGGTATTGTAGAGCATGCGCAGAAGCTGTTACAGCCTGGGGAAGACTCTTAATAGGTAAAGCCATAAATCTCGCAACAAGCCTAGGTTTAAAAGTCATATATGGGGACACCGATTCGCTGTTCGTAACATATGTTCCAGACAAAATTAAATCGTTCACAGAGCTCGTTGAAAAAGAACTAGGGTTCGAGATCAAAGTAGACAAAGTCTACAAGAGAGTATTCTTCAGTGAAGCAAAGAAAAGGTATGCAGGATTACTAGAAGATGGAAGAATAGATATCGTGGGTTTCGAAGCCGTTAGAGGAGATTGGGCAGAGATAGCTCGCGAAGTCCAGGAGAAAGTAACAGAGATATTGTTGAAGGAGGGAAGCGTGAATAAAGCAGTAGAGTACGTTAGATCCGTGATAACTGATCTAACTCAGGGTCGAATACCCATTGAAAAACTAATCATATGGAAGACTCTAACTAAATCAGTTGAGGAATACGATGCCGAGACCCCTCACTTAAGTGCCGCTAGGAAAATGCTACGACAAGGGTTCAAAGTAGAAGTCGGGGATAAAGTAGGGTTCGTCGTGCTAAAGGGTTCAGGGAAGATATCTGAGAGAGCTGAACCATACATGTTCGTGAAGGATCCCCGCGCCATTGATTACAACTACTACATAGAACACCAGATAATACCAGCTGCGCTTAGGATACTTGAATACTTCGGAGTAACAGATGCTCAATTGAAAAAAGCATCAACAGGTAAGAGAAGCTTATTTGAGTATCTAGGTAAAAAATCACCTTGAATCTCAGAAGAATAATTCATTATAAGTTAATATTGTTACATCAGTCGGCTTATACTGTACTTTTCCAATTCTCGCGCCAATAATTAACTTAATGTTTTTACTCGAAGCTACATCAATTAATCTCTGCGTTATAATCCCATCCATTAGTATCGCGTACACTTTGCCCGGCTCCATTGATTCAAGCTCTGCTACTAGGTCTCTAACCGGTAGCTTCTTAATCTCACTCCAATCAGCTGAGTATATAGTCGACTCGAGTGTACCTTGCATGTTTTTAGCGCTCTCAACTACGTTCACTGGGATACTTATTGATTCGGATTCAACGTATTCCTCCTGTATTTTATGCAGTTTCTTCTGTATCTGTAACAGTAACTCTGCTTCTTTATCCCCACTTTTAACTCTCTCCTCGAGGAAATTAAACACGGGCTGAGCATTGTTGAGTACTTCTTCTATTTCCTTACCAGTAAGTTCCTCTACTTCGCGGTTGAGGGGTGCTCGCGCAACGTAGTCTACTTTCAGTGTTCTCAGTACTTCTTTTAGAATTAAGTCTCCTCCATGGTCACCATCTACTAGTAGCACTATTTTCTTCGTGTTCGCAAGGTTCTTTATCGTGTCAGGTACTCTGCGGGCTCCCCCTATAGCTATCGCATTCATGTAACCATATCTCAATAGGTTTATAACATCTGCTCTACCCTCTACGACTATTAATGTATCGCTCTTATCTACATCAGGGCCCGCAGGTAACCCCTCTGGACCATACGAGATTGGCTCGGGTGCTTTCAGGTACTCTTGTATACTTCTAACGACTTCTTTGAGATCAGGAGTTTTCTCTTTACCCCATACTTTTAGTAACTCGACTGTTCTCTCAACAATTTTCTTTATTTTCTCGATCCTCAAATCCTGTATATCTACTACTTTTAATTCAGCATCGTATGGTCCAACTCTATCAACGGTTTCAATCATTGCTGCTAGGAGTGCTGTTTCAATTCTGTCAAGATTGCTGGGAATAAGGATTTCACCTTGTGTTCTATTGTTTTGAACTTTTGTGTTAACAATTATTCTACCCACTCTACCCTTATCCTGTAGAGACCTCAAGTCGAACTCGCTGCCCAGTAATCCCTCTGTTTGACCAAATAATGCTCCCACGATATCGTGTTTCTCCACGATACCGTCAACTACTATTTTCGCTCTTATCAAGTACTTAGCCATAAGTGTAACACCAATACAATATAAATTTTTGTTAAAACACCATTATAGCGTTAAATAAATCATTTTACCCGTTTAAAACAACGCTATACTTATACTATTCTCACTCTATTAACTTTCTTGTTTTGCCAACTATACTTTCTAATTCTCTTACTGCGTCCAAATCCGCAAGCTGCACAATATCCTTTTGAAACATTGAAGCTGTGTCTACCGCATCTTCGGCATCTAATATGTGTTTTACTTCTACCGTGTTTACCGAAACTAGTTGTACCTTTAACCATGACTACCCCCTTCAACCTACTCTGTTATAGGTGAAATGAGTATTACGTTGTCTCCTCTTATGACAACTGTTCCTAGTTTACGTGTTGAACCATCTCCTTTAATTTCCTCGGTGTTCTCAAGTACTATGTTGAGGTGTTGATCGAAACTCTTCAATTTACCCCTCAACGCTATTCCCTCCCTAGTTTTAATTAATACAACGTTTCCCAAGTTTTCTTCGAGTATCTTGTGAGCAGTATCACTCAATATTTAACACCTTTCCTTGTACCCATTATCATTAAATATCTTGTCTTAACTAAACTACTTCATACAGGATTAAAATACCTTTTTTAACATTTTCACCACGGGAAAGCACTTATTAGGAGTATATTCACTCTTAAGTTAAACAGCGATAAAAAGTGGGTATGAGTGGTGGAATATGCCCTTCGATAAAAACGATTTTTTGCTTATAGAATACACAGTTAAAGTAAAAGATACAGGTACAATAGTGGATACAACTGATGCGGAGCTAGCTAAACGCGAGAATATATATGAATCCAATAAAATATATGGTCCAACACTAATTGTCCTCGGTAAAAACTGGTTAAATACCTACGTTGAAGAAGAAATCTCGAAGATGTCTGAGAACGAGGAGAAAGAAATAGAGGTTCCACCTAGTAAATCTTATGGTGAAAGAGACCCGGATAAAGTAAAAGTCTTTAGTCTAAGGGAATTCCAGAGAAGAGGTTACAGCGTCAACGTAGGGGACGTAGTTGAAGTAAGTGGTGCGAGAGGAGTTGTCAAACAAATAAGTGGAGGTAGAGTAGTAGTAGATTTCAATCACCCACTAGCAGGTAAAACACTCATATATAAAGTTAAAGTAGTTAAGAAACTCGGAGACTTCAACGAGAAAATTAAAGCCCTCGCAGTGAGACACCTCAGTATACCCAGTGAAGAAATAAGTGTAGATTACAGTGAGAACGAGAAGAAGCTACTCGTCAAAATACCTGGAAAATACATTGCAAGAGAGAACTTGAGTTACGCTAAGTTAGCACTAGCAGCCGATGTATTCGAATTATTCAAAGACAATGTTTCAATACTACTATACCAAGAGGAAATCAGAAAACCACAGTAGCAATTAATTAATCAATGAAGCAAATGCGGGTTTTTCTCAGTTTTAACTACTGCCCTACGTTGAGTTCAATCAATGATCCCTGTTTCCCTAAGAATTTTTACTGCAGCATCTTCAGGTAAACCCCTCTCACCGAGTATAGTGTAACGTTCAGGTCTAACTTTGTGAGCTATCGTGAGGGCTTTAACCAAGATATCTCCAGATAATCCAAGTTCCTTAGCTGTAGTGGGTAACCCGATCTTCCTCATTATTCTCCTGACTTTTTTCCATAAGGGGTCACCATAAACGTATAGCATAGCTATAGTACCTACCGCCACTGCTTCTCCATGTAGTACTTTGCCGGGTACAAGTATTTCGAGAGCATGCGCGAATAAGTGTTCACTACCGCTTGCAGGTCTACTCGACCCAGCAATACACATTGAGACACCACTACTTATTAATGCCTCTATTAGAATTCTAACTCCTTCAACGGAGCCTGTTGCTATGACTTCATGGTATTTTATCACGTGCTTAGCGCTCAGCAAAGCTAATTGAGCCGCGTACTCGCCGTAGTATTCTCCCTTCAACCTATGTGCTAGAGCCCAATCTCTTACAGATACTAGTTTCCCCAGTAAGTCGCCTAGCCCTGATAGTATCAACCTACGGGGAGCCTTTGACACGATTTCCGTATCCGCTATAACCGCGTATGGTACTCTAGTCCTCATACTGTAAGGTTTATCTGTTCCCTTCAAGCTGGAGAAAGGACTCGCTATTCCATCGTGGCTTGGAGCGAGAGGTATACTTATCATAGGTATATCTGCTTTGAACCCAGAGTACTTAGCTACATCTATGGATTTACCGCCACCGACTCCAAGCACTACATCCACTTTTTTCTCCTTGATCTCCTCGGCAACTCTCTCAGCTGTTTCAATAGTTGAATCTCTTACTCTCCAAATTAATACTTCGCCTAGTTCTCTGACTAGTTTTTCAACTAGGAAGCCGCCTACATTGTACGTTGTTTCCCCAGTTACTATTCCTACTCTTAGATCATCTCTCCTCGTCAAAGACTTAATTACATCGGGCACTGTGTTAATGGCCCCCTCCCCGGTTACTACTTTCTGAGGTAGAATTATTTCGTGGATATTACCCATGTTTTTCACTTGAAGTAACCATAAAGTATAATATTGTAAACCAAAGAAATAAAAACCCAACAGAGCTACTATACTTTAGGTGTTTCATGAATGAACAAAGAATCAAAAACAACGACCGTCGGATTAGTGATCAAAGATTACGTTGTATTAGCTGCAGATAAGAGAGCAACAGCTGGAGTAGCGGTATACCATAAAAACGTTAAGAAAATAGCGAGGATAACGGATAGAGCAGCTCTTACAATTTCAGGTCTTGTTGCAGACGCGCAGTTCATAGTAGAAAATGCTAAGTACATTGTAAGAGATTACGAGGCTTCAACGGGTAAACCAATAACCATTAAGAGCTTAGCGAACGCGTTATCAACTATTCTATCAAGTTACCTCAGAGTATACCCATTTATAGTTCAACTACTATTAGGTGGCTACGATGACGTTGAAGGCCCTGCTTTATATTACTTAGACCTCTATGGAACAATTACTCGTGAAAAATACATGGCAACAGGTAGTGGTTCACCAGTAGCATTCGGTGTTCTAGAAGCAAGCTATAAACCCGATATGGTTTTAGAAGAAGCCGTAGACTTAGCGGTAAAAGCTGTTACTGCAGCGTTAACAAGGGATGGTTTCTCAGGTGAAGGAGTAGATGTACTAGTAATCGGTAAAGGTGGAGTAACACTGGAGAAAACAATTCAAATAAAGAAAACTCTCATATCGAGTTAATTTTGTTATGGCTTAATTAAACTCTAGATTTAAAAAGGCTCATATCATAATAGTAGATGGTTTAACATCACTAACGCCATCCTCGAAAAGGGGTTTTACGTGACTTCAGGTAGACTAATATTAGATAAAAGTAAACTAGTATTATTGAAGAACATAATGGAAGAAGTACCGGAAGAGCTAGAACTAGCTAACATTGAATTCGAGGGACCATTCATAGTACTATACGTTAGAAACAGGAAGACGCTAGTGAAATATCCCACACTAGCACAAAACATCGCTAAGAAAGTTAGAAAAAGAATACTGATACGTGTTTCACCGGACGCTAGGTTGAGCCCTGAGGAAGCTAAAAAGATCATCATGGAGTATTCACCGAAAGATGCAGGCATTGATCCAAACGCTATATACTTTGACGAAGCATCAGGCGAAGTCCTAGTTAAAGCAGAGAAACCAGGATACATAGTTGGGAAAGGAAGCGTGTTCAGAAACCTCTTACTAGCTGAAACGGGCTGGAGAGTAATACCGTTGAGGACAACGCCGTTTGAATCAAAGGTATTAAAGGAAATTACATCTGTTCTACTAAAACAAAACACTTATAGAGTTGAATTCCTACGTACACTGGGAGAAAGAGTACACAGAGATGTAGTATATAAGAATAACTATGTGAGAGTTACAGCTCTCGGAGGCTTCAAGGAGGTCGGAAGATCAGCAGTACTAGTTGAAACCCGTGAGAGCAGGATACTATTGGATTTTGGAATAAATGTTGGTGCATTCAATGACCCTAATAAAGCATATCCAATAATAGATGCGTTGAGAATAGATGAACTAGATGGAGTTATAATATCTCACGCGCACTTAGACCACATTGGTTTAGTCCCCCTGTTATACAAGTATGGTTACAGAGGCCCCATATACACTACAAGGCCCACACGTGAACTAATGGCTATAATGTTAAAAGACCTCGTAGAGGTCTCCAAGAAATCCAGTAGGTACTTGCCTTATGGAGAAAAAGACATAGTCACAGCGCTCCTACACACCATAACCGTGGACTACGAGGAAGTAACCGATGTTGCTCCTGATGCTAAGTTAACAATGTATAATGCAGGCCACTTACTGGGTTCTGCTATTGTTCACCTACATATTGGAATGGGGTTATACAATATCGTGTACACGGGAGACTTCAAGTACGCTGACTCAAGGCTCCTCAGCAGAGCCCACACTGAGTTCCCAAGAGTAGAAGCATTAATCATGGAGAGCACGTATGGAGCAACTATTCAAGAGCCGAGAAATCAAGCTGAGTCGAGATTAATCGAAATAGTTAAAAAAGTAGCTGAGAGAAGAGGAGTAATACTAATACCTGTTTTCGCAGCTGGTAGAGGACAGGAAGTTCTCTTAGTGCTGAATAATGCGATGAAACAAGGATTAATACCAGAGATGAATATATACGTTGAAGGCTTAGTAAACGAAGTAACGGCAATACACTTAGAGTACCCTGAGTACCTGAATAAAAAAGTGCGAGACGAGATCTACAATGGCGAAAACCCATTCATAACCGACCATGTTAAAATACTTGAAGGCCCGGTCGCGAGACCAGATATCGTTGAAGATAAACCATCAATAATAATTGCAACAAATGGAATGCTCAACGGGGGGCCAGCAGTTGAGTATTTCAAGTTACTTGCAAGTGATCCACGTAATGCAATAGTCTTCGTTGGTTACCAAGCCGAGGGCACTCTCGGGAGATCCCTCAAAGATGGAATGAAGGAAGTACCCATCGTTGCGGAAAACAAGGTGGAAGTCGTTAAGGTAGAATTAGAGGTTCAGAGTATAGAAGGCTTCAGCGGTCATAGTGATCAAAAGGAATTATTATCCTACGTTAAAGACGTGAACCCCAAGCCAAAAGTTATCATGTTAAATCACGGTGAGCCAAGCGCTATTGAAGCTTTAGCTACATTATTGAAGAAAACGAGGGAGATTAAGCAGTTCGCTCAGAGAATCATTGTTCCCTCTAACCTTGACTCAATACACTTAACTTCTTTTTAACTTCAAAAATAAACAATTAATGCGGAGCGGTGTAAAAATTTGAGTAAGAGAGTATTGTTCCCGGGTAGATTCCAGCCCTTCCATAAAGGACACTACTCTGCCATAATGCAGCTACTTGAAGAATACGATGAAATAGTGATTGGCATAGGGAGTGCTCAGGAAGGATACACGTGTAGAAACCCATTCACTGCTGGGGAGCGATGGGAAATGATATATCGTATAGCTAAAGGCAACAACCTCGTTGGGAAAATTTGGCCCATACCACTACCAGATATCAATATGCCGCTCACTTGGACAGCCTATATTCTCTCGCTTTCACCACGCGTTGAGGCAATTGCTTCGGGTAACCCGCAAACACTTTACTTATTCGAGTGGCTTGGATATAGAACAAAGAAAATAAAGCTCCTAGAACCCACGAAATACCATGGAACACGTATAAGGAACATCATGGTCTCCGGTAGTGATGAGTGGAGAGAATTAGTGCCACCCGAGGTCACTGAGTACATTGACGAGATAAAGGGTGTTGAACGAGTACGGAGGCTGTGTCTCGATGAGCATACTCAGCATTGATGGAAGTATTGGGGAAGGAGGCGGCCAAATACTTAGATATTCTTTAGCTATCTCCGCATTACTCCTTAAGCCGGTTGAAATTTATAATATAAGAGCGAAGAGGAAAAACCCAGGGTTAAGACCACAGCACTTAACTGCTGTAAAAGCCATTGCTGAATTAACTAAAGCCGAGGTAGAAGGAGACTTCGTGGGTAGTACTCGATTATTATTTAAGCCGAGTAAGAGACTTTGCGGAGACTTCTATTTCGATATAGGAACAGCTGGAAGCATCTCGCTCGTCGTACAAGCTATACTACCAGTATTACTGTTTAGTGAGTGCGCTTCGAAAATAACGATTAAAGGTGGAACAAATGTTCCTCTCAGTCCACCAGTTGATTACATGATACATGTTTTCTCATATAACGTGAAACACTTCGGTGTAAACGTTGACCTTGAGTTTCGCAGGAGAGGACACTACCCCAGAGGTGGTGGGCTAGTAGAGTTGAGAGTTAAACCAGTTAATGAACCACTTAAACCAGTTGAGATAATATCTCGCGGTAAACCGGTTGAAGTACACATTATAAGTCACTGTGTGAAATTACCTCACCATGTTGCGAAGAGACAGGCTGACTCCGCGCTAAATGTAATTAGAAAAATACTTAAATTAGATCCAGTGGTAGACATTGAAACGTATCCACCTGGAAGAGATCCTCACTTAGGACCCGGGAGTGGAATACTAGTATATGTTGAAACAGATAACAATGTGAGATTGGGAGGAGACTCTGTTGGTGAAAAAGGTAAACCAGCTGAAAAAGTAGGAGAAGAAGCTGCATTAATGCTCATTGAAGACTATGAAACCGGGATGGCGTTTGATAGACACATGGGCGATATGTTAATACCCTACATGTTCCTAGCGAAGGGGTCAAGCAGAGTGGGCGTCGCCAAAATAACTACGCATTTGTTAACCGCTATTGAAATCGCTAAAATATTCATGCCCAATGCATCAGTGGAAGTATATGGTGAATTAAATAAACCGGGAATAGTGTCAATCAAAGGCGTCGGGTTTTATCCATGAGTCTTTTAACTAGGATTTCGCGTACCTTATCCAAATTGTAACCTGTAAGAGCGGAAACCGGTATTGGTTTCACATTAGTATACTTCTCGATTTCGCTCAGAGTTTTCTCTAGGAAAACATTATCGACAAGATCTACTTTATTAACGAGAACTATAACTGGTTTATCTCCCATTATTTTTCTAACAGAGTAGTAAACGTTCAACTGTTCACTTAAAGTATAATAGAAACTAGGATATATTGAGAAAACATATAACACTTGATCCGCTAAGTACTTGACTGCAAGTATTGCTTTATACTCAATAATGTTCTTCTCCTCTATTGGTGAATCAAGTATTCCAGGTGAATCGACTAGGACTATTCTACCATAGGGTTCCACAATTAAGTGACCAGCGATCAATGTCTTCGTTGTGAATGGATAAGACCCTATCTCAGGTTTCGCTGAAGTCAACTTTGAGAGAAGAGTCGATTTCCCCACTTGCGGTAAACCCGCGAGAACCACAACGTAGTCTCCTCTAATATCCGGCATCTTGGAGATCTCTTTCAAGTACTCTTTAAGCATAAGTATCTTCTTGTTCATTCTCTTGTAAAGAGATAAAAGTCTCCCAATACCCTTCTTGAATACCCTAATTACCTCTCCTTTGTCCTCATTTATACGCGTAAACTCCTCAATTACAGTATTGTAGATTATTTTAGCTTGCTTAACGCGTTTTCTGGCTTCTTTTAACGAGCACTCTACATCTTCCCCCACGTAGGCTTCATATAGTTCCCTGAAGAAATCACCTTGCGAACGTATATCGAGTAGTGTTCGGTGAACTTGTTGAAGCTCTTTAATTAGTGTTTGATAAGTATAAGTAAATTTTCTCTTCATAAGGGTTTTAAACGATTCATTTTTCCCGGGTTTAATTTTCTTAAGGTTTTCATTTACATAATTGTAGAGTTCCACGTAGCTTTTAACATATTGTTTACTAATACTACTAGTACCTATGGTTTCCAAGATCTAGCCCCTACTTCGCAGCGTCGAAACTACTCATTAAATATCCTAGTAAATAATCCAATATAGTCGTATTAAACTAGGAGACGCCTTTTAATTAGTTTATGAGTGAAAAGCACTGCTTTTCAAGGTAAAGGGAATCAATGGTATTGAACCATGTTATTCTAGCTAAGTCAAATTCTTCTAAAAGCGTTTAGTGCTTTAACACACATATTATTCAGTATTTTCTCAGCTATCATGCACAATCTACGGTAACTCGTGTCACTAATATTGAATACGTAGACAACGTCTTCTTTGCTTGGATACTTACCTGTCTTAATTTTAACCGCCACAATGTAAGCGAGAGCGTATTTACTTCTCTCACTTCTAGCTAGAAAAGCTGGGTTAATGGAGGCGATGTATTTTAAGCCTTCTTGTATCATGCTCCAGTAACCGTTCTCATCGATATTTCTAAGTGCTTTCATTGATGCTCTTGATTTAATAGTGTGTATAAATTTACCGCTCTCTAGGACCTTCTCGTAGTTGATCTCAAGCCATGGTTTGCCTTTAATTATTTTCACGCATTTCCTATATAGTTTAAGGTGGTATTTGTATTCTCTTGATTCCAGGCTTCTTGTTTTTCCACTTTGTTTTCTAGCTTCCTTAAAGTTACTGCAGTTATCAACTACTCTATACTCGGCTGCTTCCAGTGTTGTTAGTTTCCCGTGAACTAATCCACAGTTACTGCAAACTACTTCTCCTTTCTCATAATCCCATATTAAGAGTCCTCCACAAATGCTGCATTTCACTCTTTTTCACCATTACTTGGCTCGGTTCTCCTCGCTATTATATCGGTGTTTTCTTAAACCAGAGCCTGGGGGGTTGCCGAAAGTATTCTCTCAATAAACTATTTTACCTACTTTAAGTCTCCATAAGTATAGTGTATAGTTGACGGTGATGCCTACATGAGCATTGTGTTACCTGGAACAGCTGTTGGTGTAAAAACAAGAGATGGAGTAGTGTTGGCTAGTGAGAAGCGAGTATCTTATGATGGATTTATCTTAAGTAAACAAGCTAGAAAAGTGCACCCTGTTACGAGTAGAAATGGAGTAGCGTTCGCGGGGTTAATGGGGGATATAGGGTACTTAACGAAGCTCTTGAAGCTTGAATCTAAGTACTACGAGTTACAGTTTGGTAGAGAAATGAAGACTAGGAGTCTCGCCAAAGTTCTCTCCGTTATACTTTATAGTTATAAATGGTTCCCAATGTTCACCGAGGTTATCGTTGGAGGTTACGATGAAGAAGGACCAGGATTATACATATTAGATGCGGTTGGAAGCTTAATAGAGGAAAAATACGCTACCGTAGGATCCGGTTCACAGCTAGCTCTCGGTTACATTGAACCAAGATATAGAGATGATTTAACAATAGATGAAGCCGAGAAAATAGCTGTAGAAACAATTAAAACAGTCATAGAGAGAGACGTATTATCCGGGGACGGAGTAGATTTATTAATTTTCACGAAACAAGGCTACACTATAAAGGAATACGTGTTCAAGACAACTCAAACTTAGCTAGATTTATAGTAGTCCTTTTTAAACAATAATTACTAGAACCAGGGCCCGTAGCCTAGCCAGGATAGGGCGCCGGCCTTCGGAGCCGGAGGCCCCGGGTTCAAATCCCGGCGGGCCCGTGATCCTTTATATAACTGATTAAAGACCTCTTTATTAGGGTTTTTGGTTCACGTTTTTACGTGGGGGGTGTGAACTCATGAGTGAACTCATGGGTGGTGTAGCGGGTTCTACTCCTTGGTATATGAGGATAGATGTGAGGGGGCTTAGTGAGGAGGCTAGGAGGCTTATCCTCGAGAGGGTTAAGCGTAAACTAGGTTTCACCAAGACGCTTGAAGTACTCGGTATTGCTAGGGGTTCACTCCACAATTACCTCCAAGGGATTAGGAGAGTACCGGATAACGTGGTTTACAAGGCTCTACAATACCTTGAGGAGGGAGAGTTCAATGAAATAGTTCAGGGGCTTGATAGACTCCGAGCCATTGGAATAATTCGTGGAGACGGTAGCATTGACTACCCTCTAATACTACAAGCCATAGCACTAGCCACTCGAGACGAATACCTTAAACAAGCACTCTTAAAATTCACAGTGGAGAACTTTAGGGAAGACCTCAGGAAAATGCTTAGTCTAAGCCTAGCCCACGTGGTATTCAAGTGGGAGCCGGGGTTTGAGGAATTCCTCAGGGAGAGAAAGAAGAGGAGGAGGGTAGTAGACCCAGAGACAATAGCGTATTATAGAAGCCTATTCAAGAAGCACCTTGAAGGTAAGACTCTAAGCGAGGAGATAGTAGACTACGTTATCAACCACGAGAACAAGTGGCTACGCAATGTATTCAGACACTATATCCAATACCTATACTACCTCAGGAGAATACCCCCGGAGACATATGGGTGGTTAATGGAGGTAGTACCTAGTAGGAGCTACAAGCTAGACGTGAGGAGCTACCCTATAAGCCTCGAAGACCTCGCTAAAACCATGAACACGCTTAGAGAGAGCCACGAGCTATACTACCTAGTCTACAAGCTAATGCTGGAGGGAGGCCTAAGGCTCTCACACGCTATATACATAGTCGAGAACTATAACCCGGGAGAGGTAGTGGAGATAAACGGGCTTGGAGTAGACACGCCTAGACTAGTGTGCTTCAATAGTAGGGGATTTTGTAGGTACTACGTGGGTTTACGCGAGACTGCTAAACCATGTGAGTGGGCCTATTTCTCGCTGGAGACACGTAGACTACTCGAGGAATACGCGGGTTCAACCATGAATAGGAATAGCGTGAGGAAATACGCTAGTAGAAATAAGCTACTCTTACCCAAGTACATGAGGAAAGCAGCTTGGAGGATTATGGTTAGAGTAATCCCTAGAGAAGTGGCCCGCTTCATACAGAGTAGACTTGGAGAGCTAAAGATATCCGAGGCCCGCTACGAGGATCTCCTAGGAGAGGCCGATACTCACTACCCACGCTACCTAGAGGAGTTAAACAAGCTACTAACACCCGGAGCCCCCGCTCCCAATACAAAATAGTTTTTCACCTACTCGCTTTCCTCGAGAACAAGCCACTGTTTTCTAAAAGTAGAGGGGATTTAACAGAGTGTACTAGTTAAAGCAGCATTCACATACTCTAGGCCACGCAGTAATAACCCGAGAAGACAAGTAGCGGAAAACACGAGGCCTTTTCACGGAGCCGCGGTGCACTAATTACGCCTCCCCCAGAGTCTTCCCCATAAATTTAGGCGAGCGTGCACGGGGGCCGGAGAGCACGATAAAATTTTATAGGCGTGGGTAGGTAGAGCCATGATATCTCGACCCCTCACTAAACACATGGGCCAAGGGCCCGTGATCAACCAGTAAGATCTTAATATATCTATATGCGTATATATTTCTAGTGGGACGCGGAAAACGATCTACTGACCTTCTGCGGATATTCCACGGCTTTTAAATATGGAAATTGTAGTAATTGTAGTAATCCACGGATTACTACTATAGAGGTGGGGTAGAAGAACCAAGGGTTTGCTTGATCCTCTATTGAGCTTTCTATAGATTTTAAATATAGAAGTTGTAGTAATTGTAGTAACGGGTTTGGGGTGTTTTATAAGGCCCTATATATATAAGGAAAAAGCATTACTACAATTACTACTATTGACAAGTGATCCTCCGTGGATTTTTCCACTTGGAAACCACTGGTTTTTGTTGTAGTAACCATAGGATTACTACAATTACTACAAGTGGAAATTTCCACGTGTAGTAAAATCCCACTACCATAGGAGGCTAAACTAGCGTCTTGAAAAAGACCTATTGCTTCTACTCTGTGAAGCTTGGAGGCCTCAGGAAATCCAAGAGGTCTTCAAGGGGTACTTTAATAACGGTATAGCTTGTTATAGTCTTACCCTTTCTAACCGAGTGTCTTGGCTTGTACTCCCACCCTAGTAGCTCGGCTATTGACTTTAAGCCACCTATATCCCCGATAACCCCGGCTAGTTCTCTAGCAAAATCAGGCGTGAAAACCACGTAATCCCCTGATTTAATGATCCATGGAATAAGCTGCTTGTCTAAAACAACTCTCACACGCTCTTCTAATTCAAGATCGCTTCTACTGTAATACTCAACCCCGCTTGGGGTCTCCACCGCTACTCTACCCACAGATCTATTATACTCTTCATTGATTCTCCTCACTAGAAAACCCCTAATAGTCTCCTTGATCTCCTCATAGAAATCACTCTCTTCAACACGCCTTACATGAATCCATTTAGGGGCCTCGAGGCCCGCTTGTTTATATGCTTCCTCAAGTATCTTAGTGGCTAGCTCTTCATAGTCTCCTGAGAGGCCGTTATTCAACACGTAGAAAGCAGCGAAATCCCCAAGGGCCCTTAACTTAACTAATTGCGGCTTAATAGTCTTCTCGAAAACTATAGCCTTGTCTCCCTTAATTCTCTCTCCATAGGTAAATACCTCCACTTCTAGACGCCTGAGTAGAGCGTCGTCTCTCAACTGGTGCTTATTAGTGGTGAAAACTATGGGTGCTAGGGCTGGTACAAGCTTGTAAACCCCTTGTCTAATCACGCCACGAGCCACGGGGCTCTCAATAGCACTTTTCAGCATTTCCCTAATCTCCTCTTTACTGAGGGCCCCTCCCGGCTCATTAACAACTATTGGGAAAGTAGACTTGGAGATTACTTCGCCAAGGCGTGGTACAGTGTCTATTTGAGTACCGCTCTTCATGTACTCGGGCCCTAGGCCCCAGATTCTCAGAGTGATCTCCCCTAGTGTTGTCTTACCCGTGTAGCTTACTCCATAGATATACCTCCACTTAATCCACCTACCAAGCTGCTTGTAGGCGTAGCTAAATGGAGCCACGAGACTCCACTTAATGTGTCTCGCGAATTTGTCTATCACGTGGTTAAACCACTTCTCTGCTAGTTCATTTAATAGGAGAAGGGCTTCTCTAAGTTCTTCTACACTAGGTTGTTTAACCTCAACATTTACGGGTACTAGTTTACCCTCCATTATGAAGAATCCGCGGGCCTCAACTTCTCTCCTCATCTCAGCTCTACCTGATATTCTATAGGCGTCTAGTATAGCGTTTAGAATATCCTCAGCTAATACTCTATTCAATACTAGGCCCCTTCCCCTTAGTTCTCCGAGAATCTCGGGTGGAGTACCCTCTAGCACTAGTGGTTTATCGCTCTCTCTAGTCTCCCATATTACTCGGTATTTAACGCTATTATCTATCGGGTTTTCAATGATAACCACACTTGTAGGGGCTCCTATAAAGACGTGCTCCATGTAAGTGAATACCTCACTTTTCTTTCTAGCTCTCACTACTACTAGTTTTCTCAGATTAGCAATAGCGTAGATCTTCTTTTCATTATCAAGTATTCTAAATACACAGTCTCTATACGGGCTAGCGGCCTTGAATACTTCCTCTATCTCCTCAATAGCACTTAGTGCTTTCTCCTCCTCTAGACTACTCTCGAGTATTTCCTGTAGGCCGGTTTTACCCTTTACCTCCTCTTCACTAACACCCTTCTCGAGGCCGTAGGGCTTAACACCAAATAACTCCTCGAATTCACTAGCGTATTGTGATAGGTCTATCCCGGCCTTCTTGTAGCTATATACTATGCTACTAGCCCTTGTCTTAATCGGATCAGTGTCTCCAGTCTCCTCATATAGCATTTTCAGAATTCTAGCTACTGATATCGGGGATATACCTGCTTTAGCAGCCCACCCTGAGAGGAATAACCAAATATGTTGTCTATTACCCTCTCTATACGCGGGTTTTAGCTTCTCTTTAACCTTGATTATTTCACTATCAGCGAGTTCTCTAAGCTTCACTGGGGGCTTAGTAGCCTCTTTCTCCTCAACTTCTCTCCTCAGTATTCCAAGCTCTTCTAGTAGGCTCTCAACCTCGCTCTCAACTAGGGCTCTAACCCCTAGATTAGGGGCTTCGAAGTCGAAGGGCTTTATCCACTCGTATTTAACGCCTGTAGGGTGTATACTTGGTGGTATTAAAGCGTAGTTGTTCACGAGGAATTCCACGCTACCGGCTCTCAGAGTGCCCTTGAAGTACTTCTCCAATAACTCGGGGTCTACTGTTATTAAGGCCCCAATACCCCTCAAGGCCTCCTCGAGCGTGAACTCGTGGCCGCACTCTTTACACTTAAACCTTCTAGCATGTTCAATAACCTCCACGTGCTTGTTCAAGCATTTTGGACACCTTGGGCCTGTTCTCCAAGCTACTGTAGACTCAATTATGGATCTCAGAGTAGGAGACAATTCCAGTACACGGGGGTTATCTATATCAACTATAACTAATACAGCTGTAGGCTTCCAAGGGTTCTCGGGGCCTCCCACAACTGCTATACCCCTAGCCTTGTCTAGTAGTTGTTCAAGCTCCTCACGTGGGACCCTCTTCCTCGAACTCCACTCACAGAGGGGTTTTTTATCGGCTCCTACCGGTACAATGTTGAAGCCCCGATCATAGAGAGCGTAAGCATTATTGTCAAGAACACTAGTAGAAAAAGCCACCATATAGTGGCTTCACCATGTATAGTGAAGGTTAAAGCACAAGGTAGCCCAGAATTCCTCCTCTGTAAGTTCTATAAGTGGCTTATCCCTGAGATCCTTGTATCTGTACTTCTTAGCTAGTTCAACACACACTTGTGGATCAAGGGTTTTATCGCGAGAGAGTCTCCGTGAACTCTTTTTAACCCCTTTGACAAGATATTGAGATTGGAGCATAGTTGATCAGTCCCGCGTTATTTCCTTTCCCTCTTTCCAAAAAACTCACCTATGAGTAGCTTGTGGTGACCGGCCCGTGTGTGGTTCAAGCACTCTCACGTAGACTATGAAGGGCTTGTTAATGTAGAGTGCTGCACTGCTTGACTCTATTTTAACCCAGTAGCTGCTTGTAGAGACTACTCTACCCCGTAAAACCCCTCCATTCCTGAGAACTACCTCAACCTCCTTACCTAGCAGCTCCCAGTCTAGATCCTCGGGTCTCCCTTCTCTCCTACTGTTTACCTTCTCCTTGTTCTCCACGGATCAAGCCCTCGCTCGGTATTTCAATGAAGACCTTTACCGTGATCTTATTTCTCCATAGGTACTCCCAGAGGTCGTTTCGAGTAGTGGGTAGGTTTATTATGAACCTAGGTTTTCCACGGCCATAGTCTTTAGTGGCCATTACAATATTCCTCTCTCCCACATCAATTACCCTATTGGTCTTCAACACGAGCTCATACATACTAGACATAAACTATCACCCTATTTGGCTCCTTGATTTCAATGGGTTTTAAGAGTTCTCTATATCCCTATAGGGAGAAGGGTGATTATTCTAATCTGTGATATCATACATTTATAAACCCTCATGAGCTAATATATGATAATAGGGTGATTTATTGAATTCAAGTCTCGATAAAAGTAGTGGAGGGTTATCCGGGCCAGAGGAGTTTCTCGGGGAGTGTAAGAATATCATATATAGGGGGCCGTGTAGAAGGGTTCTATGGAAAATCATTGAACTATGGAAAGAAGAAAAAGAGACCACGATATACGTCTTAGAGAGTAAAGAGTTAACGAAAACTAGTCATGTAAGCATTGAGAAAGCCGTGGAATTACTGAGTAAATGCGGCTTCATATACGTTATAACCGGGGCTAAACCCAAGACCAAGAGCCCCCGAGGTAAGAAGCTACTCTACCCCACTCCTCTCGGATTAGTAATGAACATTATTCTAGGCCTTCTATACCCAGAGGAGCGGAGTATTGGAGAGAGCGAGGTAGTTTATCCACTAGCTTGGTACTACGTAGAGGATACATTATTTCAGAGACTCCCGGATATCTATGAGTATACTGTTCAAGCGAGTAGAGAAGGGAAAGTAAGTATTGAACGCGAGAAGCTTGTAAAAGGCTACTTAACTACTCTTCACGCAATGAATATACTATTCTTAAAGGCCGTGGAGGTAGAAGAGAAAATAGGCCTCTCTATGAGACCTAGCTACTCGAGTAGAGATCTATTGGAGAGCATTAGGGAAAATATTAGAGAGATTACTAAATCTCTCGAGAGGATAAAACGCGAGGTTAAGGAGGGGAGTGTACACTACAAGCTACTGGGGTACCTATATGAAGAGTACGATAGACTAGCGGGGGCCCTAGGAGTTCACGGCCAAGGAGGGAGTTCAACACGGATTAACACATGAGTGAGCTAAAGTTCACGCTTCCATGTATTGATCGTGAACCGATCCCCGTAGAATTCAAGCCTTCGGAGCCGGAGGACCCGGGTTCAAGTCCCGGCGGGCCCGCGTCACTTTAAGTATTCTTTAAACCACTGATCTCAGGGAACTCCTCCTATCTGTACGAGGTTACTCATGAGTACCCCAATGACGTAGTTGCCAACATATAGCCCTATTCCCGTTAGTATTAAGATCGTGGACATGTAGTAGTATACCGCGTACCTGGATCCAGGATTCACGGAGCAGAGGGCCAAGATGTCTGCGATGCTTACTACTAGTAAAATCGTGTTGACTAGGAATGAGATATCGTGTTTACTTATGCTGAAGAAACTGAGTATTCCAAAGAACTCGCCGGGTAATGCACCTATGTAGGCCTGTATTATGCTGGAGAATACGTCTACGAAACTACTAACGAAAATCATGAGTAGCACGGTGACTACGTGCATGATGTAGAGCGTTATCTCGAATGTCTTAAAGACTTGAATGTAGTTGGCCCTGAGCCTGTACAATTCGTTGACATGGTCTGAGAGGAGTGCGCCAGCTTCCCCTAAGTCGCTACCCACTTCAACTGCATCTACAAACACGTGTGTGCAACGTGAAACATTCTCACTAGCGGATTCCCCCGCGAAATTTCTCCACGCAATTCTCGGGTCAATTCTATTCGCTAGTTGCGCGTAAACACGCCTCAGCAGGTTCCTTAATTTACCGAGTTCAGCTATGAGTAGTGGCTTGAGTGATTCAACCATGTTTGGTAAGACAGCCATGTGCTCGCCGTAACTCCTAATGAAAGCTGGGAAGAACATGTCGTACTCGTTTATTCTACCTTCATGGACTTTAACGAGCACAGCTGCTGGGAGTAGAGAGAAACCGGAAAACAGTAGGGTTAAGGCAACGTAGTCTAAACCGAAAATCCTACCCGTTATAACGGTGTAAGCTAGTAAGATTGAGGCGAAAACAACTCCACTTAACCCTGTAAATTTCACGGCTAGCATGAGCCTGTTACGAGCGCCCTTCCTCGCCTCGAAGAGTGGTTTCTTGATGAAAACAAAAAACAAGACGTCGAGTCCTAGTAGTGAAACACCTACTCCAGCAATCCCCGTCACCACTAGCTCGAACACGTTACCAAATATCATTCCCAGGAGCATGAGCGTGGCGAGCATAAATGTTAAGGCACCTAGTAGAGTGGTGTAAACGCCCAGAACTACTCGCATCATATCGATCATCCTCAGGTACGCTGACTTGTACTCGCTGAACAACGTGTTGTACTCCAGTCTCAAGTATTCTTTAACATCGCCGCCGGTAGCAACTATTGCGGAAAATCTCTGCAAGAACATCTCGTCAACTTTCGACTTGGCTTCCCTTGACACTAGTCTCAGCGCTTCGGGTGCACTGTAACCCCAGTTCTTCACTAAGTCCCCTATTTTAGCGAACATGGACTTGTAGTGCTTACTGTAAAAAGGTGCTTCCCCTATCTTACTAAATAGTAGCGTTAATGGAGGGTTCCCCGTAACGAGGCAGCGAGCATGTATTAGTATGAAAGTCAAGTCATCTGTGACAGGTAATACACCCAGTCTACGTATTAAGCGCGAGTAGTAAAGTAGGAAAATGGAACCAAACACAACCAGTCCTCCAAGTAACACAGTTATTTCCAGTGGAAACAGCTTTGAAATATAGTAGATTATGATGGAGTCTACTAGTGGCACTACAAAGAGGAACCAGCGGTGCTGTAATAACCTATCTAGAAAGCTCGCGAGGGCATCCTTAACTAGTGCCTTAACTCTCGACAGCGCGCTCATTGCTACACCTTAGAGTAGATCTCCCCGGATCAGCCTCCTATAGGCTTCCTCCAAGCCTAGCTCGTAGGTCTTAACAATCGCTTTGTAAACGTCGAAGTAGTCGAGAACATTCTTGTTCACTAAGTGTCTGAGAAAACTAGCTCTGAGCTCCAGCTCTTCGTATATGAGCTTTATGTCTCTGCGTGAAATACCCCTCATTACAGCAACCTTCTCCTCGAGTAGGTAACTAGAGCCCCGGCCTGAGAACCTGTGCGTGTCCGTGACAGGGTCCCATGTGAATACGGGTATAGAGGCTATGGAGTCTGTCCTTGGGTCGTACCCTATTATCTCGTGGATTATTATCATCCTGCGGACGAGCATGCCTTTCTTGTCGTACACGGATGACTGGAACCACGCGATATTCAAGTTGTCGAGGTTGGTCTTGGGGACACTGATGGGTGGGTTCGTTAATCTCTGCAAGAGCCTCTCTAAGTTGGCGGCGTGGAATGTTGATAAAACCGGGTGTCCTGTTTGCATAGCTTGAAACGCTATGTTTCCCTCCACGCCACGAATCTCTCCAACTATTATGTAGTTAGGGCGCTGCCTTAACGCTGCCTTAAGCAAGTCGAACATGGTTACACTGCTCTCCGGTTTCCCAGTATCCCTTGTGAGCTCTCTAACCCAGTTCTTGTGCGGTAAAACCACCTCGGCCATGTCCTCTATGGACACGATCTTGTAGTTGGGCCTTATGAAAACAGCCAGCGCGTTGAGCGCTGTGGTTTTACCACTCGCTGTTTCTCCGCATATAAAGGCACTCATGCCCTCGCTCAGCATGATCCACATGTACGCCGCTGCGTGCTCGTTGAAAGTGTTCCACTTGATTAGCTGAGTGACGCTGATCGGAGTCTTAGCCACTTTGCGTATTGTAAAGTTGCTTCCAAACAAGCTCACGTCTTTTCCATACACTATATTTATCCTGCTACCATCGGGTAGAGTGGCATCCACTACTGGTCTCGCGCGCGAAATAGGTTTCCCTATTTTCTCCCCCAGCTTTATTATGAACTCGTCTAGTTCCTCCTCACTCTTAAACCCCACGTTGCTCTCCAGGGAGCCAAAGATCTTGTGAACTACGTAAATGTTGCCAACGCCCTTCGCGCTAATGTCCTCTAGGTACGGGTCTCTCAGAAAGGGCTCTATGATGCCCGTTCCCACCTTGTCTCTAACTAGGTGGTACTTGACATAGTCAACATCTTCCCTGTAAACGGGTATAGAAGTATTCCTCGGTTTCACGTCATCGTAGTTCACCGGCTTATCTTTCACGTCAATTATTTCCTCCAACAGCTCCAGTAGCACTTTCTTGCGCTCTTCAGCTGTTTCAGCCACGTGCTACGGCTTTATCTTCAGAGCCAAGACCTCCTCGATAACCTTGAGCAACTTAGCCAGCGGTCTCGGAGGCTCCACTACAATGTACTGGTTATATCCAGCGGCTGTTTTCACTATATTGGTGATGTGTATGAATACTCCGCCGCCCACAGGGTAAACCACGTTAACCTTACTCCACGTTTTCGTATCTCCCGTGGGTCTCTCCACGATCGCTGGTTTATCCCCGTGTTGCTTCTCGAATAGCTCAATGTGCTCTACAAGGTACTTTGGCCTCTCACCAAAGTCGGGTTCCTTCGGCTCTTTACCCTCATTTCTCCTAGTGAAAATCCTCGTAATACTTAGACTCGGCATAGCTAGACCACCCGGGCTCCACGTACTCTACACCTTGGCTAGGGCCATTGGTACGAGCTTGATGCCGAAAGCGGGGTCAGCGTCAAACGTAATCACATTGTCGAAAACCGTTTTCACGGCTTGGTTGAAGCCGAGTTCTTGTATTATCTTGAGCTGACTATAGCTCAGTGGGTTTTCTTATAGGTATTATGTACTTGTGCATTATTAACAGTATGCTTGCGAAAGCAAGTGCTGAAACGGATGCTAAGATAAGGTCTTGCGCTGAACCAGAAATAGATGCTTTAATAACTTCTCGAACCGCAATAATGAAACCTACTTCACCTATTGATTCTACATACATTTCAGGTTTTCGTCTAGCTGCAATAACCGTTCTAAGCACCTCTACGTAAACGAATAAAAACACTATTTTATTCGCTAATTCTTGTATGAAAGCGAAATCATATGATCTCCCAGTAATTAATGGTGAATAAATATCATATGCTATCGTTCCCACAGTAATGACCGTAGCAACGGTCGTCAAGATCACTATGACTGAGTTTAGAATGTCCATTATTTTTCTACCGAGAACGAGTATGGAAAATCCTTTCTCAGATGTCACGCCTTCTCAGCCACGACCAGGTAAATCTATATGGCTCTCCACACTATTAATAATTATACGTAAACACCTTGCTTATATTATTTTTCATCCAACACATTCAAAACTGAAAAATTCACTATTCGTAGCTGAAGCAATATCTCAAATAGATGCAGTGAAGCAGTGAACTATAAAATGCATTTAATCCATGGCTAAGTAAACACTAATGCTAATTTACCGCGTTGAATCGAAGGCTATTTGGGGGACTCTTAGTGAAAATTATTTTGGATTCGCGAGTGGGAGTTCGCTGAGGAGAGCTAGTTATTTTATCCTTTTACAACTCCTATTGGTACTAATCTAGCAACTGGTTTAGCTATTTTTACTTTCTCGGCTACGAACACTACTCTATCTACGTCTTTGTAGGCTTCTGGGGCTTCCTCGCTTACAACTCTTTTTGTAGCAGCTCTTACAACTATTCCTCTATTACTTAGCTCCGCTATGACTCTGTCAGGTGAGTAAGATCTAATGGCTTCCCCTCTACTAAGCCATCTCCCAGCTCCGTGAGGAGCACTATACCATGTTCTAGCGCCCTCTGGTATTCCAACTAATATGTAACTTGCTGTTCCCATACTACCCGGAATTAATACTGGTTGACCAATGGACTTGTAATCTACTGGTATATCCGGGTGTCCAGGTGGAAACGCTCTCGTTGCACCTTTCCTATGCACTACTACTCTGTATCTCTCACCGTTAATTACGTGTTCCTCGATTTTAGCAATATTGTGTGCAACATCGTAGATTACCTCTAATCCGAGTTCCTCTGGATCCTGTTTATATACTTTCCTAAAGCTTTCTCTAACCCAGTGCGTTATGATCTGTCTATTAGTCCACGCGAAGTTCGCTGCTGCCGCCATTGCCGCGAAGTAGTCCTGTGCTTCAGGACTATTGAAAGGTAATGCTGCTAGTTCTCTATCTGGTACACTTATACCATATTTCCTCATTGCTCGCTCCATGACCTGTAAGTAATCGCTTGCAACTTGGTGACCTAACCCTCTGCTCCCAGTGTGAATCATTATGGTGATCTGACCTAAGTGAGTTATACCCATAATTTTCGCTATGTGGGGATCATATATTTTATCAACCACTTGTATCTCGAGGAAGTGGTTTCCAGCTCCCAGTGTTCCAAGTTGTTCGTGGCCCCTCTGTTTAGCTACTTTACTGACTTTATCCGCGCTAGCGCCCTTCATTGAACCCTTTTCCTCGGTGTGCTCAGAGTCTCTTTTCCACCCAAAACCGTGTTCAATAGCCCATTTGACACCGTGCTCTAATACTTCATCTAGATCTCTAAACGTCAACTTCAATTGACCCGTGGAACCTACGCCGCTTGGAACATTTCTAAATATTGCTTCAACGAGATCCTTTAACTTATCTTTGACATCGTCAACGGAGAGATTAGACCTTAAGACTCTTACTCCGCAGTTAATATCGTAGCCTACTCCTCCAGGACTTATAACGCCTTCTTCGACGTCGAATCCCGCTACTCCTCCAATTGGGAACCCGTAGCCCTGGTGACCATCAGGCATTACGTACGAGTAAAGCCTTATACCTGGGAGACAGGCAACGTTTGCCGCTTGATCCACAGTTAAATCAGACTCCATTTTCTCCAGTAAGTATTCATCCGCGAATATGATGGCATCTGTTCTCATACATGGCTTCGCGGTTTTGGGTATCACCCATTCATAATCTCCTGTTTTCTCCAACTTAATCCTAGGCAAGACAATCACCAGTAATGATGTCTGCAAATATCTAAGTTATAATTGAGGCTATTAAATACACTTGATAAATCTTAACAGGGATCCTAGTTCAACGTATTTAATTAAGATAACATTAATAAAACTTGATCTAACACAGTGTCAACGCTTGTTTTAACTTGTTCCCCTGTTTTCATGTTTTTAACTACAACACTGTTTTCTTTTAATTCCTTCTCACCAATTATTATAGCTAAATCTACGCCCACTTTGTTACAGTATTCTAGACCTCGCGACAATGAGCGGGGTTTATACACAAATCCCTGTACTTCAATATCCAGGTTTTTAGTTATTGTTCTCAGAATACTATAACCAAGAGTTAACTGCGCATTTCCCACTAGTATTAATGCTATTTTCCTCGTTGAAGGAGGTTTATACTTACTCAACATAGATAAAGCTATTCTATCTATTCCCAACGCTAACCCTGTCGAGTACTCGTAGGGTCCACCATATATCGATGTTAAACCATCGTATCTACCTCCGCCTCCAATACTTGGGGACTCCTCGGCCCCTGAGAGTTTATACTCGAAGATCAAGCCTGTGTAATAAGCTAAACCTCTAACTAATCTGGGTTGATATTTTGCCTCGAAACCTAGTTCTTTGAGTACCCCTATGAAGTTCTTTAATCTCTCGTGCTCAGATATTACGAAGTCGTATTGTTCTCCAAGGAGGTTTTTATAGTCGTTAACGATTTCCTCAACCTTGCTTAGATCATTCAAGGATATAAGTTCTTTGAATAACTCGACTTTATCTCCTACTACCTCCTCGAGTTTAATCAACGCATCATCTATTTTACCCTTATCTATAAGGTGCAGTATGTAATCCTGCTTCTCCTCACTAACCCCTAGTTTACTCATAAAAACTCTATATGTTGCAACGTTTCCAACCTCGTATACGTGTTTTACTTGTATTCTATTTAGGAACTCGCTCGCCGTAAATGCTACGAGAATATCTGCATTGACGTCTGGGTCACCAATGATCTCTAGGCCTCCTTGCCAGAACTCCCTGTACCTAGCGTACTGCGGCTCCTCGTACCTGAAACACTGCGCTGTATAATATAACCTAATGGGCTTAGGTCTCCCCCTCATTGATTTAAGATACGCTCTCACAACGCTTGCAGTTACTTCGGGTCTAAGGGCTAGTAAGCGACCGCTTTTATCTTCAAATACATACATGGATCGCTTTATTTCCTCACCGCTTTTCGCTTCGAAGAGAGAGAAATATTCAACAGTTGGTGTTATTATTGGTTCAAAACCATGTCTTCTAGCAGTATCCTTGAACTCTGAGAACAAGTACTCGTAGAGCTCTGCCTCTGACTCCAATAAATCACGCATACCGCGAGGCGGATTGTACTCGCTCATTTTTCTCAACCATTAAATTAGCTGACGTAATATCGTAATAAGTCAACTCTCCTTGCAGACTAACTATAGCTAACGTTGCTTTAAGATTATTTCGCATAGCTTCGCTAACGATGCTCTGCAGATAATCGATGTTTAAACTCATTTTCTCTTCTAGTACATAGACTACTCTGAGTTCACCTGTTTTATCTTTGACGAGGAATTTAAGTGGTTCAACTACTCGAATTCTTCTCCCTCTTTCACGTAAGTCTTTGAAAACAGATAGCATTGGCCAAAAGAACTTATCAAAGCATTTTCCATGATCCTTTACGAGTTCCTCAACGTTATCTATGTACTTGTCACCGCTTTTAACTATTATTTTATCCTGGGAAAGCAGGTACGCGACTTCAACTAGGTCTAACATCAACTTGTTGCCGTAGTACTTACCAAACCACCTTTCCTCGAGTTCATCAGTGAAAGATGATCTATAAGCGTAACCTTTACAGATTGATTCATCAAAGTATATTTCGGGAGCCTTTGTACTTCGACTCATTAACAATCAACCCCTTAATCTTCAGGTATTCCACGCTCAACTAGCCTAATCATGAGGTGTTCTCTCGGAAAAACCTCTAACATTTCTTCGAACACTTCTTCGGAGTCAATTAAATCTAGCAATAAAACATTATTCCTCCTCTGAACATAAGCAACTCCTTTACCGCACTGATAAAGCATTACCGCGTCGTCTCCAATGCTTCCTCTGAACACCTGCTGGCACCTTTCACTGAGCTTACTCGTTATCGATTCCTCGATCAACGTATTTTCTCTTAGGATATCTATTAATATGTGCTTGATCATTTAACGTACACCTACTTTAAACAAATACTTCGCTTATGTAGTCTTCGAGTTTGCCGCCATTCGTGATTTCTATTTTAACACCGATATCTCTGAGAACCTCGGCTACCTCAGGTGACATTGATCCCGACACTATGATCCAGGGATCGTGTTCTTCGAGCAAATCCTCAATTAATGATGGGTCACTTGGTTTCTTCAACCTAGCTACTATTTTCCTGCTATCCATATCATACACTACTAGTTCCTCGGCTTCATCGTAATCAACTATATTATTATTCTTAGTTGTTAGTATAATAGAGCCCAAGGGTCCCAGCTCAACGTCTAATCAACTGTGATTACTGTTAGGGTGGCTTATAAAGTGGTTACAATAGATAACGACAGAGTTCACGTGGTTGCATCATTAATGGAATCCATTAAAGACGATGTACTGCGTTTAAAGCGGAGTGATCCCCAGTATGTTGCGTTGAAGAAACTCATTAATTCAGTGGGTGTAAACAATGCTTCAATATTAACGGTATTAAATAGCTTAATTAGTTATCAGCTGAGTATTCCAGGCGAAGAATATTGGGGACGTTTCGCAGATTTCTTCTCTAAACCCAATGTTCAATTAAACACTGATTATTTTAAGAAATTCCTACTAAATGTAAAGTGCACGAGACTCCTCGACCAAAAACTGAGGAGAATTAGCAGAGTTTTATCCTCTGATTTACCGGGTAAACTACTAAGTAATGGATTACGTTACTGCAATAACATAGAGGCATTTATGAGGGAATTATCCCGTATACTCAAAGTAAGTGAAGATAGTAAAACCATTGTTTTCTCCGCTAAAATGTACAGTTACCTCTGTGATGTTTCAGGTCAAGTAGTTGATCTCGGAAAAACACCTATACCTGTTGATTACAGGAATTCTCTACTAGCGTTAACTAGTTGCATTATTACAGATTGCGGAGGCCTTCCTTTAAAGGAGTGCGCGTTAAAGCTTACTAGTAGCACATACTCGAAGTACGTTAGAAACGCCTGGATGAGTGTTTGTAATCAACTAGGGATCTCGTGCCTAGAACTAGATGCTTTCACATGGATATTTACCGGTGTAGCAATAAGCAGCGATTTCAATGTATCTAAAATAGTTAAATTACTCAAGGAGAAATACAGTGTAAATATACGAGAAGACGTAGTGAGAATTCTACTTGAATGCGTGGAGAAATATGTGTGAAACACGTAAATTAGAGTTAATAAATGAGATAGCGAGATCACTCTACGATAGATCATTCGAGCACGGGATATACCACGTGGAAAGAGTCTACAAGTGGTCGATTAAAATAATAGAAAACGAAAACATCAAAGTCGACCCCGTTCACTTGAAAACCGCGATATTTCTCCACGATCTTGGAAGATTAGTTGGAGAACCACATGCATATTACTCCGCTTTAATTAGCGAAATGCTGCTGAAGGAAGCTGGTTGCAACGATTTAATTATAGAGGAATTAGTCACAGCTATTAAATCCCACAGTTTCAGTTACTCGAAGAACGTTGAGCGAACAAGCGATCTCGGTAAAATTCTCAGCGATGCGGATAAACTAGATGCACTTGGATTAATCGGGTTTCTAAGAGTATTCATATATAGTGAAAGAAGGGGCAGAAGCCTTAATGATACTCTGAAACATTTCCATGAAAAAATCCTCAAGCTACATACTCTCATGAACTATGATTATTCGAGGAAGAAAGCCATTGAGTACACTGAGAGAGTACGGGAGTTACTGAGTATTTTAGGAGGAGAACTCAACTAAACGGGGTTTACTTTAATCCCTCATAAGAACCGAGTGCTGAAATAAGAACAGTTATTTCACTAGCCCATTCGAAAGACAATTTATTCTTTCTGAACAACATGTCTAATTCATACATTGACTTCGCGCATTCAGGCGTAGCCATGTATCTACATGCTTCAACTGCTTTAACTTTATCTTGGAAGACCTGGGGGATGTGTTGTTTTATTAAATCCATGTAAAACGCGATAACAGTGTTATCAAGAGCTCTGAATTCCTTGTTTAACTCAATGAATCTCTTAAGATACCCGAATACGAGGCTTTCACGGGAATCTATTATTGAGAACCCTCTCCATTTCGAGCTTAAGACTCTGTAAACATCGTTAAATGTTATGCCTGACTGTATTAACGCTATTTGCGTATAACCAACTGATTGCAAGTGCTCATACATTTCACTTCTTTTAACAGCTCTGAGTACATCTATGAGTTGCTTTAAGTCACTCCATTTGCTCACCGCGTTCACGGTATCCATGGCTTTCTTGAATTTATTGCTTTCCTCAAGGATACTCTCCACGTTGCTTAACCCTATTGTTAAACCCAGGACAGTTAGGGGAATAATGTATTCTGGGTGCGTTGAATCACATATACGGTAAACATCTCTTAAAGCACCTGAGTATAATTTACTGTAATCTACACCGGTAGCAGCGATTTTCCCCTCCCTTATTTTTACTCCGAGATTCACGGCTTCAACAATGTAATCAATTGATGCAACAAGGTTGCATGCTACTTCATCGAACATTTTACTCGGCATTAACCTATGTAAGCCACCTGGTTTAATGTAAGCGTTTAAGCCTAGTATAGCTCCCCTTAAGAGAGCTTTAGCGACGTGAATCTCCTCGCTCATTTCGAAAACCTACATAATCTAATCTCATTAGAATCCTATATCTTGATTTCAACCAGTTTCTTTCTAGCAGGCAACGATACATTATACACTGGTACATTTCTTATATTTAACACTTCTATTGCACCCATGTGTACGTGTCCATGTATAACGGCATCAAATATTTCTCTTTTAATTATTTTTTCAAACTTCGAGCATGCAAGATAAGGGTATGATTCTTCTCTTTCACCTAGTAGGTTTCTATATGTGACACCGTAGTGTGATAGAAGAATTATTTTCCTGCAACCAGTTTTCCTTAATTCATTAGCCATTTGCTCTATTCTTAGAGGTAATTGCGAGTAATATTTTTCTATTCCAGGAATATTGCGTGCTTGCCACGTTGTCGGTTTATCTAGAGCACCACGGGTTCCAATTATGCATAGCTCATTGTTGTTTAGTGCAATATAGTTGTCATGCAACCATACTACCTCTCTGTATAATTGAACGTAGAGTTTCTCGTAGCCCCTGTACTCTTCGTTGCCGAAGACACTTATGATCATCGCTTTCGGATACTTCTTCACAGTTGCCTCAATAACAGGTTTAAACATGAATACCTTATTCCTGTCAACCATGTCCCCAGCGAAAAGTATTAAGTCTGGTTCAGTCGATGAGTTTTTCAATGCTTCAAGATATAGATGTAGGTTTTCTGGGCTGTGAACATCGGATGTTGATAAAATAATAGCCATGAATACACCTCAGTTTAAAAACCCCTTTGCATTTAGTAATGAGGAGTAAGGGTGAAAAACTTGACGATAGGTTTGCTTAAAGGAGCAAATAAACCAGGTCACAAAGGATGGACAACTGAGAAGTGTATAATGTGTGCTACTACACTTGATTTCTTCCATGGATACGAGTTGAAAAACATATACTATTGCCCAAAGTGCTTATCAAATGGAATTAAAGCATATTTCTGCGCAGCGGATGCTAGGAAAGTACACTATAAGTGTCCATACTGCAAAAGTGATTTAAAACCATACTATGAGTGACCTGCGAAAACATAGCACCGTTTTTAGTTCCACTCATAGGTGTACACTAGGTCTGCATTACAGAATATCTATGGTTTCTAGAAGTACTCAGAATAATAATGAGCTAGGCCCCTCACTTAGGGTTTAGTGAAGTCTTCTAAAGTTGCATCATTAATGATTTTAATGCTAATAGCGTTAACTGGGCATAATGGTATGCATCCATAGCACTCAATGCATCTACTCTCATCTACTTTTATAGTATCTTGTTGCTTCGTGAAAACGCTGGAGGGGCAATATTCTACGCATAATCCACACATATTACATTTCTCTTTGCTGATTTCTATTCGAACCCTAATGATTAACACCTGTTTCAACTAATTATAAATTTACTGAAAATATTTGATAAACTACTTGGAGGAGATATTGTTGCGGGTATTAGCGGATTTACATATTCACTCCACACACAGCGATGGGAAATCTAGTCCTCTTGAAATCGTGCAAGTTGCATTAGAGAAAGGCTTAAGAGTCATATCTATAACTGATCACGACACATTCTCAGGTAGTATGTTTGCACAAAGATATGCATCAAATAGTGATGTCTTAGTTATACCGGGTGTCGAAGTTAGAACAGATAAAGGCGATATTTTGATGTACTGCGAGAAGGAAGTAGATTTCCCTAGAAAGATAGATTTATTGATCGAGAAAGCCCATAAAGAAAACTGCTTAATCGTCCCCGCCCACCCATTTGATATAATGCGGCTCGGAATAGGAGACTACGTCTTTGAAGTAAACGAGTGGGATGCCATTGAAGTATGGAATTCCTCAGCAACCAAGGGATCTAATTATAAAGCTATAGAGGCAGCTAGAATGCTCGGTAAACCAGGTTTAGCTAATAGTGATGCTCATTTATCGGAAGAAATAGGATCAGCGTATAACATACTGGAAATAGAAGAATTCAATACCTTATCCGTGTTAGAGGCAATTAGGAAAAACAGAGTTAAACCAGTCTTCGGGAAAACCCCTTTTAAAACACGAATAAACAGGTTAATATGGAGCGCAGAGCGCTCCATTAAAACATTATTTAAGTAGATTCAATGAAGACCCCTGCTCCTACTTCAAGAGCATTTGCTGGTGCTGACTCCTCATAGAACTCTACTTGCTTCAATGCATGTAAGTCCACTAATTCTTCGGCAACGGGTTTAACGAATATTGGGAGATACACTTTGTTTTCAAGCGGCATTGATAGCTTTATTCCTTTCTCCTTCTTGTACTTCCATATTGCATGATTTATATCTTGGATCTTTAGTGCTAAGTCAGGTGATTCCTCTAAGAACTCTTCGTCGGGTTCGGGGAAGATCTCTAAGTGAACTGATTTACCATATAGTTCCCTATATATAGCGTCTGTTACGAACGGCATTATTGGAGCAAGCATTTGAAGTATTCTCTTCAGAGTGTAGTGTAACACGTACCATGCTCCTTTCTGTTCAAGTGGAGTATATTTCCCCGCGAAATTGTATGCTCTGCTCTTTGTGATCTCAACGTAGTGTGATGCAAAATAATTCCATGTGAACTGATATATCTCGTTTACTGGAACATATGTATCTAGTTCTCTGTATCCATTATCAACCGTTAATATTAACCTATTTACCAACGCGAGTGTTGATTTATCTATTGGCCTCAACTCGTATTCATCTGGTTCCGGGAAACTCGATATATACCTAGCAATGTTCCATAATTTCGTCGCAAACAGTGAACCAGTTTTAACCATTGCCTCACTGTAACGGTAATCATAACCTAGTTTAGCGCTTGCCGCTGCCCAGTACCTGAAAGCATCCGCTCCATACTTCTCGAGAATAGGTTCGGGATCTATAACGTTACCCTTGGATTTATGCATTGCTTCTCCTCTCTCATCTAACCCCATTCCACTGATTCTAATCCACTTAAACGCTGGTTTACCAGTTAATTGATATACTCTTAGAATAGTGTAATACAACCATGTCCTAACAATATCTACTCCCTGAGGTCTCAGTGTTTTATCGAATGATTTCTCGAATAGCTCCTTGTTTCTCATGTACCCAGTAACATATAGAACAGATATACTGCTATCAAACCATGTATCGAATACTTTCTTATCACCCTCAAGTGTGCTCGCCGGTGCCCCGCAAACCGGGCATTTATCCCATGGAGGGGGATCAATCCACGGTCTATAATATTTACCGGGCTCGGGAACCAGTATTGACCCACAGTTTCTGCACCTCCAAACTGGTACCTCTGTTGCATAATACCTATCTCTACTTATTGGCCAATCGGTACTAACACTCTTGATCCAGTCTATGAGTTTCACTTTGTGGAACTCCGGCTTAAACTCTATTTGGTTAACGATTTCAAGTAATTTATCCTTGAATTCAAGTTGTTTCAGGAACCACTCCTTCGCGTTGATTATTTGTATTGGCGTTTTACATCTCCAGCAGACTGGGACGTTGTGTTTTATTTTTTCCTTCCTAACTAAGTATCCTTTCTCTTCTAGTAGCTTTGCTGCCTTACTCCTCCCCTCTTTGATCGTTAATCCCGCTAATGGACCTGCTTCTTCGGTTAAAACCCCGTTTTTATCCACTATTACGATAGGTTCCAGCTTGAGGTCTCTGAACATGATTACGTCATCGTGGTCTCCGTAACTACAAATCATTACTAAGCCGGTACCAAACTCTGGATCTATTACATCGTGTTTAAGAATCGGCATTAAGTGACCGTAAAGGGGATTAATAGCGTTGCGTCCCTCTAAGTGTACATACCTTTGATCTCTTGGATTAAATGCTAGTGCTTTACATGATCTCAGGAGCTCCGGCCTAGTTGTCGCAACAACTACGTAATCATTTGAACCCTCTAATGGGAATTTAATATAGTATAAGTACGCGTCTTCCTCAGTGTATTCTAGTTCTGCATCTGCAAGTGTTGTTTTACACCTTGGACACCAATTTACTGGTCTCTCAGCCTCGTAGATTAAACCTTTTCTATATAGATCTATGAATGTTGCTTGCGTTATCGTTCTATACTCTACACTATCTGTCCCGTTCCTCCAGTACTGGAAACTGCAACCAAGTCTCTTCCATATTTTAACTAATTCTTTCTCTGTTTCATCTAGGAAGGTTTTACATAGTTCGAGGAACTTTAATCTTCCTTCCGGTGTTTTAGCGTATTCTTGAGCATTTATCTTATATGTTTTCTCGACTTGCACTTCTACAGGGAGACCATTGCGATCCGCGTAGAATGGAACCAGTACATTGACTCCCTTCATTCTAAAGTATCTTGAAACCATGTCTATTTGCGCGTAGTGAGCTGCTCCCCCAACATGCCATTTACCACTAGCATATGGCGGTGGTGTATCTATGGCTATTATTTCCCTTTGATCTCCCGGGATAAACTTGAACTCGTACAGGCTTTCTTCTTCCCATTTCTTCATTAATTCAATCTCCTTATCGATAGTCCACCTCGTCGACGCTAGCTTTGGTTTAAATTCTACCTGCATGTTGACTCCTCTATTGCCGAGCCGTTTATTATTAATTCAAACAGTGGAAATATATACGTGATTTACTTGTAATAAACATTGAAACAACTTGTTTACTTTACTTAGTATTAGCTGAAACTTCTCCACTCGCTATTTTCCAAGAGTACTTGTAAATCTTCTCCATAACCTCGCGGCTAGGCTTACTGTTAAAAACCCATTTCACGTTGACTGTTTCAAGTTTATCGTTGACTTTTACACCGATAATGAATATTTTTTCAACGCTTTGAAAGAGGGCTTTTACATCGTTAGGGTCGACTTCTTTTACGAGTAGACAGGTATTCTCTACGCATACTTCTTTTTGATCAATGCATTTCCACTCATTATAGTACACGTCAACGGATACAACGTATTTCTCGTTTTCACGTACTACTAGTACCCTGTAGAAGTTGTCGAAGTAGTATTCTTCTAAATAATAGGCTTCGCCTCCAGTGCTCATAGGTCATGCACCCAACAAACTACTCTATGATACTGGTTTGTAAATAATACCGAGTCCATCTGCTATTCGGTAAGCTAGCTCTATTTCATCTAGTTTAGGCCTTCTAGCTACGTCTGGGTATAGCTCGGGGTGTCTTGCAACTATGTGCTCGGGTCTATACTGATCCATTATATTGACTAAGGCCCTAGGAGTATTTCTCGCAATCCACTCGAGAACTGGCCGAGTGCAACACTCAACATGGTTTGGTAGCACTAGGTGCCTAATTATTATGTCTCCCGCGTCATGTGCACGTTTTATGTTTCTCGTAGCGATCTCCCAGTAGTTTTTCACTTTACTAAGTCTCCATGCACAATTATCATTACCATACTTGAGATCAGGGAGCCATATATCTATTAAGTCTTCAAGCAGCTTCATGGCTTCAATTGTCATATACATGTTACTATTCCATAATTGAGGCACATTTATATCCAAGTACCTGAAGCTCTCCAGTATGAATGGAATATGCGGCGTTGGATCTCCACCCACGTGGTTGATGTTTCTTGCACCTTTTCTCCTAAGATACGCTTGTACCGTTGCTAACTCCTGAGGCGTTAACTTCTCTCCATCTCTTGGTCTCACTTGACTTATATCGTAGTTTTGGCAAAAAACACACTTAAAGTTACATCCCCCGTAGAATATGGTGCCGCTGGGAACTAGTGGGGCTTCCTCCCCCATGTGGTGGAAGTAACTGTGAACTATTAACTCTTTATCAATTGAACATACTCCTGGTTTACCCTCTAACCGTAGAGCTCCACATTTTCGCTCACATATCCTACATGGATTCATTAATTTGTAAGCTATAGATATTTTGACATCAAGGTAACTATAGCTTGGTTTCTCGAGTTTACTGAGTTTCTCTAAGCCCTCTGCGCATATATCTTTATAAAATGACTTAAATTCCTCAGATGACTTATCATGAATACTCCATAAATCCCCTTGAGTTAAATCACTTGAGTAAGGGTTCGCATCCACAGGCATATACTTGGCTACAATGAACCTCGCTGGTTTCTCATTCTTCATTACACTATAGTAATGCGAAAGCCTCTCCTTCACAACTGGGTCTAACCAAACTGATAACGCGTCAGGTCTTACATTAAATAACGTTATAAACCAGTCAACCATCTCTGAGCCCAATAAGAGCTTTGTCAAAAACCCTTCAAATCAACAACATTTATTCAAATCAATTAAAATATTTCTCCATGGAACCTAAACATTGAGATACAAGTAAGAAATACGTCTTAGATTAAACCAATAGCTAATATATCTAGTAGATCTTTCACCACGAATGATGCGTAATTACATGCTTTACCGCATGGTTCAACAGCTATTGATACTGGAACAGTTTTAAACACCTCTATGTCCCACTCACTGTCACCAATGTAAATAGTGTTTTCTAAAGATACACCCAGCTCTGAAGCTAATTTCTCAATGATTCTTTTCTTTTCTTTCAAGGGAACGTTGACTACGCCGCCTGGGATCAATTCGTCATTATGGAATAGTAATTCATTATACAGACACACGTTTACACCTAGTTCTCTACATACTTTTCTAACCGCGATATCTACACCGCTACTTACAACGGCTGGAATGTGACCCTTGGTTTTAATTTCATCTATTACAGTTCGCGCGTTTTGGCGAGTCCTCATATTGGATAAAGCTTTTTCAACTTCCACGCGTGTTATTGGTTTTCCATAGCTATGAATCATTAAAGCTACATCTATTTTCATCCAATCCAAGTACGATATCAATCCACGTGCATAGAGGTCCGCGAAGTATGAATTATCTCGGCTACCGAAGTGCTCGTGTAGTATTCCCCAACTACTTTTCTCATATGTTAAGACGCCGTCACAATCGAACACGAACAGCTTTCTCAGCAATATCTGTCACCTTGTTGAATAGCGTGTGAAGGTTTTTCTTATCAATTGTTTTCTTGAATTTAACTTCGATTCTAACATGTTGTTTAAACACGCTTACTTTAAACTCTATTTCCTCATCAAGTGCAGCCTTAATAACGTTCTTATCTATTGCTACGTCGGGGGAGCCGAGTTTTTCCTTCACAATACTAGCTAGAGCCTCCACGCTTAATTGTTCTTCTTCTACGTGGACTTTTTCGCTGGGAGCTTTCTCTTCACTTATGTATCTCAAAGCGTGATTCAAAGCCTCTAGCACTAATGGGTAATCCACGTATACTTCTCTCGCTCTCCCCAGAATCTCAGTTAAAACTTCAATTGCTTGACACGACTTCAAGAAATTAACGAGGTCTCTGAAATCACTTGAATTAAGGTAATCCGCTAGATTAGATGGATCTCCACCATAAATACTGAACTTGTATTTTTCCTCTGCAGCGTGCAATAGTTTTTTCAACTCAATTGCATCCTTCGCTGTTAATACCCCTTTCTCAACGTATTCTTCAACCACGGGGTTAACAATGTGTCTCAAGAAATCCGATTTCAATATACCACCGAAAAGTTTTTAAGGCTATAACTGGATTTTTAACGTTGACGTACATATCGGCGTGTTATACGTGTCTAGAAATAACAATAAAAAACATAACTGGAATCCATACACTAGCAGTGTACAGAGATTCAGTATATATCCAACAATTAAAGCCTCAGAGGATACATCTCTAAGAGTAGGCGATGTTTTAACAGTTGACATATATGATATAGATGATAAAGGCAACGGCGTAGTACACCGAGGAGACAAAAGAATAATTATTCCAAACGCTACTAGTGGATCAAAAGTTAAAGTAAAAATAATAAAGATCCAAGGTGATATCGCTATAGGTCACGTCGTCAAAGTATTAAGTGAATCGAATAGTGAATACTAGGAAGCATTTACCTGTATCACGTGGATTTTAATTCACTACTTCTTATAACCTATTTTTCTAAGAAACTCCTTTCTTTCACGTTTATCTTCATCTGTTTCAACTCCTAGTGGAGTATAACCATCTACAACTCCTATTATAGCTCTACCCTGAGTTGTTTCAGCTACTAATACCTCGAGGGGATTCGCTGTTGCAACATATATTGAAACTACTTCCTGAACGTTCTTTAACTGATTTAGAATATTTATTGGATACGCGTTCCTTATAAATAATACGAAAATGTGCCCTGCACCTATATTTAATGCTGTTTCAATCGCGGCTTTAACGAGCTCTTCATCGTTGCCTTCAAATCTTACTAGTCTCTTACCACTTGCTTCGTTAAAAGCTAAACCGAACTTTACTCCGGGAACACTTGTTACGAGTACCTCGTAGATGTCTTCTACTGTTTTAATGAAATGACTTCTCCCAATTATAACATTGGATCCCTCGGGTATTCTAACCGGTAACTTTAGTATTCTAACATCCAATACTCATCCCCCGTAGAAATATATTAATGAGCATATTTTAACAATTAATTGAATAGTGAACGGTGAAATCATTGAAGATCGTCGCTAAAGTTCTGAAATTACAGCAAAAAGAAGATGGAGATAGTAATGTAACAGTAAGCGGGTACTACGTTGAAGAAGAAAAATGGGACATGAGGGAGTTAGCCGAGGAGAACCTCGATAAAGACGTTATCACTAAGTTACTTGAAGTAGCCGCAGAGTACATGGTAAAGGAGAGAGCTAGCAACGAGTTCTTGTTAACTGAAGTTGAAACAACGGGTTTACGTGTTATGCTTGGAGAGGGAGGTAGATTCGAGTCTTCAACGGTGTTAATACCTAAACCATCATATCTTAGAAGAATACTTTTCGCTAAGTGCCAAGGTGAAAACAATTGCACTGTCGTATATGAATTCAAGCCTAGTTCACAAATAATACTATATGAGGGAACGCTTGCAGTCAAGAACATTGACTTCGACTTAGCTATATTGGAATGCGGGGATCATGTCAGAGTACTTTTCCCCCATGAACTAGTTCAACCGAGAACTAAACTCCGGGAGAAGTCGGTAAGGAAGAGGAAAACACGTAGAAAACGTAAAAAGAAAAAATCATCATCTAGAAAGAAAAGGAAAAGCAGGTGAATGATGTATGCCTATTCACATAAAAGCATCCAGCGAAGATATAGCTAAAAACGTAATAGCATGCGGTGATCCTGGGAGAGTAGATCTGCTTTCAACGCTACTAACAGATGTTAAAATCGTGAATACTCATAGGGGGCTAAAAACCATAACCGGCTACTATAAAGACAGCAGGGTCACCGTTACAACTCATGGAATAGGGGGCCCAAGCGCTGCCATTGTGTTCGAAGAACTGCACCAACTCGGAGCTAAGAGGATCACCAGGCTTGGAACAGCTGGAGGAATTCGGAGAGATACTAGGATTGGTGACATCGTGGTCGCGACAGCGGCTGCATACAATGTAGGCGGATGCAGTATGGGGCAATACATGCCGGGTATATGTGGAGCAACCGGTGCAGATCCAAGGCTTACAACTCGTATACTGAATGTCTTAGAGGAGAACAGTATACCATATAAATATGGGCCAGTGTTCTCAAGTGATGCTTTCTACGCCGAGGACCCTGGTTTCGCAACTAAAATGGAACACTACGGCATAGTAGCAGTTGAGATGGAGGCAGCCGTGCTTTTCTCATTGGGGTGGATGAAGGGTTTTGAAACCGCTTGCGTATTAGTTATTAGCGATGTACTACATGGTGAGGAAGCATTTAAAAAATATTTAACAACCGAGGAATTAGCCGAATTATTCATTAAAACTGGAAAAATTATATTGGAGGTGTACCAAAAGTACTATAGAGGTGGCTAAACATTGTGTCACATGAATATAGTATAAAACTATACGATACGTTGATGAAAAACGAAAAAGAACTTGAACCCGTTGAACCTCAAATCGTTAAAATGTATGTTTGTGGACCAACAGTATACGATTACACTCATATAGGACATGGAAGAACATACGTTGTGTATGATTCATTGAAGAGATATCTCACACTCAGGGGTTACAATGTAATACATGTAATGAATATAACGGATATAGATGACAAGATCATAAGGCGTGCTCGTGAAGAAAATCGTGACTGGAGAGAAATAGTTGACGAGTATACTAGAGACTACTTAGAAGCACTTGAAAAACTTGGAGTAAAAGTAGATCACCATCCACGAGTGACAAACCACGTTGGAGAAATAATTGAGTTCATACAGGGCCTCATAGAGAGAGGCTACGCGTACATAGCACCAAGTGGAAGCGTTTACTTCGAAGTAGACAAATATGATGATTATGGAAGATTATCGAGTAGACTGGAAAAAGAGTATTGGAGCCAGGAACCCGAATTCCTTGGTGAGAAAAAGAAACCATATGACTTCGCGCTCTGGAAAGCCGCTAAACCCGGTGAACCATACTGGGATAGTCCTTGGGGAAAGGGTAGACCTGGTTGGCATATTGAGTGCAGCGTTATGAGCTCTAGATACCTTGGAGACAGATTCGACATACACGGTGGAGGAACGGATTTGATATTCCCACATCATGAAAATGAGAGAGCGCAGAGTGAAGCGTACTATGGTAAAAAACCATGGGTATCTATATGGATGCACACTGGGTTAATAATGGTTGGCACTGATAAAATGAGTAAAAGCCTTGGAAACATTATTCCGTTAAAAGACGCTCTCAACAAGTGGAATCCTGGAACACTTAGATTATGGTATTTACACGTTCACTATAGAAAACCGTTAAGCTTCACGGATGAAAGTCTCGAGCAAGTCGATAAACTCTACAATAGAGCTGTTTCAGCTTACGAGTTGCTGCGTAAATTATTACCTGAGTCAAAGGAGTTATTTTACTTACGTGATGATGATGTGAGACTCGCAAAAGAGCTATTGAGGTTAAACACAGAGTTTCACAGAGCACTCAGCGATGACTTCAATACTCCGCAAGCAATCGCGGTAATGAACGAGCTATTAACAATTATTTTCAGAGAAATACAGTATAATCCAAAATACTTGTTAACAACGCTTGCAACCAGGATCCTTAGATCCATGAACTACGTTTTCGGGTTATTCGAGGAGAGAGAAATCAGAGAAGACTACGAGTCATTATTGAATGAAGTAATGCGAGTCCTAGTTGACACTAGAAAAGAGCTTCGTAGAAGAGGCATGTATGATTTAGCGGATAACATGAGAAACGAGCTACTCAAAGCAGGAATACAGTTAATGGATAAAGGACTAGAAACAACTTGGATTATAACGAAAAAGAAGATAAGCTAAATGCCTTTAATTATCTCAGCTACATAATTTGCTACTTCTTCGCGAGATAGTAAAGAATTCACCTTTCTCTTATTCTTATATAGAACAACTCTTCTAGCTTGCTTATCATATAATCTAATAACATCATGTTCCCTGAAACTATAGATATCCAGCATTTCTATATTGTGTTTACTTAGTTCTTCTCTAAGTAAAACCGCCGGGTTCTTAGGCATAAACATTACACCAATACTGCATTTCTCTAAAATCCTTAAATATGATTAACTCGCCTTTATTAACTTAAAAACACATCGCACCAGCCTCTCAGAGGAAAATACAGGTAAGGTTTATAAGTTCTCTATACTCGATTTGTTCTCGGTGAGAGATACTAAGCTTTATGAGCTGTGAGCGATGATAAAAGCGGACATGGTCCCTACCCCTAACTCCCCGGGGAGAGTGAACGGATTGAAGCCTGGCTCTTATAATTAAGTAATAAGATAAATTACGATCCCAAACGCTACAAATCACCGAGTACATGTATCCCTTGGAGAGGTGAAGGATATTAGATTCGAAGAAGCTGTTCCAAGGGGGCATTTAACTTGCAGAAGCATTATTTAAAATTCAATGATAAATGCTTAGAGATATTAATTGAATCCGGCTCGATCACGGTACATGGTAACTTTGATCTTGAGATACGCCAAAGAATAATAGTGACTTCAGGCGATGTGAAGACTGAGATTCACAGTATTAGAGGCGGTAAGAAAAAAGTAATCTACTTGCACTATGATAAGTTCATGGGCTCCGAGTGTGCTCCTGGTCATAGAGTGCTCGACGAGTTGCCAACGCATTTAGCACACATAAAGTATATTGAGAGTCGGCTGGGAGGATACTTAACTATTATAACATCCGGGTATTTCCTAGTAGATTACATCGTGGTAAGTAGTGAAACCGTGGCCATTGTTACATCTGGTAAAAGAGAAATATACATAGATAGAAACAGCAATGTTGCAATTTACATCGTTTAACCAGTTTCCAAGTCCTTAAACTTAGTCATAACTAGATCTACGAAAAACCGAGTTCACAGAATTATCTGCGCGAATAAAGATCACGCTAACATAAGATTTGTTGATGTAAATCAACATGTTTCTGCGTATATGAGGTTTTTAATGATAAGTAATCAACGTTGCGTTTTTAGGGTAACCTCCTTTTATAGCTTCCACGGCTGAATCAACATCGAAACCAGATAAAACAAATACTTCTGTTCCAAGTTCAAATGAGAGTCTACTCGTCGACAAGATTTTACTGTAAATGCCTCCTGTAACATCTGATTTCTCGTGTTCTCTAAGCAGTGATAATACTTCATCAATATTTCGCGGAGTTATTTTGTTAATTAACGTGGCTTCAGTACATTTCTTGGGATCACACGTGTAAACTCCGCTGACATCAGTTAACAATACTATTCTTTGAGGCTTAATGTATTTTGCTAAAAGCTCGAAAACTTTCTCGGTTGAAACAACTATGGGTTTTCCACGTGTTGGTATGCATTCACCGTATATAGCGGGTATTATTTTATTGCTTAATAATGTTTCCAATGGTCTATAGAACACGGTGAACTCTTCTGTCGCTGGATCATAATGTATTATTGCACTTGTCTGCAGACTTGTCGCGTGAATACCGTTTTCAACCAAGTAATCCACTATTAATCTATTTAATGCGCGAGTTGCTTCATGGCACTTAACTAGTAGAGTTTTATCATCAGCTAAGTTATGCTTTAACACTGTATAATGAGCGAAACTACCTCCCCCATTACCCAAGATTATGCCTATTTCCTCATCCTTGACTCTATGTATGATTTCTCTTAGTGATCTCAATGCTTCATAATTAATCGTAACAGGCTTATCCTTAACAGTGATAAAGCTACCGCCTGCTTTCAAGTATATATATTTCAATTACCTAGCACCCTCTATTCCTACATATTTATATCTAAGAGAGGATTAGTATATTTACCGGTGTTAATGCTTTTGAATGACAATACGTGGAGTTCGCAGTTAATTGCTTTAAAAGTTAAAGTAAAAAATTTCGTTAAAAACTACTTGTATATACTTGTCGCTAATATTGTTGCCTTATATTTGGCTCTAGCTGGCTGGAATTACTATGATGTAAGGTACTTTATTTCATGGCATGATGAATACTTTGCTGTTAGCAGAATACTCGAAGTTTACACCTCAACATCGAAGGTAGCTTATCCTCCTCTCGCAGTGTTAATATTTACTTTTACGCACTTGTTAGCTGTGAAAATTTCCAGCAATGTCATTGCTTGGAGGCTAATTGATAAACTACCATTAATAATCTCATTTAATGCCGTGTACTTTATATTGAGGAAACACTACGGTAAATTCGCTTCATACTTATGGTTACTGAACTTCGTTGCATATGGTTTCATTTATGCATATCAGTTCGATTTAATAATGTCTCTCTTCATTCTCCTAGCGTTATTAAGCATTGAGAGAAATAGCTATAGATTTTACGCTTTGTGGTCGACTCTAGCGGCTTTAATCAAGTACCCTGTTGGAGTCATAGTACTGATTCCAGTGATAGACTTATTCAAGAAAAGAAACTACAAGAAACTCCTCGAATACCTCTTAATAGTTTTCAGTATTGCGGCAATTATTATTTTACCGTTTTTCGTCGTTAATCCCTGGGCTTTCATTGAGAAAGTAATATTATTTCATGCAAAAAGACCGCCACAGCAAATGAGTATATGGGCTATCCCAGTATACTTGGCGAAATATGATCTAAGTATATTACCGGGTATAATTAATACGTTGTGGATTATTCCCTTCATTATATACTTCATCTACATGTTGTACTCAGCTTGGAGAGATGCAGGGGAAGAGAGACTACACTACTACACTAAATACATGGTTCTACTAATATCCGGTTTCCTGGTGCTAAGTAAAGTCAGCAATAACTCATATTTCCTCTGGCTAGCTCCTCCTCTGATAGTTTTCATAAGTATGGTCAGGGATTCAAACATACAATTAGCTAAAAAACTCTCAATATTATATTTACTCGCAGCGTTCACAGTTACGCTATTATTTGGCATAGTGGCGATTCTTGTACAACTCGTAGCGGGTTACCCAGTCTTCATGTTCGAGGATTGGAACTGGGTTCCCATGGATAAATTCTTGATTGAGGGATTGGGATATGCTCCTTTCGATTACTTATACCTATTGGTGTTGTTTCTAAGAGCAATACCCCCATTTAGAGAAACCTGTAGATCCATTGCTGCAGTCCACTACTACCTGCTAATCGTACTATGCATAATATACAATGTCTCCCTCGCGTACTTTATATATATTGCTAGAAAATCCACATTTACTAGTACAGGCTCAAAGAATTAGATTAAAGGGGCTTTGTCTACATGCTTGTCTTTATTGGAATAGGTTATTCCTACAAGCACTTAACACTTGAAGCTTTAGAGGAGCTTAAAGCAGCTGATATTATCTACGTTGACACCTATACTTCTCTTTACGAAGACTCCCTCAAAGATCTCAGCCGCATTAACCCAAGAGCTAAGTATATTTACGCTGAGCGAAGACACCTCGAGGGATCAGCAATAAAGAGAATTATTGAGGAAGCCTTAGATAAGAAAGTAGCTATAGTTGTCCCAGGAGATCCCTTCATAGCGACAACTCACGACGCTATCTTGAGTGAAGCCTTAAAGCGCGGGGTACCATATAAGATAGTGAATGGTGTATCGGTTCTCACAATGGCATATAGCCGAGTTGGTTTACAGTTTTATCGATTCGGTAAACCTGTGACGCTAGTTTACCCCACGTACTTTAAACCACTCAGTACTATCGAAGTAATCTACGATAATCTAAGTAGAAACCTGCATACTCTTGTATTACTGGATCTCCGATTAGATGAATCCAGAGCTATGACTATTCCCGAAGCCGTAGATATAGTGCTAGAGCTCGATGAAAAAAAGTTGTTGGAGAATCATTTAACACTGGGATTAGCTAGACTCGGGTGGAGAGATGAGAAAATTTGTGCAGACACATTGAAGAACCTGAAAAAGTATGAGTATCCTCCACCACCGCATAGTTTAATATTTATTGGTAAACTTGACCCTGTTGAAGAAGAATTCATTACGTATTGGAGATCTAAGTGCTAAGCTAATTTATCTAGTAATTCAATAACATGACTAGTTGTCTTTAACTCCGCGCCTAGAACCTGGTGCATGTATTTAAGTGCGTACTCGTGATCCTCATTGCTGAAAGCTGCTACAGCATCTTTTACAACTATTAGTTTAAATCTCTCATAGTAAGCATCTATTGCTGTATGTAGTACACAGATATGTGTATGTATGCCTGTGAGTATAAGGGTGTCAACACCTAAGTCTCTTAGAATCGTTGCTAAACCTGTATCTCTGAATCCACTATAAGATCTCTTGTAGAGAACAATGTCCCTGCTTGAGGGTTTTAAATCCTCAATTATCTCGGCTTCCTCATCACTTATCATCGCATGCGGACCCCATATTTTAAGCTCGTGATCAAACGGATAGTGTTTATCAGCAAGATATATTACTACTATATTTTTCTCACGTGCTTTTTCTACAAGCGTTTTTATAAATGGAATTATCGTGGTTGCACTTGGACTCTTCAACTTACCGTACACGAACTCCTTCAACATATCAATTACCAAGAGTGCAGGTTTCAACTTAGACACCTTATATAAGACTATTTCAGAATACTTTATAATCGATGATGAGCGACTTCGGTTCAGAAGCCAAGATGAATGAAGAGCCGTGTGAGGGCTGATCAGCATCATAGTATATATTGTATATACTTGAATATGCTTCTATAGATAAATTTAAAAACTCCTAATCGTATAATGACATCGGGGATAGCATTGTATAGTGCTCCATACGAAAACGACCCTGTTTACCAAATGGCTGTAAAACAATTACGTGAAGCAGCGAACATACTGGGATTATCTGAAGACGTAGTTGAGGCATTAAGTCACCCCGAGAAATTAGTTCAAGTAAAAATCACGATTAGGAGAGATAATGGAAAAATAGCGACGTTTATCGGGTGGAGAAGCCAACACAATAGCGCTCTGGGACCATATAAAGGAGGAATACGATATACACCAAACGCGACTGCTGGTGAAACAGTTGCTCTCTCAATGTGGATGACGTGGAAAAACGCTCTCGCCGGGCTACCTTATGGTGGAGGAAAAGGAGCTGTAAGAGTTAATCCCAAAGAGCTAAGTCAGAGGGAATTAGAGGAACTGAGTAGAAAATACTTCGCTGCAATCGCGAAAGAAGTCGGCCCAGATATAGATGTACCTGCACCCGATGTTTACACTAACCCGCAGATAATGGCCTGGTACTACGATGAATATAGCAAGATCGCCGGTTACTCTGCATGGGGTGTTGTAACCGCTAAACCCGTTGAACTAGGAGGATTACAAGCAAGAGTTATTTCAACTGGGTACGGAGTCGCATTAACGGCTAGAGAAGCAGCTAGAAAAGCCCTGGGTGGAATAGAGGGGAAAACCGTTGCTGTTCATGGATTTGGAAACGTTGGTATGTACGCTGCTAAGTACCTCGCAAAGTGGGGTGCAATAGTAGTAGCTATTAGTGATAGTAAAGGATACATATACGACCCGAAAGGATTAAACATCGACGAAGTAATAAAAGTAAAAGAACAAACAGACAGCGTAGTAAACTATAGGGGCGGTGACGTAAAAGTAAGTAATAATCACATGGAGCTACTTGAATTACCAGTAGACATACTAGTTCCAGCAGCTATTGAAAACGTAATTACGCAGGATAATGTTAGCAGAGTAAAAGCCAAGATTATAGCTGAAGGAGCAAACGGCCCAACGACTCCCGAAGCTGATAAAATCCTCCACAATAAAGGAGTAATAGTAATCCCCGATATCCTCGCGAACGCTGGCGGAGTCACAATGAGTTGGATTGAATGGGCGCACAACAGAATGGGGTGCTACCTAACGGACGATGAAGCTATTGCTAGACTAGATGAAATAATGACGCGTAACTTCCACAAGGTTTTCGATGAATGGCAAAAGAAGTACTCAACGTATCCTATGAGAATGGCGGCTTACGCTATTGCTGTAGATAGAGTTGTTAAAGCGATGAAGCTACGTGGCTGGATCTAGTCTCTTCTGTAAACTACTTCACCTTTTTTATTTCTTATTTCTTTAACTCTATGAAATGGTATTTGCTCACCGCTCCTAGTGTAAATATAGCCTCCACGAACATCGACAATTGTTTCACCGGGTATTGGTTTAAGTAGTTCCTCGTCATCTACCCTGTGCTTAATGAATACTGTGAACTCGCTGCTCGCACCGCTGAAGAAAATTTTCTTCAACCACTCTTCTACTTTTCCTTTCTTCTTACCCAAGTATAATACCTCGCTGTCAAAGTAATCATCACACCCTAAGCTTCGGCTACGAGATACTGCAACAACACTGTAATAGTCACTTCTCTCTAAAAGCTAGCTTACTAGTTAACCACTTAAGTGTCTCTTTGGCTTCTTCGCATATTTCCTTCGAGGACTCCACGGCATCTAGCGCGTAGTGAACATACTTGTTTATTAATTCCTCAGCGTAGTTAAGCGACCCTGATTCCTTGACTATTCTTCGTATTTCCTCAACGTGTTTATCCGTTATTTCGCTTTCACTTAATTTATCGTAGACTAATTCAATTAATTCTTTGTCCTTATATCTCGCTAACTCATATGCTTTAACGATGAGTAGTGTTTTCTTTTTGCTTTTAACATCGCTTCCAGCAGGTTTACCTGTGACGCTAGGATCTCCGAATAACCCTATTATGTCATCTCTTATTTGGAAAGCTATACCAGCTGGCATAGCGTAAGATGAAAGCTCACTTAACAATTTACTATTAGACTTTCCAGATGCTATTGAACCTAAATGTAGAGGTAACTCAACGGTGTAAGATGATGTCTTAAAGTTATAGATTGACACGATGTCTTCTTCACGTACTTCGCTGATTGATAACTGAGAAAACATTACATCCAAGTATTGACCGTAAGCTACTCTTCGTAGCCCCCTCGAGTAGGCTAACATGAGGTCTCTAACTACTCTAGGTTCTAGTAACTTAGATGATAGTAACCCTACAGCTGAAGCCTCTAACATGTCTCCAGCCACTATGGCTTGCGATACTCCATAGTGCTCGCAGTTTCTCCACTTGTTTTCAGCGCATTTTCTTCGAAACACTATGTGAACTGTGGGGCCTCCTCTTCTTAGCTCGTCTTGATCCATAACGTCATCGTGGATCAGGAGGTAACTTTGAAGCAGCTCTATGGCCGCCATAACATCCGTTATTGCCTCAATACTGCCGCTTCTCCATTCCTTGCTCCAATACCCTATTAAGGCTAGGACCGCGCGTAATCTTTTACCACCTCTTAGAGTATAATCTCTAGATATTGTAACTAAATCCCTTGCTCTCGGCGCTTCTCTCACTACCTCTTCATCTATTTCCTTAAAGAACTCTTGTAACTTACTATTGACCGCTCTTACAACAAACTCCACTATGTTCTCCTCAGTGATCCTCGTGGACAAGGCCTTAACACCTAGTTTTAACACATGGTTTTCGTAGATAATTAAAGATGCTCTTATTGTTTACCTCTCCTAGTGATCTCCGCTAATTCTCTTATTACTCTTAGCTCCCTGAGTTGCGGAGTCAAGAGTTCCCAGAGTATTCCCCTCGGCCTATGCTTAAATTGAGACTCTACTTTTACTAATCTTGTTGGAGTAGCGTAGTAATCAATGGTTAAATCATGTTTCTCCAGCGGGATGTCTTCATCAATTAACTGTAGATCGTGTATAGTAGTTAGTATAAGTGTATTATCGTCGATTACACCTAGTTCTCTGAGAATACCGTACTCTAGTTCAGCGAATCCGCCTCCTTTTCCAAGTCTGACGCCTCTTTTATCAACGGCAACACACCCCGTTACGATAAGGTCCACTCTGGGTATTTGAGATAACTCCACGATTTTACCATATTTAAAGGCTCCACTAATGGTAGCTGCTTGAGTATACTTGCTTGAGGGTATGGTTTTAGGGTCTAAGAGTAGAAATCCATTGAGGAGTCTAGGTGTAGCCATTATTAAGAGCTTGCCTTCTCTTAAGGCATGCAATCTTAAATGATACTGAGGAGAATCCGGGTTAGACTTCACAACTGTGGCACTCTGCCATTCCTTAAGCATAATCAACAAATTCGCGGCTTTATCAGCACCTTTAAAGTTAGGTATTCTACCATGTACTGGCCGTGGGAAAGAAGCGATATCTAGTCTTTCAAGGGTATCCCATACTTTTCGCCTTATTCGCATTTTTAACTGCTTGATTCCCGGATCACTCATCGAGAACAACCGTGTCCCACTTATACTCGTTTACTAAACACCATTTATTATCTTGAGAATAATTGAATTTTATTAATGGTGACATAGACTTGTACCCTGTTTTACAGGTAGCTCTAGATTTAGATGAGCTTGTCAAAGCTGTTGATATAGCTTCAAAAATAGCCGCGATTACTAAATGTGAACACGTTTGGATCGAGGCTGGTACACCGTTAATTAAAGCATGGGGAAAACTAGCTGTTAAATCACTCAAAGAGTTAACTAAGTGCTTCCTAGTTGCTGATACAAAAACCATGGATGTCCCCCTGGTAGAAGCTAAGATCGTGTTTGATGCAGGTGCAGATGCATTTACAGTTCTAGGCGTAGCTGATGAAGATACATTAAAAGAAGCTTTAAGTGCGAAAGAACAATACGGTAAAACTCTAATAGTAGATCTCATAGGGTCAAAGGAACCCTACAAAAGAGCACTAGAAATAGCCAAGTTTGAACCAGACATAGTATTATTTCACGTGGGAATCAGTGCACAAAGATCTCGTGGAGTAACTGGAGAGGAGTTAGTTAAAGAAGCTGCACGAGTTAAAAAAGAACTCGGAGTAAAAGTAGGAGTAGGCGGTGGATTAAAACCTGGTAGTATAAAATCCATTGTAGAACACGGCGTCGATGTCGTGATTGTTGGCTCAGCTATAACTTCTTCAAAGAACCCTGAAACCGTAACCGCTGAAATACTTAGAGAACTTGGTTACTGAAATGCAGAGTTAAAATGATGGTTTTTTAACGTATTTCTCTACTTGATTTATTACTTCATTGTAGTTTTCACTATGAGTAATCATTAACTCTCTAAGTTTACTAATAGCTCTCCTCTTGCATTCACCACACAGTATTTTACCATTTACACATTCTGAATATATGTCTCTTAACTCATTGTCGTCTCTAACTAAGTGATACATGTAAAGCTCAAAGATCATGCATTTTAATGGTTCTCCACCTAGTTTCCTCTGCTCCTCCGCTGTAGCTCGTCCACCAGTTAACGCGTTCATGAGTTTCTTCTCCGCGAGTTCGATTGGATCATCTAAGTGTATAGCGTACTCAGGTCTACTCTTACTCATCTTGTTTCCATCTAATCCACGTAGAAGTTTGTGATATATTGATGAGGGTCTCTTTAAACCAAGCTCGTTCTCGAATCTATCCGCTATATCTCGGGTTAATCTTAAGTGGGGATCCTGATCTATTCCAACTGGTACTAGTACGTATTTGAAACCCCCGTATTCTTCGAGCTGTAAGTGTAATATATCAGCAGCTTGTGTAAGTGCTGCCATTATTTTCGCTGGGGAAACATCCCCATATATTGCTCTCATCTCAGCTTCTGTTACTTTCCTAGAGAACATTTGTATGAGTCTATAGTAGGAGCTAGTCATATTGGTTTGAAAATAAAACTCAGCTTTCTCGGGATTCACCCCCCACGCTATAGCGTGCGCAATGAATTCTACTCCTCTCTTAATTAGATCACCTCTATCCTCGCGTCTAACAGCGTACGCTTCAGCATCAGCGATCGCGATTTTCACGTAAGCACCTTTCTGCTGAAAATACTTTAACTCCTCATAAACCATCGCTGTACCCAAGTGAGGACTACCACTAGGCATAAAGCCCGTTAATACTGCTACATTATCCTTAGCTTTTAGTTTCTCAAGCCATGTATCGAAATCTCTATGGCCAAAAATCACGTTGCGCGCGAAAAAGTGGTGATCTAGACTATATAAGCTAATCATATCCTTAACTGGTTTAATTCCAAACTCTTCCAATAATTTCTCGTAATCCTCTATCGCCGCATAACCCCATGGATCAAGCGTTATACTCAAGTCTTATCCCAGAGCAGATTTCTATAAATTCATTAAAATTAAGATGCTTTAAATTTCCCCTAACTTCGCTATCTCCAAACATAATTAAATCCCCAATAGTAACCCTAGATCTTAGAGCTACGTGACAGAGCATCAGACCGGAGACCCCTATCATCAAGTCAACCTGGACTAGGATTCATCACAGATCTGAAACTAAGCTCACATAATTAATGGAGATGAATTAATCACTATTTTATACTTTTCACTGAAAACCGTGTTTACGTTGTCACGGTTTTAGCTAGTCCCGGTGGTGTATCGACGGGTAAGCCTTTAGCTACTCCTGCATAATACGCGATCAACTGTAGAGCTGTTGAAGATGAAATTGGATACAAGTACTTGGATGATTGAGGTATCTCCATTGAACAATACCTTGTTTTAAGCTTAGATTCTATGGATATGATGTTCGCTCTCCTGGTCTCTAGTTCTCCGAGAACTTTTAGGAATAATGTATGTGCTTGCTCCTCAAAGGGCTCAATTACTATAACCGGGTAATTTGGTGCTACTATTGAAAGCGGGCCATGTCGAAGTTCTCCAAGTTGGTAACCCTCAGCGTGTATAAGTGCAGCTTCCTTTAACTTAAGGGCCCCTTCTATGGCTATAGGGTATGTGATTCCACTACTAGCAACATATACGCCCATAGCGTCCTTTAGAGTATTAGCTGTCTTCACTGCTTTCTCCTCCATTACAGGAATATATTCCTTCAACTTCTTGCTGTACTCTTTAATTTCGTCAATTAGCAGCTTGTGATCATTTATTGTCCGCCTACCAGCAAATACGCCCGTGTAAGACGCTAATAGTAGTAATGCTGCTAGAGTAGATGTAAACGTCTTAGTTGCTGGAACAGCTAATTCGGGTCCTGCACCAACTGGTAAATATATATTGGACTCTAACGCTAACCTTGAGCCAACATTGTTTGTAACACCTACGATCACAGCTCCTCTCTGCTTAGCTAATTTAACACTATTTATCACGTCGCTCGTTTCACCGCTTTGACTAATAGCAATTATAACTGTTCCTGTTTCAACATTCTCCAACATAGAGTACGGAAACTCCGCTGCGGATACAGGTATAATGCTGACTCCAGCTAATTCACTGAAGTAATACGTTGCCGTTAGAGCAGCGTGATAGCTTGTGCCGGTTCCAATAATGAAGACTCTTCGTGCTCCATGAACTATCATCGATGATAATCTAAGATATTTCTCCATAATCGCTAAAGTCGTACCTATAAGTGCGTCGGGGACCTCGTGTATTTCTTTTACCATGAAATGCGGGTAACCCCCTTTCTCAACGTGTTCAACAACGTATTTTACTCTCTTGCTTTGCACACTAGTTAAATCTACTCTTTGCTTTGTTGTAACACTGTAGAATTCAATTGTGTCCAGTGAAACCACGCCAACAGTATAATCGTCAACTACGTACGCGGTGTCTGCGAAACCATAGAGAGACGGTATATCACTAGATAAATAAATACAATTTTTATCGTAACTTACCCCGACCACTATTGGTTGACCGTGTTGAATAAAGTAGAGTTTCTTCTCGGGCGCAATAATGTAAACCAATGCGTAATTACCCGTGAGATCCGATGCCAGCGAGAGAAGAGAATCAATAATGCTTAACCTGTTTCTCACGTATTCTTCAAGGAGATGAACAGCTACCTCTGTATCCGTGCGTGACTTAAACAAGTGGTTTTTCTTCTCGAGTTTAGACTTTACTTCCTCGTAGTTTTCTATGATTCCATCGCCTACTACAGCTATTTTACCACTACAATCAAGGAATGGGTGCGTGTTCTCGTAAACAGGCCACCCTCTAGAAGCATACCTAGTGTGACCAATAGCTAGCTGCGAGTTCACGTTTACAAAGTCCAATTGCTTAGACACGTTTAACAAGTGGCCGGGTGCTTTCCTAACTTCTATTTGTTCACCCCGTAGAATAGCTAGCCCGGCTCCATCATAGCCCCTATATATGAGTCTACGTAAACCCTCATAGATTGTGCCTGCAGGAATAACGTCTCGGCAAATCACACCAAATATTCCTCCCATAAAAATACCCCATTTAGCTTATAATTAATGCGGAATAAATATCTAACGTGGAGTTCAATATGAGTAGATTTACTCTGATTATTCCAAGTAAAAGCGAGGAACCCTGGGGTTGTTTAACTCCGCTACGCCGGGATCTCTGCGACTACTTGGGGGAACACATAGATAAAAATTGTTGCTTTGAATTAATTCATTCACGACTACTAATACTTCTATCAAATGGGTTGAGTAGAGAAAAACACAGCGAGATTTTCAACGAGTTGAACAAAATATGCTCATATGTATCCATGGTATCCGTTTTACATGAAATACCTATATTTGCACTATATAAGGCATCTAAGTTGAGTAAAACACACAGTTTTTTCTACGAAGAAGGAGTTGAACGAGAATACTTAATCGGCTACTTCACTCTTCCCTCACACACTGAAGATATCCTCGGAGACGTTGCTAGAAGAATAAGTGTTTTCCACAACGTTGCAAATTTACTCCTAAATACTGGTTCGATACCTCTTCGATTGGACTTAAACGGTGTATTAGCAGTTTTAAATAGAAAAAGCATTCAACACTTAGAATACATTAAATCACAGGTAGTTACAGGAATCGCTTCAAATCTCAACGCAGCTAAAGCTGTGGAGGAGGCAGTAAGAAGTACCAACCTATAATATCAGAGATACTTGCAACCCAGAAACCGGTTTCAGATCAAGGAGTCGGTTCATTTAATTTCATTTATTGCATATTGAGTACGTGTTTTCTTATCTAATAGTATCACAGTAATGGAAACTATTATCGCAGTAAACAGTACAAGCACTATAGTGAACTCCAATGATGCAACTTCTAGTTGATGATTAGTGCTAGTAATTGTTTTATTCATAGGAGTCAGTGTAACATTCGTTTAAGGCACCCCATGGTACGAATTACGCGTTGGTGATTAAAAACCTTTTGTCTTAATCAGTATTTGGGGCACGATCACTGCTCACTGGTAATACCGGTCATCATCAATAACCTGTGTTAAGCAAAATCGCTTAATATCTTTTTCCCTACTCCTCCATTCCTGTTGGCTCAGTTACTTGCAATTTACCTATTGCATTATTTCTCTTAGCTATATCGATGTAAACTCTGATTATTTTAACTGATTGTTGTACTTCATCCTCGAAGTAACATGTTGTGGAGACAGTGTTACCGTTGAAAAGTTTCACTATTATTTTCCTGAAGCGTTGGTTCTCGCAGTTCTCTGTATTAACATCTACAACTAGTCCTAGCATTGCTAGTGCTTCAACATACTTCATGTTACAATTCTCTAAGCAATTAATGTAGTGCACTAAGCTCAAAGTTACACCCAAACCTTTATGAAGCCTCCTGGGCTTTATAAGCAGTTCCTGCTCCAATAACGGTTACGGGATACCCGTATGGCCTGGAGAAAGGAGGACACTATAGGAGATAAGTTGAGAAGACTATTCACAAATGAGCAGGATACAATAGAGAAGAAAGCTATAATTGCGCAGTACAGGTTAAAAACAGCTATGGGTAGAATTGCAAACTACATTGAGAAACTCTCAGAGAGAGATAAAGTTCTCTTCGAGAACATTGTTGACGCTATGATAAAGAAGGATGAAATGAGAGCTAAAATGTATGCTAAAGAAGTAGCAGAAATAAGGAAAATATCTAAGCAACTATTAACTGTTCAATACGCTCTTGAACACGCTGCGTTGAAGCTGGAGACCTTTATAATCTATGGTGGAGCAGTTAGCGAGGTTGCACCAGTAGTAGGAGTTATGAGAGAAGCCCTAGGAATAGTTAAAAGTGTTGCACCCGATGTATGGATAGACTTACAGGTAGCAGTGAGAGAGCTTGAAACAGCTATGGGAGGAAGCATAATAGACTTGAGCGTTGATGTTGGAGTAGATACTGAAGCGAAGAAAATACTCGAAGAAGCTAGAATTGTAGCAGAGCAGAAGATGAGAGAGAAGTTCGCAGAGCTACCGAAAGCTGTACCATTACCTGAAAACGAGGCACCTAAGACGGCGACGGCTTAATCTCAGTAAAACACAATTATTTCTTAGCAACTTTTTGCTCAACTAAGGGCATTAGTCTCCTATATAATGTTTTTTCGAAATCTCTCAACAAGATCCTGAGTTCATCTCTTCTCTCAGAGAAGTTTTCGATTGTTAATGGAGAGATATTAAACGCCAACCCTCCAACTTTTAATGTCAAAGAGTTAGGTGTCACGGTTAACGCAGAGTTTCTTAATTTCATGGAAACAGAGTTCTCTTTAGGGTTAAAGGTTAAAGCAACGTGCTCCGGCCTAGTTCTCAGCAATATTATCTCACCCGGTGTCTTAAGCAAGTACAGGTAAGGAGATAACTCAACGATGTTTTCACTGATACCAGTAGTTTTCTTCGCTACAACATCCACCAAGTTCACTGTTTTTTCAAGCATCAGTGTTAGCCGTGAAACAACACTGATAGTTTTCTTATCTACGTCTCTACCGGCTTTGATAACATTGTTCTCTAGATTAGTTATCGTAGATTTAAGTACCTTTATACATGTCTCTAGTTCTTGCCCAATAGTTTGCATTTTACTCACCTAAAGCGTTGAATTACCTCCATAATTTATAAATCTCGTCTATTATATCCTCCTTTAATACTTCGATATTACTTCCGTTTATAACTACTACTTCACCGTTTCCTCTTTCAACGTATCCCACTAAGCTGTATTCTTTACCTAGGTTTTCCAGGGTTTCCTCGAACTCTCTTTTATTACGTTGTGGAACAGTTGCGACAATGCAACCACTGCTAAGCAATTTCAGCGGATCAACGTTCACTGCTTTCGTAATAACGTCTACAGTTTTATCTAAAACCATTTTTTCTCTGTAGGCAACTATTCTAGTATTGCTCGCTACGGCAACTTCTCTTAATGCTTGTAATACTCCTCCCTCTGTAGCATCATGCACAGCGTTAACGTAGTCCTTGATCTCAAGGGCTACATTTATAACGCTGACATCATAGATGTATTTTTTAGCGTTCTCGATGAATACCTTATCTACATTTTTTTCGAATAGTAGTTTTTCGAAATCCCAAGCTATTACACCTACTCCCTCACCAGCTATTCTACCCACGATGTAAACTAAGTCACCTACTTTAGCGTCACGCGTAAAAATAACTCTCGACGCCGTGTACCCAGCAGCTGTCATAGAAACTATGGGTCTATTTATGCTGGGCGTAATCTCCGTGTGGCCGCCTACAACTACTCCTCCTATTTCGCCAAGTGCTCTTGACATGTCTTTGAAAAACTCTAATACCTCTGCTTCGTTGAAATAACTCGGTAACAGAACCACGGGTATAAACCACTTTGGTTTAACTCCTCTTACAGCTATATCGTTACCAGCTACGTGCACGGATAAGTATCCAGCGTGCTTAACGCCTGTGGTTATGGGATCAGAGTGTATTACGAGGAATCCGTCTCTTACTCTTATTACAGCGGCGTCTTCTCCCTGTGATGGCCCCATAACTACATCTACATCGTCTAATGGGAGTAGTGAGATAATGCTCATCATTGACTTCCAGTCTAGTTTCCCCGTTTTCAACTCGGCTCCCTGCTCATTATTCTCCTATAACACTCTATGCACACATATTCAATTAAAGATACTTGAATAAGGCAATCTTCGCACCCTATTCTTCCACAGTATTTACATGTACCTATTGATAGGTTTTTTCCACACAATTGGCAGAGAGCGCTCTTACACACCTTACATACGTTTAACTCTTGATCGTAGTCCTCAGCACACACTTTCCTCCCACAGAGTTTGCACACGTACACGGCTTGCTTTGATTCACAGATCTCGCAGCTCGTTGATAACCCCTCATGGCGGCTTTACTTTAAATGTTTTAACTACGTTATCTACGAGTATTCTGTAGGCTTGCTCCTCGCTTAAAACTTGTTTCTCAACGAGTTTATCGATAACCTCCGGTATCTCCCATGGATACGCTGAAACACCTGGTCTAGATGGGTCATCTATGAAGTCGGATTCCATCATGCAATGTTTCCACTTGTTCGAAGCATATTTCTCATCGAAGTATTTCACTGGCGCTGTGAATACGATATCGTATAGTTCTGACCATGTAGCGGTTTCAAAGTTAGCGTGATGCATGATGGTTTTATCAGTGCTTATTCCAATATTACTTGCTAGTAGTTTAATGGAATAAGCTGTTGCTAACCCGCCTTGCTCTAAGTGTAGTTGAACTGGCACATCGTAGTCACGTGCGAGCATTAAAGCTCGAATCATCACTGACTCGGAGAAAACCAGTCTCTCGGGGCTAGTACCATAGTGTTGTCGACCCACTTCCCCTATTCCATCAATTAAGTTGTCTCTTAGAGCTTGCTCTATTAGTTTAAATACTTCATCGATGAGTTTGAGTAATTTATCTGCTTTTACTCCTAGTTTATAATAGTTATCGATTTCCGCTGGGTGAAAGCCTATGAATTTCACTACTTCTAATTCATGCTCTTTAGCTTTCACAGCTTCCCTCGTAATTAAATCTAGTGTTTTCTTGTAGGATTCAACGTTGACCTCGTTGAAACCATAATGATATGGAGGTAGACTAACTATTGAAATAAACCAGCCCCCTTTACTCTTAAACTTCTTACTTATTCTATCCGCTCCAAGACCCTTCATTGGGTTAACGTGTAAATGCGCGTCACTGTAAAACAATAGAATCACCTGGAGTACTGTATTAGTAGAAACATCTTTTAGCCATATTTAACTTATAATTACAAGGAGACACTGCATCATGAAAAACGATAAACAAGTTAAAGAAATCAAAATAAGAATTCCGGAGGATGCCTACCAGGTTCTAGAGAACCTTGCGTTCAGAGAAGGGTTCTCTAGTTTATCCGATTACTTGACATACGTTGTTCTAAGTGTTGTTAAAGAACGCGGTATAAGCATAGATTTCGGTGAAAAAATAAGAAGCAAGCTTGAGAGATACCTGCAAGATGAATTAAATAAACGTTTATCCGTGGTTGAGACTCTTAGGCGTCAAATTGTTGAAGTTTATGAGAAAGTGGAGGAAATCGAGCAGAGGATTAACAGTATCGAATCTAGTCTCAAGGAGAGTAGAAAAGAAGAGAAACCTAAACCGGAAGCACCGCGGAAAACAGCTGTTGATAGACTACGCGAGGAGAAAATCGTGTATGAAAGTAAACTACCTAGTAGAATACAGAGAGACCGTTTATTCTCATATTTTGAGAGAATGGGTGTCACTGTCCTTAAACTAAGTCGTGAAAGAATAGCCGTGGACCCCGATTTCTGGCGGGATTTTAAACATAAGTTATTAAATGAATTAAACTCCAATAAAGAAGAAGATATTTTATCTGTTCTTGGAGATAAAGGTTACGAGCTTTGGAAAACACTATACACAGATAACATGTTAGTCTTCGACCCTAAGGCCAAGAAATGGAGGTTTGTACATGGAGAAATACCATGATGGTTGATTAATTTGGCGACCTCGCTATGCGTATACAAGTATAAAGAGTACTTGGAATCAGTAAACATAGAGTTGAATGGTGCAATAGTCGTAGGTAAAAGTTTCACAATTGATGGATTCGCTGAGAAACCGGTGAGAATAGTTACTCACGCACACTCAGATCACTTACATGGTTTAGAGGAAAGTATTAGGTACTCGAAACACGTGTTAGCATCACCAATAACCCTGGATTTAATTGAAGCACTAGGATACATTAACTCCGATCTTTTACATTTCTTCAAGTTGAAATCAATACCATTAAATTACCACCAAGTCTACGTTTACGAGGATGAAGAAGTGGAGTTTTACGATGCAGATCACATACCGGGATCAGTTCAAGTTCTTATTAGATTAAAAGACAAGAAGTTGATGATTGGTTATACGGGAGATTTCAAGCTAACGAGCAAAACAGAGATCATGAAAAACCTTAATGTCTTAATAATAGAAGCTACTTACGGGAACCCTTACTATAATCGCCCCTTCAAAGAAAGCGTGCCACAAATACTATTGGACCTTGTAATAGAGGGCTTATGCAAGTATAAAAGAGTTTACATTTACGCTTACCACGGAAAAATACAAGAAACAATGAGTATTCTAAGAACCGGGGGAATAGATGCACCATTCATCTTACCTGATAGAGCATACCGAGTAGCTAAAATACTTGAAGAAAAACACGGATACAATTATGGCAGGTATTTCAAGGAAAAAAATGCAGTTTTCAACAAAGAAAAATACATTGTATTCAAGCACTTTAACTCCGCGAAAGATAGGCGTTTGGATGGAAAAGGATTACACATTGTTCTAACTGGGAGATTAACACATGAACCATTCATGAAAGTAGATGAATACACTTATGTTGTATCGTTAAGTGACCACGCTGATTTCAACGACTTAGTAAAATACGTTGAGTACTCTAATCCGGAATTAGTTATAGTTGATGGTTCCCGCCAAGGTGAATCTGAGGCATTGAAAAACACTCTGCTCGAGAAAGGCTTCTGCAGCATAGTATTACCGTGACAATTAACTAGCGATAAACCAAATGCTCTTCAGCTAGATATGCGACAATAGTTTCTACGTGTTGTGAAATAAATTATTGATCCAGGAAGAAGTCCCGCCGGGGGGACTTGAACCCCCGACCACCCGGTAACTGCTCCCTCACTACAGCCGGGCGCTCTACCGCTGAGCTACGGCGGGTAACATCATTTTTAATTGTTACTGAAGCACCTTAAAAGTTTTGTTAATAGTTTTCCCAACCATAGTTTATACTGTGAAATAAGAGTGATGAATATGCATCTAGATGTAAACACTGTTTACAATACGATTTTAAAAGACATTATGTACGTTGATAGTGTTCTCAGAGAAAAAGACTCGATAAGAGAAGAAGTAATTAAGTTAACGCGCGATATCGTTAGATTATCTGGAAACGTTGTTCACAGCGTTCACCAAGGAAAATACCAAGAAGCCCGTGAACAGTTAACGAAAGCAAGGGAGCTTGTTGACAAACTCATGGCGATAACTGAACCTCACCCCGATCTAAAGTACTCAGGACTAGCTTATAATGGGCTTAGCGAGTACGTTGAAGCTTACATGTTTTACTCAATAATAGTCGAGAAAACTATTCCTTCTCTAAATGAGTTAAAAACACCTATCATACCATACTTGCAGGGACTCGGAGACCTGGTTGGAGAATTGAGGAGATATGTCGTAAAATTGTTAAATGAGCTAAAAGTTAATGAAGCAGAAGTATTGCTTGAAGCCATGGAAGCCGTATCTGATAATCTAAAAATAATAGATTACCCTGAACCCTTGATCCCGGGCGTAAGGCATAAAGTAGACGTAGCATTTAGACTAGTAGAAGATACAAGGGTTCTCTTACTGAACACGAAGAATTCCCTGAGATGCCTTGAATCATCTTCCCATAAGTAAATAAATTTCAGCAACAGTAATGCTTTTAAAACCGTTACTCCTAGTTTACTAAGGGTATATGGGGCCCGTCGTCTAGCCTGGTTAGGACGCCGCCCTTACAAGCCCACTAGGAGAGGCGGAGGCCCGGGGTTCAAGTCCCCGCGGGCCCACTAATAACATGGTTCTAATGAATGGCTGTGAATATTTTTACTATACTTGACGCGTATTTATATGTTTATATTGAAACTATGTCTTTGTAGTGTATAATTTGTTTTTCGATCCGTATAAACGTTATCTTTATAAGGTTTTATTAGTCATGATTAATATGGTTACATAAGATTTAATTACACATATTCGTGGGTGATAAAGTAATGGTTGGAATAGAGAAACGTAGAGTTCAAAGAACTGGTTCATCTTCATTCATAATTACTCTACCGAAAGAGTGGGTTGAAGCTGTTAAATTGAAGAGTGGTGACTACGTTATAGTTGAAAAACTCGGAGACAAGTTAATTCTAATTCCACCAGCAGCTGAGCCTGCTCAACTTAAAATAACGCTAAGAGTTTACCCTGGAGTAGATGTAATGCAGGTATTTAGAGCAATTATTGCTGCGTACATATCGGGTTATAATATAATTAATGTTTTATTCGAGAAATCTATACCAGATCTCGCTAAATACATAAGTGAAGTTAAAAACATAGTTAGAGTAAAATTGCCGGGAATAGAGGTTATTGAAGAAACATATAATAGTGTAACCTTCAAAGTCCTACTCAATATACAGGAAATACCTTTAATTAATGCTATTAGAAGACTCCACTTGATTGTTAACAGCATGCTACAAGACTGCATAAACCTAGTTAAAACAAATGATTTAAGTATTGCTCATGGAATAATACAAAGAGATGATGAAGCAGATAGATTCCACCACATGATTGTTAGAGAACTCTCAATGGCTTTACTAGATGTTAAAACACAACACGAGCTAGGTATAACAAACATTACTGAGACTCTAAGCTATAGAATCATAGCGAGAAATCTCGAAAGAATAGCTGACCACGCTGTAAACATTAGTAAAAGAATACTTGTAGTTCAAGGTTTAAAGAACGGGGTTAACGTTGTACTAGACTTCTTAGTAAAAGACACAGAGTTATTCAATAAAGCTATGAACGCGCTTTATACATATAGCAGAAGAGAAGCCGAGGATGTAATACTTGAAAGCAAGAAAATAGTGAATGAAATAGAAGACGTACTCCATAATAAAATAATAGCTGCCTCACTAGAAGCCAAGGAAAAAGTATCTATAACCTTAATACTAGATAGCGTGAAAAGAATAGCTAGATATTCGAACGGTATAGCTGAAGCTGTATTAAATATAAAAATAGCTAAAACAAGCGAGCTAGACGTAAAGTAAAAGTATTTATTCCAATAAACACATATCAATTAAAGACCCCGGTGCCTCTACAACACCTCCGTGGTACCGGAGGAGAGTGAGTGGAGGCCGGGTCACCCCCGGTTCACAACATGTTTTCATGTATATGTTCAATCACTGGTTACGAGTTCCTCCTATAGTTTCCCTAGAACTTAGACTTTATAAGATACGTTTTCTAGAGTTTAATAGTGAAAAGCCGGGGTGGCCGAGCGGTCTAAGGCGGCGGGCTGCAGGGCTAGCTGAAACCCGCTTTACCCGGGGTTCGAATCCCCGCCCCGGCTTTCCATTTTACTTTCAATAAAACTACTCGATGAACTTTATGTTTTGACATTTAAGTTTCTTTAGGAATTCCTCGAGTTCATTTAGTGGAATCTTGATAGTATACAAGTATCTAGAAGTTCTAGCTTTTACTTTTGCTACACCCTCTTTCTCTAGTTTTACAACTCTGCACTCTGACGCTCTCTCACTTATCTTTATGAATTCATCCTGGTTCATTATTTCTTTAGGCATGGAGTAAACACCTCCTATTTCACGGACATATATTTTTCTGGTTTTTAAACTCTACGTTACAAATTAAACTTGCTCCTGGAGCTGATTCAATGGAGAGAGTTTATAAGTTTTCTAGTACTCATATGTTCTCGGCTATGAAAACTCTGAAAGCGCTTGATTGCTCATGGTGCTACTATGCGTTTAACCCCTTATGGTTTTACAATTAAGAACCCTGCATCTCATAACTCGAAGAGGTCGATATGGGGAAAGTGGAAGTTATCAGTTTTGATCACTAGTAGGTGTATAAATGACTAGTTATAAGCCCGAATACGCTAGAATGGAGGACTACTTAACCACTATCTATAGACTCGAAGAAGCTTTAGAGGAAGCGAGGATATCCGATATATCCCGTGAGTTAAGGGTTTCACCAGCTACTGTATCTAAAATTATCGGTAAATTAGAGGAGAAAAGCTTAGTTATCAGAGTAAAGTATAAAGGAGTAAAATTAACTGAGAAAGGTAGGAATCTAGCGGAGAAAATTATTCGAAAACACAGGATAGCAGAGGTTTTTCTACTGAAAATCCTGGGTTTCAACGAAGTAGAAGCTCATCGATACGCTCACCACCTAGAACACTTGCCTGATATTGTCGTGGAGAAAATATATGAAGCAGTTGGAAAACCCCCAGTGTGTCCACACGGTAACAGAATCCCAGGTGCATCCATCGCTGCGTCTAAGTTAACACGGTTAATTAATGCTCAACCACTCAAAACATGTGTAGTTAAAAGAATTGCCGGCGAATTCACGGATGTACTCGAATACGTGTACAACGCTGGAATCAAAGTAAATGAGGAAATAGTTGTTTTAAAGCTCACAGATAAAAGTGTTATGGTTAAATTATCCAATGACTCAAGGCACGAGATTCCTACTTATATTGCTAGATTTATATACGTTGAATGCTGATGAATTATTCCACCGATTAATATTTTAGACGCGTCAAAATTTATTATCCTTCAAAATCTATTTTACAACGGTGCTTTCACCGTGCCAGAGATAGCAAGCCTAGATATCGTTAAAGAAGGATCAAAGGTGATCGTTCAAGAGATTCGGGGAGGAGGATGGGTACGTAGACTCTACCAAATGGGTATACTGCCTGGGTCACGTATCGAAGTTGTCTTTAATAAAGGTTGGGGACCAATAGTGATCCGCGTAGGTGACGTAGAAGTATCTATAGGGAGAGGAATAGCTAGGCGGATCCTCGTAAAGGCGGATACAGCGTGAAACCCCATTTAAAAATAGGGTTAATTGGGCAACCCAACGTAGGTAAATCAACTCTATTTAACATCCTCACGAAAGGCAACGTTATTGTAACTAACTGGCCTGGTACCACCGTTGAAAGAAACGAAGCCCGTATCACTTATAAAGATCGCGAATTGCTGATTGTTGATTTACCTGGTATATATGGGTTATCATATCTAACACTTGAGGAGAAGATTTCTAGGCGTTTCATTGTCGAGGAGAACCCCGATTTAATAATTATATTAGTTGACTCGCTGATACTGGAGAGATCTCTCTACTTGGCAATCGAAATCCGAGAGTTAACGGGTAAAGCAATTATAGCTATTACAAAAGTAGATGAAGCACATAGTAAAGGAATACATATAAACTACGAGTTACTTGAGAAACATCTAAGTACCCCAGTCATCCCGGTATCAGCTATTAAGAACATGGGTATAGATACCTTACTGGAAGCAGCACTTAACTACGCGGGTAAAGAAGCGCCAATTCTAAAAATTGATTACGGTGAACTAGAACCCTTTATAGGTTCCATTGAGTCGATTATAGTGCAGCAATTACACGGTGAGCTTAAGTATCAGCCACGTTGGCTCGCATTAAAATATCTTGAGGGAGATATTGAAGTCGAGGAATTTCTAAGGAAAAACCTTGGATCACATTACCTGGAACTCGAGGAAGTTCGCAACGAGGCTAAACGTAGAATTGGTTTAGATATCGCAGCTTTCACATCAATGAAGAGAATGAGCTACATACGTGAACACGTGGTTAAAAACACCGTTATAAAAGCTGATATTCGTAAACGTGGATCGCGAGTAGACTTATTATTCTACAACCCTTACATAGCTCCCATTGTTTCACTAGGATTGATTCTCGCGCTATTTCTACTTGTTTTCATCATTAACACAGGGTATCCCTTAACTTCTCTCCTGGAGAGTCTTGGTTACACTGATTTAGCGTCGAGGATAGAAGAGTACACGTTCTCTAGTTTAATGGAGAAGTTATTTGAATTTATTGAAAACGTTATCAGCCACTTCATGGGTAAAAGTGCATTAGAATCATTTATAGTTAACGGAGTTCTAGGTGGAGTAGCATCAGTTGTGATATTCATACCACTCATAGCTATAATCATGGCTACTCTAGGAGCACTCGAGGACTCAGGATTATTCCCGAGACTAGCTATTGGTACACACGCTTTACTCCAGAAAATAGGTTTATCCGGGCATTCATTACTCCCCATCACGTTATCTATGGGTTGCAACGTACCCGGTATAATGTCTACACGTGCATCTCCCAACTACTTTGAAAGACTAAAACTAATCCTGTTGACTCCTTTTATACCGTGTCAAGCACGCTTAGTGGTGTTACTTGCAATAGCTACTGCTATTGGTGGATTCGCTGGGTCCATGCTTGTACCATTAATCTACTTAATCTCTTTCTCGGTTTTCATACTTCTAAGTTACATTATATACGAGTTCTTCGAGAAAAAACGCGATATTGAAGTAGAAATTCTCCTCGAGATCCCGCCGCTTCATAAACCATATCTCCGTGTTATCTGGTGGTTTACGTGGAATCAGTTAAAACACTTTTTGAGAAAAGCAGGTGTAGTGATCTTCCTTGTGAGTGTTTTTTCATGGGGATTACAGCATTTAACTCTTCAAGGAGCATACACGGATAACGTGAGTGAAAGCATTGTCGCAGAGTTCTCCAAGTACATTACGCCGCTCTTAAAACCCATAGGTGTAACTAGCGAGAAATCATGGATAGTTGCATACGCTATCATAGTTGGTTTTCTAGCTAAAGAACTCGTAGTTAGCGCGGTAGTAACTGCAACAGGAGCTTTATCCCCTCAGGAAGCATTCAGATTAATAGGTTTAACAACTCCATCCGCTATAGCACTAGCATTATTTGTAGCTCTCTATATTCCCTGCGCTCCTACGATTGCAACCATATATAGCGAGACACGGAACATTAGGTACGTGTTGGTTTCCATCGCATTAATGCTTATTACTGCTTACTTACTAGCAATATTCGCGTATAGTGTAGCTGTACTACTAGTCTGACCTCTCCCCCGCCATAAAGGGCGAGGGTTCTTGCTATTGCGGGGAGGTTTGAGATTACATTCCCTCTTCCTGAGGCTTCAATCCCGGGCCGGGTCTCTGGCCCATTACCCCTATCCCAAACGGGACTTGGGGTTATGTAATAAATGAGTGAAAGCGAGTACGCTAGGTTACTAGACTAGTTTCATTAATTCAGCAGAATACTAATTGCTTAAATACCCCTATTGTAGCTCTAAAAACTAGGATAAGTAGCTGGGCCCGTCGCCTAGCCAGGATAGGGCGCCGGCCTCCTAAGCGCCGGCGGGTTCGTGGAAAGCCGGAGGCCCCGGGTTCAAATCCCGGCGGGCCCGCTATCCCTAAATTTAAGAGCATCTAATACTTCTACTCGATTTATTCTAGGAGATCTTTCACTGTCAAGTTATAAGAGTAAGGAGTTTATTTAGGTAAAAGTTTAGAATAATTTGAGATATAGTTGCAACTAGTACGAGCAGTGTGACCCAATAATTACCTGTAATAATAGTTAGAGCGATTAGAAAGAGTATAATTAGCGTTATCGACATGTTTATTCTTGTCAATAACTCGCCTATTAAGGGTGTCTTATATAACTTAACTAGGAACCTGTATACGGGTTTAGATAAGTAAGCTTGGTAATGAGGTGTTTTCTTAAGTAACTCTAAACCTGTTTCACTCAGTGCTAATGCTTCGTTTTCCCCAGAGACAACTACTTTAAATACTCCGGTGGGATTCACCGCGTGATATCGAAGCATTTTCTCCGAGATCACGCCATCTCCAAAAACTTTATTGAAGTCATCAACGGTGATAACACGGGAAGACGGTAAACCAGATTTCACTACTAGCTTTAGTAGGTTACATGATTCTATGAGTTCTTCTACCATATTTAACCTGTTAGGTGCTTCAAGCAAGTTGTTTTCTTTGTGGTTAATTGGTTTCACTAATTCAAGGATTCTATCTACGTATTTTTTACCTTTCTCACTTAACTCTACGTAGGTTTCTCCCTCTATTTCTCTTCTAATAATGAGCTTTTTCTTCTCGAGTTTTCTAATTGAATCTAAAATACTTCTCCTAGTCTCAGATAGATCCCTAGATAGTTCTTCCGTTGTTACTGGTTTATCTGATGCATATAAGTGGAGAACTAATGATAACTGATTACTGGATCTACCGAAATCGATCACGCTGTCTAGTTCCTTTAAAACATATATTTTGTCCAGAAAATCCCTTATAGTTTCACTATGCAACGTCAAGTGAGCACCACAACTATTATTCAATGAAATATGCTTATAAAGCAGGAGTATGTGTGAGTTGTTGTTAATCAATGCTCTCAAACTCAGTCCCCTAGTTGAAACTGTTTAAATTACATTCAAAGATAATATGGCTAAGATGATTGCTTAAACGGGCTAATGTATGGCAAGAGTTTTCACGGAGTCTATTTTAATGGAGAAGGGATATAGTTACGTGAAATTAGTTGAACCTCCTTCAGAGCCACGTTACGTTGAATTAAGGTTCAAGGATATTGTTCCAGAGTTTTCTGCTTTAAAGCTAGGAGATCTCAAGTTATATGAGCACCAATACAAAGCTTTCACAGCTTTAAGAAACAAGTTAAATATCGTTTTGAAGGCTGGAACTGGTAGTGGTAAAACAGAGGCATGGGCATTATATCTCCTCAGCGAAGTCAAGAAAAGTAGCGATTTCCACGTTATGGCGCTATATCCTACTTTAGCACTAGCAAATGATCAAGTTAAACGCTTAGAAAAATACATGGGTTTAGTTGGCAGAAAAATAATGCAAATAGACAGCGTTAAGAAAGATGAATTTCTGAAGAAAGACAATTTAACAGCGTTAAGAATGACCACTGTTTCCTCTAATTTAGTAATAACAAATCCAGCTTTTCTACTTCATGATTTCAAGAAATTCATTGTTAAAAAGGAAAGCGCTATATTGGCCCCTGTGTACAGTAAACTTGACTTATTGGTCATAGATGAACTGGATTTCTATAGTCCGCGAAGCTTAGCTTTATTACTAGCAATGGTTAAATTGATCGCGAAGATTAGTGAGAAGAAACTGCAAATCGCTGTATTATCTGCGGGTATAGCTAATCCCATTGATCTATGTAAATACCTTGAAGATGTAACTGGAAGAGATTGCGAAGTAATAGAAGGAGAACCTTTCAGAGTTGAAAACTACACGTACATAATTCTAGGTAAAAACCTTGAATTAATATGGAAGAATATTCGCGACCAGTGGAACATGATTACCAGTAAGCACCCCGAGTTAAGCTCGTATACTAACACAGTATACGATTTCGAGGAATTCAAGAAACAAGCTTACAAAATAATATCTATCCTCGAGAGCCTTGGTTACAATGTACCCAGTATTAGTGTTGACCCCGTTGAACTCCTATCAGAGTACTTCAAAGATGAATACGTATCCTTGATTTTCACGAGGAGCATTGGATCAGCTGAAGAATTGGTGAAATCACTTAAAACAAGGTATGAAGAGAATGCGCCAGTAGCAGCACACCATCACTTGGTTTCAAAGAAAACCAGGATAGAGGTGGAGGAGAAAGCTCGGCGTGGAGAGATAAAAGTCATTGTTTCTCCTCGCACTCTTTCACAAGGTATAGATATAGGGTTAGTGGCGAGGATCATCCACCTCGGTTTACCCGACAATGTGAGAGAGTATTATCAACGCGAAGGAAGAAAAGGTAGACGAAGAGAACTCGGCTTCTCTGAAACCATTATAATACCTTACTCTAGATGGGATAGAGAGCTACTAAGCAATGGATTAGATGCTTTCAGATCCTGGCTTAACCTTGGGTTAGAGAGAACTCTTGTAAACCCTGATAACCTATACATTCATTTATTCACGGGAGTAATTAAGCTTAGATCTCCATGGTTTAAGGAGGAGTTAAACAATAAGGAAATAGAAGCGTTGAGAAGCACGGGAATATTAACACCCGAGAACAGTATCGACGAGAAAAAACTTCGAGAAGCATTAGAGAAAATAAACTTCTACGAGTATGCTCCACCTTACGGTATTAAAAGATACTTGGAGAGAAATAGTGAACTAATACCACTAGAACCTATTGGACACGTTGACCTCGTCGAGAAGTTTCAACCTGGGTGCATTGACTACGGTGAAGAAGCAATTGTCACTGCTTTGAACTACGGGAAATCAACTAGACACGTGAGAAGTGTTATTGAGAAAAAGATACGCGACATAGACTTCAGGTCTAATGATGCATTAGCACAAGCATTAGAGGAGTATAGGTACATTAAGTTAAAGTGGGGTGAATCCCCTAACGTAATGCGGGATCTCCTATCAGGTAGAATTACGAGTGAGGAACTATGCATCGTGTATACGCCTAGACACGGCTTTGGAAAATATGTTAAAATACCTGAAAGATGTATTTGGACTGTTCGTTCCGAGAAACCTAAGTACGCGTTAATAAGGGGAGAACCATCAGTTTACTACGATAAGAGAACAATATATATTCCAACTCCGACTGGTGGAGAATACCGGGATTTCACTTATGGTTACACGTATCCCGTTGACCCTCGTGAGAACGCTGAGCTGATTAGGCTTGCTTTATCTTACATTATAGTACTACTTAGACGCTACCTGGGTATTCCACTAGATACTATACTATACGATGTCGTTAAACTCGGCGAATACAAGTATTTCAACCTGCATGAGCCAGAAGCAGCTGGTATCATTGAAAAACTGGATTGGCTAAATGTGAGGAAAATCGTGGAATCTCATAAGCCAGACGACCTGGATAGAGTGCTGATCTCCGAAATAGATGATATAGCTTATTCAACTTTGGTAACAATAGAGTTCAACTGGGATCTTGTGAAAACTCATGCTGTGAAAACTATTGACTATATCTTAGCTCGCGATAAAGTGAAGACTTTAATTCAAGGTAGAGAACTATACATCCCACGTCCTAGTCCAGCCTTGAAGATACTGTCATACATAATCCTCAGCGAGGTACTAGATGAGGAGTCGCTAACACCGACCTTGATCACTGCTCACGGAGTTTTCGATGGAGAGAGATTCCATGGATCCGTAGATTTATATCCTCCTTTACCTTTAATTAAGCCTCCTCAGCAATTAATCGAAACAGAGAGCTTTATCCTTGACAAAGTCTTCTACGAGGATTACAAACTAATAGTGGAAAACCTTGAAGCAGTCTTAACTCAGTTAAAACAAGCTAATTTAAGGAGGCTTGTTTCACTCCTTGAAAACAACAGAAACCTCGTTATTGATGCTTCAACTCTCATAGATAAGTGTGATATTAAAACTCTAACTACCGAGGAGCTTGCCTCCGCATTAGGCTTTAATCCCTCAGTTAACTATGCTAGTGTAGTCAACGTGTTCAGGAAAATAAGAGAGTATGGGAGAATACTCGATAGGGAGCGCGAGTTAATCCTAAAGTACCTTGAGGATAAATCAAGAATGCTCTACGTTACATACCTGGTTTTAAAGGAGTTATCGAAAAAATAAATCACATGTAAAGTTGAGACTTCAACCCCATTTCTGCTTTTTCATATGTGTTTCGAGCTCCGCTTTTATCTTCTGCATTGTCATTAGTGCAAATTCCTTTTCTTCAACGAATATTTTATAGCAACCCGGGTCTAAGTTATCCTGTATACCTTTCTCAGCTACCTCGAGGAGCTCTTGTAGCAAAGTATAAGCTTTCACGTGTAAGTAATTGGAGAACCTGGATCTATTCACTAGTTTCTCTTCTTCATCGCTTAGTTTTCTGAACTTCTCCCTGGGGGCACCACATTTTGGACATTTTTCAGGTGGCTCAGGGCCCTCGTATATTAACCCGCAGACTTCGCATTTCCACATCGTCAAGTTGCTTCACCTTACTCATCACTGTTTTATATAAAAGTCTAGGGTTTATAACCTTTATATTAGAAAACCTAACTATTCGAGTATTTAACATGAGTGTAAAATAAATACCTAAGTGCACTAAGAAATACGCATTGAGAGGTGTAACACGGTTTGATATACCTCAGTGAAGACATTCTATCGTTAAGTAGGTTAATCGCTGTACTTATATTAATACTAGCGTTCATTTATGCTTTGTTTGAAACCAGGAGAACCCCTAGATTAATTATATCTATTCTCCTGGTACTGATTACTTTAATGCACTACATTATATTACTACATGTCTCAAGCTACGTGGAGATCTATTTTTACCCCTTAGTGATAGTTGAGTCAACGAGCAATGGCTCAGTATTCTACGTGGATTTTGGTCAATTATCAGTGATCCTGCTTATTGCTCTTTGGCGTGATAAAGCAAAACTATTAATCAATAAATTCAGAAGAGGTTGCAGAATTGAAGGTGAACACGGTGGAAGTACTGAGGGATCTTGAATTACTTGAATGCACTATTATTGAGAGAACGAGTTTACTTACTGTTAAAGTGGATTTTAATGGTGTTCAGGAAGTAGTTTACATCAATAACACTGGTAGATTGAAGGAAATCCTAGTTAGAGGTAAGAAGTGCTACTGTACTAAAACCCGTGGAGGTAAACTAAGGTATAAGTTGATAGGAGTCGAAGATGAACACTATGCTTCACTCATAGATACACATTTACAGGAAGAAGCATTTATCACTGCGCATAAACTTGGCTACATTGACTGGTTGAGAGATTATAGTTTAATCAAAAGAAATGTGAAGGTTTCATCGGAAACTATAGACTTCTTGTTTACTAGTATGAGAGGAGTTACATTAGTTGAAATAAAAAGCGCGGTCATGAAGCTCCCTGGAAATTACGCTGGATACCCGGATGCTCCAACTCCTAGAGGGGCAAGGCAGATCAGGGCCCTCGCTGTTCACGCTTCTAAGGGAGGTGAATCAATAGTAGTTTTTATCGCTGGAATTCCTTTGGCTAAAGGTTTTCAACTATACTGTTGCGTGGATAAGGAAATAGAGAAAGCAGTGAAACATGCGGTGAGAATGGGAGTATTATTTAAAGCACTAAACTTTTACCTAGATCCAATTACAAAGAGTGTAGTATTGGGGGAGACGAATTTACCGGTTAAATTAGAATGCTATAACACATGTACAAATAATGCTTGAAAATCCTATATATTCCTTGGATATTATGGACACCGCCGTAGTATAGCCCAGTCAAGTATTCCCGCCCCATGTCCTCCGTGGAAAGCCAGAGGCCCCGGGTTCGAATTCCGGCGGGCCCGCGTCCCTGTAAACCCTTGAGTAAATCACACTAGGTTGTTTTATATGCTCGCATGTCCACAGAGGAAACGAATTGAGTCCTCTCGCATTCGACCATGTGTCCCAGGTAGCGGGTCAATACTTTATATTAGTGGGCGCTGAGTATTAACGTTAATCGCTAGAAATAGTGTTCGCATTCCGTCTACTAAACTGCCTGGGAAAATATGATTAAGCACATAGTGCTCCTGATATCAGGCAATGAAGAATCATTATGTCTACAAATGAGGTATGAGCTACTGCGTCTATCTCACTGCTTGTATTGATTATATCGTAGTGCGGTTGGAGGATGCTGCGGGTTGTTTTATTGGTTTCCAGTCATTTTTCTCCATAGTTCTAGTGCGTAGCCTGGTTGTATGGATCCTTTAACTAATCTATATGTTCTTGTTCCATCGCTTAGTCTCTCAGGCACTAGTAGCACTGCTTTTTTGCTGTTCTTTGGTATAAACCTGTAGAGGAAGTCTTGGAGGAAAGTGACGTAGAACACGTTGATACCTGAGTCGATGAGCGCTGAGACAACGTTTTCAGCTACTACTGAGGCCTCAACATGGTTTGTCGAGACAAAGCTCTCATCCATCAGCACGTAGTCTCCCCTCTTGAGGCATTCCACTAGTCTTCTAAATCTTTTCACCTCCTCCTCGAACTTTCCATAAGAGAACGTTCTCTCCTCCTCTTTCAGGAAATGTGTGAACACTGCACCAGTTGATGGAATAATAAACCTCTCCGCGGGCACAAATAACCCCGCTCTAGCTAACAGTATTGCTTGGCCAACACTCTTCAAGAAAGTTGTCTTTCCACCTTTATTGACACCAGTGATTATAACCGTGAAAGAGTCATTAACATCTAGGTTGAGGCTACTTGGAACAGGCTTCTTTGTAGACGATATCGCCATGGATAACGGGTAGAGATTTTCGAAGAATAGCTTCCTTGAATTCACTTCGGGGTACGTCCCGGGAATTCCAAGCCCATTGAGGAAGTCACTAAGGTTTATAGCGCCAACAAAGAACGATAATTGCCTCGCTAAGTCCTCGAAGAAATCCATTAGCTTATCAAAAGCATTTAGAAGAGTTGTTGCTATTCTTGATAATACCCATTTCTCCATATCATCTAAGATCATGGAGCCTGCTTCATCCCTTGGATCAAGCCTATAAGTGTACTTCTTCTCCAAGGGCAACAATCTACTTATCAAAGAGCCCTCGTTTTTAGGTAGCAGGAGAATCGGGTTAGCCAAGTTATTCAAGGGCCCTATCTCAACGGCGAAGTCTACGCCGTTTCCAAACCTTAGTATCTCACTAATCTCTCTAGCTCTAGCTATAAATCTCCTATCGATGTTTAATTTAAGGGACTCCGCTAAGCTCTTGAAAGCTCTTGATGTAAACCTCGTGTTGTTTACAACGTCTAGTAGTTTCTTTAGGTAGTTAGTGAGGATCCTGATGCCATTTGAGGCCTCGTAGACCACGAGCTTTGGATCATCTAGTCTAAATATGAATACCTCTCTATTCGCTGTTTCATAGCCCTCTCTAGTTATTTGATACATTCTCAACACTGCATCTTTGTTCTCGAGGGCATCCATAACAGCTTCCTGTCTATACCTGACATCTTCTACAGATGACTCCCTAGACAGTAATACGTCAAACCACGTCTTGGCAACGAGTTCATCTCCCCTAGATGCAACATTAACTATTTTATCGAGCTCTAGGTCTACCCTCACATCCTCCGCGATACCTATCTTCTGCTGAGAGCCGAGTTTTAACAAGTCGAACTCTATCATCTCAACATCTCCATCAAATCCCTGTATAAGAGCCCATGCTTAGATGCTATTCTGACAGCCATGTACTCTGATGGTGGTGAACCTGGAAGTATCTTATAAGAGGGCTTTAAGGGGTCCTCTGGGGATGGCTGTGCAACCAGGCTTATAACGAAGTCCAGTAAGGCTACGCCGGGTATAAAAGTCACGAATATACAGTAGCTCCTCCTCTTGTTAAGCCCATCGAGGAACATCTTCGCTAATTGATATCCCTCATCAGAAGTTGTAGTGGAGAAGAGTTCGTTGGCTATGATGAGTGTTGAGCTATCGGCTCTACGCATTATATTCACGGTCCTTATAATGTCCTGCTCTAGCCTACTCAGACTCTCCCTTGGATCCTCTCTAGCCGGGTAGGCAGTTATTATTGCCGTGAAAAACGGTATCTCTGCACTCTCAGCTGGAACAGGTACTCCTAGTTTCGCCAAGTACACTAGTTGACCAAAAGATGTAGCGAAAGTAGTTTTCCCACCACTATTCATCCCTGTAACAACGAATATCCTTTTCTCGCCATCTGTAGATATATCGTTTGATACTGCCCCGCCCTTCTCAGCTAGGAGAATATTGTAGAAGCCCCTGACATTTATTCTCCCATCACTCGTAAACCTCGGTATAGTAAAGCCATACCCCTTATTCATCAAGCTCTTCATGAAGTCTATGTATGACAAGTAGAATCTGACCTCACTGGCAAAAGCCGCCACGCCATCATCAACTATCCTCGGGAATTCATCATAGAACTTCTTCATAGCTTCATACTCGCTATTAAAGAACTTGAAAGCTCCTTCAAGAATGGTCGCGTGGATATGGCTCATGCTACTACCAGTGGGGATATATCTAACCTTTTTTATTTCGCCACCTTTAAACCCGGCAAATAACTCCTCGATAATACTTTCCATGTCTTCGCCTCCATCAAACCTCCAAACAATTAACCTGTCACCAGCTATCCTAACTCTAACCCTAATCCTATCTCGCGCTTTCTTAGCCTCCACGGCCTTCTCCTTCATGGCTTTAAAGTACTCGCTCCTGATAATGCCCTCGACATAATTCAGGAAGCCCCTGAGGCCCTCGGATCTTACACCCAGCGATGATATCTCGCTGTGAAATCTCTCTAGTGCATATATGTAGGTTAAAGCAGCATCCAAGTGGAGGCCTAGCTTATGGGGCTCGTAAGCCTCTTTCTCCATATCCAAGTAGTTGAGGGCTTCTCTAACTCTTCCAATAAACCTTTCAACAGCCATGTAGACGTCTTCCCGCATTAAGTCAGAGAAGACGTTGAGTCTATAAACCACTGCATCAACGCTGCCGAGTGGCTCCAGGAACAGGCTCCACAGGAACTCATCTCTCTCCCTGCCAAGAATCACGCTAACAAGCTCTCGAATCCTCAGATCGCTCAATACCTGCTCTTCTACTCTAACACCTCTAGAACCAAGAATACTCGTATAACTCGTTTACCACACCCCTAGTCCTCACCGCGTTGCCAACACTGGGGAACTATATTGATTAGTGGTTTAAAAATAGTGCATTATCCCAATGAAAAGAGCGTATTTCACATCGTTAAACCTAGGATTGAGCATACACTGCTATGAATAAAATTACTACTAATAACAGAATCTCATACCATTGAAGTAATGGTATACTTCCTTTAGCAACTCCGTGCTCATACATGTGATCTCTCTGAGCATGAACCCTTTTCTCCCTTAACTTGCTTGGTAGTTCTTCCCCGGTCAACTCAACGACTCTCCTGTCTCTGGGGTAAAGGTATATCTTTGGAACCGCTACTCCCCAACTTATTTTCCTTCTAATAGGTCAACGGGACAAAAACAAGGTAGATCACCATGTATGTCCGTCGTAGTAGATGCTTTGAAAGCGAGGGCTCTCCTTGAGGCGTTGTCTTTAAGTCGATCCGCACTTCCTCGAGCCACTATTGAATTGAGTTGTTCTCAGAGATGTTGATTTAAACCCGGATCTAGAGTGTGAAATGGCCTGGACATAAATGCTTAAAAAACCCGTAATCTACTTAAACATAATAGACGCCGCCGTAGTATAGCCCGGTCAAGTATGCGGGCCTCTCGAGCCCCGTTTAAGGGAGGTGTGGACAGCCCGTGACCCGGGTTCAAATCCCGGCGGCGGCATAATTTCATCTTCTAAAGTCACTTACTTGCAGACGAGTAGGCGCTATCTCTGCTCCCTACTGGGATAAGTTTGCGTGGCGCTTGGAGATAGTGCTTAAGCTGCTTAGAGGATAAAAACCTAGTGTTACTTTAATTGTTTTGATCTGGTTTAGGAGGTGTTACGTTAATTTGGCCTTGATATTTTCCTTGATATGGTTTAAACACCGGACTACTAGTTCTTAGAAACACAACGTGTAGGAACCTTTGCTCTGGATAAACTCTAACAGGGTGGGGGCCGCCTATTAGTTCTATTGTAATGTTTCCTTTGAAACCGGAATCTATTATGGTTGGTGGAATGTATATACCTGCTCTAGCGAAACTACTTCTAAGGTTCACTAATCCCGCGAGATCGTGTGGGAGTTCAACCCATTCAAGAGTTGTAGTCAATACGTGCTCATATGGGTTTATTATGAACCCTTTTTCTTCAGTTACATCTAAGCATTCTAGTACTTCAGGTACGTTCATGTACTTAGTGTCTATGATAGTGTTTCCTCCTTTGAATCGACAGAACCTATACCCGAAGCGTAAGTCGACTCCGTTTTCTCTCACGGTATCATCGAAGAGCGGGTTAATGATTAGTAGCTTCTTCTCTAAGTATACTTTTATATCCCAGTCGCTGAGAATCACGATGCTACACCTTGATTAAAATACTATGTTTTCGTGTTTTAAGCAGTAATACCGTGTTCAAGATTTTTGGAAACCCGGTATGGATTTAACGACTATTCTCGAAAAACCTTTAGATCTAAGCAAGTCCACTATGTTATTTAATACTTCTTCCTGGGCACCACAGTTCTCTCTACACCAATCAGGATTACGTGGATTTGTCAATGGTTCACCTAAAAGCGGGTTTAATAATATCGTTGTAGTTGAAGTATTCAAATTACTTAATACTTCGTCGAGGTGCACGCTAAAAACAGCGACTGTGAGTTTTTTGTGTAAGGGTACTCTTAACTCTAAGGGTATGTCATGGTCTTTTATGATCTTGAGGGATTCGAGGAAGTTCCTCCACAAGATTAAAGTAGCTTCCCTACTTAACCCAAATAACTCTATTGGCGGTATCTTTAAATCCGTGGCAACGTGATCCACAAGGTTTTTCTCAACTAGGTATTTTAGTTGCTTGGGTAGAGTTAAATTGGAGTTTAAACTACGCTTTATACTTAACTCGCCGGTTTCCATGAAAAGATCACTTATTTCAATGAACTGAATTAATGGCTCTCCCCCTGTTACATGCAAGTAGTCGATGAGGATCCTGCTCGCTTCTAGTTCCTCAATTATTTTCTCAACCTCTACATGCTTACATATCGATGTATCACCGTTCGCTATTCTCCAGTTATGGCAAAATGGGCATTTCAGGTTACATAAGCATGTCCATAATGTGAAAGAGGGGTGACCTAGAACATCTATTAGTGAAACGTTCTTCCATCCCGCTACTAGCAATTTTTTACTCAATCTTCATCACTATTGCAGATTGGAAAGTAGAGAGTAAGTGTTGCTTTAAAAAGTGTAGTGTCTCCTCGTCCAAAACTCTTTTCTTCTCTGCGGGTTCCAGTTTCTTAGTGGCCGGTAATAACCTATTATCCTACTCCACACGTCGACGTTTTCGCTTCCGCAAGATGGGCACTTCATATATATCCCTGTAAAGGTTTTTTCGCAGACATTGCAGTGAGTTATTGCTGGAGTATAACTCCAGTACACTAGATCTGTTTGCGAAAGCTTATTCGTTAGAGATGCGAGTGCATCAGGCTCTGCTTCCTCACCTAGAAATATGTGCATCATTACTCCGCCTGTGAAGTATCTTTGCACCCTTTGTTCAACTTCTATTCTATCCGGTAATTCCATGGGTGCATAATATGGTGCTATGCTCGTTGAGTAAACGGGGTTCTCTGGATCAGGTAGGAACTCCCTCAATGTGGGGTCTCGCTTCAAGTCAAACATTGCAAGTTTCGGTGATGCTGATTCACCAGGTACCTCCTCCACGTTCCACGGCACACCTTCTTCAGTCATCCATTTACGCGCATGGTTTGTAGCGAACTCCACGATTTTCCTCATTAGTTCAGCTGCTCTAAACCAGTCTCTCCTCGACCCATCTAACCATAGCTTCGGTTCACCCATTAAAATAGCGGCTGCTTCAGGTAATCCTATTAACCCAATGGTGTTAAAGTGCGTGCTCGGGAACTCAGGCATGTATTCAATTATCATCGCGTAGAAGTTAGGGTAGTTCTTCATTATATCTATGTACCTGTTCCTAAACCAGTCAACTCCTTCTTTAACTAGTTTCAATGCTTCCTCGTATTTCTCCCAGAAAATACTCTCATCTTTCCTAGATTCAAGAGCTAGTCTAGGCAAGTTTACGTCCACGATGTTCACGGAGCCCGTTATATCGGGCATCGCCCATAAACCACCGAATCTCTGTCTTTCCATGGTTTTCCAGTAGTCCTCTTTCAGCTCTTCAACATCTTTTCTAAGAGCACTAAGCGAGAACTTACTGTTACGGTATGCATTAACCAATTCGTCTCTCTGAATAGTTAGCCTGCAACACATTGCGAAAGTTGCATCTGGGTCAACTAGTCTCGTGTTTAACCAGTAGAAACTTCCACGTTTTGAGGCCGTTTTATACACGGCTTCATGTATTTCAGGGTCTTCCCAGAGCCACTTAGCTGTAGTCATTAGTGTGGGTATCGGGAACGTGAATGGTTGTCCTACGGAGTCTCCTTCATAGTAGAGTTCTATTAGGGCTTTAAAGAATATTTTGGCTTCATCCTCGTAGACGCCTAAGGGGCCGGCGTCTTCTCCGCCGTGAACAGCTCTATCTCCCTCAATCATTTTTCTCGAGGCATTCATCGTTATCGTGAAGTTCGTGAATGGTGTTTGTAACCCTATTCTAGTAGGGTAATTTAAGTTGTATAGTAGTCTCTGTATTTGCTGCTTAACTTGTTTATATGTTGGTTTATCATGCCTTATGAAGGGCCCCGCATACCATTCCACGCTGGAGAGTGCTTGTGCACCCGTGAAGTAGTGCTGCATTGTTATCAGGAAGTTGGCTATGTGATCAACAAACGTGTCAAAGTGCCTTGCTGGTCTTGAAACAATAGTTATTGTTCTAAGACCCTTCCTCAGTAACCTTGAAATACTGTGACCAGTACAGTAAGGTATGTAAACGCTGTGAGGTAGTTTATGAACGTATATTATTCCATCTAGGTGTGCTCTCAGAATACGGTTAGGCAAGAGATTCAGTGCATCTTTCTCCATGTATTTATCGAGCAACCACGCGAAGAAACTACTTGGTCCTTGATACCTGTTAGCATTCTCATTTACATCGAGCCTGTTCCAGTTAGCATATTCTTTTAAGGGATCTCGTGGGTGAATGGTTTCCTCCAATATGAAAACCTCTTTTCAATATCACTATCTTACATGGTATATATTTAAAGCTGTTTGAAGCGTTTAATTAAAAGTTCAAGTAGTTTAACAATTGAACCTCGCTTGGATCATAGTTCTAGTATACGTAGTAATTTCTCCGCAGAAGCCAAAACTCTTGAAACAACTATGTGAGTAGTTAAAGGTTCACCGTAAATTGAGTAGCAGTAGTTAGCGTGCTTCAATGTTTCATCTTCGAAGTCTCCATGTGGAAACGCACCTATACCTATCGCTAAATTCTCTTTCAGAGCTTTTTCAACTACAGTGTTCAATGACCTATATTCGCATTTTTCGCTCAGAATAATTAATCCACTTGCACGTGTTTCTTTGAGTAAATCCATCAACTTAATTGTCTTAATATACATTAATGGCTCTTTTCCCCCTGGGGGGACTCTGCTTAGTTTAAACAACTGCTCCATGAGGCCAATGAACCTATTATAGTTCTTAGGTATACGAGTGATTGGATCGATGAATATCGCGTGACCCTCAATAGTATACACGTATACCTCGAGCATCCCTTCTCTACATAAGGGGCTCTCGAGTGCTTCAAGTAAAGCAATGTGAACAATATCGGGTCTGCCTCGCTTCTCAGCCCTGGGTAACTTCTTCATTGCGTGGTAATGTATACTTGAGTCAAGTATTATTTCCGCGGGTTTTTTACGGCGTTTAATCGCTGATTTCACAACAGCTGGATGGTTTACAATAGCTGGAGGAATAGTCTCCAGCGCTGCTTCCAGCAGTAATAACTTCAATTTCTCACTCATGAAAACACCTCGCACGTAATCAACCAACTCTGTATTTATCCCATGGCAACGATATTAATGCATTGTGAGAAAAACCATGAAAAAACGAGAGACATTAATGAGAAATATTGCGCACGAGAGAATAATACTACTGCTCAATATGGCTTTCGAGAGAGCGCGAAAAGGCGATTTTGACTTAGCTAGAAGATACGTTGAAATAGCTTTAAGAATAGCTGGTAAAGCTAAAATTAAAATTCCAGTAAAATATAAAAGAAACTATTGCAGAAAATGCCTTATACCTCTAATACCTGGCTTAACGCTCAGGATCCGTATTCACAGCGAGGGTAAAGGTTCAAGAGTTGTATACAGGTGTCTTCTTTGCGGGTGGACGAGGAGATTTATGATAAAAACATCGAGGAAAAAATCAAGGAGAGAGCTGCGGGGAAAATAGATGTTCAACTAGGTAAAAACGGTATTACTGAAGGTTTCATCAATGAGCTTAAAACGAGGCTCAAGAAACACGGCGTTGTAAAAATAAGGGTTTTAAAATCTTTTAGAAAAACCTATACTGATGACGTTGATTCATTAGCAAACACTCTAGCTGAGAAGACAGAGTCGAGAGTTTACGAAATTAGGGGGTTTACAATCATACTTATAAAGGAAAAATAAACTAAAATGTCTAGGTATACTGAGTATTGGTGTTAAGTAATGGTTACTGCACTAGAAGTACCTGCAAACATGCTAATTGAAAAATTAGCAGTGTACATTAAGGAGAATATACCGGAAGTGAAGCCACCATACTGGGCTAGGTTTGCTAAAACTGGGTGTTTCAAAGAGAAGCCTCCGCAGAACCCTGATTGGTGGTATTATAGAGTAGCAAGTATTCTGAGGAAACTGTACAAAGCCAGTAAACCAGTAGGGTTAAGTGAGCTTAGGAGAGAATACGGCGGTAGAAAACGCCGTGGAACTAGGCCTGAAAGAGCTTACTGGGCACCTGGTAATGCTATTAGGAAAATACTTCAACAGCTGGAGCAAGCACAATTAGTTAGAAAAACTAGAGGAGGAAGAACGCTGACTCCGCAAGGTAAAGCATTACTCGATCGAATAGCCATAGAGGTAGTCTTAGAACTAGCTAAAGAAAAACCGGAAATAGCTAAGTACCTCCCATTATCTCTAAGGCTTAAAATATCTCCAGAACAGAGTGGTGGTTCATGAGCGACGAGTACACAGAGTACGACGAAGAACTCGAAGCAATTAGAATGCGTAAATTAGCTGAATTAAAGAAGAAGATGGAGGAAGAGAAAGAGAGAAGGGCTCGTATTGAAGCTGTAATAAGACAGATCTTGACTCCAGAAGCACGGGAGAGATTAAATAATCTTCGCCTCGTAAAACCCGAGTTAGCTGCAGCACTCGAAGAACAATTAATTCTACTCGCCCAAAGCAGGCGTGTACCCATACCTATAACAGATGATTTTTTAAAGAAATTACTATCAGAACTATATGAGCAAACTCGTAAAGAAACAAAAATCACGTTTAAGAGAAAATAGGTGGTAAATATGGCTAGAGCTAAACATGTTGCTCGTAAATTAAGGCTTGCAGCAGCTCATAACAGCAATAAACCCGTCCCAGTATGGGTTACGATGAAAACAAGACTTAAAGTCAGAAGAACATTTAGGTTAAGACACTGGAGAAGAACAAAACTCAAGAACATATAGAGGTGATCATATGAGTGAGCGCCGCGGAGTAGATGTAGCTCTACATGTCATTCCCCTTAAAAGACTTTATTTTGGGCGAAGAGCAAATCGAGCTGACCGAGCTATTAGACTTGTAAAGAGTTATATTGCGAGACATTATAAAGAAGCCGAGAAAATCGTAATTGAGCCAGCTGTTAACGTTTACCTATGGTCGAGAGGAAGAGAGAAACCGCCTCGAAGAGTTATCGTTGAAGTTAAATTTGATAAAGAATCTAGAATCGCTAAAGTTCTACTAGTGAGACGCAGCAAGTACGAGCGCAAGTAGGTAACGAGGTGTTTTCATTGGTTGAAATAACCAAGATGAGTTTTTTCGGTAATCCAAATATTGGAATATATGCTTATGCAAACGATAAATTACTAGTGGTTCCACCTGGAATAGGTAGAGACGATGTAGATGAAATGAACAGTGTTCTGAAAGCAACACGTATCGAGGTAAAGATTGCTGGAACGATTTTAAATGGTGTTTTTATAGCAGGCAATAATAATGCCATAATATTACCTCATATAATTTTCGAAGAAGAATTAGAGCACATAAAAAGAACAATTAGAGAACAAAATTTAGATGTTGAAGTAGTGGTTTCAGAGAGTAAGTATACTGCTCTAGGAAATCTAATTCTATGTAATAGCTATGGATGCATCGTAAGCCCGCTTCTCGAAGAAAACGAAGTTAGAAGGTTAGAAGACTTTCTAGGAGTAGAAGTAATTAAAGCCCGCTTAGTTAACTTAGATGTCCCGGGAAGCGTTGCAGCAATTAATGATCAAGGCGGCGTAATTCACCCTGATGCAAGTGAAGATGACCTAAAAATAATAAGAGACATTATGAAAGTTACAGTTGAACACTCCACGGTGAATGGAGGAATGCCTTACGTTAAAAGCGGCTTATTAGCAAATAATAAAGGAGTGGTTGTTGGTGGAAATACTACGGGTCCAGAAGTGCTTAGAATAAAAGCAGGGTTTGAGAGAGGTGGAAACCATGAGTAGTGAGGTAAAAGTATATAGAGTAACCGGGTACATGTTAATAAGCCACGATCGACTCCCCACTTGGCAGAAGTTTACGCTAGAAGTAACTGCACTAAACGAGAAGGATGCACTAGAAAAAGTTTACTCTCTTCTAGGTAGTAGACATAAATTAAAGAGATACCATATTAGGGTAACTAAAGTTCAAACAATTATGCCCGAGGAGGTAACTAAACCCGAGGTTCATGGATTACTAAAAGCGAAGAGGCTTGTTAAATAATGAGCGATACCTCCACTAGAGAGCAGAGGAGAGTCGTGAGCTTAGATGAGCTATTGACTCGAGTAAATGAGCTCAGAGAACGCATAGAGATACTTGATACTACATTAAACACTTATCTGAGTCACTATAGAGAACTCCAGTTAGCCGTAGAAACAATAAAGAATCTATCAGAGAAATCAGTTGAAGGATACGTGATCCTCGATAGATTATCGAGCTTGATGATCCCAGCGAGTATCAGCGAGAACTGGTATAACAATATCCTAGTAAACTTAGGACTAGGTTACTACGTTAAATTAAACAAAGATAAAGCAGTGGAGATCCTAACAAAGAGAATACAAGAATTGGAGAAAACAATTAACAGTGTTCAAGCCCAACGTAGAACCCTAACAGAAGAGTATGCCGGGTTACAGAGAGTGCTAAGTCAAGTTATTGAATCACAGCAAGCACGTCAACAAAGTGGATAAAAAGTGTTTTCTAAACTAAGAGATGCCTTTAAGAAATTCGTAGATACAACCTCCTCGTTGTTTACTTCCAAAGAGAAACTAAGGGAATCTGTCGAGGAGTTTAAGCTCGAGTTAGTGAGCAGAGATGTAGCATTCGAGGCAGCGGAGGACATCGCAAAGAAATTAGTGGAGATGATCGAAGAGAAAACTATTAGAGATAAAAAACAGTTAGTGAAAGCGCTTCGCGAGATCCTTCTCAACTATTTCAATGAAGCTGGTTCAGTGAACATTGATGAATTAGTGAAAAACAAGAAACCATTCATAATAATGTTCATGGGTGTTAACGGAGTAGGTAAAACAACAACTATAGCTAAGGTTGCGGTGTATTTCAGGGATAAAGGACATAGACCACTCATGGTTGCAGCTGATACATTTAGAGCAGCTGCACAAGAACAGCTGAAAAAGCACTCCGAGAGAACACAGATACCTGTATTCATGGGGAAATATGGTGCTGATCCAGCGTCCGTTGCATACGATAGTATTCAATACGCTTATTCAAGGGGATTCGACATCGTGTTAGTAGACACTGCTGGAAGAATGCACACAGATGTGGACTTAGTGAACGAGCTACGTAAAGTAGCCAGAGTCATTAAACCGGATTTAAAGCTACTTGTGGTAGATGCTTTAACAGGTAACGATGCGATAGATCAAGCTAAATTCTTCCACGAGGCTGTTGGATTAGATGGATTTATTGTTACCAAGTTCGATGCATATGAGGAGGGCGGAGTCCCCATCTCTCTCATCTATGTGGTGAAGAAACCAATATTATTCATTGGTACAGGTCAAGATTATATAGATTTAAAGCCCTTTAATCCCTTAGAATACCTAGATAAAGTGCTTCCAATAGAGAACTAGGTGTAAATTGATGAATTTAAGGGAATTAATTGATTCGTGGAGGAAAATATTTCAAATATCAAGTAAACCAAGTAAAGACGAGTACTTAGCGGTATTGAAGATTACAATGCTTGGTTTAGTCTTGATCGGGGTTATAGCGTTTATTATTAGACTCATATTTTACACATTACTGTTTCCATATATGGGCTGATCATTAATGAGTGCCGAGCAGTCTCAACCATCCATTTTCGCGGTGAGAACAACCTCGGGTAGAGAGCTAGACGTAGCATTCATAGTTGAGAGAAGAGTTCTAGACAAAATCAGTAAGGGCGAAGAAACAGGAGTAACCAGTATTCTCGTTGCACCAGGTGTTAAAGGCTTCGTCTTCATAGAGACAAGTAAGCCAACAGAGATTTATAACCTGCTTTCAAACATAAAATATGCTTCAACCCATAAATTATTAAAGGTTTCTTTAAATGACCTTTTAAGTATGCTTAAACCAAAATCAGTTATCGAGGAGATCAACGTGGGAGACGAAGTAGAAATCATGAGAGGACCCTTCCGTGGTATGCGGGCGCGAGTTGTATCAATCGATAAAACTAAAAATACTCTTACAGTTAACCTATTAGAGGCCGCTTTTTCCATACCTATAACTATACCAATCAATTATGTAAAGAAAAAGGGTTGATGTAAATGGTGAAGAAAACACTGAGATTTATAGTAGAGGGAGGGAAAGCAACACCAGGGCCGCCCCTGGGTCCAGCTCTATCTCCATACAAAGTGAACGTTGTAGAAGTTGTAAATAAAATAAATGAAGCCACTAAAGAATATGAGGGTTTACCTGTTCCAGTTGAAGTAATAATTGATACTGATACTCGTGGATTCGATGTCAACGTCGGTATTCCAACTACGACGGCTTTATTGATGAAAGCAGCTGGCGCGAAAGAACCCACTGGAGACCCTATTCACAAAAAGATAGGTGATCTGAAGTTCGAAGAAATAGTTAAAATATCCATTCTTAAAAAAGAACAGTTGACAGCGAAAACCCTGAAATCAGCTGTAAAAACCATTTTAGGAACCGCGCGCGCTATTGGTATAACTGTGGATGGTAAAGACCCCAAGGAGGTTACTCGCTTAGTCGACGAGGGGTATTATGACGATGTTATCTCCCAGTATGAGGAAGAATGGGAAAAAGCGGGGTGATTAGATGTCTCTACCAAGTAAGGATGTATTAGCTGGATACATTGCAAAAGCAATAGAACTAGGTAAAGGCAGAAGATTCGAGCAGAGTGTTGAGTTAATAATAGTACTGAAAGACGTGGACATTAAATCTCAGCAATTAAAAATAAGGGAAGTTGTACATCTACCTAGAGGGAGAGGTAAAGAAGCTAAAGTATGCGTAGTATGCGATCCAGATGTAGCTGAGAGCGCTAAGGAAGCTGGAGCACACAGAGTTATACTGAGTAGCGAGCTACGTGAATTAAATAAGAAACAAGCTAAGAAAATCGCTTCTGAATGCGACTGGATACTAGTTAAACCCGATTTAATGGGTACTGTTGGAAAAGTCCTGGGTCCTGCGCTTGGACCTAGAGGTAAGATACCGGTGCCCATGCCTTCAGGTAGCGCTGTTAAAGCATTAATAACTAGGTATAAAAACACTGTTTTAGTCAGAATAAAAGATCAACCGATAATAATGACCACCATAGGATCTGAAGACATGAACCCAGAAGACTTAGCGGAGAACGCTGTGGCTGTTCTCTCAGCCATTGAGGGTAAGTTACCTGCCAGGTTCGCCAATATAGGTAAACTGATATTTAAGGCAACCATGGGTATACCTGTAGAAGTATCGCTTTAACTGAGGTGTAATAGATGAGTATAGCCAAGGCTCAACAGAGGAAAATACCGGGGTGGAAACTAGAGATAGTTACCGAGCTCCTTGAACTAGTCAAGAAACACCCCACGTTCCTAGTCGTTGATTTAACAGGTATACCAGCGAAACACGTGCAAATGCTCCGTAAAAAACTAAATAAGAAAGCTGTCCTGAAAGTAGTGAAGCCGAGAATTGCTTTAAAAGCGTTTGAAGCCGCTGGATTACCGGTAAAAGAACTTGAACCAGTTATGACAGGGCAAGTAATGTTAATATTTACCGACATGAATGTTTTCGAGATTGCTGATCTAGTTCAGAACTTCGTTACGAAAGATTACTATGGTCCAGGTGAAACCGTAGACAAAGAGATAGTTATACCGGAGGGGAACACGGGGCTTCCAGCAGGCCCTATTTTAAGTACTTTTGGAAGATTGAAAATACCGACAAAAGTCCAAGGAAACGTAATATATGTTGCAAAAGACACTGTAGTAGTTAAACCAGGAGATGTGATCTCATCTGATCTAGCAGCGTTGCTGCAGAAGCTCGGTTTAGCTCTGAAAGAAATAAGAGTTAAAATTAAATGTGGACGAGACGGTAACCTAATTATACCTGGCGATAAATTAAAACTAAACATTGCAGAATACGAAGACATGATTAAGTCAGCGACTACTGATGCGTTGAAACTAGCAGTTGAGCTCGTTATACCGGAACCAGTAGTACTACAAATAGTATTCACAAAAGCCTTCAAACAAGCATTAAAACTAGCAGCAGAGGCTGGATTCATAACTGCAGAAACAGCAGAGTACGTTATAAGAACCGCTCAAGCGAGAGCACTAGCTCTCGCAGCGGAGATCTCCAAGTATGCTCCCGAATTAGGCTTAGAAGTAAAAGTACAGGCGCCGCAAGTACAACCAGCTGAGAGAAAGGAGGAGAAGAAGGAGGAGAAGAAAGAAGAAGAATCCAAAGAACTCAGCGAAGAAGCACTCGCAGAAGGATTCTCAGCACTATTCGGGTAAATATTAGTATTTAAAAACCTTTTAACACATCTTAACCTAGAGGCTTAGATTAGGAGGTGGTTGATATAGAGTACGTATATGCGACATTATTGCTTTACAAGGCGGGTAAAGAAATAAGCGAGGAGAATCTAAAACGTGTTCTAGAAGCAGCTGGTATAACAGTTGACGATGTACGCGTTAAATCACTAGTTGCTGCAGTAAAGAATATTGATATAGCTAAAGTTCTAGAACAAGCACTCGTAGCTCCCGTAGCAGCTGCTCCAGCGCAAGCTGCTCCAGCCGCTGAGCAAGCGAAAGAGGAGAAGAAGGAGGAGAAGAAAGAAGAAGAATCCAAAGAACTCAGCGAAGAAGCACTCGCAGAAGGATTCTCAGCACTATTCGGGTAAATTAACCACTGATAACTTTGCAAATAACGTAGAAAACTAAAACAATATTTTTAGAAAACATAGTTTCCAGTATTATTCCAACTCCTCATAGAATTAGCCTAGTTTAGCTATTATTTAATCCTAGTGATGATTATTTTTAACTTAAGTAGTGGTTGAAGTGGTGTTAACATTGAAGATTGATGTCGACTTCGATTACCTGAGCAAACAGTATGGATATAAGAGATATAGGTGTAGAATCTGCGGAGAATACTTCTGGAGCAGGGTTCCCAGGGATACTTGCCCTGATAGACCGTGTAGTAAGTACGAGTTTCTATACAAAGACTATAAAAAAGTTAGTCCCTTAAGTCTCAGCGAAGTCAGGGAAAAATTCATTGGTTTTCTACATAAGCGTGGTCACGGAGTCGCTCAACCATACCCTGTTCTCGCTAAGTGGAGAAATGATCTTTATTTAACTATTGCCTCGATAGTAGTCTTCCAACCAGAAGCAACAGATGGCTCAGTGGATCCACCGTATAACCCCCTAGTTATTGTTCAACCATCCATTAGGTTAACTGATATAGATAACGTTGGGTTAACTTTTGGAAGACACTTATCGAGCTTTGAAATGGGGGGAATGCATGCTTTCAACAAAGGAGATAAACTAATTTACTGGTCGGAAGGAATATTCAAGAACACCATAGATTTCTTCACCGAGGAAATAGGCCTGGATCTCGATGACATAGTTTTCAAGGAGGGTTGGTGGGAGGGAGGAGGTAATGCTGGTCCTGCACCAGAAGTACTAGTGGATGGAATGGAGGTAGCTACGCTAGTACACATGGCTTACAAGGTAGTTAATGGAAAATACGAGTTAAACCCTGTACTAGTTGTAGACTGTGGTTACGGGATTGAGAGAATTGCCTGGCTCACTCAGAGAGCACCAACAGGTTTCCACAGTATCTACGGGAAATTAATTGAAGAGTACAAGGATATCCTAGGTGTCGAGGAGCCTCCCCCAGATGTACTCAAGAAAATTGTTTACTTATTGAGCGATAAGGAGCTAACTAGTATGGATGATTACATTAAGCAAGTAGAGTTAGCTGGTTTCAGAGAATACGTGAAGGAACTAGTTAACTCGGTATACTTGTATAGTATATTAGACCATGTGAGAACAATAGCATTAATGCTCTCCGATGGAATCGTTCCCTCAAATACTGGAGAAGGATACTTAGCTAGACTAGTAATAAGGAGATTGCTCCGTAACTTGATTAAACTAGGAGTAGAGTACCATAGATTACCCGACTTAGTTGCATTACTCACTGATAAACAAATAGACTTCTGGAGAAACGATTACATTTACGGTAAATTTGAGAAACATAGAGAATACATAGTGGATGTACTGAACACGGAGGTCAATAAATTTATAAGTACTGTTTTAAAAGGCGTGGAAGTAGTTGACAAAGTGATCAAAAAGAAGAGAACTCTCGGAGTTGAAGACTTAATTGAACTCTACGATTCACACGGTATACCTCCAGAGTTCATTGCGGAGAGAGCAGCTCAGCAAGGCGTATTTGTGGAGGTTCCAAAAGACTTTTACTCATTAATAGCTTCGAGACATTCTTCACCAGGTGTTTTAATTAAAACAAGGGAACACGAGTTCCCAGAAGAAATAGCGAAGTGGGCTGCAGGGTTCAAAGAAACCCTTAGGTTATTCCACGAAAACCCATATATTACATCAGTTTCCGCAACTGTTCTAGGCGTAAACGAGAAATACATTATACTAGATAAAACAATAGCGTATCCATGGGCTGGCGGACAAGACCACGATGAAGGAATCATAGTATTTGGATCAAACGTGTACAAAATAAACTATGTAGGTAAAATAGGGGACGTAATAATTCATGTGCTAGATCGCGCCCCCGAATTTAAACCAGGAGACTCTGTAATCGTTCAAATCAACTGGGATAAAAGGTATAAATTAATGAAGCACCACACTGCAACGCACATTGTTCTAGCAGCTGCAAGGAGAATACTGGGTGAACACGTTTGGCAAGCCGGAGCCGAAAAAACAGTTGAAAAAAGCAGACTAGACATAACGCACCATAAACCATTAACCCCAGATACTGTTAAGAGGATCGAGGACCTTGCTAACGAGATCATTAATAGTAGAATAAACTTAAACTTCAACTATCTCGATAGATTCCAAGCCGAGGAAAAATATGGTTTAAAAATACATCAAGGAGGAGCTATTCACGCGCAAATACTGAGAATAGTTGAAATACCTGGGTGGGATGCTCAGGCATGTTATGGCACACACGTATTTAACACCGCGGAAGTAGGAGGAATAAAAATAGTGAATTATGAGAGAATACAAGATGGTGTAATAAGACTAGAATTCATAGCGGGAACAAGACTAGTTGACTACATAAGAGAACTCGAGGAACAAAAAGCAACTGTTTTATCGCTTATAAAAGCAAGAGATCAAGACTTAGTTGCAGCCGTTAAGAAAATACACAGTGAGTACCAGGAACAACTGGAATTAGTAAATAAGTATAGGGAATTAGTTGAAAAATACATCATCGAGAAAACTTTAAGTGAAACCATGGACATATGCGGCGTCAAAGTATCAGTAGTAGAATTGCCTTTACGTGATGAGAAACTAGTTAAATCCATACTAGATAAAACTGTGTTCGAACATGAATTAATGACAGTAATAATTATTGGAGACAGTGTGGAGATCTCGATGAATCCGTTAAAAGCACGTGAAACGGGCATAGATCTCAGAAAACTAACCTCTTATCTCTCAACACATGGCTTCAAAGGTGGAGGTAAACCCGACCACGTTATATTAAGAGCCATGCAACCAGTAAACAAAACCCTTTTGTTGGAGGCGTTAAGAACAATAATCTGCAAATACTAAAAACACCTTATTTCTAGTTTCAACCTACAGCTTAACTATTATTTTATTAACAACAAACCATTACTCGAGGAATATTGTTCCTTTATAATGTTAAATCTATTTTAATGTACAACTTAGAGATTGAAAATAGAGACTGCGTTAAACCATACTGATAAATCATGCTCTCAAAAACAATCTTAAAATCGTTGCAGTAAAGAACGCTGCAGGAAACTTTGTACTTCCATCAAAGGAAACACTAGAAGAAGCCTATACCATCCAAATTTATGCTTCTCAAGGGTTTCCCCGAGGCGATCACTTGTGATGAGTAGTAATTAATTCTAAAAATTCTTTGCCTCGGGGGTTCTCACTTAGCTCGGGTTTTCACTGCTTCACTGCGGGGCTATCAGGGCTCCACTTAACCCGAGAGCCCTTCATCCGCTGTAAACCCTTACGGGCAATATTCCAGATGCTACTACATCTCTCGTAGTAACTGTTTCCCTTATCATTAAGAGTAAACCAGGAATTAGAAGACGTGGTTTCACTTAGAGCATCCCCTAATAGTTCACATCTTCTCTGTGGAGGAAGGCCCTGTAGAGTTTATCTAGGTATTTAAAGGTAGCGGGCCCGCCGGGATTTGAACCCGGGGCCTCCGGCTTTCCACGAACCCGCCGGCGCTTAGAAGGCCGGCGCCCTATCCTGGCTAGGCGACGGGCCCATTTAACTAAATCCATATAATCCATATGAGGTTAAAGGGAGATTTATATTTTATTTTTTTGGTGCAAACTTGTTAAGACATCTAGCAGTTAATTAATTTAGTTAAGGTTCTAGGTGATGATCCGATTCTAAATAACTATTTAATTTTTTCTTCGATGTTGGAAATATTACTGATTTTAGGGTATATGGTATTATAGTACTGGCGTATAGTTAAAATATTCATGGTGAAGTTTATGGCGAAAATAAGCATGCTTATAGCGGGTGGAGGGGATACTGTGGAAATGTTATTGAAGGATTCAGCGCTCCGAGATCTCATAGATCAAGTTGTAATTATTGAGAGCGACCCAGATAGAAGATTAGCACTTGAAAGACTCGGCGACGTGCTTGTTATCGAGGGAAACGCTACGGATACATCTATATATGAAAACATTGACATGAGCGAGGTGGATGCTGCTCTCGCATTAACAAGTAAAGATGAAGTTAACTTCCTAGTATTAGCGATTGCAACACAGTTCAATGTACCTATAAGGCTAGGTGTGTTTAAAGATGAAAAAGTAGCGGAAATAGTTAAAAACCTGAAACTTGGAATACCTATAGTTAAACCAGCTATTACTGCCGGAGTCATAAAACAAATGCTAACTTCACTTGTAACTCCCCGTATAGTAGCACAACTACCAGTTGGTGAACTAAAAATATACGCTGTAACAATTAGAGAAGATGATCTAGCGGCATACACGAAGCTCGAAGAACTCCACTTAGAGGAAGAAAACGCGCAGGTATTAATGATATATAATGGTAAGGAACTCATGCCTGCGCAACCAGATATAGAGCTAGTGCCTGGTTACACGTTGTTTATTCTATCTCAAGACGAGAGATTTCTAGGTAAGATCAAGGGGTAACTTCTACGAGTTAACGTGTCCTCTAACATCAAAAAACGTTATTTCATCAACATAGACTTTAATCCATTCTCCATACTTTAAATTCACATGATCTTTGATCACTATTGGTATATAGTTTTCTAATCTCGCAATCCAGGTATTTGTTTTCTCTGTTGTAAATCCTTCGACCACCTTATTGAGATATTTTTCTCTAACCCTTAATCCGACATCCATTATTGCATCTAGTGCTTTTTTGAGTCTTTCTTTCTTAACTACTGTGTTCACCTGCAGCATAGATGCAGATAACGTTAAGGGTCTAACACTATACCCAGCTAAGTGCACCCGCTCAAACTCTAATTCCCTTATGATCTTCAGTGTTTCTTCGAAATCTTCTTCGTCTTCGCCGGGGTGACCAATTATTATGTCTGTTGCAATACTTGCATCAGGGATGTGGTTTTTAATTTCCTTAATGAGAGCTCTATATTCATCAACGGTATATTTTCTACCCATTAACTTTAAGACTTTATTGCTCCCAGATTGTAAGGGTATGTGGAGAAACTTGTATATTTTATTAGAGTATTTAATGATGTTCACTAAGTCACTTAATATTTCCTCTAAGTGTTCCGGGTTAATCATTCCAATTCTAAGCATATAGTTTCCTTCAACTTCCACCGTGATTTTTTCCAGTAACGCTGGTAGAGCTCTCCTCTTATATAAGTCTATTCCATATGTACCTAGATCCATTCCTGTAAGCTCGATCTCAACTGCTCCTTTCTCCACTGCTTTCTTAACGCTATTTACAATTGCTTCAATACTGTGACTAACGAGTTCCCTTCTAGCATGCTTTGTAATGCAAAAACTGCAATTACTTAAACATCCCTCCTGTATTGGGATGGGGACAACACTGCGGTCGCAGCTGAGGCCTATTAAATCTCTTGTACGCCTACCTTCTATTAAAACCACTCTACTAGGGTTTTCAACTGCTAAGTATACTTTGTCGGAGTTCTGGGGTGAGATAAGAGACGCCTCTGGGGCGATTAAACTAATAGTGTATGGATGAGTCTTAGACATACATCCCGCTATTATTAGTTTTTTATTGTTTCTTCTACAGTAGTCTCTTACTTCCTTGATTCTATGCATCATTTTATACTCTGTATCCAGTCTAACAACACACGTGTTAACTACGATTACGTCTGCTTCCTCAATGACGCTTACTATCTTGTGTCCTCTTTCCTCTAGTTTACTCTTCATTAATGCTTCATCGCTCTTATTGAGTGCGCAACCATAGGTTTCAATGTATACTTTGAATACCATGATTTTCTGCTCCCGAGAAAGTAACTTAATATAATAGTCCCTATTTAGTTAGTCATAGGTTGAGCTCCATAAAAAGGGTGCAGTCGTTGAAGAGCATCAGTGATTATAAGTACGAGGAGTTACTTGATAGAGCATTCGTGAAACTAGCTGGGAGGAAGGGTAGTGGAGAAGTATTCGAGATGCCTAAGGTCAGCGTGCTCGTGATAGGTGGAAAGACTATAATACAAAATTTCAGGGACATAGCGCAAATACTAAATAGAGATGAAGAGTTGCTTAAAAGATACTTCATGAAGGAATTAAATGTCCCCGGCTCCGTGAACGAAGCTGGGCAATTAGAGTTAAGGGGGAAATTTAATGCTACTGCTATAAATCAGTTATTGGAAAGATTCGTTCAAAAATACGTAAAGTGCTCTACCTGCGGATCCGTGCACACAAAGCTCACGAAGAAAGGCAAAGTATTCGTGTTGAAATGTGAAGCATGCGGTGCTGAAACCACGTTCCAAGCTTTTTAGTGATCGTAATGCGAGCTGAGGACGAAATATATGTAAAAATATACACTATTGAGAAGGAAATCATTGTTACTGCTTGCGATAAGGAAGTTCTAGGCTTGAAACTCAAAGACCCTCAGCGTAGAATAAGTTTTTACGTTGATCCAGCATACTTCAAAGGAGAATTAAAAAACATAGAGTCCCTCGTCGAGATACTGAGAAACGCTACTAGCGCGAACCTTGTGGGGAAACGCGTCGTGGAAGCTGCATTGAAAGCCGGTCTAGTTCACAGTGAAGCCATCATAGAAGTAGAGAATATACCAATAGCTTTTTTCACGAGGGTTTAAATTTGTGGTTCTGCATCAAGTGCGGAAAACCAGCGCGTAAAGAGGAATTAATAAGAGGTTACTGTATAGATTGCTTCAGAAAATACGTTAATGTTTTAAAGGACATACAGGAACTCAAGATCACTGTTTGCCCAGTTTGCGGTTCATGGTTCTATAGGGGGGAATGGTGGCCTCCTGCTTCAGAACCCGAAGTACTTGAATCACTAGTAACTAGTGAAGCAGGTAAAAACCTCATCGAGGGAGCAAAATTAGTTGAAGCATACATAGGGGACTGGAAGTACATTGATTCCTCTACATTAAAAACAACGGCCGAGCTGGAGATCAATGTAGACGATAAAACCTTAACGGTAACAAGAGAGTTCACGGTTAGAATCACGTATCAAAAATGCCCTAAGTGCATAGCTAGAGCTGTAGGTAAACATAGTTACCTTGTTCAAATAAGGTTCACTCGCAGAGACTACTCCCAGGATTACCCTAGGGATATCCTGCATACTGTTCTACGCGGTATTCAAAGAGACTCCATTATAGACGTTAAAGAACTACCCGAGGGTATCGATATCGAGCTAGATGATGGAACAACCGCTAGGAGAATCGTTGAAGTATTATCGAAGAAGTACTCAGCTAAGATAAACACGTCTTTTAGAGCAACACGTTTCGACCCATCACGGGGAAAATGGATTGGAGTAACAACATACGTGGCGAGAATCCCGGTTTTCAGGGAAAACGATATAACCATATACAGGAACAGCCTTGGCATAGTGAAAATGGTTGACCGGAATAAACTTATGATCTTGCATTTAGATTCAGGCGAGCTCGAAGAAGTAGATATAAAAATGTACTGGGATAACAAGTTAAAACACCCAGTCAGAATCGAAAAAGAGGAGTTCACAGTGAAGGAGGTAAAAGACGACAACATAGTACTAGAAAACAGCTATACGGGTGAAAAGAGAACCATTAAGACTAGAAACTGGCTAAGAAATCTAAAACCAGGCGACCATGTTACGTTAATTAAGGCTGACGACATAGAAACCATTGTACCTAAACAAGAGGGGGATTAATTGGTTAAAAAGAAGGAACCAGTAGAGGAGAAACCAGTAGAGATACCTTTACCGAATCCAGAGGAAGCTACAATTATATGCGGTGTAATAAGGCATCTGGGGGGAGATTACTTACTAGTTAAATGTCTCGATGGATATGATAGAAAAGCGAGAATACCTGGTAAACTAAGGAAAAAAGTCTGGATCATGGAGGGAGACTTTGTTCTCATTGGATTATGGGCCCCTGGATCAGATAAAGGAGATATAATTCACAAATACAGTAGAAGCGAAGTAAACAAATTAGTTGAACAAGGAGTAATACCAAAAGAATTCATTGATGCCATAAGTGGCGCTATATGAGACTAGACGAAGTAGATCGATTAGTGAAAGAAGCTACTAAAGACTACGAAGAGAAAATTAAAGATAAAGATCTATTCGAAGTAGTTGACGAGGTTTTCGATCACTCAACAGTGATGACTATAATTGAACTATATAGAAGAGGCATCATTAGAAAAATAAATGGTGTAATAAGCTCAGGGAAAGAATCAAAAGTATACTACGGCTACGATAAAACTGGAAATCCATTAGCCATTAAGATATACTTAATCAGCAGCGCTGAATTCAGGAAAAGCATACATAAGTATATTTTAGGAGACCCTCGATTCGAGGGCTTAAAACCAAAAGATATGCGGTCTTTAATTCTCGCTTGGGCACGAAAAGAGTTCAAAAACCTTGTCAGAATGTACGAGTCAGGCGTGAAAGTTCCGAAGCCCCTAGCTTGTTTAAACAATGTTTTAGTCATGGAATTCCTGGGAGAAGATAGAATGCGTTACCCTCTCCTAGTTGAAGCATATGGAGAATTAACCGAAAACGAGCTCCAACATATTTATGAACTCATATTAAACGAGCTCGAGAAAATTGTTTGTAAAGCGAGATTAATTCACGGGGATTTATCAGAGTACAATATAATTGTTAAACCCGACCTCGACATAGCAATAATAGATGTTAGTCAAGCAGTCGATATAAATCACCCTAATGCACCTGAATTCTTAAAACGTGACATAGAAAACATACATAGGTTTTTTAGTAAGGAAGCAAAACTTCCTCTTGAAAACCCGGAGAAAATGTTTGAAAGGGTTGCACCATGTCTGGAGAAGAAAAAGGAAGATTCATAATGGGCGTAACGAGATTATATGAGAAAATACCCCTTGAACGTGTTGGCGTCCTATTAGGGAATAATGGAGCAGTTAAAAAAGAAATCGAGGAAAAAACAAGGACAATATTAACAATAGATTCAAACACGGGGTCAGTAATAATAGAACCCGCGTTTCCAAACACCACGGCTCTCGAATTAATGAAAGCTCAAAACATAGTTAGAGCCATAGGATACGGGTTCAGCTCAGAGCGAGCTTTTAGACTACTCGAAGATGATCAAGTCTTAGAAGTCATAGATGTGAGACAATACGTTGGAGATAAACCTAATCACTTGAAAAGAGTACTTGGCAGAGTTATCGGTGAAGAAGGAAAAGCTAGAAGAAACCTAGAAGAACTCACAGGTACATATATATCTATCTATGGGCCCTATGTCGCAATCATAGGTGATTACGAAACAGCTAACATAGCTAAAAAAGCCATAGAAATGCTCGTAGAGGGTAGAATGCATTCCACAGTATATAAATACATTGATCGCGAGATGTTTACATTAAGGAGAAAGAGAATGACCGAGTTGTGGAGGAAAAGAGAAAGCATGTAGGTATTTTCCCAGGTTATTAGCATACTTATTAGGATTAATAATCTATTGTTAACTTGAATCCCGATGACGAGAGAACCCGGGTTAGATACCTCTGAACTAATGCTGATAAGGCCCGCATCAAGAGGGTTATCTGAGTTTGCTTCTACCTAGTATTTAAAAATCCAATAGTGTTTCAAAGGATCAATGTTATCCGTTCATGTTAACCGATGAAGATACTATTTACGTAAAAACTACTCTAGAACTCTGTGAACCATTAAAACTTCTACCTGGCTTACTCCCGGTATGCTGCTTATTAGTTCTTCAAGGGGCTCTGTTCCACCCTCTGTTTCCTCAGGCATAGTTACCAGTATCCTTAATGCTTTTAAACCAAATGCTATTGGTTCCTCATCCCATGCTTTGAGATTATATTGTTCTGGCAATTTTTGTTTAATATTTTCAACTAACTGCTCCATGCTGATTGATACATCCTCTGGTAGAATTCTCACGACAACTACGACTTTAGCCATGTTTACACCTCAGGGGCCTTTAAAGCCGCAATTTGGACATACATATTCAACTGCTAGCTTACGGCATTTCTTGCATCTTCTAATTACGCTTTTACCGCAATTGGGACATATGAATTCCACTCCGTGTTCTCCGGGTACAAAGGGTTTTTTGCAACTCGTGCATGTTACCATTACTGCTGTTTCCTGCATTTTAACTTCTTCTCTTAGCGTATAGGTCAAAGCATGCACCTTTTATCATAGTCTAAAGGGTTTACATGTTTTAAGAGCTTATAAATGCTCTATTCTTATTCTAGATCGTTTAGAGTGCAGTTGTCGTCTTAAAAATCAGTAATAATTGTTAAATTCACGGTGATTACTTTGAAGCAAGTAATAGTTGTTAGAGTTGATTTAAACATGAGTAAAGGTAAACTCGCAGTTCAAGTTGCCCACGCTTCAGTATCCGCTGCCCTAGAAGCATATAAGAGGAACCCGGATTGGTTTAATGAATGGTATTCTAGTGGCCAGAAAAAGATCGTTCTAAGGGTTCAAAGTGAAAAAGAGCTCCTGGAGATCTTTGAGAAAGCTAAAAGCTCTAATCTACCGACAGCACTAGTTACCGATGCAGGATTAACTGAGTTACCGCCAGGTACAGCAACAGCTGTGGGAATCGGCCCAGCACCTGATGAGAGAATAGATAAAATAACTGGTCACCTAAAAACACTATAATGGTATCTAAATGCAGATATATCCACACCCACTTGATTACGTCACGGGAATAAAGTATGTTGTAACTGATGATTTTTTGCCTTTTGAGTACTCGATTACGCCTGAAACCTTCTACGTTAAGGAACTCGTAAATCTAGATCAGATGGGTTTTAATACCGAGAAAGGCGAGTACGCTGTTTTAAAGATGATTAAAAGAGACATAGAGATGTTTAAAGCCATAGAGTACATATCTAGTAGATTAAATGTTCCTGCATCAAATATTTATTTTTACGGATTAAAAGACAAGGATGCTACCACCGAGTCTTATTTATTCATTAAATCGAGTTTAATTGATAAAGCTCATTTACCGCTCACGGGGAAAAACCTCAAAGTTGAGCTCGTTGGTTACACGAGCATAAAACCACGTAAAACCCACTTCAAAGGAAACTACTTCAGAGTCACCATGTGTAATACCTGCGGGGATTCCGAGTTCTTATTGAAAAAGATAGTGAAAACTTTAGTGGAGAAGGGTTTGCCTTCATATTATGGTTATCAACGATTTGGTTACCGAAGATATAATTCACACATTCTAGGCAAGTACATTTTACTTGGAAGAGAGGATTTATTCGCAGAACAGTTCCTAAAAACAATTTATCCACGAGAGAGCTTTGATTCAACTGTGAATAGAATCGCAGGGAACTATGATCGTCTATTCTATGAGAAAACATATGCCAATGCAAAAATGGGGAGTGGAGTAAGAGTTGCCTTGAAAAAACTGCATAGTATACTGTTAGATGCATATGCTAGCTACTTATTCAACTTGCTGTTGAATCAATTAATAGAGTTGAAGGGGTTCAATGCATTCAACTCAAAACTCCCAATGCCTGGTTGCGATTCCGGTTGGAAAGTATATGAACAAGTAATTCGAAACGAGGGCTTGGATCCCGCTGCACTTCGTTATCTCCCATGTTTTCATAGAAATGGTTTGTTTAAACCGTTGAACAACGTGATTAATAAGCAAGGAGAATGCTTAATCTACGAGTTTCAATTAGAGCCCGGTATGTATGCTTCAATAGTTCTTAGAGAAATATTTAAAGACAAATTAGTGTTTGAGGAGGTAATATTTACTCAAAAACTATTCTAGCTTTTATGCCACTTATTTTCTCAATGAGTTCTTCATATTCATCCTTGTTTTTCGCTATGAATCTTCGATCTCTCCTTGAAATTCTCACGCTCACTATTTCTTCGCCTGTTGGTAACCAGATTTTATTTATTCCAAGTAGTGATGCTGGAGCTATTATTTGCTCAATCAGCTTCTTTAAGTCACTCATGTACTCTATTACTTTGACTCTTTTACCAATGGCATCTGATAATTCTTTCCCCAGTGTCGCTATTTCTACTTGTTCAAACCCGTCTTTAATTAATACTACCACGTACTCCCCTAGATCTATTGATTTAACATATTCTCCTTTCTTGAGAAACTTTAATTTATCCTCGAGATTAACTAAGGCTTGAAGTATCCTTATGTCGCTACTTGTAACCACGCCGGATTCTATTTTACGTTGACAAGATGGACAAAAAACACCGCTCTTTATACATATTTTGTCTAGTGGATATTTCAATGTATAATACACCGTTACCTAAGCACTCTTCTTAAACTACTAAGAATTTAAAGGTTTTTAATACCTTGTTACAAGAGTTTTATTAATGGATGACCTGCAGTGGGCCCGTAGCTCAGCCAGGCAGAGCGGCGGGCTCCAGACATACTATGGGTCAGTCGACCAATCGGGATGAGAGAAGTCTGGAGGGGGTGACCCGTAGGTCGGGGGTTCAAATCCCCCCGGGCCCACTGAATCTCTTTTAATAGTATGCTTAAGCACCATTGATGCTATTTTTAAACCCATATGTAATGTTCTTACTTTAGAAGGGCCCGTCGTCTAGCCTGGTTAGGACGCCGCCCTGACGAGGCGGAGGTCCGGGGTTCAAGTCCCCGCGGGCCCACTAGTAACTTGGTTCTATAGGTAATAATTAAGCAGGGTGTAATAATTAGTGTTAAAGCAGGTAAGATTGGTTTTAAGAGTTGAGGAACTAAGTAGAGACAACAGTGTAGGTATCGCTGAACTAGATCCCGAGGTAATGGAGAAGTTTGGAATAATTCAAGGAGACTTATTGCTAATTGAAGGTGAACACGAAACAGCGGTTATTGCAGATAAAGGCAGTGATGAGGATCGAGGTAAAAACATCATTAGATTAAGTAAACTCACTATGAAGAACGCTAAAGTCGATGTAGGAGACATAGTGTACGTTGAGAAAACTGAGCGTAAATTCGCTAAAGTAGTTAAACTAGCTCCATTGAACTTCCACGCACCAGTAGACGCGAACGTCGTGAATAAGATAAAACACCATGTCATCTCATCGCCTGTTCATGAAGGGGACGAAGTAGTGATCAAGGTAGAAGGCGTAAAAATACCGTTCAAAGTAGTTTCAATAAAACCAAAAGGCCCAGCTATTGTATCAGAGGAAACCGAGGTAATAGTCTTCGATGAACCCGTTGGAGAAATCCCCAAAGTAACATTCGATGATATTGGGGGATTAGGGGGAGTAATTGAGAAAGTCCGCGATATCGTGGAACTACCGTTTAAGTACCGTAAAGTCTTCGCTAAGCTCGGTATTGAGCCTCCTAAAGGTATACTATTATATGGGCCACCCGGCTGCGGAAAAACACTACTAGCAAAAGCTCTCGCCAACGAGTTAAATGCCTATTTCATAGTTATAAATGGACCAGAAATAATGAGTAAATTCTACGGTGAATCAGAGCAGAGACTAAGAGAAATATTTAAAATGGCTAAGAAGAAAGCCAAAAAATACCCAGCCATAATATTTATTGATGAAATAGACGCCATTGCACCTAAAAGAGATGAAGTCACAGGTGAAGTGGAGAAAAGAGTTGTAGCACAGTTATTGGCTTTGATGGATGGGTTGGAAAGTAGGGGAAACGTCATAGTTATAGCGGCAACGAATAGACCTAATGCCATTGATCCAGCTTTGAGAAGACCCGGTAGATTCGACGTTGAAATCGAGATACCAATACCTGATAAGAAAGGTAGGTACGAGATCCTAGTAGTGCATACTAGGAGACTTGTTGAAACAGGGATATTCAGTAGCGAAGTCGACTTAGAAAAACTAGCGGAAATGACGCATGGATTCACAGGAGCGGATTTAGCTGCCTTAGTCAAAGAAGCCGTTATGAGAGCTATTAAGCGTACGATTGAGAAATGTAAAACATGCGATCAGGAGAACATTCTTTCATACCTCTTAGTAACCAATGAGGATTTCCTAGCTGCTTTCAGAAACATTGTTCCAAGTGGGTTAAGAGAAATATTCATTGAGGTTCCAGATGTTGGGTGGAACGATGTGGGGGGTTTAAGTGACGTTAAACAAGTATTAAAGGAGAGCGTTGAACTACCACTTAAACACCCTGAATTATATGAGAAGTACGGAGTAAAGCCTCCTAAAGGTATACTATTATATGGGCCACCCGGCTGCGGAAAAACACTACTAGCAAAAGCCATAGCGAAAGAGAGTAGTGTGAACTTTATAGCTATAAGAGGCCCGGAGATCCTTAGTAAATGGGTTGGTGAATCTGAGAGAGCTGTGAGAGAAATCTTCAAGAAAGCTAGATTACATGCTCCCAGCATAGTTTTCTTCGATGAAATAGATTCCATTGCACCAATAAGAGGTGTTTCAAGCGATACCGGTGTCTCCGAGAGAATCGTTACCCAACTCGTTACAGAGCTTGATGGTGTAAAGGAGTTGAGTAACGTTGTGTTCATAGCGGCAACAAATAGGCCGGATCTACTTGACCCAGCGTTGCTTCGACCAGGCAGATTAGATAAACTAGTATATGTACCACCACCTGACCTAGAGGCGAGATTAGAGATTCTAAGGATTCACACTAGGTATCTACCACTAGCACCGGACGTTGATTTATATGAAATAGCGAGAGCCACAGAGAATTATAGTGGAGCGGACTTGGAGGCATTAGTGAGAGAGGCTTTTCTCCTAGCACTCCGCGAGAACATATCCATGAAACTAGTTGAGAAAAAACATTTTATGAAAGCCCTAGAAGTCGTTAAACCTAGTTTGAGCGAGGATTTAATAAAATTCTACATGGAATGGAATGAGAGAATTAGGCGTGCGCCACCTAAACACGCAATGAAACCATCTGTTTACACGTGAAGGTGATACGGTAATGTCGAAAAACCACGAAATATGGAGAAAAATGCCTTTGCATAGAGCTATATTAGAAATCATACTCTCCAAACCTGAGGGTATAACGGAATCTAAACTATTGGAAACCCTAAAGAAAGAGTATGGGATTGGAGTATCAACATCTGAATTATACAATGTATTGATGAAGTACGAGTTAAGTGGATTAATATATGTGGAATACGTTGGAAAAGAGTTTCTAGTTAAATTAACACCTCAAGCTCTTCAACAATTCACAACATAACATAAAATAAGGATTATTTAGAAATATGTGTATTTGGGGGTCTAATGGGGGTTGATCTAAAGGACTTGATTCCAGATGATGTTAAAATTCCTGTAAGTGACCTCAGGATTCTACGTGGAAGAATAGTGGCTATTGATGCTTATAACGCATTATACCAGTTTCTTACAGCTATTAGGCAACCCGATGGCACTCCATTAATGGACAATCAAGGTAGAATCACTAGTCACTTAAGCGGATTATACTATAGGACCATTAACTTATTGGAGAACGGCATTAAACCAGTATACGTATTTGATGGTAAACCACCCGAGTTAAAAGCAAAAGAGATCGAGAAACGCAGAGTTCTAAGAGAAGAAGCAAGCAAGAAATATGAGGAAGCCGTGAAAACAGGGGACATCGAAGCTGCACGCAAATACGCAGTCATGGCGGTGAAACTAGCTGATTACATGGTCGAAGATGCTAAGAAACTACTCGACGCCATGGGTATACCCTGGGTTCAAGCACCAGCGGAAGGTGAAGCGCAGGCAGCTTATATGGCGAAAAAAGGAGACGCATATGCTTCTGCGTCACAAGACTATGATAGCTTACTGTTTGGTTCTCCTAGATTAATAAGAAACCTCACAATCAGCGGCAAAAGGAAACTACCTAGAAAAGAGGAGTATGTTGAAATCGTGCCAGAGATCATCGAGTTAAATAAATTACTCGCAAAACTCGGGTTAACTCACGAGGCCCTAGTAGACATCGGTATACTCGTTGGAACAGATTACAACCCTGATGGGTTTGAAGGCATTGGCCCCAAAAAAGCGTACCAGTTAGTAAAAGCATATGGAAGCGTTGAAAAAATACCTAAAGCACTACTTAAATCTCCCGTGGAAGTAGATGTACTCACTATTAAGAAGTACTTCTTGAACCCCCAGGTTACTGATAGCTATAAACTAGATTGGCGTGAACCCGATGTAAACCTTGTCGTGGAAATACTAGTTAAGGAACATGATTTCAACGAAGAACGCGTTAAAAACGCGCTTGACAGATTAATTAAAGCTTACAGGGAGCACGTTAAGGGTTCTCAACAAGGGCTAGCAAAATGGTTTACTAAGAAATGATCTTAATGTTCCAACCTCCAACCATATTCACCTATTAAAGGTACAAAAACACACTCTATTCCAAACCTCTTGTGGATTTTCCCATTAATTTTATCAATGATTAGAAGCCTTTGAACATATAGGTCGCCAACTGGTATAACTAATCTGCCTCCCTCTGCTAATTGATCTAGGAGGGGTTGAGGAACACTGGATGCTGCCGCTGTTACAATTATTTTGTTGAATGGCGCTTTCTCCGAGTAACCTAGGGTTCCATCTCCTTGAATTACCGTAACGTAATCACTATACCCTGTTTTAGTTAAATTACGCTTAGCGAATTCCACTAATTCCGGTATTCTCTCAATAGTGTAAACGTGGCCACGTCTACTGGGATCTTGTTTAGCGACAATTTCCGCTAAGACAGCTGCTTGATACCCTGAGCCCGTTCCAACCTCTAATACTAAGTCACCGGGTTCCGGATTCAACTCCTCAGTCATGATCGCAACCATGTGTATAGCACTAATAGTTTGACCGTATCCTACTGGTAAAGGAGAATCCATATAAGCATAGCTCCTCAGATGATCTGGAACGAATTCTTCTCTTGGAACAGCGAGAAGAGCTTTAATGACTCGAGGATTCCTGAGATAACCCATGAAGATTAGCGATTCTACTACTCTTCTTCTCTGGGCCTCGAAACTCAATACTAGCACCTCTGATAATCTATTAATAACGCATCTTAATACTGTATCATCTTGGTTGAATAATAATGGTTTGCTATGAGATCATACGCGCGAAAGGCCACACGAATATTAAAGCAACGCATCGAACAACACTTGAATTAACTAAAGACCCCGATGTAACACCACGTGGAGACTGCATAGTAGGAGTTTCAGCTGATAAAGCGGCATTTGACTTAAATGAAGACTTCAAAAATTGCCTGAGAAGTGAAAGAGCGTTTTTAGTAATAGTCTTCACGGTTAACGAATTAATTGATTTTGTATTAGCTGAGGGGTCTCCTATGTTAATACTAAGTGATAAGAACAAAGTCATAATTCGAAAAAGCACTTATATAGAACCAGCGACTATAGGAGTGAGAGCTAACAAGGCCTCTGTGGACATAAGGAGAGATCTAGTGGAGAGACTTAAAAACCCAGATACTTCGCTCACAGTTTACTTATATGTACTACGGCTTGACGAGGTCACATCTATATATGCCAACTCTCGGAGCATACTCCATAACTAGTCGGCACTCTTGGATCTTCCAAGTTTTAAAGAAATCTAGTAGTTCTAATCTGAGTTCTTCTTCATTGATTCGAGAGACTTTATACAAGTGGAGTACTCCTCCAGGTTTAAGTAGCTCCTCGTAGATATCTACAAAATCCAAGCTCCACATCGGTAGATCCGCTATTAATCTATCTACGCTCTTTCTCCGAATAACACCTGTGAGTTCCTTGGCGTCTAAGTTTAATGGTATAATAGTGCCTTGAAGTTTTTTCTTATTTAACTCAATGTTTTCAAGTAAGAGTTCGTATGCTGAAGGGTTGACATCATTAGCGATCACTAAGCAGAGCTTACTGGATACTATGTGAAGAGAAAAGCCTCCAATACCGCTGAATGCATCTACAATTACTTCGCCGTTTTTAACTAATTGAGATAATCTACGGTGCTCTTCACACAGTCTTGGATTAAAGTAAACCTCGCCGAGTCTCACTTTTAGTTTAATCCCGTATTCTTTAGCAATAACCTCTCTAATCTCCTCACCCCACAATAACTTGAGAACCGGGGTTCTATACGTGTCACTTGTTTCTTCTTTAACCCATATAGCCTTAACTTTGGGATATATCTGCTTAATCGCTGAAACCACTTCTTCGGGTTTCATTTGCTTTAGAACAGTCTCTCTCACTATGACAACATCGCCCACAATGTCCAAGGACGGTATTTTCAACTCCTCCATTTTCTTTCTCCTAGGCGGATGACACTCTACAATTCGCATTCTCCCTATAGATAATTCTATTTCGCCCAGCTCCTTGATTTTCACAGGTACCAATACTTCGTTGCCTATTCTCATGATTCGATATTCATCATCCAGTAGTCTAAGTCTACGTAGTTCCACTATGATTTTCTCTGCTACTAGTTTATCTACACATATACAGTACGGCATCTACAGTTAATCTCCTCTAATTGAGGCTTATTATCCCGATACTTAATATTGCCGTGAATATTAAATCTAATAACGTAGGGTAAAGTACATGAGTTTATTTAATAAGGCACTGGTGATCTATAAACCAGTGGATACATGCTTAGAACTAGCTAATATAGCTACTACTACTTTGAGATCAAATAATATCGAAGTTAACACATTAACTATAGATGATATATCGATTTCGCATAGAATATCGAGGGATAAACTATTAAACCTCGACTTGGTTGTAAGCATTGGTGGTGATGGAACTTTCATCAGATCAGCTAAAGTCTTCACATCTACTCCTCTTATTTTACCTTATCCATGTGGTAGAAGAAATAATTATTATGAGAGAGGTCTACCGAGCATAAGTGAAATTCTCTCAAGAGTGTTAACGGGAGATTTCCACGTGGAGTTCATACCGTTATACCGGGTTTCCTATGAAAACATGAATACCTTCTTCATAAATGACGCGGTGATTTTCAGCACTGATCTTGGAAAAGCGTCAACATATTTCGTTAAGGTGCAATCGCATTTAACGAATGATAGTATAATGTTTGAAGGAGATGGGTTAATATTGAGTTCAACGCATGGATCGAGTGGTCATAATTTATCGGCAAGAGGACCACTGGTATTTCCAGTCCTGGATGCTGTGACTTTAACGATAATAAACCCTATGCAAATAGGGGCTACAAGTATCGTTATCCCAGCGCTTTTCTCCATAGAGATATGGAGCAAAAACAAAACTCAACTATACATCGACGGCGACTTCTCCTCAATAATTAAAGAGAACTCGGTGATCAAGGTAGAACATGGGTTAACTTGCGTTAAAGTTATAAGGTTTAATCCATCAAGAAACACGTGGAGATCCGTACTTGAACCACGAAAAATCACATTTTGATAAAAAGATCGCACTAATACTAGACACCGGTGCATTGCTCGCAAAATTTTACCGTTATGCTCCTAGAATGCGCGCCGATATCTATACCACTGAAGGCGCTATAAGTGAAGTTAGAGATCAAGAGAATAAGCAAGCCTTAATTGAAGCTCTAGAGTTGAAACTGGTTCTCGTACAGGTTCCTGAGCGAGCTTTCATCGATAAAGTCGTGGAAGTAGCTAAAACAATAGGTTGCTTACACAAGCTATCTAGTATAGACATAGAGATTGCTGCGCTCTCCCTACAACTACAAAGCAGTTACACCGAGATTGTTGTCATAACTGATGACTACGAACTCCAAAACTTGTTAAATTATATGGGCATAAGCTTCAAACCACTTAGAACAAGGGGTATACGTGATTTAAGGATTTTCAATGCACAGTGCCCTATTTGCGGTTATATTCCAGGTAAACCCGGGGAGGATACATGCCCACTTTGTGGCTCGAAAATTAAGAGGAGAAATCTACTTAGATAAAATAGCGATAAAGTATCCAGGCATATCATAGGATAGCGGGGAATATCTATAACCCACTATTCCTTTATAGCTTACTTTCTCAGCGTACGGTGGGTTTTCACTTAGTTCCACGACATTGTACCCGAGCTCATTAACAGCGTAGAGTATGTTTTCCTCGTTTTCAAGCATTGATATAGTGCAAGTTGAATAAACTAAAATACCTCCAGGTTTCAATACATGGTAAGCTGCCTTAAGGAATTGCTTCTGATAGTTTGATAAATCAATGACTTCCTTCATAGTTCTATTGAACTTCATTACAGGTCTAACACCGAGATTACTACATGGTGGATCCACTAATACTTTATCAGCTTTATTCTGTAATCTTAAATCAACGTGGATGTATCTAGAATCCATTGGGATGGCGATCACGTTTATGTTTAAATCCAACCAGTCAAGGGTTGCTTTAATAGCTTTTACTTTGTTCTCACTTCTATCAAATGCTATTACTCTCGCTTTCCCAAATGATAATTGAACAATATGGCTTGTTTTACCTCCAGGCGCTGCATTCATATCTATAACTACTTCACCGGGCTTCGGATTAAGAACATGGGTAGTTACAATGCTTGGTAGGCTTTGGGGATAAAGTAACCCATTCTTATACAGAGATGTTTCAGCAATAGATGGAGCTCTGTAAGGTGAACACACGTTAATTCCCACTAATCCTTTCTCAATGTTGAAAGCTTTGTGGTACGATAAAACGGTTTCTATACATGCTAGTGGAACACCGTTTCTCGAAATAGCGAGGATCTTCTCGCCTTCTCTGAAAGAAGACCATTTTAGTATACCAGGTCGATACAGGTTAGCACCCATTAAGAGAGAAACTGCGGTTTTATCGTCTACTACTATTCTCTTGGTTGTATCGCATTCTAAGGTATAGGGGCCTTTAACTTCAATGTAAACTGCGTCATGGACACTTTCATCAGGATATACTTCAACTCCTTCCTCCCTGAGTAATGATATGACTTGGCTTCTCGCGGTCTTCAACGTGTTTACACGTAAATAAAGTCTACGCGGTGGACGCTTAAGCCTATTAACAAGCTCCCCTTGTAAACTACCATATAGTTTCCGGAGTTCCACGCGTAATTGTTTATCCACGCGTGTTTTCCCATCTACTTTCTTAACATGTTTATTTATATTAGGTATTATAGGAATTAATGAAAAACAGTACTAGTTTAATGAGAGGTGATGTTTTACGTCGTCAACTAAGATATCTGAAAAAGATCTCGCTGAAGCACTCATGGAGAAACAAGATAAGAAAGCTGATGAAAAACAGAAATGGGTTAATAGAATTCTAAGAAGCGCGAAACAATATCATAAGATGTGCCCTTACTTCGATAAGAGGACAAAGATCTGTTTCATCGCTATGGGCGCTAAGTGCGACCGTGAAGGAAAATTCGATACATGCCCAGTATTCAAGAGTTTCCTCGAAAGAAAATACGATGAGTATAAAACAAAGAATAAGCCATTACCATTAGATTTCACGGACGTTGTATTATCACCAGTATAAGGTTCATGGGAGGAAAAATTGGAGGAAAAACACTACTACGTAAAAACACCTGTAAACATTGAATTAGTTTACGATAAACAAAATGATACACTATACGTTTACTTCAACTCCGAGGATACACCGGAGGAAGAGATACTAAGTGAAGATGGAGACGTTGCATTAGGATTCAAAGAAGGAAAATTAATCGTGATTCAAATAACCCGGTTCAGCGAAAAAATAGGCGGCTACATTTTATAAAGTGTCTTAATACATAGTTGTTTAATGCACGTTAGGAATACGTCTAATCAAACCGGGATCCTAGTTCACCTGTATCCCTAGCTTTTTAACTTTTACTACAATGTAAGCATGTGGGCGTTAAAATGAGTTCACCCTACCCTATCAAAGTTAGAGCTGTTTGGTATGATGAAGAATTAAGGCAACTATGCTGGGTAAATACACTTAAACTACCTCACGAGGAGGAAATCACTTGTTCCAATGACCCTAAGAGAGTTGCAAAAGCAATAATAGACATGGAAATACGTGGTGCACCCGCCATAGGGGTGGCAGCCGCTCTCGCTGTGGGCTCATATGCTTTAAAAATTACAAGTCTCCCCGTGGAGAAGTTCGCTGAGGAATTAAGAAAAGCTATAAATGAACTATGGAGAACTAGGCCCACTGCCCACAACTTATTCTACGCGTTAATTCGGATGAATAAAACACTAGACGAGGCCCTTAAATCCACCAACGACACGTATCGCCTGGCGGAGAAGTTGATTAAGGAAGCATTAAACATATACTGGGAAGATGTAACCGCGAACATGAAGATCGGCGAATACGGTGCTGAACTCATACCAGATGATGCAACAATACTGACTCATTGTAATGCAGGCGCTCTAGCAACATCAGCCTATGGAACGGCATTAGCTGCTATCAGGATCGCATGGTACAAGGGGAAAAGAGTAAGAGTTATTGCAACTGAGACAAGGCCTGTTCTACAGGGTGCGAGGTTAACTGTATACGAATTAGTGAAAGAGGGGATACCGGTAACTTTAATCACTGATAACGCTGTTGGCATGGTGATGCGTAGAAAACTAGTTGATCTCGTAATAGTTGGAGCCGATAGAGTTACAAGAGATGGATACGTGGTTAACAAAATAGGAACATACATGATCGCTCTAGCGGCAAAAAGAAACAACGTACCATTCTATGTGGCTGCTCCAACAAGTACAGTGGATATGGAGAGAACAATCGATCAAGTAGTAATAGAGGAAAGAAATCCGAACGAGGTGAAATACGTGATGAGTAAACTTATTACTATTGGAGACGTTGACGCTATTAACTACGCTTTCGATATAACGGATCCGGATTTAATATCAGCGATAGTAACAGAGCGAGGAGTAATATACCCACCCCTACAGTCAAACCTTGAAAAACTCCTAGGATATTCAAGCAGATAAGTTCACAATCAGAACTCGGTTTCTCCAGGATAAAGAGATTTTACCTATTCACAATATTCTCATAACTCCTCTTCTACCAGCTATTTCTTTAAACTTAGATGCGTTGTTTAGCATTTTAACATTATTAAACATAACATATGATGCTTCGAACTCCTCCTCGAGAAGAATAGAGTGCAGTTTCTCTAGATCCTCATCAGTGTAATTATAACTATAGTTTACTTCACTTGGACCTAAACCATGTAATCTTATATATAATATTTTCTTAACGCCTGTATATATTGGTTTTACTCGAAAAATATCAACAACGTTGATAATGTCGTGTTTCTCCAAGATCTTTTTTAAAAGAGTATTACTTAGAAGTGGGCCGCGGATCTCCCACCCAATTAATTCATCTTTCATGTAGGGTTTTATTTTCTCGAAGAATTCATCAACTTTCCTCAATGTCTCACTTGTATCAGGCATGCTCGATGGAGTTTGCAAAATTATTACTTTGGCGTTTAAGATCCTAGATATTTCAAGGGTTTTTTCAAATGCTTCTATGTTTTCACGCGTTGGCTTCAAGTAACCATAGTTTTCAAGTGTACCTGCAGGTTTTTTCTTCATTTTCTTCCACGTGGGAGATGTGTAAGGATGCGTTATTACTTGCCAAGCTTTAACTGTGAATTCAAAATCTAAGGGAGCTTCTTTTCTAATGCTTATAGCCCACTCAGGGTTAGGTAATTCGTAAAAAGTGTTTTGTAACTCAACGACTTTAAATAACTCATAATATCGTTTTCTTCCAACTGGGAATCCGCAGCATCCCACGTATACTGTTTTCAATTTAAATCCCGTTACTACAATTACATCATTTTTGATGCTTCCACGTTTTTAACTGGTTCAAGGCTTTTGAGCTCATTTTCTATGGTAGCAGTGTCTGAGATACTGCTCCTACTAATATCAACTATCATTTCGCATTCTCCAAGTTCTTCTCTCTTTAAAACTATGCACTTAGTGGATATTATGTCCACGTTTCTGGAAGCGAGAAACTTCGTTATGTCTGCTAATACCCCTGTTCTATCCTCGACAATTAACTTTATTTTAACGAGTTGCGCGGAGATAGGTAATGGGACGAGTTTTATTTCCTTGGAGTTTCTATCGGCTACCATTAATAAGTACATTCCTTCTCTAATATCAAATAGTTCTCGAATAGCGGCTGGTATAGTTATACGTCCCTTTGAGTCGACTTTGACTGTTTCTTCAACTGACACGTTTCCACCATGAACTCATTACATTAAACCCCCTTTTAATTGAAGCACAATTCAAAAAATTTAGATCTCAAATGGTACAATCGAGAGAACTTTTACGTTGAATGAGCGTAATCTTTCCTCCCAAGCGTTTCCTAAACCCATTACAGCTACGGTATCAACTATTTCGGCCTTAGATTTCAACAACATGTATAACACGGATTCAAGCGTTTTACCAGTATATACCACGTCAGCTAGTACGAAGACCTTATCTTTCCTAGTTATTAGATCTCTATCTAGGTATAGAACTTCAACGTCCTTGGGGCCCTTCATAACTGTTATACTATAGTATTGTATACCTGGATAACTTCTATTCCTCTTGACTAAAACCACGGGTGCACTGAACTCTATTGACAGCATTGTTGCTATTGGTAAAACGGATTCCGCGGTAGCAACTATTTTAGTTATTTGTTTATCCGCTAATTCTAAGAGAATCATTATCGATAATAAGCGTGTAATGTATGGTTCTTTGAGAACTCTCAGTAGATCTATTATGGGGCTTTTCTCTCTTTCAACAAGCTCTTTTAAGAGGTAACCTAGGTCTAATGATAATGCTATTTTAGCTAGTATTCTAATAGCGTGCTCAAAACTAGGTATCACAGTTCCCTTCACATACCTGCAGAGAACAGATTCCGGTAAACCAGTTAACTCGTATAGGTCTCTGTAAGATAAAACAGGTTTAATTAACCTCAAAACCTCGGATGAAAGAAGCCTTAGTTTAATTTTATCAGCTTTACTGCGTCCATGCGTTCTAGAGAGTTTTTCAGCAAATTCTTCAACTTCCACTTCCGCGGGTCTCCTTATGACAAGTACTCTTTTACTCCAGGTTTTCATCGCGTTATCACACCTATCTAGGAGTTAATTAAGGCATTTAAATATTTATATTGACTAGCGATGAGCGGGGTTTTAAGTACTGATTTCATTGATGACAAACCCACGCGGCGAGCGCTTTGATTAAAACATGTGAGATAGAACCCGTAATCGAAAAAATGAATTTTAGTGGATTACAGGAAGCAGTAGATGAAGTAATCGCATTGAGTGGAGAATACTTTAAAATATGTGGGCAATCCGAGAAAATCGAGATATGCGCTTACTTTAACATATGCTTAAACCTTGAGAAGTGTAGAATCACGCTCCTAGGATTAACTCTACTGATACCTACATCTACTCTTGTTGATGATCTCATTCTAAAACTGTTGAAGTACACACATGTAATTACTAGGATAAAAGATACGGTGGTTTTTCACGTTTCCAAGAATTATAGTTTAGGGGTTTACTATTTGGTCTCCAGAGATAAAGGCGTGAAATGGGGGAAAGCCATGGTAGTTGAAAGAGATGAAGTAATGTTTTTCCTCGAGGAATGAGATCGTGACTTACGTATTTAAAGTAAGGAAATGGCTTGAAGAAGATGAGTTCAAGGAGCTCCTTAAAATAGCAGATTACATGGGTTTCGAGAATGGTTACAAACTATTCAAATTAAACATTGAGAAAGCGTTAAGAAATGGATATACTCCTATAGATGTGAGGAACATTATAGAAGAATATGCTGATGAAGAAAACGAAATACTGGATAATATTGAGAAGTTATTTCAGGAATACGCTGCTGTGTTCGAATGGTCGACTAGTAAAGGCGTCGTGAGAATACATATTCCAAAGACTCTAAGCAGTATGCTAAAAGATCAACTGCGTAGATATGGTTACAAGTACTCGGGGATTGTGGGAGATAAAGTAGTCATCGAGATCTTACCCTATTATGCTTACGATGTTTACAAATTCTTCAAAAATCAATTTATCCAAGTAATCGACGCGAACAATATATTCGCGGAAAAACCCCTTGTTTTTAAACCAGAGTTAGTGAACGTAACACTAAGACAGTACCAGGAGGAGGCTTTAAATAAATGGATCGAAAACGACTACCGAGGAATAATAGCTCTTCCAACGGGATCAGGTAAAAGCATTATTGCTATTGCAGCCATTGTTAAAACAGCCGTTAGAACTCTCATAGTGGCGTATACCAAGGAGCAAGTGTTCCAATGGCGTGATTTCATATTGAAGTATACTAATATACCTGTTCACATGATTGGCCTCATTTACGGTGAGGAGAAGAAACTTGCGCCTATAACTATAACTACTTATCAAAGTGGTTTTAGGAACATTAACAACATCTCACCTTATTTCGGAATGCTCGTAGTTGACGAAGTTCACCACTTACCCGCTGAGAAGTTTAAGTATATTGCTCTACACACTATCGCGAAATACCGTATGGGTTTATCTGCTACACCAACACGTGAAGACGGGAAACACGAAGAATTATTTCCACTACTAGGGGGGATAATCTACCATAAATTACCATCAGAGCTCGTAGAACAAGGGTTCCTGGCACCATACACTATTATAACAGTTAAAGTTGGTTTAAGCAAGCAAGAGCGTGCACTGTACGAGCAACTACGCAGGAAATACAGAGCACTTGTTGGAAGTAAGAAGTTTGAAGAAGTATTGAAAGAAGCACGTAAAGGAATTCCACGCGCAATTGAAGCCCTTAAAATACACAGTGAAATGAGGCAAATACTCGCGAAAGCTTGTTCCAAAATAGATAAAGCAGTTGAAATAGCTAAAAGAGAGTATGAAAAAGGAAACAAAGTAATAATTTTTACACAATACGTAGAGCAAGCCAAGGATATCGCTAGTAGATTAAATGGTTTACTGTTAACTGGTGAAACCCCTGAAGCCGACAGGAAACATTCCCTTGAATTATTCAAACACTCACCGAGAGGAATCCTAGTTGTTACTACTGTTGGAGATGAGGGGATAGATATACCGGATGCAAATGTTGGAATCATAGTTTCAGGTACTGGTTCTAGAAGGCAGTTTATACAAAGACTAGGTAGATTACTGAGGCCTAAAACAAAGGGAACAGGGGCGGTACTCTACGAAATAGTGTTAGAGAAAACTCCAGAGGAGTTGCAAGCTAGGAAACGTAAAACAATAGAACCAGGAGAATTTGACCTCGATAATGACTAGTGACTTATCTTCATTAATGACGCGTAGAGAAAAGCATCAATGAGTGTTCCTATGACTATGGGCTCGTTTCGAGGAACAGGTTTACAGGTATTAATTGATTTAGATTTATCGATCTCCAACCACACCACTGGAGTAGCAGTCTCATTGCTTACATTGACTAGAAGTATTATCTTGTTTTCTTTGAAGGATTCCCTATACAGTGATTCTAGTACACGGTACTCCAGTATATTTGTATAGGGTCTCCAAGAATTATTCAATAAAAGCTTCTCGACAGAGTAGAAGTTGTTGTGGTCTGGGCAAACCCCATATATTTTGACTTCTACGTCTTTTACCGAAGTTGATTCACCGCGAACAATTGATCTCAGGAAGGATTGAAAATCATGTAAATCTATAATTGTGTACTCCGCCCACGCATCTTTAAGTACTTTATAGAGGGGGGTTTCAGTGTCTTGAATAAACGTGTTTTCTTCTAGAATAATCGCTGGTGGAGCTATAGCCACAGTGTGTACTTCGCTGTTTAATACTGTTTCAATGGTACATGGTTCTATCAGTAAACCAGCTTCCTTGACACCATGTTCTGTTAATTTCTCGAAGAGAAGTATTACTTCCATAGTATTGGATAAATCGAGTTCTTTTATATATGAACCTGAAGGAATGCGGGGCATGGAGATCTTCGAAGAGTAGTTATGTGGTTAAAAACATATTATTTTTTCTTAGTGTATTCCATGCATCAATGTTACTCTTTGACTTTTAGTTTAATTTCGATGATGCTGACTCTAGCTTCTTTGCCTTGTGGATTGGTGAGAGATTGACTTCCGATCTTTATGTCCTCTACGTCTACTTTACCCGGTAGGAATCTGTTCTTTATTATTTCAACAGTGTCTACTGCTTTACTAATTGCTCTTCCTCTAGCTTTAATGTATATTTCTCTTACTCCTTGGTGTACTAGTGTTAATACAGCTATTACATAGTTCATTACTGGTTTCTTGCCAACTAATACTGTGTTCGCACTCTGTGGTTGAGCCATTTCTTATTCACCCTATATTTCTTGAATATATATCAATAGTCTAGGAATATCTTACCGCATTTAAAAACTTTTCTCCTCGAATCCACCGTATTACCTCCCCTTGTATTTTATAAACTATGCCATTATCCCATCGATCAACGGGTTTCAGCATTGAGTGCTATCACGCCAATTTATAAAACGCTTTGCCCTCTCTGCGGTGGCGACACTAACGCGTTGGATATAGAGTTACACGACTCATGCGATAAGTGCTTAGTGAAACGTGATTCTCCATTAAACGTGTTCATGGATTTCATTTCATCTAGTGAATTAGAGTTCTCAGAATTCTTCGAGAAAATAACAGGGTTTAAACCATGGGGAGCACAGAAACACTGGCTTAGAAGAATTCTCAGAGGAGACAACACTGTTCTAGTAGCACCTACAGGTATCGGTAAAACAACGCTACTAATGGTTTATGCTCTTTACTCTGCTGCTAAGGGTAAAAAGGTACTCTATATTACTCCAACTAGATCACTGTTGAATCAAACATATAGGAAACTCCTGAGTTACGCTGAGAAAAATCTTGAAGTAGATGGAATACTATGCTATGATTCCTCTCAAAGTAAAAAGAGGAAGGAGCAAGTGTTAAGTAGAATAAAGCGTTGTGACTTCAAGTTACTAGTTGTTACAAACAATTTTCTCTCCAAATATCACGAAATGCTCCAACATTGCCAAGCAGATGTGGTGATCGTAGACGATGTAGACAGCTTACTTAAAAGTGAGAGAAGCGTTTACAACTTGATAAGGCTTCTAGGTTACTCCGAGAGAGCAATAGAATTAGCTAAGAAGAGATTAAACCTGCTATGGAAGATCCTCGTCGGTAAAATATATGGTAAAAACATGGAGAACCTGCTTATAGAATACGTTGAACTAGATAAGCAACTCGAGGAAGAAATATCGTTGAATAAGTCGAGCCAATTAATCGTAGCATCGGCAACGGGTAGGAGCCGTGGATTACCCGGTAGGTTACTCAAAGACCTGTTGAAAATAGATTTATCTGGGATAAGCATTTACGGGAGAAATATCACAGATAGTTACCTACTCATTAATCAACTCGATGAAATACTCAGTGAAACTGTGAGATTAGTGAAAAATCTTGGAAAAGGAGGCATTATATACTTATCTCCACGCCACCCGTTGAAAAAACAGTATGAAGAAGTAATTGAGAAACTGAAAGCGGCGTTGGATAAAAACGAGTTAAGAACCGCTGTAGCATCACCTAAGGCGATCTCAGAATTCCTCGATGGGAAAGTAGATGTTCTAATTGGTTACTCAACTTATTATGGTTCAAGTGTTAGAGGGCTCGATGCACCAAAGCAAATAAAATACACGGTTTTCCTGGGAACCCCCGTGTTCACAGTTAATATTGAGAGCTTCCTAGCAAAAGTAAACATGTTGTCTAGGACCCTCATTGAAATATCAAATAAGAAAAACGATGTTAATTTAAAGAAAACAGCGTTAGAGTTGAGGAGGAAAACTCTAACCTTATCACCATCCGAGAAGAGAATTCTGGGACTATGTTTAACTGGGAAAATACCTGAGAACTCGATTGAAAACTTGCAGAAGCTGAATAATGTTTATAGGGAAATAAAAGAAGTATACTTGCATGGCCTTGAAGTAGTTAAATCAGTGTTAGATCAAGAAAGAGTATTAAACCTTGGTACAATTACTTTAATGAAAAACGATAATCAATACATAGCACTAATCCCAGATACCATGACGTATATTCAAGCCTCAGGTAGAACTAGTAGACTAGTAGGTAACAGAATGACTCACGGGTTCTCATTAGTAGTAGAAGTAGGTTACTTACGGAACTTAGTGAAAGGGTTGGAATCTAAGTTAAAAACATTCGGAAAAGACCTAGAATTCAAGCCCCTTAATGAAGTTTCCTTTAAGGATGAAGTAGAACTTATAAGGAAGAGCAGGGAGGAAGATGACGGCTACAAATTGATATATAAGTCGATTCTATTAGTCGTTGAATCACCCACAAAAGCTAAAACCATTGCTAGGTTCTTTGGGAGGCCCTCTGCAAGGAGGATTGGTGAAATCAACGTTTACACTATTCCCGCAAAGATAGATGATGAAATAGTGGAGTTCAATATTATTGCAACGCGTGGACATATTTTTGATTTAACAGTAAATAGTGATCACGGATTATATGGAGTACTAATGAATAACTCCAAGGTTTTACCAATCTATACTACTATAAGGAAATGCAGAATATGTGGAGCACAGTTCGTAGATACCGATAAATGCCCTAGGTGTGGTAGCCACTTATATGGTGATTCAAAATATATTATTGACGTGCTGAGAAAACTAGCTAGCGAAGTCGAGGAAATATACATCGCAACCGACCCTGATTTGGAAGGTGAAAAAATAGCATACGATGTCTATGTTTCAATTAAACCCTTTAATAAGAATATTTGGAGAATCGAACTCCACGAAATTACATTACATGAATTGCTGAAAGCTATAAGGAACAAGAGAGAAATTAATAGAAAACTCGTAGAAGCCGAGATGTATAGGAGAATCCTTGATAGATTCGTAGGGTTCACGCTTAGTAATAAAATACAAGTAACTTATGGATTAAAATACCTTGGAGCAGGCAGAGTTCAAACACCCGTTCTAGGTTTAATAATTCAACGATATAGAGAACACTTGGAGAACAAGTGTAAAAGAGTAACTATAAAAACAAGTGGCTCACACGAACTAGTCTTCTCAATATACGTGGATAAAAACAGAATTGACCTCATTGATAAGTTGAAAAATACCAATAAACTCGAAATAGTGAAACTAAGTGAAGAAATCGTTGAGGTTTCACCTAAACCACCTTACACTACAGATGAGTTGCTTGCTGATGCATCACGTATTGGTTTATCCGTGGACACCGCGATGAAGATAGCTCAAGAGCTCTTCGAAGCAGGCCTAATCACATATCATAGAACTGATAGTACTTATATTAGCTCGACTGGGATAGGGGTTGCACGAGATTACCTTAGTAACCATGGATTAATTAATTACTTTAAGCCAACTCACTGGGGTGATCAAGGCGCACATGAAGCTATTAGGCCTGTTTACCCCCTAGATACCGAGGCACTACTACAAGCTGTTGATGAAGGAACAGTGCCAGTCGTAATTCCAATAACAGGCCTACACTTAAAACTATATGATTTAATATTTAAGAGGTTTATAGCGAGTCAGATGAAGCCATTTAAGGCCGTTAAAGCTAAGTTCTCTGTGAGACTTGAAGACGAGGAGCTAACTATTCTTGAATTATACACTGATATACTAGAAGATGGTTTCAACAAGGTGATTCCAGTGAAAGTACATGTTTCTCTAAGGAACACTAATAAAATGAAGATCGAGCTTCGCGACATAATAGTCGACGATACAAGTAAAATTACACTATACACTGATGGAGACGTCGTGCTTTTAATGAAAAAACTAGGTATAGGTAGACCTAGTACATACGCGAAGATTATTGCTAGCATAAAGAGACACGGATACGTCATCGAGTCAAAGAATAAGAAGAAATTAATACCAACTAAGAGGGGGATGGAGGTGTACGAGTACCTGAGAACTAATTATCCAGACTTAGTATCAGTTGAAATGACGAAGAGAATGGAGCTCATTATTGATAGAATATCCAGCGGTGAATTATCCGGTTATATAGCGGTAAATGATGTATTAGCTTCTCTGTTGTCATATAAGTTGATTGATGAATCACTAATATCTTCTCTTAATTCTAATAGCGATATAGGGTTTAATTCTTCCTTGAATAACTTCACTATTAATTAGAACACCGCTTAATTCAACACTATCTTTCATTCTCGATAAAACAGCGTTATATAAGTCAACGGCTTTACTTATAAATTTACCATACCCCTTAATGATCACCGAGTTTGCTCCCTCCTGGAACATTATTGCTACTTCTATAATGTAGTCCCTAAGGGGCTTCGTTGACACAACAATAACTCTCTCTTCACTCTTAATCACGTGGTTCACCCTCTTAATTCAGCTATAATAACATGTGAACAGGGCTTTAAATAACATGGATTCATATTTAAACCAATGGTTCCACCCCTCAACTACCACTGAAACAGACATGGTTTATGCCTAAATGCAGCTTTAACCAATAATGTAACCTAAAGTTCTACCCCTCAGCTTCGACTCCAGAAAACCAATAGTACACACCCCTATAATTCGACTCAAACAAGAATATGGAGAAGAGACATTAAATCATGTTAATATTAATTGATGTTTGTATAATTACTATTATTATTAAACATTAATTCATATTGAATTGATCATTATATATTTTATACTCTTAATTCACGCATATTTTATGTCTTTAATTTTTAATTTCATCCAGTAGTAGTAAAGGGGTGCCTCATTATATTACTGATCATTTGTAAATAACCGGGGAGTTCTACCCCTTCATTGCATGTCGAGGCCTCACTAACATGGATTCCGAATAATAGGAACATGAAATTAAAGGCGTAAAAATAAATTATATGGAGGGGCTGGGACCCCGCTACGCCCGGATCTAGTGATGGGTGAGGAAACTCCGTGCACCCCGCGGCAGCGCGGCTCCGTAAGGAGCACGGGTAGCCCTCGTGGCAACGGAACAGAAACGATACGGCCACCATGATGTGGCGATGAGGCTGCTCAACCCCCGGTGACGGGGGTTTAAACAGCTGAGGACCATGGTGGAGGCGTTGAAACGGCCGTCCCGCGCGGTGCAAGGCCCGGGCCCGGGGTGAGGTGCCGCGCGACCGGTACGGGCCGCTTAGACGGATGCGGGTTTACAGAACACGGGTTATGTCCCAGCCCCTCTGATTATTTCTCATGTTGAATTAGTTATGTAGCAGGGATTGATTGTTCCCCAGTAATCGATTATGGTATCTAGCAGCTCGTTGATGTCTCTTACATTGAAGTATGATTGAAGTAGGTTTATGTTTAAATCATTAAATGTACTCATCCACTTAAATAATCCTATGAGTTTCTCGTAAATGTCATGGAAACCAGTTATATAGAGAGCCGCTGCAACTGCTTCTATGCTTGATAACATGCAGGGTTTACCGTAATTAACAGGGTTACCTGGAAGAAGCGGAGGTAGTTTAACATGTATTCCTCTAATGAACTTGAATTTCACCGGGTTCAGCTTTCTCCAACTAGCATCTAAAACCAGGATCCCATGCTTCGAAACCTGCTCTCTGAGCCATGGCCCAAAAAACTCTTGACTATATGGATTTAAAACCACTGGGTGTCCACGAATATTGTATTTATTAACAGGTGTAGCTAAACCAGACCTGATCATTTTGAGCGCTGTGTTCTTACTCGGATCATCTTCATGGAGTAGTAAAACAAGTATTTTTACATCTACCATTCATACACCATTAGTGTTAAGCTTATTATCTCTAATATTTAATAATTTTAAGGGGAATGAAATGCCCGACGCGAAGAAAGCAGCAATAATCCTAATTCAAACAGAGATCGGAGCTGAAAGCAAAGTCATGGAGGAATTAATGAAAATACCTGAGGTCAAGGAAGCTTACATCGTGTATGGTACATATGATTTGGTAGTTAAAATCGAAACCGATGCTCTGGAAAAAATCCGCGAAATAGTAACCAATAGAATAAGAAGGCTCCCTGACATAAGAACCACTGTTACAATGATAGTTGTCGAGGAAAAAGTAAAGTAACTCCATAGGGTTCAAGTTCAATTATATTTATTTTTAATTAAGCAGTCGTAACTATTACTTCTTTTCTCGTCACGATAATGGTGTGCTCGAATTGTGAAACTAAACCATTCTCTTTTTCGACGAGAACAGGGTACTCTACGAGAAGCTTATATTTTTTCAGCGTAGCTATGGTTTCACGTACTTTATTTACATCGGTATTGCTCTGAATATACCACCTCGTTGTAAACGGTAGTTCACGTCTATCATTGTATATTTTCTCATAGAATGATTTTACTTCATCAGGGAGTTCTCTACTAGTTGATCTCAGCGCGTAGATTGTGACTTGGTTTAATTCTTTAACTAATCCAGCACCATTTGTTGCGAATGGCTCTATAGCGTATACACCGGAGTAGAGTCTATGAACATTGAGTAGATCGTTGTAATTCGGTATAATAACTCCACTATGAATAGTGTATCTTTCAATACCGTGACCAGAGAGGTTCTTAATTGGCTTGTATCCATGGGATCTAATCGTATTCTCGATGATTTTTCCAATTTCAGATGCTCTAATACCTGGTTTAATTACTTCGAGTGCTTTTTCAAGAGATTTTCTAGTGGCTTCAAGTAATCCCTCGTAAACAGGGTTAAAGCAAACTGTTAAAGCAGTGTCTGCAATGTATCCGTCTACGTGGACGCCTAGATCTATCTTTACCACCGAGTTATCGGGAATAATGGTGTCATCCATGTATACTGGTGTATAGTGAGCTGCAACAGTGTTTACTCCGATATTAACAGGGAAAGCTAATTTTCCACCTATATCTTCAACATATTTCTCAATACTTTTAGCTAAATCAAGAACTTTGACGCCGGGTTTTGTAACTCGCTCAGCGTATCTCAATGCTTTTTTAGCTATCTCCCCTGCTTTAATCAGTTTCTTTATCACTTCATCGCTAAACATAATTAAACCTCATAGTGAATAATTAATATAACGCGTAAATTTAATTTACTACTTAAGGGTGTTATTAAATGGCCACAATTAAGTATTATGGGCACAGCTTCTTTGAAGTAATTTTAACTGGCTTTGATGAACGTGAGAAAGTCGTTTTAGTAGACCCCTGGGCTGAAAACCCGTTAAGCCCGGTTAAAGTCATTGATTTTAGAAATAGGAAAATAGATTACATAATAGTAACTCATGATCACGGGGATCATCTCGGTAACGCTGTTGATATCGCTAAATTAACTGGTGCCCCGGTAGTAGGAGTATATGAGATCGCGCTATACGCTGAAAACCACGGAGTTAGAGGAATAGGTGGAAACATTGGTGGAACATTGAACATACCTGACTTAGAAATAGTTTTAACTCCCGCTTTTCACAGTAGTGAACGTGGTGCACCTACAGGAGTTGTTGTGAGAGGAAAAGATCTCACGGTCTACCATGCTGGAGACACTGGTTTATTCAGCGAGATGTCTTTAATAAGTGAACTCTACAATCCCGACATCGCTTTACTACCGATTGGAGGACACTTCACGATGGGTATTAGAGAAGCAGTTAAAGCAGTTGAGCTTCTTAAACCAAAAATCGTTATTCCAATGCACTATAACACTTTCCCGTTGATTCAAGCAGATCCAATCCACTTCAAGAAAGTAGTAGAAGAAAAAACGTCCACTAAAGTAGTTGTACTTAAACCAGGTGAAATCCTCCAGTATCCTTAATGGTGTAATTTTAAATGAATATAGATGAAAAAATAAACATAGCTACACGTAATACCATTGAAGTCATCACAGTAGAAGAGTTAACAAAACTACTGTTCGAGAAAGATAAACCTAGAGGGTACATAGGGTTTGAGCCAAGCGGCCTAGTTCACGTTGGATGGTTAGTTTGGATGTATAAAGTGAAAGACCTGGTAGATGTAGGCGTAGATTTCTACGTTCTAGAGGCGACGTGGCATGCTTTCATTAACGATAAACTAGGGGGAGACATGGATCTTATTAGAAAAGCAGCTAAATACACTAGGAAAGTCCTCGAAGCCATAGGAGTAAACATTAGTCACGTTCACTTCGTCGACGCAGAAGACTTAGTAGATGATAAAGATTACTGGGGAATACTAATAAAATCATCTAAAAGAACAAGTTTGTTGAGAGTGAAGAGAGCACTGACAATTATAGGTAGAACAGCTGATGAAGCTGAAACAGATTTTTCAAAGCTAATATATCCATTAATGCAAGTAACCGATATATTCTACTTAGATCTAGATATAGCGCTGGGAGGCCTAGATCAAAGGAAAGCACACATGCTCGCACGCGATATAGCCGAGAAACTTGGATTTAAGAAACCTATAGCCATGCACACACCCATAGTCTCAGGTCTTCTAGGCCCCTCAAAGAGAAAAAGCATGGTTGAAAACGAGGAAATAGACGAGGTAATGGCCGAAGTTAAAATGAGTAAAAGTAAACCTGAGACAGCTATATTCATCCATGAATCACCTGAGGAAGTAAGAAGCAAGATAATGAAAGCTTACTGCCCGCCCAGGGTCATTGAGTATAACCCCATAATTGAGATAAATAGATATATTTTATTTCAGCAACCAGGCTTCATTTTACACGTTGAAAGACCCGAAAAATACGGTGGAGCATTAGACATATACAGTATCAACGAGCTAGAGGCACTGTACAAGGAGGGGAAACTCCACCCCTTAGACCTCAAGAACGCTACCGCCGAAGCACTAATTAAAGTATTGAGCGATATTCAGAGAAAACTATTCTCAAGCAATGAAGCTGTGAATCTACTTGAAGAATTAAAACAAGCAAAGATAACTCGGTGAATTCGAAGAAACGTGTTTTAAACCCCTCTGATAAATTAAGTTAATTATCGGGTGGGCCGGTAGCTCAGCCTGGAAGAGCGCCGCCCTTGCATGGTTCCAGGGTTAACCGGAGTCGAAGAAAGGCGGAGGTCCCGGGTTCAAATCCCGGCCGGTCCACTTAACTATTTGATTTTAGCCTTCATCGTGACGCACATGCTTATAAAATCCCTTTATCTCTTATGCTTTTATAGCGGTGTCTGAATTGGATGGTGATTTTTCAACAACGGTTTCGCTGATAATCCAGATTATTTGGATAATATTGTTTTTACTGCTGATTACTGGTTTAAACCAAAAAATACAGCTTAAAATATGGATCCTCGATATTAGAATGAAATTAAACACTATACAGAACATTCTCGAGGAAGATAAAGCAAAAGTGCGCGCAATACTGAGAAATCTTGGCGTTAATGTACCTGATGCTATTTTAGGTAGAGTGATCGATTTTTTCACCATAGAACCCGTTGACGTAGAGCCGACGGATATAATTAAGAGAATGGATCACCTTCTTCGCACCACGGAGACAAGTGTGAGGGGAATCATTGAGGGAGCACTACCGAGTATTGGGCGCTATGAGAGGAGTTTGATTGAGTCATCATTATCCATTATTTCAGCATTAAACATTGTTTACAAGGTGATCAGACACTATTTGATCACTGGTGAGCGCGAAAACAACTTCATTCTGATAATGCAATTAGAGTACTTAATGCCTCAGATAATGAGAATTGTTCAAACATATCACGAAGCACTTGAATCCTTTACGCAGGGGAGACCAGTGGGCGATGGCGCGGGCCCATTAGTAGTCTACAATATTCTTGAGAAAAGCGAAGTGAAGTCAAGGAAAGTAATTGATGAAACAAGCATCATAGAAGCACATTATAAAGGAAGAAGATTGATTCTCGTTAAAGCTGAAGGTCCCGGTAGCAATGTCGGGCATCCCGGAGCAGTTATAAGTAAGATTATAGACGAACTCAAAGGTGGAGTAGACTTAGTGATAACAATTGACGCAGCGCTGAAACTTGAAGGCGAAGAAACAGGCTCCATTGCCGAGGGAGTGGGTGCAGCGATAGGTGATCCGGGGCCAGAGAAAATAGCTATCGAGCGAGCTACTTCGAAATACAGTATTCCCCTTAGAGCTATGATTATTAAAATGGACCTTAAAGAGGCCATAACCACGATGAGAAAAGAAATATATGAAGCATGCGAGAGAACACTATCATACATTGACAAGATATTAGAAGAGAACACTCCACCCAATGCGACAGTGATTATTGCAGGTATAGGTAACACTATGGGTATACCTGGTTAAAGGTGATTAAAGTGTTCACGATGGAAATAGACATAACGAATATCATTCTAATAATAGCATTCATCATAATAGTAATATACTTGATCTACGATTCGTATGCGCGTAAACCACGCAAGAGAGTACAAGTAGTCAGAGAGCTATTGGTTTGCACTAGCTGCAAGTTCACTGTTGAAAAAGACTTTGAACCAGGCGACTTCATAGGAATGATTAAGGGGAAATGCCCATCATGTGGAAGCAACTTGAAGGTTAAAGCAATATATGCAGTTGAGAAGAAGTAAACTTTAAAAACCCCACTTGGAAATAATAACTCTGGCGCCCGACCCGGCCATAGTGGCCGGGCAACACCCGGTCTCATTTCGAACCCGGAAGTTAAGCCGGCCACGTCAGGGTGGCAGTGAGGTCCGCGAGGCCTCGCAGCCGCCCTGAGCTGGGATCGGGCGCTCTACTTCTATTTCACGTTTATAAACCTCTTTTGGAGAGGTAGAATTTATAACCAGTTTTTATGCCATTAATATAAGAAAATGTTTGGTGATTAAATGGTAAAGTTTTGCCCGAGATGTGGTTCAATAATGGTTCCAGTTAAGAAAGAGGGCAAAGTCTACATGAAGTGCACGAAGTGCGGGTATGAGACTATTGAGAAGGAGAAGAAGTACGGTATGAAGTATCAAATTGAATCAACGAAACGTGTTGCGACAGCAGTAGCGAGTGAGGCTAAAGAGAGAAAGCTTACTCCCGAGGAGAGGGAAATGCTCAACGAATACTACGAGATCTTCCTAGAGGAATTTGAAAGAGAACCAGAGGAATCAGAGGAGTAATAATCTCTGTATTAGTTTAAGTGTCAGGCAGCGTTTTTCATCATAACTCGGTGCCGTCACCAAACATCATCCACAATATTCTTCTATTATAGTAACTTATATGTTATCTTAACCAAGTATACTTATATAGTTTGCAATTAAAGGTGCTTAAGCTTGGTTAGAGTAGCGGTTGTCGATAGGGATTACTGTAAACCATCTAAGTGCAACTTGGAGTGCATTAGGTTTTGCCCAGTTAATAGAAGCAGAAAGAAGAAGGCCATTGACTTATCCGAAGATAAATCGAGAGCAGTAATATATGAAGACGTATGTGTTGGATGCGGTATATGTATCAAGAAATGTCCATATAACGCTATATCAATAGTGAATTTACCAGATGAGTTCGAAAAACTACTTGTGCACAGGTATGGGGAAAACATGTTCAAGTTGTACGGATTACCTGCACCAATGACGGGCAGTGTTCTAGGAATCGTGGGTCAGAACGGTGCGGGTAAAACAACGAGTATTAGAATACTATCAGGTCAACTGAGACCTAATCTAGGTAGAATTAATGATCCTCCCACTCCAGATGAAGTCGTAAAAGCTTTTCGTGGAACAGAAATACAAGCATACCTAGTAAAGCTCTTTAATGGAGAAATAAATGCTATTGTTAAGCCTCAGTACATAGAATTAGCTAGAAGAACCCTTAAGGGTACTGTGAGAGAACTCCTGGTTAAAGCTGATGAAAAGGGATCAATAAGGGATATTGTCGCTGAAATGAGTTTAGAGCGAATACTTGATAAAAAAATCAGTGAACTAAGCGGAGGAGAGCTCCAAAAATTCCTCATATCTGCTGTTCTACTTAAAAATGCTAACGCATATTTCTTCGATGAACCCTGCAGCTACCTTGATATAAAGGAGAGAATGAGAATCGCGCGCGTGATAAGGGAATTCACGAACCCGAGTAAAAACTATGTTGTAGTTATCGAGCATGATTTAACTGTCTTGGACTACATAACAGATCACGTGGCAGTAATATACGGTGAACCCGGTGTTTTCGGTATATCGTCGAAACCATACAGTACTAGAGCCGGCATAAATACTTATCTAAAAGGCTATCTACCAGCGGAAAACATGAGGATCAGAGATTACGAAATAAAATTCAGAATAACTGTTAAAAGCGAAGTCAAAGAAGAAGCACCTTACCCTCTCCTTGCGTGGAGTAAAATGGAGTTTCAGTATCCTCAATCAGGTTTTAAACTACGTGTAGAAGAAGGAGAAATCCGTGTAGGAGAAGTTATAGGTGTATGTGGACCAAACGGAATAGGTAAAACAACGTTTATTAAACTACTAAGTGGTGAACTAAAACCCTCTATTGGCGAAGTACTGATAACCGCTGGCAATGTTAGCGTTAAACCGCAGGAGGTCTCCCCTAAGCTCTTCTCGGAGGAAACGGTTTTAGGTAACTTGAAAGCTACATCTCCTCTGGCAGTAGATCCAACGTCTTGGCTCTACATAGAGCTAGTGAAAAGACTTAAACTAAATAAATTACTTGAACGTAGAATAGAAGACCTAAGTGGGGGAGAATTACAGAAACTCGCAGTATCAACCGCGCTTGCGAAGGATGCGGACTTATACTTTCTTGATGAACCATCAGCGTATCTAGATGTTGAAGAACGCATTGCTGTAGCTAAGACTATAAGAAGAATCATCGAAGAAAAACATAAAGCAGCTATAGTTGTAGAACACGATTTACTGCTTCAAACCTATGTTAGCGATAAAGTAATGGTGTTCTGGGGGGAACCCGCTGTTGAGGGATACTCGAATAAACCAGTGGATCTACGTGAGGGATTAAACCTTCTACTAAAGCATCTCGAGGTAACTGTTCGTAGAGATGTTGAGACAGGGAGACCACGTATAAATAAGCCGGATTCCGTATTAGATAGAGAGCAGAAACAAAAAGGTATATATTTCTCTGTAGAGTAAATTTAAATATTTATTTTAAAATATCCAAGTATCCTTTGAAATAAGTTTATAAGCTTTTTACACATACTATTAAATGGGTGTAAAATTTGGGTGAAAAAGTAACTCTCTCCATTATTAAAGCCGATGTTGGCAGTATTGCTGGTCACCACATGGTTCACCCGGATCAACTCGCAGCGGCTACCAAAATCCTGGCTGAGGCTAAACAGAAGGGTTTAATTATAGACTTCTATGTGACAAACGTTGGCGACGACATACAGTTGATCATGACTCATAACAAGGGGCCTGATGATCCAAACATACATGGCTTAGCATGGGAGTCATTCCACGCAGCTGCGAAAGTTGCTCGTGAACTGAAGTTGTATGCGGCTGGACAAGACCTGCTATCTGAAGCTTTTTCGGGGAACGTGAGGGGGTTGGGACCAGGTGTAGCGGAGTTAGAAATGGAGGAAAGATCATCTGAACCCGTAATAACTTTCCACGCTGATAAAACAGAGCCTGGAGCATTCAACCTACCAGTATTTAGGATATTTGCCGACCCATTCAACACCGCTGGTTTAGTAATAGATCCCAAGATGCATGATGGCTTCGTGTTTGAAGTATATGATTTATTTGAAGGCAGAAGTGTTCTAATGAAATCACCGGAGGAGATGTACGATATACTAGCACTCATTGGTACGACAGGAAGATATGTCATAAGGAGAGTTTATAGAAAAAGCGATAACTTACTAACAGCCGTTGTAAGCGTTGAGAGATTAAACCTCATGGCTGGTAAATACGTGGGTAAAGACGACCCCGTAGCAATCATCAGAGCACAGCATGGTTTACCAGCAGTGGGTGAAATACTTGAAGCATTCGCGTTTCCACACTTAGTTGCAGGGTGGATGAGAGGTAGTCACTATGGTCCATTAATGCCTGTACCTTTGAGATACGCTAAAGTAACAAGGTTCGATGGTCCACCAAGAATAATTGCACTAGGTTGGAACATCAATAAGGGTAAATTAATTGGGCCCGTAGACTTATTCGATGACGTAGCGTACGATGAAACGAGGAGACAAGCACAACTAATAGCCGAGTACATGAGACGCCACGGGCCCTTCATGCCTCATAGACTTGGACCCGAGGAGATGGAGTACACTACGCTACCAGATGTTCTCCAGAAACTAAAAGATAGATTCGTTAAAGCCGAGGACGCGTACAAGGTTATCAGGAAACACAGTGAGGCACTCTAGTTGCTATTTTTAAAATAAATGTTATCACATAGTTTTTTTATACCAGTTTCTCATAGAATATATAGGGGTTCATATGAAACCGATTTTAGCAGTTAATTTTAAAGCATATTATCCTCATAGTTTCGGAAAACACGCTATTGAATTAGCAAAAGCCGCTTCTAAAATACAGGAAGAATATGATATTGAGGTGATTCTAGCACCGCCCTTCACGGAGCTATATAGGGTACTTGACGTGGTTAAAAATACTAAGGTCAAAGTTTACGCCCAGCACGCGGATCCACTAGAACCCGGGGCTATAACAGGCTTCATTCCACTCGAGGGATTAAAGGAGCTAGGAGTACATGGAGTCATAATTAATCATAGTGAACACAGATTGAAGCTAGCTGAGATAAACTATTTGATCAAGAAAGCCCGCGCATTAAACTTAGAGGTTTTAGCGTGTGCTGATGTCCCCGAAACAGGAGCATCTATTGCTGTCCTAGAACCCCACATGGTTGCAGTTGAACCACCTGAATTAATAGGGAGCGGAGTAAGCGTTAGTAAAGCCAAACCAGAAGTTATAACTAGAAGCGTAGACCTTATTAGAAAAGTAAACCCTGAAGTTAAAATCTTAACGGGAGCTGGAATATCAACTGGTGAAGACGTTTATATAGCGATTAAACTGGGAACAATAGGTGTACTAGTAGCCTCAGCTATTGTTAAAGCTAAAGACGTATATCAAGTCATGAAGGATATGGCTTCTCACGCTGTAAAAGCTGTTGAAGAATTGAGGAAATAATGTTTAAGCGAAAAACTTAAATCCCCACTATTTTAATTTATTTTTTATTCGAAGCCGCCGTAGCTCAGCCTGGTGGAGCGCCGGCCTCGTATGGCTTAATACACCGAGGTCGAGAAAGCCGGGGGACGCGGGTTCAAATCCCGCCGGCGGCTTATTCGTTTTCTAAAGCATCTACAAGTGATCCGCTAGCCGGTTTCTCGTCGAAATCTACTCATATAACTACTTCTACTCTGATCTCGTGAACATTTACTCCTCGCTTAGCATAGGATTTAATCACAACATCTCCGGGTTTTAAGTAGCCTTGTTCCCTGGTTTTCGAGTATAGTTCTTCAACGCCTTTCTCGTAGTCATCTTGCTCAGTTAGCTTCATGGATAAATCAACAGGGTTTACTCCATAGTAAATAGTGTATTTCTCCAGTAATTTTCTACTCCAGCTACCAACAAACACAAGTACTCTCGGTCTAAGTTTAGATATTAAGGGTACAGTGCGCCCTGTTTTAGTGTAAGCTAAGACTACTCCTTCAAGGCTTTCAGCTAGATATAGGAGTCCTTGAACATATTTTTCTAGTAGAGTAGTTGGTTTTATGAGTTTCCTGGATTGTTCTACTACTACAGGAGACATGTTCTTGAAAGCAGTATCAGCAATTACTCTAGCCCATTTAACTGAGTCTACAGGGTACTTACCTATCGCGGTTTCATTAGTTAACAGTATTGCATCAGCTAGGCTGTGCACTATGTTGTATAATCCAACTACGTCGCTTCTACTAGGTCTATTGTTTTCAATCATGGAATCGAGGATATCTGTGGCTACTATTACAGGCTTGTTTTTCTCCACGGAGATTTTAATGATCTGTTCTTGGAGCAACGGTATTGTCTCTATTGGGAAGTGAACACCGAGATCCCCGCGTGCTATCAGTATAGCGTCCGATAAATCAGCTATCTTATTAGCGTTTCTTACTCCACTCGGTGTCTCGATTTTCGAGATTATTCCAGTGTCACAATTCAGTTGAGTTAACAAGTCTTTAACGAACTGCACATCCTGCTCATTTCTAACATAGCTGAGTGCTATGTAGGTGAAGTTCTCATTGCAAGCATACTTAACTAGTTCAAGATCTCTATCACTTAGGAAACCTGTGGGAAGCTCCTTGCCTAATATAACAATTTTTCTTCCTGGTTTGAGAACACCTGGGTTTTTAACTAAGCACTTAACGTGATCGGCGTCTACCTCGAGTACTCTCAGTTCGACTTCTCCATCACCATACAGTATTACGTCTCCTGGTTCAAGAACATCAAATACTTCTCCAGGATTAACTGGTATTTCAGCGGATCCCTCGCTGGATTGAGTTGACTTAGCTCTAGTTAATTGAACTACATCTCCTTTTTTAACTTCGATCGTCGTGAAATTACCTGTTCTAACCTGGGGACCAGGTATATCGCCGATCACTGATACTACTGCGTCCAGTTCTGCGGATGCTTCCCTTATATTTTTAACATAAGCACTCCATGTTTCGGGATTCCCGAAAGCCATGTTTATCCTGAAGCCGGAAACACCGCTCCTAATCATTTCTTTTACTGACTCGAGATCAGCTGTTGCAGGCCCAATGGTTGCTAATACTTTAACACCTCTACTCATTTGAACAAAGCGTCTTAAACTACTCAATGAGATCTCCCTTCAAATAGTAAACCCGATAAATTATCACGGATTTCTAACTTTATAACTTTAACATACTCGTACTCCCCTCTTCTAAAGAGATGCTCACTGCTTTAACGCTAAGCAAATATTTATAAATCCTGTATAATACGTGGAGTATGGGGATGTAGTTTGAAGTGGATGCTGGAGGAGGAGTGGGAAGAAGAATGGGAAGAAGAAGAATGGGAAGAGGAGGAGTGGGAAGAAGAGTGGTAGTTTAGATCATCGAGATAATAAATTGAGTATTTTTTACTAGTGCACGCAGAGACTTATCCTCGACACCACTTAAATCAGCTGGGTTACAGGAATTAGTTACCACTGGCTCTGTGTCTACGCTTACTAGGTAATAATCTACTCCTTTCTCTACTTCACTCCCTAGCTTATCTACTAGTTCATTTAGTTGTTTAATACCCAGACTCATTGATGCCAGTAATAGTCCTTTATTTCTTGTTCTCGTTATTCTACTCGAATATATCTTGTAGTATATTGCACCTTGAATTAATTGTAGCGGTGTTTCAACCAAGGTTACTGGTATTAAGGCTATGGGGTCATCTTGTCTAATGGCTCTCAATTTTACCTCGTCGAGTAGTTTGCTTGTAATGTTTCTACATAGATGAATAAATACATCTAGTGAAGTATTTCTCCAAGTTAAATCTATGTGGATTTTTCCATCTTGAGAATAATATTTAAGCACCACTCTCACTTGGAACCTCGGGCAACTCTACGCGTTTCTCTCTCTTAGCGGATACTGCTAGTAAATGAGTAATATAGCCTGCTATTTGATTCCTGAGCTTTTTTGAAGAAGTTATCGTTAGTTTTGATACTACTTGCTTATTGTAGTTGAAATCCCGCTTAAATAGATCAGGATACTTCTCTAGTAACTCTCTAGCGGCTCTTTTAACAAGCTTTGTTTTCACTTTACCCATATGTTAAACACCTCCACGGTATTTTTAAGGCCTCATTATGCTCTCTATATTGCAGATTTCAAAACAGGTTTATATAACTAGGATTTAAAAGGATTACTGGATGATGAGAACCACCGATAAGGATTTCATGACTTTTCCCCGTGGGTCTGATGATTAATTCCACATTTTTCAAGCAACTCTTTTAACTCAACGATTTTCCTAGCTGTTCTAATGTTTACTCCAAGTACATATGCGACTTCTCTATCCGTGAATACTCCATTGGTTATTTTCTCGTAGTACGATAGTTTCTCGTAGTAATCTAGTGGTAGAGACCAATAGTTTACTCTACCATTTCTTATGTTGAAGACTATGTATACTTTATCTAGTTGTAACACGTGTTTTTCTCCGAGATTACAGTAGTTGAAAAGCATGTTTTCAATTACTTTGGAGTATTCTTGTTTAACGAAGTATTTATCATTTCTATTTTCAATTACACCGAACTTATTAAGCCACCATATTCCACGCTTTAACGTATCCATATTCAATCTCGTTAGTTCCCGCAGATCTTCAACGGTTGATCCAGGGTTACTGTACACGTAGTATGCTGTAATGAATAACCACGGCTTCAACGCAATCATGTTCTTGAATAATCTACTTGGAGAAACCTCGTTACTAGTTGTTTTCGACACGTTTATTACCTCCATTTCTCAGGGAACAAATATATTGCTAAGCTTATTAAAGTAGATGACGTTTAACGCTATTACGGTGGATTACATGGAGTTTAAAGTAAAAGACGTATCTTTAGCTGAGAAAGGAGAACTAAAAATAGCTTGGGCAGAGAAACACATGCCTGTTCTAATGTTACTAAGGAGGAAATATAGTGAAATAAAACCACTAAAGGGGATCAGAGTTGGCGCGGTTTTACACGTTACAAAGGAAACAGCTGTTTTAACTCTAGCGCTACTCGAGGCCGGCGCGGAGGTATACTTAGCGGGGAGTAATCCTCTATCAACGCAAGATGATGTAGCTGCAGTGCTTGCTGAACGTGGAATACATGTATTTGCTTGGCGTGGTCAGACGAGCGATGAGTACTATTGGTGTATTAGTAAAGTAGCTGAAAGTAGTCCAGACGTTGTAATAGATGATGGCGCGGATCTCCACGCATTACTACATGAGAAATACGTTAATGTAGCTGAAAACGTAGTAGGTGGAACAGAGGAAACAACCACGGGTGTGAACAGGTTAAGAGCCCTGGAATCCAGTGGCTTACTAAAGTATACTGTAATAGCTGTGAATGATTCCTACACAAAGTATCTCTTCGATAACAGGTATGGGACTGGTCAAAGTACTTTCGACGGAATACTGAGAGCAACGAATATTCTCGTTGCTGGTAAAACCGTTGTAGTAGCAGGATATGGATGGGTTGGTAAAGGAATAGCAATGAGAGCAAGAGGTCTTGGAGCGAGAAGAGTAATAATCACAGAGGTGGATCCCATTAAAGCACTTGAAGCTGTCTACGATGGATTCGAGGTCATGCCTATGAGTAAAGCAGCTAAAGTAGGCGATATTTTCATTACAGCAACTGGAAACATAGCTGTTATCAGAAAAGAACACTTCGAGGAAATGAAGGATGGAGCAATACTTGCAAATGCGGGGCACTTTAATGTCGAGGTATGGATACCAGACTTAGAGAACCTAGCTGCCTCTAAAAGAACAATTATGCCAAATGTCACGGAGTACGAGTTATTTAATGGTAGAAAACTATACTTGCTAGCGGAAGGCAGATTAGTCAACTTAGTTGCAGCTGAGGGGCATCCCAGCGAAGTAATGGATATGAGTTTCGCCAATCAATTCCTCGCAGTTAAGTACATAGTCGATAACAAAGGTAGACTTCCTAAAGCCGTGATAAGAATACCCCGAGAACTAGATGAAATGGTGGCCAGGCTTAAACTAGAAGCTATGGGGATAGAAATAGATAACTTAACACCACAGCAAAAAGAGTACTTATCCTCATGGAGGCATGGAACGTAGAAACCTACAACTAAAAACTCTTTTAAATAAGGGAAAAACCAGGCTAGTAGACTTAGTTGTAAATCCTACGTGTAAGTGGAGTAAAACAGTGTGGGCCCGCGGGGATTTGAACCCCGGTCCACCCGGTTATGAGCCGGGCGCTCTACCTGGCTGAGCTACGGGCCCGCCATAGATTACTTAAAATAATTAAGGGTTTAAATTTTCACACTATTAAGGGTTTAAATGGTTTCCACGTCACTTGCTTTTAACTGTTAACACGTATTTCGCTGCTGCATCGGCGGCAACAGCTCCTTCCGCCGCTGACGTTATTATTTGCTCTAACTTATACTTATAGGGTCCTCCAGCTGCGTCGCCTGCGACGAATATTCCGGGCAGGTTTGTGCTTTTATCAACATTAACTTTTGCTCTTCCTTCTTCATCTACTTCTAAGCCGATTCTCTTAAAGAACTCTGTGGGCGGGTTTAAACCTATTTCGATGAAGACTCCATCTACTTGGAGTAAACGTTCTTCTTTCGTTTCAGTGTTCACTATTTTTAGTGCTTCGACTTTGTTTCCTCCGATTATTTCTTTAACAATAGTGTTGGTGAGTATCTCGATCTTCGGGTTATTTTTAGCTGCTTCAACGTAGACAGTGAACGCTCTAAAAGCACTTCTTCTGTGAATTAAGTATACTTTAGAAGCAATGTTGCTTAGAAACATTGCGCTCGCGAACGCTGAGTTACCTCCGCCGATAACAGCTACGGCTTTGCCACTGAATAAGGGTCCATCACAAACCGCGCAATAAGAGACACCGCGTCCTAATAGTTCTTTTTCACCTGGTACTCCGAGTTTTCTCTTCTCACTGCCCACTGCTAGTATAATGGCATATGCGCAAATGTCTTTTGACGACGTCTTCAGCTTAACGCACCATAATTGTTCTCTCTGAGGATTCTTATAGATGTCTATTACTTCATCTATAATTAACGGTACATTATATTTCTTAACATGTCTAACGAATTTATCTACTAAGTCGTTTCCACTTACTTCCGGTATTCCAAGGTAGTCATCAATCATGGGTGCTTCTGAAACCATTCCGCCAATGATTTTAGTCACTATGATCGCGCTTAACCCGTACCTAGCTAGGTATAAGCCCGAGGTTAATCCAGCAGGGCCTCCTCCCACAACTACTACGTCGTATGTGTCTCTAATTGTAACAGGCTGCGTGGATGGTAGAGTTGATCTTAGCTTGAACATCATAACCCTGGTTTTTCGTGTTTTGTTTTAGTGGTTAATATTTTTCATCCTCGTAGCTTCGTAGAGTATTATTCCCGCTATAACAATTGAGGGCGCTCCAAGCGGGAGATCCTTGAACCACAACGTCTTCACGTCTTCTAGTTCTTTTCTACTTGGTTCTTGTTCTCCTGAGCTAAGAATAATTGCTGTTTTCTTCTTTTCCGCTTCTTTGAAGAAAGCGTAGATATCTACTTCTTCGCCCTCCTCTGAAACATAGTATACTACCTCGCAACCTAGTAATTGCTTTAAATCAGATACTCCTGGTAGTATTATCAACGGCTTACTGAGTTTATATGAGATCCTGTGGGCTTCCGGTACTCCAACCTGTGCAGCAGCACCAAAGGGTTTAATGATAACGGGTATGGCGTTGCTCGCTGAGTAAACTGTTTTAAGGAAATCTATGAGCCTTTGAACACTGCTCGGCGAATACAGAGCAAGATATAGTTCATTCATCTAATAGTCACCTTCATCTAGTTTCTGCAACACAATCTCCGCAACGCGCCTAGCTAAGGGCACGGGGACAGCTTCTCCAACCATATTATATTGAGAATCGCGGCCCCCAATAAATACAAATGAGTCGGGAAAACCCATTAACCTAGCTTGTTCCCGTACGGTTAAAAGCCTGTTTTCGTAGGGATGTATGAACCTCGAGGAACCGAGAACAGTGGGTGCAACATCATGAGGGTCGAGCTTAATGAGATTAGGTAATAATCCACTAGCCCCATAGTAATGAACTAAAGCGTCACCTGCTTTTAACCGTGTTGCTTTCTTGAGTTTCCTCCACGGTAATTCAGGCGGGGGTTCATGGTTGGAAACATATGGGGCCCCAGGTGGAGGTAACCCTTTTAGAGCCTCAGATACCGTTACTAACTTGCGTGACTTAGGTGGATTTATCGGTATATTTGAAATAAATACTCTGGTTCTCTTACTAGGTGTCCCGTGTTCCTCAGCTTTCAATACATTGAAATAAACTCTAGTATAACCAATTCTCCTAAATTCGCTTAGAAGAGAGTTTTTTAATCCATTATCCATGATTGCTGGAACATTCTCCATAACGAATATTTTCGGCTTATATAATCCCACTACTCTAATGAAGTGAAGAGTTAATTGACCCTGGGGATCTAAGTAGAGTCTATCGATGGGGTTCTTCTCTCTCTGGGGATTAGCACCCGTGAATGGCTCACAGGGCGGGCTCCCAATGACAACATCTACTTCATCTGGTTTCATTAATTTCAGTAAGCGGGAATTAGTATTCTCCTTTATATCTTCGTTTAACACGAGCGTTTTTGGAAAATTAGCTTTATATGTCAAAGCAGCGTACTTGAAGTTGTCAATAGCTAATTTACCCTGGAATCTACTAGTTAAATGGAATCCTAGAGAGAAGCCACCAGCTCCGCAGAATAAATCAATAAACCTGTAAACTACCGCTGGCACTTCTACGACCGCTCAATTTTTGAGATAATATTGTCTATTCGTTTAATGAGATCCCTGAGGTTACTTGATGTTGTGGGATTATTGACTTCTACGAGTATATCATTATCGTGTGGACACTGAAAACCATTAGCGTACGCTTCATCAACTAAGAATCTGCGTTTACAAGTCTTGCACTCGTATATTACACCCTCGTTTTCATATTTTAGTAGTGCTTCCAGCTTCTCTCTGGTTTTCTTCAACCTGTTTATTATAAATGTTCTAAGAGCGGGTTTATTTAATCGCCAAACATGCAGTATCTCGCTACCGTCTCTGACTTTGTCTGGTGTTACAATGGCTTCATCTGAGAGCTTCTGGAGTATTTTACGTGCTTCATTTGATCTAACTTCAACGTTGTTAACTATTTTTTCTTCAGCTATGTACTCGTTCTCTAATAAGTATTCAAATAGTTTACTTGCTACATCGCCATATGTTTTCCTAATTATTTCTTTTGCTATAGTTATCAAGTCATCCTCTAGAGTCGAGCCTTCAGTAGCATCACCATGTGTTTTTTTACTGCTCAATAACCATCACCACAATAAACAGCGATCAGCCGTTTTCACATCGCTATTAGTTACTTTGTTTTAGGGTCTAATCTATTTAACGTCTAATCAGCCTAGAAACTACTCCATGATCTTTTAAATAGTTAACGTAAAAAAACTTATATAGAAGCCTTTGATATTTCATGGTTATGGCAGGCTTAAGGTGTGTAATATGGCTGCAGAACCAACTGGTATACCGGTATTAATACTTAAAGAAGGCACTCAAAGAACAGCTGGTAAGGATGCACTAAGAATAAGTATACTAGCTGCGCGAGCAGTTGCGGAAATGGTTAAAACAACTTATGGCCCTAAAGGAATGGATAAAATGCTCGTGGATGCTCTAGGAGATGTAACAATAACTAATGATGGTGCAACGATACTTGACAAAGCTGAGATCCAGCACCCAGCTGGAAAAATGCTTGTTCATGTTGCTAAAAGTCAGGATTCTGAAGTAGGAGATGGAACAAAAAGAGCCGTCATAATAGCGGGTGAACTACTTAAACAAGCAGAAGACTTACTGAACAAGAACATACATCCCACTGTTATAGTTTCCGGGTTTAGAAAAGCTATGGAGGAAGCTTTAAGAATACTTGATCAAATAGCGATCCCGATTAACGTAAATGACGATGAAGTATTGAGAAAAGTTGCTAGAACATCTCTCACTAGTAAAGCTGTTCACGATGCAAGAGAGTACTTCGCTGATATAGCTTTGAAAGCCGTTAAACAGGTAGCTGAACCCCGCGGAGATAAAATCTACGTAGATATAGACAATATACAAATAATCAAGAAATACGGAGGCTCATTAATGGATACTCAATTAGTTTACGGTATTGTCTTAGATAAAGAAGTTGTTCACCCAGGTATGCCTAGGAGAGTTGAGAAAGCTAGAATAGCACTACTAGATGCACCTCTTGAAATCGAGAAACCTGAAATCGATGCAGAAATCAGGATAAATGACCCTACTCAAATGAAAGCATTCCTGCAACAGGAAGAAGAAATACTAATGAAATATGTTGATAAGATAGCTGAGGTGGGTGCAAACGTCGTTGTTTGCCAGAAGGGAATCGATGAGGTTGCTCAGCACTTCTTAGCTAAGAAGGGTATTTTAGCTGTTAGGAGAGTTAAGAGAAGCGACTTAGAGAAACTCGAAAGAGCAACAGGAGGAAAAATAGCGAGCAACATAGAGGACCTAAAAACAGAGGACTTAGGATACGCTGAACTAGTAGAAGAGAGGAAAATAGGAGAAGATAAAATGGTGTTCATAGAGGGATGCAAGAACCCAAGATCCGTAAGCATTGTAATTAGAGGAGGATTAGAGAGATTAGTCGACGAAGCAGAGAGAAGTTTCAGGGATGCATTATCTGCTGTAGCAGACGCTCTAAAAGACGGTAAAATCGTGGCCGGCGGCGGCGCAGTGGAAATGGAAATCGCGAAGCACCTTAGAAAATACGCGGTTAAAGTTGGAGGAAAAGAGCAATTGGCAATAGAAGCCTTTGCGAGAGCGATTGAGGGATTAGTGGTTGCAATGCTGGAGAACGCTGGCCTCGACACTATAGATATGATAATGAAGCTGAGAGCAGCTCACGAGAAAGAAGAAGGAAAATGGATTGGAGTAGACTTAAACACTGGTGAACTAGTTAACATGCTTGATAATGGAGTCGTTGAACCAGTAAGCGTGATCGCGACAGCGATCAAGGGAGGTACTGAGGCAGCAACAATAGTGCTTAGAATAGATGATATAATAGCAGCTAGTAAACTGGAGAAGAAAGAAGAGGCCGGCAAGAAACCTGAAGAAGAGAAGAAAGAAGAAGACTAACATTTACATATTTAACTAGTTGAATTTTTTACTACTCTATTTTAATTAACACGGGTTTTTTAATAGTGGGAGTTGAATAAATTGCTTCCCCTGGTTCAATGTATGGAAGAGAAGTTAAGACATCGTAGTCTAAGTAAAGGGCCTTCTCCACGATTTCTAAATCCTGCTTGGATTTCAGTGAATGAATGATCTTCGTGTTAGTGTTCACTGCAACATCTTCCACTAGTTGACTAATAGACTGCGATATAATGATTAAACCTATGTTGAATTTCCTGACTTCCCTCAACATGTCACATATCGGCTTAATTGCCTGAGTTTTAGACAGGTAATTCTGTGCTTCCTCAACTATGATTACCAGAGGCATCTTAGCTGAAATAAAAGTATCTACTATTCTTTTCAAGAAGAAACCCGCGTATAGTTTCCTCACATTAATATCCAGTATTTTACCTAGATCAATAATGCTGGGTTTATCCTCGGAGATCTTCGTGATAATTGTTTGATATAGTTCAGGGTCTTGTAGTTTAAACAGTAAATAGTACTTACCTCTGATGAGAAGAGATAGTTTTCTATGAAGAGCCAGCTTTGTTTCCTTCATCCAGTTAGATTCCTCGGAGTAGTTCTCAATGTAGTCGAGAAACAGGTCAAGGCTTCTCAATTTATCTAAATTCACTTTACGCAGTATTTTCTCTAAAAGGTATTCCTGGGGAGGAGTCAACTCCATAACACTGGATATTACAGATATATCGTTTGGGTCCCCTGTGAAGAGTTGAAGTGGATTAGAGTAAGGGTCTACTAATTCGTACCTATCGAGTAAATAACTGTATTCACTATGCCAATCCAGTATTACCACTCGTGTATTTAGCTCGCTTGTTACTCGCTTAGCTATAGTTGATGCTGTCCGGGTTTTCCCAGAACCCGTTGTCCCAGTTATCAAGATGTGTCTGTAGAGAGCACTCTTAAATAACCTTGCAGGGTACTCTGGGACGCTATTAATAACTCTTCCAATAACTATGTATTGATCGTTCGGGGAAACATCTGGGGGGACTTCTTGAACAGGATACTTGATTTTGTTTTCAAGACTAATCGGTGCGGTGAACCCCGTGGACCGTCTTCTCAGAAAAAATTCTTGATCCCCATGTAAATAGATGTAAGCAGGTTTTTATTTGGCATGCTCTCAATATCTATGGTCTTGAAACTTGATTTTACAAGGGTTGTTAATAATTGTGCTTCATTTAGAGCTTTCTCCTTATTGCCTCTTATCACTATTACTCCTTTTACATCACCTTGACTTATCTTTGATATACTCAGGTATTCAATGTCCTTGTTAAGTTGAGATCTCGTTTTAAGTATTTCACTCAACTTTTTTAACTCTAAATCTAGCTCGTTTTCTTTTTCCCCAATAACTTTGTATAATCTGAGAGTAACTTCATGCTCATCCATTATGAACCCCGTTAATGAAACAAGTTTAATTAAATGTGACACTCGAGTGAAAGTATATGAGTGGGAGAGAAGCTTTCACAATAACCCTCGTAGTAATATAACCGAGAGAATTCACGGTAACCAAATGATCACTAGTTACGTGGAGAGAATTTACTACTATGTAAAAGATGCTCCTAGGTATACGTGGTCCATTTCGTTGAGTTCAGGTTTCTGCTTACTTTTCACTACAACTAGAAAACCATGTAAGGATATCACGACTCTGTAAATGTCTCCTAGTTGAGTATTTGAAACCACGTACCCATGTGCACAGAATCTATGTTTTAAGCATTCTTCGCGGTTACTCGTGATTTCAATGGTTATTTTAGAGTTTACTCGCGGCGCTTCTACAACATCTTCGTGTAGTTCGATTTCGAATTCTAAATCACTGCAAATACTTCTAACTCTGTAAACTTTCGGTATTCTTAATGGTGTAATATCTGATACAGTGCACTCGAACATCAATTCCTCACACCTTAATAGACCTTGTAAAAATATAGCTTTAAGTGTATTAAAAACATGGGTGAATGAAATGGCTGTATCAGAAGCATCGAGAAGGCTTATACAAGAACTTGCAACATTCTTGGATAGAAGAGTCAAGGTAGTGCTTGATAATGGGAAAAGCTATGATGGGTTACTAGCTGGGTTTGATCACCCATCTCTCAACATTCTCTTAAAAGACGCCGTCGACAATTCAGGTACACGATTCGCGAAAATAGTTGTTAAAGGAGAAAGAATATCTGAAATAATTATACTCGAGGAACCGCTATTTGACCCAGAGGAATTCAAGGAATTTATTCTCAAGGAAATGAAGCTGCAAGAACACGCTATAAGAGTCCTACACGACATAAGGGCCGTTGAAGTTCTAGGTAGATATAGAGTTAGCGAAGAAGGAGTAATGGGTTCAGGCCCCATGGCTGAAACACTCTATAGTTTATACAAGAAGTACATGGAGCTACGTAAGAAAAAACTACAGGGATAAACGAGGTTGTTTGAAACAAAAATAAGAGACCTAGGGGGAAGAATAGGTAAACTCATAACATCACACGGAGTACTGGAAACTCCATTTTTATTTCCAGTAGTTGATCCGACGAGGCAAGTTCCTGATTTAAATACTATAAAGAGCATTGGGTTCAATGGACTAATTACTAACGCCTACTTGTTCTACAAGAGAAACAATGGCTTCGCTAAATCCATTCATAGAGAGCTATCTTGGAGCAATGTGATAATGACGGATTCCGGTGGATATCAGATACTAGTTTACGGAGATGTAGATATAGATAATAAAACCATTATAGCATATGAGAAGAGCATAGGTACAGATATCGCAGTAATACTAGATATACCTACTGGAAGTAGGATGAATTACGAGGAAGCATTGAAAGCTGTTGATGAAACATATAAACGTGGAATAGAAGCACTACCTTTAATCATGGACTCCGATCAATTATGGGTTTACCCGATTCAAGGTGCACCATACAAAGAACTAGTTATACGTTCAGCTACACGTGCCAATAAACTACCCTATGATATATACGCTATTGGTTCACCAACAGTTATGCTTGAAAAATACAAGTACTCTAAGCTAGTGGACTTAGTATTAACTGCTAGAGCGCATCTATCCCCGAGTAAGCCCCTACATGTATTCGGCGTAGGCCACCCAATGATTATACCATTCCTCGTCGCCGCGGGAGGAGACTTATTTGACTCAGCTAGCTACATCCTCTACGCTAGAGATGGTAGATACATGGTTGAAACAGGTACTAAGAACATTAGGGATTTAACTTATTTCCCATGTAATTGCCCCGTGTGCTCCAAGTATACTCCACGAGAAGTATTAGAATTACCTGGTGATAAAAGAACAGAGGTATTAGCTATACATAACTTATATGTTTTAGTTAAGGAAATAAACACGGTTAAACAAGCAATCAAGGAAGGTAGACTCTGGGAGCTCTTAGAGTACAAGTCTAAGGGTCACCCAGCTTTACTTGAGGCTTTCCACGTGTTGAAGAAACACATTAAATTCATTGAGAAAACATCTCCATTAACGAATCCAGGGGGTAGAGCACTCTTAATTTACAACTCGGAATCTTATTGGAACCCCAAACTCAGATTAAACGTTAAGAGATCACTTGAGAAAACAGTATCCGAGTTCTCTGGGAAAACAGTTGTTTTAATACCTGCATATAGGAAACCTTATGTAAGTCAACCAGAATACGCTGAGATCAAGCGACGAATTATGGAACAAGAGGATTTGAGAATAGCTTTCATTCATCCATTTCTAGGAGTAATTAAACCTGAATTAACCTCAACGTATCCTTTTTACCAACATGAGTGCAGGTTAACGAGGGATACTCTAAGCGTTGATAAAGTAGCAAAGTTCATTGAGAAACTACTGGAGAAGAACGTAAAGAAAATAGTGATCGTGGAGTCGGGATGGTTTACTCGAGAAGTATTCCTCAATCTCCAGAAACGTCTAGGAGAAGTAAGTAATAAAATCACTATATGTAGGTTAAACGAGATCTCCTCTCTGAGTCTTCAATAGTTTTCTCGATCTTTGCGCGTTCCGCTTCTATGGCTTCAATGATAGCTGCCTCATCAATTAGTTTCTGGACACTTATGCTTAATCCTAGAATTCGCGCAATAGCTTCCACCGCAACAGCTCCAGCTTTAGGGTCTGGTCTAAAGGGCTCTGTGAACGGTAATATAACTGCTCCTCTGATACCGTAAGCTTGAATAAACATCATTGCTAACGCTAAAGGACCTATAACGTATCTCTCCTCTAGTATTTTCGAGTCATTAAATACTATGCTCGTATTATTGATCGGTATCCACCTGTATTTTTCATTGGGATCATCTCTGAGCTCTTGACTTAAACCACCTACTAATATGACTTCTCTTACTTCGAATTGCTTAGCAAGAGTTGCTAAGTATTCAGCGTAGGATGTTCTCTCTCTTTCGATGGGTGTTCCGTTGTGAACTATTATGATTACCTTGTGTTCACCCGCGTTTCCAAAATATACTTCGAAGGGATACTGTAACCCGTGTTCCTTCGTGTACATCGTGACATCCGGCATGTATTTAGTCTTTATGAATCCTATTTTCCTGAGCTTTAGTTCTCTTACGAGGTGCAGAGTGGTCAAGTACCCTACTAACCCGAATCCCTGGAAACCGGTGATCAGGATTGAATCCTTTAACTGCGAGAGATCAAAATCTACTAATGAAATGAATTTAGGCACTCGTATGCACCCTCCCTGATTTTAACTGCTTCACCCCTATTATAGTAAACCATCTCCCACCCAGATAAGCGGGACCTACCAACAGCTAGTAGTGTTCCAGTAGGATCCACTACTAGGACTTCGTCCCCGGGTCTTACGTCAGGGTCAGCCATTAATACGTGCTTAGCAAACAATGTTCCTCCTTTCGCAATGAACTCAGCGTATTCTTCTTTCACATATACTCTGAGTCGTGGGTGCGGTAAAATACTATTCAGTACTTTACCAGCTGGCAAGTATAAATTAAACCTGTAATCACGTGCTCTGACAGCCAAGTACCTGGTTTTATTCATTATCACTAAGCGCACTCTATTAGTATTAAGGCTTACAGAAACGTAGATTTGGTCAGGTATTAAGAGTTCACCAGGCGCGTTGAACTGTATTTCCGCGATCTCCCTTAACTCAGCTAATTCGCTTGATGTCGGTTTCCTTATTTTCAACTACGTATACACCGCTTAACTACTGGAATATTGATACAGGTTTTTGGGTCTCATATACTTGTTGCCATGAATTCCTCACATCTTTCTTACTTTTAACTTTCTCGATTCCTTTCACGAGGTCATCTAACGTAACGTATTTCCTGTTTTCTCTTAGAGCTATGTAACCTGCTTCGATTACTGCTAGTTTTATCTCGGCTCCACTGAACCCATCGCTTAGCTCTGAGAGCAATTCGTAGTTTACTTCACCAGATATCTTCATTTTCCTAGTATGTATTTTGAATATTTCAATGCGTCCCTTTTTACCCGGTAAAGGTATTTCAATTATTCTATCAAATCGACCCGGTCTCAGTATAGCTGGGTCTAAGACATCGATCCTATTCGTAGCAGCTATTACTTTTACTCTATCTAGTGGCTTAAAACCATCTATTTCCGCTAGTAACTGCATTAATGTTCTCTGTACTTCTCTCTCACCACTTGTTCCTATTTCAATTCTCTTAGCAGCTATAGCATCTATTTCATCTATGAATATTATGGCTGGCGCCTTTCTCCTAGCTAATGCGAATAATTCCCTAACTATTCTAGCGCCTTCACCAATGTACTTTTGGACTAGTTCACTCGCGACCAGCGATATGAAAACAGCATTGCTCTCCGTGGCTACGGCTTTTGCTAGTAGTGTTTTTCCGCAGCCGGGTGGCCCATATAATAGTATACCTTTAGGAGGCTCAATACCAATCTCCTCGAACAACTCTGGTTGCTTAAGTGGTAGTTCAACGACTTCTCTTAGTTCACGTATTTGTTCTTCTAATCCACCTACGTCACTGTATCGAATGTTGGGTTTTTCAACGACCTCCATTAATTGAACATATGGATCAGGATAATCCGGTAACACGTCTACTACTACGGAGCCACGTTGGTTTAAAGCAACCCTAGCTCCTGGCCTTATCTTTGATTTATCAACGTTCTCAGCTACTTGGACAACTAGGTTTGGACCATTACTACTTTTAACGACAACTCTATTATCTGGGAGAACGTACTCGATGTAAGCCTCAATTAATGGGGGTGAAAGAAGTTTCTCCATTTCCGACCTATAATACTCTAGTTTTAATAGTAGTTTCTTTCGTTCCTCTTCAAGGTGCTTTATCTTCGTCTCCAAGTACTTTAAGTAGTCTTCATCGTTCTCTATGAGAGCACTTATAGTATCTTTACTTGGTTCATTGGTGTTCCCGTAATCGCTACCCATAATATAACCCACACATATAATAGGTATTAGGCAAAGTTTTAAGAGGTTAGGGGTGTACGAAGTGTCATATTATTGTGAAATGTGCGGTAGAGAACTAGATCAAAGGGAAGCCAAGAAAGCGATGGTAGAGGGTTCTCTGCTAATTCTATGTCCCTCATGTTATCAGAGGCTTTCAAAGCACTCAGTGGTTAAGGAGGCTCCAGATAAAACAACTCAGAAGAAAGAGAAAGCAAGAGCGAAACAAGCACCAGTAAGGCCTCCTAGTAGGAAAGCCGAGGAATACGAGGTCGTTGAAGATTACGCGGTGAGAGTAAAATCAGCGCGCGAGAAATTGGGGTGGTCGCAGGAGGTATTAGCTCAGAAAGTAGGTGAAAGCGTGAACACTATTAAGAGAATAGAGTCAAGTAAATTGAAACCCAGCATAGAGTTAGCGAAGAAACTCGAAAAAATACTAGGTGTTAAACTACTGGAGCCAATAGTGGAGGAAATCGGTGAGGCGCATACTATGAGTAGAGGCGAGTATTTAACCATAGGAGACTTAATAAATATTGATGAATATAAGAAAAGATAATTAGTAAGGGAGATCATTGAAGGTTTTTGTACTAATACCGAAAAAGTACGTTGATTTCATCGATGAGGAATTAGCATTAGTTAAAACAGCTTACAGTGACATCTTAGATTACATCATTGTTAAAAACACTAATACCAAGACTTATCTGTCACGAGATAAAATAGAGAAGATCAAGTCATTGGAGTTCGACAAGCTCATAGTAATGGATAAATTGAAACCACCGCAGTTCATAAACTTAGTGAGGGAACTGAAGAGAGATGTTGCGGATAGAATACTAGTGATCCTGGAGATTTTTGCGAACCATGCTGGTTCAAGAGAGGCTTTACTACAAATAGAGTTAGCGAGGTTAAAGTACACTCTTCCATTGACTAAGGAGGCTATAAGGTACGCTAAACTAGGTGAGTTACATGGTTTCCTTGGAGCGGGTAGATATGGATATGAGAAATACTACACTATGTTGAAGAAGCGTGAAGCAAGAGTTAGAAGAGAGCTGGAAAAACTGAGATTAATTAGAAGCGTTAGGAGAAAAGCTAGAGTAGAAGCGGGTTTACCCCACGTGGTCATAGTGGGTTATACTTGTGCAGGGAAGACGAGTTTATTTAACACGTTGACGGGTCTATCTAAACCCGTTGGGCCAGAACCGTTTACAACGCTCTCCCCTAAATCATATAAAGTCAACTATAGAGATGTGAACTTCATAGTAACAGACACCGTTGGGTTTATAAGAGATATCCCTCCTGAAGTCATAGAATCGTTTTATGCTACTTTAGAGGAAGTAGCAGAAGCCGATGTAATAGTAAACATTGTGGATGCATCTAAGAAAATCACCGAAGTAATTAGCGAGATCGAGACTGGTAAAGAAATACTTAGGAGAATCGGTGCATACAATAAACCAATAATATACGCTTTAAACAAAGTAGATAAACTACAATCTTTTAAGAGCGTTTTAAGTGAAGTTGAAAAACATGTAAGAGACCACGATGACGTCATACCAGTATCGTGTGTAAAGAAATTAAACATAGATCTTCTCCTTGATAAAATCAGGGAGAAATTAGTAGTTAAAAGGTATGGAGTTAATGAAGAGGAAAATATACGTGCTTAGATATGGTCATAGACCAGGCCGCGATAAGAGAGTAACAACACATGTGGCCCTAGTTGCAAGAGCTTTCGGTGCAAGTGGATTTATACTAGGAGACATAGTTGATGAATCCGTCTACAAAACTCTCATGAAAATCATTAATGCATGGGGAGGAGAACTGCACGTTGAAATGGGAGTTAACTCGTTTAATTACTGTGAAACTTGGAGAAAAGAGGGTGGGTTAATAGTTCACTTGACAATGTATGGTCTACACGTAGACGATGTTATAGGGGAATTAAGAAGGGATCCAAGGGATCTATTGATCATAGTTGGCGCGAAAAAAGTCCCAGGGTTCTTCTACGATATCGCGGATTACAATGTAGCCATAGGTCATCAACCACACTCCGAAATAGCTGCTCTCGCTGTATTTCTCGACAGATTATTTGAAGGCAGAGAACTACACTTGAAGTTCAATAACGCGAAACTAGAAGTAATCCCCTCACCTAGAGGAAAAAGAGTTAAGAGAACAACTATGAAAGATTAATTAACCATGTTTGCCTGTGAAGCTACACGATGCTTATATGTTTAGTGATGCGAACACAGTACTATAGAGCACTCATTTGATCTCATGGAATTTAATTCTCCTTGCTAGTGAAACGCGGTTTTTAAATAGGGGATCTCATAGTCTACGGAGTTAATCCTAGTTGAAGGTTTTTAATTTAAAAACACATGTATCACCACCAGGGAATGAGCGCTATGAGCACTAAGCGAAGAGTTTTACTAGTTTTCTTACTTTTGGGTTTTGTTTCATTATTTGCAGACGTGGTTTATGAGGGAGCTAGGTCTATTAGTGGAGCATACTTAGCTGAGCTTAATGCACCCGCTGTGGCTGCAGCCACTATTGGTGTAGGCGAGTTCCTGGGCCTCGTGTTTAGGCTTTTCTCGGGATATCTAGCGGCTGTTTTTCAATCATCTACTGTGATCTGGGGTTCAACGTTTCTGGGTTACATGTTAACAGCTTTCAGTATACCTATGATAGCTTATGCACCATCATGGCAGAGCGTTGTTGCTCTATATATTCTTGATAGACTTGGAAAAGGCTTGAGGGCTCCAACCAGGGATGTTATACTCGCGGAGGTTTCCGAGAGCATTGGTGTCGGTAAAGGATTTGGCATACATGAGCTACTAGATCAACTTGGTGCTTTCGCGGGTCCACTGCTGGTTAGTGTTCTACTAACATTCTATGGTTATAGAGCGGCATACTCTGCGCTCCTAGCTCCAGGTATAATCTCACTAATACTGATTACTACTGCATGGTACATATACCCTTCACTTAAATCTACTAGTAGCAGGAAACCGCAGTTAGCTATTAGAGGTTACAGTAATTCTTTCTGGATCTACACTATTGCAACCAGCATTCTGGCTCTTGGTTTTATGCATTGGTCAATTGCATCGTATTACCTTAAGGAAGTACGTGGGGTTCTAAGTAGCGCTGAAATAGGTTTAATTTACGCTGTTGCAATGCTCGTCGACGCTATCGTAGCTATACCGCTTGGAGCACTATTTGATGATATCAAATTAAAAACTCTGCTCTTAATTCCTGTTCTAATACCGTTATACATAGTTCTAATAGCGTATGCTCCACGCGAATTATTATACCTTTCAGCTATACCATGGGGCATCGTGATGTGCTCGGAGGAGAGCATAATGAGGGCAACTATAGCACTACTAGTAGAACCATCCAGAAGACCCCTAGCCTATGGCCTATATGGATTAGTATTTGGGGCAGTATGGGCGCTCGGTGGCTATGTATACACTGCTTTACTCGCAGAACCTCTATACATGCTCCTCTATGCCCTCATAACATCAATAATCGCATTTTACCTCTATGTAGTACTCGCCAAGCAAACTAAGAACTCTTAAAGGTAAAACACGTGGAGTTGATATAGTAGTCTATGATGAGTCATTGACTAGGGAGATAGTGAAGAGTGTTGCTAGGAAGTACTCAACTGTGGCAGCAGTCACGGGTAGTGTAGACTATGTGAGTAATGGCGAGAGATTATACGCTATAAAGCCCGGGGCCTCCAGTACAGAGGAGCTAGTTCAGAGAGTAGCGAGAAGAGTGACGGGGTTGGAGTGTAGCAGTTATATCAGCCATTATGTGGGCTCCAAGCGTTAGAGAAGCAACGGCTAAGCTTAGAAGCCTAGTAGATAAAGCATACATCACTCGTCCATTCAAGTGATCAGCACGTAATACATATACATGCTCAGCTAGCGACCAATCTCAGTATACTAGGTTTATAATCCCCTCTCAGCTTCTACATTACTTCACTCTACTCTCAGCGTTCATCAATCACTAAAAAGCTGTGAATATTTCCAAATACTCTGTGAGACATGCCCATACCGTGCAATAACTTATTTATAAATCTCCAGATCATTTACTATAAATCAAGCGCCTCCAAGCCCATGAGACCAAGAGCTGCAAACCAATAAGCAAATAATATTGAGCTACTACGGTGAGCGGATCGGGAATAGCGTAATGAACTGCTCGCCATTTAATCACAGAGCAGGGTGAGTAACAAATGCTTATAGACTGCTAATACTCCATTGGATTAATCTAGAAGACTTCTACGTTGAGACGCGATCTCGCGACCACGAATTCCCGCGATTCAACGATAAGAGAAGCCACCATGCTTACAAAAAGCATTCAACTATAGCGGTGGTGGTATTGGTGGAGTTGGTTGACTGGGTGTAGCTCCCGCTCTACTAATGCTTTCTCCAAGCGCTATGTATAGTAGAATCCACGCTATGAATAATAGTGCAGAGTCTATGATTGATATGAAGCTCCCTATGTATGGAGTCATCGATATGAATGAGGCGATGATGTATACTATGAATAGTACTGCTGATGCTAGGTATAGTGGGTTTTTCTCGTGCTCGTGTAGTCTATACACTAGAATTATGAGACCTATAGACCCAATAAATACAAGTAAACCCCCTATCAACACTCCAGCTAGGAGACCCATGGCTGAAGCTACAACTCCAAATAAATTCCTAGTGCTAATAGTGTACGCGAGTGCACTAATACCTGTGATTAATGACACTAATATTATTAAATAACCCCAGAAATACCCAACCCCTATCAGTGTCGAAGCAGTACTAAACTCCAAGTTCACACTCCCAAGTCTCCTAACACCTGGAATAAAGCGGGACCAGAATCCAATTAAATACAATATCACCGAGGCCAGTAGAAATATGACTATGATTAGCCCCATCATGAGTAGACGTGGTGAACTCAAAATCTTCTCGAGAAAATCCTCTAATACTCTACTAGGACGGTTTGCCGCAACAGGCATTATCTCAATGGGTGGAGCAATAGATATCCCAGTATACTTGAGAATAAACCATGAGAGTGCAAACAATAATAGTACTCCAGCGATAAAGCTCAAAATACTCGCTATAATAATAAATAATGTACCACTACGCATTAGTCTCAAACCCTCAATGAACACCTCTCTCTCACCCCTCCCCTGGATCACGCTCAACACAGCACACCTCTCTATACAAATTAATCTATAGAGAGTAGTGTTATTTATCACTTATACCCGGTTTTATGGATAGCGAGAGTTGCCCGTCCATCAGGGGCTGTTTCATGGTTGATGACTAGGAGTTAGGTTTATAAGCTCTGATTCTATCTATTATTGCTGGTGTCAGCTATTCCAGAGCCTTCAGAGAGATTGTTGAGACCTAGGGAAGTCTGCCAGCGCCTCGGCATTAGCTACTCTACTCTATCTAGGTGGGTTAGAGAGGGCAGGATTAGAGCTATTAGAACTGCTGGTGGCGTGTTTAGGGTTCCCGAGAGCGAGGTTAGGAGAATTGCTGAAGGACTGCCAATGAGCAAGGAGGTTAGGGCAGTTATCTATGCACGTGTACGCTCATCTGACCAGAGGAGCGACTTGGAGAGGCAGGTAGAGTACTTGACACAGTATTGTTCCTCTAGGGGATATAGAGTTGTTGATGTGTTAAACGATATAGCGAGTGGTTTGAAGACAGATAGGAGAGGTCTGCTAAAGCTCTTCGACTACGTTGTCAACAGGCAGGTGGATGTGGTTGTAGTGACGTATAGGGATAGATTGACGAGGTTTGGCTTCGAGTACCTAGAGCACTTCTTTAACCAGTATGGCGTTAGAATTGAGGTTGCCTTTGGAGAGGAGCCCAAGGAC